>SCPN01000010.1_pt1 | contig 504154 bp, 839 predicted proteins | sample 6106831 | NCBI WGS metagenome assembly SCPN01 (sample SAMN10720447, study PRJNA508395) | human gut metagenome | isolation source: Participant 1, 0 month
TAGCTATGACAGTGCAAAGCAGCGGAATGACTGGTGGAATGAATGTGGCATTGCAGAATCTGGTATACATTATGTATAGCCTGGATTTGTCCAAGAAAATTTCATCAGCATTGCAGACAAGAACGAGAAATGGTACACGCCTTCCGGTAAATGCCAGATATGGCTATAAAAAAGGAAAAGATGGAAGGCTGGAAGTTGATCCAGAGGCTGCAAAAGTCGTAAAATGATTTTCGGATGGCAGCGGAAGGAACAAGTTTGCAGATATTACAAGGGAATGAACAGACAGGAGATTGTCACTTGTGATGAGCAGAAATTATCAAGAGGGGACCAGGTACAGTTCCAGAGGTTTGAGACGATCAAAAAGAAACACTGGAGCCCTACGACAGTAGCGGCAATTGTCCGGGATGAGATTTATATTGGAACCAGAATCTGGGGCAAAACGCGTTGTAGGTATGCATACTGGCCATAAAAAAGCTGTGCTGAATGATGAAACAGAATGGGTTCGCCTGGAAAATCATCATACGGCAATTATAGACAGGCAATTGTTTGAAAAAGCAAATGAAATGCATCCGAAAAAGAAGAGAAGTGTTGCGGAATCACGCACCAATTTTACCTGGAAAGACGTAAAAACAGCCGGCACTGCTATGTGCCAACTGTGGGCATTCTTTACTAAAAGAAACGGAGCATCTGCTAAAATGCTCAGATGCTCGAACCAATGGAGATCCTGTGTGAAGTCTGGTGATCCGACGGGAACCGATGGAGGAGAATATCCTTGGGCTTGTCCGTCAGTATGCAGCGTCAATGTTGAAAAAAGAAAGAAAGTATCTTCCAAAAGACAATGCGACTACAAAGAGATCAATACCGCAGAATTGCAAAAGCAGAGCCGACAGTTGACCTCGGAAAAGATGAAACTCTATGATGATTACAAAGATGGTCGTATGGATCGTGATTTGTATAAGCAGAGAGCGGAAAAGATAAGTGGACAGCTGGATGAAATTAAACGAAAAATAGAAGATGCGGAGAATAGCAAAAAGTTTCTTGAACAAAATGAACTTTCTGATAAAATAAAACTAAAAGATTTCTTGGGAATTCAGAAGTTCGATACAGAGAAGCTGCGTGAGATTATCAAGGTGATCCGTGTTCATAGTCAGGATGAAATCGAAATCGAGATGGAATTTTGACGATATTTTTCAGAACAGAGAATAACAGGCAGGACAAAATGACTTATCAGAAGATAATAAAGGTGCTGGGACTACCTGATGGAAGCGTCAGATAGTCTTCTGCAGAAAAAAATAAAATTTTTTTTGTCCTATACTTGACACATCCACATATATGTAGGCATACCTATTGTACAAATATGGCAAAATCGGGAATAGCCGTAAAAACATTACAATATCTCATGGGACATTCTGACATCAGCGTTACAATGAATGTGTATACGCATTTAAAATTAGCAGACGCAAAGGACAATTGGAAAAGCTGAAAGGTAAGGGAACAGGTAAAAAGGAAATGGCGCTGATAGATATGGAGTATGCCAAGCGAGAATTAAAGCGAGTGAGTGGAGTTTAAAAGCAGTCGGTAGGAAAAGGGGCAGAGGTACAAGTGGTAAATTTTACTTCCATTTGTACTCTTTTTACCTACCAAGATAAGAAAAAACGTGCTAAGATATACCAAGATAGGGTTCTAAGGAAAATGGTTAGAACCATTGTAAATACAAGGAAAATCGAGGTTATACCAAGCTATGCGAGAAAAAAATAAAAGTCCTCATGGTTTGCCACGGCAATATCTGCCGTTCCCCCATGGCAGAGTTCATCTTAAAAGACAAAGTCGAAAAGCGGCATCTCACCTCCCGCTTCGAGATTGCTTCCGCCGCCACCTCCACAGAAGAGATCTGGAACGGAAAAGGCAATCCGATCTATCCGCCGGCGCAGGCAGAATTAAGACGGCGGGGAATTGGCGGGACGGCGTACACGGATTTTAGCGGCAAGCGCGCCAGACAGGTGACCAGGGAAGACTATGAGCATTATGACTATCTGCTCTGTGCAGATACTGCGAATATCCGCAATACGATCAGGATTACGGGAGCAGATACGGAGGGCAAGATCCGGCTGTTGTTAGATTACACGGACAGACCGGGTTGCTCGATCGCAGACCCCTGGTACAGCGGTAATTTTGATGATACCTACCGGGATGTGGATGCCGGATGCGAGGGATTTCTGGCGTACTTAAAAGAAAAAGGCGCAATATAGAGAAGATGCCGGCAATGCACCGTGCCGCACATATTTTACAAAATATTTGAAAAATATCTTGAAAACCCCAGAATGATGTGGTATAAATGTTACAACATTAAATTGTTAAAGCATGAAAGGCTATGAAGGAGACTCTTATCTTCAGACATCGACAGGAATACAGCGTCACCGACTGAGAGCGCTGTTTGGGAGAGTAGATAACGGGAACACTCTGGAGCAGACTGGTCGAACAGGTGGTTATCCTGCGGGTAGAAGTAAGAGTGGGACGGCAGCGGTAAAGTGGTCAGTACGTTGGTGCGCGTTAAGCACAAAGAGTGGAAGAATGATTTTACGAATCATTTTCAAAGCGGGTGGTACCGCGGGAATACAAGCAGAAGTTGCAGAAGAAGATCCCGCCCGGAAAGACAGTTTGTCTTTCCGGTTTTTCATTCATAGGAAATTACGTCCAATGAATGAAAAATCCGGGCAGGAGCGCACTGCGTCGGAGTAGAATTTTATGTCGCTGGAGCAACCCGCCGCAGGCGGAGAATCCTGCAAGCAGGATTCTTTCTGGTCTATAGGAAATATTGCATCAGGTTAAATGAGAAAACAGTGTGTCCTATAGAGCAGAAGCCCTGACAGGCGGGATATGCATCTTGCGGAAAGGCAGAGAGTGCTCTGCATACCGCATCGGACAGCCAGCCAGGCTGGTATAAGTGTGCGGCAAATGTACATGATTTTAAAAAGCAACCGATGCACGAAAGGAATCCCGTCCCGCACCTAGATAAAGCCGGCACCGGACGAAAAGGAGCGTACAATATGGAATATGTAACAGGAGTAAAAAAAAAGAAACGGTGGAAATCAGTGAAATCCTTTCCGGGATTTTGAGGGAAAACAGGTAAAAGTGAATGGCGCCGTCCACACCATCCGCGATATGGGTGAGGTTGCATTTGTGATCCTGCGCAAGAGAGAGGGATTACTGCAGTGCGTATTTGAAGAGGGAAAAACAAAGTTCGATTTAAAAGAACTGAAGGAAGCGTCGACCATCGAGGTGGAGGGAACCGTGCGCGGCGGAGCACCGCGCGCCGAACGGATTTGAGGGTACGTCTGGATACGATCTGCGTGTTGTCGGAACCGGCGGCGCAGCTTCCGTTTGCGATTTCCGGAAACTGCCGACGACGTTGGAGACGAATCTGGATCACCGTGCGATCACGCTGCGCAACGTCAGAGAGCGTGCAAAATTCCGCATCCAGGAAGGCGTGGTCAGAGGATTCCGTGATTTTCTGTACAGCGAAGGTTTTACGGAGATTCACACACCGAAGATCGGGGCGAAAAGCGCCGAGGGCGGTGCAAATCTGTTCCGGCTGGAGTATTTTCACAGACCGGCAGTGTTGCAGCAGAGCCCGCAGTTTTACAAGCAGATGATGGTGGGTGTGTTCGACCGGTCTTTGAGACCGCGCCGGTGTTCCGGGCGGAAAAGCACAATACCAAGCGTCATCTGAACGAATATACCAGCCTTGACTTTGAGATGGGATACATCGACGGATTCGAGGGCATCATGGCGATGGAAACCGGATTTTACAATATACCATGAAGCTTTTGGAGCGGGATTACGCGAAGGAATTAAAAATGCTTGGCGTGACGCTTCCGAATGTGGAGCAGATCCCGGCGGTCCGCTTTGATGAGGCGAAACAGAAAGTGGCGGAAAATATCACCGCCAGATCAGAAACCCTACGATCTTGAGCCGGAGGAGGAAGCGCTGATTGGACAATATTATAAGGAAGAGTGTGGTGCGGATTTTGTGTTTGTGACACATTACCCGTCGAAAAAACGTCCGTTTTATGCGATGGACGATCCAACAGATCCGACATACACGTTGAGCTTTGACCTGTTGTATCACGGACTGGAGATCACGACAGGCGGTCAGAGAATTCACGATTACCAGATGCTGCTGGATAAGATCGAGAAGCGCGGCATGACGACCGAGGGCATGGAGCAGTATCTGGCGGTATTCAAATACGGTATGCCGCCGCACGGCGGACTGGGAATCGGACTTGAGCGCCTGACCATGAAGCTGGTCGGCGAGGACAATGTCCGCGGGACAACCCTGTTCCAAGAGATTTAAGCCGCTTGGAACCGTAGAAAATACAAAGAGAACAACGAGCCTTAAATCCATTTGGATTCAGCCGCCTGGAGCCGCAGACAAGACCCAAAGAACAAAGCGGCTTAAAATAACAGCAGGAAAAGGAAACACACATGAACATAGAAGAACAGATTGCAGACTACAAGCCGTACAATGAGCAGGAAGCACACGATCAGGCAGTGATGCGGCAGCTTTTCGCCACACAGCCGGATTTATTTACAAGGGAGAATCAGGTAGCGCATATGACAGCGTCATCGTGGCTGTTAAATGCCACACATGACAAGGTGCTGATGATCTACCACAACATTTATCACTCGTGGCGTGGACGGGCGGTCATGCGGACGGAGACAGAGACCTTTGGCGGTTGCGAAGCGCGAGGCGATGGAGGAGACCGGCGTGACAGAAATCCGGGTGATTTCGGAAGACATCTTTTCGCTTGAGATTCTGACGGTCGACGGGCATGAGAAGCGTGGAGTCTATGTGCCGTCGCATCTGCATCTGAATGTGACGTATCTTCTGGAGGCGGATGAAGCCGAAGTGCTTCGCATCGCCGGACGAGAACAGCGGTGTGCGGTGGTTTTCACTGGAGGAGGCGCTCGCGGCGTGCAGTGAGCCGTGGATGATTGAGAGAGTATACAAAAAGCTGAATGCAAAAGTGAGGGAGCGTTTCGGCGGGACGCACGGGATGCAGAGAGGAGAATGACAGTGAAAGATTTGGGAACAAAACGGCTTGAGACAGCGCGGCTGATTTTGAGACGTTTTACATTAGAAGATGCGCAAAATGTATGAAAACTGGGCGGGCGATCCCGAGGTCACAAAGTTTCTGACCTGGCCGACGCACGAGAGCGCAGAGACCAGCAGACAGATTTTAAAAGAGTGGGTGGCTGCCTATGACAATCCGGAGGTATACCAGTGGTGTATCGAGGAGAAGGAGAGCGGAGAGCCGGTCGGCAGTATCGGTGTTGTGAGCCGCAATGAAAAAGCACAGTCCTGCGAGATCGGATATTGCATCAGCAGGAGCCGCTGGCACAACGGCATTACCACGGAGGCACTTGCCGAGGTCATGCGTTATCTGTTTGAGGAGGTCGGCGTATTGCGCCTGGAGTCCAGACATGATCCGAAGAACCCGTATTCCGGCGAGGTCATGAAAAACTGCGGTATGCGCTACAAAGGCACCAGAATCCGTGCAGACTGGAACAATACCGGTATCTGCGACTGCGCTTTGTATGGCATGGTGACATATGTGGGCGATGGAAATGCGGTACAGCTGACAGTGGACGCGCAGACAGAGGGTGCGGCACAAAAAGCAGTGGATAGTGCGCAGACAGAGGGAAAACAGCAGGGAGAACAGACCGGACACACACCGAAGAACGTGATTTCCGATGAGACGATCGAGTATGTCGGAATCCTTGCGAAGCTGGAGTTAAGTGAAGAAGAAAAAGAGCAGGCGAAAAAGGATATGGGTGAGATGCTCGATTACATTGACAAACTCAACGAACTTGACACGGAGGGCGTGGAACCGATGTCGCATGTATTCCCGGTGAATAATGTATTCCGGGAGGACGTGGTGACAAACGGCGACGGAAGTGCAGACACACTTGCGAACGCTCCGGTGAAAAAAGACGGCGGCTTTAAGGTTCCGAAGACGATTTCATAGGGCAGGGCATGGGAGAGCGTGCATGTACATGAAAGAGGGAAAGTGAGGAAAACAGATGAGTTTGATGAGTTTGACTGCCGTGGAACTCGGCAGAAAGATAAAAGAAAAGAAGTGACCGTCGAGGAGGCAGTGACGGCGGCGTTAGATGCGATTGAGAAGCGTGAGGCAGAGGTGCACAGCTTTGTGACGGTGGACAGAGAGGGCGCCTTAAAGCGTGCAAAGGAAGTGCAGGCGAAGATTGATGCGGGAGAACTGACCGGACCGCTTGCGGGTGTGCCGGTAGCGATCAAGGATAACATGTGCACGAAGGGATTGCTTACGACCTGTTCTTCCAAAATTTTATACAATTTTGTCCCGACGTACACAGCGGAGGCGGTTCTGAATCTGGAAAAGGCAGGAGCGGTCATCCTGGGCAAGACCAATATGGACGAGTTCGCCATGGGAAGCACCACCGAGACTTCTGCATACGGCGAGACAAAAAACCCTTGGAACACCGAGCATGTGCCGGGCGGTTCCTCCGGGCGGTTCCTGCGCGGCGGTTGCAGCGGAAGAGTGCAGCTATGCGCTCGGTTCCGACACCGGCGGCTCCATCCGTCAGCCAAGCTCCTTCTGCGGCGTCACCGGTATTAAGCCGACCTACGGAACCGTTTCCCGTTACGGCCTGATTGCCTACGGTTCTTCCCTGGACCAGATCGGACCGGTGGCGAAGGATGTAACCGACTGCGCGACGATCTTAGAGGCGATCGCATCACATGACGTCAAAGATTCCACATCGGTGCAGCGCGAGGACTATGATTTTACAACGGCGCTTGTGGATGATGTGCGTGGGATGAAGATCGGTATCCCGAGAGACTATTTCGGCGACGGACTGGACCCGGAGGTAAAGGCGGCGGTTCTTGGCGCGGCAAAGAAGCTGGAGGAGAAAGGTGCCATTGTGGAGGAGTTTGATTTAAGCCTGGTAGAATATGCAATTCCGGCTTACTATGTCATCGCCTGCGCGGAGGCGAGCTCCAACCTGGCACGTTTTGACGGTGTCAAATATGGTTATCGCACAGAGCAGTATGACGGGCTTCACAATATGTACAAAAAGACCCGCTCCGAAGGATTCGGCGCGGAAGCGAAGCGACGTATCATGCTGGGCTCCTTTCGTCCTCAGCAGCGGTTATTACGATGCTTACTATTTAAAGGCACTCCGCACCAAAGCGCTCATCAAGCAGGCGTTTGACAAGGCATTTGAAAAATATGACGTGATCCTGGGACCGGCGGCACCGACGACGGCACCGAAGCTTGGCGAGTCCTTAAGTGATCCGCTTCAGATGTATCTGGGCGATATTTATACCATTTCCGTAAACCTGGCAGGACTTCCGGGAATTACGCTTCCATGCGGAACGGATCAGATCGGACTCCCGATCGGTTTACAGCTCATCGGCGATTGCTTCGCGGAGAAAAAAATCATCCGCGCAGCATACACTTACGAGCAGACCAGAAGCTACGAACACAGTCCGTTGGCACGATGACAGTGGGAGGATGAGATAGATGAGCAAAACATACGAAACCGTAATCGGACTGGAAGTCCATGTAGAATTAGCGACAAAGACAAAAATTTTCTGCGGCTGCTCGACAGCCTTTGGCGGAGCGCCCAACAGCCACACCTGCCCGGTGTGCACCGGCATGCCGGGATCCCTTCCGGTATTGAACAAGCAGGTGGTGGAATATGCGATGGCAGTCGGACTTGCGACGAATTGCACGATCACCCAGTATTGTAAATTTGACCGCAAGAACTATTTTTACCCGGATAATCCGCAGAACTATCAGATTTCCCAGCTGTATCTGCCGATCTGCCGCAACGGCGGCGTGGAGATCGAGACGGCTGCCGGCAAAAAGACGATCGGCATCCACGAGATCCATATGGAGGAAGATGCGGGAAAACTGGTGCACGACGAGTGGGAGGACGTGTCCATCGTGGATTACAACCGTTCCGGCGTTCCGCTGATCGAGATCGTGTCGGAACCGGATATGCGCTCTGCGGAGGAGGCCATTGCCTATCTGGAAAAATTGAGGCTGATCATCCAGTATCTCGGCGCATCGGACTGCAAATTAAACGAAGGTTCCATGCGTGCCGACGTCAACCTGTCCGTCAGGGAGGCGGGAGCCGCTGAGTTTGGAACACGTACCGAGATGAAGAACCTGAACTCTTTCAAGGCGATTGCGAGAGCCATCGAAGGCGAGCGCGCCCGCCAGATCGAACTGATCGAGGAGGGAAAAGGTCGTCCAGGAGACCCGCCGCTGGGATGACAACAAGGAGTCTTCCCACGCGATGCGATCCAAGGAGGACGCACAGGACTACCGTTACTCCCGGAGCCGGATCTGGTGCCGGTGGTCATCAGTGACGAGTGGATCGAGCGCGTGAAGGCACGCCAGCCGGAGATGAGGGATGAGAAGCTGATCCGCTATCAGGAGGAGTTCGGTCTGCCGAAATACGACGCGGAGATCCTGACCGGAGACAAATCGTTTGCAGATCTGTTTGAGGCAGCGGCCGCGATCTGCGGAAAACCGAAAAAAGTCTCCAACTGGATCATGACGGAGACGATCCGCCTGTTAAAAGAAAATGAGATGGACCCGGATCAGATCCGCTTTTCACCGGAACATCTTGCAAAGCTGGTGGACCTTGCGGATGCAGGTTCCGTCACCAACACCGTGGCAAAGGAAGTCTTTGAGAAAGTCTTTAAAGAGGACATCGATCCGGAAGCTTATGTGAAGGAAAAGGGCTTTTGACAGTCAATGATGAGGAGCACTCCGTGAGACGGTGGCGAAAGTCATTGCGGAGAATCCACAGTCGGTGGAAGATTACCACAACGGAAAAGAAAAAGCGATTGGCTTTCTGGTCGGACAGACGATGAAAGCGATGAAGGGAAAAGCAAATCCTGCACTGGTGAACCAGATCTTAAAGGAATTGCTGTAAGCGGTCAGTGTCTTTTGTAGTGATAAGCAGTATTACAGGAAGAACTGAGAACAGAAAGTTCCGGAATAACCATACGGCGGCAAATTTTTTGAAGCAAAATTCAAGTATTTCTTCCATGCCGCGGCTGGTATTTCATTCCGTGTCTCTTCCACGTTTGGATCCCGGAGGTGTCCGACAAATCAGAGACAATGAGCGGACTTTCTAGCGGCGCTAATGCGCGCTCCCTCATAAACATTATAAAATCGCGCGGACTGAAACTCGGAGACTTCTGCTATTAAAAACATGGCAGAAATCTCCTCAGACATCAGTCCGCGCGATTAGGTTTTACTCGGAAGCGTGCAAAGCGCCGCACGAAAGCTCCTAAAATTGTCTCATGATTTGCGGACACCGTCCGAGGAGTGCTCCAAACTTGGAAAGACACGGATCATCATGAATGCCAGCCTTCGCTTGGTTAGAAATACCGGATTTTGCAGTCAAAATTTGCCGCCGTATGGTTATCTGGAACTTTCAGGTATCTGTTTCTAATAATACTGCTTATCCCTTAAAAAGGCACAGTCGGTTTATCTGCGGTTGGGATTCCGGTATTTTTCTTCGCAGTATTTGCAGCGGTAGACTTCCTTTTCTTCATCGGTCAGGAGGAAGATCTGGTCAAGCTCCTGCTCGATGGAAGTGATACAGCGCGGATTCCGGCAGGTGATGACATTCTTGACCTGCTTTGGAAGGTGCAGCTCCTTTTTCTCATAGATCTTGTCGTCCTTGATGACGTTGACTGTGATATTGTGATCGATGAAGCCGAGGATGTCGAGATCCAGCGCTTCGATCGGGCATTCCACCTTTAAGATATCCTTCTTGCCCATCTTGCTGCTCTTCGCATTTTTGATGATGGCAACCGTGCAGTCAAGCTCGTCGAGCTTCAGATCGTGGTAGATCTGCAGGCTCATGCCGGCTTTGATATGGTCTAATACAAAACCCTCGTGGATTCCACTGATATTTAACATGTATCTGTCCTTTCTGCCGATGTTAATCGACCTTGATGTCTAAGAGTGTTAAGATCAGCGCCATGCGGACATAGACGCCGTACTGTGCCTGCTTGAAGTAGGCGGCTCTCGGGTCGTCGTCGACCTCGACGGAGATCTCGTTGACTCTCGGAAGCGGGTGGAGCACCAGCATATCCTCCTTGGCGAGCTCCATCTTCGCTTTGGTCAGAATGTAGAAGTTTTTTAAACGGACGTAGTCTTCCTCGTTGAAGAAACGCTCTTTCTGTACACGGGTCATGTATAAAACATCCAGATCCGGCATGGCATCCTCCAGACGCTCCACCTCGGTGAACGGGATGTTGTTCGCCGCAAGCACGTCCTCGCGGATGTAGCTCGGGATTCTAAGCTCTTCCGGGGAGATCAGCACGAAGCGGATGCCCGGGTAGCGGATTAGTGCAGAGATCAGAGAATGTACGGTGCGTCCGAATTTTAAGTCGCCGCAGAGTCCGATCGTGAGATTGCCAAGGCGTCCTTTTAAAGAACGGATGGTTAACAGATCGGTAAGAGTCTGGGTGGGATGCTGATGACCGCCGTCGCCGGCATTGATAACGGGAATTCGGGATTTCTGGGAGGCAACAAGAGGTGCACCTTCCTTTGGATGACGCATAGCACAGATATCTGCATAGCAGGAAATAATACGAATGGTATCGGAAACACTTTCACCTTTGGATGCCGAACTGGAATCGGCACTGGCGAAACCTAAAACAGAACCGCCGAGATTTAACATGGCAGCTTCAAAACTTAATCTGGTACGGGTGCTTGGCTCATAAAAACAGGTCGCCAGCTTTTTCCCTTCGCATGCATGGGCATACTTCTGTGGGTACTTCTCGATATCGTTGGCAAGATCCAAAAGCTTGTCCAACTCATCGACGGAGAAGTCCAATGGGCTCATTAAATGACGCATAAAATCCTCCTTGTATTGACCGGAAACGGCAGAACAAATCTGTCTGTCTCCAGGCATTTTTTCTATCATATAATAATCACTCTGCGAATTCAAGGGAAAAATATTTACGCACGAATCGGGAAAAGACGGGCTGTTTGGCATGATATTTCAAAAGATGGAAGCCATTTTCTGATATTTGGTTGCGCGAAAAAGAAAAATGAAGTAAACTACAGGTACGCAGAAAAGAATGCAAAAAGTTTCGCCTGGGGCGGAACATACAAGGAAAGGAAGAACAGACATGGCAGAAGAGACAAATTTTAGTCAGGGAGAAGCGGAGGAGGTAAAGTATCAGGAGCGCAAACGGTTACTTTTCTTCGGACTTCCATGGACATTTACAAAATATACGATCAGTCAGGATATGATTACCGTCGATGAGGGATTGATGAAGGTGGAAGAGAATGACTGCTACATGTACAAAGTGCAGGATGTCAAGTTGACAGCTACACTGCCGGAGCGGATTTTCGGGCTGGGAACGATCATCTGCTACACCGGAGACGTGACAGACAAGGAACTTCGCCTGAGTCATATCAAGCATGCAAAGGAGATTAAGAATTATCTTCTGAAGGCATCCGAGGCGGCGCGCATCAAGAGACGCACATTAAACATGCAGGACATCGGTGCAGGCATTGCAGATGATGTGGATCTGTAGGAAAAGCCGCTGCTTTACAGGGCGCAGGAGTGCGTGCCGGAAAGGGCGCCATGCGCGGTCTGGCTATGTGAGCCGGTTTGCGTGCACGAGAATGCGCTCAAAGAGCAGACCCGCGCCAAGCCAAAACGGGGCATAATCCAGCCGGATCAGCCCGTTGACATTTGCCCTGGCGCTGCTGTAGTCCCAGGGGCAGAAATGATGCCGCCTTAAGAGAGAACCGCTTAAGTACTCGAATGAAAAAATACCCACTGTATAGATGCTGCCGCGCAGAAGTGCCGGCAGCTTTGATTTTTGCATAGACCGGACCGATACAGGCAGCCATACCGTAGATGGGGAACATCCACAGGGAGGTCTGACCGATCAGACGGCCGTCGTGTCTTGCGAGGGAGCCTGCGGAGGTGAACAGAATTTCCATGCACCAGCCGGTCAGTCCGCAGATGAGAAAATTACGTCCGCGCATATGAGAGATTCCTCCGGTTTTCGTTTGTGTTTCAGTATTTCCGGTTCCAGACAAAATATGTACATTTTCTGAAATTAAAATGAAATAAATCGGGATAACTTGTAAAACCATAAGATCTGGCATATAATGAAAAAAGCGAATTCGGCAGAGGATGACATGCGGCTGAATCAATTATTGAAACATCTTACATATGAACATGTGCAGGGAAGCCAGAGCCGTGAGATAACAGACATCTGTTACCATTCCGGAAATGTCAGGGAAGGCTCCCTATTTGTTTGCCTAAAAGGGCTGCATAACGACGGGCATGACTATCTGCAGGGAGCGCTGGAAGCCGGGGCGGCAGCAGTTGTGGTTGCGGCGGAGAATGTGGTCCCGCTGGACAATGATGCGCTTTTGTACACGGAACAGTTTGGTGTCGGATCTCGGAGATCATAGACCGGTGGAAGGTTTCCATCGTGATTGCAGCGGATACCAGACATGCGCTCGCAGAGCTTGCGGCAGCTTTTTTTGATTATCCGGCGGCAAAGCTTCGTATGGTTGGAATCACGGGAACGAAAGGGAAGACAACGACGGCATATCTGCTTTCTGCCATTCTTCGTGAGAGCGGGCATAAGACCGGAATGATCGGAACGATCGCAATCGATACCGGAGACGGCGTTCTTCCGGCGGTACATACGACGCCGGAAGCCTACGAGATACAGAAGTATCTGGCGCAGATGGTGGACAACGGCTGTGATACCTGCGTGATGGAGGTCTCTTCCCAGGGGCTGAAGATGCAGCGGGTGGAGGGGATATTTTGACATCGGCATGTTCTTAAACATCGAGCCGGATCATATCGGGGAGGGCGAGCATGCTTCGTTTGCGGAATATCTGTTCTGCAAGAGCCGCCTGATGCGCCAGTGCCGGATCGGGATTGTCAATCGGGATGATCCGCACACGGAGCGCATACTACAGGGACATACCCAGCGTGGAGACGTTTTCCTGCGGCATCCGGCGGATGTGACGGCGGAGAATATCTGCTTTTTTATGCAGTCGGGAGAACTTTGGGGAAGCTTTCTGGTGCGCGGGAAGACGGCGGTGTATCCGGTGAGAATGCAGCTCCCCGGAACGTTTAACGTCTACAATGCACTGGCGGCCATAAAAGCGGCAGGACACCTGGGAGCCGCGGAGAGCGATATCTGCCTTGCACTCCGCAGCGCAAAAGTCCCCGGAAGATGCGAGAATGTGAAGCGGTCCGAAGATTATGTCATTCTGATTGACTATGCACACAATGAGATGAGCTTAAAAAATCTTCTGGAAATGCTGCGCGGGTTTAAGCCGCGGCGTCTTATTGTACTGTTCGGGTGCGGCGGCAACCGGTCGAAGCTCAGGCGGTCGAAGATGGGAGAGACGGCGGGACATCTGGCGGATCTTACGATACTGACTTCCGACAACCCGCGCTGGGAAGATCCGGAGGAGATTCTGGACGACATTGAGGACGGGATCCGGGGAACTGGCGGACAGTATGTGCGCATTGCGGACCGGAGGGAAGCCGTGCGGTATGCCATGGCGCAAGCCATGGAGAATGACATGCTTGTGCTTGCGGGAAAAGGGCACGAGGCATATCAGGAGATTCGCGGCGTGCGCTATCCGCTCAGTGAATACGAGCTGGTGGAGGACGCGAGACGAAGCCCTGACATGGGGGAGAATACAGACAGAAACGAGGTGGACAGATGGCGGAATATGCGAAGGTGATTGTGGATATTTCACAGGAAAAACTGGATAAGACATTTGAGTACCGCATTCCGCCGTATCTCACACAGCGGATCGCAGTCGGAATGCAGGTCTATATTCCGTTTGGCAGCCGCAGGATCACCGGCTATGTGGTCGAGCTTTCCGATGAGGCGGAGTATGACGAGGATAAGCTGAAAAATATTGCGGGGATCGTGACGGACAGTGTGCCGATCGAGTCCCATCTGATCGCGCTTGCGGGCTGGATGCGGGAACATTACGGCGGCACGATGAACCAGGCGCTAAAGATGGTACTTCCGATCAAGGAGAAGAAAAAAGCCGTGGAACATAAAGGGTGCTGCTTGAGCTTCATCCGGTGGAGGCGAAGAACCAGCTGGGAGCGTATGACGCCACAGCACCGCCCGCGCCAAGCTGCTCGTGCGCTGCTGGAAGAGGAGGAGCTGGACTGGGATCTTGTCAACACAAGCTTGGGGTGTCGGGAAGTGTGATCCGTGCGATGGAGGAATCCGGCGTCGTCAAAGTAATTCGGGAAACGCAGTACCGCAATCCGGTGTCCCACCTGACCAGCAGAGGATATGGGCTCACTTTAAACGATGAGCAGCAGGAAGCGGTGGATGCGGTCTGGTCGGATTACGAGAAGGGAATCCGGTCGACCTATCTGATAAAGGGTGTGACGGGCAGCGGCAAGACCGAAGTCTATATGGAACTGATCGCGAAGATGCAGAAGGCGGGGCTGCAGGCCATCGTCCTGATTCCGGAGATTGCGCTGACGTATCAGACGGTGCTGCGGTTCTATAACCGGTTTGGCGACCGGGTATCCATACTGAATTCAGAATGTCACCGGGGGAGCGCTACGATCAGTTCCTTAGGGCAAAAAACGGGGAGATCGACGTGATGATCGGTCCGAGGTCAGCACTGTTTACACCGTTTGCCAATCTGGGGCTTATCATCATTGACGAGGAGCATGAGACTTCCTATAAGAGTGAGACGGTTCCACGCTATCATGCCAGGGAGACCGCCATTGCGCGGGCAGCCATGCTGGACGCGAGCGTTGTGCTGGGATCGGCAACGCCGTCGGTGGACAGCTATTACCGGGCGAAGCGCGGAGAATACCGGCTGCTTACGCTCACAAAGCGCGTGAAGGAAAGACCGCTTCCGGCATGCGGGGTGGTGGATCTGCGGCAGGAATTAAGAGAGGGCAACCGCTCCATCCTAAGCCGCAGGTTAGACGGGCTGATGGAGCAGCGCCTGCGGGCGGTAGAACAGACCATGCTCTTTATCAACCGCAGGGCGTGGCGGGCTTTGTCTCTTGCAGAGCCTGCGGACATGTGATAAAATGTCCGCATTGCGATGTATCGCTGAGCCAGCATGCGAACGGGCGGATGGTCTGCCATTACTGCGGGTATACGGAGCCGGTGCCGGTACAATGTCCGGCGTGCGGATCGAAGTACATCAGCGGGTTTAAGGCTGGAACTGAGAAGATCGAGATGGTTGTCAGAAAACGATTTCCGGAAGCGCGCGTGCTGCGCATGGATATGGATACCACGCGGGGCAAGGAAGACTACGAGCAGATTTTATCGGCATTTGCCAATCACGAGGCGGATATCCTGATCGGTACGCAGATGATCGTAAAGGGGCATGATTTCCCGGATGTGACGCTGGTTGGCGTTCTTGCAGCAGATCTCTCGCTGCATGTCGGGGACTACCGCGCGGCGGAGCGGACATTCCAGCTTCTGACACAGGCGGCAGGAAGAGCCGGCCGCGGGAATAAGCCGGGCGAGGTCGTCATCCAGACGTATGACCCGGAGCATTACAGCATAGAGACGGCGAAGGCGCAGGATTACGATGCGTTTTACGAGCAGGAGATTGCGTACCGCAAGATCATGCTTTACCCGCCGGTCTGGAACATGCTTGTGATCTTGTGCGCCTCTAAGAGCGAGGAGGCGGCGGATGCCATGGCGGCACAGCTTGCGGCGGCAGCGGATGCGTATACAGGGAAGAATACGAAAGAGAAGGTCTATCTCGTGGGACCCGTCGACGCGGCGATCGCAAAAGTGAATGATATTTATAAAAAAATAATTTATCTCAAGGCAGAAAATTATGACACGCTGGTAAAGATAAAAATAGGACAGAAGTGTATGCCAGAGAGAGCCGGTACTATAAGAATGTGACCGTGATGTTTGATTTCAATCCGGTGAACGGCTTTTAGGCAGAATGGAGGAAAGATGGCACTTAGGACAATCAGAATACAGGAGATCCTGTATTGACCAAAAATGCAGAGATTACAGAGATTACACCGAAGATCAGAGAACTGGCAGAGGATATGCTTGATACGATGTACGAGGCGAACGGCGTGGGACTTGCAGGTCCGCAGGTCGGCGTGTTAAAGCGCATCGTCGTCATCGACATCGGCGAAGGACCGGTTGTGATGATCAACCCGGTGATCTTAGAGACTTCTGGCGAGCAGACAGGCGACGAGGGCTGTCTGAGCCTTCCGGGCAAGGCAGGCACCGTGACCAGACCGAACTACGTGAAAGCGCGGGCGTTTGATCTGGATATGGAAGAGTATGAGATAGAGGGGACAGAGCTGATGGCGCGTGCCATCTGTCATGAGCTGGATCATCTGGACGGACACATGTACACTGAGAAGGTGGAAGGTCCGCTTCACGAAGTCACCTATGAGAGTGATGAGGAAGAATAAAGCATGGATGATCTGTGAAAATGGAGGTCAGTGATGAGAGTCATATTCATGGGAACACCGGATTTCGCGGTGGGAACGTTGGAAGAAATCATAAAAGCGGGACATGAGGTGGTGCTGGTTGTCTCCCAGCCGGATAAGGCAGTGGGAAGAAGCAAGGCGCTCCGCTATACACCGGTCAAGGCATGTGCGCTCGAGCACGGCATTGAAGTATATCAGCCGCAGAAAGTCAGAGACAGCGAGTGTATCGAGCGTCTGCGGACATATCATCCGGATATCATAATTGTGGAGGCTTTGGGCAGATTATACCGAGAGCGATTCTGATATGCCGCGCTACGGGTGTGTGAATGTGCACGCGTCGCTGCTTCCGAAGTACCGCGGTGCCGCACCGATTCAGTGGGCGGTCATAAACGGCGACGCCGTCACCGGAGTGACGACGATGCGCATGGACGAGGGACTTGATACCGGAGATATGATCTTAAAGGAAGAAGTGAAGATCCGTGTGGATGAGACGGGCGGCAGTCTGTTCGACCGGCTGTCCGAGGTCGGCGCGAAGCTGCGTGCGCACGATGGAGGCGATCGATGCGGGAACGGCAACCTACACGCCGCAGGACAACTCCCAGGCAACGCATACCGCCAAGATTTACAAAGAAATGGGAAGCATTGACTGGAAACAGGGCGCAAAAGAGATTGAGTGCCTGATCCGCGGACTGGATCCGTGGCCGAGTGCCTATACCAGACTGGGCGATAAGATGTTAAAGATCTGGAAGGCGCAGGTCGTTTCTGAGGAGTCCGGGGCGGAGCCGGGCTGCATTGTGAAAGTGGAAAAGATCATATTCTGGTGCAGACCGGAAAGGGAATGCTTGCCATCAGTGAACTTCAGCTTGAGGGCAAGAAGCGTATGCCGGTGGAGGCATTTCTGAACGGATATGAGATCGAAGAGGGCACATATTTTAAGAAAGGGTGATTACTATGCCATATTCATACTATTACTGGGGATTTGATCCGACGTATATACTCGTGCTCATCGGAGCAGTCATCTGTCTGGTTGCATCTGCGAGGGTGAAGTCGACATACAACAAGTATGCTTCCTACCGCAGCATGTCCGGCATGACCGGAGCACAGGCGGCGGAACGGATTCTGCACTCGGCAGGAATCTACGACGTGTCGGTGCAGCATGTATCGGGCAATCTGACCGATCACTACAATCCGTCGAACAAGACGCTGAATCTGTCGGATTCTGTGTATGGAAGCACGTCGGTGGCGGCTGTCGGTGTGGCGGCGCATGAGTGCGGACATGCCATTCAGCACCAGCAGGGATATGTGCCGCTCACGCCCGCTCGGCGATCGTGCCGGTGGCAAATCTCGGTTCTACGCTGGCATGGCCGTTAATTTTAATCGGATTATTTTTTACCAGCAATACAGGGACATTTTTAATCGACCTTGGAATTCTTTGCTTTTCGTTCGCTGTTCTGTTTCAGCTTGTGACGCTTCCGGTGGAGTTCAATGCATCGCACCGCGCGCTGCGCATTTTAGGAGAGCAGGGAATCTTAAGCGACAGTGAGCTGCCTTATACGCGAAAAGTGTTGAAGGCGGCGGCACTTACTTACGTGGCGAGTGCGGCGGCATCGATTCTGCAGCTGCTTCGTCTGGTGTTATTATTTGGAGGAAGAAGACGTGACGACTGATTCCGTGAATACGCGGGAACTGATTCTTGAGATCCTTTAGAAGTGACGGAGAGGGACAGTACAGCCATCTGGTGATCCGTTCGGTGCTGGAGAAGTACCAGTATCTGGACAAAAGAGAGCGTGCCTTTTTAACGAGAGTGGCGGAGGGCACCATTCAGCGCCAGATCGAGCTGGACTATATTCTGGATCAGTTTTCAAAAGTAAAGGTCAGAAAAATGAAACCGGTGATCCGCGCCATTCTTAGGATGGGCGTATACCAGCTGAAATATATGGACAGTGTACCGGCATCCGCCGCCTGCAACGAGGCGGTAAAGCTTGCGAAGAAAAAGGGCTTCGGACAGCTGTCCGGTTTCGTGAACGGGGTACTGCGCGGTGTTTCGCGCGGTCTGGATCAGCTTACATATCCAAAGGAGAGCGTCGATGCCGTAAAAGCCTGGTCGGTGTGCTACTCGATGCCGGAATGGATCGTTGCGCAGTGGATCGGCGATTAGGGAAGGAACGCACAAAAGAGATTCTTGCAGCGTCCCTTTTGGAAGCGCCGATCACCGTCCGCACGAATCTGGAACGGATCACGCCGGAGGCGCTCGCAGAGCGTTTTAAGGAGGAGGGCGTTACCGCGGTTCCGCTGGATACGGAAAAATATCCCGGACTTTCGTATGCATATACGATCTTTGGGTTTGATCATTTAAACGGTCTTTCAAGCTTTAAGGAAGGACTGTTCTATGTGCAGGACATCAGCTCCATGATGGTGGCGGAATATGCGGCGCCAAAGGAGGGCGACCACTGCATTGACGTCTGTGCGGCGCCGGGCGGCAAGAGCATTCATCTTGCGGAAAAGTTAAGAGGTACCGGTCATGTGGAGGCGCGGGACATCAGCGAACAGAAAGTGGCGCTGATCGATGAGAATATAAAAAGATGCCGGCTTACGAATATCACGGCGAAGTGTCAGGATGCGACTGTTTTGACGAGTCATCGGTTCGCACGGCGGATGTGCTGATTGCGGATCTTCCTGCTCGGGACTCGGGTGCTGCGCAGAAAGACCGATATCAAGTACCGCATGAACCCGGAAGGGGAGGAATCGCTTGTGGCGCTGCAGAGGCAGATACTGTCTGTGGTGTGTGAATATGTGAAGCCGGGCGGGACACTGATTTATTCCACCTGCACGATTCACACGGCGGAGAACGAGGGGAATGCCAGATGGTTTGAGCAGACGCACCCGGAGTTCACCCTCGATACGATGCGTCAGATGTTCCCGGAAGAACATCTCGGGGACGGATTTTTTATAGCAAAATTTAAGCGAAAGCAGGACAACGGATAAGGAATGGAAAAGACAGACATTAAATCGTTGAATCTGGAAGAACTGACCGCGTTTGTCGAGTCGCTCGGAGAAAAAAAGTTCCGGCAAAACAGATTTACGAGTGGATTCACAGAAAGCATGTGGCATCCTTTCGGAGATGACCAATATTTCTGCGGCTCTCATTGAAAAATTGAATCAGAACTGTACGCTGACCAGCTTAAAAAAGGCGGATGTGCAGATCTCGAAGATTGACGGTACCAGAAAGTACCTGTTTCTTCTGGACGACGGCAATGTCATCGAGAGTGTCTTAATGCGTTATAAGCACGGGAACTCCGTCTGTATTTCCTCGCAGGTCGGCTGCCGGATGGGCTGCCGTTTCTGCGCCTCCACGCTGGATGGTCTGGTGCGCGGTCTGCGGCCGTCCGAGATGCTCGATCAGATCTATCAGATCGGAACGGACATCGGCGAGCGGATCTCCAATGTTGTGGTGATGGGAACCGGCGAGCCTTTGATAATTATGACAACCTGTTAAAATTCATCGAACTGCTGAGCGATGAAAACGGACTCAATATCAGCCAGCGGAACCTGACGGTCTCCACCTGCGGGATCGTTCCGCGCATGCGGGAGCTTGCGGACAAAAAGCTGCAGATCACGCTGGCGCTTTCGCTTCATGCATCCAACCAGGAAAAGCGCCTGCAGCTGATGCCTGTGGCGAACAAATATGACATTAAGGAAGCGGTCGATGCCTGCCGTTACTATTTTGAACAGACCGGCCGGCGCATCACGTTTGAGTACAGTCTGGTGGCGGGTGTAAACGATACGGCGGAGGATGCCACAGAACTGGCAGAGCTTGTGCGCGGGATCAACTGCCATATCAATCTGATTCCGGTCAATCCGATCAAGGAACGCAGCTATAGACAGCCGGATGACGGTGCAGTGCATGCATTCCAGAAAAAGCTGAGAGAAACGGGCTCACCGTGACCGTGCGCCGGGAGATGGGCAGGGATATTGACGGTGCATGCGGGCAGCTGAGACGCAAGCATATGCACAAAGAGCAGGAAATGGAGCATACCGGGCAGGAGACGGGTGTGTCGGGCAGGAGCAGTAAGTCTTGCCCTTTTTCGCGTTGTATGCTAACATTGGTAATTGGATAAATGGCAGGCAGGTACTGCTATTCTAATAATGGAGGAATAGAATGAAGACGTTTTCCATGACGCATGTGGGACAGCGGCGTGAGACGAACCAGGATTATATGTACACATCAGAGACCTCCGTGGGCAGGCTTCCGGATTTATTTCTGGTAGCAGACGGTATGGGAGGCCATGCGGCTGGAGATTATGCTTCGCTTCACAGTTGAAAAGATTGTGGAATACGTAACAGAATCCGAGGAGAGCGAGCCGGTGACCGTGCTCGGTGAGGCAGTCAGATATGCAAATGAACATTTGCTTGCGGAGGCGAACGCGGATGCGAGCAAAGCGGGCATGGGCACGACGATTGTTGCGGCAGTCGTGGTTTGCGATAAGCTCTACACGGCGAATGTCGGCGACAGCCGGTTGTATGTGATCAATCAGGAACGTATCACACAGATTACAAGAGATCACTCTCTGGTAGAAGAGATGGTTCGGCTGGGAGAGATGGACAAAGAGGATGCAAAAGTGCACCCGGATAAAAATATTATTACGAGAGCGATCGGCGTGCTTCCGGAGGTGTCGGCGGATTTCTTCGAGACGGTGCTTGTGCCGGGAGATACGGTTCTATTGTGTTCGGACGGTCTGACCAATATGGTCGATGATACGGATATCAAGCGGATCGTGCTGGGACAGCGTGATATTGTGGAGAAAACACAACGGCTGATCGACGCCGCGAACGAGAATGGCGGTAAGGATAATATAACGGTGGTTTTGATTGAGCCGTTTTCAGATGAGACTAGATAGAGAATGAAGTTCTTTGTAAATCAGGTTGGAGGTTTAATATGTTAACAGAGGGAATGTATATAGCGGACCGTTATGAAATCATAGGGAAAATTGGTGCCGGCGGAATGTCTGACGTATATAAGGCAAAAGATCTGACGCTCGGACGTTTTGTGGCAATCAAGGTTTTAAAGCCGGAGTTTTCGGAGGATCTGAATTTTGTGACAAAGTTCCGCACTGAGGCACAGTCTGCTGCGGGATTAGAGCATCCGAACATCGTAAATATCTACGATGTCGGAAGCGAAAAGGAATGCATTATATCGTGATGGAGTATGTGGAAGGCATCACGTTAAAGACATATATTGAGAAAAAGGGTCAGCTTTTAAGGAGGCAGTCAGCATTGCCATTCAGGTGGGAAGAGGTATTGAGGCGGCGCATAGCAAGGGTATCATCCACCGGGACATTAAGCCACAGAATATTATTATTTCCACAGAAGGAAAAGTAAAAGTAACAGATTTCGGTATCGCGCGCGCAGCAAGCAGCAACACGATCAGTTCCGATGTGATGGGATCCGTGCACTATTCTCCGGAGCAGGCACGCAACGGATTTAGTGGACGGCAAGAGCGATATCTATTCCCTCGGTATTGTGATGTATGAGATGGTGACGGACGTGTGCCGTTTGACGGGGATACGACCGTGGCGGTTGCCATCCAGCATCTGCAGGAGGAGATTGTTCCGCCGAGTGCCTACGCGCCGAATCTTCCGATCAGTATGGAGAAGATCATTTTAAAATGTACGCAGAAGAATCCGGACCGCCGTTATGAGTCCATGACGGCACTTTTGACGGATCTGCGCAAGGCGCTTGTCAGCCCGAATGAGGATTTTGTCGTGATGGTTCCTGCAACCAACCAGGACAAGACACGCATTATCGGAGAGGATGACTTAAAGCAGATCAAGGAGGAGGCAGACAGCCTCTATCTTAAGGCGGATCAGGCGGTGCACGCGAGAGCGGAGGAGATGAACCGCTACGATGAGGATGAGGACGACGAAGAAGATGTGGACGATGATGAGCTGGATGACGAGGATGACGGCGATCTGAATCCGAAGATGGAGAAAGCGATCACGATCATGGGAATTGTTGCGGCAGTCGTGATTGTGATTATCATCATTGTGATTGTGGTAAATCTGTTCGGCGGAATCAAGTCCAAGAAGCAGTCTGACACGGAGACGTCGCGCACAGAGACCACGCAGACCGAGAGCCAGAACGAGGATAAGGTTACCGTTCCAGATTTTCGAGGCATGACTTATGCGGATGCGCAGACCGAGGCGGAGAAGAAGGGATTAAAGCTGGAGAACAAGGGCGAAGTATCCTCTGACGACTATGATGAGGGAGAGATCGCCAATCAGGATCCGGAGAGCGGCAAGGAAGTCGAAGAGGGACGACGATCGGCGTTGTGATCAGCAACGGAAAAGGCAGTGTGGCAGTGCCGAATGTGACCGGAGACTCGGAGGATGATGCAGTGTCCGCACTGGAAAAGGAAGGCTTTAAGCCGAACAAGACATATGCTTACGATGACAATGTGGAGGAGGGAAAAGTCATTTCCCAGACACCGTCCGCAGGAGATAAGGCAAAAACAGGTGATACGATCACGATTGTCATCAGTCAGGGCGCAGAGGCAGTGACCGTCCCGGATGTGAAGACGACCTACAAGTCCGAGGAGCAGGCGAGAGCACTGCTTACCGATTTCAACGTATCGGTAAAGACAGCGTACAGCGATACGCTTCCGGAAGGCATTGTCATGGATCAGAGCATTGATCCGGGCAAGCAGGTGGAAAAAGGCAGCGACATCACGATCACGGTAAGCATGGGACCGTCACCGTCCCAGAGTGTGACAGCAACGACCTACAGCTTCAAGGCGACGATCAACCTGCCGGGCGATACGTCCAACGTATCCGGCGCAACAATCACGCTGTATGATACTTCCGGCTGTGCTGGGACAGTGGAATAAGGCGATCACAGATGATTTTCCATCAGCAAGACGGGACTGCTTGCAAAAGAGGGCTATCTGGTGATCTATGGCTGGATTTAAATGGCAACAAGATCAACGATCAGACCACGAGCACCTACCAGTTTACACCGGAATCATAATGGATAAGAATATGCAGGGAAAGATTGTAAAAGGAATTTCCGGATTCTACTACGTTCACGTAGCGGGATCCGGAATTTATGAATGTAAGGCAAAAGGAATTTTCCGCAACCAGAAGATCAAGCCGCTGGTGGGCGATAACGTGACGATTGCTGTGCTGGACGAGGAGCAGATGCTTGGAAATATTGAGGAGATTCTTCCGAGAGAAAATGCCTTGATCCGTCCGGCGGTTGCCAACATCGATCAGGCGCTTGTGATTTTGCGGCGGCAAAGCCGAAGCCGAATTTTAATCTGCTTGACCGTTTTCTGATTATGATGGAATATCAGAAAGTGCCGGTTACGATCTGTTTTAACAAGTGTGACCTTCTGACCGGGGAGGAACTGCACGCGTTTTCGGATGTCTACGAACAGTGTGGCTATCCGGTGGTGTACACCTCGGCGAGAGAGCAGCGGGGAATCGATGTGCTGCTTGAGCGGCTGGAAGGAAAGGTGACGTCGGTGGCAGGACCCTCGGTGTGGGCAAGTCATCGCTCATCAACTGTCTGCAGCCGAGCGCCAGATGGAGACCGGGGCAATCAGCAGAAAGATTGAGCGGGGCCGCCATACGACCCGCCACTCGGAAATTATTCCGATCAAAGAGCAGACTTACATTATGGATACACCGGGATTTTCCACGCTGGATTCCGCTGGAAAAGGAAGATCTGTGGTGGTATTATCCGGAATTTGAAGAGTATGAGCCAAACTGCCGTTTTAAGGGCTGCAGTCATATCGGAGAGCCGGACTGCGGGAAAAGAGGCGGTGGAAGCGGAAAATCAGCCGGCTCCGCTATGAAAATTACATGCAGCTATATCAGGAATTAAAAGAACAGAAGAAATATTAAAAAGAAGGGTGTAAGAGAGATGAATTGTTTGTCGCCATCCATATTATCCGCAGATTTTTCAAGACTGGGAGAGCAGATCCGTGAACTGGACGAGGCAGGGGCACAGTATGTACATATTGATGTCATGGACGGAATGTTTGTGCCAAGTATTTCCTTCGGGCTTCCGGTAATCCGCTCCATCCGTCCCTGTACGGACCGGATCTTCGACGTGCATCTGATGATCGAGGAGCCGGGGCGCTATATTGAGGATTTTGTCGGAGCCGGAGCCGATCTGATTACCGTGCATGCAGAGAGCTGCAAGCATCTGGACCGTACGATTGCTTCCATCAAAGAGCGGGGGATTCTTGCGGGGTTGCGTTAAATCCGCTACGCCGCTGCAGACGGTGGAGTATGTGCTTGAAAAAGTGGACATGGTGCTGATTATGACGGTGAACCCTGGATTCGGTGGGCAGAAGTTTATCCCGTATACCTTGCAGAAGGTTCGTGATCTTAAGAAAATGATTGATGCGCGCGGGTTGAAAACAGACATTGAGGTGGACGGCGGGGTCAATCTCTAATGGAGGAGATTATGAGTGCCGGCGCCAACATCATCGTGGCGGGAAGCGCTGTTTTTAACGGAGATGTCGCTGAAAACACCCAGATGTTTCTGGATATTTTAAATTCTTAAGGAACGGCGGGAGAAAAGCGGGGGAGCGTATGAAACATTTTGTAATAATTTCAGGCGGAACGATCGACGATTCTTTGCGGACAGATGGTTTGAGGAAGAGAAGCCGGATGCCGTTATCGCTGCGGATGCCGGAATGGAATATCTGTACCGCAGCCACCGGGTGCCGGATGTGATTGTCGGGGATTTCGATTCCGTGGGAACGGAGGCTCTTGCTTATTTTAAGACATTGCCTGGTGTGGCGATCCAGAAGCTGATTCCGGAGAAGGACGACACGGATACCGAATCCGCAATCCGGCTTGCGATCCGGAGCGGAGCAGAGTGCATCACGCTTTGGGAGCGACGGGGACGCGGCTGGATCATGTGCTGGGGAACATTGAACTGCTCGGAATTGGGTTAAAGGCGGGAATTCCCATCCAGATCTGCGATGCCCATAACCGCATCCGTATGATTGATCGTGGAATGACGCTTGCGAGAAAGGAACAGTTTGGAACGTATGTGTCGCTCATTCCCTACACGGAATGTGTGGAGCATCTGACACTGACCGGATTGAAATATCCCCTCACGGACGCCTGCCTGCGGGATTCTGTTCGCTTGGCGGAGCAACGATCGTGCAGATACGGCAGAGATCCTCGTTTGAGAGCGGGATCTTCTCGTGGTGGAATCAAAGGACCGATGACAGAAGAGGATTGCCGCAATAAGCATAGAACTCTTTTGGATAAGTAATATTATCAGAAGATTTACCGTAAGATGAATGCAGGCTGGTTCAAAATGTGGCATTTCTAACCAGCCGGATGTTTGCATCTTCGATGATCCGTTTCCAAGTTTGAGCACTCCGGGTCATGTCCGTATCCCGAAGACAATTTGTAGGACTTTTGTGTGTGTTTATTGGCACCTCTGAACAGAACATAACCGCGCGAAGCCGATGTCTGTGAAGAGGTGCCATTAGGGACACCCAGAAAAGTCCGCCCATTGTCCGGTGTGTCGGACATGCACCCGTCGGATTGTCCAAACGTGGAAGAGACACGGAATCCGATGCAAACATTCAGCCGGAAGAATGCTCACATTTTCTCCAACGAATATTCCATCTGCATTTCCATATGAAACCCGAAGTGTATTCTGATAATATTACTTATTAAAGCTGTTAAAGATAATAAACAGGATGATGTGTCCAAAGAATTGGACACATGATGCGATACACTCCTTTTATCAGATGACGAAAGGAGTGTATTTTTTATGAAAGGATATGTTGTGGCGGCAGGCTATATGGGATATGTAAACGGAGAATACATGCCTTCTCGAATGAGGATGACTACAGAGAATATTTTGAAGATTAGAGATAAAATGAGATAAAAGAGGAAATTGCAACATGCCCAAAAGCCGGTCGTAGCGAACGGAAGGAAGCTTAGAACGCTGTCTGCGGATATTGAAATTTTAAATGGGATGGGATAATGTACGCGTAGGCAATGAGCCGGGCAGCACGTTTGGATGCGGCGAAGTGTACAGGCTTGCCTGTTACATATCCGCCGCATCCAAACGGGGAAGTCGGGCGAAGCCCGCGACCCGCAGAGCGCAAAGCGCCTGCGGGTTGCCTGGCGAAGGAAACAGAGGTCGTTGTCTATGTATTGCAAGGAAAGAAGGAATTCAGATGTCAGAGAAGGAAATCGAAGTCTATGGAAAACAGGTGGATGAGATCAAGATTCGCCCTTATGAGCATCATGCCAAGTATTACGAGACGGATCAGATGGGCATCATTCATCATTCCAACTATATCAAATGGATGGAAGAGGCGCGCATGGATCTGATGGAGCAGATCGGACTCTCCTATAAGGAGATGGAGGCAATGGAGATCATCAGCCCGGTGCTGTCGGTGTCCTGCGAGTATCACAGCATGGTTCATTTTGATGATGTGGTTGTCATTGAGCCGCGGATTACCAAGTATAACGGAATCAAGATGGAAGTGGAGTACCGGATGACGGATAAGGCGACGGGAGAACTTCGCACTACAGGAACAAGTTCCCACTGCTTTTTGAATCGTTCCGGAAGACCGATTTCGTTGAAACGGTCTTATCCGGAGATTGATACAAAGTTCTTTGAGTACACAGATATTTAGAACAAAATGGAGCGGATAGACGCTCCGGAATGGAGAATACTATGATTCAGGAAAGATTAAGCGCATTGCGCGAGGAGATGAAAAAGCGGAAGATCGATATTTATATTGTACCGACCGCCGATTTTCATGAGTCCGAATATGTAGGGGAGCATTTTAAAGCCAGAAAGTTTATCACCGGTTTCACCGGATCGGCAGGCACGGCGGTCATTACCCTGACAGAGGCAGGACTGTGGACAGACGGACGCTATTTCGTGCAGGCGGAAAAGCAGCTTGCCGGAAGTACCGTGATGCTCTACCGCATGGGTGAAGAGGGTGTGCCGACCGTGGATGAGTTCGTTGAAAAAGAACTGCCGGAGAGCGGCTGCATCGGATTTGACGGCAGAGTGGTGAACGGAAGCTGGGGCAGAAAGCTTCTCGCCATTGCGGAGAAAAAGAAGGGGTCTTTGTACGTGACGGAGGATCTGATTGATCTGATCTGGAAGGATCGCCCGGCGCTTTCTAAGGAACCGCTGTTTTGCTTGAGGAGAAGTACCGGCAAGAGCACGGCAGACAAGATCGCGGATCTGCGCAAGGTAATGGAAAAAGAGGGAGCCAATGTGCATATTCTGACTTCCTTATACGATATAGCATGGCTGTTAAACATCCGCGGCGGAGACATCGATTACGTGCCGGTCATCCTGTCCTACCTGGTGCTTACCGACAAGGAGTGCATCTGGTTTTTACAGGAAGAAGTTGTGGATGAGAAGATTGCAGCATATCTGAAAGAGAATCACATCACAACCAGACCTTACGATGCAATCTATGATTATGTGAAAGAGATTCCGGCGGACGCATGCGTACTGATGAATGGCAATACGGTCAACTACCGCATTACCAGCAGCCTGAAAAAGAGATCCGCATTGTGGACCAGCCGAACCCGACCGAGATCATGAAAGCGGTCAAGAATCCGGTCGAGGTGGAGAATATCCGCAAGGCACATGTGAAGGACGGTGTGGCATTCACCAAATTCATGTACTGGCTGAAGACCAATATCGGCAAGATTCCGATGACGGAGATCTCCGCATCGGATTACCTGGAGGCGCGCAGAAGAGAGCATGATAACTTTATCGAGTTAAGCTTTGACACGATCTGTGCATACGGACCGAACGCTGCCATGATGCACTATGCGGCGACTCCGGAATCGGATGCCGAGTTAAAGCCGGAAGGCTTCCTGCTGGTGGATTCCGGCGGACACTATTTCGAGGGAACGACCGACATCACAAGAACGATGGCGCTCGGACCGATCACAGACGAGATGCGGCTGCATTTTACAACGGTATGCCGCTCCAACATGAACCTTGCAAACGCCAAGTTCCTCTACGGCTGCACCGGACTGAATCTGGATATTTTATCCCGCGGACCGCTCTGGCAGATGGGCATTGATTACAAGTGCGGTACCGGACACGGTGTGGGCTACATTTTGAATGTGCACGAGGGACCGAACGGCTTCCGCTGGAGAGTGGTGCCGGAGCGCCAGTGATAACGGCACGCTGGAAGAGGGTATGGTCACGACGGATGAGCCGGGCGTATATCTGGAAGGCAAATACGGTATCCGTACCGAGAACGAACTGGTATGCCACAAGGCGGAGAAAAACGAGTACGGCCAGTTCATGAATTTTGAAAATATTACGTACGCACCGATTGATCTGGATGCCATTGATCCGGACGAGATGACGGGACGTGAGAAGAAGATGTTAAATGACTATCATGCAATGGTATACAAGACACTCTCTCCGTACATGACACCGGAAGAGAATGAGTGGCTGAAGAAGTATACAAGAGCAATCTAGAAACGGAGACAGAAATGAGCGAAAAGCTGGTATTGATTGACGGACACAGTATTTTGAACCGGGCATTTTTCGGAATCCCGGATCTGACCAATTCCGAGGGACTTCACACGAACGCGGTATACGGATTTTAAATATCATGTTCAAGATACTGGAGGAGGAGCAGCCCGATTACCTGACGGTTGCGTTCGACGTGTCTGAGCCGACGTTTCGCCACAAGATGTTTGCGGAATACAAGGGTACCCGCAAGCCGATGGCGGCAGAGTTAAAGCAGCAGGTACCCCTGATGAAAGAGATGCTGCGCGCGATGGGTGTGACCATCGTTGAAAAAGGCGGTTACGAGGCGGATGATCTGCTTGGAACCATCGCAAAGCGCAGTGAGGCGGCAGGCGTGGAGGTTGCGGTCGTATCCGGTGACCGTGATCTTCTGCAGCTTGCAACAGATCATATCAAGATCCGGATCCCGAAGACGAAGAGGACGGGAACCGAGATTGAGGACTACAACGCGAAGGAAGTCCTCGAGAAGTATCAGGTGACGCCGACGGAGTTTATTGATGTGAAGGCACTGATGGGTGATACTTCCGACAACATTCCGGGAGTTCCCGGCATTGGCGAGAAGACAGCGACGGCGATCATCGCAAAATACGGCAGTATTGAGAATGCCTACGCACATGTGGATGAATTAAAGCCGCCGAGAGCAAGCACGAATTTAAAAGAGCATTATGATATGGCGCAGATGAGCAAGACGCTGGCGACGATCGATATCGATGCGGACATTGCCTACAAGCTTGCGGACGCGCATTTAGAACAGGTTTCCGATCTGTATACAGAGGAAGCCTATTTGTTGTGTAAGAGACTGAATTTAAGAATCTCCTCGGCAGATTCTCCGTGGAAGCACCGAAGAATACGGCGGAGGAGCATTTTAAGAAGATAGAAAAGGCGCAGGAGGCAGAAGCATTTTGCATCCCTGCGTGGAAAAGCATGTGGATTCTATGTGGTGCCACAGGAGGAAACGCATGACGCCCACACAGAGGCTGACGGTCAGATGAATCTGTTTGGCAGCTTTGCGATGCAGAACTCCGGCGAAGAGGCGGGGCAGCAGGAGACGGCAGGAAGCTGTCATATCCCGGATTTTCTCGGACTTGCAGTTGCATGTGGTGAGGAGGAAATCTGTTACGTGGAGGCATCGGAAGCACTTCCTGCCGTAAGATCCGTGAATTGTTTGCGGGGAGCGCAGCCGCTTCCTATGCGACACTTGACTTAAAGCCGCAGTTAAAGGAACTGGGGATGCTTGAGAAAAAATGTCTTGGAACGATCTCGGAGGAGAACCTGTTCGACAACACGATCGCGGCCTACCTTTTAAACCCGATTAAGAATGAATATCCGTATGAGGACATTGCCAAGGATTATGCGGGACTGATGATTCTGTCGAGAAAGGATCTCATAGAGAAGCTCACGTATGAGAAGGCGGCTGAGAAAAAGCCGGAGGAATTTTTAAAGTGCGTCTGCTATATGCCATACGTGGCATACAAGACCAGGGAGCCGCTTGAAAAGAGCTTGCGGACACCGGAATGGAAGCGCTGTTTCGCGAGATCGAGATGCCGCTTGTCTTCACGCTGGCAGATATGGAAAAAGAGGGAATCATTGCGTCCGGGGAGGCGCTAAAGGAGTACGGAGACAAGCTTGCCGTGCGCATTGACGAACTCGAGCGTAAGATCTATGAGGAAGCCGGGGAGGAATTCAATATCAATTCTCCCAAGCAGCTCGGTGTGATTTTATTTGAAAAGCTTTCCCTGCCGAACGGCAAGAAGACGAAGACCGGCTATTCGACGGCGGCGGATGTTTTGGACCGTTTGGCGCCGGATTACCGATTGTGGCGGATATCCTGGAGTACAGACAGCTGACCAAGCTAAAGTCTACTTATGCAGACGGCCTGGTGAATTATATCGCAGAGGACGGAAGAATCCACACGTCATTCAACCAGACCATCACGGCCACGGGCCGCATCAGCAGTACGGAGCCGAATCTCCAGAACATCCCGATGCGGATTGAACTGGGAAGACTGATCCGCAAGGCATTTTGCCAAAGACCGGTTTTGTGTTTGTGGATGCGGATTATTCGCAGATCGAGCTGCGCGTGCTGGCGCATCTGTCCGGGGATGAAGCTCATCGAGGCATACCGGAATGCACAGGATATTCACCGGACGACGGCGTCGCAGGTATTCCATATCCCGTTTGACGAGGTGACCGATCTGCAGCGCCGCAACGCCAAGGCGGTCAATTTCGGTATCGTCTACGGAATCAGCTCCTTCGGACTTAGCCAGGATCTCTCCATCACGAAGAAGAGGCGGCGGAGTACATTGAGCGCTATTTTGAGACCTATCCGAAGATCAAGGGTATCTGGACGGACTGGTGGCGGAGGCGAAGGAAAAAGGCTATGTCACGACGATGTTCGGAAGAAGACGTCCGATTCCGGAGCTTTCTTCGAGCAATTTTATGCAGCGTTCGTTCGGGGAGCGCATTGCGATGAATTCCCCGATACAGGGAACGGCGGCAGACATTATTAAGATCGCCATGAACCGGGTGCATGACCGTCTGCTGGCGGAGGGTTAAAATCCCGGCTGATTCTGACGGTGCACGATGAACTGCTGGTGGAGACAGCGGCAGAGGAAGAACAGGAAGTGCGGAAGATTCTTGCCGAAGAGATGCACGGAGCGGCACAGTTGTCGGTGATGCTTGAGATTGATGTGCATGCGGGAAGCGATTGGTATCAGGCAAAATAGAGGTGCAGTGGAACGATGAGATTTATAGGAATTACCGGCGGTGTAGGAGCTGGCAAGTCGGAAATACTGGGATATCTGGCGAAGAAGCCGGATACCCGCGTGATGCTTGCGGATGAGATCGCCCATGAGCTGATGTCTCCCGGGGCGGAGTGTTATGACAGGATCTGTGAGACGTTTGGCGCGGAGGATATTTTCCTGCCGCAGGGCGGACTGGACCGGGGAAAACTGGTGGCAGTCATTTTTTCCGATGAGGCGAAGCGCAGGCAGATGAATGCCATTGTACACCCGGCGGTGCGCGTCTATGTGGAAAAAGAGGCGGCGAGAGAAAAGCAGGGTGGAAAACGAAAGCTTCTGGTGCTGGAGGCAGCGCTTCTGATTGAAGAACATTATGATGAAATTTGTGACGAACTCTGGTATATTTATACCAGAGGGATATTCTCAGAGAACGCCTGATGGCAAGCAGAGGATATTCCACGGAAAAGGTAGACCGGATTTTTGCAAGCCAGTTGACGGAGGAAGTCTACCGGGAGCACTGCAGGTTGTGATTGACAACAACGGCAGTGTGGCGGAGGCTTTGCGCAGATTGACAGGGCGCTTTCGGAGAAGAAATAGAGATTAGGAGATACTGCAGATGAGCGATACGAGCGTATTCGACCAGCCGCTGGTGTTTGGTCTTGATATTGGAACGAGAATGTGGTGGGAACCGTAGGCTATAAGACGGAGAATGAATTTGTCGTGGTGGCACAGTATATGCTTGAGCATGAGACGCGTGCCATGCTGGACGGTCAGATTCACGATATCGGACGCGTGGGGCATACCATTGCCAAGGTGAAGGAGGAGCTGGAGTCACAGATCGGGCAGGAACTGACCGAAGTGTGTATTGCAGCCGCAGGCCGTGTGTTAAAGACGGTGACGACCAACATCAGCTACGATTTCCCGGAGGAGACGGTCGTTACCGGCGAGGATATTCATACACTGGATCTGCTTGGAATTGAAAAGGCACAGTCCATTTTAAAGGAAATGAACGATACCCGCTACAAGTTTTACTGTGTGGGTTATTCCGTCATGAAGTATTTCTTAAATGATGAACCGTTCTCCAGCCTGGAATCCCATAAGGCAGAACGTATCAGCGAGGATATCATCGTGACGTTCCTGCCGGAGGATGTTGTGGACGGTCTGTACGCGGCAGTCGGTATGGCGGGTCTGACCGTGGCAAACATGACGTTGGAGCCTATTGCGGCGATCAATGTGGCGATTCGGAGAATTACAGACTGTTAAATATTGCGCTCGTGGATATCGGTGCGGGAACATCCGATATTTCCGTGACGAGAGACGGAAGCATCATCGCATACGGTATGATTCCGCTTGCGGGGGATGAGATCACTGAGCTGATCGTGCAGAGTTATCTGGTGGATTTCAACACGGCGGAGCAGATCAAGCTCTCGAGCGGTATGGACGATCAGGTGACCTACAAGGATATTATGATGATCGAGCACACGATTCCGTCGAAGGATGTGTGGAAGCTGACGGAGCCGGTGGTGGATAAGATGACGACCGAGGTAGCGGCGAAGATCAAAGGAGCTGAACGGAGACAAGAGCGTCAGTGCGGCGTTTATCGTCGGCGGCGGCGGTAAGATCCACGGTTACACGGAGATGCTTGCCAAGAAGCTGGATCTGCCGGCAGAGCGTGTAGCGCTGCGCGGTGAGGAAGTGCTGCAGGAAGTGACGTTTCTTCAGACAGAGATCCAGAAGGATCCGCTGCTCGTCACGCCGATCGGTATCTGCTTAAATTATTACGATCAGAGAAACAGCTTTATCATGGTGCGCTTTAACGGGGAGCGGATCAAGCTGTATGACAACAATAAGCTGACAATCGTGGATGCAGCTCTGCAGGCCGGTTTCCCGAATGAGGAACTGTTCCCGAAGCGCGGTAAGGAACTTAATTTTACCGTGAACGGCACACCGCGGATTGTCAGAGGTGAACTGGGAGAGTCCGCCGAGATCTATATGAATGACCGTCTGGTCAACATCAACACCCCGCTGGAGCCGAACAGCGACATCGTGATCGAAGCGTCGACACAGGGTGAAGCGGCGGTTTGTACCTTAGAGCAGCTGGATGAGTATTCCTCTTCGGATATGAAGGTGGTCGTCAACGGCAGGATTGTGCGCTGTCCGAAGTGCCTGGAAGTCAACGGAAGTCTGGAACTGCCGTCCTATGAGATCCAAGAGGGCGATGCGGTTGAGACGAAGCTTCTATACCGTGGAACAGCTGGCGGCATTTATGGATGTGGAAGTGGATATGGATCATGAGATCCTTGTGAATAACCGCGTGGCAACCATGGAGAGTCTTGTGTACGAGAACTTTTCCGTGGACTGGGTGGTGCTTTCCTTTGGAGCAGCGGCGGTGGATCCGGCAGAACTTCCGATCGCGGAGCAGCCTGTGACGGCTGCGGCTGGCGGGACGGAGCAGACAGCGGATGAGATCCCGGCTGAGACAGCGGAGGAAGTGGATGCCGCCGAGAACGAGGCACAGAACGGTACAGATTCAGAGAAAGCGGAGCATGGAATGCCACAGGCACCGTCATCAGAGGCGGATGCCGCAGGAGCAGAGAGCGGCGCAGAGCAGCCGTCCGATGGGGAAGCGCAGCGAGGCTTCGCAGAAGACAGATCTGGGACTGGTTGTATTTATCAATCAGCAGCCGGTACGCCTGACCGGAAAGAAGAACTACATCTTTGTAGATATTTTTGATTTTTACGATTTTGATTTAACGGCATCTGCGGGAAGAGCGATCGTCACAAAACTGAACGGACAGCAGGCACAGTATTCGGCAGTGCTCTCGAGGGTGACCAGATCGAGCTTCGCTGGCAGGAAATTAACAGATAGAGAGTGGAAGAAATAAAATGGAATTATGCAGTATAGCAAGCGGCAGCAGTGGCAACTGTATCTGCGTGGGAACAGATGAATGCCATGTTTTGGTGGATGCTGGAATCAGCGGAAAGCGGATTGAATCCGGTCTGAATTCGATTGATCTGAAAACGGAAGAGATGCAGGGAATTCTGATCACACATGAACATGTGGATCATATCGCGGGACTTGGCGTCCTTGCGAGACGTTACGGTCTGCCGATGTATGCGACTCCGGGGACGATCGATGCGATACTGCACACCAAATCCGTCGGAACGATCAATCCCGCCCTGTTTCATGAGATTCATGCGGAGGAGGATTTTACGATCGGAGATATGACGATTGAGCCGATTGCCATCTCACATGACGCGGCAGAGCCGGTGGCGTATAAGATGAAGCAGCCCGGAAAATCCATGGCGGTCATGACGGATCTGGGAATTTATGACGACCATATTGTGGAAGTTAAAGGGGCTTGACGTGCTTCTTCTCGAGGCGAACCATGATGTACATATGCTGCAGGTCGGAAGTTATCCGTATCCGTTAAAACAGCGTATTCTCGGAGAGAAGGGACACCTGTCCAACGAGCTTTCCGGGCGGCTGCTCGGGGAGGTGCTGCACGATCATTTCGGCACGGTCTTTTTAGGGCATCTGTCCAAGGAAAATAACTACGCGGAACTTGCGTACGAGACGGTGCGGCTGGAAGTGACGATGGGAGATAATCCGTATAAAGGGGATGATTTCCCGATGTATGTGGCAAAGAGAGATGAGCCGTCCGAGCTGGTGCGGTTCTAAGAGCTAAGGAAAGAGAAAGAGGAGGCATGCGGTTCTAAGACTAAGAACGTAGGTTATGAATCTGACATATGATAGAGCGAGATTTCGATAGAAGGAATCCTGCTCTATTTTTGCATTTAAAGTCCGCATATCATTGATAATCAGTTGAATGTGAGCTTTCTGCTCCGGTGTCAGATCGGTAAATTCCACCATGATGCGGTCCTGTTCCATTTCCAACAGGTAATCGGTAGAACAGGAAAAAACAAAGCCAGTTTTTTCACAATATCCACAGACGGAAGAATGTTGTTATTCTCCCAGTTGCTTACACTTTGCTTAGAAACGTTCAGTTTTCGGGCAAGCTCAACTTGACTCAAATTGCGGGCAGTTCGTAAGGTTTTGATTCGATCCCCAACATTCTGTTTACTCCTTTCTAACAAGTGTATAAAGAACGGTGTATATTTACAAAATACATTAGTATTGTTATAATGGACTCTGATTGGACGACAAAAGAAAAAGAGAGTGGACAATGATAGTATTTTCGGAATTGTTAAAATCATTTATCAATGAAAAGAATATTTCGGTGAAAAAGCTGGCGGCAAATGTCCAGATGGACCGGACGCTGATACAGAAATACATGTCCGGAAGCCGGACCCCGAAGAATTACAGAGAGGTGCAAAAGCTGGCAGACGGAATGATGCTGCTGCCGGAGCAGCAGGGAGAACTGCTGGATGCGTATTACAGAAATCTTTACGGGGACAAAACGTATGAGGGGTATCGGAAGATCGCAGAGACACTGGAAGGAATGAAGGATTTTCGTATGAAGGAACCGGCAGTGCCCGCGGCATTTCCCGATACCGGGATGCCAGAGGAACCACAGGAGGAAGCGGAGTACGTGCGGCACGGAAAACTGGAAGTGGAGCAGGCGTTCATCAGCCTGCTGCGGAAGGAATGTGAGCGTGCAGGCGAGGAGCCTCTTTTCATTCGTATGATGATGCAGCCGGATCAGAATGAGATGCTGAAACTGTTATTACATGCAGTTGGAGGAAGAAACGTTATCTTGGAGCATATCCTCTGTCTGGACTGCGACGGAAACAATAACGAAAATATTATGCTCATTTTTCTGTGCTGGCACTTGCCGCGGAGTGCAGAGCGTATCACGTCTATTACTATTATGATGACATCCGGTCGCATATCAACGAGATGACATTGCTGCCCAATATGGTGCTGGCCGGAGAAAGTGTATTCCTGTGCAATAAGGAGCGGAGCGAGTGCATGATTCTGTACAAAAGTGCAGCAGCGGAATTTTTTGCGGGCAGTATAACTATATGAAGAAAAGCGCAGCAAAACTTGCCATGCATTATGAGCTGGAAGGCGCGGATGAAGGCATCCTGCGTGATATTCAGATGGATGGAACTTATATGGAATTCGGTTATTTCCCGAGTGTACTGTTGTTCCCGGCCGGGAGAAAGTCTTCGGATGACGCAAGAAATTCCCGGGAGGGAGCGGGCATTGCTGGGAAATATTATTTTTCGGGCGGGCATTGCGGGCATATCTGAATCCGGCTCGTGCGGATTGCGGCACGGAGTGCCAGAGAGCGCGTGAGGACGGCGGAATGTCGCAGGACGAGCGGATAAACTGTGTGGGGCACTGGCTGGCAAGGATCAGGGAAGGACAGTGCCTGGCATATATGGCGGATGAGACGAAGCTTGCGATGGAACCCGGCATCGGGATTTTACCGGCGGACGCGGAACGGTGGGAATCTGGCGCAAAAAGAAGGGAAAAACAGCTGCTGCTGGTAAAAGAATGGAGTGTCTATGATTCCTTGTGCGGCTTTGAAAAATTTGCCCTGGATAATGATCTGTTTCTGGATGCAGAAACTACAACGGAAAGAATACGGCAAATCTGGGAGGAGAGCTCCAAACGAACGATGTAAATGTGTCACACAGAGTGTCACATGTTGAAACGGGAAAATGGAGAAAATATAATAAAAAGTGAATTTTTGTGAAATTTTGTCGCATCTGGTAGATGGCGGGAAAGAAGAATACAACATGAAGATAAAATTGGCTTTATTAGACAAAGACAAAAATTATTTGGAACGATTATCAACCGTATTTTTAAATAAATACCCGGACCGTATTGAATTTTATTCCTTTTCCGATCCTAAAGTGGCACTTCAGTGTGTGCAGTCGGGAAAAGTGGAGGTATTTCTTGCGAATGAACAGTTTGAAGTGAATGTGGCGGACATTCCCGAAAATACATGCTTTGCCTATATTGCAGAAAATGCAGAAACGGAAGAAATACATGGACAGCGCACGATATTCAAATATCAGCGCGCGGAGACTTTCTATAAGCAAATCTTAGATTTTTATGCGGAAAATACGACAAAAGTTATCAGCGGATATTCATCCAATCATCAGAATACAACGGAAGTGATATCATTCGGATCGTTTTCGGGAGGAACGGGCTGTTCTACAGTCGCAGCGGCGTTCTGCATCTATGCAGTCAGACGTGGAGCCAGGGTTTTGTACTTAAATCTGGAACGTTTCGGAACGACAGACAGTTTCTTTCATGGAGAGGGACAGACAGATTTCGGCGATGTGTTATATGCCGTCAAAAGCAAGCGGAATAATTTGAATATAAAGCTGGAGAGTACGTTAAGACAGGATGCATCCGGTGTTTATTTTTATGCCAGTCCGAAAGTTGCCCTGGATCTACAGGAAATGGATGAAACAGATGTTAAGACATTGCTGGATGAACTGTGTGCATCCGGCAGATATGACTGTATTATAACCGATATCGATCTGGATTTGAATCCCAAAGTAGAAAAAATATTGGAATATTCTTCCAAAATTGTATTTGTGAGCGACGGAACGGATATTTCCAATATGAAATTGGAACGTGGGCTGCAGACAATGAGACTGTGGGCGCAGCAGAAAAATGAGGTTCTTATGAGCCAGGCATATTTGTATTATAACAAATTCAGCAATAAGACATCCAAGGCTGTGCAGGGGCTTGACCTGGAAGAACTGGGTGGTGTTCCACGCTTTGAGCATGCGACGACGCAGCAGGTAATCGAACAACTGATAAACATTCCTAACTTTGCAAAGTTATATAGTAAATAGGAGTTGCAAAATGACGAGTGAGGAAGAACAGAAGAAAGTTCTTGAAATAAAAAGTACATAACGGATCATTTTCAGCTGGCACAGATCTCCAATGAAGAACTGGAAGAAAAGTGGAACAGATTGTAAATGAGTATATGAGTGATGCGTACTGTTCCATTCAGCAGAAAATTTCGATTGCGGGACAGGTTTACGGCGCCATCCGCGGGTTTGGTCTGCTCGACAGCATTATCAATGATGACACGATTACAGAGGTGATGATTAACGGACCGGATCGGATTTTCATTGAGCAGAATGGACGCTTGTATAAGCTGGATAAGCATTTTGAAAGCGAACAGAATCTGGAGGACATTATTCAACGGATTGTGGGACAGGCAGGAAGAGGTCAATCAGGCAAATCCGATCTGTGATACCAGATTGCCGGACGGGTCGCGTGTGAATGTGGTGCTGCCGCCGATTTCGTTGTGCGGTCCCATTGTCACGATTCGTAAGTTCTCGAAGACACCTATGACAATTGAACGGTTAATTGCGTATGGTTCACTCACTCCTGAAATTGCGGATATTTTAAAACTGCTGGTGCAGGCAAAGTACAATATTTTTATCTGCGGAGGTACGGGATCCGGAAAAACAACGTTTTTAAATGCGCTTTCTAATTATATTCCGAAGGACGAGCGTGTCATTACCATTGAAGATTCGGCGGAATTGCAGATTGTTGGTATCGACAATCTGGTCAGTCTGGAAACGCGTAATTCCAATGCATCCGGAACGGGAGAAATTACGATTCGTGATCTGATAAAATCTTCACTCCGTATGCGTCCGGAGCGGATTGTCGTGGGCGAGGTCCGCGGCGGGGAAGCACTGGATATGCTGCAGGCAATGAATACCGGGCATGACGGTTCACTGTCCACCGGACATGCGAACAGTACCGCGGATATGTTAAGCCGACTGGAGACGATGGTTCTGCAGGGAGCTGACGGTCTGCCGCTTGACGCAGTCCGCCAGCAGATTGTCTCAGCGATTGATATCATCATACATTTGTCCAGACTTCGCGATAAGTCGAGAAAGACGATGGAGATCACGGAAGTGATCGGATATGAAAACGGAGAGATTCAGCTCAATCCATTGTATGTATTTGAGGAGGATGAGAATACAACACTGGAAAAGGTGTCCGGCAGCCTGAAGCGGACAAAACAAAATGCAGAATGTTTTTAAGCTGCAGCTGGCAGGAATAAAAGTCGAGGTTTAAAAAGCATGAAAAAAGAGAAGAAGAAGGAAGAACAGTACATAAATTCCCCGCTCAATAACCCGATGCTTAACTATGATGTCTACATTCCGGGAAAAGGAGAGCGGATAGGCGTGAGTCTCCTGTTTTTCTGATAGGCGGATGCGCGGGGATGGTCTTTTATGGGAATCTGTTTATGAGAGATGGCATGGCGACCACGGCAACATACATTTCAAATGTGATCTTTTTCGTGGTTGTCGGTGCATTTGCAGTTCATTTTGCATTTCCGGTATATATAAAAAATTGTTTAGAAAAACGGAAAAATAAATTGAAACTACAGTTTCGGGATATGCTGGAGTCGCTGACGGCGTCGTTTTCATCCGGAAGTAATGTGCAAAATGCATTTCAGGCGGCATATGAAGATCTGAATATGCAGTATAAAAAAAAGACTATATTGTGGTCGAGATGCAGGAAATTTTAAACGGAATTGCACAGAACATCAATATTGAGGATATGATGAGAAATTTTGGGGACAGAAGCGGCAATGAAGATATCAAAAGTTTCGCGGATGTATTTGAGGTGTGTTATCGAAAGGGTGGTGATATGAAAGTCATCATACACCGGACACACAATATTATCAGCGAAAAAATGGCTGTGGCAGATGAAATAGAGACAAAACTTACATCCAATAAGATGCAGCACAGTGTCATGAGCATCATGCCGATTGCCGTTGTTATGTTGTTGAGAGTTACCAATGAAGCATTTGCGGCTAATTTTGCAACTCCGATGGGAGTGTTTGTGAATACGATCGCGATTGGAATTTTTGTGGGAGCGTACAAATACGGGTTAAAATTGTAGATATAAAGGGATGAGGATATGGTATTGAATTTTATCATGCTGCTTCTGGCGTCGATCACTACCGTGCTGTTTCTTGTGAACTTAGCCAGAGGAAAGCAGTACGGCTATATGGTGGAAAGCCTGGACGGCGGTGAGTATTTTCTGAAAGAACTGTATGTTGTCGGATTTAGTCTTAATGATGGAAAAATTTTTAAACTCCGCGGAAAAATGGAGCGGAATCTGAAAAAGCAGGCAAAACTGCTTTGGGGCGACCGGTACTATGAATACTATGCAAATCTTGCATGGGCGCACTTCCTGTCACTTACGCTTCTGGTTGTTTCCGTAGGCTTTTCACTATCCGGATTTTTGAAAACGGAACAGATTCCGATTTTACTCATTCTGGTATTGTTGTTTGTTGCCGCGTTCTGGAATCTGTCGTTATCCAGAATGAAAGAAAAAGTACAGCAGCGGAGGGAAGCGTGTGAGGCGGAATTTCCGAATATGGTTTCCAAGCTGGCACTTTTAATCAATTCCGGCATGGTACTGCGGGAGGCATGGCGTGTCACTGCCTATGGAAAAGAGGGAACTCTGTATACATTGATGAAACAGGCGTGTGAGGATATGGAAAACGGAGAATCGGACATAGGGCGATCTATAAGTTTGGCGTCACATCAGATTCGGCAAGCATTAAAAAGTTTACGAGTGCAATGATTCAGGGAATGCAGAAGGGAAACAGCGAACTGGCGGATTTTATGGTTTCCCAGACAAGTGAACTCTGGGCACACAAGAGACAGATGGCGTTACAGCAGGGAGAAGTTGCTGCCGGGAAATTGATTATTCCGCTTGGAATTACGTTCGCCGGAATTATTATGATTATCGTATCGGCGGCGATGCAGAGCATGTCATTTTGATTTATGCGCAATGCGTATAGATAAATATTTTTGAGAAAGGAGGAAACAGTTATGAAATTGTTAGAAAAAGCAGATTCATTTTTGATTGGAGCAAAGATTAGAGTTGACTCTTTCCTGAATCACGAGGAAGGCGATACAAACTTTATATCGATTCTGGTACTTCTTGGTATCGCACTGGCACTTGCCGGCGTATTTCTTGGATTCAAGGATCAGGTTCTTGCCTGGGTTGACACGAATGTAGGCGACTTTTTTAACCAGAATGGTGGAAGAGGTTAAAAGAAAAAGGAGAAAACCTGCTGCAGAGACAAGCAGGTTTTCTCTGTATCCATTGAAATGAGAGAGACAGGAGCATAAAAAGTGAATGTTGTAATACATGGAATTGGCTGGGGAATTCTGGCAGCGGCAATGATGCTACCAATGAAAGCGGTTGCACGGAAGCGGGGGCGAAAGAGACACGCAGAGGCTGGCGGACTGTGGTAATGTGTCTGATTCTTGTGGCAGTGTCTGTTTTGGAAGGCTGCAGAATTGCCACCAGAGATTTTCTGATTGCGGAGGAGGTGCGTCTTACCATCAGCTATTTTCTGATACTCGGAGCGGCTGTGATTGATGAGAAAATGCGCATTATACCTAATTTTATACCGGGAATCATGGTACTTTCCAGTCTTGTGATTGTTGCCATAAAGGCACTGATGGGTGGAAATGTAGGGACCGATCTGGCAGGAGCCATTTTGGGAGCGCTGCTCTGCGGTGTTGTATTGGGAATTGCGGACAAGGCATCCAAAGGAGGAATCGGAAAAGGGGATATCAAACTTTTGATGGCACATGGATTCTTGTGCGGAACAAATATTGTTTTCTCAACGTTGTTGTTAGCGCTGCTCTGTTGTGCAGTGTTTTCGGCAGGGATGGTTTTATTGAAGAAATGTACGGCAAAAGATCATCTGGCTTTTGGACCGTTTTTATATGTGGGATATGCAGTGATGCTCTTCTTTACAATTTACTAAGAAAGAAGGACTGGTGAGGGATAATGAAAGGCTCTAAAATACTGATTACATTAGGAATGATCGGCGTGCTTGCCGGTGGCTGGGGTGTGTTCTGGTCAAAAGTATACATTCCTATTTAGAATATAAAAATCTGTTGGCGGCTGCGGAAGACAGTTTGAAGGATGGGCTGTATGAACAGGCGATTGAACGTTATCAGCAGTCGTTAAGTTATTCCGATGATGTAAAGACATATCAGAAAATTAAAGAAATCTATGATCTGTATTACGCGGAAGAACCGACCGCTTATGTGCGGAACTGCTATATCAACGATATGAGTGCGGCGACTGCGGCATATCCGAAGCAGGCGGAGTTCTGGCAGGCAGAGATTACATTATATATGGAAGGAAAGAATGATTCCAAAGCATATGCGGCGGCAAAAAAAGCGTTAGATAGCGGAGCTAAAAGTGATGAATTGACGGCTGTCTATCAGAAACTGCTGTATGAGGTAAAACTGGATTATCAGCTTTTTACAGATTTTAAGACGTGCTTGAATGGTTATATCACAGTGTGTGACGGAGATACGTGGCAGGTGCTTGATGGCAAAGGAGATAAAGTCAGCAGCCAATACCGGTTTATCGGACTCATCAATGATGAGGGTGAGGGAATTTATACGAATGATATTGACACCAGACTTTTAGATAAGAAAGAAGTGACGAGAGCAAGATTTGAGATTGCGGTACAGGATGCCGGATATTATTCGGAGACATCTGGATATGTGCCGGTAAAGATGGATGATAAATGGCGGTATCTGAATGCGGAGGGAGAATACCTTCCGGGAGAATATGACCAGGCAGGAAGTTTTTACAACCATAAAGCCGCCGTTTTGCAGGGAGAAAAATGGTTTTGATCGATGACACTGGAAAGACGGTGTCTGACAATTATGAGGACATGAAACTCGATTTGTATGGCAGTTATGTACAGGGTGGTGTGATACTGGCGAAAAAGGACGGCGCTTACCACATTTATGATTTGGAGGAAAATCAGATCGGCGATTTCTCATGTGACGATATGGATATCTGCATTGATGGCGGACTTATTGCGTTTAAACAGGGAGACAAATGGGGTTATGTCGATGTGGAAACATTGCCGTGGAACCGCAATATGCCGGTGCAAAAAGTTTTTCCGACCATCTGGCAGCTATTTGTGATGAAAACGGATACTGGGGATTTATAAACAGCAGATATGAACAGGTGATCGGATATGATTATCTGGATGCCTATTATTTTAATTCGGATGAGACCTGTATGGTGAGTGCTGCGGAGGGCACCTATCAGATAATGAGATTCGTTTTGAGTAAAGGGTTGCTTATGAAAAGATGGAGCATGTGAATGAGTCTGGTGAGGTAATGCTGGAAGGATTGATCGTATATACGATCACGGTATTTCTGCTTTTTTTCCTGCTGGCTATTTTTTCAGTGTTGTTTCAGGCATGGAATGTGCAGACGATTGCGAACAGACGGCGGCAAGGAATGCACAGATTTACAGACTGGAAAGTGCAGACGTAGTAACTGGATATGTCACGGAAGAACAGTTGACGGATATGCCGATTTACCGTTACCTGAAGAATCGAACAGAACTTGAAATGGCCGCCAGACAAAGATTATGGACTATGCATCGAATCGCTTAATAAAAACAACCTATACGAAAGCAACGTCAGATCCTCAGATTGATGTTGAAATGGAAAAGGATTCAATTGCCAGAAGGCATATAAAAGTGACTGTGACAGGAGATTATACTGTCCCGTTTGGTGAGGCGCTGTCATATTTTGGATTTGATAGTGTGGCACATTATGAGACAACTGCTTATGCGGAATGTGTGGATTTGCTGGATTATATCAGTATGGTGGATTTTGTGGATAATCAGACTTCACTGGGGCAGTTTGGCAGCGAAACTGTGGATTGGTTAACAGCATCATGAAATTTTTAATGATATACGTGGCTTGATTGCGGATTAGAAAGTGGGGAAACAGATGAGAAAACGATATTGGAAGTTTAAGCATTTCAAATACATCAATGGAATCCGGGGAGCAATTTCTTTATTTCTGGCAGTCATAATGACACCGTTTCTTACAATAGCGATGGCTTTGGTGGAGACCGGACGCTACAACAGTGCTGTTTCAGTGTTGGATGAAGCAATGGGAATTTCTTCTACGGCAACGCTTGCAAATTATGATGAATATCTGCATAAGAGATGGGGACTTTTGGCAGCAGATCAAGGGATCAATCTGGATGCCTTGTATGGCAGTTATCTATCAACGAATGCAGGTGTTTTCGGATCAAGCTTGACGCTGGAGAATCAGAGCGCAGAGGGGATATATCCACTGGGAGATCCGGAGATTTTGGAAAGTCAGATTTTGGAGTTCAGTAAATTAAATGCACCGACACTGTTGGCGGAAAATTTTTTGAATTTGTCCGAAGTAATCGACAAGATAGAACAGATAGGACAGTTTGACGATATTATTTCTTGTCTGGATGATGGGGTAGAAGCGGTTGATTCAACCGTAACCTTTATTGATTATGCAGAAGATTTAAAGGAAGATGCAAGAAATCTGGAAAGTTACAACCAAACATATGAAGAACGGTACACTGCATTCTCGGATGCGGTAGATAACTTGAGAGAGGCATTAGGAGAAACACGTCCGGATGAGGAGGAAGATCCAGAAGGTGCGGCAACGTATGATGCGAATATAAGTACGTTGCGTACGAATGTAGAGACTGCCAGAAGCAGCTATAGTGAGATATTGGGAAATGTGTCTATCTTGTTATCTGATTATAAAGCTAAGATGTCTCAGTGTATGGAATCACAGGCAGACATACAAGAACATATAACACAATTTGGAAGTGATTATTTAGCGTATAACCAAAATAAGAGTGCAAAGGAGGAAAGCTTAAGAAACGTAAAAAATAGAATTAGTGCTATGGAGATGGATATGCGAGAGATGATGAAACGTATCGAAATCTGGTTTCTGAAAGGAATCGAATAGAGAATGAACTGGCTGATATTGAATTTGAAAGTGGATTGTTAAATGCTACATCTGCTGGTTGCCAAGAAGTGATGGATGGTTGGCAGACTTCGGCTGAAGCATATGATGATGCAACAATTGGTACAATTATTCAGAGTTTTAATAGTATGAAAACGAGTGTAGATAATTATAGTGTAAGTTCTATTACATCGGATACAGCAGAACTGGATGAAGTAACATATCATTGTGTAGCGGTCGGAGGATATATTTCTGCATCAGATATTGATGATTATCTTGCGGGACAAGAACAGGAGCTGCAGAATGGCAGTTTGGCTGCATTAGTGGAAGGAATGACTTCATTTTACAATTCAATCTTTCAAATGACGATGTTATATGACCCAGAATTGTCAGCATATTTGGACGTAGATTACTATAACCAAAATCTGGGTGGATTACCGGAGGAGCTGCTGCTGAGGGAGGAGCAGCAGATGTTATAAGAAGTATTGGGGCGCTTATAAGTGACATTAAACAGTTTAAGCAGCAACTATCAAGTTGGAAATTTATAGAGGCACTTAAACAGATAAAGGAAATTATCAATGCAGTAATAGCATTTTTTGAAGCATTGGCACATTATGCATGCGGCATTCTTAGAAATATTGAAGAATTATTTCAGGGCTGTGATCGTTTATATTACAGTACCTATACAACGTTTAACCTTTCGTGTAGGACGGATGATGATTTTAAGTGCATGACAGGATATACATTGGAGGATCTTCCAGAACAACAAATTGTAGGAAATAATGGAACAGTATTTGATGATTTGGCGGCTCTAATTGATGCAGTGCAAAGTTATGCTAATGGATCAGGGGATGATATAACTTTCAGCGGTGCTGAATTGGAATATGTTTTATATGGTAGTAACAGCGAGTTGGCGAATCAGTTGTATACATTTTGCACGCTTTATTTGTTGAGACTTTGTTGGATATTGCACCAGTTGCATTAAATGAAGAAGTACAGGCGTTGGCTGCAGCTTCAACATTTGGTTATCCGATTGTGATTGGTTTGGAAATGTTATTGGAGCCACTGATAGAGACTATTTTATTAGTAAATGGAGAATCTTTTGGCATTTATGATAAGACAGTATTTTTGACTCCAACAGGATTGCCGCAGATGATAAATAAAATGATTTCTGTAGTAAGGCTAACAACAACGCAAGCAGAGGGATTGAAAACAGAACTTCTTAATGCATTTGATACTACTGAGGATAATTACAATTATCAGCATTATCTGTATGAACATAGAAATAATCAAAACCAGAATCAAAACCAGAATCAAAACCAGAATCAAAATCAAAATGACGCGATTGGAAATATACAGGATTATGTGGGAAATTGTTTGAATTCAATTGGGAATACTGTTTTATGCTATTGCTTTTAACTGTTACCAAGGAACAGCAGCTTGCGCGGTTACAAAATTTGATACAGACAGAAACACTCTATTACTATCAACAAAAAGGCGTGGATTACACGTTTGATCTGCGGAGTAGTTACACCTATCTCCACACGGAGGCAGATGTCAAAGTGAAGCAGATGCTGCCTGCATTGATAGATTCTTCCCTGTTTGAGATTACCCGGGAGCAATACAGGGGTACTGATATGAGAAAGAGGAAGAGAGAGAGGGAGCCATCACACTGGAAGCTTGCGTTTCGGTGCTTGTATTTTAGTGTTGATGTTGTTTTTAGCAGGTTTTTTTAAAATGTATATGGCGCAGAACGCAACAGCACACACGCTGTTGCAGACATCACAGAGTCTGTCTCTCGATGAGTATTCAGCAGAAAGAATCGGAAATGGTGGCTGGGAATCCGTTGGGGATCTGATAAATGGTCTTTTTGAATTGTTTAACAATGATGAGTTTACGTCTTACACAAGCTGTCATGAGGGAGCGATTGTTGACCAGGATGTGATAAAGAAACGTTTTGTCGGATATCTGACCGGTGGGGACGAAGCTGCTGCAGATGAATTTTTAAAGAATGTAAAAGTAGTAGACGGATTAGACGGATTGGATTTTTCGGAATCTTATGTAGCCGATGATACGCTGTATATCGTTTTAAACTATGAATTAGAGTATGACATGAATGTCTGGAGCATGGATCCTGTGAATGAGACAGACGACCTGCTCCAAATTATGGAAGAATCTGGAGTGACAGAAATGAGTAAATTTTGTTTTGAAAATCAGGGAAATGGCACTTATCTGGTGTATCCGGTTGGACCGGATGAGCAGGTAGACGCATTGACGCTTGGAATGCTTACCAATAACAGCATAAAGAATTTTGCGCCGGTTGTTTATACACAACAGGATGAGAAAAATATATCAAATATAATGTGACAACCAGAATCTCTGTGCAGCAGTTGTTGATGAGCCCGGTCAATAAAAACAGCTTCTGGGAGTACTTACCGGAATCGCTGCGGCAGTAAGCGATGCAGAAGAATATATGATTGACGTGAGATCTATTCTGTTTGATCAAAACTACATTTTTGTGGATGCCGCAGGGGAGACAACAGTTATGATATGCCTTCCGGTTGCTGGGGAGCAAAAACAGCTTCCGGATATGAAATTGTTTTTTAAGGAACTGTTGTTTACGGTCAGTCTGAATCCGGGAGAGAACAACGACTATTTTGTTCGTATGATTAACTATTTAAATAAGGAAGATTCTTTTTCTACAGAAGCTTTTTCGGATTTCCTGAAAAAGCTTTCGGTCGAGTCAGCACTGGTGGTACAGGGGTCTGTGCAGGCACCGGCAAGACAGGAAAATGTGCAGCCGAAGGCATCACAGGTACAGACACAGCCGCAGGCATCGCAGGGACAGGCACTGCCACGGCAAAATCAGCAGCAAGCTGCTCCGGAAAATACTTATCGACCTCAGCCACAGGTACCGCAGTCCGGGCAGCCGGTGATGCCGGCGCAGAAACCGCAGGTACAGAAGCAGCCGACACAGGTTGCTCCGGCGAGTGGTACAAATGCACAGAAAAAGGAGATGTCCTGGTTTTATCTGATGCAGCATTATAACAAGGAAAATGCGGCTTTGTATAAGAGCCAGAAGGAACAGAAGAAGCAGGAAAAGAAGACAGGAAAAGAAAAAGGAAAGAAGCAGGAAGTCAGAAAGAATCCGGCAGGCACAACGGGAGCAGTACAGACGCAGCAATATGCGGTTCCGGGTGCGCCGGGGAATGTGCCAAATAACGGTATAACGATACCGGGGAATATGCCGGCAAACGGAATGATGCAGAACAGAATGGCGAGTGTGCCGCAGAATACCGCAGGCCCGGCAATTTCAAACGCCGGACCAAACGGAATGACATCACAGCCTGCGGCACCGATGATACCACAGGGAAAGATTGTTGAGCACCGGGCGGATTTTGGAGAGACAACGGTATTAGGCGGGGGAATGGGAGAGACGACAGTATTGTCGGAAGTGCATATGCAGGGAAATGAGAATATGCCTTATCTGATCCGCGAAAAGAACAGCGAAAAAATACCATTAAGTAAACCGGTATTCCGCATCGGAAAGGAAAAAAGTTATGTGGATTATTTTATTGGAGATAATACAGCGGTCAGCCGGAGCCATGCCAACATTATCACGAGGGAAGGCCGGTGCTTTATTCTGGATACAAATTCCACAAATCATACCTATGTAAATGGTGTGATGATCAGGAGCAATGAGGAAGTCGTTTTATCCGAAGGAGATAAAATACGGCTGGCAAACGAAGAATTTGTCTTTCATGGATAAAGGATAAAAAGCAGGCGGAAAGGCGGAAGGTGCGGGCGTGAATTTTATTATTTCAGCGACAACGGATATTGGCACAACGAAAAAGACAAATCAGGATAGTCTCAGTATGAAAGTGATTCGTACACCGGCAGGCAGAATGGTATTTGCTGTGCTGTGCGATGGTATGGGAGGTCTTTCAAGCGGAGAAGTGGCAAGTGCAACGGTTGTGAAGGCTTTTCATGAGTGGGTGGTAAAGGAACTGCCGGGTTTGTGTATGCAAACGGAAATTATGGATTCTGAGATAAAAAGCCAGTGGGAAAAGATTATCACACAACAGAATGAGAAGATTAAATCATACGGAGCAAGACAGGAGTCCGGCTTGGAACCACAGTAGTAGCGATGCTTCTGACACAATCGAGATATTACATACTAAATGTCGGGGATTCACGTGCCTATGAGATTAAGAACGGGATAAGGCAGCTGACAGCAGACCAGACATTTGTGGCACGCGAAGTAGCTTGCGGGAACATGACAGAAGAGCAGGCGAAAATGGATGAACGGCGCAATGTATTGTTGCAGTGTGTGGGAGCTTCCGAAGAGGTATATCCGGATATGTTTTTCGGTGAGGTGCAGAGAGATGCCGTCTATATGCTCTGCTCCGATGGCTTTCGTCATGAAATAACGCCGGAGGAGATTGAGGAAGGCTTACAGCCGGATATGCTTTGGACGAACACAAGATGCAATGCTGTGCGACAGAACTGGTGGAAAAAAACAAAATGCGCGGTGAGCGGGATAATATTTCAGTTGCGCTGATACGGACGTTTTAAGGAGGATGGGCATGCTGGAAATAGGAACGCTTGTCGACGGAAAATACAAAATCTTAAATAAAGTCGGACAAGGCGGAATGAGTGTTGTTTATCTTGCAATGAATGAAAAAGCAAATAAACAATGGGCGATTAAGGAAGTCCGCAAAGATGGCGTCAAGGATTTTGAGGTGGTGAAACAAAGCCTTGTTGCGGAAACGGACATGCTGAAAAGCTGAGCCATCCGAGTCTGCCCAGTATCGTGGATGTGATCGAGGATGAGAGTACATTCCTGATTGTGATGGACTACATACAGGGAAATCCTTTGAGCAGAGCGCTGGAAGAATATGGAGCGCAGCCGCAGGAACATGTGATTGAGTGGGCAAAGCAGCTTTGTGATGTGCTTGGTTATCTGCATACCAGAACACCGGCAATCATATACCGGGACATGAAGCCGGCAAACGTGATGCTTAAGCCGGACGGGAATGTGACGCTTATTGACTTTGGAACGGCAAGAGAATTTAAAAAAAAACCTCGCAGATACCACCTGTCTGGGAACTGTGGGGTATGCTGCACCGGAGCAGTTCGGAGGAATGGGACAGACGGATGCAAGGACGGACATTTATTGTCTGGGCGCTACGCTGTATCATCTGGTGACCGGGATGAATCCCTGTGAGCCGCCTTACGAAATCCGACCTATCCGTGAGATCAATCCGTCGCTTTCCGGCGGATTGGAGCAGATTATTTTAAAATGTACCCAGCGAAACCCGCAGGATCGATATCAATCCTGTGCAGAACTGATGTATGCACTGGAACATTATGATGAGATTGATGATGTGTTCCGGAAAAGCAAAAAGGAAACTGACCGCATTTGCATCGAGTGTTTCCCTGATGGTCATTTGTGCGGCCGTATCCATATGGGGATACATTTCTGCGGAAAATAAAAAAAGTGAAAATTATGACATCATCCTGAAGCGTGCGGAGAATGCGGAAGATTATTATGAAGCGATATTGACGGATCCGGTAAGGACGGATGCTTACCTTGGTCTGAATGACCTGCTCATAAATGACTTTGTGCTGACAAGAGAAGAAGGGCAGACACTGCAGCAGCTGCGTCTTGGTCTGGATCAAAAACGCAAAGGGGTTTTATGAGAGCGTAGATGTATTGGGAAAATTAAAAACAGCAATCCCAAAGGATATGAGGAAGTGTGTTATCAATTTGGGGAATCTTCATGTTTTATTATGATGTTAATACGGACTATGACAGATATGTAAATGCGGAAAAATGGTTTGCGGAAGTCTTGAAGGAGGACTATCCGATTGCTGGAATATACTGTGATATTGCGGACTGTATGGAGCTAATCAATCAGTATAACGGTGCCAAAGTGAAACAGACAGAAAAAATGTATGAGGAATATGGAAGATTGTGGGAAATGGTTGGAGAACTGAAGGATAAGGCGGATGAATTTGGAAGTGTAGATGCAAAGCTTCAGGTCTGGAATGAGATTAACCGTATGATCAATGAACGTGCGGTGCAGTTCCTTGAGGTTGCAACAGCGGAGGAATTGCAACAGGTGTTGAATTCCATATCCGAAGAAGCGGGAGCGGTACAGGAATCTGTGATCAGTGAAGACATACAAAAGCTGCAGGATGCGATTCGTGAAACGCAAAAAAAACTGGATTCGGTCGGAGAATAGGGGGGAACAAGAATGACATATGAGACGTATCGCTATATTTTGTGATAGCAGCGGTTCTCTGCGGAGTGATGTTTGGGGTCTCTGTTCTGCTGTTTTCCTGTTAAAAATACCGGCAGTGATCGGCAATTTGAGTGGATCTACGGCGAGAAAAGTATCCGGACGATTGAGGAAAAGAGTTCCTGGAAAGAGAATGGAACCAATGATCCGAACGAAAACTGGAAGAGCAGAGGCAGATTAACGGATAAAATATCACCGTCAGGAAGAGTGCAGCCTTTGCCGCACATGACAGGACAAATGGACATTATTACCACTAAGATTGCAACACAGCGGATGACGTCTATGCCGCAGTCGGAAGAGACGGTGGTGCTGACGGAGAAAACGGCATCCGATATTACAACGCAGCTTGAGAATGTGCAGTCCTGCGGTGAGACAACATTGCTTGAAGAAGCAGCGTTTGAGATAGAACTGGATATTACTTATATTCACACAGATGAGATTGTGGCGTGAAAAGGGATAGAAGAAAAGGAGTGCGGAAAATGAAAATCAGTAAGACATCACTGGCAGAAAGAATGATAGCGTTGCTGCTGGCGGCAGCTGTTGTCGTAAGTGCGATACCGATAGGAGCGCTAAGAGTTTCTGCAGCAACGCTGGTTCAGCTGTCAGGAAGTGTAATGGATCAGGTGACGGGAAGCGGGATTGCAGATGTAACGGTAACTTTAACTTCAGAGACATCAGATGCCGTTGTGGAAGGAACGCAGACGGATGCGAATGGAGCATATGCGGTAAATCTGACAGCGGGAGCTGCTTACACGGTAAGTTTTTCAAAAGAAGGGTACAAAGGAAATCAGATTGCTTATACGGGAGCAGATACGACGGCGGATACAAGTGGTGTGGATGTGCAGATGGAAGAAAAGAAAGAGGATACAACGTTTGCTTTTGCTATGCCAGCGCCGGATGCGGTTCCCTATGGAACAGATTTTTCAAACATTGCAGTGTCGCAGGAACAGCCGGATGTAGCTGTTACATATAAAAGTCTGGATGAAAATGTGGCAACAGTAGATGCGGATGGAAAAGTAACCGCATTATGTGCGGGTATTGTTACAATCACAGCGGCATTGGAGGAAAGTGAAGAATACAAAAAGCCGTTGCAAGTTATGATCTTACCATTGAAAAGCGGATCAGACCGGATTCGTATTTGCAAATCCGAATCCGGGGAAACAGGGCTGGGGAACCGAAAGTTTTGAGAATGCTGCAAGTGGCGGAGAGGGAACCGGCGCGATACATTATGCTGTTACAGAAGGAAATGAGTGTGGCAGCGTAGATCCGGATTCCGGAGTTCTTACATTTATAAAAGAAGGAACAATAAAGGTTACTGCGGAGAAAGAAGAGGATTCCTGCTACAAAGCGGCAGTGGCATCTTACCAGATTACGGTGGAGAAGGGAGATCAGACCGGTTTTCAGTTTAAGAACAGCGCACCGTCTGTTTCTTATGGAGAAACGGGAACTTCTATACGAATGAACTGCTCGGAACGGTAGCGGACGCGACGATTACCTATGCGATCACAGAACAGAAAGATGCGGATGGAAACAACGTATCTGACGTGGCGGAAATTGATGCACAGCTTGGAACATTGACCATCAAGCGGCCGGGAACGGTAAAGGTTGTGGCAGAGAGCACGGGTTCAGCCGGTTATAATGATGCGCAGGCGGAATATGTACTTACGATTCATAAAGCAAATCCGCAGGTGGGTTTTGCAGACGGCAGCGATGTATCGATACTGTATGGTGAAAAGGAAAGCGCTATATCAATGCACTGACCGGTGCGGAAGCACTGCAACAGAATGCGGGAAGTATTGTGTATGAAGTGACCGGACAGACCGCGGGCAGTGAGATCGTAGAACAATTGGATTCTTCAAGCGGTGAGATTACTTTCAAGGATGGTGTGACTGGAAGAGCAACCGTGAATGCTACATGGGAAGAAAGTGACTGTTATACGGGAGGAAGCGCCAGTTATACGGTGACGGTCTCCTATGCGCAGACGCCGGCAGACGCGTATGAAGTGACGGGGGATAAAGCAAATAACAGTGAGTGGTATACCGGTAATGTAAAAATTGCGGCACCGACAGGTTATCAGATCAGTTACAGCAATACGCTGGAGGATAATGAGTGGAAGACGGCAGTTGACTGGGACACTGAATGGGATAAGAATGGTACAAATCCAGGTAGAGAGATTTATCTGCGTGATTTAAACAGTGGCGCAATCACGGATGCAGTCAGCGTGGACGCCGTAAAATTAGATAAGACAGATCCAGTTGTGTATGATATTACTTACAGCAAAACCGCTGTGGATAAAGTGCTGGAGGGTATTACATTTGGTTTGTACAATGCAGAATGTATTGATGTAACAATATCGGCGTATGATGCAATCTCTGGAGTGGCTTCACTGTCATACACATATACGTCGGACGGGACGGTGGCAAATGGTGTCAGTCAGGGAGAGACGACAGTCGATGTTACAGCGGGAACGCCGGGAATAGAGATCGATACACAGACTGGTAAAGTAAGTTATTCGTTCCGGATTCCGGCAGAGTTCCGAGGTAAAATTCAGGCGGCTGCTGTGGATGGCGCCGGCAGACGGGCGCAGATCACAACAGAGAAGACGATTGTTGTGGACAATGAAGCTCCGGTGGTTGGGATTACGCTGCATGGAACCGACGGAAATGCGCCGGTGGCGGCAAATTATCAAGGCGTTTATCAGCAAACGATTGTTGCGGAAGTAACGGTTGAGGAGTCCAATTTTATGCCGGATGCAACACATGCGATTGCAAACGGCGAAGAAAAAATGTTTGATTCTTCCTGGAGCAGAGTAAATGGAACGGATACGTGGAAGAATACGATTACATTTTCTGAGGATGCGGTGTATTCTTTGAAGGTTTCTTCAAAAGACCTGTTAGACAAAGAGACATCAGAGGAAGTGACTTTTACGGTGGATCAGCATGCGCCTGCAACAGGGGATATTCAGATTGAGTACAGTCCGACAGCGAGCACATGGGAAAAAGTTCTGCATATGGTTACCTTTGGATATTATGCGTACAAAGATAATGTAACGGTAACATTACATGCACAGGATCGGGTGTCAGGTGTGGAATCGTTTGCATGGATTTATACGCAGGAAGAAAACACCAGCACGACAAAAAATGTTGCGTTGAAAAACGGTGTGATAACACAGGATCAGATTGCGTATTCCAATAATGGGAAAAATGCAAAGGCATCCTTTGTACTCACTGCAACGGAGGCAGAACAGTTTCGGGGAAGCGTAGCGGTGACAGTGACGGATAAAGCCGGAAACACAAGTGATGTCAAGAATGACGGTACCAGAATTAACATTGTCGATAATATCAGTCCGATACGCACAGTTACATATTCTCCTGCATACAGGGTAGTAGATGCTGCCACATATGAGGAGATTGAAAATTATAATTATGAGAGTGAGAACACAAACGCAATTCTTTATTATGATGGCGATATTACAGCAACCTTTGCCGTCACAGAGGCAAACTTTTATCCAGAGGATGTAAAAATTTTTGTGAACGGAACCAGACAGGAGTCACAAGGATGGACGCAGAACGGAGATCGATGGACGAGCAGTCTTACCTTAACGGAGGACGGTATCTATACGATTACGATGGAGTATGACGACAGATCCGGAAATGTGATGGATTCTTACACTTCGCAGCAGATGATTATCGATACGGAAAGACCGGAGGTAAAGATCGATTTTCTTGATGCAGAGGGGAGAAAAGCAGAGTGTCCGCTATACGAAAATTACTTTAATCAGGATATTACGGCAAAAGTTACAGTGACAGATCCAAACTTTGTCGCGGATGAGGCTGAACTTGTATTGAACAATGAGACGCTTTCCGGTGATTCGTGGAAGAAGGATGGAGCAGGACGCTGGGTATGTACGATGCCGCTTACTACAGAGCAGTATTATGATATGCAGGTAAAGGCAACCGATTTTATGGGCAGAGAAGGAACCGGAGCTGCATCATGGTGTATCGATAAAACAGCGCCGGGTGCAGAACGCATGACGATTACCTATAACGATGCATTGAATGCATGGGAAAGAGTGCTGAATACAGTTACATTTGGTTATTATGCGTATCATAGGGATATAGATGTTACGGTTACGGCATGGGATGACATGTCAGGAATTGACAGTTTTGTCTGGACATACAGTAAAGAAACGGATGCCAGCGGAGTCAATGTGACGGAAAAGAGTGCGGTAATTGGAAGCGATCAGATTACATATTCTGAGGATGGAAAGCAGGCAAAGGCAACGTTTTGTTTAAGCGCATCGGAATATGAGCAATATCGCGGAAGCATTGCAGTAAAAGCGAATGACCGCGCAGGCAACAGCAGTGTAAAGAACGATAATGCACGTATTGAGATTATAGACACGATCTCACCTACACGGTCGGTAAGTTATACTGCGGCAAAACAGGTAGTGGATGCCGACACACTGCAGACAAAGGCGGAATACCAGTACGATGCGGAAAATACAAACTCAATCTTGTATTATGATGGCGATGTAACGGCCAGATTTGACATTAACGAGGCGAATTTTTATCCGGAGGATGTGGCTGTCTGCGTAAAATGGACAGAGACAGAACAATGTGACCTGGAGCGGCCAGGGAGACCGGTGGACAGGAATGCTGACCATTTCCGGGGATGGTGAGTATATTGTGACAATGTCTTATACCGATCGTTCCGGAAATCCGATGATGGATTATCAATCGGAGAAAATTGTGATTGATACAGTTGCACCGGTGATACAGGTAAATTATCAAAATCAGAATGTGGCAAATGTAATAGATGGTGTGAAGTATTATAATGCAGCACAGACAGCAACCATCTCGATCACAGATCAAAACTTCCGTGCAGACGATGTGGTGGCAACAGTCCGCGCAGTGGATGCGGAAGACAATCCGGTTGTGGTAAGCGATTACGCAGCATATTTAGCAAATCGGGAGAACTGGCAAAAATGGTGATGTATATACGGCGACGGTAAACTATTCTGTGGATGCAAATTATCAGTTTGCGGTTGCGTATAAGGATCTGGCATTGCATGATGCAGCAGCTTATGCCACGGATAAATTTACGGTAGACAAGACGCCACCGACAAATGTGACAGTTTCATACAGCGAGAGTGTTTTGGAGGAAATGCTCGAAGCGGTGACATTCGGATTTTATAATGCACAGGCAACCATAACGATCACTGCGCAGGATGAGACAACCGGAATTCATCAGATCGTATTTGATGCACCGAAAGGCAATGATGTAAGTGATGTGAATTCTGAGATTGCCGGAATGGTGATTACGGAGGATCAGATCGGCCACGGAGGAAAGAATGCATCTGTTGCCATTCAGGTTCCGCAGGGGGAACTGGGAGAACAGAATCAGTTCAATGGAACCGTGGCATGCAAAGTTGCGGACCGGGCAGGAAATACCAGCAATTTGTCGGATGACAGGAGAACGGTTGTTGATAATATCAAGCCGGTGATCAATGTAACAATGGATGATCCGGTGAAAGAGGAAAATGAAATTGCCTACTATGATGAGCGATGTTACCGTAACCATGGAGATTACGGAAGCAAATTTTATGCGGAGAATGTAGAACTGCATGTGACAAGGGATGATGCGCAGATTTCCGTGACACCGCAGTGGAGTGATGAAAGTAAGGATGTACATATCGGAACCTTTACGCTTGAAGGCGATTGCGATTATATGATTACAGCAGACTATACGGATAAGTCAGGAAATGAGATGGAGCAGTATGCTTCGCAGCAGATCACGATTGACACGGAGGATCCTGTGATTTCTGTGTCGGATATTGTGGCAGGCAGTGCGAGCAAGGAAGAAAAATACGGATTTACCATTACAGCGGAAGATCAGAATCTGGATGGAGGAACATTCGAGGCAAGCCTGACGGCAGTTGAGCAGAATGAGAACGGTTCTTTTGAGACAAAAGAGATTCCGCTGGGGACGGCACACGCTGTGGAAGCGGGAAGAATCTATACTTATACGGTAGATAACCTGCCGGATGATGCGATCTACACACTGAGTTGTTCGGTTACGGATATGGCGGAACATACGACACAAAAGTTTCTCTTGCAGATGGAAGCGAGTATGAAAATGTACAGTTTTCCATCAACCGTCATGGCTCAAACTTCCTGCTGGATACCGATACGGAAGAATTGACAGAGCAGTATTATGTATACAGTGTGGAAAATGACGTGATTGTGCGCGAGATCAATGTGGACGTTGTGGAGGACTATACGGTACGTCTGAATGATGAGGTGTTAGGCGAAAACAGAGATTATAAGACGGAGCTTTCCGGCGGCGACGGACAGTGGAGTGAGCGGGATTACATCATTGATAAGAAACTGTTTCAGGAGGAAGGCGAATATTATCTGACTGTTGAGTCAAAGGATAAGACGGAGACGGTGGCCTACAGTGATGTCAAGAACGCGGAGTTGCATTTGTCGTCGATCAGAGTGCGCCGATCGTTACGATCACCGGATTAAAGCAGCAGGGAAGATATCAGACAGATGAGAAGACCGTAAGTGTTATGCCCACCGATGAAGGCGGAAAATTAAACAGTTTTGCAGAGATCGTGCTGGATTCAGACGGAAATCCGATAAAGAATGCGGCAGGAGAAGATATCAGCAGACGTGTGGAACTGACAGGAGAAGATCTGCTGACACAACTGGCTGATAATGATGGAAAGATTACCTTTACAGTGCCGGAAGGACTGGATATGCAGGTTCAGATTATCTGTACAGATTGTGCCGTGCAGCCGGATGGATCGACAAATGAATACAATGAACTGTTTCAGGAGATCACAGTATCCCCGAGTCAGTGGATTATGTTTTATGCGAATAAACCGCTGTTCTACGGTGCTATTGCAGTCGTGTGCGTGCCGGTAGCGGGAGGTACTGCATGGATCCTGTTGCGGAGAAAAGAAAATATTAAAAAGTAGTTGAATTTGCTTTGTAGTATGGTATAATGAAAAAAGAATAGCAGTAGTTGAAACTTTTTCAACTACTGCTATATCCATGAAAGGGAGATTAGTGGAAATGTCAGAGACAGCACAAGGTGGAGTTATTGTTATATGCGGTTTGATTGTATTTATTTATGGAATTTTAAGATGGGTAATTTGGGGGAAATCAAGAGCACAGCTTTATAGAGAAAGCACAGAGAAACGGCTGTAGTGCAGAAGCTGTGTGCGTTAAGACAAAGGACTTACATAGGTCAACAAATCGTGATATATATCGTATTGTAAAGAAGAAGTATGAATATATGGTAAATGGAGAAAAGTATTATATTACACTGAAATTTGAGAGCGGTGTTATGAAGACGCCGCCATATTGTATTACAGTGTATTATGATAAAAGAAAACCTAAGAAGGCAGTATATGCATATGAGGGAAGTCGTGAGAGACAGGTTCAGACCGGTTGTGGATATACAGCATTGGCAACATTTTGTACCATGTTCCTGGTTGCAAAACTGTTGGCTCACATATTTTAATGCCAGAGGTTATTGGTATCAGAGTGTTTGTCTTTGTTTTGTTATATTGTGGGAGAAAGGCTGCTGGAGAAGCCAGCTATTTTAGAATGGGTATAACAGATTTGGTTAAATAGCAATACTTGAAAAATCTTAACTGCGGTTATATCCATAAGAGGGAGATATGGATAATAATTTAAAAAAAGAGGAAAGACAGATCATTGCTATGATTATAGGATTCATAGCAGTTATCATATTTGGATTGATGGCAATGTTTATATCCCAGTTTGGCGGACTGGAGGCATTGACACCGGTACATTTTGCTATTGGATTTATAAAGGCAGGGATTGTGTTTTCTATATTCTTTTGTGTTCGGTTTATATGGAAACGGACGAAAGCAGAGATTAATTCAGAAGTGGGAAGCAAAGGGATGGAAAACAACAGCATACGTAGGAAATGTGTCAACAGAATATAGATATGCTGTAGGTGAAGAGGGACCTTTGAAAGGAGATCAGATAGATTATCATGTGAGATATGTGTACCATGTCGATGATAAAATTTATTACCATGATATCGTTACTCAGTTTGAAAAATGGGAGCCACAACTTACTGTATGGTATGATAAGAACCATCCGAAACGGCATGTGACGAGCGAATATTCAGAAAGCAAACGAAAATATTACGGATGGGTGTTTACGATTGTACTTACCCTTGCAGCATTTCTTTCTGGATTCTCTTCATAGGAATGAAGGATATGGATATAAAAGAGAGCAATGATGCCCAAGAATACACAGGAAAAGAGGAAGATAAAATGACACCGGAAAAGTTTTCTGTATATTTCATGCTCATATCCGTAGTGGTATTTAGCATTGGGTGGATAGTGAGTGCAATTAGGAGAACAGTAAAAAGAAAAAAAATATTGCGTGAAGGCAATGAAGTAATGGCAACACTAAAAGAGGAAGACGGTACAAGAGGCAGATGGGTATATTATGAGTATAAGGTGAGAGGCAAAACATATTTGGCAAAGACCAGAAGGGATTTTATAAGAGAAAATAATGATGTGGAAATGATATTATATGAAGATGACTGCCCGGATAAGTACATATTCAAATATGGAATATATGAGAGGCGTTCTCTGAGCATTAAGTACACATTGGAACTTCTGTGGATTGTCTGTGGGATGCTGGTAATATGGGCAGTGGCAGACCGATATATGGGGTAGGAGAAAGAAAATGAAGTACTTTTATGTATGTAAATATTGTGGAGCAATCTATGAAGACACCAAGCCGGAAGTATGTGAGCAGTGCGGAGCACCGACGGAGGACATGGAAGTCAATGCATACAAGGAAAGTAAGGATAGAGCAGCAGAACAGGCAAACAGAACGTTAAGGACATTCATAAGAATGATAGTGTTGATACCATTGGGCTATGGGTTACTAATGGTTTTAATATGGCTGATACCATCATTACTGGTATTTCTAAGTGGATCAGTGTTGGATACATTTATTAAATAAATGAGAAAGTAGAAGCATCACAAACACTATCATCAAAGAATCCGACCTCCAGACATATCACAAAAGCAATCTAAAAGCATTGACTTATAAAAGCTCCGTGTATTATAATCAGTGTTAATACGATAAAGTGATAACGTGGAAGCAGGAGGAATGAGATTGGCATGGAGAATACAGTAGACAAAGTAATCATAACAGTCGTTGGAAAAGATACCGTCGGTATTATCGCAAAGGTATGTACCTATCTTTCGGAGAATCATATCAATGTTCTGGATATTTCGCAGACGATCGTGTCCGGATTTTTTAACATGATGATGATTGTGGACATGAGTCAGTCATCGAGATCTTTCGGGGACTGCCAGAAGGATCTGGATGCGGTAGGGGAGCAGATCGGTGTGTCCATCAAATGTCAGAAGGAAGAGATTTTTGAAAAAATGCACAGAATCTAGGCAGATGTGCAGGAAGATCGACCGATGGACATAATGTCCACAGAAAGGGATAGACGGAATGATTAACATATGGGAAGTAAATGAGACCAACAAGATGGTGGAGCAGGAGAATCTCGATGTCCGTACCATCACGATTGGTATCAGTCTTTTGGAGTGTATTGATTCTGATTTAAAAAAGCTCAATGAGAATATCTACAACCGGATCACGACCGTGGCGAAGGATCTGGCGGCAGTCGGAGAGAAGATTGAGAACGAGTACGGGATACCAATTGTCAATAAGCGTATCTCCGTGACACCAATTGCACTGGTGGGCGGTGCAGCCTGCAAGACGCCGGAGGATTTTGCGACGATTGCGGACACGCTGGACCGCGCAGCCAAGACGGTTGGGGCGAACTTGATCGGAGGCTATTCGGCGCTGGTGTCAAAGGGCATGACGAAGGCGGATGAGATGCTGATTCACTCGATTCCGATGGCACTCTGCCGGACAGAGCGTGTCTGCAGTTCGGTGAACCTTGCATCCACGAAGACCGGCATCAATATGGATGCGGTCAAGCTGATGGGAGAGATTCTCTTAGAGCTTGCGGAGCAGTCAAAGGACCGCGATTCTGCGGACTGCATGAAGCTTGTTGTATTTTGCAACGCACCGGATGACAACCCGTTTATGGCAGGCGCATTCCACGGTGTGACGGAGGCGGATGCGATCATCAATGTAGGTGTCAGCGGACCGGGAGTAGTAAAGACTGCTCTTGAAAAGGTAAGAGGCGAGAATTTTCGAGGTGCTCTGTGAGACAATCAAAGAAGACGGCCTTTAAGGTTAGACAAGAGTAGGACAGCTGGTGGCACAGGAGGCATCCAGACTTCTTAATATCCCGTTTGGTATCGTGGATCTGTCTCTGGCGCCGACACCGGCGATCGGCGATTCCGTGGCGGACATTCTCTGCGAGATCGGACTTGAGTATGCGGGAGCACCGGGAACGACTGCGGCGCTCGCCATGCTGAACGATCAGGTGAAAGAAGGGCGGCGTTATGGCATCCTCTTATGTAGGTGGTTTAAGCGGCGCATTTATCCCGGTCAGCGAGGATCAGGGAATGATCGATGCGGTACAGGCAGGAGCGATCACACTTGAGAAGCTTGAGGCGATGACCTGCGTATGTTCCGTGGACTCGATATGATTGCGATTCCGGGAGACACCAAGGCGACGACCATCTCCGGTATGATTGCCGATGATGATGGCGCCATATGGTCAACCAGAAGACGACCGCGGCGCGCCTGATTCCGGTTATCGGAAAAGGGGTGGGCGAGACGGTAGAGTTCGGCGGTCTTTTAGGACATGCACCGATCATGCCGGTGAACCAGTTCTCCTGTGACGCGTTCATCAACCGTGGTGGCAGAATCCCGGCGCCGATCACAGCTTCAAGAATTAAATCAAAACGAATGTGAGTCATAGAAAATAAGTGATGGAAAACAACCTTCTCTGATCAGACAGAATCCGAAAGGATGATTCAGGGAGGTTGTTTTTCCTTTATCCGACAGAGTAAGGGCAGAATGGCAGAGATCAGAAAAATCATTTTCATAAAAATGCGGTGGAGACGCTGGGGTATTTTTCCGAACAGATTGCACGAGAACTGGAGAGGAACGGGTATGAGACCTGCTTTATCGACTATGAGCGGATGTATGAGTCGATGGATGTAATGCTGCATTTTCTGGACCGGGAAGAGACGGCACTTGTCACCTTTAATTTCATCGGGCTGCGCGGGGAGGCTGTGTTTCAGACGGAGAGCGGACGCAGTATCTGGCAGGAGGAGAACCTTCCCGTCTTAAATATCTTGGTGGATCATCCGCTCTACTATCACAGCTGTCTGAAGGAAGCCGGGGAGCGGATGCGGGTATTCTGTGTGGACAGAGAGCACGTCGGCTATGTGAGGCGTTTTTACCCGAGGCTGAAGGTGGAGTTCCTGCCGCTGGCGGGCAATGAACTTCTTTTTTCGCATGGAGACGGGGAACACGGAACGCACAGAGTGGATGTACCAGAGCCCGTGCCGTATGGGCGGAGAACCGTTGACCTTGTATTCACTGCCAACTATGTGTCGATGGAGATGCTGGAGGAAAAAGTAAAGGCGCTGGATGACGATTACCGGATCTTTACCGGCGGATCACGGAAGATCTGATCGCGGATCCCGCGCAGTCTGTAGATGCGGTTATGGAGCGGCACATCCGCAACGAGCTTGGGACAGTGCCGGAAGAGCAGCTTTGCGCGGCGATGTCGGGATGATCTGGATTGATCTGTTTATCCGCAGCTATGTCCGGGAAAAGTAGTGCAGACGCTCGCGGATGCCGGTATCATAGTGCGGGTATTCGGAGCGGACTGGGAGAAGATTCACTGCAAAAAGCCGCAGAACGTGCGGACGAGCGGCGGAAAAGTGAACTCGGCGGCGTGTGTGCAGGCGATGCTTGATGCCAGGATCGCGTTAAACGTGATGCCCTGGTTCAAAGACGGAGCGCATGACCGCGTCTTTACGGCGATGCTGCAGGGAACGGTGGCGCTCACGGACGACAGCCGGTATCTGCGGGAAGAGTGCCGGACGGAGAAAATATCTGTTTTTACTCCCTGAGGGCGTTAGAGCAGCTTCCGGATCAGGTGGTAAGCCTGCTTGAGGATCCGGTGCGGATGGCAGAGCTGGCGGAGCGGGGATATCGGATGGCAGAAAAGCGGCACAGGTGGAAGAACCGCGCCGGGCTTCTGATGCAGGCGCTTCGCGATATAGATAAGTAAAACTAATAGAATTCAGTAAATAAATTCATGATACTAATGACAGCGCATTCCTTGTAAAAAGAAAATCCGCATGATAAGATGGAAGAAGGCAATCAATGCAGCAATGTGTGATGTGAAGGAGGAAAATCATGAAGATGATGTCACTTGCGAAGGAACTTTCGTCCAATACATATCCGGGAAGAGGAATTGTGATTGGCAGATCCGGGGATGGAAAATATGCGGTAACCGCTTACTTTATCATGGGAAGAAGCGAGAACAGCCGCAACAGGGTCTTTGTGGAGGATGGTGAAGGAATCCGCACACAGGCATTTGATCCGTCCAAGCTGACAGATCCGAGCCTCATCATTTATGCACCTGTCCGGGTCCTTGGCAACAAGACGATCGTGACAAACGGCGATCAGACCGATACGATCTATGAACTGATGGACAAGCAGCAGACGTTCGAGCAGGCGCTGCGCACCAGAGAGTTTGAGCCGGACGCACCGAACTATACACCGCGGATTTCCGGTATCATGCACATCGAGAACAATACCTACAATTACGCGATGTCCATTTTAAAAGAGCAACAACGGCAACCCGGAAGCCTGCAACCGCTATACCTTTGCTTACGAAAATCCGGTGGCCGGCGAGGGACATTTTATCCATACATACATGGGAGACGGCAATCCGCTGCCGAGTTTTGAGGGAGAGCCGAAGCTTGTCGGCATCGAGGGAGACATCGACACCTTCACGAACACGGTCTGGAGAACTTAAACGCAGACAATAAAGTATCTTTGTTTGTGCGTTATATTGAGATTGAGACCGGAAAATACGAGACGAGAATCATCAACAAGAACGTGTGAGGAGAATAGGAGATCATGAAAGAATTAGAATTAAAATATGGCTGCAACCCGAACCAGAAGCCGTCCAGAATCTATATGGAGAACGGCGAACTGCCAATCAAGGTGCTTTGCGGCAGACCGGGTTATATCAATTTCCTGGATGCATTCAACGGCTGGCAGCTCGTGTCCGAGTTAAAAAAGGCAACCGGTCTTCCGGCAGCGACCTCGTTTAAGCATGTGTCGCCGGCGGGCGCGGCAGTCGGACTTCCGCTTTCCGAGGTGGAGCGCAAGATCTACTGGGTGGATGACATGGATGGAGTTTACACCGCTTGCAAATGCCTATATTCGTGCGCGGTGCAGACCGCATGTCCTCGTTTGGTGATTTTATCTCTTCGGATGTCTGCGACAAGGAGACAGCGTCATCAAGCGGGAGGTATCGGACGGCGTCATTGCCCCAGGTTACACTGATGAGGCGCTTGAGATCTTAAAGACCAAGAAAAACGGCAATTACAATGTCATCGAGATCGATCCGGACTATGTGCCGGCACCGATCGAGCACAAGGAAGTGTTCGGAATCACATTTGAGCAGGGAAGAAATGAGCTGGTGATCGATGAACATTTCTTCGACAATGTTGTGACGGAGAAAAAGGAGATTCCGGAGGCGGCGAAGAGATCTTGCCATTGCGATGATCACTTTAAAATACACGCAGTCCAATTCCGTGTGCTATGTCAAGGGCGGTCAGGCGATCGGTATCGGAGCGGGGCAGCAGTCCAGAATCCACTGCACGAGACTGGCCGGCACCAAGGCGGACAACTGGTGGCTGCGTCAGTCGCCGCAGGTACCTTCCGTTTAAGCCGGGCATCAAACGTGCAGACCGGGACAACGCCATTGACGTTTACATTGGCGACGAGTACATGGATGTGCTGGCAGAAGGCGCATGGCAGAATATTTTTACAGAAAAGCCGCCTGTGTTTACCGCAGAGGAGAAGCGGGCATGGCTGGATAAGAACACAGAGGTATCTCTTGGATCTGATGCGTTCTTCCCGTTTGGCGACAACATCGAGCGCGCACACAGAAGCGGCGTTGCGTATGTGGCACAGCCGGGCGGTTCCATCCGCGACGATCATGTGATTGAGACTTGCAATAAATATCGCTATGATGGTAATTTACGGGCATCCGCCTGTTCCATCACTAGGAAGAGCCAAAGAGGGCTGATGTATGCAGGGTGCATCAGCCCTTTTTTATTTCATAGGAAATACCGTGATACATTCATGTGGAAAGTAGAACCTTCCTATGAAATAAAACGCTCCGCGAGGATGCGCGCTCGCGGTAGGGAAAATATCGCTTTGCGAACCGCTCGCGCGCGGAGAATCTCGCAAGCGAGATTCTTTTTTACACTTTTACAAGGCTTTACCGGACAAGGGTAGAAGAGAAGATTCATAAACGTTACAGTTTATTTTACATACAAAAAAATGAGAGGAACAGTTGTGAAAATGAAGAAAAAGAATCATTGGAAAAACATATGTGCGCTTTTCTTCGCATTCTGCATGGTGTTTTCGACGGTAGCAGGAGATGCGTCTTTGTTACGGCGTATGCAGCAGAGGTGCAGACGACTGCCGGAAGCGAAGCGGCGGAAAATCCGTCGCCGGCAGCGGAGAGCGGAGCAGACAGCACGGAAGGTGCACAGAAGACGATAAATCAGGAAAGTGCGGCGCAGACAGAGAACGCCGGTCAGACGGATGCGGCGCAGGCAGATGCCGCCGGACAGACGGACGCGGCGCAGACAGATGCCGCAGCGCAGGCGGATGCGGTACAGAATACGGAGTCTGGGGCAGACCAGAATACGGCGTTCATCCAGACGGCGGGGGCAGAAAGCCTTGCGGCCTTCAGTTATACGGCGGCACCGGAAGCGGGACTTCCGACAGCGGCGACAACGGGCAGCGGAACGCTTGACGTAAGCGGAGTATCTTACAGCGGATTCAGCAAGGGAATCGCAGCAAAAGGATGGAGCGAGGGAGCGGGCTTTACGGTTGCGGTCAATGCTGCAGGTTACACAGATTTGAAATTTTCCGCAGACATGCGCTCCAGCGGAACCGGTCCTGCCAACTTTGCACTGGAATATTCCATTGACGGAGCGAGCTGGACAAAGATCAGCGGAACGGATGACCTTAAGCACGAGTCTAGCCTCGGTGTATCAGCAGACGGCACCCCGGCGGCGCTGTCCGGAAAAGCGTTTACACCGTGTGACGATGCAGGGAAACACGAGTGTGAACCAGAGTACAGTCGGCACGAACGGTGTGACCAGCATCAACAACATTGTAGTCACCGGAACACAGGGCGAGGTGGCGACAGACGGAATGGTCTGTTCCAAAGTCAAAGCTTCCGTGGAGCCGGGAGATGTGGAAGCCGGTACGAAGGTGGAGCTCTCCTGTGCGACGGAGGGAGTAACGATCACATACCATACCGATCTGGACAGTGCAGACAAGACATACACCGAAGCGCTTGTGATCGAGGAAGATGTGACGATCTACGCGACAGCCGAACTCGAAGGTTATGAGACGAGTGAGACGGCAGAATTTGCCTACGCGGTAAAACAGGGTGCAAAGAGCAAGGAGGCGGCACTTTGCCACCACACTTCGGACGGAAATATGGTTGCCCTCTATTACTAGAACAACGGAACCGGAAGCGTGCTCTCCCAGACAGCAAGCGGCAAGAAGTTAAAGGGCGTGTCAGCGAACTGGCGGACGGTGCGCTTGCCATTCCGGAAGATGCGGCAGAACTTACGGTTTCCGTGGATGAAAACGGCTATTATACTTTTACATGCGGTGGAAAATATCTGACGTCCGGCGCAACGGGCAGCTCCGTGACGTTTGCGGACGCGGCGGAGATTACAGTCTCTGGAAGCTGCAGAAGGCAAATGAGAACGGCGGATACTATGTGATCAATGCCAACGCAAAATATAATAATACCACAGAACAGTATCTGGAATATTACAGCGGTTTTACGACATACAGCTACAAATCATCTTCGGATGCGGCGTATGTATTCTATTTTTATCTGATCGATGAGGGAACACCGTCGGTTCATATCCGTGCGGACGAGTCCGTCACGGAAAACGTGGCACAGTGGTCCGGAACGGCAGATTACAAGACGACAGTGTGACGGCAGACACCGGAATTGCAGGAGATTCTCTCAATGCAAATGATCTGCTGGATGCGGATGCTATATATTCGGCGGTGGTAATGGAGCGGCAGTGGCACCGTATACCGAGGCCACAAGCACTTCCACCGGTTCGACTTCCTATTATATGGGAGGAAAGGGCATTGGAAGCGGAAGCAATGACTATGCGCAGTTTGTGATGCCGACAACGGGCTATGCCAACATGGTACTTTCCTTCCGGCTTCGCGCAAGCAACACCGGAGCAGGTTCCTTCCAGATGCAGTATTCTACGGACGGTGTGGATTTTAAAACTTTCCACAGGAACCTATGCTTATAAGTACACGAAATACGTGGGCGGTGACGCAGGAAGTGAGCGCCGCGGAGAAAATTACCGACGGTGTGGCAAAGACAAGCCTTGCGCCGGCAAACTATATTTCGTTCACGTTTGATATTCCGAACGAGGCGGCGAATGCAGACCGTCTCTACATCCGCATGGTCCCGGGCAGCCTTTCTGCCAAGGGAGATAAGGCACCGGCAGCGGGCGGAGTGATCCGTATGGACACGGTGACAGTGACAGGCAATCCGCTGATCGCCTCAGATCTCTGCGGATATGTGGCAGCAGAACCGCAGAGCGGCGTGGTAGCTGTGGGCAGTGAATTGACACTGACAAGCGCCACGGAGGGTGTAACAATCCATTACAGTGTAAACGGCGGCGCGAGCAGCGTTCAAAGCTTGCAGACCTTCCGGCAGTTGTGACTGCCTATGCGACAAAGGACGGCTATAAGGACAGCATCCGCCGTACATCTCTTTATCAGCAGGCACAGGTGGCAACGGTAAAAGCAACGCCGAACGGCGGCAGCGTGGTGAAAAATACCGCGGTGAACCTCACCTGTGAGACCGAGGGTGCGACGATTCAGTTCCGCGGACGACGGTGCAACCTGGCAGGATTATACCGAAAAGTCCTGACAGAGCTTCCGGTTACCTATAAGGTGAAAGCCGTCAAAGACGGTTACCTGGACAGCAGGTACAGCTCACACTTTACCGAGCGCAACAAACGAAAAATATGTCAGATTTACTTTGACAGTTACATTCCCACACTTCCTATTCGGACGGTGCGGGAATCTGTGAGGATGCATACCAGCATGCAACGAACGTTGACAATCTGGATTTTGTTGCGGTGACAGATCACTCCAACTCGTTTGACAATGCGGACAGCGCGTCCATCTCGGACGGCTCGATGAGTGAGGAATGGAAGGAAGGCCATGCGCTTGCCACGCAGTATACGACAAGCGGATTTTGTGCATCTATGGGTTTGAGATGACCTGGTCGAACGGACTTGGACACATCAATACGTTTAACACCGAAGGCTTCCAGAGCCGTACCCAGAATGAGTACAAGACTTACAGCACGGCATTGCAGAATTATTACGCGACCTTAAAGACACAGCCGGATTCCATCAGCCAGTTTAACCACCCGGGAACGACGTTCGGTGATTTCAGCGATTTCTGCATACTATGACGAGGAGATCGACAAGCTGATTACGACGATCGAGGTCGGAAACGGCGAGGGTGCGATCGGAAGTTCGGGTTACTTCCCGTCCTATGAGTATTACCAGCGCGCGCTGGACAAGGGCTGGCATCTTCTCCGACCAACAACCAGGATAACCATAAAGGCTTGTGGGGCGATGCAAACACGGCGCGTTCCGTTGTCCTTGTGGACAGCCTGACGCAGGAAAATATTTACGATGCCATGCGCAATTACCGCGTGTATGCGACAGAGGATAACGACCTCAGCATCTACTACACGCTGGACGGCTACATCATGGGTTCTATTTTAGAGGATGGAGCGACCGGAGATACCGTACATCTTTCCGTTGACTTAAGTGATCCGACGGATGCGTCCATCGGTAAAGTACAGGTCATCACAAACGGAGGACTGGTGCTTGCCGAGAAAATGTTTCCGGAAACGAGGAGACGGTCACCTTTGATGTGAAAAATGATTATTCCTATTACTATATCAAGGTTGTGGAAGCGGACAGTGATATCGCCGTGACGGCACCGGTATGGGTAGGCTCTGTGGAGGCGGCAGGAATTGACAGCTTTTCCACGGACGAGGTGCTTAAGGGGAGAGCCGCTGACGGTGAACCTTGGACTCTATAATAATGAAAACAGCGAGCTCGCGATTGATTCCATAACGTTTGAGGTGGGCGGAGAGACCGTACATGAGGCGGATCTTGCCGCAGCAGGATTGGGAAGCGTCGCATCCATGAGCACGGGAAGCTACAGCTTTGACTATACCTATGACGGCGTCGGCAGCATGGAGATGACAGCAGTTGTGCATGCGACGATGAACGGCGTGCAGAAGGTATACAAGAGCGTCTTAAAATTAAGCTACGCGACAACGGAGATGGTGACAAAGGTTATCATCGACGGAACCCATTACAACGATTATGTGACCGGTTACTATGGCGGTAACGTCGGAAACTTTACGGCGATTGCGGGAGCAAAGAACGTCAAGGTGGAAGTGGTCACAGACGAGATTACGCCGGAGATGCTTGCAAACTGTGCGTTGCTTGTGATCTCGGCACCGGCGAAGAAATCCGGGACAGCAAATGCCGGAGATTACACCGTGTCGCATTTTGAAGACAGCTTTATCCAGATGGTAAAAGACTATACCGACAATGGCGGTACGCTGATTACCTGCGGTATTGCCGATTATCAGGATTCTACTCTTCGACAGACAGCGACAGAGATGAATAAGCTTTGGCTGCGATCGGGGCATCGACCAGGATTAAACAGCGACGAGGCGTACGACGAGACGAACAACGGCGGACAGCCGTACCGCTTATATCTGAAAGGAACCTACAACAAGGATTCCAGATATCTGCGCAGCGCAAGCGAGGGAGGGAGTACAGTGCGTACAGCGGATGTACCGTGGCGCTGGATGCGGATGCGGTGACAGCCGGACGTGCGGAAGCGCTTGTGAGCGGATATGATACAACGTATTCGATCGACTGCAAGGATGATGCGGGAAACAGAGTTACCGGAAGCCCGACGTATGTGGAAAAAGGCAATATGGTAGCACTCCGCACATGAGACACTGGGAAGCTGGTGCAAATGTATTTGTTGCGGGAACCGTATTTATTTCCGACTTTGAGGTGAAGGCGGAGCTGGACAATATCTGGGATCTGCCATACTTAAACCGCACGATTGCAGAAAATATTTTAGATGAAGTGAAAGTGGAGCTTCCGCTGTCTACGATTGCGGAAGTGCGTAAGAACGGTACGGCGGGCGATGTCTACCGCGTGGAAGGCTATGTGACCGCAGGAACAGCCGTGGAGGGCAACACCTTCTTTGATACGATCTATATCCAGGACGACACCGCGGGAATTGATATTTCCCGTATGCGAGCGGACTTGCCATCGGAACCAAGGTGGAGATTACCGGATATGGACGCCTACCAGGGCGATAAAGAGCTTGGTGATAAGCAGCCGGATTCTGGACGAGGAGCCGAAGGTGATTGCACCGGAGAAACTGTCGGCAAAAGACGCCATGGACTATGAAAAGTCCGGCGGTAAGCTGGTACAGGTGGAGGGAACGGTAACGGATGTACTCTATGATGCGGCGGGCACCGGCGTATCACAGTTCTGGCTGGATGATGGCAGCGGCGTAAATGCCAATATTTTCATCGACGGATATATCTTTATCGGCAACGACAGGAAAAGAATGAACTCGCATCGGTTGTGTCGACAGGAAAACGCGTGTCGGCGGTCGGCGTGGTCATGCACATCCGGAGGGAACCTCCGACGAGGCAGCACCCATCTGCGTGTAAGAAACTGCGATGAGATCGTGGAAGTGACGTCCGGGGAGACGCCGGATGACACGGAGACGCCGGGCAATACCGAGACACGGGAACAGATTCGTCAGACGGCGGAAATGACAGCGCGGACGGAAATGGAAACGGTGGAAGCGGCAGCGTGACCGTATCGGACGGACAGATGACAGACGCGGTGACGGTTGCTTCACAGAATGACTGGGATCCGGTCAGAAACAGAGTGACAGCGGCATCCGCCGGCAGCACCGTGACGGTTCTTCTTGCAGACGGTGTTTCTGTGCCGGAGATGTTATTGCGGCAGTGCGCGGAAGGGATGTACGTCTGGTATTTAGGCTGGCAAACGGAATCGTGTGGACAATTGACGGAAGAAGTGTGACATCGGATACGATTTCAGACATTGATTTCGGCGTGACGATCAACAGCCATGCCGTGCCGGATGCGCTTACAAGACAGACCGCGGCAGGAAGAGACTATTTCCAGATCAGCTTAAATCATGACGGCGCATTCGGTTTTACCGCAGTGATGACGCTGCCGGTGGGAACACAGTATGCGGGCATGTATGCAAAGTTATATTATTACAATGAAGCAAAGTAGGACGGCTGGAACTGGCATCTTCCGGAAAAGTAGATGCAAACGGAAATGTGGAGCTTACCTTTGCGCTACGCATCCGATTATGTGGTGGTGCTGGATCAGATGCCTGCAGTGCAGACGGGAGACGACACCCCGCTTGCGGCAGCAGTGATGATGCTTCTTGCAGGTATGCTTCTGCTTGCAGCAGCACGCAAGAAAAGGATATTTTTGAAATAAGGGTGGTTAAAACATGAATTTCAAAAAGAGCAAGATACGCAGCCTGGTGCTTCTGGCACTGGCTGCCGTTGCTTTTTGCGGACTGATCTGGTTCGCGAATAAAGACAGACCGGTTTACCGGAGCAGCAACATGGCGGGGACGGACTATGAGGTCGGAAGAGTCCTGCGGGTTGTGGAGGATCACAAGACGGTGGATGAGGAGATGGACGGAATCTGGCGGGGAAGTATGACGCTGGAGGTCGAGATCCTTACTGGACGTTACAAGGGCGACACGGCTATTGTGGAAAATTATTTCAGCTCCCTGTACAACGTCAGGGCGGAGGGAGATAAAGTTCCATCCGCATCGACAACGACGGGGAGGACGAATATCAGGTCCGGTCTACAATTATTACCCGCGTTCCGCAGATGATTGGCTGCATCGTGGCGTTTGTGCTGCTTCTCGTATTGATCGGAGGGAAAAAAGGTGCAAAATCTGTGGCGGGGCTGGCGTTTACCGTGGTATGTATCCTCTGGATTTTACTGCCGCTTGCGCTGAAGGGTTACTCGCCGCTGGCGGTCACTATCCTGATCATTCTGGTCTGCAATTTTGTCTTTCTTCCTGATAGACGGCATCCGACCAAGACGGTTGTGGCGGCAATCGGAAGCATGCTGGGTGTGCTTGCGGGAGCAGTGTTTGCACTGATCGCGCAGAATGCCATGTCGATTACGACCTACCAGATGGATGAGGCGGAGACACTGCTTCTGATCACAAGCACCACGGAACTGAAGATCCGGGATCTGTTTTTGTGCGGTATTCTGATTTCGTGTATGGGAGCCGTGATGGATGTGGCGATGAGTATTTGTTCCGCGGTGGCGGAGATCCATCAGGTGGACCGGTCGCTTGGCATGGCGAAGTTGTTTGCCTCCGGGATGAATATCGGAAGAGATGCGATGGGAACCATGGCGAATACGCTAATCCTGGCAGTCGCCGGGACATCGCTGAATATGATGTTGATGATCTACTCCTATGACGTCAGCTTTCAGCAGCTGATGAATACGGACTTTGTGGCGATCGAGATCATCCAGTGCATTGCGGGAAGCGTGGGTATCGTGTGCACGGTTCCGCTGGCAGCACTGCTGTCCGCCGCCGTATTTGGAAAAAAGACAAAAAAATGAGACTGCACTATGGCAGGATGATGATCTGCCGCTGATATTCGGAGGCGGGGGGAACGTCATGCTCCTGCATACGGGCGGCGCGCAGAGGCGTGCCGCCTTTTTGATTGCGCATCTGCAGATAGAGATTTCCGGCAAACACATCGTGCTCAAATACCCGCATGGCATCCGGGGACAAAAGCTTTAAAGCCTGTGACGACCGGGTGATAAGCGGAACCGCAGCGGATGCCTTTAACGCGGCAAGCAGGGGAGCGGCGCTTTTCCGAAAGCCGAGAATGCGCAGGTAGGGAATTTTATCCAGTGCATTGCCGCATGCGTAATCAGAAGAAGTAATGCCAAGGATGGAGTGCAGCAAAATGCGGTTGATGCGCGTGAGCGTCATTTCTTTGCTTTTTAACCGTGACGCGAAGGAGGAAAAAGAGGTATAATAAGGAAGCTGGTTTTGCATGCGGTTGGCAAACTCCGGTGGAGGAATCGGCGGTCCGGGCGAGCTGCGTGGCAGAACTGCTTAACAACAGATACCCTAGGATGCCGGAAAAGTCATCGGCGCACAGCAGCGGAAAATCTGCCCGGTAGTCCTGCAGGATGGCCAGTGCTTCCTGCGGCATGGCATGACGCAGAATCCCGTCGGCAGAATCTTCAGATGCCCTGTCGGCAGAATTCCACATGCTCCGGCAGCGTCGGCGAAGAGTGTATGCCGGATCGCGGACGCGGATGCCGGACTTCGGATGCGCCGGAGCGGATGGATGTTTCGTGGTATGCGGCGCCTTCCCGCTTTAGCAGATAGGGCGTGATCGAAGACGCGCGGCGGCGCAGCGCTTTTAAGTATTCCAGAGCCAGTATGTTGTTCGGGGAGGCGAGCAGGAGGAGAGCGCCTCTGCGGATACGGGCAGGGCGCCATCCTGACCGGCGGAGCCGGAAAATACGAGAGCAGGGCAGCTTCCCTTGCCTTTGGAAATGTACTGCCGGATTTTAGGTTGTACTTCAGGGAAGCCTTTAAATCCGCCGGTTCATCCGCGAGAACGTCCGCAATGCGGCGAAGGAGGGCAAGGTCGCCGCTCTCAGCGCCAAAACAGATGCCGTTTACGCAGCCCGTTTTCTCAAAGAGGAGATTCCGGCGTCCGCGAAAGCTCTGCGGAAGCGGTGGACCAGAGTACGGGAAGCTCGAGCACGACATCCGCACCCGAGGAGAGCGCCATGCGGGCACGGGTGTATTTGTCCAGAAGGGCGGGCTCTCCGCGCTGTACATAGGCGCCGCTTGTGGCGACAACGATATAGTCGGCGTGAAGATTTTCTGACATGCGCGATCTGATAGGCGTGCCCGTTGTGGAATGGGTTGTATTCTGCGATAATGCCAATGACGTTCATGGCGGATCCTCCCGTACTGCAATGTAATAAAAACTGTAGCTATCATAGCATACTGTGAAATAGAAAAAGAAAAAGGAGCATTTCACGTGAAGAGAAACAGAAACATTGGATCGATTCTTCTGATTGCGGCAGGGCTTTTGCTGATTGCGGCAGCCCTTTATGAACTGATCCCGGCGTTGCTCGCGTACAAGCGGGCGGACGATACCTACGAGGGCTGCGCGAGGCTTATGTGACCGGACAGCCGGGGACATCTTCGGATGATCCGGCGGAGGAGGGAGAGGAGCTGCCGGCATGGTATGAGGCATTGCAGGTGGATTTTGAGACGCTAAAGGAAGCAAATACGGATGTGATCGGCTGGGTTTATTTTGACAATATAGAGCAGATCAATTATCCAATTCTGTATTCCGGGGATGACGAGACCTACCTGCATACCGATCTCTATGGAAATGCGTCGAAATCCGGCTGCATTTTTATGGAGGGGAACAACGTCCCCGATTTTAACGACTGCCACACGATTCTGTACGGGCACAACATGAAAAACGGAAGCATGTTCGGTTCGCTGAAACAATATAAAAACGACGGCTTTATGAAAAAATGCGTATTTTACCGTGTTTACGGAGGATGCAGCCTACCGCTATCAGATTTTTGCGTACAGTGATGTCCCGGAAGATTCGGATGTCTATACGACCGGATATCTGCCGGATGAGACTTTTGACGGGTTCCTTACAGAACTGCTTAAGTCCTCCTACAAGGATACGGGCGTTGCGGTGGGAAAGGATGACAAGGTTCTGACACTGTCCACCTGCTCGGGCGACGGGCTGCGGTTTGTGGTGCACGCGGTGCGGGTTGATGAACACGAAAGCGGAATGTGACTGTTAAATTTTGTCAGGCTGTTTTCATTTTGTACAAAAACTGGCAATTACTGGCTTGTTTCGCGGACTTGACAAGCGTATACTAAAACTATATGCGGTCTGTGAGAGACAGACCTTCGCAAAACAAGGAGGATCCTCAGATCCTCTCCTCGCCAGAGGGCTCGGATTTTGCTTCGCAAAACAAGGAGGATATTATGAACGTATTAGTTATCAACTGTGGAAGTTCTTCATTAAAATATCAGTTAATCGATTCTGAGAGCGAAGCGGTACTGGCAAAGGGTCTCTGTGAGAGAATCGGAATCGACGGAAGACTGGTATACCAGAAGACCGGACTGGACAAAGAGATTACAGAAGCTGCAATGCCGACACACAAGCAGGCAATCCAGATGGTTTTAGATGCACTGGTGAATCCGAAGACCGGCGCAATCGCAAGTCTCCGAGATTGATGCTGTCGGACATCGTGTCGTACACGGCGGTGAGAAGTTCGCAGCATCCACACTTCTGACACCGGTATTAAAGGGAATCGAAGAGTGCAACGACCTTGCACCGCTTCACAACCCGGCAAACCTGATCGGTATCGATGCCTGCAAGGAACTGATGCCGAACGTGCCGATGGTTGGCGTATTCGATACCGCTTTCCATCAGACAATGCCGAAGAAAGCATATCTTTACGGTCTGCCTCATGAGTACTATGAGAAGTACAAAGTAAGAAGATACGGCTTCCACGGAACATCCCACAGCTTTGTATCCAAGCGTACCGCAGAGTTCCTTGGCATGGATCTTAAAAATTCCAAGATCATCGTGGCACATCTCGGCAACGGCGCATCCATCAGTGCGGTATTAAACTGTGAGTGTGTAGATACCTCCATGGGTCTTACTCCGCTTGAGGGACTTATCATGGGAACACGTTCCGGTGATATGGATCCGGCTATCATGGAGTTCATCGCTAAGAAAGAGAACCTTGATATCGAGGGTATCATGAATGTATTAAATAAGAAGTCCGGTGTACAGGGAATGTCCGGTCTCTCCTCTGACTTCCGTGACCTGCAGGCAGGACACGAGGCAGGCAACGAGCCAACCAATGCGATCGAGGTGTTCAGCTATCGTGTGGCAAAATACATCGGCTCCTATGTTGCAGCAATGAACGGCGTAGATGCCATCGCATTTACCGCAGGTATCGGTGAGAACGTGAACCTGGTTCGCGAGAAGGTAATGTCTTATCTCGGTTATCTCGGCGTGACGGTAGACCAGGCAGTGAACGATGCAACCCACGGCGATGAGGCGATCATCTCTACCGCGGATTCAAAGGTAAAGGTATGTGTGATCCCGACCAACGAGGAGCTTGCGATTGCAAGAGAGACGGTAGCGCTTGTAAAATAGTTTTTGCTGTCAAGGAAAAATCCTTGACAAAAAAGCAAAAAAGTGATTGACAAACCAGGGGCGTCTATGTATAATTGGTTAGTGTGAAATCCTCATATGTATGAGGCGAAGGAGTAAACCATGCAGATCGATATTTCAGAGATTGTATCTTGTGAGAACAGAGAAGTTACCGAGAAGGTTCATATCGAGCAGGATACGTTTGTATCGAGGCTTGGTGAGTTCCCGATCACAGAGAGCGCGCCGTTTGATCTTAGGATTGCGAACCGCGAGGGCAGTGAACTGCTTTGAGCGGGAGACAGATCTTACAGTATCAATCCCGTGCAGCAGATGTCTTACGGAAGTTCCGACGGACATCCACATTGTCATCGACAAGAAGCTCCGCATGGACGGAACGGAAGTTGTGGATGATGAAATGGAAGAAACAGACTACCTGATTGGATTAAATCTGGATATAGATAAGCTTATCTATGGAGAGATTTTGGTGAACTGGCCGATGAAAGTTCTGTGCAGAGAAGATTGCAAAGGAATTTGCAAGGTGTGCGTAATGAACCTGAATAAGGGGAACTGCGATTGCCAGAGAACAGAACTGGATCCAAGAATGGCAGCAATCCAAGATGTCTTTAACAAATTTAAGGAGGTGTAAGTAAATGTCTATTTGTCCGAAGAATAAATCTTCCAAAGGAAGAAGAGATAAAAGAAGAGCAAACTGGAAAATGACTGCTCCTGCATTAGTAAAATGCAGCAAGTGTGGAGAGCTGATGATGCCTCACAGAGTATGCAAGAACTGTGGCTCTTACAACAAAAAAGAAATTATTCCGCAGGACTAATTCCAGCGGTACAGAAGAGATCCGATTTCGGGTCTCTTTTTGTAATAATAGGAAGGTTCCTAATTACACAAAACGCTGGGGATGCACACCTCGCGGTGAGGTAAATAATGCTTTGCATACCGCGAGGGCGCGCAAGTGTGCGGCAAGCGCACACTTGGTTCTCATGGAAACTCCGTATACTCTGTTCTGGTATTGAAAAAAAGTGTTAACAAATTGTTAAAAAGTGGTTGCTTTTTTGTTCCAGATATTTACAATGATACATGTAACGTCACAACAACAAGGAGGAAATGTTAGTGAAGAAGGAATTGAACGAGACAGAAACGAAGCGCTCCGCAAAGAGAAGCGGAATGGCTCGCAGAATTACAGCACTTGTTCTTGCAGGTGTGTTGACATTCGGAGGTACGGCAACCGTATCTGCAGCAACATTGAGAGATGTATTTGATGCACAGTATTATTCTGAGACCTACAGCGATCTCAAGGATGCATTCGGTACGAATCAGACAGCATTGTACAAGCATTATAAGACATTTGGTAAGAGCGAGGGCAGAACAAGCACAGCACTTATCGACGTACAGAAATACAGAGCAGCATACCCGGATCTGGATGCAGCATTCGGCGATAACTGGGATGCATATGTGAACCACTACATCAAATACGGTTTCAGCGAGGGAAGAAATTCTTTCGGTACTTTTGATGCAAGAGCATACGCAGACAGATATCCGGACTTAAAGGCAGCATTCGGTTATGATGTGCTTGCACTTTACAAGCATTACTTACGGTTTGGTAGAGCAGAGGGAAGAGATGCGAGCGCAGCTGTAGCAGCAACATCCAGCTACACAGAGTCTTCTTACAGCGGATCTTCTAATACAGGAAGTGCTGACAACGGCAACAATACTTCTACCAACACAGCACCGATCAGAACAAACGGCCGTCTGACAAACCCGGAGACAGGTGCACCGGTTGCAGGCGCAACAGTTACATTCAGACTGACAAGCTTCAATGCAACAGCAGAGGAAGCAGAAGCAGCTACAGAGTCTGTTGAGACAACGGCTGAGACGACAGAGTCCACAGAAGCTACAGAGACAACAGAGTCTACAGAAGCTACAGAGACAACAGAGTCTACAGAAGCCACAGAGACAACAGAGTCTACAGAAGCTACAGAGACAACAGAGTCTACGGAGGCAACAGAGTCTACAGAGGAGACAGAGGAGCCGGAGAATGGTCTGGTTGTAGGCGATGGTTACTATGAGATTACCACAGACGCAGACGGTTACTATGAGATTCCGGAATTCGTACCGGGTGTATACTCCGTTCAGGCAGCAGCTGTTGGTTACTTAACCTTGACAGTGAACTCCATCAGCATCAACGCTGACAATGGAAGCTTCACATTGCCGACATTCCAGCTGTTGAGCTCTGATATGAGCGGTGTGAATACCGTTGCAGGCGTTGCAAAGAATGCAACCACAGGTCTTGGTATTGAAGGTGTAACCGTAAATGTACGTGCGAACTGGAACAATCAGTCCGGCGATGTGATCGCTACGACTACCACAGATGCAGATGGCAGCTACAGCTTCTCTCTTGAGAGAGGTTACTACACCCTTGAGTTCGCAAGAGACGGATTCGTATCCACTTTTGTAAACGTAGCAAGCTCCAATGCAATTGGTGCATGCGAAGGCGTATTAAGCCCGACCAGCACAAGCGAGGTTACCAGCACAGAATTCAGAATCGTTCTTACCTGGGGTGAGACACCGAGAGATCTCGATTCCCACCTGGTTGGATTAGATGATGCCAACTCTGTCTTCCACATCGCTTACTACAATAAGGTAGAGAGATACAGACGGTAACGTGATCGCATCCCTGGATGTGGATGATGTAAGCTCCTACGGACCGGAGACGGTAACCATCGTAAATGCACGTACAGATGCTACTTACTATTACTCTGTAAAAGACTTTACAGATCGTTATGACGCTACATCCACAAAGATGTCTGAGTCTGGCGCAAACGTAAAGGTATACCAGGGATCTGTTCTTGTAAAAGAGTACAATGTACCTCTGAATCAGGCAGGTTACATCTGGAATGTATTTAAGATTGAGAACGGAAACGTTGTTGACATCAACAACTACAATGCAGACGAGACCACAATGTATGGTGAGTATGCATCCGAGTACAATTACTAAAATGATTCTTTAGGGAAAAACAGCCGCGGAGACGCGGCTGTTTTTTCTTTATAGGAAAACACTTTGTGCTGTGCCTTTTGTTCCTTGACCGGGGCGTTATGGAAAGCTATAATAAATGAATATGGTACAAGAGAAAAACTGGTGGAAACGGATTGAAGAAGAAATGCGTAGAGTGCATAGATACAGGATGAAGGCAGTGCTGATGCTTTGGGGTATAGGGCTTTTACTGGGACTGGGAGGCTGTGCAGAACAGACACAGGATGCTGCTGGGGAAGAGAGCGGGACAACGGAGCAGATACCGCAGAGCACGGAACAGATGCCGCAAGGCAGCGGACAGACTGGAGTGGAAACAGAACAAATGGCACCGGGCAGCGGGCAGACCGGGACGGGAACGGAACAAGCGGTACAGAGCAGTGAAGGAACCGGGGTGGAGACGGACGGCGCGGAAGACACTATGGAAGCGGTGTTGGAGCAGGCATTGCCGTCGGTGGTACAGATTTATCACGGGACGGCGGAGGGAGGACATACCGCGGGTTCCGGTTTTATTATGGAAATGATGGATGATACGGTGTATCTGTGTACGAATCGCCATGTCATAGCAAAGTACGACGACTGGGATGTGTATTTTTATGATGGAACCTGCATCCCGGGAAGCAAATCGGGTACCGACGATGTTTATGATGTGGGCGTCGTGGCGGTTGACCGGACGGCGATTCCAAAGAAAGTGCAGGAAAAGCTAAAGACGGTGTCGTATGATCTTGCGAGCTGGGAAGAACTTGGCAATGCAGAGTTGCCGGTCGGAATCGTGCGCATCGGACAGGAAGGCAATGTGCTCCACACGCTGACGGGAAGTCTTCTTCGGAAAGAGACGGAATTCCTGTGGGGACAGGGAGAGAAGGAGACGGAAGTGCGCATGGCGATTACCGACGGGGATTCCGGATCGGCGGTTTTGATGAAAACGGAAAGCTGGTCAGCATGATATTCGGATGTTCACAGGACGCCGGAGGCGAGCGTGACTGGGGCGTCCCGCTTCGGGCGATCGTGTCATGTTATGAGAAAATAACAGGAGAAACATAGGAGACAGAAAGAAGGATTCATATGGGTGATTTTTTTAATTTGGATAATAAGTTTTTTCAGGGACTCAGTAAGGTGGTTGACTGTGTGATCCTAAGCGTGCTGTGGGTGTTCTGCTGCATCCCGATGGCAACGACATTTTTCTGGCATGGCAGAGCGCATCGGTATTCGGATGGATTCTGTGCTGGCTGACATCGTTTCTGGCGGGACCGGCAACGACGGCGCTCTATTATGCGGTCAATAAGGTAATCCGGCACGGAAGAAGCTATCTGTGGAAGGAATACTGGCATGCGTTTAAGAGCAACTTTAAGCAGGCGGCGCTCGCAGCGCTGATTCTGACAGGAGTGGTTCTGTTTCTGGGACTGGACTGCTATATTATGTATCAGTTTGCTGCGCAGGGACAAAAGAGCGGCGTGCTGTATGTGGTTTTCCTGGTACTGATTGTGCTTGTCGTGATGCTGGCGGTATATCTGTTTGCCTACATGGCGCGCTTTGAGAACAGTCTGGGGCAGTCGTTTAAGAACGCGGCGCTGATTGCGGTGGCGAATCTTCCGTGGTCGCTGCTTCTTCTGGTGCTTCTGGCAGCGAGCGCCTTTGGCCTGTGGATGCTTCCGTGGCTTATGATACTGCTTCCGGCAGTCTACATCCTGGTGGCGAATTTTATCCTGGAGCGCATTTTCCGCAAGTATATGTCGGCGGAAGATCTGGAGGCGGAGCAGGAACGAAATCAGGAATTTTTCAATTAGAAATAAGCGTATTTTTATTATTGATTTATAGAAAGAGTTATAGTATATTCTTTAGTAGGCGTGGAGAACTAGACTCCGGCAGGACAGATGGGAGATGGAGTATGCAGCAGAGCAGCGGGGCTGTGAGGACAAGAATCGTATGGATGCGATGGGCGGAGATACGCACCGGCGGAGCCGGTCAAGGCGCAGTGGATGCCGTGAACGCACGGTCGGATATTCAGGTGCTCCTGGTAGGACAGGAGGATGTCGTTCGGGAAGAACTGGCAAAGTATACGTACCCCGGAGATCAGATTCAGGTGGTACATGCAGAAGAGGTGATAGAGACTGCAGAGCCGCCGGTGAATGCAATCCGCAGGAAGAAGCAGTCATCCATTGTCATTGGAATGAATATGGTAAAGCAGAAGGAAGCAGACGCATTTGTGTCAGCGGGAAGTTCCGGTGCGATCTTAGTCGGCGGACAGGTGATTGTCGGTCGTATCAAAGGCATTGAGAGACCGCCACTTGCACCTTTGATTCCGACGGAGAAGGGAGTCTCTCTTCTGATTGACTGTGGAGCGAATGTGGATGCGAGAGCTTCGCATCTGGTGCAGTTTGCGAAGATGGGTTCCATTTATATGGAGAATGTTCTCGGAGTGAAGAAGCCGAGAGTGGCGATTGTCAATATCGGCGCAGAGGAGGAGAAGGGCAATGCCCTCGTGAAGGAGACATTTCCTCTGCTGAAGGCGTGTGAAGACATCAATTTTGTGGGAAGCATTGAGGCGAGAGAGATTCCAAAGGGAGAGGCGGACGTGATTGTCTGCGAGGCTTTCGTTGGAAATGTCATCTTAAAGCTGTACGAAGGACTCAGCGGTACGTTAATCGGTGCCATCAAGAAGGGCATGATGAGTACGGTAAAGAGCAAAATCGGTGCAGCACTTGCATTGCCGGCATTAAAGTCTACGTTAAAGACTTTCGATGCAACACAGTACGGCGGTGCGCCGCTTCTGGGACTGAATGGTCTTGTGGTCAAGACGCACGGAAGTGCAAAAGCAAAAGAGATTACGAATTCTATTTTCCAGTGTGTGACGTTCAAGGAAGAGGACATCAATGGAAAGATCAGGAAAAATATAGTAAGTTCTGCGGAACAGGAAGGAATGTAGGTTATGGAATTTAAAAAGAAAGAAAAAAATCATTGCAGAGGTTTTGAATGTGGATGAAGAGGAGATTACGATGGAGACCACATTCGTAGATGATCTCGGAGCAGATTCCCTCGATATTTTCAGATCATTATGGGGATTGAAGAGGAATTTGACATTGAGATTGCAAATGAAGATGCAGAACATATTGTGACCGTATCAGATGCAGTAGAAGAGATCAAGAATGCTTTAAACTCATAAGAGACAATTTGATGATGTGTCATAAAGCCCTTGTCCGGAAAGCAAGGGCTTTTGTTGATAAGAGGAACCCGTACGGCGGCGTTGCCGAGGGGCACAGAGATTTTGAGGCTTTTTCTTACTCTATACAAGGGCTGTAGGGCAAGAAAAGACCTCCGAAAGAGACGAGGAGGATAAGGAAATGTCAAAACTGACAGAACTGGAACAAGTGATTGGTTATGAGTTTAACGAGCAGAGACTGTTGCAGCAGGCACTGACACACAGTTCTTTTGCAAATGAGAAGCACATGAAGCTTTCGGATAATGAGAGGCTGGAGTTTTTGGGAGACGCGGTCTTAGAGGTCGTCGAGTGAGTTCCTCTAAAGGAGCATACAGATCCCGGAGGCGATCTGACAAAGCTGCGCGCGAGCATCGTCTGTGAGCCGACGCTTGCGCTGTGCACCAGGGAGATTGACCTTGGAAAGTATCTGTATCTGGGCAAGGGGAGAATCTGACCGGCGGAAGAGGACGCAAGTCGATTCTTTCGGATGCGCTGGAAGCCGTGATCGGTGCGATTTATCTGGACGGCGGTTTTGAGCCGGCAAAAGCTTTTATCCACCGCTTCATTCCTGACGGATATTGGCACAGAAGCTGTTCTATGACAGCAAGACAATTCTGCAGGAAGTGGTACAGGGGCATTACGAGGAACCGCTTCACTATGAACTCATCGGCGAGGAGGGACCGGATCACGACAAACGTTTCCTGGTGGAGGCGGTGATCGGGAATACGACAATCGGCGAGGGAAGCGGACATACCAAGAAGGCAGCGGAGCAGGAGGCGGCATATCAGGCATTGCTCTGGATGAAAGAGAGAGGTTTATATGTATCTTAAGAGCATTGAAGTGCAGGGATTCAAATCATTTGCGAACAAGATCGTATTTGATTTTCACAACGGAATTACGGGAATTGTCGGACCGAACGGCAGTGGAAAAGTAATGTGGCGGACGCGGTGCGCTGGGTGCTCGGGGAACAGAGAATCAAGCAGCTTCGCGGTGCCAGCATGCAGGATGTCATCTTCGCGGGTACAGAGAACCGCAAACCGTTAAGTTATGCCTATGTGGCGATCACCATGGACAATTCGGATCATCAGCTTGCCATCGATTTTGAGGAAGTGACTGTGTCGAGACGTTTGTACCGCTCCGGTGAGAGTGAGTATCTGATCAACGGAAGTCCGTGCAGACTCAAGGATGTGACGGAGCTTTTTTACGACACCGGTATCGGCAAGGAGGGGTACTCCATCATCGGACAGGGACAGATCGAGCGCATCTTAAGCGGTAAGCCGGAGGAGCGCAGAGAGCTGTTTGACGAGGCGGCCGGCATTGTAAAATATAAAAAGCGCAAGGCGACAGCACAGAAAAAGCTGGAGAATGAGCGCGAGAATCTGGTTCGTGTGAATGATATTTTAGCCGAGCTGGAGCGCCAGGTCGGGCCGTTGGAGCGTCAGGCGGAGAAAGCCCGCATCTACCTGAAGAAAAAAGAAGAATTAAAAGAATACGATGTGAATATGTTCCTTCTGGAAGTGGAGCGCATTGAGGCGCAGCTTAAGGAAGTGGAAGGAAAATATCACATCGCGGACGAGGAATCGAAGGAAGCCAGCCAGTCTTACGAGAATATCAAGAGTGAATACGAGAAGCTGGAACAGGACATGGCGTCCATGGATGACAAGATTGCATCCATTCGTGAGGAGATGAGCCAGTCCACCGTGACCAAGGGAAAGCTGGAAGGACAGATCAATGTCTTAAATGAGCAGATCCACACGGCGGAGATGACCGATGAGCATTTAAAGAGCCGTCTGGACTCGATCGATCGGGAAAAGCAGGAGCGCATCGAGTCGCGCGGTACATACGAAGCGGAAAAGCAGGAACTCGACACAGAGCTTGCAGCGGCGGCGACGGAAAAGGAGACGGCGGCAGAGCAGCTGCGGAACATTCAGGAGGAGATCGCGCGCTGCACCGAGGGGCATTGAAAAGGGCAAGAATGAGATTATCGAACTGTTGAACCGCAAGGCATCCGTCAAGGCGAGACAGCAGCGCTACGACACGATGATGGAGCAGGTGAACATCCGCAAGGCGCAGCTGACGCAGCGTCTGCTTGCGCGCAAGACCGAGGAGGCGGATCTTACCTCCGTTCTGGAAAGCTATCAGAAGGAGCTCGATGCGGTGAACGCGTCGATCGCAGAACTGAAGAAAAACGCTGCCGGAATGGATGAGCAGAACCGGGAGTGGAAGCGCAAGTCCTGGAAGCCAATCAGAAGCTGGAGAGCGCGGTTGCACAGTACCATAAGCAGCAGTCCCGTCTGGAGTCTCTTTGAAAAATATTGCGGAGCGCTATGACGGCTACGGCAACAGCATCCGCCGCGTCATGGAGCAGAAGAGCCGCAACGCGGGAATCCTTGGCGTTGTTTCCGATCTGATCCAGGTGGACAAAAAGTACGAGACGGCGATTGAGACAGCACTCGGCGGAAATATCCAGAACATCGTGACCGAGGACGAGGAGACGGCAAAACAGATGATCTCCTACTTAAAGCAGAACCGGTACGGACGGGCGACGTTTCTGCCGCTGACGAGTGTGGACGGCAAGGGCAACTTTAAAAACACGGATGCCTTAAAGGAGCCGGGAGTCATCGGTCTTGCCAATACCCTCGAAGACGGAGGAAAAATATGCTGGAGTGACCGCTTATCTGCTCGGCAGAGTGATCGTGACGGAGAATATCGACTATGCGATCAAGCTGGCGAAAAGAACCGCTACTCGTTACATATTGTGACGCTGGAGGAGAATATTTAAGCCCGGCGGTTCCATGACAGGTGGAGCGTTTAAGAACAGCAGCAATCTGCTCGCAAGAAACCGCGAGATTGAAGAACTCGAGAAGAACGTAAAAGATCTGGACAAACAGATTGCAGAGCTTAAAAACCGTCTGGAGGATATCAGGACGGCGCAGAGCCTGCTCGCGGAGGACGTCGAGAGCAATAAGGCGAGCCTGCAGGAGGCGTACATTGCGCAGAATACCGCGAAGATGAACGTGGAGCGCGCGATGGAGCAGAAGAACGAGAGCGAGAACGTGTTTGCAGGCTTACAGATGGAGAACCGTGAGATTGAGAGCCAGCTTCGTGAGATTGCGGAGAACAAGGACAAGATTGCAGAGGAAATGCAGTCGGCAAAGGAGCGGGAGGCACAGATCGAGGAGGAGAGCGCCGGATTCCAGAAGATTCTGGATGAAAATGCGGGCAGAGAGGAAGAAGCCCAGAAGGCAGTATCCGATGTACAGTTAAAGGAAGCTGCCGTGCGCCAGAAGTTAGAGTTCGTTCTGCAGAATCTGGAGCGTGTGAACGGAGAGATAAGACGTTACGAGGAAGAGCGCGAGGGATTCGTCACGGAGGCGAAGGAAGCGAAGGCGGACGCCGAGAAGAAGCGCCACGATATTGAGGAGATCAAAAGACGATCCTGGCATCAAAGGACAATTCCGAGCAGCTGGAGCAGGCACTGAAGGAGCACACGGCGCGCAGGGAAGAAATGTCCTCGGAATACAAGGGATTTTTCCAGAAGCGTGAAGACATTTCCAAGAAGATCTCCGATCTGGACAAGGAGATTTTCCGTCTGAACAGCCAGCGTGAAAAGCTGGAGGAGGCGCACGAGTACCAGAACAATTACATGTGGGAGGTATGAACTGACCCTGCATGCGGCGATGGAGCTCCGCAACGAAGAATATACGGATCTTGCGGCGATGAAGAAGATGATCGCGTCCATCAAGGATGAGATCCGCAAGCTGGGCGATGTCAATGTCAACGCGATCGAGGATTATAAGGAGATCTCGGAGCGCTACGGATTTTTGAAAACACAGCATGACGATCTGGTCGAGGCGGAGAAGACGCTGGTCGGCATTATTGAGAACTCGATACCGGCATGCGCAAGCAGTTCCTGGAGAAGTTCGCGGAGATCCAGACCGAGTTTGACAAGGTATTCAAGGAGCTGTTCGGCGGTGGAAAAGGAACGCTGGAACTGGTCGAGGACGAGGATATTCTGGAGTGCGGCATCCGCATTATCGCGCAGCCACCGGGAAAGAAACTGCAGAATATGATGCAGCTTTCCGGTGGAGAAAAGTCCCTGACGGCGATTTCACTGTTGTTCGCCATCCAGAACTTAAAGCCGTCCCCGTTCTGTCTGCTCGACGAGATCGAGGCGGCGCTCGACGATTCCAACGTCGGACGTTTTGCAAAGTATTTGCATAAGCTGACGAAGAGCACGCAGTTCATTGTGATTACGCACAGGCGCGGCACGATGGCGGCGGCAGACCGTCTGTATGGTATTACCATGCAGGAAAAGGGTGTATCCACCCTGGTATCCGTGAATCTGATCGAGGGCGATCTCGACAAATAGCAGGAGGAATGAGTACATTATGGGCGAGGAAAGAAAGGCTTCTGGGGACGTCTGGTCGAGGGCCTCAGCAAGACGAGAGATAATATCGTATCCGGCATAGATTCCATTTTCAGTGGATTTTCCAGCATTGACGATGATTTCTATGAGGAGATCGGGAGATTCTGATTATGGGAGACATCGGCGTCAATGCGACTGAGTCGATCATTGAGAGTCTCAAGGAAAAAGTGAAGGAGAATCACATCAAAGATCCGGCAGAGTGCAAGGAACTCTGATTAACAGCATCAAGGAGCAGATGGATGTCGGCGAGACGGCATATCGCTTTGAGACGGAGAAATCCGTGGTCCTCGTGATCGGTGTCAACGGCGTTGGCAAGACCACATCCGTTGGAAAGCTGGCGGAAAGCTCAGGACCAGGGGAAAAAGGTCGTGCTTGCGGCAGCGGATACCTTCCGCGCAGCGGCGGGAGACCAGCTGCAGGAGTGGGCAAACCGCGCCGGTGTGGATATGATCGGCGGACAGGAGGGCGCAGACCCGGCGGCGATCGTCTACGATGCGGTGGCGGCAGCCAAGGCGAGAAATGCGGATGTTCTGCTGTGTGATACGGCGGGACGCCTTCATAATAAGAAGAACCTCATGGAGGAATTAAAAAAGATCAATCGTATTCTGGAGAAAGAATATCCGGATGCGTACCGTGAGACGCTTGTGGTGCTCGATGCGACGACCGGACAGAATGCGTTAAACCAGGCGAGAGAGTTTTCCGAGTGCGCCGACATCACGGGAATTATTTTAACGAAGATGGACGGCACGGCAAAGGGCGGTATCGCAGTGGCAATCCAGTCCGAGCTTGGCATTCCGGTCAAGTATATCGGCGTCGGGGAGACGATCGAGGATCTGCAGAAGTTCGATTCCAACCAGTTCGTAAACGCATTATTTGAAGTAGGAGAGGAGAAAAGCGGATGTTGACATTAGACAAGTTCGAGGAAGCAAGTGAAAAAGTCAAAGAAGTGACACTTGAGACAAAGCTGGTATACAGCGATTACTGGAGTCAGCAGACCGGCAACAAGGTTTACTTCAAACCGGAAAACATGCAGTTCACCGGGGCATACAAGGTGAGAGGCGCATATTATAAGATCAGCACGTTAAGTGATGAGGAGCGTGCAAAGGGGCTGATCACGGCATCGGCGGGAAACCACGCGCAGGGTGTGGCATACGCAGCAAATGCTACGGCTGCAAGGCAGTCATCGTGATGCCGACCACCACTCCGCTTATCAAGGTGAACCGCACCAAGAGTTACGGCGCAGAAGTCGTGCTTTACGGAGATGTCTATGACGAGGCGTGCCAGAAGGCATACGAGCTTGCGGACAAGGAGGGATATACCTTCATCCATCCGTTCGATGATCTGGCAGTGGCAACCGGACAGGAACGATCGCCATGGAGATCTTTAAGGAGCTTCCGCTGGTGGAGTACATTCTGGTTCCGATCGGCGGGGGCGGACTGGCAACCGGTGTGTCCACACTGGCGAAGCTTCTGAATCCGAAGATCAAAGTCATTGGCGTAGAGCCGGCCGGAGCAAACTGCATGCAGGCTTCCTTCGCGGCAGGAAAAGTAACGACGCTGCCGCAGGTCAACACCATTGCGGACGGCACAGCGGTCAAGACACCGGGAAGCAAGATTTTCCCGTATATCCAGAAAATCTGGATGACATCATCACGGTGGAGGATGATGAACTCGTCGTGGCATTCCTGGATATGGTGGAGAATCACAAGATGATTGTGGAAAACTCCGGTCTGCTGACCGTAGCTGCGTTGAAACATCTGGATGTTTCCGACAAACGCGTGGTATCGATCTTAAGTGGCGGCAACATGGACGTCATCACGATGTCCTCCGTGGTACAGCAGGGACTCATTTTCCGCGACCGTATCTTCACCGTGTCGGTACTTCTGCCGGATAAGCCGGGAGAACTGTCCAAGGTTTCGGCAGCGATTGCCGCAGAGCAGGGCAACGTCATCAAGCTGGAGCACAACCAGTTTGTGACAACGAACCGCAGCGCGGCAGTGGAACTCCGTATTACGCTCGAGAGCTTTGGCACCGAGAAAAAAAACAGATCATGAAAGCGCTGGAGAAGAAAGGTTATAAGCCGAAGCTGGTGCGCACGAGTCTGTAAACAAAGAAGAGGAGAAAGAAAATGTTAGAAAAGTGGTTTAAACTGAAGGAAAACAACACGACAGCCAAGACCGAAGTCATGGCTGGAATTACGACCTTTATGACGATGGCGTACATTCTGGCAGTCAACCCGACCATGCTTAGCGGCGGGAATGGATAAGACAGCAGTGCTCATTGCAACCGCGCTGGCATCATTTATTGGTACCATGGCGATGGCGCTCCTTGCAAATTATCCGTTTGCACTGGCACCGGGATGGGACTGAATGCGTATTTTGCATACACGGTCTGCGGTGCGATGGGATATTCCTGGCAGGTAGCTTTAATGGCTGTTTTTGTGGAAGGTCTGGTTTTCATCGTACTTTCTTTGACCAATGTGCGTGAAGCAATCTTTAATGCGATCCCGCTGAACCTAAAAAGGTGTGAGCGTCGGTATCGGTCTGTTCATCGCATTTATCGGTCTTCAGAATGGCGGCATCGTAGTGGCGAACAGCTCCACACTTGTTTCCTATGTTGACTTTACCAGCAATTTCAAGACTGCCGGCATCTGTGCTTTGTTAGCGCTGGATCGGTCTGTTTGTGATTGCAATTATGTACATTAAGAACGTAAAAGGCGCGATTTTATTCGGTATCGTTATTACCTGGGTGCTTGGAATGCTTTGCCAGGCGGCAGGAATCTATGTTCCGGATGCGGAAGCCGGTTTTATTCCTTATACCCGGCGCTCGGATTTACCGATCTGACCGCGATCGGTCAGACATTCGGACAGTGCTTTAAACTGGATTTCTCCGGTGTGCATGTTTTTGACTTTATCGCAGTTGTATGTGCATTCCTGTTTGTAGATATTTTTGATACACTTGGAACATTAATCGGTGTAGCAACCAAGGCGGATATGTTGGACAAGGACGGCAGACTGCCGCGCATCAAGGAAGCGCTGCTGGCGGATGCGGTTGCAACCACCGCAGGTGCTGTGCTTGGTACCTCCACAACGACCACATTCGTTGAGAGTTCCTCCGGTGTGGCAGCAGGAGCAAGAACAGGCCTCTCCGTAGTGACCGGATTCTTATTCTTAATCTCTGTGGTAACTGTCCCCGATTTTCTGCTCGATCCCGAGCTTTGCGACAGCACCGGCTCTGATCTTCGTCGGCTTCCTTATGGTGTCTACGGTGACAAGCATCGAGTTCACGGATATGACAGAGGCAATTCCGGCATACTTATGCCTGCTTGCAATGCCGTTCATGTACAGCATCTCCGAAGGTATTGCGATCGGCGTTATCTCTTATGTCATCATCAATGTCGTATGCGGTAAGGCAAAGAAGATCACGCCGCTGATGTACGTGCTGGCGGTACTGTTTGTGTGCAAATACATCTTCTTATAAAATGAAAACCGAAGGTATGGAGGTATCCCTATGCGCAGATGGATAAAACAGATCATGGTTTGGCTTGTTGCGGCAGCGTGCGGTTTTGCTGCGGCGCTTGTGATCTGCAGATGGAGCGGTACTGCCTTCGGTCTTTTCATGTGGCCGGTCATTGCCGCGGGAGCAGGGTTCGTGGTGGCCGGCGTGGGATTTTTCAACAGAAGGAAAGAGTGAGATTCTCTACGGAATCTGTGCGGCGGCATGCCTGTTCTGCATGATCGTGCAGACGGCGATGGCGGTGTAAAAAGAAGGAAAAAGTGTGTCAAGAAAAAATACTCTTGACACCTTTATGCTATTCTATCACGGTGGCAATGAGTGAGAGATGCCGGATACGGCGTGATTGTGGGATTTCAGATGGAAGAGAAGATTGAACAGGCGTATCTGTATGATTTTACGGAGAACTGCTGAACGAACATCAGAGAAGAATTTATGAGGATTTCGTGTTCAATGATCTGTCTCTCGGAGAGATCGCGGACGAGGAAGGTATCAGCAGACAGGGCGTTCACGATATGGTGAAGCGGTGTACGAAGACCCTTGAGGGGTATGAGGAGAAGCTTCATCTGATCGCAAAGTTCATGTCGGCGAAGCGCAGCGTGGAACAGATTCATGCATTGACGAAGCAGTTTCATGAGAGCCATGACGAGGCAGTGATCGTGGAGATTGAACAGATTTCCAATCAGATATTAGAGGAGTTATAGATGGCATTTGACAGCTTATCTGAAAACTTCAAAATGTATTCAAGAACCTGCGCAGCAAGGGACGGCTGACGGAAGCGGATGTCAAGGCTGCGCTCAAGGAAGTCAAGATGGCGCTCTTAGAGGCGGATGTCAACTTCAAGGTCGTCAAGCAGTTCGTCAAGGACGTGGAGGAGCGTGCCGTCGGACAGGACGTGATGAACGGACTGAATCCGGGACAGATGGTCATCAAGATTGTAAACGAAGAGATGGTCAGGCTGATGGGCTCTGAGACAGCCGAGATCACACTGCAGCCCGGCAAGGCAGTCACCGTCATCATGATGACCGGTCTTCAGGGAGCAGGTAAGACGACCACAGCAGCAAAGCTTGCCGGAAAGTTCAAGCAGAAAGGCAGGAAGGTACTTCTCGTGGCAGGTGATGTCTACCGGCCGGCAGCGATCGAACAGCTGCAGATCAACGGACAGAAGCAGGGCGTGGAAGTATTTTCCATGGGCGATAAGAACAGCCCGGTGAACATTGCAAAAGCGGCGATGGAACATGCCGCGAAGAACGATTTTAACATCGTTATCATCGATACTGCCGGACGTCTTCACATCGATGAAGATATGATGGCAGAGTTGATTCAGATAAAAGAAAATGTCACAGTGCATCAGACCGTCCTTGTGGTGGACGCCATGACAGGACAGGATGCGGTGAATGTGGCGAAGACCTTTGATGAGCGCATCGGTATCGACGGAGTCATTCTGACAAAGCTCGACGGTGATACCAGAGGCGGTGCGGCGCTCTCCATCCGGGCAGTGACCGGTAAGCCGATTTTTTATGAGGGTATGGGAGAGAAGCTTTCGGATCTGGAGCAGTTTTACCCGGATCGCATGGCATCGCGTATTCTCGGTATGGCGATGTGCTGACCCTTATCGAAAAAGCCCAGGAGGACTTTGACGAGGAGCGGGCGAAGAAGATCGAGCAGAAGATGCGCAAGAACGAATTTGACTTTGAGATGTATCTGGAGTCGATGAGTCAGATGAAGAAGATGGGCGGTCTGTCCAGTATCCTCGGTATGATGCCGGGACTCGGGATGGGCGCAGGCAAGATGCCGGATATTGACGAGGCAGCATCCGAGAAGAGCTTATCGCGCACGGAGGCGATCATCTATTCCATGACGCCGGAGGAGAGACAGAATCCTTCCCTTTGAATCCGAGCAGGAAGCGCCGCATTGCGGTGGGAGCCGGTGTCGATATTGCGGAGGTCAAGCGTCTGGTGAAGCAGTTTGAACAGATGAAGAAGATGATGAAGCAGATGCCTGGCATGATGAAGAAGGGCAGACGCGGTGGTGGAATGTTCGGCAAGCTTCCGTTTTAATGTTAGAAATTGCGTATAACGCATTTCTAAATAGATCAGTTAAGCAAATTTAAGGAGGTGAAAGTAATGGCAGTAAAGATCAGATTAAGAAGAATGGGACAGAAGAAAGCTCCTTTCTATAGAATCGTAGTAGCAGATTCCAGATCCCGAGAGATGGCAAGTGCATCGAGGAGATTGGAACATACGATCCAACGAAAGATCCAAGCGAGTATCATGTAAATGAGGAGTTAGCAAAGAAGTGGTTAGCTAACGGAGCTCAGCCGACCGATACAGTTGCTCGTATTTTCAAGAGCGCAGGCATCGAGAAATAGGATTCTGCGAGGTGGACCTAATGAAAGAATTAGTAGAAGTAATTGCGAAATCACTCGTCGATTATCCGGATCAGGTCGTCGTAACAGAGACAGAGAATGAGAAAGCCATCGTGCTTGAACTGCGCGTTGCGCAGTCCGACATGGGCAAGGTAATCGGCAAACAGGGACGCATTGCCAAGGCAATCCGTTCTGTTGTGAAGGCTGCTGCCTCAAAGGAAGAGAAGAAAGTTATTGTAGAGATCTGCAGTAACAGGTCAGAGGAGCTGTCGCGCCAGATAATGGGGTGGCAGTTCCTTTGTTCATATTGCGGCTACTGCGGATATCAGAGACAGAAACGGAGGACATGCATGGAAGATTTATTGCAGGTCGGTGTCATCACGACGACACACGGGGTGCGTGGGGAGGTCAAGGTATTTCCGACGACGGACGATCCAGCGCGCTTCAAAAAACTCAAAAATGTGATTTTGGATACCGGAAAAGAAAAATTAGAACTTTGAGATTGCAGGCGTCAAGTTCTTTAAAATATGGTGATTCTCAAATTTAAGGGAATTGATGATATCAATGATGTGGAAAAATATCGAAAAAGAGCCTTTATGTGACGAGAGAGAACGCGGTAAAGCTGAAAAAGGACGAATACTTTATTGCAGATCTGATCGGCATGAAGGTGTCGACGGACGAGGGTGAGGAATTGGGAACGCTGTCGGATGTGATGCAGACCGGCGCGAACGATGTCTATGTGATCTCCATGACAGACGGGGGGGAAGTGCCATTCCGGCGATCAGGACTGCATCCGCGATGGACGTAGAGCAGGGACAGATGTGCATCTGCTTCCGGGACTGCTTGACATCAACCGAAAATAGGAGGCACAGCATGAATTATCATATTCTGACACTGTTTCCGGAGATGGTGACGCAGGGACTCTCGGAGAGCATCCTTGGACGTGCGGCAAAAGGGACTGCTGTCCGTGAATGCAGTCAACATCCGGGATTATACGGCGGATCGACATAAAAAAGTCGATGATTATCCTTACGGCGGGGGCATGCTGATGCAGGCGCAGCCGGTCTACGATGCGTGGAAGGCAGCCTGCGAGGAAATCAGGGCCAGCAGCCGAGGAGCTGCGGGACAGACCGGTGCGCACGTGTATGTGACGCCGCAGGGAGCCGTGTTCAACCAGCAGATGGCAAAGGAGTTCGCGAAGGAGGAAGATCTTATTTTCCTGTGCGGCACTATGAGGGGATCGACGAGCGTGTATTAGAGGAGACCGTCACGGACTACGTGTCGATCGGCGATTATGTGCTGACCGGCGGGGAACTTCCGGCGATGGTGATGATAGACGCGATCTCACGGATGGTGCCCGGGGTACTGGCGAACGGAAGTCCGGGGAGACGGAGTCCTTCGAGGACGATCTGTTAGATATCCACAGTACAGCCGCCCGGAGGAATGGCACGGAAAGCAGGTGCCAAAGGTGTTGCTGTCGGGCAATCAGAGAAAAATTGCCGAGTGGCGCAGACAGGAGGCGGGCCCACACAGGAGAGGCGCCGGATCTTTACGCAGGCTACGAGAGACTGATGTCCTGCAAAAAGGTGCTTGCCGGGGACAAGCTGCTGCATGTGGATATGACCGAGCTGATTGCGCGCGGGCAGGCGCGCCTTGTTTTTGCAGAAGGGAAAAATATCTGTCACTGCAGGATAAAGTCAGCGGGGCGTATTTTCATACGGCGGAGGACATCAAAGCTGGTTTGCAGGATGCTTGAAACTGCAGGAGGACGCCGGGGAGGAGAGCGGCCTTCTGGTGCTGCATCAGGAGTTCATGACGGAACCGGCAGAAAAATATCTGCGATTTCGCACGGCGATGACCTGCAACCAGATCGTGTATACAAAGCACGAAAAGCTGCCTGTCACCGGACTGTACCGCATGGACGGCAAACCGGCCGAAAACGGTGTGGGTCATCCGCCCGCTTACGATGGAACACTTAGACGCGGTGGTGCGCGATTACAATACGATATCGGATGAGGGCGTATGTGACAGACCGGATCAAAAGGAGCGCTCTTCGGTGCGTTTGTGGACGGAGCAGCTTGCGGGCTTTATCGGAAATGCACGCGGAGGGCGGCATCAGGATACTCTTCGTCGCCGAATTACGCAGACGCCGGATCGGCACAGCACTTGAGACATATGATCAATCTCGGATTAGAGCGCGGTGAGACCCTACGGTCAGGTTGAGATCGGCAATGATGCATCCAAAGGACTGCAGGAGGCCCTGGGACTCTGTTTTTCTAAGGGACGCATCTACTGGATGGAGCGTGAAGAGAGAGAATGAAAATATTTGCCGAAAATGCTTGCAATCCGTACAATCTGTGTTATACTGGAATAGTTGTGAATAAATAGATGGTCCTCTGTTACGAATCGACGTATTAAGAACATCCAATGAATCAGGAGGTCACAAAATGAACGCAAGTGAAATCATTAAGAGCATTGAAACAGAGCAGCTCAAGGCAGAAGTACCGCAGTTTAACGTAGGTGATACGGTAAAGGTTTACGGTAAGATCAAAGAGGGTAACCGTGAGCGTATCCAGGTATTCGAGGGAACTGTTTTAAAGAGACAGGGCGGAAGCAACCGCGAGACTTTCACAGTCAGAAAGATCTCTAACGGTGTCGGCGTAGAGAAGACCTGGCCGTTACATTCTCCGAACGTTGAGAAGGTAGAGGTTGTTCGTCAGGGTAAAGTCAGACGTGCAAAGTTATTCTACTTAAGAGACCGTGTCGGCAAGAAGGCAAAGGTAAAAGAGCTTGTAAAATAATACAATGCAGCGCTAAGAAGCCGGGACATATTTTGTATGGAACAGGATTCCATATGGAGTGTGTTCCGGTTTTTTCGCATTGTAAGGCACCAAAATTAAATTGCGAAACCACAGGGTTTGTGTTAAAGTAAAGCAGGAATCGTGTGCGGCGGGCACATGGCACATGGAGGATAAGAATGCGCAGACGTAGAAGCGGACTGAACTTTGGCAGACAGAAGAAAAAAGTGAATATGTCGGTCGTGAAGGAAGTGTGTGTGTGGATCATTGAGATCGCGATCACGCTTCTGGTAGCGTTTACACTGGTATATTTTGTCGGACTGCGGACAAGTGTTGTGGGACAGTCCATGGCGGAGACACTAAACGGCGGCGATGAGATCCTGGTCAACCGTTTTATATACAAAGTTACCGATCCCAGGCCGAACGATGTGATTGTATTTTTGCCGAACGGCAATGAAAAATCACATTACTACATCAAGCGCGTCATAGCGGTGCCGGGGGATACGCTTCAGATTAAGAACGGCGAAGTGTATGTCAACGGCGAACTGTTTGCGGAAGATGTGGATGTGGCACAGATGGAGGATGCCGGACTGGCGGCGGAAGAGGTCACGCTGGGTGAGGGACGAGTATTTCGTGCTCGGCGACAACCGCAATAACAGCGAGGACAGCCGTTATGCCAACATCGGGAACATTAAGAAGGAATATATTATCGGAAAAGTATGGTTCCGCGTGGCGCCGTTTAAGGACTTTGGATTTTTATAAAACAGACAGTAAGAGAATGGAGAGTAATTATGCAGTTTCAGTGGTACCCGGGGCATATGACGAAAGCAAAGCGTCAGATGCAGGAAGATATCAAGTTAATCGATCTGGTCATCGAGCTTGTCGATGCGCGGATTCCGCTCAGCAGCCGGAATCCGGACATTGACGAACTGGGCAAAAATAAAGCGCGGCTGATCCTCATGAACAAGTCGGATCTTGCGGACGAGGAAGCGGGAAAGCTGTGGAGTGCATATTTTCAGAAGAAGGGCTATTATGTGGTAAGCCTGGATTCGAGAAACAGAAACGGCATGAAGCAGGTGACGGCGGTCGTCATGGAGGCGTGCAAGGAGAAAATCGAGCGCGACAGAAAGCGCGGCATCATGAACCGTCCGGTGCGGGCGATGGTTGTTGGAATCCCGAACGTGGGGAAATCCACGTTTATCAATTCCTACGCCGGAAAGGCGTGCGCCAAGACCGGCAACAAGCCGGGTGTCACAAAGGGCAAGCAGTGGATCCGGCTGAACAAGAATGTAGAACTTCTGGACACACCTGGAATCTTATGGCCGAAGTTTGAAGACCAGACGGTCGGATTAAAACTGGCGTTGATTGGTGCCATCAAGGACGAGATTTTAAACATCGATGAGTTGTCCCTGGAGTTGATCAAAGTGCTGACAGCCTACTATCCGGGAGCGCTTCAGGCGCGCTACGGAACAGAGAGCAGGCCATCGACGAGACGGCGGCGCCGGCAGAGATCCTGCGTGGGATCGCAGAAACCGTCGCTGTGTGGCAAAGGGCGACGAGATTGACTACAGCAAGGCGGCGACGCTTCTGATTGATGAATTCCGCAGCGGCAAGCTTGGCAGGATCACACTGGAGCGGCCCGACTAGCACAGGCAGCGGGAACATACGGCGGGAGAGGAAGCAGATGGAGACGAAAAAGATCGGAGAAATCAGGGAAGAATTCAAGGCGGCAGAGGAGACCATGCTGCCTTCTTTTATCGAAAAATACAGGTCGGATGAGCGCGCGGGCGTACAAAAGCTCATCGAGCAGGCGAACGGACGCCTTGCAAAGCTGGAGGCGGAGCGTGCAAGGATCGACCGGCTGTGGAAGTACGAGCGCGAGTACGGGATGTATACGCGCATTTGCGGGATTGATGAGGTGGGGAGAGGCCCGCTTGCCGGCCCCGTTGTGGCGGGAGCGGTCATTCTGCCGAAGGACTGCGACATCCTCTACATCAACGATTCCAAGAAGCTCTCGGCGGCAAAGCGGGAGGAACTGTACGATGTGATTATGGAAAAGCGGTGGCGGTCGGCATCGGCATGGTGGGACCGGAGCGCATTGATGAGATCAACATTCTGCAGGCAACGTACGAGGCGATGCGGGAAGCTATAAGCAAATTGGGCGATGCACCCGATATATTATTAAATGATGCGGTGACGATACCCGGGGTTGCGATACGGCAGGTGCCGATTATCAAGGGAGATGCCAAGAGCATCTCGATCGGCGCGGCCAGCATTGTGGCAAAAGTGACCAGGGACCGGCTGATGGTGGAGTACGACAAGATCATGCCAGGGTACGGATTCGCAGCGAATAAGGGCTACGGCTCGGCGGAACATATTGCGGCGCTGAAAAATACGGACCAACGCCGATCCATCGCCGGAGCTTTATTGGAAATTTTGTAGAGGTATAGACGGGAAGAGGGAACATACATGCAGATATCGGATCTGGTAGGACAGTACAGCCGGAATGTGGCCAACGGAACGGAAGAATTGCATGGGGCGCAGAGCGTTCAGAAACTGGTGTCGACGATCGGGCTCTCCGCGGGAAGTATTTTCGAGGGGACGATCAACAGTGTGCGCGGCGGAAAAGTGACGCTGGCGCTGGGCAACGGACAGACCATCACCGCACGGCTGGACGGAAAAATGGATTTACAGCAGGGCTCGAGCATGTTTTTCCAGGTGCGCGCCAATGACGGGCAGACGATTGCGATCCGCCCGTACACCGAGCTTGGAAATGTCAGCAATCCGATTCTGCTCAACGCGCTTTCGGCGGCGCAGGTGCCTGCGACGGACCGGACGCTTGTGATGGTGGATACGATGATGCAGGAGCAGATGTCGATCGGCAGACAGAGCATTCTCGATATGGCGAAGCTGGTTGGCGCGAATCCGGATGCCAATGTGCAGACCATCGTGCAGATGACGAAGCTCGGACTCCGGTGACGGAGGAGATGGCGGCGCAGTTTGAAAATTATCTGTCCGACCGGCAGGCACTCGTGGGAGAGATGGATCTGGCAGCGGGACATATGATGGAACTGCTTTCGGACGAGGCGCTCTCGCCGGAGACGGCGTTTTCTCTCTATGGGAAAATGCTCGATATTTTTATGCCGGGGCGGAAGCGGCAGATGCCGGAGTGACCGCGGCAGCGAACAGGAATCTTCCGCAGCAGAGGCAGGCGCCGGAGCAATGGCGGAAGCAGTGGGACAGGAAAATGCAGCCACGGTGGCAGAAGAAGGCAGAGGCGCCCACGGCGGCGGAACAGGGAATCGCAGCGGCATCGGCAGTAGCGGAGGAGGCAGGTGCCGCTTCGACTGCGGAGACAGCGGGACAGGGCGCAGCGGCAGAAGCAGAGACAGGGGTCGGTGACCGCGGAACTGACATATGGAAGGACGGCAGAGACTCCGGGGACAGTCGGGGAACTGTTGTCGAAGGAGCAGATCGAGCATCTGGGAAAAATGCTTCGGAACATTCCGGCTCTGATTGGCAACGAGGAGATTTTGCCGGTGGAGAGCAGGAGGAAGTCTTTGTGGATACGCTCTCGGAAGAAGGTCCGGAGGTGGCGAAACTGATGGCGCAGGAGGAAGCGGCGCAGGAGCAGCCGGTCTTGAATGAAAAATTGACGGCAGAACAGTTTTTACAGAAGCTCGGCAGAGCGCTCGCACAGAATGGCGGGTTCGGCTTTGCGGGAATGCAGAAGCTTTTGCCGGAAAGGAATTTCAGACCATTTTCCGCAGTGTGATCGAGAAGCAGTGGCTTCTGCAGCCGGAGGAATTAAAGCAGGAGCATAAGGTGAGCGGGCTGTATGAGCGCTTAGAGCAGCAGCTTTCCCAGATGGAGGAGGCGGTTCGGGCGACCTGAAGCACGCAGAATACGTTTTTGCAGACGGCATCGCAGGTTCACGGCAATCTGGAGTTCATGAATCAGATGAACCAGATTTATCACTATGTGCAGCTGCCGTTAAAGATGTCCGGACAAAATGCGAACGGGGAACTCTATGTCTATGCGAACCGGAAGAATCTGCGCGATCCGGATGCGGAACTGACGGCATTTTTACATCTGGACATGGAGCAGCTCGGCTCCACGGACGTCTCAGTGCGGATGCAGAACCGCAGCATACGCACCAATTTTTATCTGGAGGATGATGCCTCCTATGATCTGGTGGAAAAGCACCTGGAAGTGCTGAACAAGCGTCTTAAGAGCAAGGGCTACCAGTCTTCCATCACGGTCACACATGAGAAAAAAGACATCAGTTTCAAGGAGAATATCGTAAAGAAAGGAAAGGCGACGGTGGGAAGCCTGCACCGCTATTCTTTGATGTAAGAGCATAGGAAAGCAGGATTCTTTGAAGGGAGGATGTGGCGATGGCGGAGAACAAGCATATTGCAGGAAAAGAAAAGACGGCGGTCGCCGTTGCCTACAATCCGGGCGAGGTGGCGCCGAAGATCCTCGCAGTCGGAAAAGGGAGGTGGCGGAGCGCATCATTGAGACGGCAAAAGAAAACGATGTTCCGTTTTATCAGGATAACAAGCTGGCGGAGACCTTATCCAGACTTCAGATCGGGGATACGATTCCGCCGGAACTCTACGAGGTGGTCGCGGAGATCCTTGTCTTTGTGGACGATATGGACCGCATGAAGGGAAAACTCAAAGAATCCGGCTTACTGTAGGCAGATGACAGATGCCGTGATGGTAACAGAAGGCACGGGAAGAACCCGGACGGCGGAACGTGGTGATGGATCGGACGAAAGGCAGGGAGAGAGGATACCGGATGAACAGGCGGCAGACGGGAACAGCGTATGAGAGACGGGCGGGGGAGTATCTGAAGGAACAGGGATACGAGCTGATTGGATACAATTTCAGATGCCGGCAGGAGAGATCGACATCATCGCCCGCGATGGCAGATACCTGGTGTTTGTGGAAGTGAAATACCGCAGAGACGGGCAGACGGGCGATCCGCTGGAGGCGGTGGACCCGAAGCAGCGCCGCATCAGCAGAACGGCGCAATATTACTGCCTGACGCACGGATACGGGGAGACGACGCCCTGCCGCTTTGATGTGGCGGCGGTGCTTGGAACAGACGGGGAAGTGCGGCTTGTGAGAAATGCATTTGAATTTCAGGGATGACGGGAGGATGAGACTTGACAGCGTTTGTGAGAAAAGCAGCAGAGGATGCGGTTTTGCGGGAGGACTGGCATGAAAATGAGGACGGCAGCAGGCTGCTGCTGTTAAAATATCCCTTTGGAGCGCACGGGGATCGTGGAGCATTGTTTTACAACACGGCCGGTCAGTGCGGATATTTTCCACGATGAATTTAAGCTTTACCAGAGGCGATGAGGAGGCTGCGGTGCGTGAAAATTACCGGCGCCTGGCGAGGGCACTCGGGGCAGAGGTGGGGCAGTTTGTCTGCTCGGATCAGACACATACCGTCAATGTGCGCCGCGTCACGGCAGCGGACGCCGGAAAAGGACTGACCAGAGAGCGGGACTACCGGGATGTGGACGGACTGATTACGGATGAGCCGGGACTTGTCCTGTCGACGTTCTACGCGGACTGTGTGCCGTTATATGTGGTGGATCCCGTTCACCGCGCCATCGGAATGAGCCATTCGGGCTGGAGAGGCACGGCGGCGCGCATGGGAGCGGTCACTCTGTCTGCCATGCAGGAGGCATACGGCACCAGACCAGAGGATGTGGTCTGCGCGGTCGGTCCGTCCATTTGCAAGGACTGCTATGAGGTGAGCGCAGATGTGGCAGATATTTTCGCGGAGGAATTTCCGGGGCATGAGCAAGAGATTCTGGCAGAGAGTGAGAAGAACAGCGTCGGGATGGCTCACGCAGACAAAAAATACCAGCTGGATCTCTGGAAGGCGAACGAGATCATTTTTCAGGAGGCGGGCGTGCGAAAAGAGCATCTGGCAGTGACGGACATCTGTACCTGCTGCAATCAAAGCTGTTGTTTTCCCACCGCGCAAGTCATGGAAAGCGCGGAAATCTGGGCGGATTTCTGTACCTGAAATAAGGATGTATAAGATCGTCCTCCAGGTATGGTCTGTAGATAGAATCAAATAGAAAGCGGAAAAGGAAAAAAAGATGAAGACAAAAAATACGTGGAATATATGGTCGAGGAGACAAAGAAGATTCTGGCAATCGACAGCCGAGCGGATATACCGCAGATGTGGCGGATTATGTGATGAAAGCGTACCAGAAGCTCGGTTATGAGCCGAAGCTGACCACAAAGGGCGGCGTGCTGGTAGCGCTTGGCGGCAAGGACAAAAAGAATGCCGTGATGCTCGAGGCACACATTGACACGCTCGGCGCCATGGTAGCGGAGATCAAGTCCAACGGCAGACTGCGGGTAACACCGGTCGGCGGAATGAACGCCAACAATGCCGAGGCGGAGAACTGCAGAATCCATACCCGCTTCGGGGAAAAGGTCTACGAGGGAACCTTACAGCTTGCCAATGCATCGATCCATGTCAACGGCGATTACAATGACAAGAAGCGTACATTTGACGAGACGGAGATCGTGCTGGACGAGAAGGTACATTCCAGAGAGGACGTGGAGGCACTCGGCATCATGACGGGAGACATCGTCTGCTTTGATCCGCGCACGACCGTCACAGAGAGCGGCTACATCAAGAGCCGTTTCCTGGATGATAAGCTTAGCGTCGGCATCCTGCTTGGCTATGCGAGATATTTAAAAGAAGAGAATGTCACACCGGAGCGCATGATTTACCAGCACATCACCGTCTTTGAGGAAGTCGGACACGGCGGAGCCGCCGATTCCGGAGGGTGTGACTGAGGTTATTTCCGTTGACATGGGCTGCGTTGGGGACGGTCTTGCCTGCGAGGAGACACAGGTGTCCATCTGCGCGAAGGACAGCCACGGACCGTATCACTACGACGTCGTGACGGGACTGATTGCGGCGGCAAAGCGCGAGGAACTTGACTTTGCGGTGGACGTCTACCCGCATTACGGATCGGATGCGGATGTGGCGCTGACGGCGGGCTATGACGTGCGCCACGGACTGATCGGCGCGGGCGTGTACGCGTCGCACGGCTACGAGAGAAGCCATGTGGACGGCGTGAAGAACACCTTCAAACTCCTGTGTGCATATCTGGGCTGATGACGAAGTTAAATAAAAGTTAATAATTTCATAGGATTATCTTTATTGTATGAGGGAACCTTCCATGCTATAGTAGCTGTATTAAGACAAATAGTACAGTTGGTACAGATGGGAGGTTATGATTTGATTCAGTTAAATTACCGGGACTCCAAACCGATTTATGAACAGATCAAGGATGGCTTTCGGAAGCTGATTATCACAAATTCTCTTTCGGCAAACGAGAGCTGCCGTCTGTCCGCGAACTGGCGTCCGGACTGGCGATCAATCCCAATACGATTCAGAAAGCGTATCGCGATCTGGAGAGCGAGGGATATACATACACGGTTGCCGGGAAGGGAACGTTTGTGGCGGAGCACAGGGAAATCCTGAATACGAGACAGCATGAACTGCTGGAAGAGTTCGATGAAGTGGTGGAGGAGCTCTGTTTCCTGTCAGTGAGCAGGAGCGATCTGATCACACGGATCGAACATGCGGCAGAGGGAGGGAGAAGGTATGATTCAGGTAAACGGATTAAAAAAGGCATTTGACGGATTTGTGGCGCTAAACGGTGTGGACATGCACGTGGAAAAGGGAGCCATCTACGGTCTGGTCGGACCGAACGGAGCAGAAAGTCCACACTCATCCGCCACCTGACGGGGGTGTACCGTCCGGATCAGGGAGAGGTGCAGATCGACGGGGAAAATGTATATGAGAATAAGGCGGTCAAATCAAAAATCGCGTACATACCAGACGAACTGTTTTATTTCATGCAGGCAGACACGATGGAGATGAAGCGTTTTTATGAGGGGATCTATCCGTCTTTTGATGGAAAGCTGTTTTACCGGATGCAGGAGTTTTTCCCGAATATTGATGTGAAGCGCAATATCAGACGGCTGTCGAAAGGAATGCAGAAACAGGTGGCATTCTGGCTTGCCATCTGCTGCAAGCCGGATATTCTGATTCTGGACGAACCGGTGGACGGACTCGACCCTGTGATGCGGCGTCAGATCTGGAGCATCATATTGTCGGAGGTCGCAGAGAAAGAGATGACCGTGCTTGTATCGTCCCACAATCTGCGTGAACTTGAGGATGTGTGTGACCATGTCGGTATCATGCATCATGGAAAAATCATGATCGAGCGTTCGCTGAGTGATCTGCAGGGAAGTGTGTCGAAAATCCAGGTGGCGTGTCAGAGCGGAATGCCGAAGCTTCCGGAACATTTTCAGGTGCTTCACATGGCAAATACAGGGCGTGTGTATACCATGATCGTAAAGGGAGATCCAAAGGAAGCAGAGGCGGCACTGTCATATTGCAATCCGACGATTGTGGATGTACTGCCGCTGACACTGGAAGAAATATTTATCTACGAGATGGGAGGGCAGATTATGAAGTCAAAGACATCCTGTTTTAACCGCACGATATTTAAGAAGAACTTCACGCATTTCTGGCCGCTGTGGCTGCTTTACCAGATATATCTCCTTGTGGTGATTCCCGTATGGGTGTGGCAGAAGGCTGCCAGTCCGTACTACTATTATGGAACGGGGAACGAGGACACAACCTACCGCATGTATCAGCTGGTGGAGCTGGCAGTACACCGGATGATCCCTCCTCTGCCGGTCTTTTTCTTCGCAGTGGCAGCGGCGCTGGCAGTGTTTTCCTATCTGTATTCGGCAAAAGCGCCAATATGATGCATGCGTTGCCGGTCAACCGGCTGGAACTTTATGTGACGAATTATCTGTCAGGACTCATTTTTCTGATCGTGCCGGAGATCATCACATTCTTTATCACAGTGCTCGTATGCCTGGCAAACCAGTTTACCTGTATACAGTATCTGTTCGCTGCGCTGTTGGCACAGGCTGGTGTGACATTTTTTCTTGCGGTTTTCGTGGCGATGTTCACAGGGCAGGCGTTTGCAATGCCATGCTATTATGTGATCGTCAACTATCTGTATGTGGGATGCATGTTTATTGTTGCAAAGGTGATTGAAACCATCAGCTCCGGATTGAGAATGCATGGAATCCGGGAAAAGCTGCATTTTATCGCCACTTTATTATCTGAACAATAATCTTCGCAGCAGTCTTATCTACACGGAGAACGGGAATGGAATTACCGGCATTAAGATCACGGGCATGCCGCTCACCGGAATCTATGCGGCGGCAGCAGTTGTGCTTGTCGTGGCGGCTTACCAGTTGTATAAAAGACGGCAGATTGAGACGGCGGGCGACTGGGTCAGCATCGATCATCAAGCCGGTATTCCGCTGGGGAGCAGCACTTTGCGGTGGTCTGGTCGTCGGTGTCACGGTCATATCCATGCTCACGGATCTGCCGCAGCTGCGCAAATATCCGTGGCTGCTGCTTTGCAGTGTGGCGATGGGCTTCCTCTTTTTCTTCGGGGCAGAGATGCTGCTGGAAAAGAATTTCAAGGTATTTCGCAGAAAACGCGTGCTGGAGTGGGCGGCGACTGCCGTGATCACAGTGGTGTTTGTATCCCTGTTTGAAATCGATGCATTCGGTCTGGAGCGCTATGTGCCGGAGGTGGCGGATGTGGAGACGGCGTTCGTCTATCTGGATTATCCGGTGCAGGTGAAAGGAGAAGAACTTGCGACACTGACGGAGCTGCAGCGCCAGATTATTGCAAATAAGGATGCCTATCAGGAGGTAGAACGTACCGGTTCGGGATTTTATTATACAACGTTCCTGTATTATATGCAGGATGGTTCCAAGGTGGAGCGGCGGTATGCACTTCCACTGTCTGAGGCGGATGGGGGTGCTGACAGTACACCGGCAGAGCAGATCCTTGCGTGGGAGAGTGAGCCGGAGAATCTGGAGCGTGAGATTTTGGTATCGGAAATTCAGAGTGCCGGTTTACCTCTGGATATATGGATCTGTATACTTCTACGGGGCTTAACAATACGCACATGTTTTCCGAGAAGGAGATTGAGCAGATCTTAAAGGCCATCCGGGCGGATATCGAGGATGGAAATCTGGCGAAGTATTATCAGTATTGCGAGCAGCCGGAAGACACGTACTACAGCAACATTGAACTGGAATATTATAGTACAGGCAGGTATGTTGACAACTGGATGTATTATTATGACTATCATAACAGTTTAGAGAAGCTGGAAGGAAAAGCCGTGGACGGTCAGGAAACGACGGTGGGCGGCAATCTGTATCTGACGTTCGGACCGGACTGCGTGCATATCGTAGAGACGCTTGAGAAACTTGGCATCACAAATGACGAGTGGAAGCTGATGACGAACCAAGAGATGATGCAGTAGAGATACGGCAGGAAGAGGAACTGCCGCACGAAGCATATTGTGCTTTGTGTTGATAAGTAATATGGTTTAGAAACATACTTGGGGATTTCATGTGGAAATGCAGGTGGAAATTCGTTTGAGAAAAATGTGAGCATTTCTTCCGGCTGAATGTTTGCATCGGATTCCGTGTCTCTTCCACGTTTGGACAATCCGACGGGTGTATGTCCGACACACCGGAGACAATGGGCGGACTTTCTGGTGTCCCTAATGGCACCTCTTCACAGACAATATAAAACCGCGCGAACCGAACTCGCCGGCATCTGCTATTGAAAATAGGGCAGATGCCGACTCAGACAGCGGCTTCGCGCGGTTATGTTTTGTTCAGAGGTGCCATAGGGACACACAAAAAAGTCCTACAAATTGTCTCCGGGATGCGGACATGACCCGCGGAGTGCTCCAAACTTGGAAAGACACGGATCATCGAAGATGCAAACATTCGGTTGGTTAGAAATGCCACATTTGTTGAACCGAATTTCCATTTGCATTTTCATCTGAAATCCCAAGGGCTGGTTTTCTAATAATATTACGTATCCCACAAAGAGGTCTATGCTTATTGCGGCAGTTCCTCTTGCCTGCCTTTGTTAAACTGCTTTACAAGTCGGGACAGATATTGTAAAATCAAGCGGTCAGGATTATGATAGGGACAGGTGAAGTCTGCCTGTCAGTAAGAAGATGGACGATATTGTTTTTTATAGAAAGGAAAGGTCAGATAGATGAGTAAACCCGTAGTAGCGGTTGTAGGGCGTCCAAACGTTGGAAAATCCACCCTGTTCAATGTACTGGCAGGGGAGACCATTTCCATCGTAAAGGATACACCGGGCGTAACCCGTGACCGTATTTATGCGGACGGCAACTGGCTGGATTATCATTTTACGATGATCGATACCGGCGGTATTGAGCCGGACAGCAGCGATGTCATTCTTTCACAGATGCGTGAGCAGGCAGAGATTGCCATTGCGACGGCGGACGTGATTATTTTCCTCACGGATGTCAGACAGGGACTGCAGGATTGGATTCCAAGGTGGCAGATATGCTCAGACGTTCCGGCAAGCCGGTCGTGCTTGTGGTCAACAAAGTGGACAGCTTTGAGAAGTTCATGCCGGACGTATGAGTTTTACAATCTCGGTATCGGCGATCCGATCCCGATCTCGGCGGCATCCATGCTGGGACTTGGAGATATGCTGGATGAAGTGGTCAAGCACTTCCCAGACTATGCGAAGGACGAGGAGGAGGACGAGCGCCCGAAGGTTGCGATCATCGGTAAGCCGAATGTCGGCAAGTCCTCCCTCATTAACAAGCTGGCACAGGAGGACCGTGTGATTGTCTCCGACATTGCGGGAACCACGCGCGATGCGATTGATACCGACATTACCTACGACGGAAAAGAATATGTCTTTATTGATACTGCAGGTCTTAGACGGAAGAATAAGATTAAGGAAGAGATCGAGCGCTACAGCATCATCCGTGCGGTGACAGCGGTGGAACGGGCGGATGTCTGCATCATCGTGATCGATGCGACGGAGGGCGTCACGGAGCAGGATGCCAAGATTGCCGGAATCGCACACGAGCGCGGAAAAGGGATTATCATCGCGGTCAACAAGTGGGATGCGATCGAGAAGGATGACAAGACGATCTACCGTCACACGGAGAAGATCCGTCAGATTTTAAGCTTTATGCCATATGCCGAGATTATTTTTATCTCCGCAAAATCGGGACAGCGCTTAAATAAGATTTTTGAGCTGATCGATGTGGTCATTGCGAACAACAGCATGCGTGTGGCGACCGGTGTCTTAAACGAGATCGTGACAGAGGCGGTTGCCATGCAGCAGCCGCCGTCAGACAAGGGAAAACGTCTGCGCATCTACTATACGACACAGGTAGCGGTAAAGCCGCCGACCTTCGTAAACTTTGTCAATGATAAGGAACTGATGCATTTTCCTACACCAGGTATCTGGAGAACCGTATCCGTGAGACGTTCGGTTTCCGCGGAACGGCACTGAAATTCATTATTCGGGAGAGAAAGGAAGAGCAGTGATGATAGGAGCAAGGGTTATTGCATTGGGAATCGGGTATCTGTTTGGACTGTTTCAGACGGGGTATCTCTACGGAAAAAGCCAGGGGATTGATATCCGCAGTGAGGGAAGTGGCAACGCGGGGACGACAAATTCCTGCGCGTGCTTGGAATCAAGGCGGGACTGATTACGTTTGCGGGAGATCTGTGCAAGGCAATTCTGGCAGTTCTTCTGGTAAAGGTTTTGTTCCGGAACGCTTATCCGGATGCGGTTAAGATTCTGGAACTGTATGCCGGTTTCGGAGCTGTGCTCGGACATAATTTTCCGTTTTACCTCAAGTTCAAGGGCGGAAAGGGAATTGCCTGCACATCGGGCATGATTCTTGCCGTGTGTCCGCTGGCGGCGCCGGTCTGTCTGATCTTATTCATCGGTTCCATTGCGATCACAAGATATGTGTCGCTCGGATCAATTCTGGTGGTGACGAGCTATCTGGTGCAGGTACTGATCTTCGGACATATGGGATATCTGCATATCGATGCCGCATATCTCCCGGAGTTCTATGTGGTGAGCGCCTGCTTTACGGCGATGGCGCTGTGGCGTCACAGGAGTAACATTGGACGTCTGCTGCACGGCACGGAGAATAAGTTCACGTTCAAGAAGAACAAACAGGAGGAAATAAAGATATGGCAAAAGTAGCGGTAATCGGAGCGGGAAGGTGGGGACGGCGCTCGCGAAAGTGTTGCACACCAACGGCAGCCAGGTGACGGTGTGGTCGATTGTGGAAGCGGAGATCGCGATGCTGCGCGAACGGCATGAGCATGTGGATAAGCTTCCGGGAGTGAAGCCGGAGGATATGGAATTTACCACGGATCTTAAGGCGGCAGTGGAAGATAAGGAATATCTGATTCTGGCGGTACCGTCTGTATTCACCAGAAGCACGGCAAAAAGCATGGCGCCTTTTGTGAAGGCGGGACAGATCATTGTCTGTGGCAAAGGGCATTGAAGAAAATACGCTGATGACGCTCTCCGATATTGTAGAAGAGGAAGTACCTGCGGCGGAGGTTGCCGTGATGTGCGGACCGAGCCACGCCGAGGAGGTTGGCGTCGGACTGCCGACGAACGTTGTTGCCGGAGCAAAGAAGCGCAAGGTGGCAGAGGGCGTGCAGGATATTTTCATGAATGAGGTGTTCCGCGTGTACACAAGCCCGGATGTGCTCGGCATGGAACTGGGAGGTTCCCTGAAGAACGTCATTGCACTGGCAGCTGGAATCGCGGACGGACTGGGCTACGGCGACAACACCAAAGCGGCGTTAATCACGCGCGGAATCACGGAAATGTCGCGTCTTGCCATCAAGATGGGGGCAAAGGCGGAGACACTGAGCGGTCTGACCGGAATCGGAGATCTGATCGTGACATGTGAGAGCAGACACAGCAGAAACCGCAAAGCCGGAATGCTGATCGGGCAGGGCTATACCATGAAGGAGGCCATGGATGAAGTACAGATGGTGGTAGAGGGTGTGTATTCCGCCAAGGCGGCGATCGCGCTTGCAAAAAAATACGGGGTCGATATGCCGATCATCGAGGAAGTCAACTGTGTGCTTTTTGAGGATAAGCCGGCAAAAGAAGCAGTGCGGGAACTGATGATGCGCGACCGGCGTGCAGAGCATAGCGCCCTGGAGTGGGAAACATAAAGAAATCGACATAACAGGAGGAACATACATGCCACAGATCAGGATTAAATATTTTACGGATGCGATTGAACGTCTGACCTATATTGACGGAAAGTCGGACTGGATCGATCTTCGGGCGTCTGAGGAAGTGACACTGAAAGCGGGGGAGTTCTGTCTGATTCCACTCGGCGTTGCCATGGAGCTTCCGGAGGGCTATGAGGCGCATGTGGTACCGAGAAGCTCCACTTTCAAAAATTACGGAATCATCCAGACGAACAGCTGCGGCATTATCGATGGCACCTACTGCGGGGATGACGATATGTGGCGGATGCCGGTCTATGCGGCGCGCGACACGGTGATTCACGTCAATGACCGCATCTGCCAGTTCCGCATTTTGAAAATCAGCCGAAGATCACGTTTGACGAGGTGGAGAGCCTCGGCAACAAAAGCGGCGGATTCGGAAGCACTGGAAAACAGTAATGCGTTCGTCAAAGTGCTTACTTTTTGATGGAAAACCTGTCGGTTTGACGAAAGAATAGAAAAAACAACCAAAACACTGTGACATTCTACAAGAAAAGCAAAAATTCTTTGTGTAGGCGGTCTATGGTATTTTGGCTGTTTTTTTTGTATAGTAAGAGTAGTTAAAAACGAACAAATTTTAGGAGGTATCGTACCAATGGCAAGTTTATCATTGAAAAACGTTTGCAAAGTATATCCGAACGGCTTTGAGGCTGTTAAGGATTTCAACCTTGAAGTAGAGGATCAGGAGTTCATTATCTTCGTAGGACCTTCCGGATGTGGTAAGTCTACTACACTTCGTATGATCGCAGGTCTTGAGGAGATCTCCGGTGAGTTCTACATCGACGGAAAGCTCATGAACGACGTAGAGCCGAAGGATCGTGATATCGCAATGGTATTCCAGAACTACGCTCTGTATCCGCATATGACCGTATTCGACAACATGGCATTCGGTCTTAAGTTAAGAAAAGTTCCGAAGGATGAGATCAAGAGAAAAGTTGAGGAGGCTGCAAAGATCCTTGACCTTGAGAAGTTATTAGACCGTAAGCCGAAGGCTCTCTCCGGTGGACAGAGACAGCGTGTTGCCATGGGACGTGCCATCGTACGTAACCCGAAGGTATTCCTGATGGATGAGCCGCTCTCAACCTGGATGCAAAGCTTCGTGTACAGATGCGTTCCGAGATCGCTTCCTTACATAACAGATTAAAAGCAACCATCATCTACGTAACACATGATCAGACCGAGGCTATGACACTTGGTACCAGAATCGTCGTATTAAAGGACGGCGTTATCATGCAGGTAGATTCCCGCAGAAGTTATACAACGAGCCGAATAACTTATTCGTAGCAGGATTCATCGGATCTCCGCAGATGAACTTCGTAGATGCTGTATGCAAGGTTGAGGGTGAGAAAGTAAGCCTTTCCTTCGAGAACACAACAGTTGTTCTTCCTCCTGCAAAAGCTAAGAAGTTAGCTGACGGCGGATACAACGGCAAGACTGTTGTTATGGGTATCAGACCGGAAGATATCGGTGATTCCGAGATCGAGATCGAGGCTCATAAGGATGCTGCATTCGAGACAGATGTAACAGGATATGAGTTATTAGGTTCTGAGGTACTGTTATACTTCAAAGTTGCAGGCGCAAGCATGACTGCAAAGGTTGATTCCAGAACAACTGCACGTATGGGCGACCACATCAAGATGGCAATTGATCCGGAGAAGATTCACGTATTCGACAAAGAAACAGAATTGACAATTACCAACTAATCCGTTAGAATTGAATAGGACTTAAAAGTAAAACTGGGTGCACATGTTGTACCCAGTTTTTATTAACGTATGGAACACATGAGGCATGTCAATGTACAGTAATATTTGACAGGAAAGGCGAGACACATGATTTCGAATCACAAGATACAGGCAGCATTAGATGAGATAAAAGAGATTTCCAAGATTGATCTGGCACTATATACGGATAAGGGAAAGCAGGTGGCAGCGACGTTTGAAACGGAAGGGGATATGGAGTACGCTGTGAATTCTTTTGCGGGTTCCATGGCGGAGAGCCAGATGCTGTCCGGATGTCATTTCTTTAAGGTGTATGTGGACGGGGAACTGGAATATGTCCTTTGACCAAATCTTCTGCGGAGGACGCGTACATGGTCGGAAGACTGGCGGTCTGCCAGATCCGGACGCTTGTGTCTGCTTACATGGAGCAGTTTGACCGGAACAACTTCATGCAGAATATCCTGCTCGGCAATATGCTTGTGGTAGATATGTACAACAAGGCGCAGAAGCTTCACATCGAACAGGCGGAGCGCGTGGTATTTGTGATCGAGCTGGAAGGGAAGAAGGACGCCACAGCGATCGAACTGGTCAAGAATCTGTTCGCGGCGAAGACCAGGGATTTTGTGACTGAGGTGGACGAGCAGAGCATTGTGCTCATCAAAGACACCAGAGAGATGGGAGAGGACGAGGATCTGGTGTCCCTGGCGTCAATGATCGTGGACAATATGCATGCGGAGGCGATGGTACGCGTCCGGGTCGGCTACGGCAACCGTGTGAACAACCTGCAGGATATTGCGAAATCCTACCAGGAGGCAAAGATGGCGCTTGAGGTGGGAAAAATCTTCTACGCGGAAAAAGAGACGATCGCATACCGTTATCTGGGTATTGGCAGACTGATCTATCAGCTCCCGATGTCTCTGTGCGAGATGTTTATTCATGAGGTATTCGGGGATGAAATTCCGGATGTGTTCAACGAGGAGACGACGACAACGATCCAGAAATTCTTTGAGAACAATCTGAATATCTCTGAAACGGCAAGACAGCTTTACGTGCACAGGAACACGTTGGTGTACCGTCTGGAGCGCCTGGAGAAGGTGATCGGGCTTGATATCCGCAAATTTGATGATGCGTTGACCTTCAAGATTGCAATGATGGTCATTTCCCACATGCAGTATGTCAAGAATAGTGAAAATGCACTAAATTAGTTGAAAAAATATATGCTATATGTTAAAATTAAACAAAAGACAGCATAAGGGAGTGGAAGAGTTATGGCTGGCTATGTTTACACGAATGAGAACTGTATTGGGTGCAACCGGTGCATTTCGGTCTGTCCCGTTCTGACAGCGAATCAGGCTGTCGTGGTGGACGGGAAGCCGCGCATTGAGGTCAACCATGCACAGTGCATCAACTGTGGTGCATGCTTTGATGCCTGCGAACATCAGGCGAGGGAATATGCCGATGATACGGAGCAGTTTTTTGCGGATCTGCAGAGAGGCGAATCCATTTCACTGCTTCTGGCGCCGGCATTTCTTGCGAATTATCCCAGAGAGTATGAGCAGATTTTAGGCGGCTTAAGACAGATGGGGGCAAAGCGGATCATCAGTGTCAGCTTTGGCGCCGACATTACGACCTGGGCGTATATCAATTATATTACGAAGAATCAGTTTACGGGCGGGATCTCGCAGCCGTGTCCTGCGGTGGTCAACTACATCGAGATGTATGCACCGGAACTGCTTCCGAAGCTGATGCCGGTACACAGCCCGATGATGTGTGCGGCAATCTACGCGAAGAAGTATTTACATATCACGGACAAGCTTGCGTTCATCAGTCCGTGCATTGCGAAGAAGAACGAGATTTCCGATCCGGATACAGACGGCTATGTTTCTTATAATGTGACATTCTGATCATCTGATGGATTACTGCAGGAAGCACCGGATCAGTGGACCGGGGTCAGCGATGATCGAATACGGTCTCGGCTCGATCTATCCGATGCCGGGAGGACTGAAGGAGAATGTCTACTGGTTCTGCGGAAGGATGTGTTTATCCGGCAGATCGAGGAGAGCGCCATGTCTATGAATTCCTGGATGCCTATCGCAAGCGTGTCGCAGAGCACAAGGAGCTGCCGTTTATGGTCGATGCGCTGAACTGTGCGATGGGATGCATCTACGGTACGGGCGTTGAGCCGGAGAAGACTGCCGGGGATGATGTGCTCTACGAGCTGCATAAGATCCGGAGAAGAGCAAGAAGGTCAAGGGACCGTGGGCGAGATCGGCGACGCCGAAGCAGCGGCTGACACAGCTGAACCGTCAGTTTGCGCAGCTTGATCCGGCGGATTTTACGCGCCGGTATACCGACCGGTCGAAGGGAATGAGATCCGCGTGCCGGAGGGCCAGGAGTTAGAAGCAGTATACAGCCGTCTGAACAAGCAGACGGCGATGGATCGTGCGATCGACTGCAGCGCCTGCGGTTATAAGACCTGCCGGGATATGGCGACAGCGATCTACAACGGGTGCAACAGTGAGAATTCCTGTATTCATTTTATCAAGAACGAGGCGGAGGAAAGAGGGCGTGCGGCACAGGCGGCTGCGGAGGAAAGCCAGCAGGCGAATGTGGAGATCCAGCGCAGAAGCGATCTGATTGCAGGAATTATCGAGGGACTGAATTCCGATTTTCAGGAACTGGATTCCGCCATCGGGCAGATGGCTGCCGGGAATAGCAGCAATGCGAGCGAGAGCACGGCGATTACGGATGCGATGACCGGCGTGACCGGATTCTGCCAGGAGATGCGGCAGTCGTTTGAGGCGATCACGGAGCTTTTGGATAAGCTTGAGAACAACAACAACGACATCACGAAGATTGCCAACCAGACCAATCTGCTCTCACTGAACGCTTCCATCGAGGCTGCCCGTGCCGGTGCGGCAGGCAGAGGATTTGCGGTGGTGGCGGAGGAGATCAAGAATCTCTCGGAGAACAGCAGAGCAACCGCAAACGACAGCAACGATAACAAGAATGAGATCAGTCAGGCGATCGGAAAGCTGTTGGAGGAGTCGGATCATCTGGCAGAGATCATCCGGGAAGTGGATGAGAGGATGACCAATCTTGCGGCAAGCACCGAGGAGATTGCCGCATCCACAGATTCGGTGAAGGAGATTTCCTCTGATCTGAAGGATAAGGCAGCCGAGCTGATGAACATGTAAGATACAACAGAAAAGCAAATGATAATACGCGGACAAAGAAAGCAATCGGATTCTTTTCCGCGTATTTCGTCTGTTTGCACAAAAATAGAAAATTTTTACAAAACATACGTTCTGTTGCTTGCACGGGTTTTCCCAGTATGTTATATTATCCAGAGGAATGTCAAGGAAAGGAAGAAGAACATGGCAAAGAAAGAGACTTATGACGAGAGTAGTATTTCCGTTCTGGAAGGACTCGAAGCCGTAAGGAAGAGACCCGGAATGTACATCGGAAGCGTGTCCAGAAAGGGTCTGAATCATCTTATTTACGAGATTGTGGACAAAGCAGTGGACGAGCATCTGGCGGGTGCCTGCGATACCATATATGTCACATTGGAGGCGGATGGCTCCCTGTACAGTGGAAGATAACGGACGAGGCGTGCCGGTCGGCATGCACGCGAAGGGCGTGTCGGCAGCGCGAATTGTGTACACGACGCTGCATGCGGGCGGCAAGTTTGACGATTCCGCATACAAGACCAGCGGCGGACTGCACGGAGTGGGTTCCTCGGTCGTGAATGCACTGTCCACCTATATGGACGTCGAGATCAGCAGAGACGGCTACATTCATCACGACCGCTATGAGCGCGGTGTGCCGGTGGTGGAGCTTGAGAACGGACTGCTCCCGAAGATCGGTAAGACGAAGAAGACCGGAACGAAGGTCAATTTCCTGCCGGACCCGGAGATTTTCGAGAAGACGCGTTTCAAGGAGGACGAGGTCAAGAGCCGTATGCATGAGACGGCATATTTAAACCCGGAGCTTACGATCATCTATGAGGACCGGAGAGGGGAGGAGACCGAGCATATCGTCTACCACGAGCCGGAAGGCATCAAGGGGTTTGTGAAGGATCTCAACAAGAGCACGGAAGTTCTGCATGATGTCGTGTATTTTAAGGGAGAGACTGAGGGCATTACCGTCGAGGCGGCGTTCCAGTACACGAACGAATTTCATGAGAATATTCTGGGCTTCTGTAATAATATTTTCAACGCGGAGGGCGGAACACACATCACCGGTTTTAAGACGGTGTTTACGACTGTTATTAATGCCTATGCGAGAGAGCTTGGCATCTTAAAGGATAAGGACGCCAATTTTACCGGTGCGGACGTGCGCAACGGCATGACGGCAGTCGTCTCCATCAAGCACCCGGATCCGCGCTTCGAGGGACAGACGAAGACGAAGCTGGATAACCAGGACGCGTCGCGGGCGACGGCGAAGGTGACCGGCGACGAGATCCAGCTCTATTTTGACAAGAATCTGGAAGTGCTTAAGACCGTCATTTCCTGTGCGGAAAAGGCGGCGAAGATCCGCAAGACCGAAGAGAAAGCGAAGACAAATCTTCTGACAAAGCAGAAGTTCTCCTTGACTCCAACGGCAAGCTTGCGAACTGCGAGAGCAGGGACGCATCGATCTGCGAGATTCTTTATCGTAGAGGGAGATTCTGCGGGAGGTTCCGCGAAGACAGCGAGAGACCGCAGCTTTCAGGCGATTCTGCCGATCCGCGGTAAGATCTTAAACGTGGAAGGCGAGCATCGATAAGATTTTAGCCAACGCGGAGATCAAGACCATGATCAATACCTTCGGCTGCGGCTTTTCCGAGGGCTACGGCAATGATTTCGACATTACAAAGCTCCGCTATGACAAGATTATCATCATGGCTGATGCCGATGTCGATGGGGCGCATATTTCCACACTGCTTCCTGACTTTATTCTACCGTTTCATGCCGGAGTTAATCTATGAGGGACATGTCTATGTGGCAATGCCGCCGCTTTACAAGGCGATTCCAAGCCGCGGCGAGGAAGAGTACCTCTACGATGATGAGGCGCTGGAGCGCTACAGACGGAGCCACAAGGGCAGTTTTACGCTGCAGCGCTACAAAGGTCTCGGCGAGATGGACGCGGAGCAGCTCTGGGAGACGACGCTCGATCCGAAGAGACGGCTGTTAAAGCGGATTGAGATCGAGGACGGCCGTATGGCGTCCGACATCACGGAACTCTGATGGGCAGTGAAGTGCCGCCGCGCAAGACCTTTATCTATGAGCATGCGACGGATGCGACCGTGGACGCATGACAGATGCGATACCGTGCGGCAGGATCATGCGCGGGATGAGAGAGCCGCAGGAAGAAGCGGCAGGAAATGAGGATTACCATGAAACAGGAAGAACAGATTATCCGCACCGAGTATTCGAGCTGATGCAGAAATCATATATCGATTATGCAATGAGCGTGATTATCTCACGTGCACTGCCGGATATCAGGGATGGGTTAAAGCCGGTACAGAGGCGGACACTTTATGATATGTATGAACTCGGCATCCGCTATGACAAGCCGTACCGTAAATGTGCGCGTATCGTCGGAGATACCATGGGTAATATCACCCGCACGGAGACAGTTCGATCTACGGTGCGTTGGTGGTGCTGGCACAGGATTTTAAAATGGGACAGACGCTGGTGGACGGACACGGCAACTGGCTCCATCGAGGAGAGAGCGGCTGCCATGCGTTACACGGAGGCGAGACTTCAGAAGCTGACGCAGGAGGCGTTCTTAGCAGACCTTGACAAGGATGTCGTGGATTTTGTGCCGAACTTTGACGAGACGGAGAAAGAGCCGGAGGTTCTGCCGGTAAAGGTGCCGAATCTTCTGATCAACGGTGCGGAGGGTATTGCGGTCGGCATGACGACGAGCATTCCGACGCACAATTTCGGCGAGGTCATTGACGGCGTGATTGCCTATATGAAGAATCCGGACATCAACACCGAGCAGATGATGCAGTATATCCCGGGACCGGATTTCCCGACCGGCGGTGTGATCGCCAACAAGGACGAGCTGACAGCCATCTACTCTACGGGCGTAGGGAAAATCAAGATCCGTGGAAAAGTGGAGGTCGAGCAGGTCAAAGGCGGAAAGGAACGCCTGGTAATTACCGAGATTCCGTATACGATGATCGGTGCAAATATCGGAAAGTTCTTAAACGATGTCTACAGCCTCGTGGAGACGAAGAAGACGAATGACATTGTGGATATCACGAACCAGTCCTCCAAGGAGGGCATCCGCATTGTCATCGAGCTGCGCAAGGGAGCGGACGCTGCCAATCTGGAGAATCTATTATATAAGAAGACCAAGCTTGAGGACACGTTCGGTGTCAATATGCTTGCGGTGGTAGACGGAAGACCGGAGACGATGGGAATTGTGCCGATCATACGTCATCATGTGAATTTCCAGTATGAGCTGGCAAAGAGAAAGTATACAACGCTGCTCGCTAAGGAGCTGGAGAAGAAGGAAGTGCAGGAGGGATTGATCCAAGCCTGCGATGTGATCGATCTTATCATCGAGATCCTGCGCGGCAGTGCGAACGTCAAGATGGCGAGAGCTTGTCTGACCGAGGGAATCACCGATGGGATTGCCTTTAAGTCGGCGCAGTCCCAAAAGGACGCGCAGAGCCTGCGCTTTACGGAGCGTCAGGCGGATGCCATCTTAGAGATGCGTCTGTACAAGCTGATCGGACTCGAGATCGAGGCGCTGATTAAAGAGCACGAGAAGACGCTTGCCAATATTGCGGAGTACAATGAGATCTTAAGCAACCGTGCGGCGATGGCAAAGGTGATTATCCGCGAGCTGGAAGCTTACAAAAAGGAGTATGGCAGACCGCGGCGCACTGTCATTGACAATCTCAAAGAGGCGGTTGTCGAGGAGAAGAAGATTGAGGAGATGGACGTGGTATTCCTGCTGGATCGCTTTGGCTATGCGAAGACGATCGACGTGGCGGCGTATGAACGCAACCGCGAGGCGGCCGATGCGGAGAACCGCTATGTGCTGACCTGTAAGAATACCGATAAGATCTGCATTTTTACGAACAAGGGACAGATGCATCTGCTCAAGGTGCTGGATCTGCCATTCCGGCAAGTTCCGCGACAAGGGAACGCCGATTGACAATCTGAGCAATTATAACAGCAGTTAGGAGAACTTTGTCTATATCACGAATCTGGGAGCGATCTGCAACCACAGGCTGATCTTTGGCACGAAGACGGCGATGCTTAAGATTGTGGACGGAAGCGAGTTTGACGTTGCAAAGCGCACGACCGCGGCGACGAAGCTTACCGACGGGGACGAGGTGCTTTCGTGCATCCGGTTGCCGGGAATGAGACGATCGTCATGCAGTCGAGCGCGATTTCTTCCTTCGGATTGCGGTGGATACCATTCCGGAGAAGAAAAAGGGTGCGGTCGGCGTCCGCGGCATGCGGCTTGCGGACGGAGATGCGCTTACTGCGATTCATCTGCTCGGCGAGGGTGAGAGCGCAGACGGAGGTAAAAGGAAAGCCTGTGATGTTAAACCGGCTGCATGTGGCGGGCCGCGACACGAAAGGAACGAAGAAATAACGATGATAAAAGCTGTATTATTTGATCTGGACGGAACGATCATCAATTCCGAGGAGGGCATCACAAAGTGCGTGCAATACGCACTGCGCGCTTACGGGATCGATGAGCCGGACCGCACGAAGCTGCGCTGCTTTATCGGACCGCCCTTAGATCCGGTATTTCGCGAAAAGTATGGCATGACGGAAGCGGAAGCGTGGCAGTCTGTGGAAAAGTACAGAGAGCGGTTTGACGTGAAGGGAATCTTCGAGTGCAGCCTCTATGACGGCGTCAGGGAAGCGATCGCGCTTCAAGAGCATGGTTATCTGCTTGCGCTTGCGTCCTCAAAGCCTGAGACGGCGTGCAGAAGAATATTAGAGCACTTCGATCTGCTGGGATATTTTGATGAGGTGGTAGGTTCCACGCTGGACGGCTCGATCAGTAATCGAAGGCGGAAGTGCTCGAGGAACTGGGGCGCCGCATGGCGGGCAGCCATATCGGGAAAAACGAGCTGTGCCTGATCGGGGACACGAAGTATGACGCTGCGGAGCAAAGGCGTTCGGAATCCGCTGTATCGGTGTCAGCTATGGCTTCGGTACCAGGGAAGAACTGCTCGTCGCAGGTGCGGAGGCGGTCTTCGACCGCATCGAAGAGGTGGACATACATTGAGAATGACGCAGCGGGAGAGGGAGAGGCAGAGTGAAGACGACAGGTGCTTATAAAATCTGGAGAATCATATATCCGATCGGTATCTATTATGTGGTGTCATCGCTTGCCTACTTTTTTCTGACGCTGCTGCTCGGCGCGGGGGAAGAATCCTACATGCTGCGGCAGATGCTCTGCGCGGCTGCCACGATTCCGTTCGTCTGGATGCATTATGGCAGGATCGCGCTGCGCGGGAGACTGTCTATGGCAGGCGCGGCATCAGACCGGACGCAAAGTTTTTCTGCACTGTGGCGGGTGCGCTGCTTGCGGGAGCATCTCTTGGCATGGCTGTCAACAACGTGATTGCCATGACGCCGCTCATTGAGGCGTCCGCGGGCTTTCAAAGCGCGAATCAGGCGTTTTGCCGGCGGGGTTGTGTTTGAACTGCTCGGCTCCTGCCTCGTGATTCCGCTGGCGGAGGAGCTTTTGTACCGTGGTGTCGTGGAGAGAAGACTATCCCTGCTGTGCGGCAGTGCGCCGGCAATCGTGCTCTCGGCGGTTATTTTCGGCGTGATGCACTGGAACGTGGTACAGTTTTTGTATGGGCATTTTAGGTCTGCTACTCGCGTGGCTGCTGGAGAGAACCGGCTTTTTGTATGCGCCCGTTCTGGCACATATCGGGGCGAATGTGATGGCGGTTGTGCGCAGCGAGACCGGCTGGCTGGACTTTGCCTACCAGCCCACAGCGGCAGGTGTTGCAGTGACGGTGCTGCTGTTTGCGGTGGCAGCGTTTGCGGTTCTGCTGGTGAAAAGGGCGGAGTGCGGCAGGAAGAGGAGAAAACGTCCGCTGCCTGAAACCTTAGCAGTATCTGTAGAGGTGCAGTTATTGACTGTTATAGTTTCCTGTGGTATGTTAAATGACGTGAATGGCGGGATCCCCGGTCCATTTAGCATCGCAGGAAGAGAGTGACAGTTTCATGGACGATAGTGCGGACAGTGACAGCGATACACAGATATGCAGGCTTTTAAAAAGAGAATACGGCTGCTCCATGCAGTGTTATGAATAGGTAAAGGTATGGCTTACCGGAGGTCTTTTTTGGACACCGGAAGGTCATATTTTTGCTGCGTAAATGACACAACACGTAACAGGCAGCAGGAGGGCGTATCACAGGACGCCGGAAACAGAAAGGAGCAGACATGTTGCAGCCCATATTCTTATTGATGGTTTTGATTTTTTTGAATGCCGTATTTGCAAGCGCGGAGATTGCGGTAATCTCGATGAGTGATTTAAAACTCCGACAGCTCTGCGAGGCGGGAGACAGGCGCGCCGGAAAGCTGGAGGCGCTCATAAAGCAGCCGGCAAAATTCCTTGCCACGATCCAGGTGGCGATCACGCTCGCCGGATTTTTACAGAGTGCGTTTGCCGCGGAAAACTTTGCACAGCCGTTGGTGACGCTTTTGAGGGGCACCGGAATACCGGTTGCAGAGGAGGCGTTAAAATCCGCGTGCATCGTGGTGATTACATTGATTTTAGCGTATTTTAATCTGGTCTTCGGGGAACTTGTGCCGAAGCGGGTGGCGATGAAAAGGCGGAGGAGCTGGCGCTTAAAATGGCAGGAATGCTCTCCCTGGTGGCGAAGATCTTTGCACCGCTGGTGTGGCTTCTTACCGCATCGACCAATTTCTGGTTAAGACGGTTTGGCATTGACCCGGAGGAGGAAGAGGAGACGGTGTCGGAGGAGGAAATCCGGCTGCTGCTCGCCGAGGGAAGAGAGCAGGGAACCATTCCGACCGAGGAGACAGGAGATGATACAGAACGTGTTCGGGTTTGACGATATTGCGGTCGGAACGATCTGCACGCACCGCAGGGAGATGGTATCTCTGTCCACGGAGGAGGATGAAGCCGTCTGGGACCGGATTCTGGCGGAGAGCGTACATACCTATTATCCGATCTTTGCGGGGAGAAGCGAGGATGTCGTGGGAATCCTCGACGGAAAAGCGTATTTCCGCATGAAAGACCACACGCGTGACAAAGTGATGCAGTGCGCGGTGCAAAAACCGATGCTGGCAGCGGATTCCATGAAGGCAAACCGGCTTTTTGAGCAGATGAAACAGCAGCAGAATTATTTTGCGGTCGTGACAGACGCCTACGGCGGGGTTACCGGAATCGTGACGCTGTGCGACATCATGGAGTATCTGGTGGGAGATCTGGAGAATACGGCTACCGCATAGACCGGTGTGACAATTCAGATACAATTTAAGAAAAGCAGAATAGAGCCCGGAAAAAGTTTTGCGCAAAATTTTTGGGCTCTTATATGGAATTGTTTGTATAAATATTATTTTGCACAGATAATAACTAATAAAATCTGACAATAGATTTAATAATAATAAATATACAAATAATCAGACAATTATAAGAATAAACTGGTAGACAAACAAATGAGAAAGTTGTATATTAGGATATAACAAATTCGGTAAAGACAACTGTCCGTGCAGTAAAGACAGCTGATCGGAATACAGAATGCAGAAAGGAAGCTGATTATGAAAGAGCAGACCACTTATAAGAAGGACGCCCTCAACCGTTTCTCGGTATCGGATGCGGGGAAGCAGGCAGCCGGAATGTACGATCCGGGTTACGAGCACGATAACTGTGGTATCGGTTCGGTTGTCAACATTAAGGGAATCTAAGACACACGAGACTGTGGAGAATGCGTTAAAGATCGTTGAGAACTTAAAGCACAGAGCAGGCAAGGACGCGGAGGGAAAGACCGGAGACGGTGTCGGCATTATGCTGCAGATCTCCCACTTTTTTTCCAAGGCGGCAAAACAGCTTGAATCGAACTCTGAGGAGAGAGACTATGGTGTCGGTCATGTTCTTTTCCCGCAGGACGAGTTAAAGCGCAACCGTGCCAAGAAGATGTTCGAGGTCATTGTCGGCAAGGAGGGAATGGAGTTCCTCGGCTGGCGTGAAGTTCCGACCGATCCGACGAAGCTGGGACAGAAAGCGGTGGACTGCATGCCGTATATCATGCAGGGTTTTGTGAAGCGTCCGGCGGATGTGGAGAAGGGACTGGCGTTTGACCGCAAGCTGTATGGCGCGAAGAGTCTTCGAGCAGAGCAACGACGATACCTATGTGGTATCCCTTCCAGCCGTACGATCGTCTATAAGGGAATGTTTCTTGTGGAGCAGCTTCGTCTGTTTTTTGCGGATTTACAGGATAAGGATTACGAGTCGGCGATTGCAACCGTGCATTCCCGTTTCTCCACGAACACGAACCCGAGCTGGGAGAGAGCGCACCCGAACCGTTTTATCGTACATAACGGTGAGATCAATACGATCAAGGGCAACGCCGATAAGATGCTCGCCCGTGAGGAGACGATGGAGTCCGAGCACTTAAAAGGCGAACTTCAGAAAGTGCTTCCGGTCATCAACAGTGAGGGATCGGATTCCGCGATGCTGGACAATACGCTGGAGTTCCTCGTGATGAGTGGTATGGAGCTTCCGCTCGCAGTCATGATCATGATCCCAGAGCCGTGGGCAAACAACAATATCATGTCGCAGAAGAAAAAGGATTTTTACCAGTATTACGCGACGATGATGGAGCCGTGGGACGGACCGGCATCCATCCTCTTTTCCGATGGCGATATGATGGGAGCCGTGCTTGACCGCAATGGTCTGCGTCCTTCCCGTTACTATATTACGGATGATGATTATCTGATCCTCTCCTCCGAGGTCGGCGTGCTGGACATCGACCCGACGAAGATTGTGGTAAAGGAGCGTCTGCGTCCGGGCAAGATGCTGCTCGTGGATACCGTCAAGGGAAGAGTCATCGATGACGACGAACTCAAGGAGACTTACGCGAACAAGCAGCCATATGGTGAGTGGCTTGACCGCAACCTCTTAAAACTCGAGGATTTAAAGATCCCGAATGAGCGTGTGCCGGAGTATACCAAGGAAGAGCGCCAGCGCATGCAGAAGGCATTCGGTTATACCTACGAATCTCTGCGCGAGGCGATCCTGCCGATGGCGAAAAACGGTGGCGAGGGTACATCCGCCATGGGTATTGACACACCGCTTGCAGCGCTTGCGAGTGACCATCAGCCGCTGTTTAATTACTTCAAACAGCTGTTTGCGCAGGTGACCAACCCGCCGATCGACTCGATCCGTGAGAAAGTCGTGACCTCTACGACCGTCTACATCGGCGAGGAAGGCAACCTCTTGGAGGAGCGGGCGGAGAACTGTAAGGTATTGAAGGTCAACAACCCGATTCTGACCAACACCGACCTGATGAAGATCAAGGCGATGAAGGTCGACGGATTCAAGGTAGAAGTACTGCCGATTATCTACTATAAGAATACAAGCTTGGAGAAGGCGATCGAGGCGTCTGTTTGTGGAGGCGGACCGTGCGTACCGTGAGGGAGCGAACATTCTGATCCTCTCCGACCGCGGCATCGACGAGAACCATGTGCCGATCCCGTCCCTGTTGGCCGTATCTGCTCTGCAGCAGCATCTGGTAAAGACGAAAAGAGAACGGCGGTTGCCATGATCTTAGAGTCCGGAGAGCCTCGTGAGGTACACCATTTTGCGACGCTCCTCGGCTACGGAGCCTGTGCGATCAACCCGTATCTGGCACAGGATACCGTAAAACAGCTGGTGGACGAGCATATGCTGGACAAAGATTATTATGCGGCGGTTCAGGATTACAATGCAGCGATTTTAAACGGCATCGTCAAGATCGCATCCAAGATGGGAATCTCGACGATCCAGTCCTACGAGGGTTCCAAGATCTTCGAGGCGATCGGTATCAATAAGGATGTGATTGACAAGTATTTCACGAATACGGTCAGCCCGATCGGCGGCATTACGCTGGAGGATATTGCGGATGACGTCAATGAGCTTCACTCGGCGGCGTACGATCCGCTGGGATTAGAGACGGATCTCACATTGGACAGCAGAGGACGCCACAAGATGAGAAACGGCGCAGATCCGCATCTCTACAATCCGGCGACGATTCATCTGCTTCAGGAGGCGACAAAGCGCGGCGACTACGAACTCTTTAAACAGTACACAGAGCTTGTGAATAAAGAAGAGAGAGAGATCACGCTCCGCGGTCTGATGGATTTCAATTACCCGAAAAAGGGCGTGCCGCTCGAGGAGGTCGAGAGTGTCGATTCCATCGTGACGCGTTTTAAGACAGGGGCAATGTCCTACGGATCCATTTCCAAGGAGGCGCATGAGACGCTTGCAATCGCCATGAACCGTCTGCACGGCAAGTCCAACTCCGGCGAAGGAGGAGAGGATGCAGACCGTCTTGCGAGCAAGAACAGCCCGGTCAACCGTTGCTCTGCGATCAAGCAGGTGGCGAGCGGACGTTTCGGTGTGACCAGTGAGTATCTGGTCAGCGCACAGGAGATTCAGATCAAGATGGCACAGGGCGCAAAGCCGGGCGAGGGCGGACACCTGCCGGGCAAGAAGGTCTATCCGTGGATTGCAAAGACCAGACTTTCCACACCGGGTGTATCATTGATCTCCCCGCCGCCGCATCATGACATCTACTCGATCGAGGATCTGGAGAAGTTGATCTTCGACTTAAAGAATGCGAACCGTGATGCGCGCATCACCGTGAAACTGGTATCCGAGGCGGAGTCGGTACGGTCGCAGCCGGCGTTGCAAAGGCAGGCGCACAGGTTGTCCTGATCTCCGGCTATGACGGCGGTACCGGTGCGGCTCCGTCCAGCTCGATCCACAATGCGGGACTTCCGTGGGAGCTTGGTCTTGCGGAGACACATCAGACATTGATTATGAACGGACTGCGCAACAAAGTACGCATTGAGGACGGACGGCAAGCTGATGAGCGGCCGCGATGTCGCTACGGCAGCGCTGCTCGGAGCGGAGGAGTTCGGATTTGCCACAGCGCCGCTTGTGACCTTAGGCTGCGTGATGATGCGCGTCTGTAACCTGGATACCTGTCCGGCAGGTATTGCGACACAGAACCCGGAGCTTCGGAAGCGTTTTGCCGGCAAGCCGGAATATGTAGAGAATTTCATGCGCTTTATCGCACAGGATCTGCGGGAGTATATGGCAAAGCTCGGATGCCGCACGATCGACGAGATGGTCGGCAGAAGCGATCTGCTTAAGGTGCGCGAGGATCTTTCGGGACGCGACCGCGAGATCGATCTCTCCAATCTTTTGAACAACCCGTTTGCGGGACCGAAGGAGAAAGTAACCTTTGACCCGAAGCATGTCTATGATTTTGAACTGGAGAAGTCCAAGGATGTGACCGTGCTCTTAAAACAGTTAAAGGGTGCGTTAGAGCAGAAGCAGCGCAGAAGTATTGATGTGGAGGTGACGAACACCGACCGTTCCTTCGGTACGATTTTCGGTTCGGAGATCACGAAAAGTACGGCGGAGAGGGACTGCCGGAGGATACCTTCATTGTAAAATGCAACGGTGCCGGCGGACAGAGTTTTGGTGCTTTTATTCCAAAGGGGCTGACATTAGAGCTGGTCGGCGATTCCAACGATTACTTTGGAAAAGGATTATCCGGCGGCAAGCTTGTCGTCTATGCACCGGCGGGCGTGAAGTATGAGAAGGATGAGAATATCATCATCGGTAATGTGGCGCTCTACGGAGCAACCAGCGGAAAAGCGTTTATCAGCGGCGTCGCAGGCGAGCGTTTCTGCGCGCAACTGGGAGCTTCCGCAGTTGTGGAGGGCGTCGGAGACCACGGATGTGAGTATATGACGGTGGCCGTGTCGTCGTGCTCGGCAAGACGGGCAAGAACTTTGCAGCAGGCATGAGCGGCGGTATCGCTTATGTGCTCGACGAGGACAATGACCTCTACACAAGAATGAATAAGGAAATGGTATTCAGCCAGGAGATTACCAACAAATATGATGTCATCGAATTAAAGGATATGATCAAGGAACATGTGGCGCTGACCAACTCGGAAAGGGCAAGAAGATCCTGGATAATTTCAGCGAGTATCTGCAGAAGTTCAAGAAAAGTCATACCGTATGACTATAACCGTATGCTTATGGCGATTGTTCAGATGGAGGAGAAAGGTCTTTCTTCCGAACAGGCACAGATTGAAGCTTTTTATGCAAATACGCGTGGATAGTGTGTGAGCAGGTGTCGTTTGACATGTGTGACTCATGCATTTTCGAGAAAGGATAGAATTATGGGAAAACCAACAGGATTTTTAGAATATGACAGAGAAGATGCCCGCGCCATTGAGCCGAAGGAGCGGATCAAAAATTTTAATGAGTTCCACATTCCTCTGTCCAAAGAGAGACAACAGATTCAGGGCGCTGCATGAACTGCGGCGTGCCGTTCTGCCAGGCGGGAATGAACATCATGGGGATGACCTCGGGATGCCCGCTCCACAACCTGGTTCCGGAGTGGAATGATCTTGTATACACGGGGAACTGGGAGCAGGCATACAACCGCCTGAAAAAGACCAACAATTTCCCGGAGTTTACCTCCGGGTATGTCCGGCACTCTGCGAGGCTGCCTGCACCTGCGGGCACTGGGAAGATCCGGTAACCTGCAAGGCGAACGAGCACGGCATCATCGAGAATGCGTATGAGCAGGGTTATGCGGCGGCAAAGCCTCCGAAAGTGCGCACCGGCAAGAAGATCGCGGTGATCGGTCTGGTCCTGCGGGGCTTGCGGCGGCGGATCAGCTCAACAAGCGCGGGCATTCTGTGACGGTCTATGAGGCGGGACGACAGAGTCGGCGGTCTTCTGATGTACGGTATCCCGAATATGAAGCTGAAAAATGGGTCATCGACCGCAAGGTTGCCGTCATGAAGGAGGAGGGCATCACCTTTGTGACCGGCACCAATGTCGGAAAGGATGTAAAGGCCTCCAAGCTGTTAAAGGAGTACGACCGTGTGATTTTAGCGTGCGGCGCCAAGAATCCGAGAGACATCAAGGCACCGGGACGGGACGCCAAGGGAATCTATTTTGCCGTGGATTTCTTAAAAGCGACGACGAAGAGTCTCCTGGATTCTGAGTTAAAGGACGGCAGCTATATTTCCGCAAAAGGGAAAAAAGTGGTCATTATCGGCGGCGGCGATACCGGAAATGACTGCGTGGGCACGTCCATCCGCCACGGCTGCGCGAGCGTGACACAGCTTGAGATGATGCCGCAGGCACCGGCAAAGCGCGCGGAGAATAATCCGTGGCCGGAGTGGCCGAAGGTGTTAAAGACCGATTACGGCCAGGAGGAAGCGATTGCGGTGTTCGGGCACGACCCGCGGATCTATCAGACGACGGTGAAGGAATTCTTAAAAGACAAGAACGGCAATCTCTGCGGGCTTGTCACTGTAAAGCTCGAACCGAAGCGGGATGAGAAGACCGGGCGTGTGACGATGACCGAGGTTGCGGGAAGCGAGCAGAAGATGGAAGCGGATCTTGTGCTGATCGCTGCCGGATTCCTCGGCACGGAAAAATATGTGGCGGACGCGTTCGGTGTGGACTTAAACGGCAGAACCAACGTCGCAACGGCGGAGGGCGCCTATGAGACCAGCGTGAAGAATGTGTTCGCGGCGGGCGATGTGCACAGAGGACAGTCCCTTGTCGTCTGGGCGATCCGCGAGGGACGCGAGGTCGCGCGCGAGGTCGATGAGAGCTTGATGGGCTACTCCTACCTTGAGGTGCAGTAATCGAATGATAATCCCCCGTTTGTAATCCAACGGATTCTGTGCTAAGATGAGAAAAAAGAGTACGAATGAAGAAAAGGGGAGTACAAATGAGCCGCAGAAGGAAAAAGCAGGGAAAAGGCGCGGACGATGGCGGGAAGCGCAGAAGCGGAAAAGACGGCAGCGGGAAGCACACCGGCAGAGCAGGAGGCAGGGAGCACATCGGCGAAAGAGACGTTATCGGCGAGCATAGAGCCGGCGGAGAGATCGGAAAATGAGGCGGAGGTCTGGCAGACCGGCGCGCGGGTCCGGATCGCGGATATGGAGCCGGATTACTCGGATATCACAGTGAAGAATCCGCGCATCGGCAAGGTCATGCGCCTTGAGGAAGAGGTCCAGAGACAGAGTGAGATCGAGAAGCTGCGCAGCAGACGGATCCGGCAGGAGCAGGAATATATTGACCGGATGAGCCTGTCGGTGGAGAATCATCTGCGCAATACCAAGGAAGAGCAGCGGTACAACGAGCAGTTCGAGGAGCGCATCCGCACGGAAGTGTACCGGATGCACGGGATCAGTGAGGACAAGCTGCAGGGGATGACGGAGTACCGCAATGCGTGGTATCAGGGCACGGCGTTTGCCATGTTTTTCCTGTCGCTCGTGCTGATCGCGATCTGCGGCATACTGCACGGGTTCGGGTCGGAGATCTGCATTTTTATGGCATTTTATACGGCCATTGAGGGGGCATTGCTCTCCAACGGGAGGAAGCAGTCACTGTTTTTTACGGTGCTGACGAAGGGCGTGTATCTGCTGCTGTTTCCGGTTATGCTCGTGACGTTTACCTGCTACGAACTTGGTTTTGAGGAATATGCGCTTCTGGTACCGGTTTTCGCCGTGGCAGGTGTTGTGGTGCTCATGATCGGACACTGTCCTACTCTTGTATGATCCCGTACCGGATGGACCGGAGGAACCGCAAGAAGGCGAACCGATATATCCTAGAGATCGAGAAGGCAGCGCTAAAGGAAGTGCGTCTGAAGGAAAGGGCGTTCGCGAAGCAGGAGAAAAAGCAGGCGAAGTTTACCAGAAAGGAAGAGGCGAGAGCGCAGAAGAAGGCAGAGCGGGACGAGCGCCGCAGACAGCGGAAGGAGGCGCGGGCAGAAAGGCATGCACGCTGGCGCGCATGGTGGAGCGAGAAGCTGGCGCGGCTTAAGTTTGTGAAGAAAGAATCTGCGGATGAGACGCATAAGAGTCCGGCGAATGCAGATACTACGGAGGAACATTCTGCGGAAGGAGACTCTGTGGAGAGGGAATCTGCGGAGAGAGATTCGGCAGAAGCAGAATCTGCAGAGAGAGAATCTGCGGAGGAACATTCGACAGAAGGAGAAGTTGCAAGAGAGACTAGGCGGAGGGAAATTCCGCGGAGAAAACACTGTGAAAGAAGCGTGTGAAAATGAGACGACTGGGGATTGATCTTTCCTATTTTTTCACATATGAAGATGAGATACCGGACGGGGTGGGATTTTCCCACTTTGGTCCGGTACATTTATTATGGCTGGGCGTGTGCGCGGGGCTCTTACTGCTGTTCCTCCATTATTATAAGCGATGGGGAGGACGGCGCAGGCTTTGGCGGAGAGAGGAATCGGCATTTTTCTGGTGGGACTGGAAGTGTACCGGATTGCGGTGCTGGCTCTGATCGGGAAAATGTCGCTGTATCAACTGCCGCTTCACCTGTGCAGCATGGCAGGGTTTTTGTGCTGTCTTCACGCCTTTTTCAAATGGGACTGGCTGGGACAGGTTCTCTATACCCTGTGTCTGCCGGGAACCGTGCTTGCGCTTTTATTCCCGGACTGGGTGCGCTATCCGGCGATTCATTTTATTACGATACAGGGATTTACCTTCCATGCCGGGATTGTGCTCTACGTGATCTGCCAGCTGTTGCAGCACAACATTATCCCGCGGCTTGCAGCGCTGTGGAAGGTGATCGTATTTCTTCTGGTGGTTGTGCCGCCGGTTTACCTGTTTGACAAAAAGTTTCATGCCAATTACATGTTTGTGAATGTGTCTTCGCCCGGATCGCCGCTGGAGTGGCTGGCGTCGTTTCTGGGGAACCCGGGCTATCTGGCAGGCTATGCGGTTCTGATGCTTTTATGCATGGTGCTCATGGACGCCGGTTACCGGCTGTTGCTTGACAGGAAAAGCTGCGGAACGTAGAATAAAACGAAAAAGAGAGAAGCGCTACGGATATTGCAGGAGAAGAATTGCTGCGATGGGGTGCGCAGAAATGAGGAGCATATGGCAGATTTTACATTTTCAACACTGAAATACGAGAGACCGGATTTCACAGAAGTGTAACAGCTTTTTGAAAAACTGGTAAAACAGGTACAGGAGGCAGCCTCCTATGAGGGATTAAAGGAACTCTTAAAGAAGGCAGAGCGCGTGCAGAATAAGCTTATGACTGCGTGCACGATTGCGTCCATCCGCCATACATTAGATACGACGGATACTTATTATGAGAAGGAAGACGAATATATCAACAATACCATACCGACCGTGATGCCGAAGTTTCTTGCATTTGATGCGGCAGTGATGAATAGTCCGTTTCGCGATGACATCGAGAAAGAGTACGGGAAACAGTATTTTGCACAGAAGGAACTGAACAGGAAGACCTTCTGTGAGGCAAATATTCCGCTGATGCAGCAGGAGGCGAAGCTGACAAACGAATATCAGAAGATCATGGCAACGGCGGCGATCGAATTTGAAGGGCAGACGCTTAATCTCTATGGTGTACAGAAGTATTTTGAACATGAGGACAGAGAAGTACGGCGTGCGGCTGTGCGGGCATATTCTGATTTTTACCACAGCAATGAGAAGCGGCTGGAGGAGATCTGGGAGGAACTCATTACCATCCGCAATCAGATGGGGAAGAACCTCGGCTATGCCAACTTTATTCCGGTGGGGTACATGCAGCAGGGACGCACGGATTATGGGGAAAAAGAGGTGGCAGCGTTCCGCGAGCAGGTGCGTACGGAACTCGTACCGCTGTGTGAACAGCTCTATGCGGCGCAGGCGAAGCGGATTGGTGTGGATACATTGATGTTTTATGATGAGAAGCGTGTATTTCCGGATGGAAATGCCGTTCCTGCGGGAGATGATGATTTTATGGTGGAAGAGGCAAGGAAGATGTACCATAAGATCAGCCCGGAGACTGGAGAGTTCATTGATTTTATGATTGAGCACGAACTGATGGATTTGAAGAATAAGCCGGGAAAAGCTGCTACGGGATATATGACATTTCTCCCGGATTATCGGGCACCGTTTGTGTTCTCCAATTTTAATCAGACAATCTTTGACATGCAGGTGCTGACACACGAGCTGGGACATGCGTTTGCGGGGTACATGGCGATGCGGGAGCAGCCGATCACAGAGTATTATTCCGAGTCCACCGACATCGCGGAGATCCATTCCATGTCGATGGAGCAGTTTTCCTACCCGTATGCGGAGGCATTTTTCGGAAAGTATGCGGATAAGTTCCGCTTTGCACATTTGCAGGAGGCGATCACATTTGTACCGTTCGGCGTGGCGGTGGATGAGTTCCAGCACATCTGCTACGCCAATCCGGAACTGACGCCGAAGGAGCGCACCGCAGAGTGGAAGAAGCTGGAAGAAAAGTATATGCCGTGGAGAAAATACGACGCGGATGATTTCTTCGACCGTGGCGGTTTCTGGTACCACAAACTGCATATCTATCTCTATCCGTTCTACTACATCAATTATACGCTGACCACGATGGGGGCGATGGAGTTCAAAAAAAATTATGAGAACCATGAGACGGCATGGCAGGATTACTTAAATCTCTGCAAATGCGGCGGAAGCATGAGCTATCTGGAGACATTGCGCTATGCAAACCTGTCGAATCCGTTTGAGCCGGGCAGCGTGGCGCGTGCGATGGAAGTAGCAAAACAGGAACTGATGAACAGTCCGTTTATGAGATAGTATAGAAGCAGTGTTGGATGAGTGAGAATCGGAGGCAAGATTGTAATATGGAAGAAATGTTGGAAGTGATGAAAACAGTTGAAAATGCAGAAGCTTATCAGCGGGCTGCTGGCGGTAATGCTGGTAATTCTGCTTATTGCGGGTGGATTTTTGTCAACCGGATGAGTCAGATGACGGCAGCAATGAGTGAGGCGGCAGATAAACTGCAGCAGGTCGATGTGGATGGTATCAATGATGCCATCGGAACGACGCAGGAAATGCTCGAGTGCCGGAGAGCTTTCCGATGCGGTCGATTCCGTGACATTAAAAGTAAAAGAGTTCAATGACTGGATGTCAGGACTTTTGGAAATTAGCAGGCGTTAATAAAACAAACCGGCGAGGCGAGATTGCGGAGCAGGGCTACCGCGCTCCAGCCGGCGATTGCGCTGGTGGAAGAACAGATGTCCACGGTGGCTTTGACGCCGTCGATCTCTGCGGTGATGCAGTGGTCATCGCCCGTCCAGCCCGGAACGGAGTGCATGGTTACCTGCGTGATGTCAGGTCCTGTCGTGGCGAGCGAGGTGGCGACGGCGACGTTGACGCGGCGCGGAAAGGTTACGATCGCCTCCTTGGCGCTGCCGGTAAAGACAGTCGTCTTTTCGGTATCGGTTAAAAGGTGTTCCGCCCAGACCGGTGTATTGCGAAACCGCGGGCACCGGTGTGCGTCTCGATGCCGGCGGTCTCGTCAAGTTTTCCCGCCTGCGCCATTAAAGTGATCGTCTGTAAGACGTCAAAACCACCGATCGCGCCGTTTGCCAGATGGACTTTGGCGCATCCTCTGCGGGCTGCGTCCCTGACCTGCCCGTAAAAGGCAGCGTCGGCAAAAGCACCGATCGAGAGGAGAACGAGGCTGACGCCGTGTTCGAGTACGGTGCATGCCATATCCCGGACAGCTTCCACGGACGCTGCCTCCACAATATATTCCGGCTCTAAGGAGAGCAGTTCTGCAAGATCCCGACAGGATCTGCAGCCGGTTTCCGCGGCGGTCTTATCGCGCGATTCCTGTGAGCGGCTGGTCACGCCGACAAGCTCGTAATCTTCCAGAAAACCATCCTTCCAGGCGTTTGCGACAATGTTTCCGAGAAAACCGCAGCCTACAATACCAAATCTTATCTTCATCGTAAAAATCCCTTCGTTATCTGAAATTATTTTGATCTGTTTTCATGTTTTTTTGTTGCAGGATTCCTTTTTGTCCTGGGAGTTTCTCCTTTACACGGGATGGTTTTGGGAAAAGACTTATTTTCCTGCTCTTCTTTTCTGTCATCCCCTTTGAGGCTGTTACTTCTTTTGCCCGGGGTGTCTTTCCGGACGCTGTAGCCGAATGTGCCGAGCTTTTTCCCGAGAAGAAAATACTCTCCGTGCGAGTAGGTGATCAGCCCGGTGTCGTTTAAGTGGAATTTGCCGGCTTCGTCCATATACGCGTCGTCGATGGTGACAGCGACGACATCCGCAAGGATCAGATTGTGGCTGCCGAGCGGCGTGATCTGGCGCACACGGCATTCGATATTGACGGGACTCTCGGCAATGCCGGGAACCGATACCTCACGGGAGGCAAGCGGCGTCAGATGCATCTCCTTGAACTTGTCGACGTCTCTGCCGGAGCGCACGCCGCAGTAGTCGGTGGCACGTACAAGCGCTTCGGTTGTGAGATTTACCACGAACTCACCGGCGGTCTCGATCATGTGGTAGGAGTAGCGCTCCGGACGAACGGAGATGGAGAGCATCGGCGGGTTCGTGCAGACGGTGCCTGCCCAGGCAACGGTAAGAATGTTCGGTCTGCCTGCGAGGCAGGATTGCCGCATTTTGGATCGGATGCGCCGGGATACTGGCAGCTTACCATGACGGCAGGCAGCGGATAGAGCATGTTGCCGGGTTTGAAAGCACTTTTTCCCATAAAATAAGGACTCCCTTCTGTCTGTGAAAAATATCTGTGTCTATTGCATCAGAATGTCCATCAGATATGCGTAGACATCCTCGTTCTGTTTTTTCCAGTTGTTGCAGATCGCCTCCGCCTGTTCTTTGTTTTGACGGTCAGCGTCAGGTCGATTAGGTTGGTATCGTGGACGCGGAACTGACAGCGCACGGCATAGTCCTGATTCGGCGTCTTGTAATAGTCTGCTATGATCGAGTTGACGGTGCGGAGCGCCATTTTATTTTTCAAAATAGGCGATGGTGTCATGCTCGATCGCGTCCGTGAGCTTGTCGCGGAAAAAGCCGAGCGTCTCACGCCCCGCGGCGGTGATGTAATACTGCGTGTTGCTGTGTGTGGATTCCGTGCGGATCAGACCGGAGTCTGCGAGATCGTTTAAGACCTGCTGTACCCGGAAATAATCCGTGTATTCCTGCTCCAGAAAAGTCGGAGATCTGCGTGTTGGTCAGCGGAAAATCGACCTTGTCGAGCATGTTTAAGATGGTCAGTTTGTATATGGTAAATGGTTCAGCCATGGAATTCCTCATTTCTATAATATTTGCCCTGCCAGAGATCGCGTCCTGCGAGCTGTCTGTGGATGGTGTTTAGCACGCGCTTTTGTCCGTGCTCCATTGCGGAGCGAGGAGCAGACGGCGCGGACCGTCACCGGTCAGACGGTGAATGACCATTTCCGGCGGAAGGAGGGCAAGGCAGTCTGCGATAAGGTCGCAGTATTCCTCCAGCGTAAAAGTGGAAACGGGTCATTTTTGTAGAGTGTTCCAAGATCGGTGCCCTCTAAGACGTGAAGCAGCTGCAGCTTTACGCCGAAGACGGGGTGCGCGGCAAGATAGCGCACGGAAGCGCGCATGTCTTCGGTTGTCTCACCGGGCAGACCTAAGATCAGTTGGGTTATGACTTTGATGCCCCGCGCGTGAAGCGCGGATACTGCCTGCTCATACTGGGCGAGGGAAAAACCACTGCGTATAAAACGCAGAGTGTGTTCATGGATAGTCTGAAGACCGAGTTCGACCCAGACAGGTTTTATGGTATTTAACTCTGCTAACAGATCTAAAACATCGGGTGGCAGACAGTCACATCTGGTAGCGATGGAGAGCTCCACAATGTCTGGCTGTGCAGAGCTTCCGTATAAAGTGCACGAAGAACACCGACGGGGCGTAGGTGTTCGTGTATGCCTGAAAATAGGCGATATATTTGCGGCAGTTTGTCTTTTCACGGAGGAGAAGCTTCGCCTGCGCGATCTGCCCGGTGACAGATTGCTGCGGGGAGGCGGCAAAATCACCGCTTCCGCCGGCACTGCAGAAAATGCATCCTCCGGTACCGATACTGCCGTCACGGTTCGGACAGGTCATACCGCCGTTTAAGGACAGGCGGTAGACCTTCTCACCGAATGTCTGTCTTAAATAGGTGTTGAGAGAGTAGTAACGCGCGTCGTTCATTGGATATCCGGTCAGCGCACGATGTGGGAGCGGACTGCCTCGCTGACAACCTGCGCCACACGCGGATCAAATGCTTCCGGCATAATAAACTCGTCGTTTAACTCTTCGTCGGAGACAAGACCGGCGATCGCCTCTGCGGCGGCAAGCTTCATCTCCTCGGTAATCTGTGTCGCCCGTCCCTCGAGAGCACCCTTAAAGATGCCGGAAATGCCACGACATTGTTGACTTGGTTCGGGAAATCGCTGCGTCCGGTTCCGACGATTCTGGCGCCTGCGGCTTTGCCACATCCGGCATGATCTCAGGTACCAGGTTGGCCATGGCGAACAGGATGGAATCGTGGTTCATGGAGGCAACCATCTCCTCTGTCACGATGTTGGGGGCGGAGACGCCGACAAAGATATCGGCACCCTTTAAGGCGTCGGCAAGTGTGCCGTTCTGGTTCTCAAGGTTGGTGACCTCAGTCATTTTCTGCTGCATCCAGTTTAAGTTCCGGGTAATCTTTGCCGATGATTCCCTCGCGGTCACACATGGTAACATGGCGAAAACCGTAGGTGAGCAGAAGCTTTGTGATGGCAACACCCGCGGAGCCGGCGCCGTTTACGACAACGCGGCAGTCCTCTTTTCTTGCCGGTGACACGCAGACCGTTGATGATGCCGGCAAGCACCACGATGGCGGTGCCGTGCTGGTCGTCATGGAAGACCGGAATGTTGAGCATTTCCTTCAGGCGCTCCTCAATCTCAAAGCAGCGCGGCGCGGAGATGTCTTCTAAGTTGATGCCGCCGTATGCGGGTGCGATGTTCTTGATTGTGGTAATGATTTCTTCCGTGTCCTGGGTATCGAGACAGATCGGTACGGCGTTGACATCGCCGAATTCCTTAAACAGAACGCATTTTCCCTCCATGACAGGCATGGCGGCGTATGCGCCGATATTGCCGAGACCGAGAACAGCGCTTCCGTCGGAAATGACGGCGACGGTGTTCGCTTTCATGGTATATTTGTAAGCAGCTTCGGGATCCTTGGCGATCATCTTACATGGCTCCGCAACGCCAGGTGTGTATGCGATGGCGAGATCCTCGCGGGAGTTTACTTTGGATTTTGCGATGGTCTCAAGCTTTCCGTTCCATTTTTCATGCATAAGCAATGCCTTCTCGGCAAGTGTCATTGTCTGATTCTCCATGATATCGTCTCCTGTATATAAAGTTTATTTTTGTATAAAAATCAATATGTAAATCATACCATTATCATTTTGACAAATCAAGGAAATTAGGACTTCCTATTTTGGAAAAAGTGTTGTATAATACGCATATTGTAAATTCATTTTGTCAGTTCAGACACAATTCCCAATACGATTGAGAGCATAGAGGAAAATAGCAGATTGATAAGAACAGGAGCGAATGGATGAGAGAAAAGTATGAGAGCTTGTCAGCCGTTGTTTTGCGTGATCTTGCAAAAGCGAGAGGACTCAAAAATATCTCCGGCATGAAAAGAGTGATCTGGTAGATCTGATGGTTGCAGAGGACGAGCGCCAGGGCAGAGAAGAGAATACGAAGCAGCGTGAGCAGACGCCGCAGCGTGAGCGACGCCGCAGCGTGAGCAGGCGCAGCGGAACAGATATCGCAGCGTGAGCAGGCGCAGCGGCAGCCGGCGCGTGAGCCGAGAGAGACAAGAGAGGAAAGGAGAGCACAGCAGCGGATGAGACGATCTCAATTTGGACAGCGGAATTATGGCGAACGGTATCTTAGAGGTCATGCCGGACGGATATGGATTTATCCGCTGTGAGAATTACCTCCCGGGGAGAACGATGTGTATGTATCGCCGTCACAGATCCGCAAGTTTAATCTGAAGACGGGCGATATCGTGGCGGGAAATACCCGTGTGAAGACGCAGCAGGAAAAGTTTTCTGCACTGTTATATGTTTCATCAGTCAATGGTTATCATCCGGGTGTCGCGCAGAAGCGCAAGAATTTTGAGGATCTGACGCCGATTTTCCCGAACCGGAGAATCCGCTTGGAGCGCCCGGGCTGCAGTGTTGCAATGCGCATTGTGGATCTGGTGTCGCCGATCGGAAAGGGACAGCGCGGTATGATCGTTTCCCAGCCGAAGGCAGGTAAGACCACCTTATTAAAAGAGATTGCAAAATCAGTGACAAAGGGAAATCCGGATATGCATCTGATTATTTTGCTGATCGACGAGAGACCGGAGGAGGTTACGGACATCAAGGAAGCGATTGTCGGGGAGAACGTGGAAGTGATTTATTCTACGTTTGATGAACTGCCGGAGCACCACAAGCGCGTGTCCGAGATGGTGATCGAGCGCGCCAAGCGCCTGGTGGAGCACGGTCGGGACGTGATGATCCTGCTGGACAGCATCACGAGACTGGCAAGAGCCTACAACCTTACGGTTCCGCCAAGCGGACGTACGTTATCCGGAGGTCTTGACCCGGCAGCGCTGCACATGCCGAAGCGCTTTTTCGGTGCGGCCAGAAACATGCGTGAGGGAGGAAGTCTCACAATCCTTGCCACTGCGCTGGTGGATACCGGAAGCAAGATGGATGACGTGGTGTTCGAGGAGTTCAAGGGAACCGGCAACATGGAGCTGGTGCTTGACCGCAAGCTTTCCGAGAAACGCGTGTTCCCTGCCATCGACATTGTGAAGTCGGGAACGCGGCGCGACGATCTGCTGCTGGAGCCGGAGGAGCAGGAGGCTGTTGAGATCATGCGCAAGGCGATCAACGGCATGCGCACTGACGAGGCGGTGGAGAACATTCTGAACATGTTCGCCCGCACGCGCAACAATCAGGAATATATCCATATGGTGAAAAGAACCGGATTGTATAAAAGAACTTGATTTTTCGTAAAAACCATGATAAAATAATAACGCTGTTTATTCGGGACTATTCTTTGCAGTAAGTGCCATATGCGGATCGGGCATACGGGCATAAGAGAATAGAGACAGACAGGAACATAATAACGATAAGATTATAAAGAGGTGAAAATCATGAAGGCAGGAATCCATCCAGATTACTATCAGGCAACTGTTACATGTAACTGCGGTAACACATTTGTTACAGGTTCAACAAAGGAAGATATCCACGTTGAGATCTGCTCCAAGTGCCATCCGTTCTACACAGGCCAGCAGAAAGCAGCCCAGGCTAGCGGACGTATTGATAAGTTCAATAAGAAATATGGTATGCAGCAGCAGTAGTATGGCGCGTGAAGCGTTATGCTCCTAAGTGAAAACGGTTACAGATAAGGTTGAGGTTGTTTAATCTCAACCTTTTTACCTTATGGAATACGGCGCAGCTCATGTGCCGGAAGCAGGGATTTAGACTATGAGATATTCGGGAATTGGCGGTCAGGCGGTCATGGAAGGCGTAATGATGAAGAATCAGGAAAAATACGCGGTAGCCGTGCGCAAGCAGGACCAGGAGATCGTCGTCGAGACCTCGACGTACGAAGGACTGATTAAAAATAAGAAAATAAGAAACATGCCGATCTTGCGGGGCGTGTTCAGTTTTATAGAATCGTTGGTACTGGGGATGAAGACACTGACGTTCTCGGCATCCTTTTTCGAGGAGGAAGAGGATGAAAAGAGCGGATCCCGGAAAGAGAAGCGTGCCGGAGCGAAAAAACCGGCGCCGACGGAAGAAGAGCAGAAGAAAAAGGAAAAGCGTCAGGAGAATGTACTGATGGGCGGTACGGTGGCAATTTCCATTGTTCTTGCGGTGGCAATTTTTATGGTGCTTCCATATTACATATCCGTATTCTTTCAGCGTTTTATTACATCGCAGACACTTCTTGCGTTGTTGGAAGGCGTGATCCGCCTTACCATCTTTATCGGATATGTGGCGGTAATTTCACTGATGCCGGATATTAAGCGTGTCTATATGTATCATGGCGCAGAGCACAAATGCATCAACTGTATTGAGCAGGGGATGGATCTTACGGTGGAGAATGTGCGGAAGAGTTCCCGTCTGCACAAGCGCTGCGGAACAAGCTTTCTGCTGATTGTCATGCTGATCAGCATTGTCTTCTTTTTATTTATCCGCGTGGATAACCGGATCCTGCAGCTTCTGCTGCGCCTGGTGTTAATTCCGGTGATTGCGGGGTATCGTACGAGTTTATCCGGCTTGCCGGACGCTCGGATCATATGCTTGTCAATCTGTTCAGCAAGCCGGGGCTTCTGCTGCAGCGGATTACGACAAGAGAGCCGGATGATTCGATGATCGAGGTTGGAATTGCATCTGTTGAGGCGGTGTTTGACTGGAAGGCTTACGTGAAAGAGATCCGGGAACAGGCATGATGGAGGTTGGAAATGCCTCTGTTGAGGCGGTGTCTGACTGGAAGGCTTACGTGAAAGAGATCCGGGAACAGGCATGATGGAGGTTGGAAATGACGTATCGTGAGACAGTAAATCTGGGGGAGACAGTTCTCTCCATGGCAGATATTGCGGAGGCAAAGACCGATGCATGGCTTTTGCTCGAAATGGTGTGTAAGATCGACCGCAGTTTTTATTATCTTCATATGGAAGAGGATATGCCGGAAGAGCAGATGAGCGAGTACCAGATTGCGCTGCGCAAGCGCGCAGAGCATGTCCCGCTGCAGTATATTGTGGGTGAGACGGAATTCATGGGACTGAAGTTCAAAGTAAATTCCAGTGTCCTCATCCCAAGACAGGATACAGAGACTCTGGTGGAAGAGGCGCTGAAGGTCGTGCGCCCCGGAATGCGTGTACTAGATCTGTGTACCGGGTCCGGATGCGTGATTGTCAGTATTCTGCACAATGTATCGGATGTGGAGGGGTATGCGGTTGACATATCCAAGCAGGCGCTCAATGTTGCGAAGGAAAATGCAAGGCTCAATGATGTGCCGGTGTTGTTTGAACACAGCGACCTGTTTGATCACGTGACGGGGACATTTGATGTGATCGTCTCGAATCCGCCGTATATCTGTACGGATGAGATTGCAAAGCTGATGCCGGAGGTGCGGGATTTTGAGCCGATGGAAGCGCTGGACGGCAAGGAGGACGGTCTGTATTTTTACAGGAAGATCATCGGACAGTGTAAGCAGTATCTGAACCGGAAGGACATCTGTTGTTTGAGATCGGCTACGATCAGGGGCAAAAGGTGTCTGCACTTATGCGGGAGATCGGGTTCCATGATGTGCAGGTGATAAAGGATCTGGCGAGAAAAGACCGTGTGGTGACCGGAATGCTTTAGTTGATTGCGGGATTGGAGAGAATTTTGCATAGTTGGTGCAGACGGTTGTCTGGTGTTTGAGATAAGAAAGGATGTTTGTTATGTTTGATAAGTTGGATGATTTACTGATTCGTTTTGAAGAATTGATGAGCGAGCTCAGTGAGCCGGATGTCGCGAACAATCCGGAGCGTTTTCGCAAGCTGATGAAGGAGCAGAGTGATCTGGCACCGATTGTTGCTGCATATAAGGAGTACAAGCAGTGCAAGCAGAATATTGCGGATTCCCTCGCCATGCTGGATGAGGAGTCGGACGAGGAGATGCGTGAACTGGCGAAGGAAGAATTAAACGATGCCAAGGCGCGTGTTGAGGAGCTGGAGCATGAGTTAAAGATTCTGCTTCTTCCAAAAGATCCGAATGATGATAAGAATGTTATCGTGGAGATCCGTGCCGGCGCAGGCGGCGACGAGGCGGCACTTTTCGCTGCGGAGATTTACCGTATGTATCAGCATTATGCAGAGAGCAAGAACTGGAAGACCGAGATTGTTGAGGCGGACGAGACCGGCATCGGCGGTATGAAGAGTGTGACCTTTATGATCAACGGTCAGGGCGCATACTCCCATGATGAAGTACGAGTCCGGCGTACACCGCGTACAGCGTGTCCCGGAGACCGAGTCCGGTGGACGTATCCACACCTCCACGATCAGTGTGGCGGTAATGCCGGAAGTGGACGACGACATTGATATTGTCATCGATGAGAAGGATATCCGTATTGATGTTATGCGTGCGTCCGGTAACGGCGGACAGTGTGTCAACACGACCGATTCCGCGGTGCGTCTGACTCACTACCCGTCCGGTATTGTCGTGTACAGCCAGACGGAGAAGTCCCAGATCCAGAATAAGGCAAAGGCGTTTGCTCTTTTAAAGGCAAAGCTCTACGATATTGAGCAGCAGCAGCGCCATGATGCGGAGGCGGAGATGCGCCGCAGCCAGATCGGTACCGGAGACCGCTCCGAGAAGATCCGTACCTACAACTTCCCGCAGGGACGTGTGACGGATCACCGGATCAATCTGACCCTTTATAAGCTGGATAAGATCATGAACGGAGACATCCAGGAGATCATCGATGCATGTATCGCGGCGGACCAGGCGGCGAAGCTTGCGAAGATGAACGAAAACTAAAGAATGTAACAGAAACGGTCTATGACGCATGTCATGGACCGTTTTGTCTTGTCAGGAAAGCTGTACTTGTTTTTGTTGTGTTGTTAGGAGTCCTGTTTTTGCCTTGTCAGGAAAGCTGTATTTGTTTTTTTGATGTCTTGTCAGGAACAATGAGATGTCCGGGAGTATGCACGGGTCTACAGAGACAAAATAACCGTCTGGGACCGAAAATGCCGATAAAAGCGGGAAGAAAGCAGCAAAAACGAAGTTTTGGGCACAGGAGCTAAAATTGTTCCGTGGGACCCGTAAATCGGCGATTTTCGGGTCCCACAGAAAAATCCTGCTGTAGACCTGTGGCTTGCGATAGTGTCAAATGACCAATGAAAAACCGAGTTAAAGAAAAAGGCTCAGATGAACTTTGAAAACTGTAGATATTATAGGTAGTGGCAGCTTGCCGCCACCCTTGACAGCACGAAAAAGAACCGCTGTAGGTCGATTACCGACGGCGAAGAACTTAAGAACAGTTGTTTTCTTATGTCGATTACAGCAGTGTAGCAGTTCTTTTCGTGCCATCAGGGCAAAGGCATAAATGTCTTGTCAGAACCTGTGGTTCTGATGGCTGGGTTATTACCTTTGGCTCTTAATCTAAGAACAGTTAGCGGCTTCGCCGTTTGTAAGTTCAGGATTGTTTGTTGACCGAGAAAGATTAGAAGTTGCCATTTTCCAGGCATGTTTGAAGCACCATGTAGCATCTCAACATCATTAAGAACCTTGTATTTATTGTGTTTGTGAGGGCGAAGGAAGTTATAGTAAGCAACCCAAAGCGCTAGATCATAGTTGGCTCCGTCTACGTTGTCAAAACCGTTGGTTGGACGATAGAGAGCTTTATAAGTGCGATTAAGTCGCGCTATCATCTGCTTGAAAGGGCGGTATTCTTTAGAAACTTCATCGCCGTTTGTAAGACCGATAATCCTGGTGATATCAAATTTAAAATCTTCTTTGAACTCACGATAAAACTGTTGGGCGGCAAGAGGATATGCGCTGTAACCATTAGCGATAAATTTGAAATTTTCAGGAAGCTTGGAGACGTGTTTGAAAGCCATACGCATCGAAAGAATGCATGCACCAACGTCGCGCTCCGTAGATATGCGGTATCCAAGAAAGGGAACGACTGGCAGCATCCATAATAAACCAGATGTATGCTTTAATTCCACGGATTTTTATGTAGGTTTCATCGGCAGTAAAGATTTTTCTTGCATTGTAATCGTAGTTGTCTACGAATGGTTTGATGCAGACAGCAACTGTCTTACAGAAGTTAGCTACCTGTTGGTGGGATATGTCAATGTTGTAAAGTTCTTTTAAGGCATATTAGGTCTTACGAAGAGACATTCCAAGATTTACGTGCATGGTTAAACAAAGCCCCATTACATTAGAATTGAACTTGGAAAATTTAAGAGAGGATGCATTTTTAGGCAGAGAATTAAGATCCATCTTGAAGAAATCCAGGTGAATTCACGATAGATATAATCCATTCATAGAACTGGTCTTAATTAACGATTGTTGACGATACATATTTTGCAACTTATCTCCTTTGGATGTGGATATTTATTGTCAAAATATATATCGGATCGAGGTAAGTTGTTTTTTATATGCTCCGCAACATCAGCAAAATCAAGGTCTATGAATTATGAAATTTCTTCAGATATAAAATAGAGAAACATACAATATTATTGGTATCCGAAAAAAGTATAATGGAGTGCTTGATACCAGCTTTATTTATTTAGATAGAGTCAGGTACCGGAGTTGACTTTGTGTAAAAATAGAAAAAATGCAAATACTTATTTGACATAGTGAAAAAATACTTTATAATATAAAGTATCAGAAGTGTATAAAAGATACAAAAACAGATGAGCAATGTTGAGGTATTGTGACGGATTTGTCAAAATAAGTCACATGGAGAAAGGAGTTACAAAATGGGAGAAATTAAACTGCAAATCAATCCAAAGAACAGACCGGCAGTACCGGCAGTGAACTGGCAGCAGGCACGAGTATTAGAAATGCAGGAAGAGTATGCAGCTGCATTTGATACATCGCTGGTAAACACGATCGAAGAGATGCGCGCAGCATACAATGAAGAAAGAAAGATGTGGAACACTGGCGGTCCTGTGATGGCAGAGACAGTTGACTTTGATGTGCCGTATGAAGGAGATAAAGGTACCGGTACGTTTACTTCGTCGTCGGTGAAGCAGAGAAACTTCCGGTTATCTTCTTTATGCACGGTGGTGGATTTGTAGAAGGAAATAATGATACACACAGTATGGCACAGAGAAAGCTTGCAGCTTATTCAGGATGTGTTGTGATTGGTATTGACTATTCCCTTGCGCCGGAAATTAAATATCCTCGTGCGATCAAAGAATGTGTTGCAGTATGCCATTATGTATCAGAGCATGCGGATGAATATGGAATTGACCCGGAGAAAATTGGATTTGCAGGAGATTCCGGCGGAGCAAATATGGCGATGGGAGTCTGCATGTGTTTAAGAGATGAAGGCTTTGATGTGTCCAAGATTAAAGGTAATATCTTATACTATGGTGGATATGGCTTAATGAGTAGTATTAGTAGCTATCAGCATGGCGGAAAGTGGGATGGAATGAGTGAAGCTGATTTATCTTCACCATCTTGTTATATTGCTCCTGATGTAAACCGTTTTGATTGTCCTTATTTCCACATTTATGCAAATGATCTTACACATGATGTCCCACCGTGTTTCCTTGTTGCAGCAGAGCTTGATCCATTAAGAGATGACAGTAAGTTACTTTATGAGATTCTTACAAATAATGGAATTCAGGCTGAATATCATGAATATAAAGGAGCTCTTCATGCATTTATCCACTACAGCAAAGTAATGGATGACGCAGAAGATGCATTACGCAGAGGAGCTCACTTCTTTGCACATAACTGTGGATTAGATCCAAGAAATGAATAAATGATTACGTGGTAATTGCAATTGCAGGGTACTACGCTAGACGGAAGGCTATCATATTTAGAGATATGATTCTTTTTTTATAGGAAATTTACTCTGTAATGTTCCAATAAAGCAAAAACCTGCGAGGATGCGACCAGATGCATGTGGAATATGTCTGCTAAAGCAGAATGCATCTGGCGCCAAAGCGTAACAAGTACCTCAAAGATTAAGGGATTCAGGAATCTTGAAGCGGACTTGTCCGCTTTGTTTCACATGAATTTACAGAAAAAATATTGCAAAACAAACGATTTTTTTGAATAATTTTGAGCCATTTTGCTATCAAACAAAAATAAAAATAAATTTAGTGAAAAAATATAAAACAAGTAGAATAGACTGATATTTGTTTAACGATTAAACATAATGTACTATAATAAAGGTGTCGGGAGTGTGCTGAAAATACAAAATACAGATGTTTGATCGGGGAATTTGTGCTGTATTTGTTAAAAAGAATGCACACGGATAAAGGAGCTGCAAAATGGGGGAATTAAATTATCAATGAATCCTATCAACAAACCGGCTGCACCGGCAGTAGGTTGGCAGCAGGCAAGAGTACTTGAGATGCAGGCAGAGTACGCAGATGCATTTGATACTCAGACTGGAAGCTACGATGAAATGTGTGCAGCGTACGGCGAAGAGAGAAAGATGTGGAACAGCGGTGGTCCTGAAATGGAAGAAACGATCGAATATCAGATCCCTTATGAAGGATATACGGTTCCGGTACGTTTACTTCGTCCGGTAAAGGCAGAGAAACTGCCGGTTATTTTCTTTATGCATGGTGGAGGATTTGTAGAAGGTGACAATGATACACATGGTCTGGTACAGAGAAAACTTGCGGCTTATTCCGGATGTGTTGTAATTGGTATCGATTATTTTTTGGTAATCAAGTAAGGTATCCGGTTGCGATAGAAGAGTGTGTTGCAGTATGGTATGTAAACACCATAAATTTACATTTACATTGAAAAACCATTTGGTTTCCTTTAATGTATTAGCACCAAGCAATAGAAAAGGATAACGCAAATGGTTTCTGCTAATACATTATGCAAGAATGTTCTTAATGTCAAGAATAGTGATAGAAAACTTCTTTAATCTTTATCTCTGATGAGGGATGGCGTGAAAACATCCGTATCAAACCAGACATCATTTTACATAAAATATAGTTTTCATTATTTTATAGGATTCGGGTATCAAAATAGGAAGGATATTGTTTTTTTTTTTGATAAAAAAGACGAATGAAGGCAACGGATTTGGATGAAAAAAGATTGAAAAATGTGGAAAAAATAGTCCGAGGTACAAAAAGTGATGCATTTCATGAAAAGACAGGTTGTTTGACTGGTAAAACAAAAGATAGATGAGAATTTAGAAAAAAAAAAAAAAAATAGCGATATTTGTTTGACAACTGAACATAATGAGCTTATAATAAGGATATAAGAAATGTACAAAAGATACAAATGCAGATGGAAAATCGGGTGGGATTTGTGCTGTATTTGTCAAAGGTTGTATGTTGAAAAGTGTGTAAAATTTTATGTAAAGAAGGAAGTTACACGATGGGGAAATTTAGGTAACAATTAATCCAAAACAAGCCAGCTACACCAGAGGTGAACTGGCAGCAGGCAAGAGTACTTGAGATGTGCATGCAGCATTCGATACTCAGGCAGGAACTTACGAGGAGATGCGTGCAGCATACCGCGAAGAGAGAAAGATGTGGAACAGCGGCGGGCCAGAAATGGCAGAGACAATCGACTTTGAGATTCCTTTTGGTGAGGATAAAGTTCCAGCACGTTTACTTCGCCCAGTAAAGCTGAAGCTTCCAGTTATCTTCTTTATGCATGGTGGCGGATTTGTATTAGGTGATAACGATACACACAATCTGGTACAGAGAAAGCTTGCAGCTTATTCCGGATGTGTTGTTGTAGGTATTGAATATACTTTATAACCAGAAGTAGTTTATCCTCGTGCGATTGAGGAATGTACTACAGCTTGTAAATATGTATTAGAGCATGCAGAAGAGTACGGCATTGATCCAGAAAAATTTGGATTCGCAGGAGATTCCGGCGGAGCAAACCTTTCTATGGGCGTTACAATGCACTTACGTGATGATGGATTTGATATCTCTAGAATCAAAGGTAACATTTTATTCTACGGATCTTATGGTATGAAAGCCAGTGTCAGCAGCAACCTTCACGGTGGAAGCTGGGATGGAATGAGCGAGGAAGACCTTGCATTCTACTTGGAAATTTACCTTGGCGAAGGCGTAGATCCTATAGATTGTCCATACTTTGATACATTTATCAATGACCTTACACATGATGTTCCACCTTGCTTCATCGTTTCGGCAGAACTTGATCCACTGAGAGATGACAGTAAGTTACTTTATGAGATTCTTACAAACAACGGAATCCAGGCTGAATACCATGAGTACAAAGGTGCTCTTCACGCATTTATCCACTACAGCAAAGTTATGGATGACGCAGAAGATGCATTACGCAGAGGAGCTCATTTCTTCGCTCACAACTGCGGTTTAGATCCAAGTAATTAATCTACATACATAAATCGATATTCATTCCAAGAGGGGGTCACTGTATTTATACAGCGGCTCTTTCTTTTTGAAAATGCTGATGTAGAGATGAAATAGTTATACGGAATGTTTTAAAGAACTATGAATAGAGGACTGGGGAAATTTGGCGTAGGGATTTTTGATAAGAAATAAAAAGCAGAATGTTTGATTTGCAAACATTCTGCTTTTTTGGATAAAATTACAGCCGGGGAGGAACCCGGCTGCAGCGAAAGAATATGGTAAATATATATTATATAGGAAAAAGCTTTAGTCACAGAAAACATAGTTTCTGGAGTCGATTTAATGCTTCTTCAACACGGCTCTTTGGAAGAGCAAGGTTTACACGGATTCCATACTCATTATGGAATGGTCGTCCATCCTGCCAGTAGACACCGACAGACTGTCCTTTTTGTAAAGGTCTTCTAATGTCTGGTTGTGCAGTACACCAGCCTTTACAGTCAAGGAAAAGCATATAAGTACCTTCTGGTTTTGCAGTATCAATACCATCAATGTTGCTGAAGAAGTCATATGCGATATTGACATTTTCTGTTAATACTTCGCATAATTCGTCTACCCATTCATGACCTTCCGGCTTATAAGCACCGATCAATGCGTGCATGGATAAGACATTCATGTCGTTGTAATGGCAGAGGGAAGATTCTTTGTCGATGCGATCCTTCAGCCATGAATTATAAATAATATGATAAGAACCGATCAGACCGGCAAGGTTGAATGTCTTAGATGGTGCATATAATGCAATGGTACGGTTTTGCATCTTCAGACACAGACTGTGTTGGAATATGCTTGTGGCCATTTAAGATAAGGTCAGACCAGATTTCATCAGAAATAACAAATACATCATATTTTTGGAAGAGTTCCATTGCTCTTTCTATTTCCCAACGCTCCCATACACGACCGGTTGGGTTATGCGGGTACAGAAACAGCAGCATGGATATGATTTTCTTTGATCTTACGCTCCATGTCTTCATAGTCCATACGCCAAACCCCATTTTCATCGCGTACAAGTGGACTCAGGACCATATTGTAGCCATTATTTGTCAGACTGGCTGTAAAACCAATGTATGTAGGAGAATGAAATAAAACAGAATCACCCTTCGAGCATAAAACACTTAATGCGCTGATCACGCCGCCGAGAACACCGTTTTCATATCCGATATGTTCCTCAGATAACCCGGATTTACCCGTTTCTTAACTTATGCCAGTTGATAATGGATTCAAAATATTCAGGACGTGGGCGGAAATATCCGAAAGCAGGGTGCTTCGTGCGCTCGATAATAGCGTCCTGTATCGTTGGTACTGTTGGGAAGTTCATGTCTGCTACCCACATCGGGATCAGATCAAAGCCTTCTTTGATCGGTGCAAATGAGATCCAGCTGGCATTCATAGGCGGATTTACTGCAATTGCATCCATGCCGTCGCGGTTTAAAATACTTGTAAAATCATACTTCATCTAATAGGCCTCCTTACGTTTTTACGTTTGTGAATACATTATTTTAGCTCTTTTTCTTAATCTTTCCGGTAGCTGTTCGCGGAAAGTCATCTACAAACTGCCAGAAAGTAGGAACCTTAAATTTGGAAAGCCGGTCACTGCAATACTGTTCTAATTCTTGCAATCGTCAGGCTTTCTCCATCGGCAAACTGAATAAATGCTTTTACTGCCTGGTTGCGGATTGGATCCGGAATGCCGATTACGGCAGCATCAGCAATTTTGGGTGGGAAGTGAGAACACATTCTACTTCCAGGCTGCTGATATTTTCGCCGGATCGTTTGATCATATTTCCCCAACGATCGATAAAGAAGAGCCAGCCGGCTTCGTCTATATATACTCTGTCACCGGAATGAAGCCATCCATCTTTGTCCAGAAGACATTCTGTCGCACCTGGGTCATTGTAATATCCTGGTGTAAAGAGAACGACCCGGAATACCGTGGACACAGATCTCACCGGTTTTACCCGGGCAACTTCCTTTCCGTCGCAATCGATAATCATTGATATCGTAAGATAAAGCAGCACGCCCTACAGAAGGCCAGTTCTTATCTCCGGAGATCGGAGAACAGGTAACGGCAGAAATCGTTTCTGTCATTCCATAGGAGTTCAGAAGCTGAACGTGGAATCGACGTTCGAATTCATCTTTTTCTTCTGTGCTTAATCCCATAGAAAAATAGACCTGTTTCAGACAATGATCCTGCTCCCATGGTTGTACAGGCTGCAGCATCAGTGTCCGGTTCATAATGGACATGGTATCTGTAAAGTTTGCTTTTGTATCACAGATCTGTTTCCAGAATTTATGTGCGCTGTAATGCTCTACCATGATCAAGTGTACCGCCGGCAACAATGACGGACATAGCAGCCATTTCCTGAAAATCCATATGGTAACATGGCATACACGAAAGAAAACGGTCTCCGGGGCACATGCCAATCTGCTGCATATGGATAATACCACCATATACGACATTGCAGTGCGTATAGATCCGCCTTTCGGGTACTGCGTTGTTCCAGAGGTAAATAGGATGACGGCAGTATCCTCCGGAAGAATCTCGCAGGATTCGTCCAGTCGGCTGCCGTCAAAAAAACTACTTGCTGAAAGAGAGAGAATGTCCGGATCCGGACATTCTCCCCAGGCTAAAATAATGGTAGAGAGTAGTAAATCTTCTTTATTGGACTGATAAATAGGAAGGGAAGACGGCTCAACGATAATGCGATGGATATCACATTTCTGAAGGACGAATTTGCTTTCCTGCAGGCGATAGTGCTCATTCAGCGGAACGGATACAGCGCCGATCTGCGCAAGTGCAAGCCAGCACATCAGATATTCTGGTGAATTGTGCAGATGAAGTGCCACCAGTTCGCCTTTACGGATTCCTAGCGAATGAAACCAGTTTGCTGTCTGAATAACACGGTAGTGAAATTCAGAATAAGTGTAGCTGGTAAGCTGGTCATCAACTGAAATATATTCCAGAAAATTCTGATTACCATAAAATTGTACAGTCTCATTCCATTGAGAGGAAAGAGTGCGGTTACCTGCAATATCAGTCATGATTTCTGCCTTTCATTAGGATAATTTTCCGTTAAAAGTGGGATGATCTTATACATATCTCCAACAAGTCCAAAGTCACAGTTTTTGAAAATAGGTGCGGACTTATCTTTATTGATAGCAACGATCACTTTGGATTTGTTGATACCACCGATATGCTGAACCTGTCCGGATACACCAGTACAGATGATAAGATCTGGCTTAACCTGAACACCTGTGATTCCCATGTAGGAAGATTTTGGTAACCATTTGTTGTTCTCAGCGATTGGACGGGAACATCCAACTTCACCATCGATAGCAGAAGCCAGCTTCTCACACATAGCAAGATCTTCCTGTGCAGCAAGTCCACGGCCGACATCGACGATACGTTTTGCAGCAACAAGGTTTACAGCTGTTTCACGTTTCTCATCTTTAGAAACACGTTTTAAGCTTGCGGATGCAGCACCGGCGATTGGAGCGATGTCTGTGCAGGCACCTGTTCCTTCTGCTGCTGCGAAGATTCCGCTGTTTACAGTGAATACACTGTAAGCTGTTTCAATCACCTGTTTGTTAACAGCTGTTCCACCGAATACAGTACGCTCGAAGCATGGTTTACCGTCTTCAGAGTAAGAGAAGAGATGGTTGCGAACACTGCTGTTTAAGTAAACACTGAGTTTTCCTGCAAGAGCACGTCCAAGGATTGTATTTCCAACAAGAACGCAGGCAGCATCAGATTTTAAAATCTCTTCTGCGATAGCTTTTGCAAAATCTTCCGGAGAACCGGATTCTTCTAATGGACATGTAAGAATGTGGTCTGCTCCACACTCAGCTGCAGCTGCACCATCACCGAAAACAACAGCTGTAACATCGGAAGCAACGTTTCTTGCTCCGGCACAGAGTTCGGATAATAAAGCATTATTTCACTAATTACATAAGATTGCATATCTAAAATCCTCCTTTAAGCCTATAAAGCTTCTTTCTTAAGGAAAGCAACTAAAGCGTCTACTGCTTCTTCGCTGTCTCCTTCGATAATTTCCTGACGTCTCTCCTGCTGTTCTGGAGCAAGCTGCTCAAGAGTAGATGCAGAAGCGTTTAAATCTGCAAGATCTGTAGTAAGAACTGCAACCGGTTTTTTACCTGCCTGCATGATATCACGCATAGCTGGAACAGTCGGAACGTTGATCTCAGATGAAACGGAAAGAACTGCTGGAAGTGCTACTTCAAAAACTTCAGTGCTGTTCTCAAGAGTACGCTCAACAAGAACGGTATCACCGTTTGGCTGGATGGAAGTTACGTTGTTTAAGGTTGGCCAGTCAAGTAATGTACCAAGCTGGATACCTGTTACCTGATTGTAGAGATCGGAAGAACCGGTTCCGCAAAGAACGAGGTCAACTTCTTCCTGCTCACGGATTGCTGCTGCAAGAGCTTTTGCTGTTTCAAAAGAATCAGAGAAGCTGTGATCGTCGCTGATCACAAGTTTTAAATCATTTGCACCACGGGAAAGGATATCTTTACGGATCTTTGTTGCATCAAGAGCTTTGGAAGAACCAACGCTTAATGCGGTAACGGAACCCTTTGTCTCTGCAGAAAGCTTCTTTGCTGCTTCAAGGGCGTTTAAGTCATACTGACTGATTTTGCTGGTACATCATCAAGAGCCAGCTCTCTGTTAGGAAGAACTTTGATCTGTTCTTCATCCGGTACTACTTTACAACATGTAATAATTTTCATTTGCTCACCTGCTCCTAAAATTATTTTTTGTGGTGTTTTAAACTGTTTCAATCATAGAAATAGAAGATACAATACCATGCGTCGTCTCAAATTGTCTTGAATTGTTTAAAATTGTATGGTAAAAAATAATTTTGAAAAATGAAACAAATTTAAAACGGGACAAAATGTTAAATTTGTAAGCTTATCTTATTATGAATAAAGCGCGGTGTCAACAATAAAACTGTAAATAATTGAAAAAAATATCGAAAAAAAATAAAAAAAAGCTTGCAATTTATTCAAAATAACGAAATAATAGAAGTATGATAAAAATAAAACGAAATGTTTGAAACGAAAATGAATTGTTCGGACGTCAAACAAAACAGGAGGAGGTTATCATGAAACCTTTGGAAGCAGTATCGGTATTGGATCTCACTGAGGGAAACCCGTATATCGGAAGCGTGTTTGCAGATTACGGGGCAACAGTACTTAAGGTGGAAAAGCCACAGGGCGGCGATGATATCCGGCGCCGGGGAGGAACACCGGAGGAAGAAGGACCATATGCACAGTACTATCTGCGCGGCAAGAAGAGTATTGCAATTGATTACACAACAGCAGACGGTCAGGAGATCGTAAAAAGCTTGCAGCAAAATGTGATATGGTAGCGGTAAATAAACAGGAAGATTATATGGAAAGACTCGGATTGGGGTACGAGAACTTAAAAGCAGTGAATCAAGCTTATTTACGGAGTGTTAACACCATTTGGTAAAGAAGGACCATGGAAGATTGTCCTGACTATGACCTGATCGTTATGGCAAAATGCGGACTGCTTGAGAAGACCGGTTTTCCGGAGAGACCGACAAAGTTTGGTTTCCCACTGGCTTACATTTATGCAAGCTGGCATCTCACAGCCGGAATGATGGCTGCATATCTGAAAGCAGAAGAGCGGCGAGGGCAGTAAAGTTTCCGTAAGCTCATGGCATACGATGATGGAGCTTGATGATACTTTTGCAGAATGTATGCAGGGACTGAATGTGTTACCTAGACGTCTCGGCAACGGATTCCCGACAACGAACCCGACTGACACATTCCACTGTAAGGACGGCTGGTTCGCTTTAAGTATCGGAAGCGATAAACAGTGGCTTGACTTTGCAAGAGAGGCCGGCAGGGATGACTGGGGAGAGGGAAGCGTATATGCACACGGATCGTTCCATGAAGCATTACTTCGGAGAACTTGACCAGCAGTTAAAAGACTATTTTGCAACGATCTCAATTGATGAAGCAGATCAGATCTGCCGCAGGGCAATGGTACCTGGCGGACCTTGCAATACAGTAGAAGAGCTGATGAAGGATGAACAGGTTGCAGACCGTGGAATGATGATCACGGTAGGCGGAGAGACACAGATCGGAATTCCGGCGAAGTTCTCCGGTGCGGATGATCTTGATAACATAGAACCTGGTCATGTGCTTGGTGCAGATACGCAGGCAGTTCTGACAGAATACGGTGTAGAATAAGGAGAGTCAAAGGCTATGGGAACAGAGAACAGAAAGGGACCATTGAAAGATGTAAAAGTGCTTGATTTTACGATTGCACTTGCAGGTGTATATGTGGCATGGCAGTTTGCAGATATGGGAGCTGAAGTCTGGAAAGTAGAGCGCTACGGCAGCGGCGACCAGGCAAGAACATGGGATCCATTCGTAAACGGATTAAGTACTCTTTATACAGCATATAATAAGAATAAGCAGAGCATTGAGCTGGATCTGTCTTCTCAGGAAGGCAAACAGGTCATCTACGATATGGTAAAGGAAGCAGATGTCGTACTTGAAAACTTCAAGAGCGGTTCCATTGACAGACTGGGACTTGGATACGAAGAACTGAAAAAGATCAATCCAAAGATCGTGTTCGTATCACTGAGCGGATTCGGAGCGACAGGACCTCTGAAAAAATATCCATGTTATGATGCAATCGCAGCAGCCCGCGGCGGATTTGCAGGAAGCAACGGAGAACCGGACGGTGCACCAATGAAAGCAGGAAATGCAAATTGTGATACCTTAACCGGAACACACGCATTAAACGCAGCGCTGATCGGTCTGATCCAGGCACGTAAGACAGGAGAGGATGCAGAGTTGATATCGGTATGATGGATACGGTAATGATCTCCTGTGGTGAGACTGTTGTCGATTACGGAAAAGGAACTTATACACAGTCAAGATTCGGTAATCATGACCGCTTCACCGCACCATACGGAATTTTCGAAGCAAGAGACGGCTGGGCAGTTATCATTGCAGACAGCGAGGAACGCTGGGCAAAGATGTGTGATGCATTAGATGCCGGACACTTAAAAGACGATCCAAGATTTGCAGATAACGCGGCAAGAATCGCAAACAGGGACAGCCTGGTAGAAGAACTTGAAAAGTAACCGTTACTTATAAACGGAGCGAGATAGAAAAACGCCTGACAGAAGCCGGGGTACCGGCATCTGAAGTACTTCCTTTTATTGAAGCATATACTTCAGAACATGCAAATTCAACAGAGACGACAACACTTGTTGATCAGGAAAAGATTGGACAGATGAGATTCTATAACAATCCGATCCGGTTCAACGACGAGTTATGCCCGATCTGGAGAGGAGCACCACTTCTGGCGAAGACAGCAGAGAGATTCTTGCAGGACTTGGATACAGCGAAGAAAAGATTGACCAGCTCTTTGCAGACGGTGTTGTCGGAAGCAGCATGATTTAATCTTGGATCACAGATAGAATACAGGTTTTGCGTAGGAGGAAAGATGCAGATAATCAGAGTCCCGGTAGGGGCATTTATCACAAACTGTTATATTGCAGAAGGACAGGAACCGGGAAGAGGATTTCTCGTTGATCCTGCAGATAATCCGAAAAGCTGATCTCCATCCTGGAGGAAAAGCAGATCTGTCCGGAAGCAATTCTTCTGACACATGGTCATTACGATCATATTCTTGCGGTACCGAAGCTGCAGGAACGATGGAAAGAGATTCCGGTGTATTGCAATGCAAAGGATATTCCGGAGAGTCTTACGGAGTATGATATGGGACAGCAGTTCCCGACAGTCAGGGCATTTAAGAATGTGAAGACGATCGAAGATGGACAGGAGCTGGTGATCGCAGGAACAGAGATCACTGTGATGGAAACACCGGGACATACGCCGGGATCCGTTCTGTTTCTGACAAAGGATGCAATCTTTACCGGAGATACGATTTTCCAGGGAAGTATCGGAAGAACGGACTTTGAAGGTGGAAATGAGCGCCAGATGATGCAGAGCCTGAGAAAAATTAATAATCTTGCCATAGAGGACATTACCCTATGTCCCGGACATGGCGACACAACCACATTGAAGTGGGAAAGAGCACATAACAGCTATCTGAAGATGTGCAGATAGCTGTAAATGATAGAAAAAATGAGGTGACAATTATGGGGAAAGAAAGTACTTACTGAACTGAAAAATGGCGTATTGATCGTAACAATCAACCGTGAAGAGCGCCGCAATGCAATCGACCCGGAAACATCCGCAATGATGGAACAGATCTTAAACGATGCTGAACAGAATCCGGAAGTTGGCGCGATCATTATCACAGGAACAGGCGACAGAAGCTTCTGTTCCGGAGAAGATTTAGCAGCTTATGATGAAAACGGAACCTGTCAGACAATTATGGCACATGGATTTGCAGGAATCACAGAACGTCTTTCCGCAAAACCGATCATCTGTGCAGCAAACGGAACTGCAGTAGCAGGAGGTCTTGAGATCGCACTTGCATGTGACATTATCGTTGCATCTGAGAATGCAAGATTCGGACTTTCTGAAGTAAAAGTCGGATTCCTGGCAACAAGCGGAGGACTGATCCGTTTACCAAACATCATTCCTAAGAAGATCGCATCTGAGATGGTTCTGACAGGAAAACTGATCGATGCACAGCGTGCTTACGAGGTAGGTCTTGTTAACTATGTTGTTCCAAGAGAACAGGTTATGGACAAAGCAATGGAATTAGCAGAGATCATCGCTGCAAACGCACCGATCTCATTAAAACTCAGCAAAGAGATTTTCCATGTAGCAACACAGTGCTCTTTCGAAGATGCACAGAGATATTGCAATCGCTGCTGGGATTACATCGAGAAAACAGAAGATGCAGTAGAAGGACCAAAAGCGTTCTTAGAGAAACGCAAACCGGACTGGAAAGGCAGATAATAACAAGTGTTTGGCATGGAATGAAAAAAGAAACCATGTAAAATATAATTAAGAAAAATAATGGAGGAAATAATATGGATTTCAGAATTACAGAAGAACAGGAATTAATGGTACAGGCAATCGAAGAGGCTATGACAAGAGAAAATCTTGAGCCTTACTTCCAGGACTGTGACAAAAACCACACACATCCAGAGAAATGGTGGGAAATCTTAAAAGAGCTCGGATGCTTTAGTATGTTCTTACCAGAAGAAGCTGAAGGAGAAGACGGAGAACCAGGTGGCGGCGAAGGCGCAGTTACAATGTTCCTCGTAATGGAAGCTTTAGGACGCTGTGGCGCACCAATCTACCTTTCTGGGATCATGTAAAAGCTGATGCACTTTTAGAGAATGGAACAAAAGAGCAGATCGATAAATTCATGCCTTTATTCTTCAAAGGAAACGGAGCATTCGCACAGGGATTCTCAGAACCAACTGCAGGTACTGAATTATCCAGCAATACAATCCTTACAACTTATACACGTCGTAACGGAAAAGTATACATCAATGGACACAAACATTTCATTTCCGAGCACAGGACAATGATTACTGTCTGACACTTGCTAAAACAGCGAGAATCCAGAACAGCTTACATTATGGTTTGTTCCTACAAACGTTCCAGGCTGCAAGAAAGAGCCAATGGAAAAATGGGATTAAACATGGAAAACGTAAACGACATCTGTTTTGATGATGTTGAGATCGAAGAAAGCGATATGTTCAGCTTCGAAGGAAACGGATTAATGGCAACATCCAAAGGTTTTGATTACGAGCGTCTGATCGATGCATTCAACGCATATGGACAGGCATTATGTGCATACGAAGATGCATGCAGATACGCAAACCAGAGAATCGTAAAAGGTCAGGAGATCGGACGTTTACAGCTGATCCAGAACCATATCATGGAAATGACCATGAAGATCGAAGCTATGAGAAATATGCTTCTTCACTACGCATGGAACAAAGATAACAACTGCCTGACAAGAGCAGAGGCATCTATTGCAAAACAGTTCTGTTCTGAATCTGCAAATGATATCGCTGACCATGCACTCCAGGTAATGGGCGGAATCGGACTGCGGAAGCCGCGTAAGCCGTATTTATAGAGACTTAAGAATCACACGTATTTCCGGTGGAACAGGTGAGATTCAGACAGTTATTGCAAGCCGTCAGGTATTAAAGAAATATAAATAAAGAGAGGGAATGGAGGATATTTGCAATGAAGAATATTCTTGTCTGCATTAAGCAGGTACCGGATACGACAGAAATCCGTATCGATCCGGTAAAGAAAACACTGATTCGCGAAGGAGTACCAAGTATTGTCAATCCATTTGATGCATACGCATTGAACTCGCAGCAAGAATCAAAGATAAAGAACCAGGTACGAAGATTACATTAGTATCTATGGGACCACCACAGGCAGAGAACGCTTTAAGAGAGTGTCTTGCTGTAGGCGGAGACAAAGCATACCTTGTCAGCGGAAGAGAATTTGGAGGAAGTGATACACTTGCAACAAGTTACATTCTTTCCTGCGCAATTAAGAAATTAGAAGAATTAGAAGGAAAATTCGACATCATCTTCTGTGGAAAACAGGCAATTGATGGTGATACAGCACAGGTTGGACCTGAAATCGCTGAGCATATCGGACTTCCACAGGTAACATATGCGATCGAAGCAGAAGCTGAGGAAGACAGACTTGTGATCAAGAAAGAAGTAGAAGCCGGATTTGAGAAGGTTGCAGTTTCTTACCCATGTCTGATCACCGTAACAAAACCATCCTTCGATCCTAGATTCCCTACCATCAAATCCAAGATGGCTGCAAAGAAAGCAGAGATCAATGTTCTCGCCTATGCAGACTTAGAAGCTGGTATGGATAATGAGAGAATCGGATTAAAAGGTTCTCCAACAAAGGTTAAGAAAACATTTACCCCAGAAGTAAAAACTTCAGGTGTGAAGATCAATGAACCGACATCAGAAGAAGGCGCAGAAAATTATTTGCCATTCTCTGCGAAGATAAAGTATTTTAAGGAGGTGAAAAGAGATGGCGGTAGAAAAGACAAAGGATCTTTGGGTCTTTATCGAAACAGAGGATGAAGGTACTGCGAAAAGCGTAGGACTTGAGTTACTCGTTCCAGGTAGAAGACTTGCAGATAAACAGAACGGAAAACTTGTTGCAGTAATTTTAGGAAGCAATGTTGCACCAGCACTCGAAGCTGTAAAAGCACACGGCGCTGACGAAGCAATCGTTGTGGATCAGCCTGAATTAAAGCACTATAACACAGATGCTTATGCAAAAGTTCTTTGCGAACTGATCGAAAAATACGGACCATCCGTAATGCTGATCGGTGCTACAAATAACGGAAGAGACATCGGACCTCGTATTTCCGGCAGACTTGGAACTGGTTTAACAGCAGACTGTACAGCATTAGATATTGATGATGAGACAGGCAACATGGCATGGACAAGACCCATTGGTGGAAACCTGATGGCAACAATTATGTGTCCTGACCACAGACCACAGCTTGGAACAGTCAGACCTGGCGTATTCAAGAAGAGTGAACCAGGTGAAGTAAAAGACATTCCGGTGATCAAAGAAAAAGTTGAGATCACAGATGCAGAAAAACGTGTAGAGTTACTCGAAGTGATCAATGAGATGGCAGGGGAACTCGTTGATCTGGAAAACGCAGAAATCATCGTTTCCGGTGGACGTGGAGTAGGCGGACCAGAAGGTTTTGCACCTGTAAGAGAGCTTGCAGAAGTATTAGGTGCTACAGTAGGAGCATCCAGAGCAGCTGTTGATGCAGGATGGATCCACATGCACACCAGGTAGGCCAGACTGGTAAAACAGTTGGACCAAAGATCTACATTGCCTGCGGAATTTCCGGAGCAATTCAGCATCTTGCCGGTATGAGCAGCTCTGACGTGATCATTGCAATCAACAAAGATCCAGATGCACCAATTTTCAATGTGGCTGATTACGGTCTTGTTGGAGACCTGAAAGTAGTTCTGCCAATTCTGACAGAAAAGATCAGAAAATACAAAGGGTTATAAGAAGTAGCCAGAGGTTTTTTGATTAAAAAAGTAAGAGAAGAGAGGTAAAACACTATGGAATTTAAATTAAATGAAGACCAGCAGTTAATGAAAGACATGTTCGTTGAATTTACAGAGCAGTTTGTCAAACCAATCGCTGCAGAGTTAGATGAGCAGGAGCGCTTCCCGGAAGAACTGATTCCACAGCTTGGAGAAACAGGACTTCTCGGAATCCCGGTCGCTGAAGAGTACGGCGGAGCAGGTGCAGACAATATGTCTTACGTTCTTGCAGTAGAAGAAGTTTCTAAAGCATGCGCAAGCACAGGTGTTACAATTTCAGCTCATACATCTTTATGCTGCTGGCCAATCGAAGCATTCGGAACAGAAGAACAGAAACAGAAATACCTTCCAGATCTTGCATCTGGTGAAAAACTTGGTGCTTTCGGTCTTACTGAGCCGGGCGCTGGATCTGACGCTGCTGGACAGAGAACAGTTGCAGAAGACAAAGGCGATCACTACTTATTAAACGGAAGCAAGATCTTCATCACAAACGGTGAAGTTGCTGATGTTTACGTTGTATTTGCAATGACAAACAAAGAACTTGGAAACAAAGGAATCAGTGCTTTCATCGTAGAAAAAGGATGGGAAGGATTCAGCTTTGGAAGTCATGAGAAGAAAATGGGTATCCGTGGATCTTCTACATGCGAGCTGATTTTCGAAAACGTAAAAGTTCCGAAGGAAAACCTTTGGGAGAAGTTAACAAAGGATTCAAGATTGCTATGGCAACTCTTGATGGCGGACGTATCGGTATCGCTGCACAGGCACTTGGTATTGCTGAAGGCGCATTAGACGCAGCTGTAGAATATGTTAAGACAAGAGAACAGTTTGGACGTCCTATCGCAGCATTCCAGAATACAAAATTCACACTTGCTGATATGAAGACAAGAGTAGAAGCTGCTAGATACCTTGTATATAGCGCTGCTTGTGCAAAAGATAACGGCGAACCATACTCTGACAAAGCTGCTATGGCTAAATTATTCGCTTCTGAAACAGCAAGAGAAGTTACCTGGAGAGCAGTACAGTTATTCGGTGGATATGGATATACAAGAGATTATCCAGTAGAAAGAATGATGCGTGACGCTAAGATCACAGAAATCTATGAAGGCACTTCTGAGATCCAGAAGATGGTAATTGCAGGAAATTTGCTGAAATAGTTTCTGGAGACAGAAATGGAGGATGATACGATGGAGAAATACTATTTTCAGCTGTAGTTGGAGGCTGTCTGATCGTTTCAGGAATCCTTATGATTTTCGTCCTTGGGAAAGAGGAAAAAAAGGTTAGAAAAGATAAGGAGGATGTTGCATGAATATATTCTTTATAGGAGTGGTTGTCAGCATACTGGTTTACATAGTGGTTGGAATCTGGGCAGGTCGTTCTGTAAAGGACGTAAATGACTATTATGTCAGTGGAAGAAATGCCCCGACGATTTTGATCGCCGGAACCCTGTTTGCATCGATGCTTTCGGTAAACGGGTTCATGGGAGACCAGGGATGGTGCTATTCCGGCAACATTACAACACTGGTATTGCTAAATTCCATGTGTGCAATGGGTTATATTGCCGGACCACTTATGTTCGGACGATATTTAAGGCGGTCAGAATGTACAACAATGCCGGAATATTTCGGAGCGCGTTACTGCGATCTGAAAAACCGGAGAGTTGCCGGAATTATTACAGCAGTTTCCCTCACAGCGTATTTGCTCTCATGTATCACCGGAGTTGGAATTTTAATGCAGGAACTGACAGGGCTTTCTTATGAGCTCTGTCTCTTCCTGGCATGGTTTTGTTTTACCGCTTTTACTTTTTATTCCGGTTCGAAAGGAGTTATTCTTACGGATACGATGATGTTCATGGTATTTTAATAGCGACGATCATTGCCGGTCCTTATGTTTTCAAGGCACAGGGTGGAATTGGTCATCTGCTGGAGAATCTCATGAATAATCCAAACATTCCGGAGAACCTTTTGGATTATCATGGCAATATTCCAGGAGCCGGGGCAACAGATGTTTTTGGTGCAGTGATGTATGCAGTGACGATGGGAATTATCTGGTTTATTACAGTGTCGGTATCGCCTTGGCAGGCAGGACGTAACATGATGGCAAAGAGCGAGCATGTTACATTCCGCGCAGGTGCGATCGCAGCGGCATGTACGGTGATTTTCCTGATGTATTTGAATCTGCAGTCTGTGACCGTACTGAATCTTAACCCTGGAATGGAAGATCCGCAGAGAGTTCTGATCTGGGCAGCATTTCATGTAATGCCGAAGCTTGTCGGAACATTGATGCTTGCCGGCATTATGGCAGCAGGATTATCTTCTGCATCCACATTCCTGTCGGTCATTGGATTTTCTATTACATCGGATATTGTTTTTGTGGAATTTAAAAGTGAAAAGCAGCAGTTATTTGTCAGCAGAGTGATAATGCTGATCCTCGGTGCGATTTCCTTACTGTTAGCATATACAGGAATCGGAAGTGTCCGCATCGTTACTTATTTTGCATCTACGATCATCGCAGCAAGCTGGGGCGTTTCCGCCATCGGAAGTGTGGTAAGTAAAAAGCTTTCCGCTACCGGAGCGAGATGGTCTATGATCGCCGGATTTGTTGGATTCATTGTTACAAAATGTCTGGTTGGATTTCATGTAGGATTATTTGCAACTGTATTTATTAACTTTTTAGACCCATTCTTTATTGGAATTTACCTGAGCCTCTTTTTTGCGATACTCGGATCAAAATTACATCCGGTGACAGAGGAGGAAAAAGCATATCAAAACTCTGATATTACCGGAGTCTGAAAAGGTAATAAAAGATTACAAGATCGACAAAGTATTTGATATCTTCTGATCGCAGCAGGAATTGCAGTGACACTCTTCCTTTTATTCGGCTGGGCGCTGCCATATAACGGAATCATATAAAATAATGATAGAGAAAACGTGGAGGGGAAACGTTATGACACAAAAATCAAAAAGCAGTAAAGTAGTTACTCTGATTCTTATGATCCTGGCAATGAATACCATTTATATGTTGCCATACCTGATGTATACATACTATACACCATTACAGGAGGCTATGGGTCTTATTGGAAGAGATGCTGACTATGGTAGATTATTAAACGTATATGGTATTGCAAACGTTATTTTATACCTGCCAGGTGGATGGGTAGCAGATAAATTTGACTGCAAGAAGTTACTTGTATTTTCCATGGTTTCAACAGGTGTTCTTGGTCTCTGGGAAGCAACATTCCCAAGCTACACAATCCTGTTACTGATCCATATATTATTTGCAGTAACAACCGTACTTACATTCTGGTCTTCTTCTGTAAAATGTGTCAACATGCTCGCTGAGGATGGAGAACAGGGCGGTATGTTCGGAAGCCTGGAAGCAGGACGTGTTTCAGGTCTGGTTCTTACTATTATCTTTACATCCATTTATGCAGCAAACGCAGCAGATAGCACAAAAGCTATGAGAATCAATGTATTACTTATCTCAATTGTTATGATCGTAATCGGTGTTCTTTTAGCATTCTTAATGCCAAAGCCAAAGAATACTGAAGCTGCAACAAACGATACATTACTTGACAGTATCAAAGCTATGGGTGTTGCATTTAAATGTCCAATCACATATCTGTTAGCAGGTATGATCTTCTGTGATCTATGTGTCTTGCATCTACAACTTATTTTGCACCATACTTACAGAACATTTGTGGATTACCGGTAAAAATCGGTGTTTTATATTCAAACTACAGCAAGATCGTTACACAGTTAATCGCTGCATCTGCAGCTGGTATTTTAGCAACTAAATTAAAACGTTCCACAAAACCCTATGATCGTAGCCGGTGTTGTTGGAGCAGGTTTATATATTGTTATGGAAATCTTACCAGCATCTACAGCAGTTATGTGGCCAATGCTTGTTGTAATGACAGTTGCTCTTATGATGATCTATGTATTCCGTGCTCTGTATTACGCAACAGTAGATGAGGAAGGAACACCTAAGAACATCGTTGGTAGTGTTATCGGTATCTCATCCTTAATCGGATTCATTCCGGATACATTCTACACATCATTATGTGGTAAATGGCTGGAAGCTGATCCTGTAGGTGGATACAAAAAGATCTTCTTAAGCTGTATTTTGGCTATGGTAATTGGTCTTGTTTGTGCATTTATTTCCAATAGAAGAATCGTAAAATTCCGCGCAGCAAACGGCAAAGAAGCTTAATTAATAAGAAAAAGATTAGTGTGTTGAAAGAATAATTCAAGCGTTGATACGTTGAATAAAAAAGACAGAGTGTCCCCAAATTGGATACGCTGTCTTTTTTCATGATTCGGATATGGAGGGTCAAAATGTTTGTTTTGTAAACTTAAATGCAAACGTTTTGACACCCTACTCTGATTTGGTAAATAAATGTCAGAAAAAAACTTCCTGTTTTTGAGAAAAAAGAGAGATATAAAAACCTTGTATTTTTAAATATCTCTCTGCTAGGATTCTTCATCAAAAGCTTTTGACAATAATTTAACATATTCATGTAAGACTTTACAAAAAGAATTCATTTCACTGATAGAGCAGACCTTTAATAGTTCTGACTGTATCTCTGCTGTTTTGTGACGAAAGCGATATAAAGGGTATTTAGACGTTCACCGTCCGGAGTAGTGTATAGATGCACTACTTTGCATTACCGGGACGCTTTTCGCGGTAAATGTAGCCACCTTTTTCTAGGTTGGAAACAATGGATGAAATAGTTCCTTTTGTCCGATGTTGTTTTGGGATAAATCACTTACGGTAATCCCTGGATTTTGTTCAATCGTAGATAAGATAGCGACTTCGACAGACTTGATCGGACGATCATTACCGTAGTCACGAGTTCCATTTTGCATATCTGTGAACAGCATAGCGAACATGGAAAGATCACTGGCATAGGCGATGAGATTCGTACTATCCTTATCCCCTGTATTGTAATATTGTACCATGTATGCGGTACCTCCTTGAATGATTGCATATCAGAATAATAATGATATATATATGTAATATATCATGAGAAAATAGGAATGACAAGGAAAAGGGGAAAAACAGGAAAAGGACAGAAAACATTTCTATACAAGAATTAATTCCAGGATCAATACAACCGTACAGCAGCCGACAGATACTTGAAACAGACTTGCGCCAAACCATGCACCGATCATCCAAAAACGAGTGCGATAGCACCTGCAACAGGACTTTGTGTTGCTTCGATGATCGCAGGAAAAGTCATGACGGATAACGTAATATATGGAACATAATATAAGAAAGACTGGATAAATTGATTTTTGATCGGTTTTCGGATCAGAGTCAGAGGAAGCACACGGATCGCGTAAGATACAAGTGCCATGACAGCAATATAAAAATAAGGGTTGTGTGTCATAAAAAAACTCCTTTCGATAGTGAAGACAGAGTGAAATATATGTAATGTTTCAATTTAGGTAGTTGCATTTTTATCTTTTTCCGGGGTGGCCGGGAATAGAATCGCAGCAGCAGAAGACAGGATCACCGTCAAAAGAATGGTCCTTGTTCCACTTGAAAGAGAACGGGTTCAGATAGCCGGGCGTGCAATTGTGATCCCAAACAGCTTGTCGGTCACATCATAGGCGATAAAAAGCCGATGGATAAAAGGGGTGTCTTCCGAGAAGCGTTGTGCAAGTGCACAGCTCATCAAAAGATAACGGGCATTGGAGATTAGCGTGATGATCGCAACTTCAAGATAAGTGGCATTTGCTGCGATCAGTGTAAAAGCAGCATATTCACCTGCTGAAGCGTTATTGAGGAGGCTGGCAAGAAATCCCTGTAAAGGATTCAGACCGGCATTCCTTGTGGCGATTCCAAGAGAAAAGGATACCGCAAAATAACCGAGTGCGATCGGAAATCCGTCCCGCATTCCTTCGGTGAAAACTTTCCGGCTGGAAAGTATAGACCGGATGTTGGTTTGTTTTGAATGTCTGTATATTGTGATTCATAAAAATTCTCTTTTCATCAGGTTGTTAATATCAAATTAACTATGTGGAAGAGATGATGGGGAAATTTGAAAAAGATACCGGAGCAGGCAGATTTTTCAAAGATTTTAAGAAATATCATGGACTTCCGGTTCAGGATGCCATTTTCTTTAACCAGAGTGATCTAATCTGTGATATGGCAAAACACGAGGACTTTATTGTTATGGGAAGATGTGCGGACGTTGTACTCACGAATCATCATATCCCACATATCAGTATTTCATCACAGCATCGTTTGATCAGCGTGTACGCCGTATGATGGAAATAAACAGCTTAAACTACAAGCAAGCGGAACACCTGTTAAAGAAGTTAGATAAACGCCATGAACGTTATTATCATGCATACACCGGTAAAAAATGGGGTGATGCGGTCAACTATGATCTGTGTATTGACAGTGCAAGTTACGGAATCGAGGAATCGGTTGAGCTGATCGAGCGTATGATCAATAAGTATCCGAATAGTTAAAAAATAATTTCATATATGTAAACACATTGCACAAAAAGTAGTGTTTTTTTTCTGCACTTTAGATTCTAAAATATATTGACTTTAGTTTCTAAAACGAGTATGCTTTTATTAAGATAAAAAATATTTCATTTAAGGAGAAAAAAGTATGGCAAACAAAGAAATCAAAACAGAGCAGGCACCGGCAGCAATTGGTCCATATCACAGGGATTTCAGCTGAAAACATCGTGATTTGTATCAGGACAGCTCCCAATCGATCCTGCAACAGGAGAGTTTGCAGGTAACGACATTGCAAGCCAGACATCGTCAGTTCCCTGAAAATGCAGGCAATTTTAGCAGAGAATGGTATGACGATGGCAGATGTGACAAAGACAACAGTACTTTGCTGATATCGCAGAATTTGCGGAAATGAATCAGGTTTATGCAGAATTTTTTGCAGAACCATTTCCAGCACGTGCAGCATTTGAAGTAGCAGCTTTACCAAAATGCGAAAGTTGAGATTGAGGCAATTGCAGTAAAAAGATAAGAGGAAAATGAAGATGAGCGTAGATTTTAACCGTGAGGTCGATCGTAGAAGTACAAGTGATGTGAAATGGCGCCCGGAAGGATTAAAGGGTATCTTCCGATAGAAGTTTCGGAAAATGAGATCCCGATGTGGATCGCAGACATGGATTTTGCATGCCCGGAGTGCATCGTAAGAGCCATCAAAGAAAGAGCCGATAAAGAGATTTTGGTTATTGCCTTATAAGCAAGAGTATTATGATGCATTAACCTGGTGGTTTGATAAGCGATTTGAATGAAGATCCATACGGACCTTGTTTCCATGATGCCGACCGTTGTCAGTGCGATCAATGTTGCAATCCGTGCATTCAGTAATCCGGGAGATAAAGTTATTATTCAGCAACCTGTATACGATCCATTTGCAGAACTGATCAAGAAAACAGGAAGAGTAATGGTGAACAATGGCCTGATCTGTAATGATGGACTATATGAGATGGATTTCCACTGCTTGAAGAACAGGCAGCAGATCCGGATGCGAAGATTATGATTTTATGCAGCCCACATAATCCGGTGGAAGAGTCTGGACAAAAGAGGAGCTTGCCCGTGTCGGTGAGATCTGTAAAAGAACAATGTCCTTGTGGATCGCGGGATGAAATCCACAGTGATCTTGTATAGGATATGTTCACACACCGTTTGCGCTGGCAAGTGATGCACCGCATCTGGTGTGCACATCTCTTGGAAAACCTTTAATGTAGCAGGACTTCGCCTTGCGAATATTTTCAGCCTTCAGCAGAACTGAAAAACAGTATGATCAGGAGATTGATGCTTATTCATACAGCGCATCCAATACATTTGGTTTGAGATGGTACAGACGGCATATTCACCGGAAGGAGAGGCATGGCTGGAAGAATTATTAGTTTACCTTCAGGGAAATGTGGAGGTTGTTTCAGAGTGGTGTCAAAAGCATAATGTAGGATTTACAGCACCGCAGGGTACATTTTTATGCTGGCTGGATCTTGCCAGTGCCGGACTGACAGACGAAGAGATTATTAAGAAGATTATTATGGGAAAAGAAGTGATCGTACCGGGACCATGGTTTGGCAAAGGCGGCGAAGGTTATTTAAGGCTGAATATTGGCTGTACAAGAAAAACGCTGGTAGAGGCTCTGAATCGGATCGCTTCTGTATTAGATAACTAATTTCAGAAAAGAACATAAATGCAGCTTTGTAGAACAAAAGGAGGAGGGTTTTATGCTGACGAATGAAATAATTCGCCTGCAGGCAGAAGCACAGCAGGATTATGTGATTGAAAGCCGACGTACCATTCATCGTTTTGCCGAAGTAAGCGGTAAGGAATTCAAGACAAGTGCTTTTATTGAAGAAGAGATTAAAAAAGCCGGTCTGCCTTATGAAAAAGCCGGTGATACCGGTTGATCGCAATTTGACACAGGGAAGCCAGGATCACGTATTGCGCTCCGGGCAGATATTGATGCGCTTCTGGTACCGGAGGAGCCAAATAACCTTGCAGGTCCTCGTGTTGTAGTGTCCGATGACCCACATACGAGTCATGCATGTGGTCATGATGCCCATACAGCAATGTTATTAGGAGCTATGCGTGTTCTTGCAGAGCAACGTGATAATCTGGCAGGCGTGATCTATTTCTGCTTTGAAGAAGGAGAAGAGGATGGCAGAGGAATATTGGCTATGTTAAATCAGCTCAGCGCCCAAGGTGTGGACGTTTGCTGGGGAATCCATGTGTATGCAGGGCTTGAATCCGGAAAGATTTGTGTTAGTGCCGGTCCACGAATGGCTGGTGCTGCGGGAGTCGGTAATTGGTTATCGGCAGAGGGGACATGGCTCCAGACCGGATATGTCGGTAAATCCTGTATTTTGTGCAGCCTCTATTCTGACCAATACAGCGACGGCCTGGGTCAATCAGATTACTGCCGGAAGAACGGTTACGTTAGGTGTGACCAGTATCCAGGGCGGCGAAGCACCAAATGTCATCCCGGACACAGCGGATATACTTGGTTCCCTGCGTTTCTTCAATGATGAAGAAGGAGAAAAAGCTGTCCGAATCTTTAAGAATGTAGCAGAGCATACGGCCGCAATGAATAATTGTCAGGTACAATTTGATGATCGTTTCTGTGTTTTATGTGCGCCAGTGATCAACGATGAGTATTATTCAAATCTTATTTCCGCTGCATTGCCGGAGGTACTTCTGGAGAACGTAACGGTTTCCTCTTGTGAGCCATGGTATGCATCGGAGTCATTCTCCTGCTATCGAAGAATTTGTCCGAGTGTACTGGCAATCACCTTGGAATTAATAATCCGTCCTACGGTTCGGGTGCAGCACATCATAATGGTTTCTTTGATGTGGATGAAGGAGTATTATCTACCGGTGTGATCGCTACACTGAAGTTTGTTGCAATGCTGCAAAAATAAAAAATCATACGCAGCAAAATAGCAAGTGCTTTACTGCTGAATGAACGTTAACTTACTGCCGTAAGATGTTTCCTTGCAATTTTTGGAATTGTCTGCAATAATTCTATATGCGGAGGGGATAGAGATGAAGGAACAGCGTATCAAATTAATCGGAAAGTTATTACATCAGCAGGGAAATACAGCAAGAGCTTTTGTACAGTATATGGATTCAGACCGTGAGTATACGGCAGATGATAAACTCTACATGAGAGAGGCACACTTTGTGATCGCGATCGGTCCCGGTGAAGGACGTACTATGTCTGAGATTGCCAGAGAGATGAATGTTACACAGGGGGCAGTTTCGCAGATCGCATCACGTCTGGAGAAGAAAGGATACGTCTGTCGCAGGAAGAATGAAGAAAACAAACGGCAGATCATTGCGTTTCTGACTGAAAAGGGAGAGCAGTTTTATACAGAGCACCAGCGATACGACGAAAGTATGCACAGGCAGATGGATGAGATCGCCCTGAACAGGTTCAATGAGGAAGAACTACAGTGCATCTTTGAATACGAACAGATCATGGAAATGTTGCTGAAAGAAGAGCTTACGCGGCATTTGACAGAGAAAAGTAAAAATTAAAAATTTTGAATTGAGAAAACGAAAAGAGCGGATATCTGAATTTGAGATTTAACTCATAGGATATGGAAGGCTCTTTTTTTATGAAAGGATTCGGGTGTCAAAAGATTTTTTACGAGATTTCATGTTTCTTCCGCTTTGAAAGCGTCCAATGCCTACAAAAGAAAGCGTTCCAGTAATGGAAATTTCCAGTATTTGTTTCTGCTGATTTTTTCTAACAGAAGCATGTACATGAAACTGATCACAGGACGGAACACTCTTGATTTTGCGAAGGATACTGTATATCGTTTTATGAAAATGATTCGATTAACGTATCCGTTTCACAACAATACTTTCAACCCGAATCATCAAGGATGCCATTCTTCCTTTGGATTCTGAGGATCGTGCAAATGTTCTTATCATTGATGATTGCCAGACTGAACTTCAGACAGCAGGAGCCGACTCATATTATGGAGAACATTGTTTATAATGAGCTGCTTGTGCGTGGTTACAATGTGGATGTCGGTATTGTGGATGTATTTGCAAAGAATAGTGAAGGAAAGAGGGTTCATAAGCAGTTAGAGGTTGATTTTGTAGTGAACCAGGGTAGTCAGAGATATTATATTCAGGTAGCTTATGATATGACTTCTGAGGAAAAGCAGACACAGGAACTTAATTCACTCCGTAATATTCCTGATTCATTTAAGAAGATTATTATAGTAAATGGAACAAAAAAGCCTTGGAGAAATGAGGAAGGATTTGTAATCATGGGCATGAAATATTTTCTGCTTAATGCAGATAGCTTGGAGTTTTAGTTTGGAAGGAGATAATATATTCCGATTATAGAAGATATGGATATAAAGTTAAACCGATTTTCCGGGAAACCTATACGCTTAGGGATGCGGTGTAAAAGAGAAGGGATACTACATTACAGATGCCTGCGCGGGATGCGGCGCCTGTGCGGCAATATGCCCGCAGCGGTGCATTGAGGAGGGCGCGCCGTACCGGATTCATCGGAATCATTGTCTCCGTTGCGGGAACTGCTATGAGAACTGTCCTGCGCACGCGATTGAGCGAAAATGAGAAAAAACGATTAGTCGTACATATCATGCGGTAAAATAGAAATGCCAGAAAATTCACGAATAATAATAAAAAATGCGAATAATAATAAAAAATATTTCTATTGACTAACAGATGTTGGGGCACTTACAATGGGAAGAAAAGGAGGGGGTTTTTATGTACGCATTGTCAAAAGCACAGGCAGGAGATATATGTACGATCAAGTGGATGTTCGGGCTTCCGGAGGCAGTCGATTTTCTGCGCCAGCATCGTGGAGGAGGGAGGAGACCATACAGGTCATCCGTAAGCTGCGGGACAGTCTGATCCTTAGGGTGCAGAATGAGCGGGTGGCGCTTTGAAAGAAATCGCGGACCGCATACAGGTTTAAAAGAGGGAGGGCAGAGCATCGTTGCGCTGCTCTCCTTTTTGTGTAAAAAGTGTCTGTCTTCTGACAAGACAACTGGTCATACCAGACACCAGATGGCAGATTGCACAAAAACAGAACCAGAAATATAGTGCAAAATAGCGTTGATTTCATAGAAAAAGTGTGTTAAAATTTAGACAAACATGAGGTATGACCAGAGCACGACCGAGCAAAGGGATACCTCGCCACAGGGAAAGGGGCATACGAATGAGTGAGTTTAAGGTGATTGAAATCAAGAAGAACATTCTGAAGACAATGACAGAGAAGCAGATGTGCTTCGTTCTGAGTTAAAGGCAGACAGAACATTTCTTCTGAATCTGATGTCTTCACCGGGATCCGGAAAGACGACCACGCTGGTGCGGACGATAGGCGCGTTAAAAGACGAGATGCGCATTGGTGTCATGGAGGCGGACATTGATTCGGATGTGGATGCCGACACGATCGCACAGACAGGCGCAAAGGCAATCCAGATCCATACGGGCGGCATGTGCCATCTGGACGCGGATATGACGAGACAGGGGATTGAGAGCCTCGGGACAAAGGACGTGGATCTCGCCATTCTGAGAACGTCGGCAATCTGGTCTGTCCTGCAGAGTTTGATACGGGAGCCGTAAAGAACGCCATGATCTTAAGCGTTCCGGAAGGGGATGATAAGCCGTTAAAATATCCGTTAATGTTTTCCATCTGCGACGTGCTTTTAATCAACAAGATCGACGTACTTCCGTACTTTGATTTTGACATCGAGGCATGCAAAGAGCGCGTGAAGAAGCTGAACCCGAACATTCCAGATCATTCCGATCTCTTCCCGCACCGGCGAGGGATGGATGCGTGGTACGACTGGCTTCGCACGGAAGTAAAACAGTGGAATAATTAAAAACTGCCGGAAGCGGCATACATATTTTATGGGTATACACAGGCTATGAGTATGCGCACTCTCTGAGTGCGCACTATTTATGCAATATAAGACGAAAACAGACGAGACAGAATAAAACAAACAGGAAAAACAACGAAAAACAAAGGAAAAGGAGACTGTTATGGCAGAAGAAAGAGAACTGATTTTAAAGCTCGGGAAAAAGATTACCGACCGTATTCCGTACAAGCTTGGTATGGAGAAGCTCACGGTAAACGATCCGGAATACTGGGGCCTTGCAGGTGTGGTTACCGATGAGATGGCGGAAGTGGCACTATGCATGGACGTGCGCAAGCCGATCACCCTTCCAAAGCTGGCAAAGAAGACCAAGAAGCCGGAGGCAGAGTTAGAGAAGCTGCTACAGGAGATGGCGGTTGTCGGAATCATCGAGTACAACTGGGAGAATCCGCAGCATGAGAAGCAGTACATTCTGCCGATGTATGTACCGGGAAGCGCCGAGTTCATGGTAATGAACAAAGAGCAGGTGGAAAAGCACACAGAGATCGCTGATTTCTTTGAGAATATGTCAAGACTTCCGCTAGAGAAGGTGACACCGATGGTGCCGCTCGGCGGAGCCGGTATCGGTATGCATGTTATCCCGGTAGAGAAGGCTATACCGGCAGCACAGGAATCTGCAGATGTGGAGCATATTTCCCACTGGCTGAAAAAGTACAAGGACAAGTATGCAATCGGACAGTGTTCCTGCCGTCTGCAGCAGAGAGTCCGCGGAGAGGGAACCGGCGATATTGAGGGCGAGTGGTGCATCGGTGTCGGCGATATGGCAGACTTCGTGGTACAGAGCGGAAGAGGACACTATGTGGAGCTTGACGAAGTGTTAGAGCTTTTAGAGCGCGCTGAGAAGATGGGTTATGTACATCAGATCACCAACATCGACGGCGAGGATAAGATTTTTGCAATCTGTAACTGTGCAGTCGGCGTCTGCAACGCTGCGCACTTCCCAGCTTTCAATACACCGAACATGTCCTGTTCTGCATACCGCGCGCATGTCACAAAGGAAAACTGTGGCATGCGGCCGCTGCGGAGTATTGCCCGACCGGTGCTGCAAAGCTCGGACAGAAGCTCTGTACAAAGAACGGCGAGATTACCTATCCGAAGCAGGAACTTCCGGATGCGGCAAAGTGGGGACCGGAGAAGTGGAGCAAGGATTACCGCGACAAGAACCAGATCAACTGCTATGAGACCGGTACAGCTCCGTAAGACCGCCTGTCCGGCACACGTTCCGGTACAGGGTTATGTGAAGATGGCAGCGGAAGGCAGATATATGGACGCCTTAAAGCTGATCAAGAACGAGAATCCGTTCCCGGCAGTGTGTGGTTCCATCTGTAACCGCCGTTGTGAGGATGCATGTACAAGAGGAACGATCGATCAGGCGGTAGCCATCGATGAGATCAAGAAATTCATCGCAGAGCAGGAGATGCATGCGGATAAGCGCTATATCCCGGAGATCGTCAACCATCTCGGAACCGGCGTGGATCTGCCGCAGAAGATCGCGATCGTCGGCGGTGGCCCGGCTGGTCTTTCCGCAGCGTTCTACTGCAGAAAGATGGGTTATCCAGTAACGGTATTCGAGAAAGAGTCCCGTCCGGGCGGTATGCTGTTAAACGGTATTCCGTCGTTCCGTCTGGAGAAAAACATCATTGACGCAGAGATCGAGGTTCTCCGTCAGATGGGCGTTACCTTCAAGTGCGGCGTAGAGGTAGGAAAAGATGTGACGATCCAGCAGCTCCGTGAGGAAGGTTTCAAGGCATTCTACGTGGCAATCGGCGCACAGGGCGGACGCAAGGCCGGAGTTCCGGGCGAGGACGCGGATGGCGTGAAGACCGGTGTGGAATTCTTAAGAAGCGTGAACCTGGATGAGAGCACAAAGCTTTCCGGACGCACGGTTGTTGTCGGCGGCGGTAATGTGGCAGTCGATGTGGCAAGAGCAGCGCTGCGCGCAGGTTCCGGTGAGGTTTCCATGTTCTGTCTGGAGTCCCGCGATATCATGCCGGCGGCAAAGGACGAAGTGGCAGAGGCTGAGGAAGAGGGCATTTCCGTAAACAATTCCTGGGGTCCGAAGGAGATTCTGACAGAGAACGGCAAGGTGAAGGCAATCGTATTCAAGAAGTGTCTCTCCGTCAAGGATGCGGACGGACGTTTCAATCCGCAGTATGATGAGAATGATCTGATGACCGTTGAGTGCGAGAACGTACTTTCCATCGGACAGTCCATCGTCTGGGGAGATCTGTTAAAGGGAACGAAAGTGGAGATCAGACCGAACGGCGGAGCCATCGCTGACCCGGTAACCTATCAGACCGCGGAGCCGTATATTTTTGTCGGCGGTGATGTATACACAGGACCGCGTTTTGCCATCGATGCCATCGCAGCAGGAAAAGAAGGATTTGTATCCATGCATCGTTTTGTCAATCCGGGACAGAGCTTAACACTCGGACGTAACCGCAGAGAGTTCATCGAACTGGATAAGAACAACATCGATGTGGAGACATTTGACAACGCAAAGCGCCAGATTCCGGGAACAAAAGCCGGTGTGGCGAAGGAGACATTCCGTGACTTGCGCTGCACGCTCACCGAGGAGCAGATCAAGACAGAGGCAAAGCGCTGCCTCGGCTGCGGAGCTTCGGTTGTGGATGAGAACAAGTGTATTGGCTGTGGAATCTGTACGACGAAGTGTGAGTTTGATGCGATTCATCTGACACGCGATCTGCCGGATGCAAGCCGTATGGAAGTCTGAGGACAAGCTGAAAGCCATCGCACCGTATGCGTTAAAGCGTCAGTTTGCGATCAAACGCAACAAGAATTAAGAGGAGTTATATGCACGAGCTGGGAATTATTGTTCATATCGCAAAGACGCTGGATCAGGTTGCAGCGGAGAACGAATTAAAAAAAATAGGATCTGTCACGTTGGACATCGGTGAGGTCAGCGGCATTGTGCCTGAATATCTGACGGAGTGCTGGGAATTTTACCGCAAAAAGAATCCGCTGATCGCAGAGTGCGAGATGAAAATAGAGTCCCTTCCGGCGGTCACAATCTGTGAGGACTGCCAGAAGACCTATGAGACGGTTACTTACGGAAGACAGTGCCCGTCACTGCGGAAGCTATGAAACTTATCTTGTGACAGGCAATGAATGCAGTATCAAGGAGATTGAAGCCTGCTGAACGGAGGCAGAGAGTTTATAACAATCATAAAATGGACATGGAGGGAAAGACACGGACTGTTTTTCCACTCATGTCCATTTTGCGTTTGTGGAAAAGTGACAGCTAAATGCCGGAATACCTGCATAAGATAAGAGGAAGAAGTATGGCGGGAGAGGGACTTCTCTTGCCGGAAAGAAGGAAAAATTGAAAAATCTGTATCAGGAGATAGAGGAATTCTGGTATCTTACATGCAGCTGGCGTTAAAGCGCGCGGGGTATACGCTTTTGGTGGACGGCATCTTTGGAACCAACACCTGTCAGGCACTCGCTGATTTTTTGCAGACCGACCGCATATGCGTGGTGGATCGGTCTGCCTGGGAAAAATTGCTGCCGTATCTGAGAGGATATGTGACAGAAGAGGGGAGAACCGGATTCTTTTGAAGATCCGGTAACGGCGGTGGAGGTGCCTTATACATCGCTGCTTACAGCGGCAGTGATTGACGGGCTGCGTGCGCTACCCGTTTTGAAGAGCGGGAGATCGGAAAAAGTGTGATGGGAAAGCCGATTTCGTATCTGGAGATCGGAAACGGGGAGAAAGAGGTATTCTACAACGCATCTTTTCATGCAAATGAGAGCATCACAACGCCGGTTCTGCTCAAATTTGCGGAGGAATATGCGCAGGCATACGAAAAGGAACGGCGCTCTACGGCGTGCCGGCGGCGGAACTGTTTGAGGAGTACCGGCTTTCCTTGTGCCGCTCGTCAATCCGACGGGTGGATCTGGTGAACGGGCTGCTTACGGACGGCGGGTATTACCGGCGGGCGCAGCAGATTGCATCGGATTATCCGGCAATTCCGTTTCCGTCCGGATGGAAGGCGAATATCGAGGGCATAGATTTGAATCTACAGTTTCCGGCAGGCTGGGAAAACGCAAAGAGAATTAAATATGCACAGGGGTACACAAAACCGGCACCCAGAGATTATGTGGGAGAGGCACCCTGACGGCGCCCGAGAGCGAGGCGGTGTACGCGTTTACCAGATCACATGATTTTAGGCTGATTCTTGCGTATCACACGCAGGGGAGGTCATCTACTGGAAGTATCTGACTATGAACCGGCGCGCTCCTACGAGATTGCGCAGTACTTTGGGAGAGTCAGCGGCTATACCGTGGAGACGCCCGCGCAGTCGGGATATGCCGGGTATAAGGACTGGTTTATTCAGGAATACGACAGACCGGGCTACACGATCGAGGCCGGGATGGGAGAAATCCGCTTCCATGTCGGATTTCGCGGGTATCTACGGGACAACGCCGGAATTCTGCTGGGCGGAATGACGCAGATTTGACAGAGAAAAACGCCTTCGTATAATGGAGCGTAGAGTTTACATTAGGAGCAGAAGATGAACTATAAGTTATACTGGGAGCTGACAAATGAGGGAGACGCGCGGCTGCTTCGGGCGTTTGGCGAGACGCCGGAGCCGCGTTTCCCGGCAGAGATAGAGGGAAGAGCGATTACGGAGATCGGGGACTACTGCTTTGCGGCGCAGGCGCATCTCCCGGCAGAATGCCGGTGCAGCTACGCAGGAGGAGACGGAGGCAGACGGCGCACCGGAGACAGCGCCGGACGGGAGATGCAGGCGGAGCGGGAGCAGACGGTGTACCGGAGACAGCGCCGGACAGGGAGGCAGACGTGATGCCGGGAGCGGATGGCGCACCGGGAGCAGAGCCGGGAGCAGACGGTGCGCTGGCGGAACTGGCAGGGGCGTATATAACGCGCGTGACGCTGCCGGAGGGCATAAAAAAGATCGGAAACTTTGCTTTTTATAATGCCACGGAGCTGGCGGAACTGGAGCTTGGAAGCGGGATAGACACGCTGGGAGCGATGCATTTATGAACTGCCGGAGCCTGTCGCGGCTGTTACTGCATGCGGACCCCTGGCAAAAGACGGGGCTCAGGCTTTTGCTGGCACAGCTTTCGTCGGATCTGGAAGTGGCCTTAAGTGGCGAAAATGGCGTGTGGGCGAAGCTGCTGTTTCCGGAATATTATGAGAGCTATGACGAGATCGCGCCGGCACATATTTTCGGCAGAAATATTGTGGGGGAGGGATTCCGGGCGAGACAGAACTTCCGCGAGGACGTGCTCGATTTCGCACAGTACGATAAGATTTTCCCGCAGGCGTGTGTGGATGAATCGGAGGCAACGCTGGGACGGCTGGCACTCGACCGCGTGCGCTATGCGGCGGAACTTTCGGAGACGCCGCGCGGACTCTACGAGGAGTATCTGAAGGCGCACAGCGGTTATCTCATCCGCCGCATCACGGATGACCGGGATCTGGAACTGGCGGAGGATTGCTGCAGCCGGAAGTTTCTGACGCGGGAGGACGTGGCGGCGTGCGCCATGCGCGGGGAAGCGGACTGGGCGGAGGGAGCGGTACGGCGCTGCTTCATCTGATGCAGCAGTATTTCGCGGAGAAAACACGGACGAGCGCTATTCGTTTGACGATTTTAAGATTGTTTTTACACGGAAAAGTACGTGATGCAGGGTAATCTGAAAAAGAAACCGGAAGAGGAGAGATGGCATGGGACATATACGACACAGGAAGAATGGGAAGCAGATGGCGGAAAAGATACTTTCTTATGTGCGCAACGAACTGTACCTGGAAATGCGGTATCTGGATGTCGCATTCTCGGCGCTTGTGCCGCAGGCGGATGCGTCGCTGCAGAGCTTTGCCACGGACGGGGACATCTGTTCTACTCCACAGAGCAGGTACTGCGTGTGTTTGAGAAAATGCACGTACCTAAACCGTGCCTATCTTCACACAGTGCTGCACTGTATTTTCTCCCATCCGTGGATTGCGGGGAACCGCGACAGGCGGCTGTGGAATCTCGCCTGTGATGTTGCTGTGGAATATACGATTGACGGTCTGGGAAAAAATGTACAGAAACGGATCTTAAGCTGGACGCGCCAGAAGCTGTACGAAGAACTGGGGAACAAAAAAAAGGTGTGTCGGCTGCCGTCGTCTACGATCTTTTGTGGGAGCGCTATTTTCCGCTGCCGGCGGAGGGAATGCCGGTCTGTGAGGAATGGCAGGCGTTAGCGCGCGAATTTTACACGGACAGTCACAAATATTGGCCGAAGCGGGAGGACGATGCGGCAAAGTGTGCGGCTGCGGCGGACAATCAGAAAAGTGGAATCAGATCGCCAGGCAGACCCGCATGGAGCAGGAGCGGCGGGGAGAGAAGCCCAAGGACGGTGAAGACCTTCTGGCGGCGCAGCTTGCGGCGGGGAAAAGCAGACGAAGCTACCGGGATTTCCTGCAGAAATTTGCCGTGCTGCACGAGGAACTGCATGCCGACCCTGAGGAATTTGATCTGAGTTATTACACGTACGGACTTTCGGTATACTGGAATCTGCCGCTCATCGAGCCGCTTGAGAGCAGGGAGGTAAAGAAGATCCGCGAGTTTGTGATCGTGGATTGACACCAGCTATTCCACCAGCGGTGAACTGGTCGAACAGTTTTTGCGCGAGACGGCAAACATCCTGCACCAGAGCGACAGTTTCTTTGCGCGTTCCGTGATCCGGTTTTACAGTGCGACAATGTGGTACGAAGCGATGCAAAGATCACGGGTGAGCAGGAGATGGAGGCATTTCTTAGGGACTTTACACTCCTTGGCGGGGCGGCACGGATTTCGCCCGGCGTTTTCCTATGTCAATGATCTTCTGGAACAGGGAGAATTAAAAGAGCTGGCGGGACTGCTCTATTTTACGGACGGAAAGGGGCGGTATCCGGCAAAGCGCCCGGACTACCGGACTGCGTTTCTGTTTCTGGAGGACTATGACGAAGCGGCGGTGCCGCCGTGGGCCATGCGGCTTTTGCTCGAGAAAGAGGAATTTTTAAATTGAGGTTGTATTTTTCTGCGAAAGGACTATAATAGCAGATATGGAAGCATAGCTCAGCCGGGATGAGCGTTCGCCTCACACGCGAGAGGTCACGGGTTCGAGCCCCGTTGCTTCCACTGGAGAGTACCGAGAGATCGGTGCTCTTTTTGTTTCTTAAGATTTCCTTAAAACGATATGAATTTATCGAAAACGATAAAATATATTGCAAAATGGAAAAACATGGATATAATAAAGCTGTGAGAAAAATACAGCAGTAAGATTGCGGAAAAGAGGTAATTATGAGTCAGAAACAGGTGGCAGGTTGGTTAAAGGGGATCACACTTTCGATTGCAGGGATGGGACTGTTGTTCTTCGGGCTGGTGGTGCCGTATCTGGCATGGGACATGGCGGTGACATATCCGGACTACGCGGCGCTCCGCATTCCGGGGATTCTCTACGGGTGGGGCATTGCGGTGTTCTGCTACGCCATTCTCTATCAGTTCTGGAAGGTCTGCGTGCAGATCGGACGCGACAATTCTTTCCGGTGAGAATGCAAGGTAGTTTGTGGTAATCAGCAGGCTGGCGTTTGTGCTGGCGGTGGTCTGGTTTGCAGGAATTCTGTTCCTCGCGGCAAAGCGGGCGCTTGGACCGGCATTTCTAATTTTTATGATTCTGCTCATTTTTATCAATGTGGTGATCGCGGTGCTTGGCGGCGCTGTCCCATCTGATCTATAAGTCGTATGAGATGAAGCAGGATGCGGGTTGACAAATATAGGACGGCAGCGGATCGTCCGGAAATGAGGAAGAGAATGGCAATCAGGATCAATATAGATGTCATGCTGGCGAAGCGGAAAATGAGCGTGACCGAGTTATCGGAAAAAGTCGGCATTACAATGGCAAATATTTCGATTTTAAAGAATGGAAAGGCAAAGGCGATCCGGATGGATACGCTTGATAAGATCTGCCGGTCATTGGGCTGTCAGCCGGGAGATATTCTGGAGTATGTAGAGGAAAAAGGGGAGGAGAACGGCGATGGAAGAGATCATGATCGGTAGGGAAATGAATCCGAAGGAAGAGAATCAGGAAGGGCAAAGATTTTTGGAAAACTGGCGGGCGCCAGCCTGCTCTATGCGCTGTATACACGGGATGCCTGTTTGAAAATGTGATGGGACTGGCGTCGGTGCTTTGGGTGGCGTCGAGTGTGTGGTATGTACGTTTTGTGTTCCGGATGTTCGGGGAAAAGGAGAGACGGGACAATGGCATTGTGCTGGGGATGATTGTACTGCTTGGAATCTCTACCGTTCTGACGGGAAACGAATGGATCGGCTGGATGAATGATCTTATTATTTTCGTGCTGCTTGTGGGGATTCTTCTGCAACTTCGCGCAATACCGGGTGGAATTTCGGAAAATATCTGGCGGAGATTGTGGCGGCGGTGTGCGGGCGGTCTGCTTTATCAGGGAAGCCGTTTGCGGATGGCGGAGCATTTTACCGCAGCAAAAGACAAGGGAGAGCCATGCGGGCTGGTATGTTCTCATCGGGATCTGTGCGGCGGTGCCCTGTCTGATGGTTCTTGTGCTCCTTTTAATGTCTGCGGACATGGTATTTGCAGATCTACTTGTTGCGGTTTGCGGGAGTGTTCGGTTCCCGGTGAAGCTACTTCGGATTCTGCTCATGCTGGTGTTTGGATTCTTATCCTCCTACTGCGGTGTGCGGTATGTACAAAAGCACGCGGCAGACATTAAGCCTTCCGCCGGAAAAACGGCGGAACCGCTGATAGCGATTGCGTTTACCGCGCCGATTGCCGTGCTGTATCTTCTGTTTTCGGCAATCCAGATCGTGTATCTTTTTATCGGAAACATGCAGCGGGGTTACTTACGCGGAGTACGCCAGACGCGGGTTTTTCCAGCTTTTGTTCGTGTGCGTGCTGAATCTGGCGGCGGTGCTTTCCATTCAGAGCTATTTTAAGGAGAACAGAGTATTGAAGGCGCTGCTCCTTGCCATTTCAGGCTGCACGCTTATTATGACGGCGTCGAGCGCCTGCCGGATGCTTCTCTATATCCGGGCGTACCAACTGACGTTTCTGCGTGTGTCGGTGCTGGTGGCACTGGCGGTGATTGCACTTTTGATGGCTGGCGTGATCGCAAAGATTGTAAAACCGCAGTTCCCGCTGTTCCGGTATGGATTTGTGCTGGCGGGAGCGGTGTATCTCGTATTTGCCTTTTCCCATGTGGATTATTTTATCGCCGCCATACAATCTGACGCACACCTCGTGAGAAGCGTCCGGGGAGGAGACGGTGGACTACAGCTATCTTTACACCCTCTCGACGGATGCGGCGCCGGCGATTGAAAAATATGCGGGAAAAAGCGGCGCGGCGGACTACAGAAAGCAGGGCTGGTATCAGCTGTACTGCGAGGCGAATGAAGAGGCATTAAATGAGACGGGACTTCGGACATATAATGTTTCACATGCGGTTGCAAAACAGCTGATGGAAGATAATGAGAATAGAGAAAAGCCGGGTGACAGCGGGCACCGGCAGAAGCGGAGAGACTGGAATGGAAGAACAGATGGCGAGACGCCTTGTCGCAGCGGAGGGAAAAAGCTGCAGCAGGCGGGACTGGTGGCGAGAACCTGGGGCAATATCAGCTGCCGTATCGACGAGAATCATTTTGTCATCACGCCGAGCGGGCTGGATTATGAGACGATGACGGCGGTGGATCTGGTGCTGATGGACATAAGAAACGGTGTGTGCTGCGGCGCGCATAAGCCCTCGAGCGAGAAGGGCGTGCATCTGGCGGCGTATCAGACATTCCCGGAGGTGGGGTATGTCATTCACACCCATCAGACCTATGCCACGGCGATCGGCTCTGCGGCTTTGAGCAGCTGCCATGACGGAGGAAGAGGCAGAGAAGCTCGGCGGGATCGCGAGAGCGGCATACGGGCTTTCCAGTACGGAGAAGCTTGCAGGGCGGTCTACGATGCCATGCAGTCAGAGCAAAGGTGGTCTTTATGGTGCACCACGGCGTGCTGATCTGCGGAAAGGACGAGGAGCGTTTTCCCGCGCCATGCTCTTAGAGGAGATCTGTAAGAGGAGCATTTTGGGACAGCCGAAAAAGAAGCCGAGAAAAGACCAGAAGCGCCAGGAAAAGCTGCTTCACGTCTTACAGAAGCATTTTCATTATGTAGGGAATCTGCGATACGCCGGCAGTCCTTCTCTGCGCGGCGAGCGGACGGGGAATCCCGGCGCAGGTGGATGATATGGCACAGATGATCGGCAGGAAGATTCCGTGCTGTCTTCATGTGCGCAGAGATATGCTTGGACTTTTAAGAAAATACGGGGCGGTGCTTGTACCGCGTGTCGGCGTTGTGGTATCCGCGGGAACGGCGGATGATGTGGAGGCGTTAAGGGCGCTTGTGGCAAAGGCAGCAGTCTGCTGTCTTCATGTGCGCGACGGTGCGTCGGCATCGCTCTCCCCGGTCAATGTGGCGAACCAGCATCATCATTATGTGAAAAGTATGCCTGCAGAAAGATGGATGGAAGCATAAGGGCAGGGAGGAATGAGATGAACGGAAAGCATGCTATATACCGCGTCTATCAGGCGCTCTGCGCGGGAATGCTTTCCCTGTTTCCGGCGGGGAGGCAGACACTGGTGCAGGGGACGGGTGTATCACCCGGATACCGGAAGTATTGAAGACACACGGGATAAAAGCGGTGCAGATCATCACCACGCCGGGAACGATCCGGCGCGGGACGATTGCGCCGCTTCTGGCGCAGTGTGAGGATGCAGGCATCCGGACGGTGTTATACACAGAGGTATCGCCTGATCCGACGGTGGCGGAGGTGGAGGCGGCAGCGGAATGTTTTTTTGTATCCGGCTGTGAGGCGATCCTTGCCATCGGAGGCGGCTCTGTTATGGACTGTGCCAAGGTGGCGGGAGCGCGCACAGTAAGGAGATCTCCGGTCGGAAAAATGAGCGGGATGCTTAAGATACAAAAGCTGCCGCTTCTTCTTGCGGTGCCGACGACGGCGGGAACCGGCTCGGAGGTGACGCTGGCGGCTGTCATCACGGATGAGACATGCCACTATAAGCATGCCGTCATGGATTACTGTCTCATACCGCGCTATGCGTTTCTCGATCCTGGACTTAGCTGTTCCCTGCCGCCGGATATGACTGCCTACAGCGGGATGGATGCGCTGACGCACGCGGTGGAGGCATACTGCAACCGGTTCTGTTCCCCGAAGATGAAAGCGCATGCCAAGAAGGCGGTGCGCCTGATTGGTGCCAATCTTCTGACGGCTTACCGTGAGCCGGAGAACAAAGAGGCGCGGATGAACATGCTGGCCGGCTCCTACGAGGCGGGGATTGCGTTTACCAATGCCTATGTCGGATATGTGCATGCGATTGCACACGGGATCGGCGGACTCTACCATGTCCCGCACGGGGAGGCGAATGCGATTCTGCTGCCGAAGGTGCTTGCGGCATAGGAGTGCCGTGTATGAGCCGCTGGCCAGGCTGGAGCAGGAAGTGCGCGCAGCCTGGGGTAAGCCGGGCGGGAAGTGCGCACGTCGGAGCAGAGCTGGAGCGGGAAGCGCGCAGCCTGGGGTAAGCCGGAGCGGGAAGTGCGCGCAGCCGGAGCAGAGGATGGAAGCCGTGAGGAGACGGATGCCGTGCTGGCGGAGGCGTTTATCGAGAGAATCCGCCGGACGCCCCGGAGCATGGGCATCCCGGAGCAGCTTGCCATGCTGCGCAAGGAGGACGTGCCGGAACTTGCGGCACGGGCACTCAAAGAGGGCAATCCGAACTACCCGTTCCGTGATCTGGAAAGAGGAGCAGATGCGGGCGTTCCTGATGGAACAGGTACCAAAGTAACAGTACAGTGGGCTTCCCAGAAAAATATTGCACAAAACAGCAGTCGGATTTTTTACAATTTGACGGTATACATCATGTACGCAAAGAAATACATGCGTTTCTCTTGCAATTCCATACAGATAATATATAATGTCTAAGATGGTTAAAAATTAACGAATAGAAAAGGGCGAGGTAAAACACGATGTATGCTGATGAAAATGTGATCAAAATCAAACACGACGTACTCTATGAAGTGGCAAAGCTGGCATTTGCCGGTGAGCTTGACGAGAGAGAGACAATATCGCAATGAGCCTGATCCCAGGTCCGACACCGCAGTTTCGCTGCTGTATTTATAAAGAAAGAGAGATTATCAGACAGAGAGTCCGTCTGGCGGAGGGCAAAGCGCCAGGTCTGACCGATGACGGCAATGTGATCCAGGTCATCAGTTCTGCATGTGAGGACTGTCCGATTTCCAGTTATATTGTAACGGAGAACTGCCAGAACTGTCTTGGAAGGCTTGTATCAATGCCTGCAAATTCGGTGCGATTGAGCCGGAAGAACCCGCTCCACATCGATCCTGCAAAATGTAAAGAATGTGGAAGATGTGCGCAGGCCTGTCCGTACAATGCAATCGCACATCTGAAGAGACCGTGTAAGTTCAGCTGTCCGGTCAACGCGATTACATACGATGAGCACGGTATCTCCGTCATCGACAAGAAGAAATGTATCCGCTGCGGTAAATGTATCCACAGCTGTCCGTTCGGAGCGATCGGCTCCAAGAGCTTTATTGTAGATGTAATCAACGCACTGCGCGAGGGTAATCATGTCTATGCGATGGCTGCACCGGCGACCGAGGGCCAGTTCGGGGATGACATCACGATGGCAAGCTGGAAGAATGCGATGAAAGAACTCGGATTTACCGATTTCTTCGACGTAGGTCTCGGCGGTGATATGACGGCAGCTTACGAGTCCGAGGAGTGGGCGGAAGCTTACAAGGCGGGCGAGAAGAAAGTTACCTCCTGCTGTCCGGCATTCGTAAATATGGTACGCCTGCACTATCCGGATCTGGCAGACTGTGTATCGACGACGGTATCTCCGATGTGTGCGGTTTCCCGCCTTATCAAGGCAAAGAGATCCGGAAGCCATCACGGTATTTATCGGACCGTGTATCGCAAAGAAGTCTGAGGTTGTGGATCAGCAGATTCCGGGCAATGCAGACTATGTACTGACCTACAGTGAGATCCGTGCGATCATGAAAGCGAAGAGCGTCGTACTGCAGCCGGCTGCAAACGATGATGAGATCGCATCCACCTTCGGTAAGCGTTTTGCAAATTCCGGCGGTAACCGCAGCTGTTCTTCAGAGTCTGAAAGAGTCTGAGGATGAGATCGATGCAAAGGTATGCGTTGCAAACGGCGCTGCTGAGTGTAAGAAAGCACTGCTTCTTCTGAAAGCAGCCAGACTGCCGGAGGATTTCATCGAGGGTATGGCATGCGAGGGCGGCTGTGTCGGCGGACCGAGTGCGTTCAACGACCAGATCTCTTCCAAGAAGAACCGTGACACTCTGATTTCCCAGGCAGATGACCGTGGAATTCATGAGAACATTGAGCATTACGAGATGAACACCATCTCCATGCACAGAGAGTAACAGGATATTTGAAATAGAAACCGCAAGTTGCCAGACACCGCGCGGGCTGATATAATGAGTTCAGCCCGCGCGGTGTTTTAATAGGAAATTTCGTTCCTATTACACAAAACGCTCCGCGAGGATGCGCAGTTCGCGGTAAGGAAAATATCGCTTTGCGAACCGCTCGCGCGGAGAATCTCGCAAGCGAGATTCTTTGTGTAATAGATACGGATTGGAGAAAAGATGATAAAAAGCAGTGTTTTTGATATAGACGGAACCTTGTGGAATGAGCACATGCAGGTGCCGGAAAGTACAACGGAAGCGATACGCGAACTTAGGGCTGACGGGAATTACGCGTTTTTGTGCAGCGGCAGAAGCCGGTCGAACATCCGCAGTGAGAAGATCCTTGGAATAGGGTTTGACGGGATTGTGGCGGCGTGCGGCACACATATTGAATATGAAGGAAAGAAGGTGTGCGAGAGGCTGCTTACGCCTGAAGAAGCAGAGGAACTTCTACGTGTCATTGAGGCATACCACATGGAAGCGGTGCTGGAGGGACCGCATTATATCTACGCAAACGGGGAAGATTTTAAGGAAGATCCGTTTATTCAGTATCTGCGCAGTGAACTGGGAGAGGATGTACGGGAGATCCGTGGGCAGACGGAGTATGAGATCAACAAATTGAGCGCTTATATGAACGGGGCGAGCGTGCGTGCGGTGGAAGCGGAACTGGTGCCGCATTTTGATGTGATTGAACACAATCCGCAGCTGATTGAAGTGGTGCCGAAGGGCTACACAAAGGCGACCGGAATAGCGCAGGTATGTGACATGCTTGGGATTGCCAGGGAGAATACTTATGCGTTCGGCGACAGCACGAATGATCTGGAGATGCTCACCTATGTGGGACATGGCATCGCCATGGGAAACGGGGCACCTGCGGCGAAGGCTGCCGCGGAGTATGTGACGACCGATATTATGAATCATGGAATTAAAAACGGACTGAAGCACTATGGGCTGATCGGATAGGAAGCAACGGGATTGCAGCGGGAAGAGAAGGAGGAGCGGGATGGCAAACATGATGGATTATCTGGACTGGCGGGGGGATCTGACTTTCACCGCGTCCGGATTTAACGAGGTGGATAATCTGCTTTTTGCGGAGCTGGTATATACTTCGTTTGACGGAATTGTGACCGGGCAGAGCGAGGCGGAGGCAGTCACGCTTGCGGAGGCATCCGCCGTGTTCTGGGAGCAGAACAGCAGGGAGGAGATCCTTGCGCGGGTGTCAATGACAAAGGCGGCGCCGTTTGTTCTGGAGAAGATGGCGAAAACAGAGCGGTTCCGCGATGTAAAGCTCTGGGGTTACGTCAATGACATCAGTGAGGAGGAGCAGTCACAGTTTGCGGTCATGTGCGCCGGGCTGCCGGATGGCAGTATCTATGTGTCGTTCCGCGGCACAGACAATACGATCACAGGGTGGAGAGAGGATTTTAATATGGGATACCTCTCGGAGACGCCCGGTCAGCTGAAAGCCGTTTCGTACGTGGAACAGATGCTTGGAGATGGCAGCTGCCCCGTGCGCATCGGGGTCACTCCAAGGGCGGAAATCTTGCGGTCTATGCAGTCCAGCAGCAGCGGGCAGGACAGGATTCTTGCGGTGTACAGCAATGACGGACCTGGGTTCCGCAGGGATATTGTAGAGAGCGCGGCATACCAGCGCGTACTGCCGAAAATCCACACGATTCTGCCGGAATCTTCGATTGTCGGAATGCTCTTGGAGCACCAGGAGGCGTATGAGGTGGTGCGCAGTTCCAACAGTGGAATCCAGCAGCACGATGCCATGTCGTGGGAGGTGCTCGGCACATCCTTTGTCTATGTCAGGGAGGTGGCGGCCCAGAGCCTGATGTTGGATGAGACGATGAAGGCATGGATTTACCAGCTGAACGGGGAGGAACGCGAACAGATTGTGGATACGGTATTCGGCATGCTTGAAGCGGCGGACATTAAGACGGTGGATGATTTTACCACAGCAAATGGAAGGCGGTGCAGGAGCTGATGAAGGCGAAAAGCCGTCTGCCGGAGAAGAGCCAGAAGGTCTTTGCAAAAGCCTTAAAACTCCTGTGGTCGGAGGGAAATAAAACTGTCCGCAAAACGGTGAAACAGGTCGTTGGAGAGAAGCGACGGTGAGTTTCTAAAAAAAGTATAAAATCAAAAAAAATGGATGAAAATATAAAATACAAGAAAACAAAAAAAAACGAGAAAAAACAACATAAATACAAATATACAGGAATATATACGGTTGCAGATCACATGCTAAAAAACTATTATAACACTATCGGTTAGCACTCAAACGAAATGAGTGCTAATAACAAAACGAAAGATATTATTTCAGATCATAAAACAGGAGGTCTATAAAATGAAATTAGTACCATTGGTGACAGAGTTGTATTAAAACAGTGTGTAGCAGAGGAGACTACAAAGTCTGGTATTATTCTTACCAGCAGTGCACAGGAGAAGCCGCAGGAGGCAGAGGTAATCGCCGTAGGTCCTGGCGGAATGGTAGACGGTAAGGAAGTTACCATGCAGGTAAAGACCGGACAGAAGGTCATCTATTCCAAATATGCAGGAACAGAAGTAAAGCTGGACGGAGAGGAATACATCATTGTAAGACAGAGCGATATTCTGGCTGTCGTAGAATAAGCAGCCGGGAGGCATCCCTGTAATTTGAATCAGAATAAGAGATAGAGAGGTAGATCAGTCATGGCAAAGGAAATCAAATACGGAACAGAGGCAAGAACAGCATTAGGAGCCGGCGTAGATAAGCTGGCAAATACCGTCAGAGTAACACTCGGACCGAAAGGAAGAAACGTCGTACTCGACAAGTCCTACGGCGCACCACTTATCACCAACGATGGTGTGACGATCGCAAAGGAGATCGAGCTTGAGGATGGATTTGAGAACATGGGTGCTCAGATCATCAAAGAAGTTGCAACCAAGACCAACGATGTTGCCGGAGACGGTACTACAACAGCAACCGTACTTGCACAGGCAATGGTTCATGAAGGTATGAAGAATCTGGAGGCAGGCGCCAACCCGATCGTGCTTCGTCGCGGTATGAAGAAGGCAACTGACAAGGCAGTGGAGTCCATCCTTGCGATGTCCTCAAAGTAAAAGGAAAAGATCAGATCGCAAAAGTTGCAGCTATCTCTGCAGGTGACGAGGAAGTCGGCAACATGGTAGCAGATGCGATGGAGAAGGTTTCCAAAGACGGCGTTATCACCATCGAGGAGTCCAAGACCATGAAGACCGAGCTTGACCTGGTAGAAGGTATGCAGTTCGACCGTGGCTATGTATCCGCTTACATGTGCACCGATATGGATAAGATGGAAGCAAATCTGGATGATCCGTATATCTTAATCACAGATAAGAAGATCAGCAACATTCAGGAGATCCTGCCGTTATTAGAGCAGATCGTACAGAGCGGCGCAAGACTGCTGATCATCGCTGAGGACGTAGAGGGCGAGGGCACTAACATTGATCGTCAACAAACTGCGTGGTACTTTCAATGTAGTGGCAGTCAAGGCTCCGGGCTACGGCGACAGAAGAAAGGCAATGCTCGAGGATATCGCAATCTTAACCGGTGGTCAGGTTATCAGCTCCGATCTCGGATTAGAGCTTAAGGATACCACTATGGAGCAGCTTGGCCGTGCGAAATCCGTTAAAGTACAGAAGGAGAACACGGTAATCGTGGACGGTGCAGGCAATAAGGACGCTATTCAGGCGAGAATCCACCAGATCCGCGGTCAGATCGAGGAGACAACTTCCGAGTTCGACAAGGAGAAGTTACAGGAGCGTCTTGCAAAGCTTGCAGGCGGCGTAGCAGTGATCCGTGTCGGCGCAGCAACTGAGACGGAGATGAAGGAAGCAAAGCTTCGTATGGAAGATGCGTTAAACGCAACGAGAGCAGCAGTAGAGGAAGGTATCATTGCAGGAGGCGGTTCCGCATACATTCATGCAACCAAGGATGTGGCAGCACTCGCAGATACGCTTGAGGGCGATGAGAAGACCGGTGCGAAGGTTATCTTAAAGGCATTGGAGGCTCCGCTGTACTACATTTCCGCAAATGCAGGATTAGAGGGCGCAGTCATCATCAATAAAGTAAAAGAATCTCCGGCAGGCGTTGGATTTAACGCAGCAACGGAGCAGTATGTAGACATGGTAGAGCAGGGTATCCTGGATCCGGTTAAGGTGACAAGAACCGCATTACAGAACGCAACTTCTGTAGCATCTACCTTACTTACCACAGAGTCTGTGGTGGCAAACATCAAAGAGGACGCACCGGCAATGCCGGCAGGCGGCGCAGGCGGAATGGGAATGATGTAAATCCCATCCGAAGAGGGAATCCATCCCGGTCAATCGACCGGGGTGGATTTTCTACAATTAGAAAACTGTGTTCTTATTACAGAAAATGTTTAAAATAAAAATATTTGAAAAATATTGCGATAATTGCAAAAAGGGAATATAATTCAAGAAAAGTGAAGCGGCACGGAGGAAATGCGTATGAAGATCCTTGCGACATTTGATGCCCGTGATCATGAGGGCACGACGGGTATCTATGAAAAGTATTCGATACGGGCGATCATTGTGCGTGACGGCAGGCTTGCCATGCAGTGCAGCCAGGAGGAGAATATAAGATCCCCGGAGGCGGGCAGGAGCCGGGTGAGAATTATGAGCAGACGCTGATCCGTGAAGTAAAAGAGGAGACAGGACTTTATGTCAGGCCGGAGAGTATCTGTGAGCTGGGCGAGATAATAGAACTGCACAGAGATATTTTTGAGCCGGATAAAAGTTTATCTGCCATTCTCTTTTACTGCGATGTTTTGGACGAGCAGGCGCCACTTCCCCGAGTGAGATTGCAAAGGGTATCAGTTAAAATGGGCGACGCCGGAGGAAGTCTATCACAGAATATTCTGATTGAGAAAGATTCCTGGATTATCCGGGATACGGCGTTTGTGAAGATGCTGATGGATGGAAAGATCTGTCTGCCCGGGTGAGATCTTACAAAGGAAGGGATTGTTATGAAATTAAAACAAAACAAAGATTGGAACGCAACAAGTTACATTCATCCTTGGACTTATCATCCTTGGGCTTTTGAATGCACTGACACTGCTTGGATTTGTGGATGCAACAGCGGATAAATCTGTGGTGCTGCGCATGGTAGTCAATGTCATTCTTCTCGTGATATTTTGTTGGACATGTCCGGTATCGCGGGGATAGGAAATTTGTTATGATTTCACTTTCGTGTATGTTTCTTACCTATGCAGTGATGATCTTATCAAACAAAAACGTGGTCTTTTATGCATTTATGTATTTAATTATGCTTACGGTTATGTTGTATCGTGATATAAGGCTGGCACGCATCAGCGCTATTGCGATGGGAGCGCTGAATGTAATTTCGGGCATACTTCATTTTGTGAAATATCCTGGGACACGGAGCGAGTCAGTTGTACAGATAGTGTTTGACATTTCTTTCGGTGTTGTGATGTGTATTGCGGTAGATCTGCAGGCGAGACACCATGTTGAGGATACAGATGCCATTAAGTCACAGATGGATGCGGCGGCGCGTGTGGCGGATGAGATCATTCAGATGTCGGGAGCGCTGTCCGAGAAGTTCGACAGTGCGAGAGAGAAAGCGGATGTGCTGACGGAGAGCATGGTCAGCAGCAACAACTCCGTCAAGGAGATTGCATCGAGCGTCAAGCTGACGGCGGAAGCGATTGAGCAGCAGACGATGCAGACGAACGGCATCCAGACGAATATTGAAAACGCCGAAAAAGAGACGAAAGAGATGCAGACGGCGTCAGATGCGACACAGGACGCGCTCCGTGAGGGCGCTGACCTGATCGCCGAGCTGAAGGAGCAGGCAACCCAGACGGCGGAGATCAACCGCGCCACAAGAACCACGACGGAAGAACTGGACAACCGCATAAAGGGAAGTGGAGGTCATTATCGGAACGATTTTAAGCATTTCCGATCAGACCAATCTGCTTGCACTCAATGCGTCCATTGAGGCAGCCAGAGCAGGGGAGGCTGGAAAAGGCTTTGCGGTTGTGGCAGACGAGATCCGCAAGCTTTCAGAGGAGACGAAGGAGTCGACGGGAAAGATCACGGAGATTATCGAAAAATTGACGGTAAATGTGGAGGAAGCCTCTGTAAATATGCAGAAGTCAGCGGAGTCTGCAGATAAGCAGAACGAGATGATCGAGACAACGAGAGAGAAGTTTACTGTTATCGAGGATAAGATGAATCTGTTCCAGAATTCTATGCAGAATTTGTCTGGTGAGGTGGAGAGTATCCTTTCAGCAAATACGCAGATCAATGACAGTATTACCAATTTATCTGCAACGAGTGAAGAGGTTGCGGCATCCTCAGAAAACAGCATGTCTATGAGTGAGGATAGTATGCAGAATATGGAGAATCTGAATGATCTGCTTGGCGAAATTTACAAGATTTCGGAGAGAATGCGTGAGGTTGTAGCACAGGAACAGGCGTGATGCGGTATACAAAAGTATACATGCAGAATGAATAGAAGAGTCATTTTAGCGTTTTAATAATAGAAAGCGTGCTACGGTGCGCTTTCTATTATTTTTTGGTGGCGGTTCGGGATAAAATATGGTACAATGCATTAGAAAAATGATAAGGGGATCCAGAGATTATGAGTGAAGATTTTATTACAATGACAATAGGAAAACAAAAGAATATTGCACTGATTGCGCATGACAATAAAAAGCAGATCTGATTGACTGGTGTGAGCAGAACAAGGAGATTTTAAAGCAGCATTTTCTATGGCACAGGTACGACAGCACGTATGATTACGGATCAGACAGGACTCCCGGTAAGAGGCTATAACAGTGGCCCTCTCGGCGGAGACCAGCAGATTGGCGCAAAGATTGTGGAGGGAAGAGTGGATTTTGTGATTTTCTTCTCTGACCCGCTGACAGCACAGCCGCACGACCCGGATGTGAAAGCGCTTTTGCGTATCGCGCAGGTGTATGACATTCCGATCGCCAACAACCGGGCGTCGGCAGATTTTATGATTCATTCCACTGATATGAATACTGAGGTATGAGCATGAGATCATCAATTTTAAGAAGAACATCAAGGAACGATCAGAGACATTGTAAGGGAGAGTAGAAGTTATGAGCAAAGTAGCAATCGTATCTGACAGCAACAGCGGAATTACGCAATTGCAGGCGGAAGAACTTGGAATCACCATTCTGCCGATGCCTTTTTTTGTGGGAGACAAGACATTATATGAGGACATCGATCTGACACAGAAAGAGTTTTATCAGATGCTGTCCGAGAATGCCAATATTTCCACATCGATGCCGCTTGTCGGGAATGTGACCGACACGTGGGATGCCTTGCTGAAGGAGTATGATGAGATTGTGCATATTCCGATGTCATCCGGCCTCAGCGGCTCCTGTGAGACGGCGTTGATGCTGGCGCAGGATTACGAGGGAAAGGTGCAGGTTGTGAATAACCAGAGAATCTCTGTGACGCAGCGGCAGTCTGTGCTGGATGCGATGGCGTTGGCAGAGCAGGGACGCAGTGCAGTGGAGATTAAGGAGATTCTGGAGAGAGATAAATTTGAGTCTTCCATTTATATTATGGTGGATACCCTGTATTATCTGAAGAAAGGCGGACGCATTACGCCGGCGGCGGCAGCGCTTGGAACGTTGTTAAAGCTAAAACCGGTACTGCAGATCCAGGGAGAGAAGCTGGATGCATTTGCCAAGGCGAGAACCGTCAAGCAGGCGAAGAACCTGATGATCGAGGCGATGAAGCACGATTTTGCGGAGCGGTTCCATGATCCGGAAGGAAAGAGTATGCATCTGGAGATGGCGTACACATACGATCTGGATGCTGCGGAAGCGTTCAGGCAGGAGGTGCAGGAAGCATTTCCGGGACTGGAGATTCATATGGATCCGCTGTCACTGAGCGTATCATGTCATATCGGACCTGGGGCACTTGCCGTTGCCTGCTCGAAGAAGATTCCAGAGCTGGAAGCATAGATAAAATAAAACAGGACAATATAAAAGACCGTATTCCGGAATTCCGAGTACGGTCTTTTAATAGGATGCAGTTTTCTGTGGAGCAAAAATGGTTACGCTGCTTTGTGGTGCTGCTTCATCCGGTGCTCCCAGAGAAGATAGGTGATAAACAGCGGGATGCCGGCACCGGCCCAGGCAGCCGGATCAGCGAAGCAGACACCGAAGAAGCCGGTGCTCGCCGGAACGAGAGCGATGACGCCGAAGCGGCAGGCGAGCTCGATGACGCCGGAGAGCATGGGGATCAGTCCCTGATCCAGTCCCTGTAAGGCATTGCGGTATAAAAAGATCATGGCGAGCGGGAGAAAGAACCAGCTTGCGATCGTCAGGTACTGCATGGCGGAAGAGAAGATCTCCTCGGAAGGATTGCTCACGAACCAGCTCACAATAAAACGTCCGCCAAAGATGCAGATCGCGGCGGCTGTGGCTGCCGCACCGAAGCAGAGGAAAAGTCCCTGCCGCATGCCGGCGTAGATGCGGTCGTATTTGCCGGCACCGAGGTTCTGCCCGCAGTAGGTTGCCATTGCGGTGCCGAGTGTCGGCATGGACTGGGTCGCGATATTGCTGACCTTGGGCCGCGGTGAAGGCGGCGACCACACTCGAGCCAAACACGTTGACCGCACTCTGCATAATCATGGTGCCAATGGCGGTAATTGAGTAGTTGAGCGCCATCGGCACACCGATGGCGAGCATGTTTTACGCCGGCGGAATCCAGATAATAATCCTCATGTCTGGTGCGCAGGATATCGTATTTCCGGTACATATAAAAGAAGCAGAGCACGGCGGAGACTCCCTGTGCGATGATTGTCGCGTAGGCGGCTCCTGCGGTTCCAAGCCCTGTACACGATCAGTACGACATCTAAGATGATGTTGAGCACGGACGAGAATCAGGAAGTAGAGAGGAGTGCGGCTGTCGCCGATGCCGCGCAGGATGCCGGATAACACGTTGTACGCCATTGTCAGCAGAATGCCCGCAAAAATTACCTTAATATAAGCGTCTGCCATGGCAATAATATTTTCCGGTGTGTGCATCCATGCCAGAAGGAGGCGGGAAGCTGTCACCGTTGGGATGGTCAGCAGAAGCGATATAATCAGTGTAAGAATCAGGGATAGCGCCACGTAGTGACGGAGCAGCTTAAAATCTTTGGCTCCGAAAGCGTGTGAAACCATGACGCCGAAGCCCTGGGCGATGCCGTTGGCAAAACCGAGCACAAGAAACATCAGGCAGCCGGTTGGAGCCGACGGCGGCGAGACCTCCTCGCCGAGATAGCGTCCGACAATAATCGTATCTACCATATTATAGAACTGCTGGAACAGATTGCCGAGCAGAACCGGAATAGAAAATAGCAGGATAATCCGAAGCGGGCTGCCGGTGGTCATATCTTTGGTCATTGGATTGCGTCTCCCTTCATAGTCTGTTATAGTAGAGATACTGGTACTTTGCGTAAGGCATAGTATACTTCATGACAGTGGAAAATACAATCCGTTTTTGTAAAAAAATGAGACTTTTTTCCCAGGAGAGATCCATGGACATCAATCTGGAATATTATAAAATTTTATTATGTGGCAGGCTCCCAGATCATCACATTAGCGGCGGAGCAGCTTACCATCGCAGCCTGCAGTCAGCCAGGCTGTGAAGCATTTAGAGCAGGCGCTTTCGTGCCCACTGTTCGTACGGACGACCAAGGGCGTGCGGCTGACCAAGGAGGGGGAGATGCTCTATTCCTATGTGCAGCGCGGCTATGAGACGATCCTCTCAGGCGAGAGGAAGCTCTCTGAGATGCTGAATCTGGAACAGGGCGAAATCTGTATCGGAGCCAGCGACATGACGTTAAAGTATTTCCTGCTTCCGTATCTGGAAGAATTTCATGAGCGCTACCCGGGAATCCGCGTGACGGTGACGAATGCGCCGACTCCGGAGACGATCCGCCATCTCTGCGACGGCCGCATTGATTTTGGCATCGTAGCACACCGGTCGAGAAGAGAGCTTCGCTCAAATGTATTCCGGTGAAGGAGATCCGGGATGTGTTTGTGGCAGGCAGGAAGTTTGAATATTTAAAGGAACGCATGCTGGGGTACGAGGAACTGATGAAGCTGCCGGTCATGTGTCTGGAGGGAAATACCTCGACCAGGACGTATGTAGAGCAATTCCTTGCGTCGAAGCAGGTGACGATCCGGCCGGAGTTTGAGCTTGCCACCAGCGATATGCTGATCCAGTTTGCGGTGCGCAACCTTGGAATTGCAAGTGTGGTCAGAAATTTTGCCGAGGAGCACCTGACGGAGGGAGATCTGTTTGAACTGCGGTTCTTGGAGGAGATACCGGCGCGTACGTTCTGCATTGTCGCAAATGAACGGATTCCGCTGTCAGCCGCAGCGGCTACGCTGATGAATGTTCTGGTACAGGGGACATCACAGTAAGCAGGGATTTTCTTTTAGAAACAGGCATAATAAATACTTATGCCACATATAATGAATATTGATTTTACTTATGCAAAAGGTTCGTGTATAATCAATAAGTAAAAAGGCGGAAGTGAGTGACGGTTTTACAACCGTCACTTTTTATGTCATGAGGCAGATTTACAGAGTGGATGCTGCTTTCGGACAGACCGGCCGCATGGATGCAGCCTGGAATCAGGAAAATGCGGACTTCCGGCAAAAAAGTGTATCATATCAGGAGGAAAAACATATGGTTACAGCAGTAGTAGGCGCTAACTGGGGCGATGAGGGAAAAGGCAAGATCACAGATATGCTCGCGGATGAGGCTGACATCGTCATCCGTTTTCAGGGCGGAGCAAATGCAGGACACACCATTGTGAACAATTATGGCAAGTTTGCACTGCACACATTGCCGTCCGGCGTATTCCACAGCCATATCACAAATATTATCGGAAACGGTGTCGCACTCGACATCCCGAAGGTAATCGGCGAGCTCAAGTCGATCACAGACCGCAACGTACCGGCACCGAAGCTGATGATCTCGGACAGAGCACAGATGGTTATGCCGTATCATGTCCTGTTCGACCAGTACGAGGAGGAGCGTCTCGGCAAGAATTCTTTCGGTTCCACAAAGTCAGGAATCGCACCGTTCTATTCAGACAAGTATGCAAAGATCGGTTTCCAGGTCAGCGAGCTGTTCGATGAGGAGCTCTTAAAAGAAAAGGTAAAGCGCACCTGCGAGACGAAGAACATCATGCTGGAGCATATGTATCATAAGCCGTTATTAAAGGAAGAGGAACTTCTTGCAACCTTGCATGAGTACAGGGATATGGTTGCTCCGTATGTCGGGGATGTCTCCTTATTCCTCGATCAGGCAATCAAAGACGGCAAGCGTATTCTGCTGGAGGGACAGCTTGGAACTTTAAAGGATCCGGATCACGGAATCTATCCGATGGTAACATCCTCCTCCACGCTGGCAGCTTACGGTGCGATCGGAGCAGGCATCCCGCCGTATGAGATCAAGAAGATCGTAACGGTGTGCAAGGCTTATTCTTCCGCAGTCGGAGCAGGCGCATTTGTCAGCGATTTTCGGGATGAGGCAGATGAGCTCAGAAGACGCGGCGGCGACGGCGGAGAATTCGGCGCAACGACAGGCCGTCCGAGACGTATGGGCTGGTTCGACTGCGTGGCAAGCAAGTACGGCTGCCGTATGCAGGGAACAACCGACGTTGCATTTACCGTGCTCGATGTATTGGGATACTTGGATGAGATTCCGGTATGCGTAGGCTATGAGATCGACGGTGAAGTGACAACAGATTTCCCGGTGACAGCAAAGCTTGAGAAGGCAAAGCCGGTACTTAAGAAGCTTCCGGGCTGGAAGTGCGATATCCGCGGCATCAAGAAATACGAAGATCTGCCGGAGAACTGCAGAAAGTATGTAGAGTTTGTGGAGGAGCAGATCGGATATCAATCACGATGGTATCAAACGGACCGGGCAGAGGATATTATCTACCGCAGCAAGTAGGATGACGCATATGATTAAGAATGTCATTTTGATGTGGGACAGGTTCTGGTGGCATAGGGAACCGAGTGGAGGCGATGCGCGCTTGGAATGGATGAAGAGACGGTGCGCGCAGTCGCGGATGCCACGGTGCACACCAGTGACTGGGACGAGGCGGACCGGGGAGCCCTGTCCGATGAGGAACTTCTCACAGGCTTTATCAGAAAAGCTCCGGCATACGAAGCACAGATCCGCAATTTCTGGGAGCATGTGAACCGGGCGATTTATCCGTTTCCGTATGTCGGGGAATGGATGCGGACGTTAAAAGACAAGGGGTATCGCCTGTATATCCTTTCCAATTACGGTGCCTGGACATACGCGAAGACGAAGGATCAGTCGCTTGGCTTCCTTAAGGACGTGGATGGAGCATTGTTTTCCTTCGAGGTGAAGCAGATTAAGCCGGAGCCGGAGATTTATCACTCCCTGCTTGAGCGCTTTCATCTGCGCGCGGAGGAGTGCGTGTTCCTCGACGACAGACAGAACAATGTGGACGGTGCCATCGCCTGCGGCATCTCTGCCATTCGTTTACCGGCTACGAGGACGCCAGACAGAAATTAAAAGAATACGGTGTAGAGTGCTAGAAGGGAACTGTCGCAAGAAGCATATCGTGCTTTGGGCTGATAAGTAATATCATTAGAAGATCACATCGTGGATTTCAGATGAAAATGCAGATGGACATTCGGTTCAAAATGTGGCATTTCTAACCAGCCGAATGTTTGCATCTTCGATGATCCGTGTTTTCCAAGTTTGGAGCACTCCGGGTCATGTCCGCATCCCGGAAGACAATTTTGTAGGACTTTTTATTGTGTCCCTTATGGCACCTCTGAACAAAACATAACCGCGCGAAGCCGCTGTCTGAGTCGGCATCTGCCCTATTTTTAGCAGATGCCGACTCAGACGCGGCTTCGATTGTCTGTGAAGAGGTGCCATTAGGGACTTCAGAAAGTCCGCCCATTGTCTCCGGTGTGTCGGACATGCACCCGTCGGATTGTCAAACGTGGAAGAGACACGGAATCCGATGCAAACATTCAGCGGGAAGCTCACATTTTCTCAAACGAATATTCCATCTGCATTTCATGAAATCCCCAAGTGTGTTTCTTATAATATTACTTATCACCCCAAAGAGGTCTATGCTTATTGCAACAATTCCTTTGGGTTTGTTTTCACAGAATTATCACAGAATGATTCCCTTTTGAACACATTTCTTTCGTAGGCTAGATACGGAAACAGGAAAAGGAGGAAATGGTTTTGATTGAAATCAATCATCTGGTCAAAAAATATGGGGAACATGTGGCGGTGGATGATCTGACGCTTACGGTGGAACCCGGGAAAATCTATGGTTTTCTCGGACCGAATGGTGCCGGAAAATCCACGACAATGAATATGATTACAGGATACCTTGGCGCAACGAGCGGCGAGGTGAAGATCAACGGTCACGATATTTTTGCCGATCCGCAGGAGGCAAAAAAATGCGTGGGGTATCTGCCGGAGATACCGCCGCTCTATACGGAGATGACAGTGCGGGAGTATCTGGATTTCGTGGCAGAGCTGAAAGGTCTGGATAAAAAGGTAAGAAAAACACAGACAGAAGAGATTATGGAGCTGACACACACGAAGGAAGTGAGTGAGAGGCTGATCCGCAATCTCAAAGGATATCGGCAGCGCGTCGGCTTTGCACAGGCGATCATGGGGTATCCGGATGTCATTATACTGGATGAACCCACGGTGGGACTGGACCCGAAGCAGATCATCGAAGTGCATGAACTGATTAAGGAGCTCGGGAAAAAGCACACCGTGATTTTGAGTTCCCATATTCTGACAGAGATTTCGGCGGTCTGCGATCATGTGTTTATCCTGTCGAAGGGAAAACTTGTGGCGAGCGATTCGACGGAACATCTGCTGGAGCGGATGTCGGGAGCACAGGAAATCGCGCTTCTGGTAAAGAGAAAGAGCAGCGCATGGAGGAACTCTTAAAGGAACTTCCGGGTGTGGCGGAAGTGAGCAGAGAGCCGGGAGAAGCAGCGGAGGAAGTCCTGTTTCATGTGACGGCGGAGCGGGGCGAAGATATCCGTGAGGCATTGTTTCATGCCTGCGCAAAAGAAGAGATTCCGGTTCTGGAAATGCACACGGAGACAAAATCGCTGGAGGATGTTTTCCTTGAACTTACAGGAGCAGACGGGAAAGGAGAACAGGCATGATTGCAATTTTAAAAGAGAGTGGAAAAGTTATTTTCAGAATATCACAGGATGGCTGTTTATCGCTGCCGTTCTGGCACTGTACGGTCTGTACTTTTTAGCGTATAATCTGCGGGCGGGATATCCGTATGTGTCGTACACACTTTCGGCGATCTCGTTTATCATGTTGATTGCCGTTCCGATTCTCACCATGCGTTCCATGGCGGAAGAGCGGCACAGCAGAACTGACCAGCTGGTACTCACAGCGCCGGTTTCGCTTGGAAAGATGATTTTTGGAAAATTTTTAGCCATGGTGGGCGTTTTTACCGTTGCCGTGGCGGTGATTGCGGTAACGCCACTTGTCCTGGCTGCCTTTGGCACGGTGCCGATGGGAGAAAACTATGTGGCGGTTTTGGGCTTCTGGCTGTACGGATGTACCTGCATCGCAGTCGGTATGCTGGCGTCGGCGCTGACGGAGAGTCAGGTAATTGCAGCGGTCGTGGCGTTTGCATTCCTTTTTCTGGGATATATGATGAACAGCATCACGGGATTGATCGGCGACCATCTGATCACGAAGGTACTGGGCGCATATGATCTGTACACACCGCTTCAGAGTTTTATGAGCGGCTGTCTGGATCTGACGGGCGTTGTGTATTTTGTCAGTGTGACGGCATTGTGTCTGTTTTTGACCTGCCAGTGTGTGCAGAAGAGACGCTGGAGCATGACGACGAAAAAACTGACCACAGGAATGTTTTCCGTGGCGATGATTGTGGTGGGATTTGCGGTTGCGGTTGCAGTCAACATGGTGGTAAAGGAGATGCCATCCTCCTGGACGGCGGTAGATGCAACTTCCACAAAGCTGTACAGTCTGACGGATACCACAAAGGATTATGTGAAAAATCTGTCGCAGGACGTCACGATCTATGTGCTTTCGTCCGAGAAGTCGGCGGACAGTACGTTGGCGGAGACATTGCAGCGGTATGAAGATCTCTCCAAACATTTAAATGTGGTTTACAAAGATCCGGCGAAGAGTCCGAATTTTTATCAGCAGTATACGGACAGTGCGCCGAGCCAGAACAGTATGATCGTGGTGTCGGACGCGAGATCGCGCGTGGTGGATTACAGCGACATCTATGAATATTCTTATGACTATTCTACATATTCAAGCTCTGTGGACGGTTATGATGCGGAGGGACAGCTGACCAGCGCCCTGCAGTATGTGACGAAGGCAGACAGTGAACTTCCGGTCATCTACGAGATTACCGGTCATGGAAAATATCCTTTCCGGCGGTTTTTCGGAGGCGGTTGAGAAAGCCAATATGACGGTGTCGCAGCTGACATTGCTGACGGAAGATGCGGTTCCGGATGATGCGGCGGCAATTATCATCAACGGACCGACATCAGACTTCTCGGAGGATGATGCCGCAAAGGTGAAAGAATATTTGCAGGGCGGCGGAAGAGCGCTCATCACCTGCAACTTCGAGTATCAGGATCTGCCGAATTTTGCTTCGGTTCTGGAGGCGTACGGCATTGAACGGGTAGCTGGCATTGTGATGGAAAACAGTGCATCAGCATGCTACCGGAGTACACCGTATTATCTGTTGCCGGAAATTGAGTCGACAGCCTATACTTCATCTGTGACGGGCGGGTACATTTCGCACCGTACAGCGAGGGGAGCTATCCGGAGGAATCGGAAGATATTACCTACACACCGCTGCTTGTCACAAGTGATCAGGAGGTGTCCAAGACGGATGTGGCAAATGCGGAGACGTCTGAGCTGGAAGACGGGGACATTGCAGGACCGTTTACGATTGCGCTGACGGCAGAACAGGATGTGGATGACGACAACACGATGAAACTGGTGGTGTTTGGCTCCACGGAAATGCTGACCGACAATGCGGACTCGATTGTATCGGGAAGAAATGTGTCCATGTTCTCGGATGTGTTAGGACAGCTTGCCGGTGACGACGGAGAGTCGACGGGTGTCATTCCGGTCAAGGAGTATACGCTTGGAACGATTACGGTTACGTCACTCGGAACGCTGATCGGCGGACTTGCGGCAACGGTTATCCTGCCGATTCTGCTGATTGTGACCGGTGTTGTGATCTGGGCGGTAAGGAGAAAGAAATAATGGAGAAACAGAAAAACAGTTCCTTGGCATGCTGCTTGTCCTCGCAGTGCTTGCAGCAGCCTATGGAGGAATTCATGTATACAATCAGAAACAGGAGGAAAAGAGGCGAGCGAGGAGGAAGCAGAGAAGCTTACAGTCGCCGATTTTAAAACCGATGATGTGACGGCATTCTCGTACGTGCTGGGCGGTCAGGTTTATGCCTACACGAAAACGGACGGAGAGTGGACCTGGGACGGGGATATTTCACTCACCCTCGACACGTCACAGATCGACGCCATGCTGGATGCGGTCACGGGCCTTACGGCGGAGGTGAGATTACAGACGGCGAGGATCTGGCGCAGTATGGTCTGGAAAATCCGTCGGGGATCATTACCCTCACCACGGCAGACGGCACGACGACGCTACAGCTCGGAGATAAAATGCAGTGACCGGGCAGTATTACCTGAAGGTGGCAGAGAGCGATAAGATCTATCTCGTGTCGCGGGATCTCTCCGGCACTTTCTCCAAGACACCGCAGGAATTGTTAAAGGAGGAAGAGACGGAGGAGCCTGAGAGTGTGGACGCGACTGAGGGCGTAGAGGCGGCTGTGGGCGTAGACGTGACCGAGAGCGCCGCGTCCGAGGACAGTACGGAAGAGTAGAGGACGGATCAAAAGAGCCACTGCACGGGCAGGGAGATGGACTCCGTAATAAGAGAAAAACGATAGATGTTCCAGATACAAAGGATGCGGACATTCTAAACACAAAATGCGGAATTTCTAACCCTGCCCGCCGAAACATCCTTGATGATCCATGTCTTTCCAAACTTGGAGCACTCTACAGGGTGTGTCCGCAAGCCGGCAGACAATTTTAGGACTTTCGTGTGTCCCTTTGGACACCGCTGAACAAAATATAACCGCGCGAAGCCGCTGTCTGAGTCGGCACCTGCCCTGTGTTCAATAGCAGATGCCGGCGAGTTCGGTTCGCACGGTTTTATATTGACTGTGAAGCGGTGCCCATTAGGGACACTAGAAAGTCCGCTCATTGTCTGCGGTTGTCGGACACACCCTGTGGATTGTCCAAGCGTGACAAAGACACGGAATTCGATGTCCCGGCGGGCAGGGAAGAAATTCTCTCATTTTGTTTCAAAGAATCCCCGCATCCGTTTGTATTCTGGAACATTCTGCCTGTTTTTCTCTTATCCTGAAATTTGTATCTATTTTCCCTGCCCCTGCGGCGGCTCCTTTTGCTCGGCGTCCTCTTCGGACGACTTGTTGCACGAGCTTATAGATGAGCGTGTACGCCCACAGCAGAACCGGAATGATGACGGTCGCGTAGATGGAACCATCAGCAGATACATAAAATTCTCGCTGGAACTTAAAGCGCAGACGAGCGTGGATGCATACAGCAAAAGCAGAAGAATGGCGCCGGCTGCGGCAAGAATACGTTTCACTTTTTTCATGGTAACCTCATTTCTAAACAGCCTTCTGGTTTACGGCTGTACCTTTATGGTAGATGGAAAAGGCGGTTCCGTCAAGCAGAAAAATTTACACGATTGTACAAACTTTATAAAAACCATATAAAGTTTACTGAAAACACAAAAAATATTACAGGAATTTGATAGCTGCCTCCCGGTGGAACTCTTACAATAAGGACTGTTGAGTTTGCAATGTAAAGAGCACTGGGAGGTTTTATTTGGCTGAATTGGCGTTAGAACATGTGGGAAAAGTATACCGGAACGGTTATGGAAGCAATTCATGACTTTTCGCTTGAGATAAAGAAGGAGAATTTTGATTCTGGTTGGACCGTCCGGCTGCGGGAAATCGACGCTGCTGCGCATGATCGCAGGTTTGGAGGACATCTCGTCGGGCGAGCTGTGGGTGGACGGAGAGATCGAGAATTACAAGGAGCCGCGGGAGCGGAATCTCGCCATGGTATTTCAGAATTATGCGCTGTATCCCAATATGAGCGTGTACGACAATATCGCATTTTCCCTGAGCGTGAGGAAGGTCGATAAGAAGGAGATAAAAAAGAAAGTATACGATACGGCAAAGATGCTTGGCATTGAGCATCTGCTGGACAGAAGACCGGGAGAACTCTCCGGCGGGCAGAAACAGCGCGTGGCGATCGGAAATGCGATTATCCGCAATCCAAGGGCGCTTTTGATGGACGAGCCGCTGTCCAATCTGGATGCGAAACTGCGGACGCAGATGCGGGTGGAACTGGCGGCATTGCAGCATGCGGTGGGAACAACGACGATCTATGTCACGCACGATCAGACGGAGGCCATGACGCTTGGCACACGGATTGTGGTAAAAAAAAAGAGAAAAATGCAGCAGGTGGATACACCGGCGAACCTCTATGCAAAGCCGGTCAACCGGTTTGTCGCAGGATTCATCGGAACGCCGTCCATGAACTTTTTCGAGGCACAGGTGGTTTCCTGGGAGGAGGCTCCGGCGCTTCTGGTCGGGGGTACCGCATGATGCCGTGCAGGGAGGATGCAGCGCGGATAAGCAGACACGGAAGCGACAGCGTGATCCTTGGCATACGCCGGAAAACATCCTGTGGGAGGCACCGGAATGTGTAAGCGCCGGGGCGGATTACGTGGAGGCGATGATTCTTGAGGTGGAGCTGCTTGGAGCCGAGAAGCTTTTGTTTTTCCTTTTATACGGGAAAAAGTATGTGGCAAAGATTCTGGCGGAATATGACGCCCGGGCAGGTGAGGTGCGCCGGCTGTACTTCGATGTGACAGCGATCCATCTGTTTGACTGCGACAGTGAAATGCGCATCTGAAAGGAGACAACATGAATGCATTTGTAAAGCTAAGACAAAGATCAGCCCGTACCTGTTTTTGGTGCCGTGTCTTATCGTATTCGGACTGTTCTTATTTTATCCGTTTGCAAAACGATCTATTTAAGCCTGTATAAAACCGACAAGCTGGGACAGGCAAAGCTGTTTGTCGGCTTCGGAAACTATATCGATCTGTTTACGTCAGAATCTTTTTATAACAGCCTGCTTGTAACCCTGATTTTTGTGGTGATCGTGGTAATGGTCAGCATGCTGCTCGGTCTTGTGACGGCGCTGCTGGTGAATAAAAATTTTCCGGGAATCCGGGTCTTTTCCACGGCGTACGCACTGCCGATGGCGATCGCCTCAAGCGCCGCTGCACTGATTTTCGAGTTATGTTAGATCCGACGATCGGCATTCTCGACAAATTCCTGCGGTCGGACATCAACTGGCTGCATGACGAGCGCTATGCGCTGGTGTGCGTGGCACTTCTGACGGCGTGGTTGAACAGCGGGATCAATTATCTGTATTTTTCGGCGGGACTTGCCAATATTGACGAGTCGATCTATGAGCGGGCGTCTGTGGATGGCGCGAACGAGTGGCAGAAGTTTACCAGATTAACGCTGCCGGGACTAAGCCCGATCCTGTTTTATACGGTCATCGTCAATATTATCCTGGCGTTCCAGTCGTTCGGGCAGGTGAAAATCTTGACGGAAGGCGGGCCGGGTGAATCGACGAACCTGATCGTCTATTCGATCTACCGCGACGCGTTTTTAATTTCCGCTTCGGCGGGCGGCGGCACAGTCTGTGGTACTGTTTTGATTGTCATGCTGCTGACATTGCTCATGTTCCGTCTGGAAAAGAAGGAGTGAAGTATTGATGGATATCAGGCTCGAGCCGCGCACTGCACATCCGAAGAGAAGAGATCGAACGGCTGCACGAGACCATGAAAAAAAGGGAACTCGGCAGAAAACGGCGCAGATTATGGAGCCGTTTCGGCGTCAATCTGGTGGTGTCGGTATTGGTGATCCTTCCGCTTTTGTATGCGCTTTCCATTGCGTTTATGCCATCCGGGGAATTGTTCTCGATGGAGATGAATCTGATTCCGAAACAGCCGACGCTTGACAATTTTGCACAGGCGGTTACAAAGATTCCGCTGTTTCGTTTTATTTTAAATTCGTTTCTGGTGGCGGGATGCATTACGCTCGGACAGATTATTTCCTGCTCCCTTGCGGCGTTTGCACTGTCATTTCTGGACTTTAAGGGAAAAAATGTGATTTTTATGCTGATCATGGCGACGATGATGGTGCCGGGAGAAGCGACGATTATTTCCAATTATTTAACGGTAAGCGGATGGGGCTGGCTGAATTCCTACAAAGTGCTCATCATTCCATATATCACTTCCGCCATGGGGATCTTTTTGTTCCGTCAGTTCTATCTGACCTTTCCAAAATCCCTGTATGAGGCGGCAAAGATCGACGGCTGTCCGAATCTGGTGTTCATTGTCCGGATTCTGATCCCTCTGACGAAGTCGGCGATCGGAGCGATGGCGGTCTATACCTTCATCAACGCTTACAACATGTATATGTGGCCGTTGTTAGTAACCGGAACCGAGGAGATGCGAACCGTGCAGATTGGTATCAGCATGTTAAACAGTGTGGATTCCCAGTCGATTACGATGGTAATCGCGGGAGTTGTGATGGTGATTCTGCCGTCGCTGTTTGTGTTTATTCTAGGACAAAAGCAACTGATCCGCGGTATGTTTTCCGGTGCCGTCAAGGGCTGACATAGAAAAAGGAACTCACTAATTCAAAGGAGAAAAAGAGGAATGAAGAAGAGAATCATTGCATCATTGTTAACAGCATCTTGCAGCAGCACTTGCAGGGGAAGCACGGCGCAGACGGCGGATACGTCCGCAGACGCTGCAGGGGAAGCGGAGAGTGCGCAGGGTGATCCGGCAACGGTGACGGAAAAGAGACGAATGTGTCCGCCACGGCAGATGCGGATCTTTCCGGGACGACGATCACATTCTGGCATTCTATGAGCGGTGTAAATGGCGAGGCACTTACCGCGCTTGTGGATCGGTTCAATGAGGAGAACACCTATGGCATTACGGTGGATGCGGAGTTTGAGGGCGAGTACGATGATGCGATCAACAAATTAAAGAGCAGCATGGTGGGAGGAAGCGGTCCGGATCTGATTCAGGTCTATGAGATCGGCACCCGTTTCATGATCGACTCCGGCTGGGTGATTCCGATGCAGGAGCTGATGGATGCGAACGGCTATGACAACTCAATATCGTGCCGAATATTGCCGCTTACTACACGATCGACGACCAGCTCTACTCCATGCCGTTTAATACATCCACGCCGATTCTCTATTACAATAAGGATATGTTTGATGCGGCGGGAATCACCGAGGTGCCGACGAGCCTGGAGGGATCGATGCGATTGCCGACGATCTTGTGAACAAGGGCGGTGCAGGAGAGGCACTTTCCATGGGAATCTACGGATGGTTCTTTGAGCAGTTTATCTGCAAGCAGGGACTGGCCTACGCAAACAATGACAACGGAAGAAGCGCGGCGGCGACAGCCGTGGATTTTGACGGCAACGGTGCGGCTCTCTCGATCGTATCCGCCTGGAAGGATCTCTACGACAAGGGATATGCACCGAATGTGGGAGTTGGCGGCGATGCAGGTCTGACAGACTTCTCCGCAGGAAAAGCGGCGATTACGCTTGGCTCCACCGCTTCCTTAAAGCAGATCTTAAACGATGTCAACGGCTCCTTTGAGGTGGGAACCGCATATTTTCCGGGCATCAAGGATACAGATCAGGGCGGTGTGTCCATCGGCGGAGCATCCCTCTGGGCAATCCAGAATCAGGATGACGTAAAGGCACAGGCAACCTGGAAGTTCGTGGAATATCTGGTATCGGCAGAGTCTCAGGCATACTGGGCAACCCAGACAGGATATTTCCGGTTACCAACGATGCGTACAATGAGGATGTATTCAAGCAGAACATCGAGCAGTACCCACAGTTCCAGACCGCGATCGACCAGTTGAACGACACCAAGGGCGAGTACGCGGGAGCTCTCTGTATTTCCGGAAGCACGCCAGACGGTACAGACCGAGATCGAGAACACGTTAAATGACAAGAAGACACCGGAGGAAGCCGTACAGAAGATGGCGGACACGATCAACGCTTCCATCGAGGACTACAATCTGCTGAACGAATAGTTTTTAGTGGCAGGCAATAGGGTAGGCGACACATCCCACCGATTTCAGATGGAAATGCAGATGGAACATTTTGATCCGAATTTCCAGATACATTCCCTCTGAAATCGAAGGGCATGATCTTCTCACCCATTGCCTGCCACGTCAAAATGAACGATCTGCTTCCGTCGACGTCCCGTTGCTTTTGGCGGGTTCTGTAAAAAAGTCTTTGAAATATGCCGAAAAATTTGTTATAATACTATAGTGCATCTTTGACATAACAGATGTCGGACAAGCAATCCGGCAGACAGATGCAAATAATCATGAAATCGAGGAATCAGATATGGCATTATTAGAGCAGTGGCAGAAAGTTGCTTATAATGAGAAGGCAGACAGAGGAGAACTGCAGAGATTCTGGCAGAGATATTTTCTTCTGGAAAAGGGTGTCTATGAGAAGCTTCTGACGAACCCGGATGAGAAGGTAGAGGGAACGGTCAAAGAGCTTGCAGATAAATACGGACTGAGCATCATGGATATGACAGGTTTCTTGGACGGTATCAACGAGAGCCTGGTAGAGCCGAACCCGATCGACACCATGGAGGAAGATACGAAGGTCAGCCTCGTATTCGACAAGGAGAAGCTGTACAAGAACATGGTCGACGCGAAGGCAGACTGGCTCTATGAGCTTCCGATGTGGAATGACATTTTGACCCGGAGACGAAGAAGAGACTGTATCTGGAGCAGAAGAAGTCCGGAACGGTTATCGTCGGAAAGAAAGTCGGACGCAACGATCCGTGTCCGTGCGGTTCCGGCAAGAAATACAAATTTTGCTGTGGAAAGTAAGCACAGGAAGCAGAGTGCAAGGGAAGTACCGGTATGTGGTACTTCCTTTTTTGTGTAATAGGCAAATTCTTCCTGCTGTGGAAAAAGAAAACCGGTTATAAAAGAAATTGCTCCGGAGATACTTAAGAATGGGAATGTATCATTCCAGAGAACAAGGACCGAAAGGAGAAAAGAGATATGACATTACTGGATTGTGCGGTAAACCGGATGTGCTTACAACGAGGATCGCTGCTGCTGCAAGGGCAACATCAAGGTTGAGGGAAGCGAGGCGGTGCATCAGAATGAGAGCTGCTGCGGAAGCTTTGTGGAGCGCGGGGAGAAAAGCTGCGGATGCAATGTAAAAGAGCATGAGTCAAAGAAGATCGATGTGGCATGTGAGGCCTGCAACTGCACGTTTAACGAGAATAAGAAATGCAGCGCGGACCATATCGGCATCGCAGGGGGCAACGCCTGTTCCTGCGGCGAGACAGAGTGCGCAAGTTTCTGCTGCAAATAGGAGAAAAGACGGGGAGCCGGGGGCAATGCAAAACGGTTCCCCTGTTTTGCATTCCGGTGGAATTTCCCCGGTGGAATTTTCCTCTTGTAAAGTGCGCCTGATGGAAGTACAATGAAAGCAAAATTAGAAAAAAGTCATGCAGTGCAAAAGGGGGAACCGATGAATGAGAAAAAAGTCACATATTTCGCTGGCGCGCTATATGGTGGAGAATTTAAAGGATGAAGAATTAAAACATCACAAATTTTCTTTTTATCTGGGAAGTATTCTGCCGGATATCAAGCCTTCGTTTCTCTATAAGAGACACGAGATGGACGGAACGTTTCCTTATGTCAGCAGACATATCAGGCGTCTGTCGGAGGGAGATGCGCTGATCCGGAAGAAAAGGTGCAAGTATTACCGGGATCTGGGACAGATCAGCCATTATCTGGCGGATTATTTTACATTTCCGCACAACACCATTTACCCGGGCAGCCTGAAGGATCATTGTTCTTACGAGGAGAAGTTAAAGCGGGACTTAAGATCGTACCTTTAAGAGCGGTGAGGCTGCCAGACATAACAGGCTGCTGTAAGGAAGAACATGAGAAGCTGCAGAATAAGAAAAGGCAGAGCCGCTCATCGACGCGGAGGCGATCTGTGCTTTTATCCAGAAGTCGCATGACGAGTATCTGGCGCACAAGCATGGCGTGGAGGATGATGTAGAACATATTGTCGAGGTGAATCACAAAGCGCTGGATGCGATGATGAAGTTATTGGCGAATAAACGCGCCGAGTGGAGAATCCGGCACTCATAATGTCGAAAAATGACGGGTTGTTTTCGTTGATTTTCGTGTTCGGACATAGTAATATAAATGAATGTAAGGCAGGCAGTGAAGAGCAGATTTATGTGGGAATGCCCACCTTTAGTGCTATGTTAACGTCAGACATAGGAATCTTAGCGTTTTAAGGAGGATTCATATGAACAGAATCTATGAGTTACAAAAGAAGATCGAGACGGCGAGACACGAGTTGGATGAAGCACTGTTGCAGGAGAACAGGTTTGAGTACTATTACGAGAAAAGCACCAGACTGGACAAGCTGATAGAAGAATATCTTGAGAGTCAGGAGGGTGTCAGGGTCTGACAATTGAATAAACACAGCAAACAGGACGGAACATATATGCGAGGCATGTATGCGAGGTCCTTTTTTTATGCCCAAACGCAAGTTTTGGGCTTTTTTCTATTGCAATTTGGTACAAGGTGGGGTAATATTATCATACAAGTGGAGGAAAGTGGTGGAGAATGGTACAAAGTGGTGGATAAGTTCATAACTTTGTGGAAAACCACTGAAGGCAGGTGTTTGTGTTATGTTCATGGGAGAATACAATCACACAGTGGATCCAAAGGGCAGACTGATCGTTCCATCCAAATTCAGAGAGCAGTTAGGCAGTGAATTTGTGGTTACCAAGGGACTGGATGGATGCTTGTTTGTGTACCCTGCCGAAGAGTGGCACAATATTGAGGAGAAGTTCCGCAATATTTCCATGACATCGAAGGATGCCAGAAAGTTTTCCCGTTTTTTCTTTGCTGGGGCGGCCGCAGTGGAGCTGGACAAGCAGGGCAGAATTCTGCTTCCGCCGGTTTTGCGCGAATATGCCAATTTACAAAAAGATGTGGTGCTCGTGGGAGTCTTAAGCCGCGTGGAGATCTGGGATAAGGACAGATGGCAGGAGAATACCTACGATGAGGATGAGATGGACGAGATCGCAGAGCACATGGCGGATCTTGATTCAGTATCTAAGCAGGAGGCGCAGGTTGGAGTTTAAACATTATTCCGTTCTACTGGAAGAGACAATTGAACATCTGAACATCAGACCGGACGGAATCTATGTGGACGGAACGCTTGGCGGTGCCGGACATGCCAGTGAAGTGGCAAAACGGTTATCGGAAAAGGGACGTCTCATCGGCATCGATCAGGATGCGGATGCGATCCGGGCAGCGGGAGAGCGCTTGAAGCCGTTCGGCGATAAGGTTACGATCATCCGGAGCAATTACGCCAACATGAAAGAGGAACTTCATGCGATCGGTATAGAGCATGTGGACGGCATCGTGCTGGATCTGGGCGTGTCATCGTTCCAGCTTGACACACCGGAGCGGGATTTACCTACCGGGACGCCGATGCGCCGCTTGATATGCGCATGGATGACAGACAGAGTCTCACGGCAAGGGATATTGTCAATGACTACAGCGAGATGGATCTCTATCGGATCATCCGCGATTACGGTGAAGATAAATTTGAAAAAATATTGCAAAACATATAGTGAACGAGAGACAGAAGAAGCCGATTACGACGGCGGGAACTGTCGGAAATTATTCGGGAGTCCATCCCGATGAAAGTGCAGAAGACCGGAGGAAATCCGGCAAAGCGTACGTTTCAGGCAATCAGAATTGAATTGAATCACGAACTGGAAGTGTTGCAGGACAATCTGGATACGATGATCGATCTGCTTAATCCGGGAGGAAGGATCTGTATTATTACCTTTCACTCATTAGAGGACCGGATCGTCAAGACGAACTTTAAGCGCAACGAGAATCCATGTACCTGCCCGAGTGATTTCCGGTATGTATGTGGGAAAAGTCCAAGGGAAGAGTGATTACAAGGAAGCCAGTATTGCCGGGGAGAGAGAGCTTGCAGAGAACTCGAGATCGAAGAGTGCAAAGCTCCGCGTATTTGAAAGAGCTTAGAGAGTAGTGAGGGAAGTGGCAGTTATGAGAAATGAAGCGGCAGAGAGAAAATATTATATTGACGGGAATACTGTCCGCAGGATGGAAGCAGCGCCTGCAGTGACGAGACCGGATCGCAGGATCAGAGAGAGCCGCCCGGAGCATGTCACAAGAGAGAAGGGAGCGCGAGAGACGGGAGCGGGAACGCGAGATTGAATTAAGAAACAGAAAGCGTGCGGCCAGAAGAAATCAGGAGCGTGCTCTGCGCATGAGCAAGAGCTATGTGGCATTTCTCACGATGGCTGTGATGGTGTTCGGCATCTTTACCGGTGCATACATCCACATCCAGTCGGAGATGACGGCGCGCATGAATCAGATATCAAGCCTTGAGAGCCAGATCGCAGAGCTGAAAGCCGACAACGACGAGGCATACAAGCGGATCAATACGAGCGTGGATCTTGACAGCATCCGGAATACGGCGATGACAGAATATGGAATGTCCTATGCGAAGGAATCGCAGATTGTGTACTATACAGTGAACGATGACGATTACATGAACCAGTACAGTGAGATTCCGCGTGAGTAGGATGACAGGAGAGGCGCATGGCAAAGAAAAAGAAGACCGCTGTTGAAATTTCCCAGGCGCATGCAAAAAGCTGATTGTCATGTTTACCATTGTGGCAGGCATGCTGATCGGTCTGATCGGGCGCCTGATGTATATTGAATATACCAGCGGTGAAAAATATGAGAAAATTGTGTTGTCCCAGCAGGAATACGACAGCAAAGTGATTCCTTACCAGAGAGGCGATATTGTCGATGCAAAGGGGACAGTGATGGCAACCAGTATTGCAGTGTACAATGTGATACTGGATTGTTCTGTTTTAACGAGCGATGAGGATTACGTTGCGCCGACGATTCAGGCGCTTGTGCAGTGTTTTCCGGACTTGAGCAGCGATGAGCTTTACGGATATGTCCGGAATGATCCGCAGAACCGTTATATTGTGCTGAAGAAGAAAATATCGTACGACGAGATGCAGCCGTTCGTGGAACTGCAGGATGCGACGGATGAAAAGGGCAGAAAGGTGAACCCCGACATCAAGGGTGTATGGTTTGAGAAGGAATATCAGAGAGAGTATCCGTACGGATCGCTCGCCAGCGCGGTGATCGGATTTACGGCATCCGGAAATGTCGGAGTGAACGGTCTGGAGAATTATTACAACAGCACGTTAAACGGCATCAACGGGCGTGAGTTCGGCTATCTGAATACGGATAATAATTTTGAGAAAACGATCAAGCAGGCGACAAACGGCAACAACATCGTGACAACGATTGATGCGAATATCCAGTCCGTGGTGGAGGACAAGATCCGGGAATTCAACGAGGCGTACACAGGCGCCTACCGCGAAGGGGATGCGGAGCTTCCCATATCGGAGTCCTGATTATGGATCCGAATAACGGGGATGTGCTCGCCATGGCGAATTATCCGAATTTTGATCTGAGCAACCGAGAGATCTCTCCGCGTATTACACCGAGGAAGAACTCGCTGCCATGGATGATGAAGCAAAGATGGATGCACTAAACCAGCTGTGGCAGAACTTCTGCGTGTCGTATACCTATGAACCGGGATCGACGGCGAAGCCTTTTACCGTGTCGGCAGGACTTGAGACCGGGACGGTGACCACGGCAGACACCTATTACTGCGACGGGTATGAGACGATCTCCGGTCATGACATTCACTGTGTCAAGAGAGACGGACACGGAATGGAGACATTGGAGCAGACGCTGATGAATTCCTGCAACGATGCGCTGATGCAGATGTCCTATAAAATAGGAAGAGATAACTTTGAAAACTACCAGCAGATTTTCGGATTTGGTCAGAAGACCAACATTGATCTGCCGGGAGAGACGAGAACCGATTCTCTGATCTATACCGGCGACAACATGACGGTGGTGGATCTTGCGACAAACGCATTCGGCCAGAACTTCAACACGACGATGATCCAGCTTGCCACAGGCTTCTGCTCGATTGTAAACGGCGGAAAGTTCTATCAGCCGCATGTGGTAAAACGGATTACGGATGAGAACGGCAACGTTGTGCAGGAGATCCAGCCGACACTTCTTCGGGAAACCATCTCGGAGAGTACGTCCGAGACGCTGCGGCAGTATATGTATTCCACCGTTACCTCAGGTACCGGAGCGACAGCGAAAGTGGACGGCTACTCAATGGGCGGCAAGACGGGAACGGCACAGAAAGCGGGACGTGACGGCGTCAACTATCTGGTATCGTTTATTGGATTTGCACCGGTCGACGATCCACAGCTTGTGATTTACTGCGTGGTCGACGAGCCGAATGCGGTGGAGCAGTACCACAGCTCTTTTGCACAGAATATTGTGCGTGAGATCTTAGAGGAAGTGCTTCCTTACATGAACATCTACCGCGATGAGCAGACCACCGGAATTCATGCAGGGTGGGACATTACGGAACGGATACCGGAGCGACAGCGATGACGGACGTTGTAAACGAGGAGACTCCGGTGGAAGAAGGACTGGATGTGCCGGACACAACGGATACCCTGCCGGGAAATGAAGAGGAGGCGGAAGGCACAGACACGCCGCAGGATAGCGGAGACACGCCGCAGGATAACGGGGATGAACCGCAGGATAGCGGAGACACCACCGGGATAACGGAGATATCCCACAGGATAGTGGAGACATCCCACAGGATAACGGACAGCAATAACAGACATAACCTCACGAAAGGATGAATAAAATTTCATGGAGAACTTTCGTGAGGTTTTTTCTATATGTCACAGGAACATGCATTTTACCGGAGCAAGACATTCAACCGCAGAAAAATATGGCTGATGTTCCTCGCCGTGTTTTCGTGCTGATGTTTCTGGGCGGACGGCTCGTCTATCTGATGGTCTTCTGCTCGGAATACTACGGGCAGAAGGCGGAGGATCTTCATGAGAGAGAGCGTGATATCAAGGCAGCGCGGGGAAGAATCATCGATGCCACGGGAAAAATCCTTGCGACGAACAAATCGGTCTGTACCATTTCCGTGATTCACAGTCAGATCGATGAGCCGGAGAAGGTGATTGCGGCACTGCAAAAATAACTGGGGCTCACGGAGGAGGAAGTGAGAAAGCGGGTGGAGAAGGTCAGCTCCATTGAGCGGGTCAAGACGAATGTTGACAAGGAAACCGGAGACCGCATCCGTGCCTACGGCCTTTCCGGAATCAAGGTCGACGAGGATTACAAGCGGTATTACCCTTTGGATACCATGGCATCCACGGTGCTCGGCTTTACGGGTGCGGATAACCAGGGAATTCTGGGGCTTGAAGTCAAATACGATTCCTATTTGCAGGGAACGAGCGGCAAGATCCTCACCCTCACGGATGCGCGCGGGATTGAGATTGAAAATGCGGGAGAGACGCGGCTTGAGCCGGTGAACGGCTATGATTTATATATTTCCATGGACAGCAATATCCAGCAATACTGTGAGCAGGCGGCGGAAAAGGCATACATAAAAAAGCAGGCGGATGAGGTGTCCGTGATTGTCATGAACCCGCAGAACGGGAGATCATGGCGATGGTAAATTATCCGAATTCAATCTGAACGAACCGTTTACCTTAATTGAGGAGATGGGAGCGGATGGGACGGAGTCTGCGGACAAAAAGCAGGAACTGCTGAACCGCATGTGGAGAAACCCGTGTATCAGCGACACCTATGAGCCGGGTTCCACATTTAAGATTATCACGGCGGCGGCAGCGCTCGAGGAGGGCGTGGTGTCGCTGACAGATCAGTTCTACTGTCCCGGCTATAAGCTGGTGGAGGATCGCAGAATCCGGTGCGCGAAGACAAGCGGACACGGGGCGGAGACGTTCGAGACAGGCATTATGAACAGCTGCAATCCCGTCTTCATTGAACTGGGCGAGCGGCTGGGCGTGTAAAACTATTACAAATATTTCAAACAGTTCGGTCTGACACAGAAGACGGGAATCGATCTGCCGGGAGAGGCGGCGACGATCATGCATAAGCAGGAAAACGTCGGCCCGGTGGAACTTGCGACGATCTCGTTCGGACAGTCGTTCCAGATCACACCGATCCAGCTCGTGACGACCGTTTCTTCTATTATAAATGGGGAACGCGCATCACACCGCACTTCGGAGTGGAGGTCCGTGAGACGGACGGAACGTTGGTCGAGACATTTTCTTATGATAAGAGAGAGGAGATCTGCAGCAGGGGAGACCTCGGGACCATGGTATCTGCTGGAAAAAGTGGTGTCGGAGGAGGCGGAAAGAATGCGAAGATCGAGGGGTATGCGATCGGCGGCAAGACCGCGACTTCCCAGACACTGCCGAGAAGCGAGCACCGCTATATTTCCTCGTTCCTCGGATTTGCTCCTGCGGACGATCCCAAAGTGCTTGTGATTGCGATTATCAATAACCCGAAGGGCACGTATTACGGAGGTCTGATTGCGGCGCCGGTCGTAAAAGAAATTATGGAAAACATATTGCCTTACCTTGATAAATCATGAAAAATAACGTATACTAGTTGGGTTAAAAAGCACATGTTGCTTTCGGCAAAGATAAAATACATGAGGTGTTTATTATGACGTATGAAATTGTAATCCCGGTAATCGTATCTTTTGCAATCAGTGCATTGTTGGGACCGATTGTAATTCCTTTCCTGCGAAGACTCAAAGTCGGACAGACGGAGCGGAAGGAACTGGAATCCCATCTGAAGAAAAACGGAACGCCTACGATGGGCGGACTTATGATATTGGCAAGTATTATCATCACATCGGTGTTTTATGTAAAAGATTATCCGAAGATTGTTCCGATTCTGTTTATGACCGTCGGATTTGGTGTGATCGGCTTTCTGGATGATTATCTGAAGGTTGTGCTGCGCAGATCGGACGGACTGCTTGCATGGCAGAAAATGCTCTGTCAGATTGTGGTGACGACCGTGTTCGCAGTTTATATGGGATGCTACTCGGATGTCCCGCTCACCATGCTGATTCCGTTCTCCGGAGGAAAATATTTAGACCTCGGCTGGGGAGCGTTCCCGGTACTGTATCTGGCGGTCATCGGAACCGTCAACGGTACGAACTTTACCGATGGTCTGGACGGCCTCGCGTCGAGCGTCACCATCATGGTGGCAACGTTCTTCTCCGTGGTGGCGATCGGAACGAATGCAGGCATTGCACCGATCACCTGTGCGGTTGTGGGTGCGCTGCTTGGATTTTTGCTGTTTAATGTCTATCCGGCAAGTGTTTTCATGGGAGATACCGGATCACTGGCGCTCGGCGGATTTGTGGTCTCGGCAGCCTATATGATGCAGATGCCTTTGTTTATCGTGATTGTCGGACTGATCTATCTGGTCGAGGTACTCTCTGTTATCATCCAGGTGACCTACTTTAAAAGACCGGCGGAAAGCGGATTTTCCGCATGGCGCCGATCCACCATCATTTTGAGCTGGGCGGATGGTCTGAGACGAGAGTGGTTGCAGTATTTTCGATTGCAACGGCGATCTTATGCATGATCGCCCTGTTAGGATTATAGGAGGAAGAACATGGATCTGACAGGTAAGACAGTGCTTGTGGTTGGTTCCGGAATCAGCGGTGTTGCCGCGACGGAACTTCTGAAAAAGAAGAATGTGAATGTGGTATTGTTTGACGGAAATAAGGAGCTGGATCTTACGGCGCTTCGTGAGAAGCACCCGGTCTTTGCGGATGTGAAGATCATCCTCGGAGAGCTGACAGCGGAAGATAGAAGCGGACTGGATCTTGTCGTGTTAAGCCCGGGAGTGCCGACGGATCTTCCGATGGTTGAGGATCTGAAAAAAGACGGGATTCCGATCTGGGGCGAGATCGAGCTTGCCTACCATTTTGCGAAGGGACGGATCGTGGCGATCACCGGGACCAACGGCAAGACGACGACCACGGCGCTCTGCGGCGAGATCATGGCAAACTATTACCGGGATGTGAAAGTGGTTGGCAATATCGGATTCCATATACCTCCGTGGCTGCGGACACCACGGACGAGACAGTGACGGTGGCGGAGATCAGCAGCTTTCAGCTGGAGACCATTCACACATTTCACCCGGCAGTTTCCGCTATTTTAAATATCACGCCGGATCATCTGAACCGTCATCACACGATGGAGTGCTATATTAAGACGAAGGAGCGGATCGCGGAGAATCAGACGGAAGACGAGGTCTGCGTGCTCAATTACGAGGATGAAGTCCTGCGCGCATTCGGTGAGACGCTTCACACGAACGTGCTGTATTTTCCAGCAGACAGAAGTTAGACCGCGGACTGTATCTGGACGGCGAGGATATTTACTATGTAGACGGAGAGAACACCACGAAGGTCATCAACGTGAATGAACTCAATATTTTGGGAACGCACAATTACGAGAATGTGATGGCTGCGACCGGCATGGCGTTAAGCCTCGGTGTTCCGATGGATAAGATTGTCGAAGTGCTGAAGCGTTTTCAGGCAGTCGAGCACCGCATCGAGTATGTGACGGAGCGCGGCGTGAAGTTTATAACGACTCTAAGGGCACCAACGGATGCCGCGATCAAGGGCATTTGTGCCATGAACCGTCCGACCCTTCTGATTGGCGGCGGCTATGATAAGCAGTCGGAGTATGACGAGTGGATTGAAAGCTTTGGCGGAAAAGTCAAGCTGCTCGTGCTGATCGGACAGACGCGGAGAAGATTGCAGCCTGTGCGCGGGCACATGGATTTGAGAATATTGTGCTCTGTGATACGTTTGAGGAGGCGATCGACACCTGCTACCGGAACGCGGTATCCGGTGATGCGGTACTCTTATCCCCTGCATGTGCAAGCTGGGGAATGTTTAAAACTATGAGGAGCGCGGACGCATTTTCAAGGAATATGTGCGTGCCTTAAAAAGACTAGGAGTGGAGAATGGCGCGAAGGCAGGAAAAAGAAAAAAAACAAAAACCAATTCGATATTTTGATTACAGCCTGCTGTTTTTGATTATCTTTCTGCTTTGTTTCGGTCTGGTGATGCTCTATAGCACGAGCTCTTACTATGGTTCCACGCGTTTCGGGATACGGCGTATTATCTGAAAAAGCAGCTGTTTGCGACAAGTCTTGGAATCATAGCGATGATCATCGTCTCGAGAATCCCGTACCGGTTCTGGATGAGAGTGAGCGGTCTGGCGTATCTGATGGCGTTCGGACTGTGTACGGCGGTTATCTTTATCGGTACGGAAGCCAAAGGACAGGCGCGTTGGATCTACATCGGACCGCTTTCGTTCCAGCCATCCGAGTTTGCGAAGCTTTGCGGTCATCATTTTCCTGGCGACGATCATCTATAAGACGTCGAAGCAGGTGGGGGATTTTAAGACGCTGGTCAAGGTTATGGCGATCGTGCTTCCCGTCGTCGGGGTGGTCGCATATAATAACTTAAGTACAGCGATTATTATCCTTGGCATCGCGGTGTGCATGCTGTTTGTGGCGAGCCCGAAATATTCGCATTTTCTGATTGTGGGAGGCGTGGTACTCGCAGTCGGCGTCATTTTATCGCGCGCATCCTACCGCGCCGAGCGTATCCAGATCTGGCTGCACCCGGAAGAGTATGAAAAAGGTTATCAGACGCTGCAGGGACTCTATGCGATCGGTTCCGGCGGGCTGTTCGGCAAGGGACTCGGGGAGAGCATGCAGAAGCTCGGTTTTATCCCAGAGGCGCAGAACGATATGATCTTCTCCATCATCTGTGAGGAGCTGGGACTTTTCGGCGCGATCTGTCTGATCCTTTTATACCTGCTGATTATCTGGAGATTTATGGTGATTGCGAACAATGCGGCGGATCTCTACGGGGCGTTGCTTGTGGTCGGCATTATGGCGCATATTTCCATCCAGGTGGTTTTAAATATTGCCGTTGTGACCAACACGATTCCGAATACCGGAATTACGCTTCCGTTCATCAGTTACGGTGGAACCTCCATTCTGTTTCTGCTCTCGGAAATGGGGCTTGCGCTGTCTGTGTCAAGGGAATAAAGTTTGAGGTTACCTAAAGTATGATTAGAGAACAGAGAAAAAAAAAGAAGACGGAAAATCGGACTGACGGCTGCACTGATCCTTCTGATGCTTCTGGCGATTGCATTTCTGATTGTCTGGAAAGTATTTACGGTGGAGAATGTCGTGGTGGAAATGAACTCTATTCTTCCGAACAGATCGAGCAGCTGGTGTTAAATGATGAGTATTCGTGGAATTCTCTGTATGTTCTTCTGAAATACCGCATCAGGGATACCGGCAAGGTGCCTTTTGTCGACACGATGGAAGTGACGCTGGATGATCCGCACACGGTGCATGTTCTGGTATACGAAAAGGAATTCTGGGCTGCTTTTACATTGATGCCATCGGGCAGTACGCCTATTTTGACAAGGATGGATTCGTCGTGGAGACTTCTTCGGACGAGATTGAGGATGTGCCAAAGATCACCGGAGTGACATGCGATGAGGTCGTGCTCTACGAGAAACTGCCGCTGGATCAGCCGGATGTGCTAAACAACCTTCTGAGCCTGACGCAGATTTTGAAAAATATGACCTTCTGCCGCAGGAGATTCACTACGACAGCAGTTTGAAACCGACGCTGACCTACTACGGCATACAGGTTTCGATCGGTTCGGACGACTATCTGTCACAGAAGATTGTGCGCCTGTCGGCGATCCTTCCACAGCTTGCGGGAATGTACGGAACACTTCATCTGGACACATGGACACCGGACACCACAGATATTGTGTTTGACAGAGATTAGAAAATCCTTAATTTGTTCAAAAAAGTGAAAAAATTAGTTGATAAATTGAAAGAAAGAATATATTATATTGTATATGAGTTTATAAGCGGGCAGTATGGATTCTGCACTGCATTGAAAGACGATATACAGAACAGACGGTGTAGGAAGAGGAGCACCGGATGATTCTCTGATAGATGGTGTGTTTACATCCGTTTACCACAGGACATGAATTATGGGAGAGAATGAAGGAGGAACTACCTTGCTAGAGATTATGACGACAGAAGCAGATACCAGTGCGAAGATTATAGTCATCGGGTTGGAGGAGCTGGTAACAATGCTGTAAATAGAATGATTGATGAAAATATCGGTGGAGTGGAGTTTATCGGGATCAACACGGATAAGCAGGCACTTACACTTTGCAAGGCACCGACCTTAATCCAGATTGGCGAGAAGCTGACGAAGGGACTTGGAGCCGGAGCAGCCGGAGATCGGCGAAGGCAGCGGAAGAGAGTATGGAAGAGCTCTCCTCGGCAGTGAAGGGCGCCGACATGGTATTCGTTACCTGTGGTATGGGCGGCGGTACCGGTACAGGCGCAGCGCCGGTTGTAGCGAAGATCGCAAAAGAGCAGGGGATTCTGACGGTCGGAGTTGTGACAAAGCCGTTTAAGTTCGAGGCAAAACAGCGTATGGTCAATGCGCTTTCCGGTATCGACCGCTTGAAAGAGAGCGTTGATACTTTAATTGTGATACCGAATGACAAGCTTCTTTGAGATCGTGGACAGACGTACCACGATGCCGGATGCATTGAAGAAGGCGGACGAGGTATTGCAGCAGGCAGTACAGGGTATTACAGACTTAATCAACCTGCCGGCACTCATCAACCTCGATTTCGCAGATGTGTCTACCGTCATGAAGGACAAGGGTATGGCTCACATCGGTATCGGTAATGCCAAGGGGAGACGACAAGGCGATTGAGGCAGTCAAGCTTGCAGTTGCCAGCCCGCTGCTTGAGACAACCATCAAAGGTGCTACACATGTTATCATTAATATTTCCGGAGATATTTCTCTTATGGATGCCAATGATGCCGCAAGCTATGTACAGGATCTCGCAGGCGACAATGCCAACATCATCTTCGGTGCGAAGTACGATGAGTCCATGACCGATGAGGCTACGATCACCGTCATTGCGACAGGACTTGAGAATCCGGGCGCAACGAGCAAGATCATGCCGAAGTTGAATTATGCAACGCAGACACCGACCAGACCGGTATCCGGTTCCACACTCGGAAGAACCAGGAACCGCTGCTCCGACCTATCAGCCGCAGGAGGACATGGTACAGTAACACCGCCTCTGCCGGGTATCCAGAGACCGCGTCAGCCGGAGAGCACGGTGCAGCAGATGGACATCAAGATTCCGGATTTCCTGAAGAATTCACGCAAATAGAATTACAATGACATAATATGAACTGCCATGTGTCTGTCCGATTACAGGACTTGCACATGGCAGTTTTGTGTTGCAGGAAGATTATGTCGAACCGGGCAGATGACTCGCCGCATTATAGAGCGGACTTTTGACAAAAAAGGAGACGGCGGCATCGTATAATAGGTGGCATGTCAGAGAAAAACCGAGGTGAAAGGAAATATATGTATTTTATGCAGACGTATTTTTGATCCAGAATTTTCTCATGGATTTCCTTGCCGTTGCAGGGGCAAATCTTTTTTTGAAGAGATGCAGGAAAATGCGGTGGCTGCTGCTTGGGGCGGCTGTTTCCGCAGTGCTCGGGCTGTGCTGCATCCTGCTTTGCCGCAATTATCTGCTGTACTGCCTGCTCACGCATTTTCTCATCAACACACTGATGACAGTCATCTGTTTCGGGAGGTGTGACAGGAGGCAGTTCTTTGAGAACTGGGTGGCGGTGTATCTGGTGGTTCTTCTGCTCGGCGGGGCGTTTGAGTGGCTGCAGGAGAGCGGTATTTTATCAAAAAGCAGAGGAGTGGCGATTGCGGCTGGTGACGGTAACGTGCGGTCTTCTTCGGTATCTTGGGAGAAGAAGAGCCTTTGGCAGCCATGTGCGCCGGGCATGGCTTGGAAAAGATGCGCGCCGGATGGCGTTAAGCGCCTACTGGGACAGCGGGAACCAGTTAAGAGATCCCTATACCGGGCAGCCGATCTGTATTTTGAGCTATAGCCTGGCGGAAAAATTTGTGGATCAGACAAAGACAGAATCCGGTTTGTGCCGTACCGTGCTCTTGGAGCAGAGGACGGACTTCTTGCGGTGATGGATGTGGATGAGATGATACTGCAGGATGGCAGGCAGATGCGGCGGTATGAACATATGGCGGTTGGAATCGCACAGAAGGGGTTGCTTGAGGACAAAGAATATGACCTGATTCTGCATGCATCCCTGGGATGACAGTGAAGAAAGGAGCTTACATGTACATAAAATGGATGGTCCCGGATTACGGGATGCGGGGAATTTTGAACGGAATCGGACGCTTTTTGTTCGGGGAGAATGATGAGGTGCACTATATCGGCGGCGCGGAGGTGCTGCCGCCGCCGCTGGATGCAGGGGAGGAGAGCGTGTGCATCCGGATGCTTGCCACAGATGCGGCGGAGGAGGCGCGGAGAAAACTGATTGAACACAACCTGCGGTTGGTGGTATATATTGCAAAAAAGTTCGACAATACGGGAGTCGGCGTGGAGGATCTGATCTCGATCGGTACCATAGGTCTCATCAAAGCAATCAATACGTTCAATCCGGATAAAACATCAAGCTGGCAACATATGCGTCGCGATGTATTGAAAATGAGATCCTGATGTATCTGCGCAGGAACAGCAAGACCAGGCTGGAGGTGTCCATCGACGAGCCGTTAAACGTGGACTGGGATGGAAACGAATTGCTGCTGTCGGATATTTTAGGAACGGATGAGGATGTGATCTACCGGGATATTGAGACGGATGTGGAGCGCTCGCTGCTCATGACAGCGATTGCCGGACTGACCGGCAGAGAGCGCATGATCATAGAATTGCGCTTCGGGTTGAACACGGCGGGAGGGAGGAGAAAACGCAGAAAGAAGTGGCAGATATGCTGGGGATTTCCCAGTCCACATCTCGCGTCTTGAAAAAATCATGGGACGCCTGAAGAAAGAAATTGTGCGCTTTGAGTAGCGCTGCCCGATTGTGAAAAAAGAGACAAGGGAAAAGAATTGTAACCGCAGGACATTACGTGTATAATGGTCTTATCAAAAAAATGCTGGGGGAATGCATATGAAGCTTGAATTTTTGGGGGCTGCACACGAGGTGACAGGAAGCTGTCATTATCTGGAGTTTGCGGATAAGCATGTACTGGTGGACTGCGGTATGGAACAGGGACCGGATCTGTATGTCAATCAGGAGATACCGGTGAACGCGTCGACGATCGACTATGTGTTTGTGACGCATGCGCACATCGATCACTCCGGTCTGCTTCCGATGTTATATAATCATGGCTTCCGCGGGCAGATTTTTACGACGACGGCGACACATCAGCTGTGCGAGATTATGCTCAAGGACAGCGCGCATATCCAAATGTTTGAGGCGGAGTGGAAGAACCGCAAGGCGAAGCGTGCCGGCAGGCCGGAGGTCGTACCGCTCTACGATATGAATGATGCGGTGGGGGTTCTGGGACATTTTGTATCCTGCGACTACCACAGCGTGATCAACGTCTGTGAGGGCTTAAAAGTCCGGTTTGTGGATGCGGGGCATCTGCTTGGATCTTCCAGTATTGAGATGTGGATCTCTGAGAACACTGCTGAGGGTGTTGAGGAGCGCAAGATCGTATTTTCCGGAGACATCGGACCGGGGAACCGCCCGCTCATCAAGGATCCGGAGTATCTTACATCGGCGGATTACGTGGTCATGGAGTCGACGTACGGTGACCGCACGCATGAGACACCGCCAGATTATGCCGTGGAGCTTGCCCGCGTGATCCGCGATACGTTTACGAGGCGGCAATCTGGTCATACCGGCGTTCTCGGTGGGACGTACGCAGGAGATGCTGTATTTTATCCGTCGGATCAAGATGGAGAATCTGCTTCCGGAATTCCAGAATTTTGAGGTTTATGTGGACAGTCCGCTCGCGGTGGAAGCCACCACGATTTTCGGCAAAATGTGCAGGACTGTTTTGATGACACCGCGCTCGCACTTGTGCAGCAGGGCATCAACCCGATCGGTTTCCAGGGCTTCGGATGGCGATCACCAGCGACGAGTCGAAGATGATCAATTTTAACGACAAGCCGAAAGTCATTCTCTCTGCGTCCGGCATGTGCGAGGCGGGGCGGATCCGGCATCATCTGAAGCACAATCTATGGAGAAAGGATTCCACGATCCTGTTTGTCGGATATCAGGTTCCGGGTACGCTCGGCAATGCGCTGTTAAACGGGGCGAAGGAAGTGAAGCTCTTCGGCGAGACGATCGAGGTGCAGGCGAAGATCGAGAACCTTCCGGGAATCAGCGGCCACGCGGACGTGAACCAGCTGACTAAATGGGTGAGCATGTTTGACCCGAAGCCGAAGCGCGTTTTATCGTACATGGCGAAGACAAGGTGACGGAGCAGTTTGCGGCGCATATTCACGAGGAGCTGGGGCTGGAGGCTTACGCGCCCTTCAGCGGTGATGCGTTTGATCTGCTGACAGGCGCCTGTGTGGCACAGGGCTCCAGAGAGGCGGTGGAGAAGAAGAGTACCCGCGCAGTCAACAATATCTTTGCAAGACTTGTGGCAGCCGGCGAGCGGCTGATGACGGTGATCCGCAAGTGCGAAGGTATGCCGAACCGCGAGCTTGGCAAATTTGCGGATCAGATCAATGAACTCTGCAACAAGTGGGAGCGGTAGGCATTACATGGAGAGATAGGTGCGGATGGATTTTAAGGCGGATTTTTCAAGACGGCTGACCTGTGCCTGGCTGATGTGAATCTCCTCGGCGACTTCCATCTGTGTCTTCCCTCGTAAAAGCGGAGGCGCAGGATGAAGTTCTCGCGCTCGTTCAGATGATTCATGGCGTCGTTTAGAGAGAGTTCTTCGATCCAGTTGTCCTCGCGGTTTTGTCACTGATCTGGTCCATGACATAGAGCGGGTCTCCGCCATCGGTGTAGATGGGCTCGTAGAGACTGACCGGGCTCTGGATGGCATCCAGGGCGAAGACGATCTCCTCCTGGGTGAGACCGGAGACTTTTGCAATCTCTTCTAATGTCGGTTCCTTGCAGGAGGTTTTGGCAAGAATCTCGCGGGTGTGGATGGCCTTGTAGGCTGTGTCCCGCAGGGAGCGGCTGACCCGGATGGAATTGTTGTCCCGCAGATACCGGCGGATCTCACCGATGATCATCGGAACCGCATAGGTGGAGAACTTTACGCCAGTGCAGGATTGAAGTTGTCGATGGCCTTGATCAGGCCGATGCATCCGATCTGAAAGAGATCATCTACGTTCTCGTGGTTCCCGGAAAAGCGCTTGATTACACTTAAGACGAGGCGGAGGTTTCCCTTGATGTAAGTTTCGCGGGCAGCGGCATCTCCCTGTTTGATGCGGGCGAAGAGCGCGTCCTTTTCCTCTTCTTTTAAAACAGGCAGCTTCGCGGTGTTGACTCCGCAGATTTCCACTTTGTATGAAGACATGATGCGTTTCCTCCGGTTTGATTTTCTGTTAAAAGCATGCTTCATTCGGGGCGTTTTTATACAGAAAATTTTCAGCAGGAAATGCAAAATGTTATGGAAGTACGGCAGAATTTGTAGTATAAATAAATTAGAAAATAAGTGGGGCAGGTCGACAGTATATGTTGGATAGAATCGATGAGAGAGACAAGCAGGAACGGATGCAGCGCAGTATTGTAAAATACTGGAATGTGAATTATATACCGACACCGTATGCGGAGCCAAAGGAAGAACAGACCGGGAGAAAGAGGATACGGTTACCGGGCAGCAGCTTCCTGTGGAGCCGGAGCTGACAGTCAGCTCGGCGAATTACGGCAATGAGGAAGTGACCGATGAGGTGACAAAAGGGCAGATCGACAAGATTCTTCATGAGAAGACGGAGGCGATCCGCAGCCTGATCGAGCAGAACAAGCAGACGGAAGAGGAGCAGGATATCCCTGAAGAGATGGCATCCGCGCCAATACAGCATATAATAGAATAAGAACAGATACCGGAGACATTTATGGCAGAGATAACACTGCGTAAATACCATGGGCTGGGGAATGATTATTTGATCTACGATCCGAATCGCAATGCATGTGAATTGCAGGAAAGGCAGGTGGAAGCACTTTGCCGGCGCAATTTGGGAGTCGGAGCAGACGGCATTCTCTATGGCCCTTTTTTTGATGGGGACAAAATGCGGGTGCGCATTTTCAACCCGGACGGGAGTGAGGCGGAGAAGAGCGGAAACGGTATCCGCATTTTTTCCAAATATTTAAAAGATATGGGGTATGTGACAGAGGAGAGCTATGTGCTGCACACAAAGCGGGTGAGACCAGGGTGACGTTTTTAAACGAGCAGGGCGATCTCATGCGCGTGGACATGGGATACCCGGAGTTTGTGGCAAAGGAAATCCCGGTGGTCGGGTTTGAGGGGGAGATTGTCAACGAGGCGATCTTTTTTGGCGATAATTTCTATAACGCGACCTGCGTCTCCCTGGGAAATCCAAATTGTGTGCTGATGCTCGAGGAGGTCAGCCAGAAAAAAGCGATGCAGCTTGGCCCGTATGTGGAAAATTCCAGATATTTTCCGAACCGTATCAACATGCAGCTCTGTCAGGTGCTCGACCGGGAAAATATTCAGATCGAGATCTATGAGCGCGGCGCGGGTTATACATACGCGTCGGGAACAGGAGCCTGTGCAGCGGCTGCCGCATCGCACAAGATGGGATTTGTCGGCGACCGTGTGACGGTGCATATGCACGGCGGGGAGCTTCTGGTGGAATTTGCCCGGGACGGCAGAATTGACATGACAGGACCGGTGGTTTATATTGGGAGCATTACGCTCGCGGAGCAGTTTTTTGCGTGAAAAATTTTACGGGAGAAATTTTGCCGTTGCCTTTTTTGGCAGACTGTGATAAAATGTCAGACGTTGCGTAGCCCATAAAAACAAGGTCTAAGCGGGCTTGCCGCCGATTTCCGGCGTTAAATGAATCGAGTGTTCGAGACCTTCCACTCGTAAAACAAAACTAAAGGAGAACAGAATATGAGAAACTCTAAAGGTACAATTCATTGTGCACGCTGCGATGATTGCAGCAATCTATGTCGTGCTGACCTATTTTATCAGTGCGTTCAACCTGGCATCGGGAGCCATTCAGGTCCGGATTTCCGAGGCGCTGACCATTCTGCCGTACTTTACACCGGCGGCAATTCCGGGACTGTTTGTGGGATGTCTGCTTGCCAACCTTCTGACGGGAGCAGCCATCTATGATGTGATCTTCGGCAGTCTGGCGACGCTGCTCGGCGCAGTCGGAACATATCTGCTCCGCAAGCACAAGTTTTTATGCACGCTCGCGCCGGTGGTATCAAATATCATCATCATTCCGCTGGTACTCCGCTACGGATATGGACTTACCATGGAATATGGCGGAAGAGACTGGTCGATTCCGTTTTACATGCTGACCGTCGGAGCGGGAGAGATCATCTGCTGCTGTGTGCTTGGAACGATTCTTTTGAATGCACTTGCAAAAGTGCGCAATGCAATCTTTAAAAAAGAGGATTAGATTAGAAAACACCAGCTATAGGAATAACCTATAACTGGTGCTTTTTTTTTCATATTAGACAGGTTGGTTTTCTCATGTTATCATCAGATTATCAACAGACAGAACTTCCAAAATGAAAATAAAAGGAGAAACATAACATGGGAAAAGCATTAAAGGACAGAAAGTTAAAATTTGAGACATTACAGCTTCACGTAGGACAGGAGGAGGCAGATCCGGTGACCGGAGCGAGAGCAGTGCCGATCTACCAGACATCTTCTTATGTATTTAACAACAGTGAGCATGCGGCGGCGCGTTTCGGACTGACCGATGCGGGAAATATCTATGGCAGATTAACAAACCCGACCGAGGATGTCTTCGAGCAGAGAATCGCAGCTTTGGAGGGCGGTGTGGCAGCGCTTGCCGTGGCGTCCGGTGCGGCGGCGATCGCCTATACACTTCAGAATCTGGCGCATGCTGGCGAGCACATCGTGGCTGCAAACAACATCTAAGGCGGCACCTACAATCTATTGGCACATACATTCCCGGAGTATGGTATCACGACAACTTTCGTCGATCCATTCAATTTCGACGAGGTGGAGCAGGCAATCCAGGAGAACACCAGAGCGATCCACATTGAGACGCTCGGCAACCCGAACTCGGACGTTGTGGATATTGAGAAGATCGCAGCGATCGCGCATGCGCATCGGATTCCGCTGGTTGTGGACAACACTTTTGCAACGCCGTATCTGGTCCGCCCGCTTGAGTACGGAGCAGATATTGTCGTTCACTCGGCAACCAAGTTTATCGGCGGACACGGAACAGCCATCGGCGGCGTGATCGTTGACGGCGGAAAGTTTGACTGGGAGACAAGCGGCAAGTTCCCGTCCTTGACGGAGCCGAATCCGAGCTACCACGGCATCAGTTTTACAAAGGCGGCAGGACCGGCAGCGTTCGTCACAAAGATCCGCGCCATTTTACTGCGCGACACCGGTGCAACCATCTCTCCGTTCCACTCTTTCCTGTTTTTACAGGGACTTGAGACATTGTCGCTGCGTGTGGAGCGCCATGTGGAGAATGCATTAAAGGTCGTAGAATATCTGAACAACAACCCGAAGGTGGAGAAGGTGCATCATCCGTCGGTATCGGAGGATCCGGTGCAGCAGGCACTCTACAAAAAATATTTCCCGAACGGCGGCGGTTCGATCTTTACGTTCGAGATCAAGGGAGACGAGCAGACAGCAAAAGACTTCATCGATCATCTGGAGCTGTTCTCTCTGCTTGCCAATGTGGCGGATGTGAAGTCGCTCGTGATTCATCCGGCATCCACGACACATTCCCAGCTTACGACGGAGGAACTGTTAGAGCAGGGCATCAAGCCGAACACCATCCGTCTGTCGATTGGAACAGAGAATGTGGACGATATTATTGAAGATCTTGCGGAGGCATTTGCGGCAGTATGAGATTATTGATTGTACGGCACGGGGATCCGGATTATGAGCATGATACCCTGACAGAAAAGGGCTGGCGCGAGGCAGAGCTTTTGTCAGAACGCCTGTCAAAGCTTAATGTCAAGGAGTTTTATGTGTCGCCGCTCGGGCGGGCGAAGGATACGGCGTCCCCTGACGTTACAGAAGATGAACCGCGAGGCAAAGGAATGTCTGTGGCTCAGGGAGTTCGATACGAAGATCGACCGACCGGATTGCCCGGATCAAAAGTCGATCGCCTGGGACTGGCTGCCGGAGGACTGGACGAGAGAAGAGGAGTTCTTCCGGCGCGACCTGTGGGCGACGCAGCAGACCATGCGTGAGGGACTGGCTCCCGGAGCGCATGAGGGAAACGGCATCCGTGTGCAAAAGAAACCGGACGTTGGCGTAGGTGCAGAGTATGGCTGGGTGGTATCAAATTTTGATGCACTGCTGGCGGAGCACGGCTATGTGCGCGAGGGCGACATCTACCGTGTCGCACAGGCGAACCGCGATACGCTTGTGTTCTTCTGCCACTTCGGACTGGAGTGTGTGCTGCTGTCGCACCTGATGAATGTGTCACCGATGATTCTGTGGCATCATACCTGCGCTGCACCGACGTCCGTCACCACGGTGTATACCGAGGAGCGCCGTCCCGGCGTGGCATCTTTCCGCGTCTGCGGGTTCGGAGATACCTCGCATTTGTATGCGGATGGCGAGTCTCCTGCATTTTCGGGAAGATTTTGTGAGACCTATGCGTGTGATGAGGAACGGCACGATTAGAAACAGAAGGAATTGTCATAATAAGCATAGAATTCTTTTGGGTAATTAGTAATATTATTAGAAGATCACACCGTGGGATTTCAGATGAAAATGCAGAGGGAAATTCGTTGGAGAAAAATGTGAGCATTTCTTCCGGCTGAATGTCTGCATCGGATTCCGTGTCTCTTCCACGTTTGGACAATCCGACGGGGACATGTCCGGCACACCAAAGACAATGGGCGGACTTTCTAGCCGCCCTAACTACTCCCTCATAGACACTATAAAACCGCGCGAACCGAAACTCGCAGTCATCTGCTATTAAAAACAAGGCAGATGACGGCTCAGACATCGGCTTCGCGCGGTTATGTTTTATTGCGACATAAGGATGGCTGATTTATGCCATTCGTTGTTTGGTACTGGTAAGGGCGGCACAAAAGTCCTACAAATTGTCTCCCGGGATGCGGACATGACCCGCGGAGTGCTCCAAACTTGAAAAACACGGATCATCGAAGATGCAGACATCAGGCTGGCTAGAAATGCCACATTTTTTGAACCGAATTTCCATCTGTATTTCCACATGAAATCCACAAGTGCGTTTCTTATAATATTATTGCTTATTAAAGCATGATATGCTTATTGTGACAGTTCCTTTGTGTGATAGGAAATATGTAACCTGCAGTTACATGGAAATCCACCCGAATGCATTGGCAACTGAGCTTGCAAGAATGATCATGGTAAAAACCGGGCATAAGTATTTGATCATCAAAACAAAAATCTTTTTCCGGCGGAAGGTGCCTTCCCGTGCAGGATTTCTTCCTCCATGCGATCGATTCCGATTACCCTGGATACAAGAAGGCTTGTCATCAAGGCAGCGACCGGCATCATCACGGAGTTGGTCAGAAAATCAAAGAAATACAGAAACTGCATGCCGATGATCCGGATGTTTGCTAACGGACCATAACCTAAGGAGGAGAGGCTTCCGAGCGCAATCATGATCACGCCGACCAGAACGGTCGATTTCCTGCGGTTCCATCCAAGTTCGTCCTCAAAGGTAGAGACCGCGCTTTCTGTCAGTGCAATCGAACTTGTCACAGCGGCAAAAGCACCAGCAGAAGAACAGGATACCAACGAAAGTGCCGAGTCCCATATTGGCAAATACTTTTGGAATCGTGATGAACATCAGCGCCGGACCCGCCTGCAGCGTGTCCGGATCGCCGCCTGAAAATGCAAATACCGCGGGGATAATCATAAGTCCTGCCATAATCGCGATGGCAGTATCAAAAATTTCGACGTTCTTGGTCGATCCCTCGATGGAAGTTTCCTTTTTCATATAAGAACCGAAGGTAATTAAGATTCCCATGGCGATGGAGAGTGAATAAAACATCTGCCCCATGGCTGTAACAACGGTCATCCACGAAAAATTCGCCGGATTTGGTACAAGAAAATATTTCACGCCGGCAAGCGCTCCCGGTCTTGTCACCGAATAAACGGCAATGATCACGGACAGTACGACAAGAACCGGCATCATAAGTTGGAAACACGTTCCACTCCGTTACGGACTCCTGCAAAATAATAACCAGCGTAAACATACAGAAGAGAACGAAACAGAGCTCCGTCGATGCGCCGTCTGAGATAAAGGCGGAAAAATAACCGTCTTCTGCAAGCTTAGCCCCGTCTCCGCGGATGTATTCAAGCAGGTATTTGATCACCCATCCGCCGATCACGGAGTAGTAAGGGACGATCAGGATCGGGATTACGGCGTTAATCCATCCGCCGAAGGACATCCATTTTTCTTCCCGAATGACTGGAATGCACTGACCGGACTTTTTCTTGTCATCCGCCCGAGGGCGCTTTCTGCGACGATCATGGTGTAGCCGAACGTGAGGGCTAACACAATGTAAATGAGAAGGAAGATTCCGCCGCCGTATTTAGCAGCCAGATACGGGAATCTCCAGATATTTCCGAGACCTACGGAGGCACCGGCAGCTGAGAGTACAAAGCCTATTTTTCCTGAGAAGGAACTTCTGTTGTCTTTAGAATTCATAATTTTATCCTCTTTGATGTATTGTGTGTAATGAGAGCACACAAAGCTTATTTTAGCATAGATGGCAGAGAATGTCACGATAGCCCGGTATCTTTTCGTGTTGTTTCACTTGAGAAATGGTTTAGTTATGGTATAATGTGATACAGGTTGTAAAGAAACAGTTTGAACGAAATGCAGGAGAGAAGAATATGAAAAAGATCTTAGACCTTATCACCGGGGAAGTCACACAGGCATTTGTGGACTGCGGTTACGATGCAAAGTATGGCAAGGTGACATTATCCAATAGACCGGATCTCTGTGAATATCAGTGCAACGGAGCGATGGCGGCGGCAAAGGAGTACAAGAAGGCGCCGTTTATGATCGCGGACGAAGTGGCAGAGAAGCTTTCCGGGAATGCCATGTTTTCCATGGTGGAATCCGTAAAGCCGGGATTTTGAATTTCAAGCTGGATGAGGCATATCTGGCGGATTATGTGGCGAAGATGCAGGCGGATGAGGGAAGATACGGCTGTGAGAAGACCAAAGAGCCGAAGACGATCATGATCGATTACGGCGGACCGAACGTAGCGAAGCCGCTTCATGTCGGACATCTGCGTTCTGCGATCATCGGTGAGAGCATCAACGCATCGGACGTTTTATGGGACATACGGTGATCGGCGATGTGCATCTGGGCGACTGGGGCTTACAGATGGGACTGATCATCACAGAGCTGCGAGAGAAAACCTGATCTGGTTTATTTTGATGAGAGTTATACCGGAGAATATCCGGAAGAGCCGCCATTTACCATCTCAGAGCTGGAGGAGATCTACCCGACAGCCAGCGGCAAGTCCAAGGAGGACGCAGCCTACAAGGAGGCGGCGATGCAGGCAACCTATTAACTGCAGCACGGCAGAAGAGGGTATCAGGCACTGCTTTACATCTTAAATGTGTCCGTCAAGGACTTAAAGCGCAACTATGAGAATCTGAACGTATCGTTTGATCTGTGGAAGGGCGAGTCCGATGCCCAGCCGTACATTCCGGATATGGTACAGAAGATGAAGGATGACGGATTTGCCTACATCAGCGACGGTGCGCTTGTCGTGGATGTCAAGGAGGATACAGATACCAAGGAAGTACCGCCGTGCATGATCCTGAAATCTGACGGGGCTTCCCTCTATAATACGACGGATCTCGCAACGATCGTGGCGTATGAAGGATTATCATCGGATGAGCTCATTTATGTGGTGGATAAGCGCCAGGAGCTCTATTTTACACAGGTGTTCCGCTGCGCGCGTAAGACCGGACTGGTAAAGCCGGAGACAGGCTTAAAGTTCCTCGGCTTCGGTACGATGAACGGTAAGGACGGCAAGCCATTCAAGACCCGTGAGGGCGGCGTTATGCGCCTGCAGTATCTGCTTGAGAGTGTGAATGAGGAAATGCTCAAAAGATCACGGAGAACAAGAAGGCAAAAGAGAACCTTGAGATCAGTGAGGAAGAGGCGAAGGAGACCGCGAAGATGATCGCGCTTGCAGCCATCAAGTACGGTGACTTGTCCAATCAGGCAAGCAAGGATTACATCTTTGATATTGACCGGTTCACCTCGTTTGAGGGAAATACCGGACCATACATCCTTTACACCATCGTTCGTATCAAGTCGATTTTGAACAAGTATCACAGCATGGGAAAGGATGAGAGCGGCGCAGTGATTGAGGCGGCTCATTCCGCAAGCGAGAAGAACTTGATGCTTGCACTTCCGGATTCGGCGCCATGATGGAGAACGCGTATGAGGAGACAGCGCCGCATAAGATCTGTTCTTACATTTATGAGCTGGCGAATGCATTCAACAGTTTCTATCACGAGACAAAGATTATGTCTGAGGAGAACGAGCAGATCCAGAAGTCTTATATCCGCCTGTTAGAGCTGACAAAGTCGGTACCTTGAGACCTGTATTGATCTGCTGGGCTTTCAGGCACCGAGCGCATGTAACCTATTTAGTGAGCTGATAAAAAAGGGCTGCCGCAAAACGGGCTGCCCCTTTGCTAGAAGTAATAGGATAAGAAGTCATGCTTTTCGATTTCTGATGGAATGTAGCTGGAAATTCGGATCAAAATGTGGCATTTCTAACCAGCCAAATGTTTGCATCTTTGATGATCCGTGTCTTTCAAGTTTGAGCACTCCGCGGGTCATGTCCGCAACCCGCAGACAATTTTAGGATTCTCGTGTCCCTTGCGGCCCAGACAACAGATGGCATAAATGCCATCTTTATGTCGAACAAAACATAACCGCGCGAAGCCGATTCTGAGTCGGCATCTGCCTTATTTTCATAGCAGATGCCGGCGAGTTCGCGCGGTTTTATATTGTCTGTGAAGAGGGGCCATTAGGGACACCAGAAAGTCCGCCCATTGTCTCCGGTGTGTCGGACATGCACCCGTCGGATTGTCCAAACGTGGAAGAGACACGGAATCCGATGCAAACATTTAGCTGGAAGAAATGCTCACATTTTTCTCCAAAGAATTTCCATCTGCATTCCATCGAAATCGAAGGACATGGTCTTTTCGCATATTACTTCTCTCATCAAAGGGATTGTCTGCTTCAAGTGGGCAGCCCTTCTTTTTTGCTTTTATGACCGACGCAAAAGGAGTCATATTTTTCGGACAGGTCATAGAATTAGACATAGCCGGAAAGGGGGCATGGCTTTGGAGATCGTCAAAATATTCCCGGTGCATATAAGAGAGGCGCTGGCGAACGATACATGGAAGGCGGGACTGGAGGAGATCCGTGTCCGGGTGGGCAGTCCGCTTGAATTTATTTACGGCGGGAGAGCCGCTATCTGCCGGAGCACAAGGGCGTATGTATCCTGCCTTCTGCCTGCGGATATGAGAGCGGCTATCGGATGACGCCGGAGGACCTTCGTGAGATGCTCAACTATATCAGCGATTATTCGCTCTACGCCTACAGTGAGGAGGTAAAGGAGGGCTATCTTACCATCGAGGGAGGACACAGAATCGGAATGGCGGGACAGGTGGTAAAAAGGATGGGAAAGTGACGGGTCTTAGCCATATCACCTTTTAAATGTCCGGATTGCACACGAGAAACGGGGTTGCGCGGATGACATTCTTCCGCATATCAGGAGATCGGACGGTATCTATAATACACTGATGCTCGCCGCCCGGAATCGGGAAGACGACGTTTTGCGGGATCTGATCCGGCAGTTGTCCGCGGGGATGCGGGTGCACCCGGAATGAAAGTGGGGGTTGTGGACGAGCGTTCCGAGATTGCCGCATGCCACCTGGGAATTCCGCAGAACGATCTGGGTCCCCGCACGGATGTGTTGGACGGCTGTAAGAAAACGGAGGGAATCGGATGCTCCTGCGCTCCATGTCGCCGCAGATTCTGGCGGTGGATGAGCTTGGTGGAAAGGAGGATTTTGCGGCGGTAAAACAGGCACTGTGCTGCGGGTGCAGGGTACTCGGGACCGTGCATGCGGGCTGTGTGCAGGAGCTTCTGGACAAACCGTATCTGCAGGCATGCGTCACACAGAAGCTGTTCGGGCGCTACATATTGATTGAACGGAATTCCGCGGGGAGCGCAGCACCACAATCTATGATGAACGGATGGAGCGGATATGTTAAAAATCATGGGAAGTATCCTGGTCTTTGCCGCGGCGGCGGGGATGGCAGGCACATACAAAGAGAACTGGCAGACCATCTGGCACTTTGTACGCGCTGCGGAAACTTCTGGTGGATCTTTCCTGCTACGGAAATGGAACCAGACAGCCGGTGGAAGTTCTGTTGGGATGCTTTGTGTGAACGCCGGATGAACGATTAAATGAGATCTGTCGGAAGATTGCAGACTGCCTGATAGAGAAAAACGAGAAAACGGGGAACAGGTGTGGAAGAGGGTTTTGAGGAATATCGGAAAACTGTGTTTAACCGGAGAGGAGAGCGTGCTCATCGGGGAGGCGGGCGGCGCGCTTTTCGGGAGAAGCGAAGAAGAAAATCACAGAAGACTCACGCTCATTTTAGAACAGCTGGATGACAGGATCAAAACCGCGGGGAGAGCTTGGAGAAAAGCAGAAGATTTATGCGACTGTCAGTATGGTGATGGGGGGAATGCTCGTCATTCTTCTGATTTAGACGGCAGGAAAGCAAAACAGAAAGGAAAGAAATACGATGAGCGTGAATTTGATTTTTAAGATAGCGGCAGTCGGGATTCTTGTGACAGTGATCGGACAGGTCTTAAAGCACAGCGGCAGGGAGGAGCATGCATTTTGACCAGTCTTGCCGGGCTTATCATTGTGCTGTTCTGGATCGTTCCGTATATCTATGAATTATTTGAGACGATGCAGTCGCTGTTTGCGCTGTAAGCCGGGAGAAAACGATGGATATTGTAAAAATAGCGGTTCTTGGCATCGCGGGAGTATTTCTTGCAATTCCGCTCAAGAGAGAAAAGGGAGAGTACAGTACGTTTGTTGCAATGGTTGTGGGAATCTGCATTTTTATCTATCTGCTCACAAAGGTGGAGACCGTACTGCTCTTTGTGGATTCCATCAAGTCGCAGCTTCCGGTTGACAGCAGGTACATCGGGCTGGTGGTAAAGATGGTGGGAATCACGTATGTGTCGGAGTTTGCGGCGAATCTGTGCAGGGATTCCGGTTATTCTGCGATCGCAGGACAGATTGAAATGTTTGCAAAGCTGTCCATTCTGGTGGTGTGAGTGTGCCTGTGTTTGGGGCATTTTGGACGCGGTGGGGAGTTTTTTATGAGAGAGTGGGGAAAGAGGAGCTTCTGTCTGGTGTGCATGTTTTTGGTTTTGACCGGAATGCCTGTGACTGTGCAGGCGGCAGATTATGACGGCGGGACGGGGAGCGCGGAGAAGACGCAGGAGACATATTTAAAAACTTTTCTGGAAGATCTGGACTTTGCGGAACTGGATACGTGGACCAAAGAGGAGCTGTTTCCGGAGCAGAGGGAAAAATTCAGCTTCTCCGTGATGGTGCAGGAACTGCTTGCGGATGGAATCGGAGTGAAAAAAAAAAGAAAAAATCGGACAGTGGCTGTGTGATGCCCTGCTGTATGAGATAAAGACCGGCAAAACAATTCTGGTGGAGGTGGTGCTGCTTGCAGCGGGTTTTTCCATGCTTAAGAATTTCTCGGAAACCTTTGAAAAAAATTATGTTTCCGACATCTGTTTCCTGCTGGTCTACGGCGTGCTCTGTGTGCTGCTGCTAAAGTCTTTTGAAATCTATGGAACGGTAGCGGAAGAAGCGCTAAACGGCAGCATCGATTTTATGAAGGCACTCATTCCGGCGTTTGGCATCAGCATGGTATTTTCCTCGGGGGCGGAGAGCTCCGCCGCCTTTTATCAGCTGGCGTTTCTGGTCATTTATCTGGTGGAGTGGCTCTTTCTTTCGGTGCTGCTTCCCTTCATCCGTGTGTATGTGGTGACGGAGCTGTTCAATCACTTTTTTGAGGATGAAAAATTCCAGAATTTTACGGAATTATTGGCTGGAGTGATCTCCTGGGGGATGAAGAGCGCGATGATGGCGGTACTCGGATTAAACGTCATGCAGGGACTGCTTGCACCGGCAAAGGACCGCCTTTTAAACGGAGCGGTCAGCCGTGCGGCGATGATGATTCCGGGGGTGGGGAATGTGCTTGGAGGAATCGGGGAGCTTATGTTCGGCGCCGGAATACTGATCAAAAACTGTGTGGGGGTGACGGCACTGATCGTGCTGCTTGCGGTGGGCTGCATCCCGGTTCTAAAGCTTGCCTGTATGTCAGTTCTCTATAAACTTGCGGCGGCGGTGGCGGAGCCGGTGGCGGATAAGAGGATTGTCGGATGCATTAATAGCATGGCGCAGGAGGCGTGCTTTATCTGAAGCTGGTCTGCTATGGCATTGTACTGTTTTGCTACGATTGCGCTGCAGACGGCGGCAGTCACATCACATGCATAGGGGGACGTGCCATGAACGCATATATGAGAGGATTTGTCATTCTGTTTGTGCTCTGGTGCTGCTAAGTTATCTGCCGCCGGGGAAACAATACCGGAAATATATCCGTTTTTACGCGCAGCTTCTGATGGTGCTTGCAGCATTGAGACCGCTGTTTGTACTGTTTGGCGGAAAAGATACGTTTTATGAAAAAATGGCATATGCCCAGTGCATGGAAAAACTGTCGGAATTTTCCCGCGATACGCAGAAAATCGCTTATCTGAATCAGGACAGATACCGCACAGAGTATGAGAATGTCATCGCGGAAAATATCAGGAGAAGGTGGATGATATTGCAGGAGTACGGGCTTGGCAACGGAGAGTGTCACTGTGGAACTGGGGGAGGATAACATAATGCAGGAGATTTGCATTTACATCACAGATGAGAGCGCGGATACGATTTCGGTCGGAAGAATCAGCGTGTCAGATGCGGCAGAGTCAGGGGAGAATCAGGAGGTCTGCGGGAAAGTAAAGGAAGAACTGGCGGCGTACTACGGGATGGAGGATTCCGGAATACGGGTGAGTTATGTGGGAGGAACGTAAATGCCTGAAAAACTGAAACGGATCTTACAGAACAAAACTGGCGCAGCTGGAAGAAAAGCGACTGGCTGCTGCTCGCGCTGGCGGGGATATTATTGCTTGTGATTGCACTGCCGGTGGAGAGTGGGGATGGCACAGCAGAAAAGGCATATAACACGGCACAGGGGGAAAAGGAGACGTCAGGCGGCAGCGGAAGAACGGCGTCAGGAGATAGTGGAGGGACGGCGTCAGGCAGCCGGACATCGGAGGAGGGAGAGCAGGAATATGTCCAATATCTGGAGAAGAAGCTCGAGAATATTCTGATGCAGATGGACGGGGTGGGCAGAGTGGACGTCATGATTACCGTTTCCAGACGGGGGCGAACAGATTGTGGAGAAGGACAAAAGACAACTTCATCCCTCGACGGGCGAGCGTGATTCAGGAGGCGGGGAGCGCAGTGTGACAGAACAGGCGGGGAAGATTCGACGGTATACGTGGAGACTGCAGTGATGAAAAATATCCGTATGTACAGAAAGAGACGCTGCCGACGGTGGCAGGCGTTGTGGTGGTCGCAGAGGGAGGCGGGAACCCGGCGGCGGTTTCTGAGATTTCAGAGTCCGTGCAGGCATTATTAAAGGTGGAACCGCATAGGATTAGAGTAGTTAAGATGTGTTCCAGGAGGAATCGGAGTGAAGAAAATATTTCGGAAAAACCAGCTGGTGATAACAGCATTGGCACTTATGATTGCGGTGGCAGGATATTTCAGCTACATGAACAACAATATGGAAGATGGCCAGGTGACGGCGGAAGCGAGCGCGGATGCGGGAACGGTGCAGGATACATACGACATATCGGAGGAGGATATGCTTGCGGAGCAGGAGATCTTTACCGATGAGGGAACCGGGGAGGAACTGGCGCTTGTGGAAGGAACGGAGACGGCAGCAGTGGATGCCGCGCAGTCCGGGGATGTGGCACAGATGACGGACGGTGCCGCGGACGTCGAGAATCCTGGGGAGGCAGTGCTTACAAGCACGACGATTGCGAACCTCGATTATGCGGCGGAGATGAAATTAAACCGCGAGCAGATCCGCTCCAAGAATAAGGAATCCCTGCTTGAGATTGTAAACAATACGACGATCGATGAGAGCTTAAAGCAGGATGCCGTCAACAAGATGATCGCCATGACGGATATTGCCGAGCGGGAGGCAGCTGCGGAAATGCTGCTGGAGGCAAAGGGATTTTCCGATGTGGTGGTGAGCATCACGGAAGATAACTGCGACGTTGTCTTAAATATGGGAGAGGTGACGGATGCAAAGCGGGCACAGGTGGAAGATATTGTAAAACGCAAGACCAACATTGCGGCGGATAAGATTGTCATTACCCCGATTGTGGTGGATGAGAGCGGGGAATAAGCTTAAAATACTGGTAAAAGAGGCGGATATGTAGTATAATCTCCATGCTATTTGAGGCATGGAGATTTTTTTAGATTGGAGTAAGCTATGGCAATGCGCATCATGATACAGGGGACCATGTCGAATGCGGAAAGAGCCTGATCGCGGCGGGACTCTGCCGCATTTTCCGGCAGGACGGCTACCGGGCGGCACCCTTTAAATCACAGAATATGGCGTTAAATTCCTTTATCACAAAAGAAGGGCTTGAGATGGGGACGGGCGCAGGTGATGCAGGCGGAAGCGGCGGGGATGGAACCGACGGTAGCGATGAATCCGATCCTGTTAAAGCCAACCAACGACATTGGTTCCCAGGTGATTGTGAACGGCGAAGTGATCGGGAATGAGTGCCAGGGATTATTTCGCTTATAAGAAAAACTGGTGCCGGACATTCTGCGGCGTACCACAGGCTTGAGGAGCAGGCGGACATCATTGTGATCGAAGGCGCGGGAAGCCGGCGGAGATCAACTTAAAAGAGAATGATATCGTGAACATGGGGCTGGCGGAACTTTTGAATGCGCCGGTGCTGATCGCCGGAGATATTGACCGGGGCGGAGTGTTCGCGCAGCTGCTCGGGACACAGCTTCTTCTGGAGGAGGCGGAGCGCAGGCGGGTAAAGGGATTTATCATCAATAAATTCCGGGAGATGCGTCCATTCTTGCGCCGGGAATCCGGATGCTGGAAGAGCGCGGCGGCGTTCCGGTCGTCGGGGTGGTGCCGTACATGCAGATTTCCCTCGAGGATGAGGACAGTCTGACGACCCGGTTTGATGCGAGGCGGGAGGCGGCGGTCGATATTGCAGTCATACGTTTTCCACGCATTTCCAATTTCACGGATTTCTCGGTATTTGAGCAGTTTGAGGATGTGTCGCTGCGCTATGTCGATTCAGTGGAAAAGCTGCATCATCCGGATATGATTCTTCGGGAAGCAAGAATACGATGGAGGATTTAAAATGGATGCGCCAGAACGGTCTGGAGGCAGCGATTCTTCACAGAAGCGCGGAGACGTTCATTTTTGGAATCTGCGGCGGCTACCAGATGCTCGGAAAACAGATTGCGGACCCGCACGGCGTGGAGACGGGCGGTGTGATCCGGGAATGGGATTACTTCCGGTCACGACAGAGCTGGGGGAACAGAAAGTGCGAACCCGGGTTGGCGGAGAGATTCTTGGCGGGATGCTGGACGGATGTGAACTGAGCGGCTATGAGATTCACATGGGAATCAGCAGACCGGAGGGGACTGCGAACCTTCTGCAGGATCCGCGACGAGATTACCGGGAAGGAGCGCACGGACGGCGTCTTTGCGGAAATGTGTGCGGCACCTACGTGCACGGCATTTTTGACCATGGCTCAATCGCCGGGAAGATCGTGCGGCACCTCGCAGAGAGGAAGGGACTCGTGCTCGGGGAGGACGGCGTGGACTACGGATTGTTCAAGGAGCAGCAGTACGACAAGCTGGCGGCAACGCTGCGCAAGTATCTGGATCTCGATGCGATCTATAAGATGATGCGGGAATATGAGTGACAAAAGAGAGAGGTGTGTGGGATGTTAGACAGACAGCAGATGAGACAGTTGAAGATAGAGCCGCCGGATCAGGCGGTCTATAAGGAAGTCCTCGGCAACTGGGATGCGCTTGCAAAGCCGCTGGACGGGATGGGAGAATTTGAGGAATTGTTTGCCCGCATCGGAGCAATCCGGCGTGATCCCGCCCTTGATATTTCCAGAAAAGCAGTGGTTGTGATGTGTGCGGACAACGGAATTGTGGAGGAGAAGATCAGCCAGTCCGGACAGGATGTGACGGCGAAGGTGGCGGCAGCCATGGGGAGAGGGACGAGCTCCGTCTGCCGGATGGCAAAAGCAGCCGGCGTCGAGGTAATACCGGTGGACATCGGAATCAACGAAGAGGGATCGCCGGAGGGCGTGCTGCCGTGCAAAGTGCGTCGCGGAACCAGAAATTTTATCAAGGAACGGGCGATGACGGAGCAGGAGACACTGGCGGCGATTGAGATCGGCATGGAGCTTGCGAAGCGGCTTGCGCACGAGGGCTATAAGCTGCTTGCGACCGGTGAGATGGGAATCGGCAACACAACGACCAGCAGTGCGGTGGCGGCGGCACTGTTATCCTGCGATCCGAAGGAGATCACCGGAAAGGGAGCCGGACTCAGTGACACGGCGCTTTTACGCAAGATTGCGGTGGTCGAAGAGGGAATCCAGATGCATGAACTCTATCAGGCGGACGCATTCGATGTGCTGTGCGCAGTGGGCGGACTGGATATCGCCGGACTTTCCGGCGTGTTTATCGGCGGTGCCCTGGCACATGTGCCGGTGGTTGTTGACGGAGTCATCAGTGCGGTGGCTGCGCTTGCGGCGGAGCGGATGATTCCCGGCGTGCGCGATTACGTGATACCGTCGCACAAGAGCAGGGAACCGGCGGCGGAGCGCATATTGGAAGAACTGGGAATCCGCCCGGTGTTAGATGCGGGACTGGCGCTGGGAGAGGGAACCGGAGCTGTGATGATGTGCGGACTGCTGGACATTGCGCGGACGATCTACGGCGAGCGCACCACGTTTGCGGATATTGATGTGGCACCGTATCACAGATTCGGGTAGCCTCAGAGAGGAGTAGGACATGATTCTGGTGATCGGCGGAAGCGGCAGCGGAAAGTCAGCTTATGCGGAAAAAGTGGCATTGGAGTGTCAAAAAGAGAAAAGGCACTTCTACCTGGCAACCATGCATGTGTTCGACGAGGAGGGAAAAAAGGTGGAGCGCCATAAAAGGATGCGCGCAGGCAAAGGCTTTGTGACGATCGAGCAGCCGACGGACATCATGCAGTGCCTTCCCGCACTTCGGGAGGCCGGTGGCGGCGTGGTGCTCCTGGAGTGCATGTCGAATCTGGCTGCCAATGAAATGTTTGACACGGAAGAACCGGCGGGCAGTGAGCAGGTCGCGGAAAAGATTGTCACGCAGATTGGCGTGCTGGCGCAGGAGACGGAAGAACTTGTCATTGTCACCAACAATGTGTTTGAGGATGGCATCGTCTATGATACTTCCACCATGGAATATCTTCGGGCGCTCGGCAGCATCAATGTGAGACTGGCAGAGCGTTCGGACGTTGTGGTGGAAGTGATTGCGGGAATTCCGGTTGCAAGAAAGGGAAAGCTTCCGGTAGCGGCGGCAGAGAAACAGGGACACAGACAGAAAGGAGCACCGGCATGTCCGTGATAAAGTCTTTTTTTATAGCATTTTCGATTTATTCTAAAATTCCGGTGCCGCAGTTCGCGTGGAAGGAGGAGGACATGCGCTATACGCTGTGCTTCTTCCCGTGGGTCGGAGCGGTGATCGGATTGTGTTTCCTGTTGTGGAACCGATTCGCGGGCGTGTATGGGATCCCGTCCACTGCCCGGGCGGCGGTCGGAGCGGTTCTGCCGCTTGCAATATCCGGCGGATTTCATGCGGACGGGTTTATGGACACCATGGACGCGCTGCATTCTTACCGCGACAGGGAGCGCAAACTGGAGATTTTAAAAGATTCCCACATCGGCGCGTTTGCCGTGATCTGTTTTGTGATGTATGAGCTGATCTATCTGGGAGCAGTGTCCATGATCACGGAAAAGAACAGATTTTAGTACTTGCCGCAGGCTTTTTGTCGCGCACCTTAAGCGGGATCGGTGTCGTATCCCTGCGCTGTGCCAAGACGAACGGGATGCTCTATCAGTTCGCGAGCGAGGCGCACCGGCGGGTGGTGCTAACGGCGCTGTATCTGCAGCTTGTACTCTGCGTCGGGCTGATGCTTGCCGTATCGGTGAAAACCGGTGCTCTTGCGTGTGCGGCAGCAGGGCTTACCTACGCGTACTACAGACAGAAGAGTTACCGGGAATTTGGCGGTATTACCGGAGACCTCGCGGGTATTTTGTGACGCTGTGCGAGGGTGTGATGGCGGTGCTTGTGGCGGCGGCAGGGCTGATCGGCTAGGAATGAAGCATTGCGGGATGACGCATCAGAAAGGATAACACATGGAACTATACATTGGCGGATATGCACAGGGAAAGCTTACTTATGTCACAGACAGGCATCCGGGGAAAACATCCGGTGTGGGATGGAGCCACAGAGACATTTACCGGGAGAACATTGAAGGAGGCGCCGGTCTGCAACCACTATCATCTGTGGGTGAAGAGGCTGCTTAAGGATGGAGCGGATGTAAGAGCGCTGACCGGGCAGCTTCTTTGGAACACCCGGACTGCATCATCATCAGTGATGAGATCGGCAACGGGATCGTGCCGATGGAGCATGAGGAGCGCGAGTACCGGGAGCTGACCGGCAGGCTGCTGTGTGAACTGGCAAATAAGGCAGACCGCGTGAGCGCATTGTGTGCGGGATCGGAGAGCGGATCAAATGAGGTATGAGGCAGACATGGCACTGATCCGTCACGGTATGACGCCCGGGAATGAAGAGCACCGCTATATCGGAAGAACGGATGAGCCGCTTTCACAAAAAGGCAGAGAGCAGCTTCTCACATTGCAGAAAAAGGCGTTTATCCGGCGGCAGCATGCGTTGCGGCAAGTCCGCTGGAGCGCTGCAGACAGACGGCAGAGCTGTTGTACCCCGGACAGGCGCCATGCGTTTTCGATCAGTTCCGGGAGATGGATTTTGGCGCGTTTGAAGGGCATAACTGTGAGGAACTGAAAGCGGATGTCCGCTATCAGGCGTGGATCGACAGCAACGGAACGCTGCCGTTTCCGCAAGGGGAGAGCAGAGAACAGTTCCAGAGACGGTGCGTGGAGGGATTTTGTAAGCTGCTTAAGGAAGTGTGGACGCGGGAGAGGTCTCTGTCGTCGTTTGCGCTCGTCGTGCACGGCGGAACGATCATGGCGCTTCTGGAAGCTTTTGCGGAGGGCAGTTATTACGACTACCAGTGCGCAAATGCGAAGGGATACAAAGGACGGCTGTCTGTGGAATTTGATGTGGCAGGAAATGTTTTAAGGGATACGATAAAATTGCGGATGTGAGAAAGTTGGAGGAATGACATGCTCTCGGAATATCATATGGCGGCGTTTACAATCGGATTTGTGATGGATCTTCTGTTCGGCGATCCGTACTGGCTGCCGCATCCGATCCGGTGGATCGGGCGTCTGATCGGTTGGCTGGATCGAAAGCTGCTTGGAGAGACAGACGGCGCGGTGCGGGACGAAGCCGCCGAGAAGAAAAAGGGAAGGTGGCTTGTGGCGTTCGTGCTTCTTCCGGTACTCTTTTTTGCGGCAGCAGTCCTTTTTGCGGCGTATCAGATCCATCCGGCGGCGGGGATCATTGCAGAGCATTATGACCTACCAGATGCTTGCCACGAAGTGCTAAAGACGGAGAGCATGAAGGTGTACAGGCGGCTTTCGGAACATGATCTGCGCGGGGCGAAAGGCGGTCTCTATCATCGTCGGCAGAGATACGGAACGTCTGGATGAGGAGGGCGTGGCGAAGGCGGCGATCGAGACCGTGGCGGAGAATGCCTCCGACGGAGTGATCGCGCCGATGCTTTATCTGGCGCTGTTTGGACCGGTGGGCGGTTTTTCTTATAAGGCGGTCAACACCATGGACTCGATGGTAGGATATAAAAATGACCGGTATCACGCATTTGGCACGGCGGCGGCAAAGCTGGACGATGCTGTCAACTTTATTCCGGCGCGCATCAGCGCCATGCTCATGATCTTATCCTGTTGTTTCCTAGGAAAAGAATTCGATCAGAAGAATGCTATGAAAATCTTTAAGCGGGACCGGTATCAGCATGCCAGCCCGAACTCCGCACAGACTGAGGCGGCATGTGCGGGAGCACTCGGCATAAGACTGGCGGGGATGCCAGCTATTTTGGAAAAATCGTAAAAGCCCTACATCGGTGATCCGCTAAGAGCAGTGGAGACAGAGGACATCAGACGTGCCAACCGCCTGCTGTACGGGATGGCATTTCTCGGATGGGGAATTTGTATGGCTGTCTGGTTGTGCGTGACAGCCATTGTGTGGTAGCATAGAGACAGAACAGGAGGAAGAACCGGGATGGTGCAGCAGAACATACATGGAGGAGACATATACCGCAATCAGGTATCGCTTGATTTTCGGTCAACATCAATCCGTTCAGGATGCCGCAGCGGGTGCGTGAGGCGCTTGAGGCGGCAGTGGCATGGTGTGAGCGGTATCCGGATATCCGGTCGGAGGCATTGCGGGATGCCATCGCCGGGGCAAAAGGGATTGCGCCTGCGGATATTGTGTGCGGAAACGGTGCGTCAGAACTGTTTCCTGCCATTTTAAGAGCGGTTCATGCGAAAAGGTGCTGCTTCCTGTACCGTCATTTTACTGATATGAGTATGCGGCAAAGTCTGTGGGAGCAGAGATCTGCTGCCACGAACTGCTTGAGACGGACGGCTACGCGGTGACGGAGCGCTTTCTTACTGCCATCGGGGAGGGTGTGAACGCCGTTTTTCTGGCAGTCCCGAATAATCCGGTGGGTACGGTGGTGGAGCCGGAACTGTTGGAGAAGATTGCAGAGCGCTGTCAGAAGTACGGTGTGACCCTGATTCTGGACGAATGTTTTGTGACGTTTACCGGAGCGGAAGAACGCTATTCCTTCTTAAAAAGTATCGGAATTATCCGGGAGTTGTGATCGTGCGGGCATTTACGAAGCTCTATGCCATGCCGGGAGTGCGGCTCGGCTATCTCGTCTGCAGCGATGCTGCTCTTACGGAAGCGATAAGAGCCGATCTGCCGGAGTGGAATCTGTCGGTGTTTGCGCAGCAGGCGGGATGTGTGGCCTGCGGGCAGCGTGCGTATGTGGAGCACTCGGTGGCATTTGTCTGCAGGGAGCGTGCCTGGCTTACGGAGCAGCTGTCGGAAATTGGCATCACTGTGTTTGCGTCAAACGCCAATTTCCTGATGATAAAGGACGGGCGTCCGCTGGCAAAAGAGCTCTTAAAGAAGGGGATTCTGATCCGCGACTGCAGCAACTACCGGGGACTTTCCGGGGGATATTACCGGATTGCGGTCAGACGGCGCGAGGAGAATGAACGCCTGCTTGCGGCGCTGGCGCAGGTGACGGGAAGCAGCGTGGTGGAAAACGGCAAAGAGGATAAAAAGCCGGCAGCAGTGCCCGACGGAATCGAGTATGTGATGCCGCAGGAGATAGAGAAGCGCAGCTTTTCCATCATCGAGGAAGAATTGCAGCTTCGGGGATTACGCTGCCTGTGGAGGAAGCAATGGTCACGAAGCGTGTGATCCACACGAGCGCCGATTTTTCCTATGCGCAGACGATGACCTACTCTACGGGAGCGGTGGAGACGGCAAAGTGGCTCATCACAGAGGGCGCGGACATTGTGACGGACACCAACATGGCGCTCTCCGGCATCAACAAGCGCGTGCTCGCACGCTACGGCGGATCGGTACACCTTTATGGCGGACGAGGATGTGGCAAGAGAGGCGAAGGAGCGGGGCGTTACCCGCGCCACCGTGAGCATGGAACGGGCGGCAAAGATCGAAAAACCGGTCATCTTTGCGATCGGAAATGCGCCGACAGCTTTAATTCAGCTATACGGGATGATAGAGAGGGCTACCGCCCAGCGTTCATCATCGGCGTTCCGGTCGGGTTTGTCAATGTGGAGGCGGCGAAGGAACTGATTTTACAGACGAAGATACCGCATATTGTAAACCGTGGAAGAAAAGGCGGCAGCAATATCGCGGCTGCCATCTGCAATGCGATTCTCTACGAGCTTGGGAGGTGAACTCATGCGCTATGGATTTACGACGGAAGCTGCGCCGCAGCGGGCAAAGGCGGCGGCTTATATGCTTCTTACCGGCAGAGAAAGCACGAGATTACCATCACCACGCCAAAGGCATCCTCTACCATGCCAGGATGGAAGAGATCAGCCGCACGGAGCATTCCGTGCGCTGCGCTGTCAGAAAAGATGGCGGAGATGATCCGGACATCACGACGGGAACACTGATTTTGCGGAAGTATCCTGGCAGGAGCAGAAACAGGAAAAGACTGCGGAAAACCGCAGATTCTTATTACGGGAGGCACGGGTGTCGGAACTGTCACAAGGCCGGGGTTAGACCAGCCCGTCGGGAGCGCGGCGATCAATCATGTGCCGCGGGAGATGATTACCCGCGAGGTGGAAGAAGTGTGTGCGCTTACCGATTATGCGGGGAGCCTTTTGGTGGAGATTTCGGTGCAGGGGAGAGGAACTTGCCCAAAAGACGTTCAACCCGAGACTCGGTATTGTGGGCGGTATCTCAATCCTTGGAACGACCGGGATTGTGGAGCCCATGAGCAGTCAGGCGCTCCTTGACACGATCTATGTGGAGCTTAAGCAGAAGCGCGAAGAGGGACACCGGTTTGCGGCAATCACCGGGAAATTACGGTCTGGAATATATGAAGCGCGCTTACGGGTTCGATCTGGACCGCAGCGTCAAGTGCAGCAATTTTATCGGGAAGACGATGGATATGGCGGTGGAGCTCGGATTTGAGGCGGTGCTTCTGACCGGACACATCGGAAAGCTGGTAAAGCTCTCCGGCGGAATTATGGACACACATTCCAGGGAGGCGGACGCGCATGGAGCTTCTGATGGCGCGGCATACCGCGCCGGGTGTGCGCCCGATACGCTGGGGAAGATCTTAGACTGTCTTGTGACGGAGGAGGCGCTCGCCTACATTGCCAAGGACGGATGTCTTTCCGCGACGATGGAACTTTTAATGAAAAGATTCTTTTATTTAAAGAAGCGGGTGAAAGAGGAACTGCGTGTGGAATGCATTCTCTATGCGAACGGGTACGGCGAGCTGGCGAGAAGCGACGGTGCGGTAGAACTTCTGGAACGAATCCGCGAGGAAGAAGAACATTTGCAGTAACGCAGTTTAAGGAGGAAACGGTATGGTATATTTTGTCGGGGCGGGTCCGGGAGCAAGGGATTTAATCACGGTCCGCGGAATGAGACTGCTGGAGCAGGCGGATGTCATTATCTATGCGGGATCGCTCGTGAATCCGGAGCTTCTTTCTTATGCCGGAAGCGGGGCAAAGATCTATGACAGCGCAAAAATGACGTTGGAGGAAGTGCTTGCGGTCATCCGGGAGGCGGAGGAAAAGGGCTTACCACCGTGCGGCTTCACACCGGGGAGCCGAGTCTCTACGGGGCGGTGCGTGAACAGATGGATGTACTTGCAGCAGAGGGGATTTCCTATGAGAGCTGTCCCGGCGTCAGCGCATGCTTTGGCGCGGCGGCGGATCTGAATCTGGAGTATACGCTGCCGGGGATCTCGCAGAGCCTGATTATCACGCGGATGGCAGGACGCACGGCAGTGCCGGAGCGGGAGAGCATCGAGAGTTTTGCCGCACATCAGGCGTCCATGGCAGTCTACTTAAGTGCGGGAATGGTAAAAGAACTGTCGAAAAGACTGATGGACGGAGGGTATGCGCCGGATACGCCGGCAGCCATTGTATATAAGGCGACCTGGCCGGACGAGGAGGCGTACGTGTGCACGGTGGAGACGCTTGCTGCGGTGGCGGTGGAGCATCAGATTACGAAGACGGCGCTGATTCTGGTGGGAGATGTGCTGGCAGCGCCGGGTATGAGCGCTCGAAGCTGTATGATCCGGGTTTACCACGGGATACCGGAAGGCAAAAAGGAACAGGGAGAGACAAAGTGAAGAAGACGGACATAGCTGTCATCAGCTTTACTTACAGGGCAGAACTGGCAGAACACATTCAGGAAGCGATGGATGCCGTATGGTCCTGTAAATTATATACAAAATGCAGCGACGCCCGGGCAGAGGGGATAGGGATTTCCGTGGATCAGCCACTTGCCGAATGGACAGGAAAACAGTTTGCGGCGGGAAATGCGCTCCTGTTTATCGGGGCATGCGGTATTGCGGTCAGAGTATCGCACCGCATGTAAAGATAAGCTTTCCGATGTTCCGGTGCTCGTGGCGGATGAGGCGGGGCAGTTTGTGATCCCGCTTCTTGCAGGTCATTATGGGGAGCCAACCGGCTTGCCGGGGAACTTTCAAGAGCCCTCGGTGCGACTGCCGTGCTCACCACGGCGACGGATGTGAACGGGCTTTTTGCGGTGGATGTGTTTGCAGCGTCAAACCGTCTTGCCGTTGCCGGTCATGACGGAATCGCCCGGGTGTCCGCCGGGCTTCTGCGCGCCGGGTATCTTACCATGTCCGTCGCCGGAGAATGTGAAGGAGAGATTCCGCCGGAGGTAAGACTGGTACCGTATCCGCAAAAGGAGCCGGTGGATGTGCTGGTCGCGCCGCAGTGCGAAGCCGGGGAACGATGCAGCTTATGGCTGATTCCGTCCTGCCTGCTGCTTGGCGTCGGGTGCAGAAGGGGCAAAAGCGAAGAGGAACTGGAAGCGTTTGTGCGGGAGACCCTGGAAAGAGAAGCTTTCCAGCATGGCGGTGGCGGGAATCGCGTCGGTCGATGTAAAAGCGGATGAGGTAGAATTCTGGCACTGGCAGAGCAGTTAGCGGTTCCTTTTCTCACTTATCCGGCCGGGCGCCTGCAGTGTGGACGGTACATTCACGTCATCCGGCTTTGTGGCGCAACAGGTCGGCGTGGATAATGTGTGTGAGCGCGGCGGTCTGCGCGGCGGGGAGGGCGGCGACTTCTGGTGCAAAAGACGGCATGTGAGGGCAAGACGCTTGCCATAGCAGAGAAAAAATGGAGTGTGAAGTTTTGATGAAACATGAAATCTATATTGTCGGAATGGGACCGGGCAGAGAGGAAGATATGACACAGGAAGCGCTCACCGTGCTGGATTCCTGTGACGTAATTGTGGGATATACGGTGTATCTGAATCTTCTCGGGAACGATTTTTGGGAAAACGTTTTGTCGACTCCGATGCGCCAGGAAGTGGAGCGATGCAGGATGTGCTATGAGGAGGCCAAGAAGGGAAAGCGCGTAGCGCTGATCTGTAGCGGGGACGCAGGAATCTACGGGATGGCGTCACTCATGTATGAGATGAGCGCAGAATATCCGTCCTGTGAACTTACGGTGGTACCGGGGATTACCGCGGCAAGCAGTGGTGCGGCAGTGCTCGGCGCGCCGTTAAACCATGACTTCTGCGTGATCAGCTTAAGCGATCTTCTGACTCCGTGGGAGCAGATTAAAGCGCGGCTTCGGGCAGCTGTTCTGGGGATTTCGCGATAGCGCTCTACAATCCGTCGAGCAGGAAGCGCGCAGATTATCTGCAGCGCGCCTGTGATATTCTGCTGGATGCCGGGGCGAAGGGAACGCGTGCCTGCGGCTATGTGGAAAACATCGGAAGAGACGGGAGACGGCACACCTGCACCCTGCAAGGAACTTCGTGAGATTCAGGTGAATATGTTTACCACGGTATTTATCGGCAACTCACAGTCGGTCATTATGGGAGATAAGCTTGTCACAAAGCGCGGCTATCAGATCGGGGCAGGCGCCAGGGCGCGTGCGAAGGAGCGCGGATAAGAGGTCTGGAAATGGAGAGAATATGGCAGAAATATTGATTTTTCCGGGACAACGGAGAGAATTGGCGGAGGCACTCTGTGCCAGACAGATTGACTGTATGGCGAGTGTGGCGACCGAGTACGGCAGGGAAGTGATGCGTCAGCAGGAGCATCTTGTGATCCGGGAAGGGCGGATGGGCGAACCGGAGATGGAAGAACTCATGCGAACCGGTACATTTCTTGCAGTGGTGGACGCCACGCATCCCTACGCGGTGGAGGTGACGGAGCACATCAAAGAGAGCGCAAAAGACCAATCTTCCCTATTTAAGGCTCAGCCGGAGCACGGCAGCGGAGCGTGAGATCGCAGAGCACGAGTGGATGATACATACGGTGGCGGACACGCAGGAATGTGTAGAACTGCTGTCTAAGCTGCCGGGAACATTCTTACGACGGGCAGCAAGGAACTGCACGCATATGCCGCCCGGGAGGAGATCCGCAAAGAGGCTTTTGTGCGTGTGCTTCCGGGGTGGAGAGCATCGAAATCTGCCACAGGGAACAGATTCCGGGGAAGCAGATCATTGCCATGCAGGGACCTTTTGGAACGGAGCTCAACGAGGCGCTGATCCGGCAGTATGACATCGGCGTGTTGGTGACCAAGGAGAGCGGACAGGCGGGCGGATTTCCGGAGAAGATCCGCGCGGCAGAGCACACGAAAATCCCGGTGGTCATGATTCAGAATCCGGAGCAGGCGGGCGGGATGAGCATGGAAAAAGTCCTGTCCGAAATTGAAACGCTCTGCGGGAAAAAGAGCGGGACGAAGCGTCAGCCGCTGCAGATTTCTCTTGTGGGAATCGGGATGGGGAACGGAAAGCTGCTCACCGGCGAGGCAGGGGAGGCGATTGCACAGGCGGAGGCGGTCTGCGGAGCAGAAGCGGCTGCTTGCCGCGGCGGATACCCTGATCGCGCCGGATGCAGAGAAACGGGAGGCGTACCTTCCCGCAGATATTCTTCCGTATATTTATTCCTGCAGGGAAAGAAAAATCGGGCGGATTGCCATCTTATTTTCCGGCGATACCGGATTTTACAGCGGCGCAGAGGCGGTGTATAAGGCATTGCAGGAAGAAGTGCGCCTTGGAAAATTACAGGCCGGGATCACCATCTGTCCTGGAATCTCCTCGCTCTCCTATCTGGCGGCGCGCGCAGGTAAAAGCTGGCAGGACGCGAAAATAGTCAGCACACACGGGAGAGAGGCGGATGTTACCGCGTGTGTGCGCAGGGAGAAAAAGGTATTTCTGATTGTTTCAGGCAGAAGCGATCTAATCCGCATCGGGGAAGAACTTGAGGCGGCGGGACTGTCCGGGGTGGAGCTTACCATCGGATACCAGCTCTCCTACAGGGAAGAGCGGATCTGGCACGGAACGCCGGAAGTGTGCCGGACGTTAAAGGACGATGGACTCTATGCCTGCCTGATTGAAAATCCGGGGGCACAGGGGAGACGCTCACTCCGGGAGTCCCTGACCGCTGGTTCGTGCGTGGACGAGTCCCCATGACGAAGGAGGAGATCCGCTGGCTGTCTCTGTGCAGGCTCGGGTTAAAGAGTCAGAGCGTATTTTATGATATCGGAAGCGGAACCGGCTCGATTGCGGTGGAGGCGGCGCTGCGGTCAAAACAGCTGCGGGTGTATGCCGTGGAACATGGAGAGGAAGCCTGTGGACTGATTGCGGAAAATGCATCGCGTGCAGGTGTGAAGAACCTTGTTGTCGTAAAGGGGAGTCACCGGAATGTCTTGGGGAACTCCCGGTGCCGACGCACGCGTTCATCGGCGGAAGCGGCGGCAGGCTGCGGGAGATTCTTCTGGCACTCCGGGAGAAAAATTCGAACGTGCGCGTTGTCTTAAATGCCGTCTCGCTTGAGACGGTCGCCGAGGTTGTGGCACTGCGGAAGGAACTTTTGATCTGTGAGGAAGAGATTACACAGATTGCGGTCAGCCGTGCAAAAAAAGCAGGTTCCCATCATCTGATGCAGGCGGAGAATCCGATCTATGTGATCTCTTTTCCCTGTCGGAGAACGGCGAGGGGAAGAACAAAAACCGGACAGACGGGAGGAGCGGTAAGATGAACATTCCCAGAATCATGATTGCGGCGGCGGGAAGCGGGAGCGGCAAGACGCTTCTCTCCTGTGCGCTGATGATGCTTTTTTCACAGGAAGGAAAAAGCGTCAGTGCCATCAAGTGCGGGCCGGACTATATCGATCCGATGTTCCATCGGACGGTGCTCGGCGTCCCTTCCCGGAATCTGGACACTTTTTCACTGGGGAGAGACTGACGAAAAGCCTTTTTGCGCGCGCGGCAGAGAGCGCAGACCTTGCGGTGATGGAGGGCGTGATGGGACTTTACGACGGCCTCGGTGGAATCCGTAAGGAGGGATCGTCCTACCATCTGGCAGAGGTGACGAAGACGCCTGTGATTCTGGTGGTCAATGCGCATGGAATGGGACGTTCCATTCTGCCGGTCATAAGGGCTTTCTGGACTATGACCGGCATCATCTGATCCGGGGCGTGATCTTAAATCAGACGTCGGTGATATTCTGTGAGACAATCCGTCCCGAAATAGAGCGCGAATTGTCGCTTCCGGTGCTGGGGTGTCTGCCGAAGTTAAAGGAGCTGCACTGGGACAGCAGGCATTTAGGACTTGTGATGCCCGAAGAGATTGCGGATGTGAAAAAGCAGATTCAGACGGTGGCGGATACGCTCGGAAAGACAATGGACTGCGGGAGGCTTCGCGATTGCCGCATCCGCGGAAGAGCTGGAGACAGACCCGCTGCCGAAAAGAAAGATTGCGGATGTAAGAATCGGAATTGCTAGGGACGCGGCGTTTTGTTTTTACTATGAGGACAATCTGCAGCTGCTGCGGGAGGCGGGAGCCGAGCTGGTGCCGTTCTCTCCGTTACAGGATGAGAGCCTGCCGGAGGATAGCAGGACTGATTTTAGGCGGTGGCTACCGGAACTGCATGCGAAAGCATTGTCGAAAAACACCCCGATGCGAAAAGCGGTGCACGACGCGGTGGCGGGCGGTCTGCCGACGATCGCGGAGTGCGGCGGATTCCTCTATCTGCATGAGACGCTCTGCGACGATGAGGGAGTGTGTTATCCGATGGCGGAGTGATTTCGGCGTCAGCTAAAAATACCGGAAAGCTGGTGCGCTTCGGCTATGTGATGCTTACGGAAAAGGAGGAGAACTTCCTACCGGCGGGCGCGCAGATTGCGGGACATGAGTTTCACTATTATGACAGCACGGACAACGGCGCGGGTGCGGTGGCCCAAAGCCGGTAACCGGAAGATCGTGGGAGTGCGTACATGAGAGTCCGTCACAGTGGATGGGATTCCCGCATCTGTATTATTATTCCAATCCGGAATACGCGTACCGTTTCTGAAAAAGGCGGCGGACAGAATCTACTTGAAAAATAAACATGCAATGGTAATATGTTTTTAATTTCATAAAAAAGTAACTGGTGCCGGTGCAAAGGTGTTTGCAGAAGATGTACAGATGAGCCTTTGTACCGGTTAAAAGGGAAACAGGTGGGAATCCTGTACGATCTCGTCACTGTGATTAGGGAGTGCAGATACGAAAGCTTTACGCCACTGGCGCGCATACGCCGGGAAGGTAAGTATCTGCATGAGGATCTATCAGCCAGGAAACCTGCCAGTTATGATAGTACAGGAAGAGATTCCGGATCACGAGTAATTGGTCGTACTTTTGTGTGTTGATCAGCTGCTCCGTTTCTATGTTTTATAGAGCGGAGTTTCTTTCTGTTGTTTTATGGAAATATACAATCATCAGCAGGAGGAATTATGAAAAAAAAGACACTGGCACTCTTACTAAGCCTGACACTCGCAGCCGGCATGATCGGCGGATGCGGCAGTAAGACAGAGACAACCACAGAGGAGAACGTGCAGACAGCACAGACAGAGACTGTTGCGGAGACCGAGACAGAGGCAGTATCCGATCAGGATGCGGCAGATCATGTTGCAGCGCTGATTGATGCAATCTACGTACAGGAGCGCACGGATGAGACCGATGCGCAGTGTGCAGAGGCAAGGGCGGCATGGGATGCACTGACCGATGCACAGAAGTAACTTGTCGAAGGTGAGAATGCAGATCCGGATTATTTCGGAAAGATACCGGGGACGCTTCCAAGGACGATCCGTTAAATGAGGATGAGATCGGCGAGAATGAGATCCTTGTCGTAAGTTTTGGTACATCTTTCAATGACAGCCGTACCGAGGATATCGGCGGCGTGGAAAAGCAATCGCAGAGGCATATCCGGACTGGTCGGTAAGAAGAGCGTTTACCGCACAGATTATCATCAACCATGTACAGGCGAGAGATGATGAGAAGATCGACAATGTAGATCAGGCGTTAGACCGCGCGGTGGCAAACGGAGTGAAGAACCTTGTGATTCAGCCGACCCATCTGATGCATGGTGCAGAGTATGACGAACTGATGGAATCGGTAGAAGTACCGCGATCAGTTTACATCCGTTGCAGTCGCAGAACCGCTGCTCGGCGAGGTTGGCAAAGATGCAACAGTAATCAATGACGATAAGGAAGCCGTTGCAAAGGCGATCACGGCAGAGGCAGTTGCAGAGGCAGGTTATGATTCCCTGGATGCGGCAGCTGAAGACGGTACCGCATTTGTATTCATGGGACATGGTACATCACATACAGCTAAGGTAAGCTACAGCCAGATGGCAAGTGTGATGAAGAACTTAAACTACGCGAATGTCTTCATCGGCACTGTGGAAGGAGAACCGGAAGAGACTGCATGCGAGGCAGTGATCGAGGCAGTCAAAGAAGCCGGCTACACGAAAGTGGTATTAAGACCGCTCATGGTAGTGGCAGGAGATCATGCCAACAATGATATGGCCGGGGATGACGATGATTCCTGGAAGAGCATGTTTGAGGCGGACGGATCTTTTGAGAGTGTAACATGCCAGATCGCAGGTCTTGGAAGAATCGATACGATTGAGCAGCTGTATGTATCCCACACGCAGGATGCGATCGATACGATCGGCAGCGTAGATACCGCAGCAGCGGCAACCACAGCAGGAAATCTGGAGGACGGCACGTACAGTGCCGTCTTCGACACTGACAGCAGTATGTTCCATGTCAATGAGGCATGTGACGGACGCGGCACACTTACCGTCAAGGATGGCAAGATGACCATTCACGTAAGTCTTGTGTCACAGAGCATCGTGAATCTGTATCCGGGAACAGCCGAGGACGCGCAGAAGAGCGGAGCCAAGCTGCTTGAGCCGACAAAGGATACCGTGACCTACAGTGACGGAACATCCGAGGAAGTGTATGGATTCGATATTCCGGTGGAAGCACTGGATCAGGAATTTGATCTGGCAATTATTGGAACCAAGGGTGTGTGGTACGATCACAAGGTGAGTGTATCCGACCCGGTTGCGGAGTAAGAGATGAAGAAGAAAGTAACAGAACTGATCGTATGCCTGCTGTCTGTGATCTGTTTCCTCACAGCGTGCCACGCACCGCAGAGCGAAAAACTGGCGGACGGAACCTATCAGGCGGACGTTACGCTCACCGGCGGCAGCGGCAGGGCGACGGTGGACTCACCGGCGGCGATTACGGTGAAGGACGGCAAAATATATGCCACCATCGTGTGGAGCAGCCCGTATTATGATTACATGATTGTTGCGGATGAGACCTACTACAACGAGGCCAAAGTGGGAGAAAATTCGACATTTACGATTCCGCTTGAAAAACTGCCGTGTGAGATCTCGGTGATCGCGGATACGACGGCGATGAGCGTGCCGCATGAGATTGAGTACACACTGTCATTTGTGTTAAAAGAGACGGACTTTTCGGAACTGACGAAGACGGGGCAGTGGGATCTCTCTTATGCCACGCAGTATCGTGTGGAACAATACGGGGAGTATGATCTGATTACAATGGCTGATGACAGCCGTTTTTTGCTGGTGCCGGAGAATGTTCCGGTACCGGAACATGTGCCGGAGGATGTGGTTGTGTTAAAACAGCCGCTGGATCACACGTATCTGGTATCCTCATAGGTGATGGATATGATCCGTGAGATCGGAGCGCTTTCTGACATCCGGCTTACAGGAGTAAAGGAGTCGGACTGGTATATAGAGAAAGCTGCGGCTGCGATGGAAGACGGCAGCATGCTGTATGCTGGAAAATACAATGAACCGGACTATGAACTGATTTTAAAGGAAGGGTGCAACTTTGCACTGGAGAATACGATGATCGGACATAATCCGGAGGTAAAAGAAAAGCTGGAGAGCCTTGGCATACCGGTCATGGTGGAACGTTCCAGCTATGAAGAACATCCGCTCGGAAGACTGGAGTGGATCCGGTTATATGGTCTTTTGTATGGAAAAGAACAGGAAGCCGATGCATTTTATGAAGAACAGCTAAAAAATAGAACCAATCATGGAAAAGGAAGATACAGGCCGCACGGTGGCCTTTTTATATCACGGCGAACGGAGCGGTCAATGTCCGCAAGCCGAATGACTATATTGCGCAGATGATCGGACTCGCCGGCGGCACCTACGTCCTAAACGACCGTCTTTCGGCGGAGGAGAATGCCCTGTCCACGATGAACATGCAGATGGAGGATTTTTATGCGGCAGCGAAGGACGCCGACATCCTCATCTACAACAGTACGATCGAGGGGGAGCTTTACAGTGTCGATGAACTTCTGGCAAAAGCACGCTGTTTTCTGATTTTAAGGCGGTAAAAGAGGGAAATGTATATTGTACCGGAAGCAATTTCTTTCAGGAATCCACGGGAACCTGTGATTTCATTGAGGATCTGCACAAGGTGCTTGTGGATGAGACAGATGATAATTATCGGTTTTTAAAACACGTGAGGTAAGAATGAAACGATATGTGATAGCCTTTGGCGCGATGATCCTGCTGCTTGGCGGGTTGTTTTCTTTAATATCGGTTCCGGAAGTGTCAAGATGACGGGAAGTGAGATTGCGGACATTCTGCTGCACCGCTTTGGAGGCACGGCGGATGAGACGGCGCGGCAGATTGTCTGGGAGATCCGCCTGCCCCGGATCTGTGCGGCAGTTATTCTGGGGGGAGCGCTCTCTGTTGCGGGATTTCTGCTGCAGTCATTTTTCAGAATCCGATTGCGGGACCTTATGTGCTTGGCATCTCATCCGGGGCGAAGCTTGTGGTTGCGCTGACGATGATTGCCCTTTTGGAAATGGGCAGGGCGATCAGTTCGCTCGGCATGATTGTGGCGGCGTTTGCCGGATCGATGCTTGCGATGGGGTTCGTGCTCTTAATTTCCTGCCGGGTAAAAAATGTCCATGCTTGTGGTATGCGGTATTATGATCGGCTATATCTGTTCCGCAGTCACAGATTTCTGCGTGACGTTTGCAGATGACTCCAACATTGTGAACCTTCACAACTGGTCGATGGGCAGTCTCTCCGGAATGACCTGGTCGAATGTGCGGATGATGACAGCGGTGGTGGCAGTCACGATGGGAGTGACCTTTTTTCTGGCAAAACCGATCGGTGCGTATCAGATGGGCGAGGCGTATGCGAGAAACATGGGCGTTAAGATCCGTCTGCTTCGCGTATTGCTGATTCTGCTGTCGAGTCTGCTGTCTGCCTGCGTGACGGCCTTTGCCGGACCGGTATCCTTTGTGGAATTGCGGTTCCGCATCTGGTGAAGACGGCGATGAAGACGGCGAAACCGCTTTGCTGATACCGGGCTGTTTTCTGGGCGGGGCAATTATCACGCTGTTTTGCGACGGCTTTGCGAGGACGGTGTTTGCTCCGACGGAGCTTTCGATCAGTTCGGTGACAGCCGTATTTCTGGTGCCGGTAGTGATTGTGATGATGCTGCGCAGGAATGAGGACAGGTAACGGAGGAACGTGTGATGGAACAGAGGAAAAAGAGTCTGGAATCAGGCTTGAGGATGTGGCGGCAGGGTACGGCAGAAAAGCTCTGCTTAACCATATTTCGCTGCATGTAAGTCCAGGAAACGTCCTGACGCTGATCGGACCGAACGGTGCAGGCAAATCCACGATATTAAAACCGTGACCAGACAGCTTGCAGAGCTTGGAGGAACGATCTTTCTGGAGGGGACAGCCATGAGCCGGATGCGGGAAGAGGAAGTCGCGCGGACGCTTGCGATGGTGATGACGGAACGGCTTCATCCGGAGTTTATGACCTGCCGCGAGGTGGTTGCGACCGGCAGGTATCCGTATACCGGAAGGCGGGATTCTCTCCGCAGAAGACTGGAAGCTTGTGGATGATGCCATGCAGCTGGTGCATGCCAGGGACACCGCGGACCGGAATTTTTCACAGATCAGCGACGGACAGAGACAGCGGGTGATGTTAGCGCGCGCCATCTGCCAGGAGCCACGGATTCTGATTCTGGATGAACCGACTTCCTATCTGGACATGCGTTACAAGATCGACATCTTATCCAGTATCCGAAGACTCGCGGCAGAAAGAAATATGGCGGTTGTCATGTCGCTCCACGAACTGGATCTGGCGCTAAAGGTATCGGATGTGATCGCCTGTGTGGAGGGAGACCACATCGGAAAAACAGGGACGCCGGAGGAGGTATTTTCGAGTGATTATATTCAGAAATTATACGGTGTGGACGCGGAGTGTTTTGATCCGCGGACAGGAGCTGTGTATCTGCGCGGAAATAAGAGCCGGCCGAAGATCTTTGTGATCGGCGGGGCTGGCAGCGGCATACCGGTCTATCATGCTTTACAGCGGAAAAATGTGCCGTTTGCGGCGGGAATTCTGATGGAGAATGATGTGGAATATCAGGATTCGTGTGCCGCGGCAAGCCGGGTGGTTTCTGTGAAGCCGTTTTCCCGGTCACAGAGGAGGAGATCGCGGAGGCGAGGTCGTGGATAAAGACGTGTGAGACGTGTGTCTGTTGTGCGGAAACCTTTGGGCCTTACAACGAAGCAAACCGCGCGCTGCGCGAGTATGCAAAAACACTCGGAAAGCTGATCCCTGCAGAGGCGCTACATCATTTGGAAGGAACTTGAAATGGCGGTTGACTGCAGGAGACGGCGTGTGAATTTGGAGACAGCAGGTGTGCCGGAACGGTGAATGCATCGGGGAGGGCATGTGTACCGGCGGCAGAGAAAGAGAGGTGCGCGATGGAGCGTGGCATATTGGTCGTGAGCTTTGGAACGACTTATCAGGAGACAAGAGAAAAGAATATCGATCAGATGGTGGCGCTTGTCAGAGAGCAGTATCCACATGATCTGGTGGAGGAGGCGTATTCCAGCAGCACTGTGAGGAAGGTGTTAAGAGAGCGGGACGGCATCGCGAAAGATGATGTGAGGCAGGCGCTTTGCCGGATGCGCGATGCCGGGGTGCGGCGTGTGATCGTATTTCCGACCCACATCATTGACGGGATTGAGAACCACCGGATGAAGCAGGAGGTAACAGACTGCGCACCGTGGTTTGAGGACGTTCGGATTGCGGATGCTCTGCTTAAGACACCGGAGGATTATCAGAGAACGGCGGAGGCTCTCTGGGAATTGGTGGTGGCGGAGGCGGGATCTTCGCCGGTGATTTTTATGGGTCATGGAAGTGAGCATGCGGCGGATGAGAGCTACGAGCGTCTGGAATGTGTGCTTGCACAGGTGACAGAGAACGACGTCTATGTGGCGACCGTGGAGGGAAGCGTTACGATTGACGATGTGATCGGGAGGGTGAGGACCTCAAGGCATAAGAGCGGACGTGTGCTTGTGGCGCCGTTTATGCTGGTTGCGGGAGATCATGCCAATCATGATATGGCAGGAGAGGAGGATTCCTTTGCTGCCGCACTCCGCGAGGCGGGATATGAACCGGTCTGCCTGTTAAAGGGGATTGGAGAGTATGAGCCGGTGAGAGAGTGCTATTTCAGACATCTGCGGCACTGCATGGAACCCTCTACGGGATCGGCGTGGGTCCCGGCGATCCGGAGCTGGTGACCGTAAAGGCGCTCCGCTGTATGGAGGAGAGCGATCTTATCGTGCTTCCGGCGGCGGATCCGGCGGGATGCCATGCGTATCAGATTGCAAGGAAGGCGTACCCGGAATTGAGAAAAAGGAACTTGTCTGCCTGCCGTTTCCGATGACAAAGGAGGAAGAAAAGCTGCGCAGGGCACGAGGAGATTTTGCGCGATTGCTTCTTATCTTACCGAAGGAAAGATTGTGGCATTTCTAACGATCGGAGATCCGTCCGTCTATTCCACATATGGCTACATTCACCGCAGAATCGCGGCGTGGGGCGGCAATGTTAAAATGATAAGCGGCGTGCCGTCCTTTGTGCGGCTGCGGCGAGTCTTGGAATATCGCTCGGGGATAACCGGGATGAGATCCATGTAATCCCGGGATCGTACGAGGTGGAGAGACGATGGCGCTTTCCGGCACCCGGTGTACATGAAATCCGGAAAAGTCTCGCGCATTTAAAAGCGCTGTTGGAAGAACAGCAGAAGGAGAAAAATGTCCGTCTACTGTGTGGAGAACTGCGGAATGGCGGATGAGCGGATCCGCCTGGGAGTGGAGGCGCTTGGGGAGAGCGGAAGCTATCTTACGACGCTTATTGTCAAAGACGATGAGGAGGTGGTATAATGACAGAGAATTCATATCGCTTTTTTCAACCGGAGTGCCAGTATTATCCGTGCCATGAGGGCATTGAGGAGATGAACTGTCTGTTCTGCTATTGTCCGCTCTATGAGAGACGTCATTGTCCGGGAAAGCCAGAGTATATTAAGAGCAGACGGGAGGATGGAAGCGAAGTACAGATCAAGTCCTGCATGAAGTGCACGTTTCCACATCAGGCGGAGAACTATGATGTGATCATGCAGTTTTTGAGGAAGGGAGATAGATAGGATGAAGAGAGTATTTTTGATTGTATTGGACAGCGTGGGGATCGGCGAGATGCCGGATGCTGCAGATTACGGGGATGCGGGAAGCAACACCATCAAAGCCGCGTCCATGAGCCCTTATTTTCTATGCCGAACATGAGAAAGCTTGGCTTTTAATATCGACGGCGTGGAGATCGGAGAAAAGGAGACAGCTCCTGCCGGAGCGGTTGCCCGCATGACGGAGGTGTCAAAGGGAAAGATACAACGATCGGCCACTGAGATTGCAGGCGTCATCTCACCAAAGCCGCTGCCGACCTACCGAATGGTTTCCCGGGAGATTATTGAGGAATTTTCCCAAAAGACAGGAAGGGGCGTGCTCTGCAACAAGCCGTATTCCGGTACGGACGTCATCCGCGACTACGGGGAGGAGCATCTTAAGACCGGCGATCTGATCGTGTATACATCAGCGGATTCTGTGTTTCAGGTGGCTGCACATGAGGATATCGTTCCGGTGGAGAAGCTGTATGAATACTGCCAGATCGCGAGAGATATGCTGCGTGGAGAGCACGGTGTCGGCCGCGTGATCGCAAGACCGTTCACCGGAACGCCGGGGAACTTCACCCGCACGACTCGCAGACATGATTTTTCCTTACAGCCGCCGAAAGTGACGATGTTAGACCAGCTCTCGGGAGCCGGTTTTGACGTGCTTTCTGTCGGTAAGATCATCGATATTTTCGCGGAGAAGGGCATCACGGAGTATGTCCGCACGACCGGAAATGAGGACGGCATCAACAAGACGCTTGATTATATGAAGAAGGATTTTAACGGACTGTGCTTTACGAATCTGGTGGATTACGACATGCTCTACGGACACCGCAATGATGTCGAGGGCTACGCAAAAGCACTGACGTACTTCGATGAGCGCCTGCCGGAACTTCTGGCAGCGATGGGTGAGGAGGATGTGTTGATGATTACGGCAGATCACGGCTGCGATCCGAGTACACCGTCCACGGATCATTCCAGAGTATACGCCGCTTGTGATGTACGGAGCACCGGTGCGGGCAGGGGAGAATTTCGGAACAAGAAAAGCTTTTCTGACATTGCAGCGACAATTCTGTCCTACTTTGATCTCACCCGGAGTGCGCGGGCGAGGCGATTCCGGTATTTAAGAAATAGTACAGATCTTCGGAAGAGAAGTTTTTGCATTTTTCATGAAATTATGTTATAGTGCCAACGTATGCAAAGTTTCGGCTTTGTTGCGTTGGCATTTTTGAAGTGATTTGTTTTTTGGAGGATAGATAGTTTGGCTGATTTAAGAAAAGAGATTGAAAAGAGGAGAACATTTGCGATCATTTCCGCACCCGGATGCGGGCAAGACGACCCTGACGGAAAAGTTCCTGCTCTATGGAGGAGCAATCAATCTGGCTGGTTCCGTAAAGGGAAAAGCAACCGCAAGACATGCAGTGTCAGACTGGATGGAGATCGAAGAAGGAGAGAGGTATTTCCGTCACGTCATCGGTACTGCAGTTCAATTACGGAGGTTACTGCATCAATATTCTTGATACACCGGGACATCAGGACTTTTCAGAGGATACTTACCGTACCCTGATGGCGGCCGATTCTGCCGTGATGGTCATCGACGGATCCAAGGGTGTGGAGGCACAGACCAGAAAGCTGTTCAAGGTCTGTGTCATGAGACATATCCCGATTTTTACATTTATCAACAAGATGGACCGCGATGCAAACGACACATTTGACCTTCTTGATGAGATCGAGAAGGAGCTTGGCATTGCGACCTGCCCGATCAACTGGCCGATCGGTTCCGGAAAGAATTTCAAGGGTGTCTATGATCGCAACACAAGAGAGATTATGACGTTTTCCGATACATTAAAGGGAACCAAGGAAGGTACGGAGAAGCATATTTCCGTGGACGATCCGGCGCTGATTGCAGAGATCGGACAGGATGCGTATGATAAGCTGATGGAGGAGATCGAGCTTCTGGACGGAGCGAGCGCGGAGTTTGATCAGGAACTTGTGACGAAGGAGAGCTTTCACCGGTATTTTCGGTTCGGCATTGACGAATTTCGGTGTGGAGACTTTTGCAGCATTTCTTAAAGATGACTTACTCGCCGCTGCCGCGCAAGGCGGATATCGGAGAAGTTGATCCGTTTGGTGAGGATTTCTCTGCGTTTGTATTCAAGATTCAGGCAAACATGAACAAGGCACACCGTGACCGAATTGCGTTTATGCGCATCTGCTCGGGCAAGTTTACCGCCGGCATGGAAGTGACACATGTGCAGGGCGGCAATAAAAAGATCAAGCTTTCCCAGCCGCAGCAGATGATGGCACAGGAGCGTCATATCGTGGACAAGGCCTATGCGGGTGACATCATCGGTGTGTTTGATCCGGGTATTTTCCATCGGAGATACCTCACCACGGCGAAGCCGTTCAAATTCGAGGGAATCCGACGTTCGCACCGGAGCATTTTGCGAGAGTGCGGCAGGTGGATACGATGAAGCGCAAGCAGTTCATGAAGGGTATGCAGCAGATTGCGCAGGAAGGTGCGATCCAGATTTTCCAGGAGTACAATATGGGAATGGAGGAGGTCATCGTCGGCGTGGTCGGTGTACTGCAGTTCGATGTGTTGAAATACCGACTCGAGAATGAGTACAATGTTGAAATCCGCATGGATACGCTTCCGTATGAGCATATCCGGTGGATTGAGAATGAGGACATCGATATGGATAAGCTGGTCGGAACCTCGGATGAAGATTCAGGATCTGAAGGGCAGACCGCTGTTACTGTTTGTCAATGCATGGAGTGTCGGCATGGTATTAGACCGGAACGAAGGTCTGGTACTCTCGAGTTCGGCAGGGAATAGAGCGTGTGTCAGAGCAGCTGCCGGCAGAAAACAGTGCCGGCGGAATGCACAGAAAGGAAGCAGAATATGGCAGTTGTTACGATTACAAATGAAAATTTTGAGGACGAGGTGCTGGCGGCAAAGGTGCCGGTCATTCTGGATTTCTGGGCAGAGTGGTGCGGACCGTGTAAAATGCAGTCGCCGATATTTGAGGCGCTGTCCGAGGAGCTTGCCGGAAAGGTGAAGTTCGGAAGCGTCAATGTGGACGAGCAGGCGGCGCTTGCGTTAAAGTATCAGGTGATGAGCATTCCGATGCTCGTTGTGATGCAGTACGGCATTTTAAGAAAAAGCGATCGGACTGCAGACGAGAGAGGAAATCTTAGATCTGCTTGCATGCTGCGAAGCAGAATAGATAACAAAGCGTTAGAGGAATTGCCGCAATAAGCATAGCTTTTTGGGCGATAAGTAATATTATAAGAACTAGATACTTAAAGTTCCAGATAAACATGCGGCGGCAAATTCTGACCGCAAAATCGGTATTTCTAACCATGCCGCAGCTGACATCCCGTGATGATCCGTGTCTTTCCAAGTTTGGAGCACTCCCGGAGTGTCCGCAAGCCAGCAGACAATTTTAGGACTTTTGTGTGGTCCCTTATGGACACCTCTGAGCAAAACATAACCGCGCGAAGCCGATGTCGGAGTCGGCATCTGCCTTATTTTCAATAGCAGATGCCGGCGAGTTCGGTTCGCGCGGTTTTATATTGTCTGTGAAGAGGTGCCATTAGGGACACCAGAAAGTCCGCTCATTGTCTGCGGTTTGTCGGACACACTCCGGGATCAAACGTGGAAGAGACACGGAATGAGATGCCAGCCGCGGCATGGAAGAAATACGTGAATTTTGCTTCAAAGACTTTGCCGCCGTCTGTTTATTCTGGAACTTTTTGTTCTCTGGTATTCTGATAATATTACTTATCACGCAAAGCGCGATATGCTTATTGCGACAGTCCCTTTAACGGTTTTGCGGTGTAAGCGGCTTTTTCTGAGTGCATTTCCAGAAGACGTGGAATCGTCCATCGGCGTTTGTGGGCGTGAGCACAGCCTTGTAGTCGATGGGGGCGTCGATGCGGCGCAGTTCAAACAGCAGCTTGTCCATCCGGCGCTCGGGCAGCTGGCACATGACGAGCAGACGGTCGCGGAGACGGCTGCCGGAGTGCTGCCGGCTTCGGGTATGCCGCAGGCAGCGGAAACGGCGGAGGCACCGGCAGGGGCATCTGCGCCTAAAGCAGCCGTGAGGCTGGCGGGGACAGGTGTGCCGGGAGCGGCGGGGATGCCGGCAGGAACCGCCCGGCCGGATGCGATTGCGCCGAGCGTATTGTGGTACATCAGAAACGGGAATCTGCTCGCAGTGCAGTTTCAGCCGGATGCAACCGGTTTTATCTTTGAAATTCAGTGTCGGTAAGTCCGAAGAACAACAGTTTTTCCATAGATACCTCCAGAATCAGATCGTAGTTTTGTCAGAGGTCATTATAACACAGATTTGCAGGAATACAACGAAAAGCAATGTGAGAAAATGTCCGGTTTTCCGGTAATTTCTGATTGCGGATATGGGGCGGATATGGTAGTATAAGGCATACCCGTTTTTGGAGGGGCGTCTTTTTATCAAATCATGCAGGCAGGGAAGTCCTGCTGTGCAATCAGGGCTGCTGGAGCGGTCATCAGGCGGTATCCGCCACGGAATTCATTGAGGTGTTACTTATTTTCGGGTTTGTGGTTGACATTTCCCGGAAGTATAATACTATAAGAACAAGAAAAACGAACATAAGTTCGCAATTCGCGCGCGGACGGTTCGCATGGAGGAAAGAGAATGGCTAAGGACGATAAACTGACAAGGGATGAGAGGCCTACGACAAAGGAAGAGAAGTTAAAAGCGCTTGACGCGGCGATTTCACATATTGAGAAGCAGTACGGCAAGGGATCGGTCATGAAGCTGGGCGATAATTCTGCACACATGAATGTGGAGGCGGTTCCGACCGGATCATTGAGTCTTGATCTGGCGCTTGGAATCGGTGGTCTGCCGAAGGGACGTATCGTAGAGATCTATGGTCCGGAATCCAGTGGTAAGACAACGGTTGCCCTGCATGCGGTTGCCGAGGTACAGAAAAGGGGCGGAATCGCAGGATTTATTGATGCGGAGCATGCACTTGATCCGGCTTATGCCAAGAATATCGGTGTCGACATCGACAACCTCTACATATCACAGCCGGACTGCGGGAGAGCAGGCGCTTGAGATCACAGAGACGATGGTTCGTTCCGGAGCAGTCGATATTGTGATTGTGGACTCTGTGGCTGCGCTGGTACCGAAGGCGGAGATCGACGGCGATATGGGAGATTCCCATGTGGGACCAGGCGCGCCTGATGAGCCAGGCGCTCCGTAAGCTGACATCGATTGTCAGCAAGTCGAACTGTATTGTTATTTTTATTAACCAGCTGCGTGAGAAGATCGGCGTTATGTTCGGTAACCCGGAGACGACGACCGGCGGTCGTGCACTGAAGTTCTATTCTTCGGTGCGTCTGGATGTGCGGAGAGTGGAGGCGTTAAAGCAGGGCGGTGAGGTTGTCGGCAACCATACGCGTGTGAAGATTGTGAAGAACAAGGTGGCACCGCCTTTCAAGGAGGCGGAGTTCGATATTATGTTCGGACAGGGTATTTCCAAGGAAGGAGATATTCTCGATCTGGCGGCGGATGCCGGCATCATCAACAAATCCGGTGCATGGTATGCCTATAACGGAGATAAGATTGGTCAGGGACGTGAGAATGCCAAGAACTACCTGAAGGAGAATCCGCTGATCTGTGAGGAAGTGGAAGCGAAGGTACGTGCAAAGTACAGCCCTGAGGAAGATGAGGCTGCAGAACAGCCGGATGAGAAGAGTGCGGGAAAGACAACAGGACGTACTCCGGAAGAACTGCCGGCAGAATAAGGATAGGAGTGCAACAGACAGATCATGCAGGAAGTCCAGGTAAAGGAAGTAGCCAGACGTGAGAAGGGACGGGTGTTTTCCGGTTTGACAACGGAACCGAATTTACACTCTACCGGAGCGAGATCCGGGGACTGCCGCAGGCGGAGAGCATGCTTTGATGACGGAGGATGCGTATCTGCCGGTATCACTATATGAGAAGATTCTGACGGAGATTGTCGGAAGAGAGCCAAAAAGCGTGCACTGTTTCTGCTGGAGCGCATGGACCGCACGGAGTCGCAGCTCTGTGAAAAGCTCCGCCAGAACGGTTATCCCGAGGGTGTGTTGCGGCGGCGGTGGAGTATGTAAAGCAGTATCACTATATCGATGACCTGCGTTATGCGAAGCAGTATATCCGCTATCACCAGCAGAAGAAGAGCAGCCAGCGCTTAAAGATGGACCTCATGAAAAAGGGGTAGGGCGGGAGCTTATTGAGCAGGCACTCGCGGAGGAGTTTGTGTCGGATGAGCGGGCACAGATTGCGGAGCTTTTAGAGAAGCGGCACTACGATGCGGCGCAGGCAGACCGCAGGGAACAGCAGCGGATGTATCAGTTCCTCATGAGGCGCGGTTTTAAGAGCAGTGATATTCTTGCAGTGATGCGCGAAGAGCATTTTTTCGACGAATTTTAAAATAAATTTCAGTACAATATCTTGTATTTTGTAAAATGAAATGCAATATTATGCATATTGTACAGTTATTCACTTGACATAATTCATGAAATAGAATAAAATTTATGTGTTGTAATTTGACAGATAACGATTATATTTTTATGTTATATGTGTTATATGTACAATGAAAACTTAATAAAGGAGGTGCTCCTGTGGAGAAAGTGATTGCTGTTGTTGTTGCTATCGCAGTGACTGCCATCGTGGTCTATTTTGTTACATCTGCTTACCATAAGAAGGTGACGGAAGCCAAGATTGGAAACGCAGAAGAGAAGGCAAGAGATTATTGATGAGGCGGTGAAGACAGCGGAGACCAAGAAGCGCGAGGCAATGCTTGAGGCGAAGGAAGAATCCATTCGTGTGAAGAACGATCTGGATAAGGAAGTAAAAGAACGCCGGGCAGAGATTCAGCGCAGCGAGCGTCGTGTTGTACAGAAGGAAGAGAATCTGGACAAGAAGCTTGAGTCAATCGAGAGACGCGAAGCGGGTTTTGCTGCAAAGGAAGAAGAGATCAACAAACAGAAAGCGCAGGTCGCAAAGCTCAATGAAGAGCGGTTACAGGAACTGGAAAGAATCTCCGGATTAACCTCCGAACAGGCAAAGGAATATCTCTTAAAAACCGTTGAAGAAGATGTAAAACTTGATACTGCAAAATTGATCAAAGAAATGGAACACAGAGCCAAGGAAGAGGCGGACAAGAAGGCAAAGGAATATGTGGTAACAGCGATTCAGAAATGTGCGGCTGACCACGTCGCTGAGACAACCATTTCGGTTGTCCAGCTTCCGAATGACGAGATGAAGGGTAGAATTATCGGACGTGAGGGACGTAATATCCGCACGCTCGAGACACTCACCGGTGTGGATCTGATTATCGATGATACACCGGAGGCAGTAATCTTATCTCGATTTGATCCGATCAGAAGGGAAGTTGCCCGCATTGCTTTGGAAGCTGATTGTGGACGGGCGTATTCATCCGGCCAGAATCGAGGAAATGGTAGAAAAGGCACAGAAGGAAGTCGAGACAATGATCCGTGAAGAAGGTGAGGCTGCAACCTTAGAGGTTGGAGTTCACGGAATTCATCCGAACTTGTCCGATTGCTCCGGCAGAATGAAGTTCCGGACGAGTTATGGACAGAATGCATTGAAGCATTCCATCGAAGTAGCCCAGTTATCCGGATTGCTGGCTGCTGAGATCGGTGTGGATGTCAGAACTGCAAAACGTGCAGGTTTACTGCATGATATCGGAAAATCAGTAGATCATGATATGGAAGGTTCCCATATTCAGATTGGTGTGGATTTGTGTAGAAAGTACAAGGAATCACCGATTATCATCAATGCTGTGGAAGCACATCATGGTGACGTGGAGCCGGAGTCTCTGATTGCATGTATGTACAGGCGGCTGATACGATCAGTGCGGCAAGACCTGGAGCGAGAAGAGAGACATTAGAGATCTACTCAAACAGATTAAAACAGTTAGAGGATATTTCAAACGGATTTAAGGGCGTAGAGAAGTCATTTGCTATTCAGGCAGGCAGGGAGATTCGAGTTATGGTTGTTCCAGAACAGGTCAGCGATGCAGATATGGTATTGATGGCACGTATTTCCAAGAAGATTGAAGCGGAAATGGAATACCCAGGACAGATTAAAGTAAATGTAATTCGTGAATCGAGAGTAACCGACTACGCGAAATAACAAAGAGAGCAGAGAAAAGTTGTCGCATAACCGAGAATCGTGAAGCGGCAGCTTTTCATTTCATAGGAAGGTGCTGCCTTCATGTGTGAAAGCAGCACCTTCCTATGAAATAAAACGCTCCGCGAGGATGCGCAGCTCGCGGTAAGGAAAATATCGCTTTGCAAACCGCTCGCGCGCGGAGAATCTCGCAAGCGAGATTCTTTTTCATAGGAAATACCGTGTGATGTTAAAGCGTGGAAGATGTTTCCTGTAGGGCAAAATGCTTCGCGGAGGCCGCATTGCGGCGAAGGCGGGGATGTTATATCAGATGCAGAATAGAAAGGATGGGTAATATGGATCAGCAGGTAAAGAGAGTCAAGAGAGAACTGATAAAACATGGTGCAATTCTGGATATGTATGAGGATACCATGGAACTTCCGGATGGAAAGCAGGAGACATGGGACTTTATCTCACACCGCAAGGGAGCGGCGGCCGTTGTGCCGGTGCGCGGGGATGGAAAGATCCTGATGGTAAAGCAGTACCGGAATGCGATCGACCGCATGACTCTGGAGATTCCGGCAGGTTCGCGCGACAGCGTGACGGAGGATACCAGGGTATGTGCAGCAAGGGAACTGGAGGAGGAGACTGGCTATTGCAGCGACGATCTGACCAGAATCTTATCTCTTAAGACGACAGTCGCATTCTGTGACGAGTTTATTGATGTCTATCTGGCAAAAAATTTAAAGCCCGGACATCAGCATCTCGATGAGGGGGAATTTATTGATGTTGCCGCCTACGGGGTGGATGAATGTGCGATATGATCTATGCGGGAACCATCCAGGATGCCAAAACGGTTGCCGGAATTTTAGCATATAAGAATCTGCTGAATCAGGACTAGGAGATCCGCATAAATATAATACAGAAAAGATATGAGCGGAGTGCAATGTTTGAAGCGGGAAGGATGTATTGTGATGCTGGCATTTCTGGGCGGAATTGTTTTGACTAATCTGCTTGGCGCAAATCGGCAGATACATGGACAACTGCTGAATCAGACATTTCTGCAACAGTATGCTTATCAAAAGTGGATGGGAATCAGTTGTTTGGTCATGTGGTTATGGTGCGCATGCAGATGCTGGTTCTCATCTTTTTGCTTGGAAGAGCGGTTGACGGAAAGGTGTTTTCCGTGCTGGCAAAGAGCATGCTCTCAGCAGGATTCGGATTCCTGCTTGTTGTCGGAATTATGGAATACGGAGGATATGGCTGCCTGATCATTCTTGCCGGATTGCTGCCGCAGTGGATTTTTTATACGGCGGCGCTGCTTTTCTATGCGAACAGTAAGAAAAGACAGAACAGAATCGTGGGATGGAACAGCTGGCAGGATCGGACGCGGCAGCTGGCGGAAGCGGGGCTTGTGACAGGCTGTGTGTTATTGGGAACGTTTGTGGAGAGCTTTGTCAATCCGGCAGTATTCGCCTGGGTTTTAAAAATTTTGCTAAAATTTTTAAAATGATTACAATATATGGTGCGGAGAAAATAAGGGAAACGAGATATTGTAGTTTCGCTCTAAATGCCCGAATTATAAGGGAAAAATGCGATTGCTTTCGGTTTGGTTCTGATTATAATGAATGATGTACCGCGTTTGCGGTACATTTTTCGATAGAGAAGAAAGCCGCATACAGCGGAGCAATGCAGTGAACAAATGAGTGGCGGGGCAGGTAAAAGTTATGACGCAGGACATACAGAATTTCATTCAATATTTACATCAGGAGAAGAATACCTCAGAGAACACGGAGGTTTCTTATGCGCGTGATTTGAAGAAAATGAATCAGTATCTTCTGACACAGGGAATCTGCGATGTGAATGAGGTGACGGCTACAAGTCTGACATCCTACGTCATCTATCTGGAAAAGGAAGGAAGAAAGCCTGCAACGATCTCGCGAAGCATTGCGTCCATGAAGGCGTTCTATCATTATATGGAGAAGGAGCGGAGACTGGCAGTAGATCCGTCCGAGCGTTTAAAGGCGCCGCGGTTGAGAAGAAAATGCCGACAGTATTGACGACGGAAGAGGTGACGCGCCTTTTGGAACAGCCGGGAGGTACATCGCCGAAGGAACTGCGGGATAAAGCCATGCTGGAGTTATTGTATGCGACAGGCATCCGTGTGTCCGAGCTGATTTCACTGAGGGTGTCGGATGTGAATCTGCGGATGGAGTATCTGATCTGCTCGGATGGACATAAGGAACGGATCATTCCGTTTGGAACGATTGCGCGCAAGGCGCTGGAAGCTTATCTTGCAGAGGGCAGGCCGAAGCTTATATCAGATGAGAAGGAAGACCGCCTGTTTACGAACTGTTCCGGGCAGCCGATGAGCCGCCAGGGATTCTGGAAGCTGATGAAGGGCTACGGCAAAAAGGCGGGAATAGAAGCGGAGATTACGCCGCATATGTTGAGACACCTTTGCGGCGCATATGGTCGGCAACGGGCGGACTTAAAATCGGTGCAGGAGATGCTGGGACATTCGGATATTTCCACAACGCAAATATATGCGCAGGCGAAAGATCTGCAGATGCGGGAGGTTTATCTGAAGGCGCATCCGCGCGGATAAGAAGACGGGATATAAAAGAGATATATAATAGAAAAAGAATATAAAAAAGAAGATAGAAAGAACATAAAAAGAGGTGCAGCCACATGGTTTGTGTGGCTGCACCTTTTTTGTTTCATAGGAAATACCGTGATACATTCATGTGTGAAAGTAGAACCTTCCTATGAAATAAAAAACGCTCCGCGAGGATGCGCAGCTCGCGGTAAGGAACATATCGCTTTGCGAACCGCTCGCGCGCGGAGAATCCCGCAAGCGAGATTCTTTTCAGAACGTGCGTTAGCGGCACATATCTGCAATGGTATAGATCAGATCTCTGGAATCCTCCCAGCCAAGGCACGGGTCGGTGATGGATTTGCCATAGATGTGATCGCCGATTTTCTGGTTGCCTTCCTCGATATAGCTCTCGATCATAACACCTTTTACCATGTGTTCGATATCGGAGGAAACCTGTCTGTTGTGCATGACTTCCTTTACAATGCGGATCTGCTCCTTGAATTTTTGCCGGAATTGAGTGGTTGACATCGACCACAGCAGCCGGATTGACGAGATCCATTTCCTGGTACATCTCGCAGAGTCGGATCAGATCTTCATAGTGGTAATTCTGTGTGGTGTTGCCGTGCTTGCTGACCGCACCGCGAAGCACAACGTGTGTGAGCGGGTTGCCGGTTGTCTCGACTTCATAGCCGCGGTATACGAAGTGGTGTGGGTGCTGTGCGGCGTAGACGGAATTGAGCATGACGGAAAAGTCGCCGCTGGTCGGGTTCTTCATGCCGGAAGCCATATCAAAACCGCTCACGGTGAGACGGTGCTGCTGGTCCTCGACGGAACGCGCGCCGATGGCGACATAGGACAACAGGTCTTCCACATAGCCCCAGTTCTCCGGGTAGAGCATCTCGTCGGCGCAGGTAAGACCGCTTTCCTCGATCGCGCGAATGTGCATTTTGCGCATGGCGATCAGTCCCTCAATCATGTCCGGCGCTTTTTCCGGATCCGGCTGTGAGGCAATACCCTTATAACCTTCGCCTGTGGTGCGTGGTTTGTTGGTGTAGACACGCGGAATCAGAATCAGCTTGTCCGCAACATCCTCCTGAATGGAAGTGAGGCGGCTGACATAATCGCAGACGGAATCTTCGTTGTCCGCGGAGCAAGGTCCGATTATGACGAGAAAACGGGAATCTGCTCCGGTAATGACGGCGCTGATCGCAGCATCACGCTCTTTTAACGCTTTCAGCTTGTCGGAAAGCGGATAGTTCTGTTTGATTTCGGCCGGTGACGGCAGTTCGTTTAAAAATGTAAAACTCATATGACATTGTGTGGATAAGGAAAAAGACACCGCACACTCCTTTCTGTTTGAATCGTAATTATCTTAGCTGATATTACAATAGATGTCAAATATTTGCATATTTATTCAGAATGGAGTAAACTGTAAAAAAAGCCGTGCATGGAAGTGGTCCGGATGAAAAAATGCAGGTATGGAAAGGAGCAGGAACATGAAGCCATTGGAGATAAAACACCGTGTGATTGGGGGGGGAACCGTTGATCTGCGTTCCCGTGGTAGAGCAGGATGCACAGTCGGTGATCCGGGAGATCCACGTATCTGAGTCAGAGCACCGCGGATATGATCGAGTGGAGAGTGGATGCATTCCGCGATTTTACAGATTACAATGCAATCCGGAGCGTATTTGAGGCTGTGGCGCCTCTGCTGGGGGAGAAGCTTTTCCTGTATACATTCCGTACCGCGCATCAGGGAGGCATGGCGCAGGTGAAAGCGGAACAGCTCGACGATCTGCACGATCTTGCGGCGGAATCCGGCTGTGTCGATCTGGTGGATCTGGAATTCTTTGAGGAAGACCGACCGCTCCATAAGATAAAAAGGCTGCGGGAGATGGGAGTGTCGGTCATTGCCTCACATCACGATTTTGAGCAGACGCCGTCTCCGGAAGTCATGAAGATGCTGCTGGAGAAAATGTGCGCCGGCGGAGCGGATATTGTAAAGCTTGCGGTGATGCCGCAGAATTATAAAGACGTGCTCAATCTGCTGGATGTGACGGCACAGTTTAGAGAGGAGAATCCGGATACGCCGGTGATTACGATGTCCATGGGATCACTCGGCGGCATCAGCAGGATCAGTGGGAGACGTTCGGCTCCTGCGTCACATTCGGCGCGCACGAAAAGCCGAGTGCGCCGGGACAGTTCGCCATGAAAGAACTCAGACAGATGCTGGATACGATTCATGCCAGCAGCCAGATACAATAGAATTATTAAAAAAAGATAAACACAGGGAGATTGCTTGACGCAGCAATCTCCCTGTGCTATTATAATGTCCCAAATTGTGTAACAGTGTTAATAATTAACAAGGTGGTGAAATATGGAAGAATTGTATGCGGGTTTATTTCGGGCTATGAACCGTTTCTGGAAAACTGCGGATCGGAGAACTGTTTTCCGATATGACAAAAAGCGACGGCATGATGCTCTGGGCAATTTCACAGTTGAACCAGGAAAAGAATAATGGAGAGCTACAGTGTCTGAACTGGCAGAGAAGCTTCATACCCAGAATTCTGCTGTGTCAAGGACTTTGAAGAATCTGGAGGATCATGGGTGGATCTGCAGAATGACAGATCCGAAAGACCGGCGCAATACCTGTGTCGCTCTGACGGAGAGTGGGGAGGACATGCAGCAAAATATGACATGCACCATGCAGGAATTTGGCAGGGCAGTCATTTCGCAGATGGATGAACAGGATCTCAAAAAGCTCATAGTATGCCTGGATGAATTATATGACATTGCAGCAGAAGAAATCGAGAAGAGAAGTATGCGAAACAGAAAGGAAGGACAACATGGGAAAGATTTTTAAAAATATGATTCCATACTGGAAACCGCTGATCCTGGTGTTATTGCTGTTGTTTGTGCAGGCGTGGTGCGATCTGTCACTGCCGGCATACACATCGGACATTATTGACGTCGGAATTCAGAATCAGGGAATAAAACACATCCTGCCGGAGGCATTGACACCGGAGGAGTATGAGAAGGCAGAACTTTTGATGACGGATGAAGAGACGGCATCCTGGGAGGAAAGCTATGCGTTAAATGGCAGTGTGTACGAGCGGAATGTGACCGGGGAAGAACGGCTGGAGGAACTGGATGATACGTTTCTCGTACCGCTTCTTATGAATTATCAGATGTCTGCTATGGAGGAAAGTACATTTAAGAAACTGATGGCAGAGCAGATGCATACAGATGAGTCTGCGCTGGACGGAATGACGATCGAGCAGATCGGCGCGTCCATGGGCGTGGAATTAAAACATTTGAAAAAGAGACGCAGAACGAGGACGGAAATACGACGACAGTCACCTGTGTGGATATGAGAGATCTGCTGCAGGCGATGGTATCCGGCGGCATGCTGGAAAAGACCAGCTTTTATCAATGCGCGGGGAACTCAACTCGATGCTCGATGCCATGGGCAGTTCGCTTGTCAAATCGATGGGCGTGGCGTACGCGGCAGGCTGCGATGCGGCGGCAGGCGTGGATGTAGAAGCAATTCAGAAGTCTTAGCCTTTATCTGTGGAAAGCCGGATTCCGCGGAAAACGTGCCGAGATGGATCCAACAGCTTCGTTAATTGGAGTACGAACGATATCCAGCAGATTCAGATGACATGCGCGATTTGATCCGTATGGTAGCTTATGCACCGATCCTTGGAATCGGCGGAATCTTAAAGGTTGCAGACCGGTGCCGGTATGGGCTGGATCATTGTGCTTGCAGTGCTTGTAATTCTGGGATATGTGATGGTTCTGATGGCGGTTGCGATGCCGCGTTTTAAGCTGATGCAGAAACTGGTGGACCGCATCAACCTCGTGGCGCGTGAAATCCTGACAGGACTTTCGGTCATCCGGGCGTTCGGCAGGGAGAAAAAAGAGGAGCAGCGTTTTGACGATGCGAACCGCGATCTGACGAAACCATGCTTTTACAAACCGCGTCATGACATTTATGATGCCGGGAATGATGATGATCATGAACGTGCTTACGGTTGGAATTGTGTGGTTCGGCGCACATAAGATCGATCAGGGAACTATGCAGGTCGGCTCCATGACGGCGTTTATCACGTATGCGATGATGATTGTCATGGCATTCTTAATGCTCGCGGCAATGTCGATTATGCTTCCGCGTGCGGCAGTGGCTGCGGAGCGTATTGATGAGGTCATCCGCACGCAGTCCTCGATCGCGGAACCAATGCAGCCGGAGAAAATAAAAGAACACCGCGGCGTGATCTGTTTTTCCCATGTGAACTTCCGCTACCCGAACGCGCAGGAGGATGTGCTCTCGGACATTGACTTTGTTGCGGAGCCAGGAAGACGACGGCAATCATCGGCAGTACCGGCTGCGGAAAGTCAACACTGGTGAACCTGATTCCGCGTCTTTATGATGTGACGGGCGGAAGCATTACCATGGACGGCATTGATATCCGGAAGCTTGCCATGGCAGAACTTCGGGAGGAGATTGGTTTTGTACCACAGAAAGGAGTACTGTTTTCCGGTACCGTCGCATCGAATTTAAGATTCGGCAAGGATGATGCCACCGATGAACAGATCCGGGAGGCGGCAGAGATTGCGCAGGCATCGGATTTTATCGCGGAGAAAAAAGAAGGATATGACAGTGCCATTGCACAGGGTGGAAGCAATGTGTCGGGAGGCCAGAAACAGCGCCTTGCCATCGCCAGAGCGATCGCAAAGCAGCCGCAGGTTTTTATTTTTGACGACAGCTTTTCCGCCCTGGATCTGAAGACGGATGCCGCACTGCGCCGGGCACTTGCCAAAAAGGTTGCCGACAAGACGGTGATCATCGTCGCGCAGCGGATCAGCACGATCCTGCATGCAGATCAGATTCTGGTATTAAACGATGGACGCATTGTCGGAAAGGGAACACACGAGGAACTGCTTCGCGGCTGTGAAACTTATCGTGAGATCGCGAGATCCCAGATGTCGGCAAAAGAGCTTGGAATGGAGGAACAGGAGGTGTCTGTGAATGAGTAACGGAAATGAGACGGCAAAAGGAATGGGCAGACGCCGTGGACCGATGGGCGGACGCGGTATGACGCCGGGAGAGAAGCCGAAGGATTTAAAGGGAGCCATCGGAAAACTGGCATCCTATATCCGGCATTTTAAGTTTGCAATCGTTATTGTTGCAGTATTTGCGGCGTGCTCCACGGTGTTCAGCGTAATCGGACCAAAGATTCTGGGAAAAGCGACGACAGCGCTCTCGGAAGGACTGATGGCGAAGATCCGCGGAACAGGCGGAATAGATTTTACTTATATAGGAAAGATCCTGCTGTTTGTATTGGGGCTGTATCTTCTCAGTGCACTGTTTTCGTTTGTGCAGGGCTGGATTATGACCGGGGTGACCCAGAAGATCTGTTACCAGCTCCGGAAGGAAATCTCGGAGAAGATCAACCGGATGCCGATGAAGTATTTTGAGAGCCGTACCTACGGTGAGGTGCTTTCCAGAATCACCAACGATGTGGATACCTTAGGACAGGGACTCAACCAGAGCATTACCACGATCATTACCTCGGTTGCGACATTGATCGGTGTATTTATCATGATGCTCAGCATCTCGCCGCTCATGACGCTGATCGCGCTTGTGATCCTGCCGGTCTCCGCGGGGCTGATTTCCTTCGTTGTGAAGAAGTCGCAGAAATACTTTAAGAATCAGCAGGAATATCTGGGACATATCAACGGACAGGTGGAGGAGATTTACGGAGGACATCTGGTCATTAAGGCATTTAACAGAGAGCAGGATACGATCAAGGAGTTTGACGCGACAAATCAGCAGCTGTATGAATCGGCATGGAAGTCACAGTTCCTCTCCGGTATGATGCAGCCGATCATGATGTTTGTCGGAAATCTTGATACGCGGCCGTAGCGCTGAGCGGTGGACTGCTCGCCATCCGGGGAACGATCACGATCGGAGATATTCAAGCGTTTATCCAGTACGTGAAAAGTTTCACACAGCCGATCCAGCAGATCGCACAGGTCATCAACCAGGTGCAGTCGATGGCGGCAGCGTCGGAGCGTGTCTTTGAATTCCTGAATGAGGAGGAAGAAGACCAGTCCGTGGAGAATCCTTGTGATATTTCAAAGGTGACAGGCGCGGTATCGTTTGAGCATGTTCATTTCGGCTACCAGCCGGATCAGACGATCATTCACGACTTCAGCGTAAATGTGGCTCCGGGACAAAAGATTGCCATTGTCGGACCGACAGGCGCCGGAAAGACCACTATGGTCAAACTTCTGATGCGTTTTTATGATGTAAACAGCGGCGCAATCTGCCTTGACGGTCATGACGTGAGAAGCTTTAACCGGCGGGATCTGCGTGAGGCATTCGGTATGGTGCTTCAGGATACCTGGCTGTTCTCAGGAACGATCATGGAAAATATCCGTTACGGCAGGCTGGATGCGACGGATGAGGAAGTCATTGCCGCAGCGAAGGCGGCGCACGCCGACCACTTTATCCGCACACTGCCGGGTGGCTATCAGATGGAGTTAAACGAGGATGCAAGCAACGTCTCACAGGGCAGAAGCAGCTTCTCACCATCGCCAGAGCAATTCTTGCAGACAACAAGATCCTGATTCTTGACGAGGCGACGTCGTCGGTTGACACACGCACGGAGGTGGCAATCCAGAAAGCGATGGATCACCTGATGAAGGGGCGTACCAGCTTTGTCATCGCACACCGCCTGTCGACCATACGCGATGCGGATATGATCCTCGTCATGAAGGACGGCGACATCGTAGAGCAGGGCAGACACGAAGAACTGCTCAAAAGCAGGGCTTTTATGCGAACCTGTATAACTCGCAGTTCGAGGAGACCGTGGCATAAGAGACGGCATGCTCCGAAAGCGGACTGCCGTACGGCAAGGAGGGATAAGGAATATTACAGGAACACCCGGGAACAGAAAGCTCCGGAATAGAACGGACGGCGGTAATTCTGACCGCAAAATCCGGTATTTTTAACCACGCCGCGCCTGGCATCTTCGATGATCTGTGTCTTTCCAAGTTTGGAACACTCCACGGAATGAGTTCGCAAGCCGGCAGACATTTTAGGACTTTTGTGTGTGTCCTTAGGGACACCAGAAAGTCCGCTCATTGTCTGCAGCTTGTCGGACACTCCGTGAGTGTCAAACGCCAAGACACGAAATGGGATGCCGGACGTGGCATGGAAGAAATACACGAATTTTGCTTCAAAGAATTTGCCGCCGTCCGTTCTATCCGGAACTTTCCGGTATCGGTTTTTCAGAATATCCCTTATCCCCATCCTTTTCCGTTACGGCTGGCGATTACGGGGACGTGCCGGATCGGACGCCGCGTCTGCCGGATGCGCTGTATTGCGCTTGGCGCGCTGCATGCCGCCGGTCATGTGGGAGAGCGCGGGCGCTGCATCGTCCGCTTCGATAAAGCAGGCGCGCTTGATGGAATCTTCCCCGTAGCGGGAGCGGATGGCGTCGACTGCCACATTCAGGCGGGAGAGCTTCTCGTTCTTCTGCATGTCAAACAGGTCGTACTGCTCGTAGTGTTCCTGCGTCGCCTTGCCGGTCGAGACGCCGAGCAGCCGGATTGGACGGTGATCCCAGAGCTCGTCGAAGAGCTCACAGGCACAGGTGTACAGCTTCTCCGTGACGTTGGTGGAGGAAGCAAGCGTTACCTGTCTGGAAGTGTGGCGGAAATCATTGTCCACAATCTGCACCTGCACCACGCTGACATAGGCGCCGGCAGCGCGGTTCTGGCACCGTCCGTCTCAGAGAGCGAGAGAAGCACATGCTTTGCCACCGCGGTATCCGTCACATCGTACTGGAGCGTGAGGGAATTACCGAATCCCTTGCTTGCGGCGTCGTTGTGGGACAGCGGTGTGGATTCGATTCCGTTGGCATAATTCCAGATGGTGTCGCCGTGGGATTTAAAGACGGAGAATCATGGCGTGATCGCTTTTGGCCAGCTGGCCGATGGTTGTGATGCCGAGGAGCGGAGCCTTAGGGCGGTGGATTTCCCGACGAAAAACAGATCCTCGATCGGAAGCGGCCAGAACTTTTCTTCCATTTCGGATGGGAAAAGCGTGTGTACTTTGTCCGGTTTTCAAAGTCGGAGGCAGTCTTGGCGAGCAGCCGGTTGGAGGAGATGCCGATGTTCACGGTAAAGCCGAGCCGGGTGTGAATCTCGTCCTTCAGCCTGTGGGCAAAGTCCACCGGATTGCCGTAGAGCGAGGAGGTGCCTGTCATGTCGCAGAAGGCCTCGTCGATGCTGTAGGCGTCCACCGAGGGCGCATATTCTTTGAAGTGCCATGAACTGGCGGGAACGCTCCACATAGATGCTGTAGTGCGGGGCATAGATTTTTAAATCAGGGCACTTGCGCCTTGCCTGGGCGAGCGGCTCGCCGGTACAGACGCCGAGCGCGGCTGCGGAGGGCGACTTGGCGAGAACAATCCCGTGCCGTGTCTTTCGCTGCCGCCGATTACGGAAGGAAAAGAGCGGATGTCCGGGGCGTCCGGATCCTGGCGCAGAAGTTCGGCGGCTTCCCAGCTTAAAATGCGGAATTGACGTCAATGTGATAAATGAGCGGCTGCGGCATATGGTAATCCTCCTTATGATGGTGTATTATAGCAGAGAAGTGAACAAAAGTAAATGAAAATACAAACATATGTTCCTGGAGGAAGAATGAAGATCCGTATCTATGTCATGACACATAAAAAGTTTGAGATGCCGCAGAGCCCGCTGTTTCGTCCGCTCCATGTGGGACGCGCGTGCGGGAAAACCTGGGCTATCCGGGGGATGATACCGGAGAGAATATTTCCGACAAAAATTGCTATTACAGTGAGCTGACCGGGCTCTACTTGGTGTGGAAAAACTGTCACGATGTGGATTATGTGGGCACCTGTCATTACCGGAGATATCTGCTCGGGGCGGATGAGAGGATTCTTATAGAGGACGATTACGAAAAGCTTTTATCAGAGTACGATCTGATTACGACGAAGCAGGTTGCACTCAATAACTCCTACTATTACGGTTTTGCGCCAATCATAACAAAAGGCACTGGATGCGGCGGGAGAGGTGATAAAGAACGTTATCCGGCATATTATCCGGCGTTTGAGAGGCTGGTGCATGGCACAAGGACGTATTTCGGGAATATGTTTGTCACGTCGAAGGAGCTTTATGATTCGTACTGCAGCTGGCTCTTTTCCATATTTGCCGAGGTGGAAAAACGGATCTGTCTGGAGACGGGGGAGGATGCCTACCATAAGCGCGTGTTCGGATTTATCTCCGAATTCCTGCTGCTGGTCTGGGTGACGGTGCAGGGACTTTCGGTGTGTGAGTGCAAGGTGGGGATGATCGGTGAGAAGGCGGAGACGAGAGAGATGAAAGAGCAGCTTGCCGGCTATTTTGCAAGACGCGATGTGGACGGCGCCAAGGCGTATTTCCTTGAGCGCAGAAAGGAGCGCCGGACGTTTTGATGGAGGCGTCGGATGTGACGGGAGAACTCCGGCTTTGCATGCAGGTGATCGCAACGGCGGGAATGGAGCAGACACGTTACGGGACGAACCTTTTAGAACGCGAAAATCGTTTCAAAGAGCTGATGCAGATGTTTGACCGTCTGGACCAGATCGTGTACCGCTACCGCAACGGTCTGCAGAAAAGAGGATGCCGTCTTTTAAAGGAACAGGGAATCACGGACACCGCGCTTCTGATCGCACTGCGGATCCCGGGGATGATGCAGCGCGCCAGAAGGAACTGTTTGCACAGATTACGGCAGACAAAAAAGCACTGGATGGCACCACCGCAGATACCGTTACTGTTTGAGTTCACACAATTTTCAGAAAAGCTTTTGGGATAAGCGTTGACAAACAAAATGCCAATGTGCTAGTATATGTTCGTTGCGATATGAGTTTTCAGAGATGCGCAATGGGCAACCGTAGTCTAATGGATAGAACACCGGACTCCGACTCCGGCAATGCGGGTTCGATTCCCGCCGGGTGCATTTTTTTGACAGATATGGCAGAGCAGATTGCTCTGCCATAGAATATTAGAGAATCTTTGACAGGCGAGAGACTGTCAGATTGGAACATCTGTGCCTGCAGATATGCACACAGATGATGCGGTAGTGCAGCGGATGACGAATTGTTTGGGAAAGGTACGGTGGAGAATCAATGGAGAATTCCAGTTTGAATCATACAGAGAATCATAAGACAGAGGAGAAGGAGACGAAGAGAACGCCGATTAAGCAGAGAAAAAGGAGAATGAGGTTCTCCGATTTATCCGGGAGCACATCCGGTATTTTGCGGCGGGAGCGCTGGTGGTCGTTTTAATCCTCGTGCTTGCCATGTGTGCGAAGCCGAAGGGATCCGACTCTGATGTCGTGGTGAATGCGAACGCGACGGAGAGCACGCAGGCGACGGAAGAAGCCTATCAGGTGGATGCCAATGAGAATATCAACGCACTGATTACACAGTATTACACGGCGTATGCGGCGGGAGATGTTACGACACTTTCCTCGATTGCAACACCGATTTCTGCAAATGAGCAGAGCTACATCGGATTATTTTCACAGTATGTGGATGAATATCAGAATATCAAGTGCTACACCAAGACAGGGCTGGATGCGAACTCTTATCTGGTTTCCGTGTCGATGGAGATCAAGTTTACGGGAGTGGATACCACAGCGCCGGGACTGGATTTCTTCTATGTCCGTACGAACGATGACGGCACGCTTTATATTGACAACCTGTACAGCCAGTACAACCTTGCCAATCAGGAGAATGCGCTTGACACCAGCGTACAGAGCCTGATCGGTCAGTTTGAGAGCGAGTCGGATGTGGTGGAGCTGCAGAGTGAGGTGCAGACGAGATACGATGAGGCGCTTGCAGCGGATGAGAATCTGGCGAATATGATTCAGACGACGATTCCTGCAGCAATCAAGGACTGGGTGAGCCAGGTGGCGGCACAGGCGGCAACCGAGCAGACCGAAGCGATCGAGGCGGCGGAACAGCCGGAGACCGAGCAACCGCAGGAGACAGAGCAGCAGGAAGAGACCGTACAGCAGACAGAGACGCTTGCGACGAAGGATCGTGTGAATGTCCGTGCCGCAGCGGATACGGAATCTGAAAAGCTTGGCACCTTAGATCAGGGAACCGTTGTCACCCGTACAGCGGTGGACGGCGACTGGAGCGTGATTGATTACAACGGTACGACAGGTTATGTCAAGAATGAGTTTTGACCTATGATCTGCCGGATACGACGGCGGAGAATAATTCGGACAGTTCATCGGATAACAGCGACAGCACAAACAGTGCTTCCATCGCAGAGGGAACGGTGATTATGCTGGAGAATACCACGAATATCCGCTCGGGAATGAGCGAGGATTCCAGCAAAGTCGGAACGGCTTATGCGGGAGAGAAGGTCACAGTTGTGATGAGTTATGCGGAGGGCTGGACCAAGGTAAAATGGAACGGCGAGACCGGTTACATAAAGACATCTTTATTACAGTAAGCGGTGCGGCCTGGCTGATACCGGAAAACGGAGACTTTTTAAAAGGAAGTCTCCGTTTTTCTAGAGAGAACATTTGAAACGGAGAGATTATGGACGAACAGGGAGTGCGGATCAACAAATATCTGAGTGAGGCAGGGGTGTGTTCAAGACGTGAGGCGGACCGTCAGATCGAGGCGGGGCGGTTACCGTGGACGGAGTCTGCGCCAGGCCCGGGACAAGAGTGCTGCCGGGGCAGACGGTCTGCTTTCAGGGGAGAAGCGTAAGCCAGGAGGAAGAACGCATCTTGCTCGCGTTTCACAAGCCGGCGGGAATTGTCTGCACAGCGGAAAAACGCGAGAAAAACAATGTGATCGACTATATTCATTATCCGAAGCGCATCTACCCGGTCGGAAGACTCGACAAGGATTCGGAGGGGCTGCTTCTTTTGACGAATCAGGGCGATCTTGTGAACAAGATTATGCGGGCGGAAACATGCACGAGAAGGAATATCTGGTGACGGTGAACAAACCGCTCACGGAGTCTTTTCTGCGCGGAATGGCAGGCGGCGTGCCGCTCGTGGAACTGAATGCGACAACACGCCGGTGCTTTGTGGAACGCATCGGCAAGCGCGAGTTCCGGATCATTTTAACGCAGGGATTGAACCGGCAGATCCGGAGGATGTGTGAATATTTCGGCTACCGTGTGGAAAAGCTGGTGCGCGTGCGTATTATGAATATTGAATTGGGCAGTTTAAAGAGTGGAACATACCGGAATGTGACGGAGGAGGAGTATCACGAATTTCTCCGCCTGACCGCGGATTCGTCCAGCGATCCGGTGATGCCTGCAAAAAAGACGGGGGAGAAAAAGAGATGACACCGGAAGAACAGATCAAAACCTGCGGGAACAGATTGCGTATCACAGTGACCGCTATTACAATCAGGATAATCCGGAGATATCCGATTACGAGTTTGACCAGCTGATGCTGGAATTAAAGCGGCTGGAGCGGGAACATCCGAGCTGGTCACACCGGATTCACCGACCCAGAAGGTGGGCGGCACAGCGAAGCGGACGGCGGGTGTGCTGGTAAGGCACAATGTCCCGATGCTAAGCCTGCAGGATGTGTTCTCAAAGGAAGAGATCTATGATTTTGTGGCACAGATGAAAGAACAGCTGGACGATCCGGAGTTTGTCGTGGAGTATAAGATCGATGGACTTTCGATGACGCTGCGCTATGAGAACGGGGGCTGGCGCTCGCGGAGACGCGCGGCGACGGCATCAATTTCGGCGAGGATGTCACGGCGAATGCAAAGGTGATCGGCGACGTGAAAAAGAAGCTCCGGGAGGCACCGGAGTATCTGGAGATCCGTGGGGAAGTCTACATGAAGAATGCGGATTTTGATGCCGTGAATGAAAAACAGGAGCTGCTCGGGAAAAAGCCGTTCGCCAATCCGAGAAACTGTGCGGCGGGCACGCTTCGCCAGCTGGATTCCGCGATCACGAAAGAACGTAAGCTGTCGCTGTTTATATTTAATATCCAGCAGGTGCGGGAATGCAGTTTGACACGCACACAGGGATATGAATATCTGAAGAAACAGGGAATTCATGTGATTGACGATTACCGTGTCTGCAAGACGGCAGATGAAGTGTGGGAGGCGATTACCGCCATCGGCGAGAACCGCGGCAACCTCGGCTATGACATTGACGGAGCGGTGGTCAAGATCAACCGTTTCTCGGACCGGGAGAAGCTCGGGGCAACCTCGAAAGTGCAGATGGGCGATCGCCTACAAATATCCGCCGGAGGAAAAAGAGACAAAGCTTTTGGATATCGAGCTGTCGGTCGGAAGGACAGGCAGGATCACGCCGACTGCGGTATTTGAGCCGATACGGCTCTGTGGAACGAGCGTTTCGAGGGCGACGCTTCACAATCAGGACTTTATCGATGATCTGGATGTCGGAATCGGGGACACCATCGTCGTCTACAAATCCGGCGAGATCATTCCGAAGGTGAAGGAAGTGCGGAAAGAAAAGCGCCCGGAGGGCTGGAAGCGCTTTGTGATACCGGATGTCTGTCCGGTGTGCGGGGCGAAGACAGAGCGGGAACGCGATACGGCGGACATCAAGTGTACATCGCCGAACTGCCCGGCGCAGCTGGAGCGCCACATCATCAATTTTGTCGGAAGAGACGCCATGGACATCAAGGGGTTCGGAACGGTTTATATTGAAGAACTCGTCAGAATGGGTTATATTAAAAATGTCGCGGACATTTTTTCGCTGAAGGAGCACCGAGAGGAACTGATTGCACAGGGAATCATCGGCAAGGAGAAGAACACGGACAAGCTTCTGGAGGCGATAGAAAAGCCAAGCAGAATGATGCGTACAAGCTGTTGACCGGTCTTGGGATACCGAATGTCGGAAAGGCGGCAGCGAAGGCGATCATGAAGCATTTTAAGACCATGGAGCGGCTTTCGGAGGCATCCGAGGAGGAACTGACGGCAGTCGGGGACATCGGAAAAGTCAGTGCGGACTGCATCCGGGTTATTTTTCGGATGAGAAGAACCAGGTGGTGCTGCAGAGACTCGCACAGGCCGGCGTCAACATGACGGCGGAGGAGAGCGAGACCGTGGACTCTGTCATTAGCGGAAAGACCCTTGTGGTGACGGGAACCCTGCCGACGCTTGGCAGAAAGGAAGCGCAGACGTTGATCGAGCGGTATGGAGGAAAGGTATCCGGATCTGTGTCAAAGAGACGGATTATGTCCTCGCGGGGAGAGCGCGGGAAGCAAGCTTACGAAGGCGCAGGAACTCGGCATCAGAGTGATCAGTGAGGACGAACTGTACGACATGCAGATAGAGAGGTAACATTTTTATGCCAATCAGAATACAGAGTGATTTACCTGCAAAGGAAATACTGGAGAAGGAAAATATATTTGTTATGGATGAGAATCGTGCGATGCATCAGGACATCAGACCGATCAAGATCGGAATTTTAAATCTGATGCCGCTGAAAGAAGAGACGGAACTGCAGCTTCTGCGTTCCCTGTCGAACACGCCGCTTCAGGTCGATGTGACATTTGTTGCGGTGTCCAGCCATGAGTCCAAGAATACGTCGATGAGTCATCTGAATAAATTCTACGAGAGTTTGCGGATATTAGAGACGCTTTTGACGGGCTGATCATCACCCGGGGCACCGGTGGAGCAGATGGAATACGAGGACGTGGATTACTGGGAGGAGATCTGCCAGATCTTTGAGTGGACGAAGAGCCATGTGACGTCCACCCTGCATCTGTGCTGGGGGGCACAGGCGGGAATGTACTATCACTACGGACTGAAAAGTATCTCCTGCCGCAGAAAAATTCGGTGTCTACGAACACCGTGTGATGAACCGGAAAGTGCCGCTGGTGCGCGGTTTTGACGATTACTTTATGGCGCCGCACTCCAGACATACCGAGGTGCGCACGGAGGACATCCGCAAAGTCAAGGAACTGACCATTCTTGCGGAGTCTGAGGAGGCGGGTGTATTCCTCGCGATTGCGGACGAGGGCAGAAGAATCTTTGTGATGGGGCATCCGGAGTATGACCGCTACACGCTGGATAAAGAATACAAGCGGGACAAGGAGAAGGGCTTCCCATTGAGCCGCCGGTCAACTATTATCCGGACGATGACGATACGAAAAAGCCGAACCTGCAGTGGCGCTCGCACGGCAATATCCTTTACAGCAACTGGTTAAATTATTACGTCTATCAGCAGACTCCTTATGAGTTCATTGATACGGCGGAGATTATAGGAAAGTGATGCGGCGTTTGCCAAGGCACGGAAAAGAGGACATAAGATGGCAGATACAATGAAGATGAAATACAAGATTTTCCTGGAGGCGGAGGACGTGTCGCAGTCGCGGATCCTTTCCTGTGCTTCCTACATGAAGCGTGTGTTAGAGAGCTGTAATAATCCTTATATCAGCAGGGCAGAACTTGATGACGAGAGCGATCTGGATGATTTTGTGCTGCGCCTTTTCGTGGAGGAGGAGATCGAGGAGAAGGAGTGCACCAACCCGGCGATGGCGGAGAGCTTTATCGAGGATATGGCGGAGCTTGTGACGGGGATTGCTGAAGCACATTCGTTCCTGGATCTGGAGGGAAGCTTTTCTGTCACATGGAAGGGAACGACGAGCGCATATGCCTTTGTTTCCCCAGGCGGTGATGATGGATGCGATTTTCAGGAACTCGGTGTGACCGAATAATTTAATACTTTTTTTGGTTTCCAAAACGGGAATAGTCTGTTATAATAAACGCATAATATCACTTAGGAGGCATTTGACATGGGTGAGGATCGCAAAACATTTAAAATAAAGGACGGTAATTTGGGAGAAGTGAAGATTGCAGATGAAGTGGTTGCCATCATCGCAGGACTTGCCGCTACCGAGGTTGAGGGCGTTGGTTCCATGGCTGGCAACATCACAAATGAACTGGTAAGTAAGCTTGGTATGAAGAACCTTTCCAAAGGAATTCGTGTAGAAGTTCTCGACGGAAAGGTAAGCGTGGATGTGGCACTGAACATTTCATATGGTTATTCGATCCCTGAAGTGTCAGCCAAGGTGCAGGACAGAGTCAAGAATGCGATTGAGAATATGACCGGTCTGGAAGTATCTATCGTGAATATCCGTATCGCAAGTGTGGACATGGGCAGCAACAAGTAACGCATCGAATCACGGTGAATAAGATAAAGGATGTCCCTGCGACATCCTTTTTTCCTGTACAGGGAAATGTGACGAAGAAGACGGAACATGAGAGAAAGGAAAGGTTTATGACCAGAAGAGAGTTGAGAGAACAGATATTTAAGCTGCTGTTTGGCGTGGAGTTCCATGACAGACAGGAACTGCCGGAGCAGATTGCCGTCTATGAGGAGACGGAGGAGCCGTGGGATGCAAAGGACGGCGCGTATATTTCCGGCAAATGCGAGGATATCGTGGCGCATCTTGCAGAGATTGACGAGGCGATCGATGCTGTGGCAGAAGGCTGGAAGACCGGACGCATGGGAAAGGTAGATCACGCTGATCCGCCTGGCGGTCTATGAAATGAAGTATGATGAGGATGTGCCGGTCGGCGTTGCCATCAACGAGGCGGTGGAGCTTGCCAAAAAGTATGGCACCGATGAGTCGCCGGCATTTATCAACGGTGTACTTGCAAAGCTGGTATGAGAAAAAATATCTATTCTGTCGGTCAGGTAAATACATACATCCAGAACATGTTCGCACAGGATTTTATGTTGCACCAGATCAGCATCAAGGGGAAGTGTCAGAACTGTAAGTATCACTCCAGCGGTCATATTTATTTTACCCTCAAGGATCGGACGGGGACGATCGCCGCGGTCATGTTTTCCAGGTACCGCCGCGGACTTTCAGATGAAGGAGGGAGACAAGGTTGTTGTGACCGGCTCGGTCGATGTCTACGAGCGGGACGGAAAATACCAGCTCTATGCCAGAGAGATTGAGCTTGAGGGTGCCGGGAATCTCTATCTGAAGTTTGAGGCGTTAAAGCGCGAACTCGAGGAGATGGGAATGTTCGATGCGGCATACAAAAAGCCGATACCCAGATATGCCACGAGGATCGGCATTGTGACAGCGCCTACGGGAGCCGCGATACAGGATATCCGCAACATTGCGGCCAGAAGGAATCTATGTGCAGTTGATCTTATATCCCGCGCTCGTGCAGGGGACGGCGCCGCAGCAAGCATTGTGCGCGGCATCCATGCGCTGGATGTGCTGGGTGTGGACGTCATCATTGTGGGACGCGGCGGCGGTTCGATCGAGGATCTGTGGGCATTCAATGAAGAAGAGGTTGCGCGGGCGATTTTGCATGCAACACGCCGGTGATCTCGGCGGTCGGACATCAGACGGATACGACGATCGCGGATTATGTGGCGGATCTTCGGGCTCCGACTCCTTCTGCGGCTGCGGAGCTTGCAGTGTTTGATGTGCAGCTCGTCGAAAAGTGGCTGATGGATTACGGAACACAGATGAGACGCCAGCTGGAATTAAGGCTGAACCAGATGCGCGCGTCTCATGCATGATGAGGAGAAGCTGCGCTATCTGAATCCGCGCGCCAAGCTCAAAGAGAATGAAAAGCGTTTGGACGAGCTGGGCGCCGCCTTAGAGCGCCGGATGCAGGCAACGCTTGAACAGAAGCGCCATACGCTGGCACTTCTTTCAGGAAGACTGGACGGGATGTCGCCGCTTAAGAAGCTGGCGCAGGGTATTCCTATGTGGAGGATGCCGGCGGACATGCGCTGACGGATGCGGACACCGTGCAGATCGGAGAAGCGCTTTCCATTCATCTCTACCGGGGCAGCTTAAAAGCGGCTGTGACAGAGATCCGTAAGCAGGATGCCGCAGAGGATGGTTTGGAGAAAGGAAGAATCGATGGATAATCAGGAACGAAAAAAAGCCGACGCTTGAGGAGGCTTTCCGGATCGAGGCGATCCTTACACAGATGGAACAGCCGGAGATTTCGCTGGAGAATCTTTTCGCTGTATCAGCAGGGGGTATTGCAATTAAAAAATTGCGGAACCATTCTGGACGAAGTGGAAAAAAAGATGCAGATCCTCGGTGAGGACGGGGAAATAGAAGAGATGTAAGAACGGTAGGGATGCAGACGATGGATTTTAAGACCGAGATGGCGGAGCGCACAGCGCAGATTGAACAGATCATAAAAAAATACCTGCCAAAGGAAGAAGGCTATCAGAAGACCATCATGGAGGCGATGAATTACAGCGTGCTGGCGGGAGGTAAGCGTCTCCGCCGATGCTGATGCAGGAGACTTACCGCCTGTTTGGAGGAAGATCCGAGGTGATCGAACCGTTCATGGCAGCGATCGAGATGATTCACACCTACTCACTGGTGCATGATGATCTTCCGGCAATGGATAATGACGAATACCGCCGCGGGAAGAAGACCACGCATGCCGTGTACGGGGAGGCAATGGGAATCCTCGCGGGAGATGCGCTTCTGAATTATGCATATGAGACTGCGGCACGGGCATTTGCCATGGAACCGGGCAATCCCGGGGTATGCCAGGCATTTCAGATTCTGACCGCAAAGGCGGGGATCTATGGGATGGTCGGCGGCCAGACCGTGGATGTCGAGTCGGAGGAAAGCCAGACATGACCAAGGAAAAACTCGATTTTATCTATCGTCTGAAGACGAGCGCCCTGATCGAGGGGGCAATGCTTACAGGAGCGGTGCTGGCGGGAGCCACGCAGGGTGAACAGAAGATTATCGAGCAGACAGCCGGTGAGGTCGGACTTGCATTTCAGATCCAGGACGACATTCTGGATGTCACGAGCACCATGGAGGTATTGGGAACCCATCGGCAGCGATGAGGAAGAGCCACAAGATCACGTACGTGACCTATGAGGGCATTGAGAAGGCGAAGGCGGATGTTGCGTCACTATCCGAGCAGGCGATTGCGCGGATGGATTCCCTTGTGGTTAAGAACGAATATCTGACGGAACTGCTCAGATATCTGATCCTCCGGGAGAAGTAAACTACGATAAAAAGCAGAGGTGCTCTGTATGATCTTGGAACGTATACAAAAAGAAAATGATATCAAGGAACTCTCCGATGAGGAACTGAAAATTCTTGCATCGGAGATTCGTCAATTTTAATCGAGAAAATCTCGGATACCGGGGACATCTTGCGTCTAATCTGGGCGTGATCGAGGCTGACCATGGCGCTGCATCTGTTTTTGGATCTGCCGAAGGATAAGCTTATCTGGGATGTCGGGCATCAGTCTTATACCCACAAGCTTCTGACCGGAAGAAAAGAGGGATTTGACCAGCTGCGCAAGTACGGGGGAATGAGCGGATTCCCGAAGCGCAAGGAAAGCGAATGTGACTGCTTTGACACGGGACACAGTTCCACGTCCATTTCGGCGGGACTAGGGGTACGCATGCGAGAGATCACAGGGGAGGACTACAAGGTGGTGTCGGTGATCGGAGACGGTGCGCTGACCGGAGGTATGGCGTTTGAGGCGCTTAATAATGCGGCACAGCTTAACTCCAACTTTATCATTGTCCTAAACGACAATAATATTTCCATCTCGGAGAATGTCGGCGGATTGTCCACCTACCTGGCGGGGTTCCGCACGGCGGATGCCTACCGGGATTTAAAGCTCGGGGTCATGAATTCCCTCAACAAGATTCCGGTCTACGGCGATAAGATGGTGGAGCGTATCCGGCGCACGAAGAGCGGAATTAAGCAGCTGTTCATTCCGGGGATGCTGTTTGAGGAACTGGGGATTATTTATCTCGGACCGGTGGACGGAGGCGATATCAAAGGGTATTTTAAAGCTGCTGCAGGAAGCGTCGCGTGTGGATGGACCGGTGCTGGTGCGTCATCACGCACAAGGGAACAGGCTATGCACCTGCCGAGCGGCATCCGGCGCGGTTCCACGGGACGGAGCCGTTTGATATCGAGACGGGACTTCCGAAGCATCCGCGGACAAAGGCAAATTACACCGATGTTTTCCACGGTGATGCGCAACTTGGCGACCGTGATGAGCGCGTGGTGGCAATCACGGCGGCGATGACCGACGGAACGGGATTCAAAACGTTTCCACAATATGTTTCCGGAGCGCTTTTTTGATGTGGGCATTGCGGAGCAGCATGCGGTGACATTTGCGGCGGGGCTCGCGGCGGGAGGCTTAAAGCCGATCTTTGCCGTGTATTCATCTTTTTTACAGCGCGCCTACGACCAGATCCTCCACGACGTCTGTATTCAGAACCTGCCGGTGGTATTTGCGATCGACCGTGCAGGACTTGTGGGCAGCGACGGGGAGACCCACCAGGATTTTTGACATCTCCTATCTCTCAACGATACCGAATATGACCATTATGGCGCCGAAGAATAAATGGGAACTGTCGGATATGATTAAATATGCAGTTGATTTTTCCGCGCCGATTGCGATAAGATATCCGAGAGGAGAGGCATATGACGGATTAAGAGAGTACCGGGCGCCGATCGCCTGCGGCAAGAGTGAGTGGATCTACCGGTCGGGTCAGATTGCGCTGTTTGCACTTGGTGCGATGGTGAAGACGGCGGAGGCGGTGCATGAGCGGCTGAAGGCGCTCGGCTATGAAGCAGCTTAATCAATGCGCGGTTTGCAAAAGCCGCTGGATGAGGATGCGCTCCTGTCCGCAGCAAGGCATCACGACCTTATCGTTACGATGGAGGAGAATGTGATCAGCGGCGGCATGGGCGAACAGGTCATGCGTTTTAGGAGCACAATCTCTCTGAGAGTGCTTGCCATCGCGATTCCGGATGAGTACGTGGAACATGGCAATGGAGATTCTGCGCAGGGAAGTCGGAATCGATGTGGAGACGATCACGGAGCGCACCATAGAGGTATATGAAGAACTGCACGCACAGGAAAGCGGTGCGGAAAGGAATGACTTTTGAAAGAACGATTAGATGTTTTGCTTGTAAACAGAGGACTGGCTCCGTCGAGAGAGAAGGCAAAGACCATGATTATGGAAGGCAATGTCTTTGTGGAGAACCAGCGGGAAGATAAGGCGGGGGCTACATTTGACACGGAGGCCGAGATCACCGTAAAGGGAACATGCTCAAATACGTGAGCCGCGGCGGATTAAAGCTTGAAAAAGCCATGACGCATTTCGGAATCACGCTGGAGGGTAAGGTCTGCATGGATATTGGAGCTTCCACCGGTGGATTTACCGACTGCATGCTGCAAAACGGAGCCGTCAAGGTGTATTCCGTGGACGTCGGCTATGGTCAGTTCGCATGGAAGCTGCGCCAGGATCCGCGCGTGGTCTGCATGGAGAAGACCAATATCCGCTATGTGACCCCGGCGGATATCGATGACGTGCTGGATTTTGCGTCGGTGGATGTGTCGTTTATTTCCCTTACCAAGGTTTTAATCCCGGCACGGGAGCTCTTAAGAGACGGCGGCGAGATGGTCTGTCTCATCAAGCCCCAGTTTGAAGCCGGACGGGAAAAAGTCGGGAAAAAGGGTGTTGTGCGTGACAAGGCTGTTCACGAGGAAGTGGTAGAGCGGATCATTGAATTCGCGTCACAGAACGGATTTTTGTAAAGAATCTGGAATATTCGCCCATCAAGGGACCGGAAGGAAACATCGAGTATCTGGTGTACATCCGGAAGGATGAGACGGGCGGCGTGGATGCGGCAGTCGACATTGAGGCGGTCGTGGATGCAGCGCACGGCGAGTTAGACAAGTAACCGGACGTCTGTGGAATGACCGGGCGGTCTGCCGGATGGGGAAGCTTATGAGACATTTTTTGATCATCACAAATACATATAAGGACGAGAACGGCAGACTCACCGGAGAACTTGCGGCGTATATCCGCAAAAGGGCGGAGAATGTGACTGCTTTTACAGTGACGGGGAGAGCAAAAGCGAGGCGGCGCCTGCTTTGATAAGATGGATCCAGCGACGGACTGCGTCATGGTGTTAGGCGGCGACGGAACGCTGATTCGCGCGGCATCCAGGCTGGTGGACAGCAGGATTCCGTTGATCGGCGTGAACCTTGGTACGGTCGGTTATCTGTGAACTCGAGGAGAGCAACGTGTTTGACGCGGTTGACCGTCTGATGGCGGATGACTGTATGGTGGAGGAGCGCATGATGCTCACCGGCGCAGGCATCCTTGGCGGAGTGCGGGAAGAATACGGGGTTGCCCTGAATGATATCGTGATTCACCGCACGGGGGAGTTGTCGGTAGTCAGCCTGATCGTCTATGTGAACGGGGAGTATCTGCATACGTTTCGGGCGGACGGAATCATTGTGTCGACGCCGACCGGTTCTACCGGCTACAATATGTCGGCAGGCGGACCGATCGTGGATCCGAAGGCACAGATGATTTTAATTACGCCGATCAATGCGCATAATCTCAATTCACGCAGTATTGTGATCGGTGCGGAGGACGAAGTGGTTGTTGAGATCGGCAGAAGGCGCTCACAGAAGGATGAGACTCTGGAGGTCAGCTTTGACGGGGATACCGCCGCAAGACTTGTGGTGGGAGATAAGTTCAGTATCCGGAAGGCTTCGGACACGACAAGGATCTTAAAGCTGAGCAACAAGAGCTTCTCGAGATCCTAAGCAAAAAGATGCAGGTATACACATAAGCGGGAAACGGAGGGCAGAATGAAAACCAAACGACAGGCGAAAATGCTGGAACTGATCAAGAGAAATGACATTGAAACACAGGAAGAACTGTCGGATTATCTGGAGCGTGAGGGCTATCAGGTAACACAGGCGACGGTTTCCAGGGACATCCGGGAACTAAAGCTCACCAAGGTTGCAATGAGCAACGGCAGGCAGAAATACGTTGCGCTGCAGGAGACGGACGAAAATCTGTCGCAGAAATATGTGCGCGTGTTCCACGACGGATTTGTATCCATGGATATGGCGCAGAATATTCTGGTCATTAAGACTGTCTCGGGTATGGCGATGGCGGTGGCGGCTGCGTTAGATGCCATGCATATATCGAGATCGTGGGCTGCATTGCGGGGTGATGATACCGTCATGTGCGCGGTACGCAGCGTGGATGATACCGTTGCGGTGATGAACCGCTTGAAAAAGCTTGTGGAAGACTAGACGGGATTCTTTTGGGGAGAGTAGAAGGAGATTCTATGTTACAAAGTCTGCATGTGAAAAATCTGGCGCTGATTGACGAGGCGGAGGTGGATTTTACCCGGGGACTCAATATCCTCTCGGGAGAGACCGGTGCGGGAAAGTCTATCATCATCGGTTCGGTCAATCTGGCGCTGGGTGAAAAAGTGCAAAAGGAAATGTTGAGAGAAGATCCGCAGACCGGGGAGTTTGCTCCGGCGCTGGTAGAACTGGTATTTACGGTGGAGAACGGGCAGGAACGGCAAAAGCTGGAGGCGCTCGAGGTCTATCCGGAAGATGACCAGGTGATCCTAAGCCGCAGAATCGTAGGCGGAAGGAACGGCGCGCGTCAACGGTCAGAGTATGCCGGCATCCGCGGTGCGCGAGATCGCGGCGATTTTAATTGACATTCACGGTCAGCATGAGCATCAGTCGCTTCTTTCAAAGCGCAGACATTTGGAGATTCTGGATGCCTATGTGGGAGAGACGCTGACAGAGAAAAAGAAGGCGCTCGCAGAGACTTACCGCAGCTACAAAAAGCTGGTGGAGGAAGAGAAAAATGCCGGCATAGACGGCGCAGAGCGCGAGCGGGAGATTTCGTTCCTGGAGTACGAGATCCGTGAGATCGAGGAGGCAGGACTTCGGGAAGGCGAGGACGAGGAACTGGAGAATGAGTACCGCCGGTTTTCCAACGGACAGAAGATTGTGAATGCCGTAAACGGTGCATACAGCAATACCGGCGGCGAATCGGACTGTGCGTCGGAGCTGACCGGAAGGGCGGTGCGCGAACTATCGTCAGTCTCCGGATACGATGAGAAGCTTGCCGAACTCGAGCGTGAGCTGCTTGAGATCGACGGGCTGTTAAGCGATTTCAACCGGGAACTTGCCGATTATGTCGAGAACATGGAGTACGATGAGGAGACGTTCTACCAGGTGGAGAAGCGTCTCGATGAGGTGAATCATCTGAAATCCAAATACGGCAGCACGATCCCGGACGTGCTTCTGGCATTAGAAGAGAAGCAGGAACGCCTGATGCAGCTTAAGGACTATGACACGTATCTTGCCGGTCTTAAGGAAGAGATTGCGCGGACCAAAAGTCTTAGAGAAGCAGAGCAGCGAGGTGTCCGCAATGCGTAAGGAGGCGGCAGAGCGGCTTACCGCGGCGGTCACGCAGGCGCTACTGGATCTGAATTTCCTTGATGTGCGTTTTACGATGAATTTTGAGCGCATGGCAGAGTATACGGCGAACGGATTCGACGATGCGGAATTTTTGATTTCCACGAACCGGGCGAGCCGTTAAAACCGCTCGGAAAAGTAGCGTCGGGAGGAGAACTTTCGCGTATCATGCTTGCCATCAAGACGGTGTTAGCGGATGAGGATGCGGTGGAGACGCTGATTTTCGATGAGATCGACAGCGGAATCAGCGGACGGACAGCGCAGATGGTTTCCGAGAAGATGAATGTGCTGGGACGGTCGCACCAGATTATCTGTATCACACATCTTCCACAGATTGCGGCGATGGCGGATTCCCATTACCTGATTCGGAAATCCGTACAGAATCAGACGACAGTCTCCACGATCCGCAGACTGTCGGAGGAGGAGAGCATACAGGAGCTTTCCCGTATGCTTGGAGGCGTGGAGATCACGGAGACGGTAAAAGAGAGTGCGCGAGAGATGCGCGCGCTTGCAAAAAGCAAAAAATCGGGGTTTGAAAAGTAAAAATATTCACATAATAAAAGAAGATACCACAGGTATGAGATACCATGGTATCTTCTTTTGTTGTGTGACGGCCTTTGGGTTACAGAAATGGTATGGGGGCAGATATGAGGACATAAATTTTATTTTTGATACAGCAGATCACGTGGGTTGTTTTTTTTTTGACGCTGTTTGCCGTAAAGACGTTTGAGCGGGCACTGCCGGATGAGATCTACGTTCCGTTCGGGGAAAAGGCGGATTACCAGTTTGGCGTTCCGGTGAGCGTGACGTTAAAGGACGACAGCGAGGAAGTGTTCTACCGCTTAAACGGGCAGGAGGATGCCGTGGCGGAGACCCCTTTTTATACCGTTACCTGCAAGCTGTTCGGCATTTTCCCGGTAAAAGACGTGAAGGTGATGATGGTCGACAGACAGGAGGTGACTGCGGGCGGCGAGGCGATCGGTATCTATGTGAAGACGGACGGAATCCTGGTGCTCGGCACTGCAAAGATTGCGGATGCGGGGCAATGAGTGCAGCCCGGCGCAGAATCTGGTGCAGAGCGGGATTATATTGTGAGCGTGAACGGGGAGACGGTGTGCGGGAAAGAGGAGCTGATGGACAAGATTGACAGCTACGGCAGCGGACGTGAGATCATCGGAGTGATGCGGAAGGGGAGTATGTGGAAGTATCCATGAATCCGGTCAAAGGCGAGACGGGAAAATACCGCCTTGGAATCTGGGTGCGGGATGATCTTGCCGGGGTCGGAACACTGACCTACTACAGGCAGGACGGCAGCTTTGGCGCACTCGGACATGCGGTGAGCGACGGCGACACCGGCGTGCAGATGAGCCTGTCGGAAGGATATATTTACGAGACGAAAATCGTCAGCATCCAGAAGGGGAAGAACGGCGTCCCAGGCGAACTTGCGGGGATCATTGACTACGGGAAATCGCATTGCATGGGAAGCATTACGGAGAACTCGCCGCTTGGCATCCGCGGCATGTTAAAATGATACGGCGGGAGAACTGGAAGGAGAAGTCTACGAGGTGGCTTATAAGCAGGACATTGTGCTTGGAAAAGCCTACATCATCTCGGAGGTGTCCGGGGGCGCGGAGTATGAGATCGAGATAGAGAGTCTTGATTACAGTGGGGATGAGGAAAACAAGGGAATCCTTTTAAAGTCACGGATGAGCGGCTTTTAGACCTGACCGGAGGAATCGTACAGGGGATGAGCGGAAGTCCGATTATCCAGAACGGAAAGATGATCGGGGCGGTGACGCATGTGTTTGTGTCGGATGCGTCGATGGGGTACGGAATCTTTATTGAGAAAATGTTGTGATTGTACGACAAAAACTTTTACAACGTCTGGTACTTATGGTATACTACAGTTAGTATTGTTGGCTTTAAGGACGGAAGACGGAATGGAACAGCAGGAACATATACAAAAACTGGCAGATGAATACTACGAAGAGGGCAGAGCCAGATTCTTTGACCACAAGCTGGAGGAAGCGGCGATGCTTGTACAGAATGCGCTTCATCCTACAAGAAGTGCGACGACATGTTAAAATACGCCACAGCGCTCAATCTGCTCGGAGTGATCTACGGCGCCACGGGGAACGAGACGATGGCGGTGGATTATCTGGTCGAAGGACTTGAGTGTGCGATCGATTACCAGCTAAATAACATCACGACACTCTTTTATAACAATATCGGCTCCAGGTACCAGGAGCTGGAGAGCATGAGAAGGCGATCGACTATTTCTTAAAGTCGGCGCGGGAACTGCAGAATCCGACCTGCATCAAGGAGGAACGCTACCGTTCCTGCTCTGATTACCTACCTGAATCTGGCGGTCTCCTACTACGAACTGAACCTGTACGAGCTTTCCTACAAATATTTAGAGCAGGCAGAGCGGCAGCTTGACGAGGAAGTGGAGGAGATGTATCATTATACGGTACTGATCTTCAAATGTAGGCTGCTCTGGCAGATGGGAAAGGGGGACTATGTGTATGAGTACATGGAGGACCTTCTGGCGAGCGGTGAAAAAGACAGCAATGCGTCGGATTATCTGAACGATATGAAGGATCTGTGTCAGCTGTTCCGCGACATGAAAGAGTATGAATACTGGAAGCAGACCATATCTGCGGTCGAGACCTATACGATCGATCAGAAAACCGTCTTTTTCCAGCTGTTTCTGACGGAATTGTGGATGGACTACTATCAGACTGTGGGGAACGAAGAGCGCTATGTGGAACTGTGTGTGGCACATGCGGATCTGTATAAGCGCCAGAAAGCGATCGATGCGAAGGACCGCGCCACAGCGATCGACATCAAGGTCCAGCTGCGGGAAAAAGAGGCGGAGCGCAAGCGCGTGGAGACTATGTCTGTGACGGATGCGCTGACCGGGCTGGGGAACCGCTATTCTCTTGAGCGTGAGGCGGTGCATATCATAAGGGATGCGGGCGGTGAGCGGATCACGGTCGGCGTTTTGGACATCGACTGCTTTAAGCAGCTGAACGATACCTACGGGCATATTCGGGAGACCGCTGCCTGAAGGGTGGTGGCGGATATTCTGAAGGAGGCAGTGATGGACTGCGGACATGTCTACCGGTTGGCGGGGATGAGTTCGTGATGTTGTTTCCGCAGGATGGAGAACCGGATCGAGGAGATCGCGGAGGCGATCCTGCAGAAGATTGCGGAGGCGGGAATCGCAAACGAGCACTCGGTTGTACAGCCGAATCTTACTATCTCCCAGGGTATGCCTGCTTTGTGCCGGAGGGCACAGAGCGGAGCGCGTCTGATTGAGCACGCGGACAAGGCGCTTTACTATGTGAAGAGAAACAGCAGAAACGCATATTATATCATACGCGAATGATGCATATACTTCAGTTGACGACTTGCTTCGACAAATTTTCTTGCGTTGGAATCAGTATCATCAGTAAGCAAAGAGTTTTGTCACAGGAGGGGCTAAAATGGAAAAACTGAATGTTGCAATAGCAGATGATAATGAGAGAATGCTGCGATTATTAGGGGATATTATCGAAAGTGATGACGAACTGAATGTTGTAGGAGTCGCCCGCGACGGCGAGGAAGCATACCATGATAAAGGCGAAAGAACCGGATGTCGTGCTGCTCGACATTGTAATGCCGAAGCTTGACGGATTGGGGGTTTTAGACCGCGTGAGTCAGGACACCTCCATAAAAAAGCATCCGGCGTTTATTATGATCAGCGCGATCGGTCAGGAGAAAATCACGGAAGATGCGTTTGCGCGCGGCGCAGATTATTACATTATGAAGCCGTTTGACAATGATATCGTGTTAAGCCGCATCAAGAATGTGAGACCTGCGGCGGGACGCGGTGCGGAAGTGCGCAAGGTCAATGCCTATGAGAAGGCGGAGGAGACAAAGGAGCGCAACCTGGAAGCGGATGTCACCGATATTATTCACGAGATCGGAGTTCCGGCGCATATCAAAGGGTATCAGTATCTGCGGGATGCGATTGTCATGTCCGTCAATGACATGGATATGCTCAACTCGATCACGAAAATTCTTTATCCCACGATCGCGAAGAAGTACCAGACAACCTCCAGCCGTGTGGAGCGGGCAATCCGGCATGCGATCGAGGTGGCGTGGAGCAGAGGCAAGATGGATACCATTGATGAGATGTTCGGGTATACCATCCACAACGGAAAAGGAAAACCGACGAATTCGGAGTTTATCGCACTGATTACCGACCGGATACGTCTGGAATATAAGATGCATTAACGATGAGGACATATTTTTCAGGAGGCGCAAAGCCGAAGAAGAGTATGTCCTCATTTTCGGATAACCGGTTCCTTTTGAGCGTCAGATGTGCTATAATTATACGATGATTTTTCGGAGGATGGCAGATGCAGAAAAACAGGTATCAGCTCAGGTGCGCGGCAGGAAAATACTGGCTGTTAGATATGGAGCAGGATGGAGAACGTATCGGCCGCCGCTCATGTTTAAATGAGAGCGGGCTTATATCTTCAGGCAGTATATGGCAGGAAACACGGCGGATAAAATCGCGGAGGAGCTTGCCACTATGTACGGGGGGACCGCAGACGATATGCGGACAGATGTGATGCAGTTTATCAGACAAATGGAACTACAGGGGATCTTGTAAACGATGAATATATTATTGGTGGGAAGCAAATGCCGCTTCCTTCAGCTTTTGACGGACAAACTGGACAAAGAAGGGCACCGTGTGTTTTTGCTGACGGCAGAGACAAATCGGTCAGAACGTCCAAAAGATATTTGAGACGTATCATTTTGCATACGACAATCCGTGCATCAGAGAGGTGCTTGAGGGAGTGCGTCCGGATGTGACAGTCTTTATGGGCGCCTATGATACAGGCTTTCTCTGGGGGAAGGGGAGCAGCACGGCGTCGGCGTACACTTCAGGCCTGTTTCAGCTGCTGATGAATGAGACGGCTGGTAATGTGGGACGCTTTGTATCTCGTCGGAGGAAGTCTTCGGGGAGGTATACAGGACATTTCGTGAGGAAAACTGTGCGGCTTATACGGTACGCGCGCAGGCGATTGCGGCGGGAGAGGAACTCTGCCGCAGTTACTTTAACATGGGCTATGAGACGATCGTGCTGCGGCTGGATCATCTCTACGGGAACCGCTTACCGGGGCGGAAGCGCGTGATATCTGCGCCCGCATGAGTGTGGAGGGGCTGGAAACCGGTGAGATCCGGGTAAATCCCCACAACCGTGTGGCGTTGTTACACTATTCGGATGCCGTCGAATTTTTGTATGCGGTGATTACGGCAAAAAAGATGACGTACGGTGTCTATCAGATTTCTTCCGGAGAGACGATTTCCGTGCGAAGCGCAGCGGAGTTGTGGCGGCGGAACTGGAAGGTGTGAAAGTCGTAGAGGACACCGGAAGAGCGGATGGAGCCGGTTTTGTCCAACCAGAGATTTGCGGAGGAGTTCGGAATCCGCATTGTACATAAGCCGGAGACTGAGATCGGCAGGGGAGGCGGCGTACATCCGGCAGCACGCATCTTCTTTTGTGCGGACACAGAGCAGAAAAAAGGGATGGAGCCGGTTCGGAGAGCGGTCGCGAGAGGCCGTAAGAGCGATGATTCCGTTCGCGGAGAATCTGCTTTGTTTCCTTCCGTTTTTCCTGTTAAATAACTGGATGGCGGGGAGTGCGTATTTCCAGAATATTGATTTTTATCTGCTGTATGTGCTGCTGTTTGCCATTACCTACGGGCAGCAGCAGGCGACATTCTCCTCGATACTTGCGGTGGCGGGGTATCTTGCGGTGCAGATGTATCAGCGGAGCGGTTTTGATGTGGTGCTGGATGTCAACACGTACATATGGATTGCACAGCTGCTGATTCTGGGACTTGTGATCGGCTATATGCGTGACCGTCTGCATGCGGTGGAGGAGGAGAAGCGCCATGAGGTGGATTTCCTCTCCAGACAGGTGGAGGACATCTCGGATGTCAACGGCAGCAACGTGCGCATCAAGGAGATTCTGTCAAATCAGATCGTCAACCAGAACGACAGCTTCGGAAAGCTGTATGAGATCACGTCCAGCCTGGACAAGTACGAGCCGAGTGAAGTGTTGTTCTATGCCGCAGAGGTGCTGGCAAAGCTGATGGACAGTCAGGATGTCGCAATCTATACGGTGGCAAACCACTCCTATGCGCGTCTGTTCTCGGCAACTTCGCCGAAGGCACGCATGCTCGGAAATTCCATTCACTATGTGCAGATGGAAGAACTCTATGAAAAGCTGCGGGAGAAAAAAGTATTCATCAACAAAACCATGGATGAGCGCTATCCGCTGATGGCGGACGCCATTTATTCGGAGGACGGATGCAGCTGATTCTGATGGTGTGGGGAATCCCGTGGGAGAGAATGACACTCGGGCAGGCGAATATGCTCACTGTGATCGGCTATCTGGTTCAGAACGCGGTCGTGCGCGCCAACCGTTATCTCTCGGCGCTGGAACAGCAGCGCTATATCAACGGCACCAGAATTTTGGAGGCGGACGCGTTTGTTTCGCTGGTGAAGGCTTATCTTAACGCCAGGAAGAAGCTGACGGAGTGTGCGCTCGTCGTTTTCGAGGAGGGTGAGACCTCAGGGAGAAGCCGCAGGCATCCTTTCCGGCATGATGCGCCAGAGCGATTATCTCGGAGAACTCCCGACGGAAAGATGTACGCACTGCTTGCCAACACGAGCGCAGAGGATGCGGGAATGGTTGTGGAGCGTTTTAGGAGCGCAGGCTTCCGTGCAGGATGAAAGAGGAGATGGAACTATGAGCAGGATCGAAACGTATTTTCTGCTGCTTGTGGTACTCAATTTTTGCGTCACGGCGGCGTATGTCCTGTGGAATGAGCAGCATTGGAGAGAAGAGCCGGGGAAGCGCACCGGCGGAAGAATCCGCGCGGCGGTTATGCTTTGGCACCGGTGATCGGTCCCGTTTTCTTTGTGGCGGGAGAACTCGCGCGCCATCTATTATTCGGACAGTCGGCGGATCTGGAAGATGTTATTTCAGTAAGGAGCGTGTCAGAACACATTTATGGCGGATGAGGAGCAGGAGCGGAATGTGGTGCCGATCGAGGAGGCACTGGCGATTTCCGACCGGGATAGTCTGCGCACACTGATTATGAATGTGGTCAGAGGAGATGTCACGGATTCTCTCGGATCGCTGGCGCTGGCACTTGACAGTGAGGACACCGAGACCTCCACTATGCGGCGTCGGTGCTTCGGGATGTGCTCAACGATTTCAGGCAGCATGCACAGGAACTCTACCGGCAGATGCAAAAGGACGGCAGAGAGGCGGGGGACGATGCCTGCCTTCTGATCGAGTACATGTATGTCGTCTTAAAACAGAATGTTTTCACGAGACCGAACAGCGGACATTTGTGGATATGTTTGAGGAGGCGTGTGAACTTCTCTATGAAAAGATTACCGGAAACTCACTGCGCAATACATCGAATGGCTGTGTGAACTGCTGCTCCGCTTAAAGGAATTCGGGCGGATGCATTACTGGTGCAACCGGAGCCGGGAATTATATCCGGATGCGCTTTCCACGTACACCTGCTATTTGAAAATGTATTTTACGCAGGAGAAAAACCAATTTTCGGGAACTGGATCGGCTGAAAGCGTCCAATATCGTCATTGACAGGGAGACGTTAGAGCTGATCCGGACGTTCAGTTAGTCCGGCAGGAAGGAAATGACATGGTATCACGCAGAAATTATCTGACGATTGCAATGATGTTTGTGATTCTGCTTTTTATGTTTCAGTTTACAGGCGTCATGAAAGAACAGTTAAGTGAATATGAGAGCAACGAATATGCAGACGATACCACAACATCCTTTCAACGGTCGGATGCATTTCTGGCAGAACAGACATCTGCCGACGCCTGCGAGGTGATCTATGTGGGCGAAGCAGGGGAGCGGAGGAATCCGTGGTAAAGACATGGTGCAGCTACCGCAAGCGGACGTTTTTGCAGCAGCTCCCTCGCACTGCTTGACAGCCTGCAGGATGATGCACCAGGTGCTGGTGGTGGACGGCAGCAAGGTGACGTCGGAAGAAGAGGTGGCGGTTCTTCGCAGAGAGGCACAAATGGGTGTGACTGTGATTTTTGCAACCCTGCCGCAGAGCTCTGTGATAAGGGAGTACCGGGATTTAAGGGAGCTTCTCGGAATCCGCGCGGTGATTGCGGATGAGATACCGCTTGCGGGCATGCATCTGTTTTCCGGCTTTCTGCTCGGCGGGGAAGAGATCTATGAGGTCACGGAACTCGGGGAGGAGGAGCGTCAGGACATGAACCCTTCTGTTCCCTGGTATACGACCGGCGCGGGAACCAAGACCTATATGGTCGGCACGCTGTCCGATGAGACGATCGAACAGACGGTGGATAACGAAATACGGGCACAGTATGCGGGAATGGAGGAAGAGGCGGCAAAAAACAGCCTTCTGCCTGCCATTCTCTGGAGAAACAGTGTGGATACGGCAAAGATTTTCTGTGTGAACGGGGATTATCTTGCAGACATAAGCGCTGTTGGAATACTGGACGCCATGATGGGGGAGACATATGATTACGATATCTACCCGGTGATTAACGCACAGAATCTTGTGATTGCAGATCTGCCGACGTTCGTCTCCGAGAACGAGGAGGAGATGCAGAAGCGCTACAGTCAGTCCGCACAGGCAGTGTATCAGGAAATTGTGTGGCCGTCGCTGACCTCCATTGCCTCCCGGACGGGGGCAAAGATGACCTGCATGATGACGCCGCAGTTTACGTATACGGATGAGGAAGAGCCGGATGGAGAGAACGTCACCTATTACCTGAAACGTCTGAAGGAGGAGCACGCGGAGGCGGGACTGTCCGCAGACAGCATGGAAGGGATCCCGCTCTCAGAAAAAATAAAGCAGGATCAGACGTTCTGGCAGACCTATGCGCCGTCCTACCGGTTTTTATCCCTCTACGCGGACGGAGTAAAGAGCATCGGGGAGAAGAGTGCCCTTCCAGCGGAAATCCGGACGGTTGCGCTCGGATCCGGCGCCAGCGGGCAGGCGGTGGGGTATCTCAATGAGAACGTCACACTGCAGCCGTCGACGAGTTCCGGAATCCGGCATACGTTTCTGGATGATTTTAAAGTGAAATGCATGGAGACGGCGCTCGGCTATTCCAACATCACACTCGACCTCTATAGCGTGACGTATCCGGAAGGGGACGAGGATTCCTGGGAGAAAATGTCCAAGAAGATCGCAGCAAACCTGGGCACCTACTGGAAAGCGTATGAAGCGTTTGACGCAACCACCCTGACAGAGAGTGATGTGCGCATCCGCAGATTTCTGGCACTTGACTATAAGCAGCAGCGCGCGGGCAATGTTATTACACTTTCCTTAGAGCACCGGGAGGATGCGGCATGGTTTCTCTGCGCCTGCACGGAGAGAAAGTCACAGAAGTTGCGGGCGGAAGCTTTGAAGAGATAGAAGACGGCGTCTACCTGATTCTTGCCGAGGAAGATGAGGTCTCCGTGGAAGTGCAGACCGGGGAAACATGGCAGTATCAGGACGGTGGAAAGCGTGGTGACGGCACATGAGAATATGTATTGTGGCAGAGGGATGCTATCCCTATGTTGTCGGGGGTGTATCGAGCTGGATACACAGTATGATAAAAATATTTCCGGAGTACCAGTTTGTCGTGCTGGCGATTGTGGCGAACCGTTCGCTGCGCGGAAAGTTTGTCTACGATCTCCCGGAGAATGTGGTGGAAGTGCACGAACTGTATCTGGAGGATGCAGACTGGCGGCCAAAAGAACTTAAAAGAGCAGCCAGACTGAAGTTAAATGAGCGGGAGTACGCCGCACTGCGGAGCCTGTTGATGAACCAGAATGTAGACTGGGATACCCTGTTCTCCTTTTTCGGGGAGAAGGAATTCTCTTTGAATGAACTTCTCATGGGGGAGGATTTTTTCCGGGCGGTGCAGGAATGTTATACGGTGCGGTATGCGGGGGCGGTGTTTTCTGATTTCCTCTGGACGATGCGCTCCATGTATCTTCCGCTGTTTCTGACACTTGGCGGCTGCCGAGGGCGGATGTGTATCACTGTGTGGCGACGGGATATGCGGGCGTGCTGGGCAGCATGGCAAAGCGCAGGTTTGGCTGCAGGCTTCTGATCTCGGAGCATGGAATCTACACCAGGAGCGCGAGGAAGAATTGATCCGTGCGGACTGGGTGTCAGGCATCTATAAAAATATCTGGATTGAGCAGTTCAAGAAAATGTCGAAGCTTGCCTATGACAGGGCGGATCTGGTGACAAGCCTTTACGCGCACGCGAGAGAGCTTCAGATCGAACTGGGATGTCCTGCGGATAAGACGAGCATTACCCCGAATGGGATTGATCCGGCGCGGTTTGACGGTTTGAAGCGTCCGGAAGCGATGGAGCCGGATATGGTGCACATCGGTGCGGTACTCCGCGTGACGCCGATCAAGGATGTCAAGACCATGATCCGGGCGTTTGCGTATGCAAAGCGCGATGTGCCTAACTTAAAATTATGGATCATGGGGCCGACGGAAGAAGACGAGGAATACGCGAGAGAATGTTTTGATCTGGTGGAGCTGATGGAACTGCCGGATGTGGTGTTTACCGGAAGGGTGAATGTGACGGAATATCTCGGCGGACTGGATTTTACCATTCTGACCAGTATCAGCGAGGGGCAGCCGTTAACGGTTCTGGAGGGCTATGCGGCGAAGCTTCCGGCGATAGCAACCGATGTCGGAAACTGCCGCGGACTGTTGTACGGCGAGGACGATGATTTTGGCGAGGCGGGAATTCTGACGCATCATGAGATGTGAAGGAAATTGCGGATGCCATGGTGAATCTTGCCAGACATCCGGTCCGCAGAAAACAGATGGGAGAAAACGGTTACCGCCGTGTGATGGCAAAGTACAAGATTTCGGATATGCAGCAGACGTACCGGAAGATTTATGAAACGTTTGAGAACATAGACTGGTAGAAGGAGGAGACTGTGGCAGGAATAGGAATCAAGCTTCAGAAAATATATGAGAAAAAACGATTCTTGCATATCTGACCGGATTCGGCTACAGTGCGGTCGTGACGGTTGCACCGATGTTTGTCGTGATCGGAACGATCATGCTCATGAGTCAGCTCCTGGGATATGAGAATGTGGGATATGCGAGAAGGACTGTTTTCCGGAACGTTGCTTTACATCTTTATCTTTTCGCTTCTGACGGCGGCGCCTTTTAATGCGGTGTTGTCCCGCTATATGTCGGATGTCATCTACGAGGAGCGCTATGAGGATATTCTGCCCTGCTACGATGTGGGGCTGCTTTTAAACATTCTGCTGGCAAGTCTTCTCGGAATTCCGTTTTGCGCATGGGAACATCTTGTGGGACATGTCAATCTGATTTTTGTGTTTACCGGATTTTGCGGTTATATCGCACTGGTTCTCGTGTTCTACTCGATGCTTTACCTTTCCATCTGTAAGGATTATCAGAAGATATCGCTGTACTTTTTGACCGGGATGGCGGCGGCACTCGCCTGCGCCCTCTTTTTTGTAAAAGTATGCGGCAGGGAGATTGTCTACAGTATGCTGCTTTCCCTCACGATCGGATTTTTTCTTACGGCGGTGTTGGAATATGCCACGGTGAAGCGCTATTTTAAGAGGAACAGCAACCGGTACAGAAGAGTTTTTTCGTATTTTGGCAGGTACTGGAAGCTGGTGGTGATCAATTTTTTGTATACCCTCGGTCTGTATATTCATAATTTTGTGTTCTGGAATACAGATTTACAGATGCGCGTGGCAGATACGTTTGTCTTTGCCCCGACGTATGATCTGGCAACCTGTCTGGCGATGTTTACGAATCTGTCGTCGACCATCATTTTTATCACGCGGGTAGAGATGCATTTCCACACACGTTACAAGGCGTATTCGGAAGCGGTTATCGGAGGAAGATGGGATGATATCAAAATACAAAAGATAGAATGTTCCGGCAGCTTTCTGCGGAGCTTATGAATCTGGTGCGCATACAGTTTATCATCTCGACGGCAGTGTATCTGCTCTGCGTGGTGGGGCTTCCGCAGTACGGGTTCTCGGGAAGAGTGATGCAGATCTATCCTTGTCTTGCCGCCGGATATTTTATATTATTTATTCTGTATGCAGAAATTATTTTTCTGTACTACTTTAACGATCTGACAGGGCGCTTTGGCAACCCTCGGCTTTTGCCTGCTGACGTGGGCGGGAAGCATGCTTTCTGCCGGCGGGAGTGATCTTTGGTATGGCATGGGGCTGGTGGCGGGCAGCTTTACCGGCTTTACCATTGCCTATTTCAGACTCAGGTTCATGGAGCGCCATATGGATGAACATATCTTCTGCGGCGGACAGCTGTTTACGGTGAAGAGAGAGCGGATGCCGGAGTATGGTATATACAAAGAAACAGAAGGAGCGTTAGTATATGAATGTGATTTTTATTCTGCGGATTTTTTGACGTCATCGGAGTGTTGTTCCTTTTGGGGACATCAATGCGTATGAGACAAAATGACCGATACGATTGGACTTCTGTGGGCATTTGTCTCGGTGGCGCTGATTTTAACGGGCGTGGTCTCCGTGCCGGGGCAAGGGAGGAGGAATACCTGGTGGTGCTTCTTCTGGCAGTCTGCCTGCGCTGCTTTTGATCCCTGCTGTTTAAGTTAAGCAAGGTGGTGTCGGTTCTTTCCATGAAAATCAGGAGCTTGCCATGCAGGTTTCCCTGCTCAATCAGGAAAATGAGAGAATATTGCACAGGCTGGGGATTTTGACAGATGAAAAAAAAGATATTGTTCGTGATTAATACATTAAGCCGCGCCGGAGCGGAGACGGCACTGTTGGAACTGCTTGCGCAGCTGCTGGAAGACGGGCAGCCCAGATATGAGCTCTCGCTCTTTGTCCTGATGAACCAGGGAGAACTGGTGCAGCAGATACCAGAGGGGGTGCGGCTTGTCAATCCAAGGTATGCCCCGGTCTCGGTGCTCGAACCAAAGGGAAGAATCTATATGGGCATGACCGTTGTAAAATGTCTGCTTCACAGAGCCAACCTGATCCGGCTGTGGCGCTATCACTGGAGGGCTGCGCGGGCGATGCGCAAAGAGGGACGGCTGATGCCGGACAAACTGCTGTGGCGGGCAATCTCGGATGGCGCCAGACGCTTCCCGGAGGAATATGATCTTGCGGTTGCATTCCTGGAGGGTGGTTCTGCATACTATGGCAGACCACGTCAGGGCGAAAAAGGCGGCGTATATTCATATCGACTATCAGAAGGCGGGATACAGCAGGAACTGGACCGCGACTGCTACCTGCAATATGATGCCGTATTTCCGATCGGGGAACAGGTAAAACGGGCGTTTCGCCGTGTATCCGGAGTGCACGCACCAGGATCTATCACAATCGGATCGACTGTGAAAAATCCGGAAGATGTCCGTGCAGCCAGGGAGGATTTACGGATGATTTCGACGGAATCCGCCTGCTTACAGTGGGAAGACTCACCCCGCAGAAGGCATATCCGGTTGCGATCGAAGCGATGCGGCAGTTAAAGGCGGAGGGATACCCGGTCCGGTGGTATGTGCTGGGCGAGGGAAGCAGCCGCAGGGAATTAGAGCAGCACATTGCGTCGTGCGGATTAAAGGAGGATTTCCTGCTGCTTGGAGCGGTTACAAATCCCTATCCGTACTACCGGCAGACGGATATCTATGTGCATGCGACCGGATATGAGGGGAAAAGCATTGCGATACAGGAGGCGCAGACGCGGCGCGATCGTTGCTTCGAATGTAACAGAGAGCAGATTACAGACGGGGAGGACGGGATTTTGTGCGCGCTTGACGCTGCGGCGGTAAAGGAAGCTGTGGGCTTCCTGATCCGGAATCCGGACCGGCGCAGGCGTACGCGCAGGCGGCGTTAAAGTGTCCTGTAAAATTACGAGAACGAGGAACGGCTGTTGGAGCAGCTGCTTTCCGAGAAGAATAAGGAGATACGATGGTAGAGAAGAAACAGAAAGAACTGCTGATTATCATTCCGGCATACAATGAGGAGAAAAATATAGAGCGGGTGCTGGAGGAGCTGGAACGCCCGGAGATCGCGGAGATTGCGGATATTCTGGTCATGAATGACGCGTCCTCGGACTCTACGAACTGGGTCGTAAAGCGCACACGGACATACGCTGGTATCCCATGTCTTTAATCTGGGGTAGGAGCGCCTGCAGCTTGGATATAAATACGCGATCCGCCGCAAATATTCCTATGTGATCCAGATGGATGCGGACGGACAGCATGATGTGCAACATACCGGTGATCTATCAGAGACTAAAACAGCAGGATGCGGACGGACGCTGCCCGGATATCGTGCTTTGTTCGCGTTTTATGGAGGGAAGTGCAGAGTATTCGGTCTCCGCTACGAAGAAACTGGCATACGGATTCTTCCGCTGGATGATAAAGATCAGTACCGGACGAAAGATTGCCGATCCGACGACCGGTCTGCAGGGACTTAACCGCAGGGCATTTTATATTACTCGAAGTATAAGCACTTTGACGACAAGTATCGGATGCCAATATGATCATTCAGATGCAGCTGCTCGGATTCTGCATAGATGAGATCCCTGCTGTCATGCATGCGAGAAGCTGTGGCACCAGCATGCACTCCGGACTCAAACCGGTGGTCTATATGTTCCGCATGGTCTTCTCCATCATCGGCGTGGTATTTCGGATCAAGGTGCTTGGAATTGATGCGGGGGCAGGAGAGCGGGATGTTTTCATGGACAAAAGGAGTAAGCGTTCTTTTCACGCAGAAAATTTAAAAGACAGCAGAAGCCCTATATTGCTCCGGGGCGTGGGTGGTATCACATCTACACGTTCCGGCTGGGGACCGGAGAAAGTATCCTTAGACTGGCTGCCGGATTATCCGGGAGACACTTGCTCTGGTCCGGCTGGACATCCGCGATTACGCCTCGCGTGAACTGGACACTCTTGCACTGGACTTTGCGGAGCAGATTTTTCGTGCCTTTCAAGAGCGGAAAAAAGAGATGATCCTGCGCGTCTGTTACGATACGGAGGGAAAGGGGATGGAGCGCGAGCCGCAGCGCATTTTTGTGGTGCAGAGACACATGCAGGCGCTCGGTAGTCTTGCGGAACGGTATGCGGATGCCATTCTGACCGTGCAGGGCGTGTTTGTGGGAAGCTGGGGAGAGATGCACCTCCCGGTTTCTGCGCGGATCAGATCTGCTGGCGCAGACCTGGCAGGAGGCGATGCACCATGCGCTGACACTCTCGGTGCGAAAGCCGGTGCATCTGCGCATGCTGGCAGGGGAAATAGGCCGGTGCGCGGACTGGGACTACTGATGATGCCATGTTTGCCGGAGCCGACCATATGGGGACGTTCGGGGATGTGCCGCAGGGAGGCGATTGGGAAGAACCGTGGTGTGCGGCAGATGAGCAGGCTTATTTGAGCGGACAGGATGAAAATATTCTGTGCGGAGGGCTGGCGGGAATAAAGCTGTCCGCGGAGGCAGTCTTAGAGGAACTTCAAAAGATGCAGGTGACCTATTTAAACAGCATCTATGACCCGGCGCGGATGGCAGAGTGGAAGGCATGCCGTCTCCCGTCCGGAGAAAATCGCTGTATGAGGAGATCGGCAGCCGCCTCGGTTACCGGATCTGCGTGCTTTGTGCAGAGTGGAAAAAGGGAAGCCTTTGGGTGACACTGAAAAATGAAGGATTTTCCGCCGTATGCCAGAAAACAGATCTGCTTCTGATCCGGGAGTGTGATGAAGGCAAAGAGCAGAAGGTGCAGAAGGTTCCTTATGAGATCTGCGGATTAAAGGGCGGTCAGACGGACGTGGCAAAGGTTGAAATTGTGGCGGGAGAAGACGACGGGGAAGGAAAAGAGGAGAAACTCTACCTTTCGCCATGGTGCGGAAGAAAGACGGAAAACCGCTGCCGTTTGCGAATGAAGGCGCGGGAAGCCGGCTCTTGATCGGCAGATGGATGGTGCAGGGAGGATTGCATGGAAGAGAAAAGGGAAACACAGATTGATTTTTGTGATTGCCTGGGTTGCGACGGCGGGGATCCGCATGGCAGAGAGCGGGATCGATATGGGAAGATGGGGAGAAACAGCGGTAGAAGAGACCGGAGAGAAGTCCGGCGTTGCCTGCGATACCAGGGATGTGCGCTACCGTGATTGGGACTGCCTGCGGTTCTGGTTCCGCAGTGTGGAACAGAATGCCCCGTGGGTGCATAAGATCTATTTTGTCACATGGGGACATGTGCCGAAGTGGCTGAATGAATCCATGAAGCTTGAGATTGTGCGCCACGAGTTATATTCGGGAGAATTTCTGCCGACGTTTAATTCCCACACAATCGAGCTCAATTTTCACCGCATCCCCGGATTGTCGGAACAGTTTGTCTATTTTAACGACGATATGTTTCTGTTGCGGCAGGTAAGCCCCGGACAGTTTTTCCGGGACGGAAAGCCGCTTGACATGCTTGCCCAGCCGGTCGTGGCAAACCGGGAGGATGCCGTCATGCCGTATATCTATCTGAACAATGCGATGGTGCTTGCAAGGTATTTTGACAAGCGGGAAAACATGAAGCAGCAGCCGGGAGCCTACTGGCATCTGGGGTATCCGCTCTTATATTTCGGGTATAACCTGCTCGAGCGTATGTTCCCGCGGTTTACCGGATTTTATACGGTCACGGTCACGTCGCCGCTTCTAAAGAACACCTACGAGGCGCTCTGGCAGCGTGAGGGAGCGCTTTTGTCGGAGGTGTGCAGCCACAGATTCCGCAGCAGGGAGGATGTGAGTCAAGTATCTGCTCAGAGAATGGCAGAAGCTGGAGGGTAATTTTTATCCTGTCAATGCCTGCCGGTTCTGCAGGTATTATGATCTCTCGGATCAGAATACATCGCTGCTTCATGTGATTGAAAAAAAAGCCCGGCTGTCTGCATCAATGATTCCCAGAAGGTGGAGGCGTATGACAGGGTCAAGAGGGAATTAAACGAAGCATTTTTAAAAGCTTTTCCGAAAAAGAGTTCCTTTGAAACGGACGGAGCAGGGGAAAAGCACTAAGACAGAGAGGAGACGCCATGGAAACAAAGAGCAGAACAGAATATTCGGCAATGAATACAACCGTGGCGGTCATCTCCAGAATGACGGCGATTCTGATGGGATTTGTGACGCGTGTGATTTTTACGCATACGCTGAGTGAAAACTATGTCGGAATCAACGGTCTGTTCACCGATATTTTAAATGTTGCGCTCGTTGATACAGAGCTTGGCGCAACTGCAAATCCTTACGCCTTGCCGACCGATCGCGGAGGGCAACATCAAAAGCAGCAGCAGCTGATGAAGCTTTACCAGACGTTTTACCGTGGAACCGCGGTGTGTGTGGGCGTGTTGGGACTGGCGCTGATTCCGTTTATGGACGTGCTCATGAAAAACAGACCCGAGGTGGAGCATCTGACGTTTATTTACCTTCTCTATCTCGCCAACTCCGTGCTGTATCGTATCTGCTGGTGTTATACAGAGGACGCTGATTGAGGCGCATCAGATGAATTATGTGGTGCTCATCTATCAGGCCGGCTTTCTGGTGCTGGACCATGCTGCAGATTGTTGTGCTGCTTACTACGGAAACTTTATTCTGTTTTTGTTGATGTATCTGATGTGCACGGTTCTGTCGAATGTGTGTATCTCGCGAAAGGCGGAAAAGCTTTTCCCGTATTTAAAGGAAAAAGAAGGAACGTCTTCCCGCAGAGGAGCGGACGGGACTGTTTCGGAATATCCGCGCCATGATGATGCACAAGCTTGGGACGGTCGTGGTAAATAATACCGATAATTTACTGATCTCCGCGTTTGTCGGCGTGGTCAGTGTCGGAATATATTCCAATTATTATCTTCTGATCGGTTCCGTCCGCCAGGTGTTGGACCAGGTCTTTGCGGGAATTACAGCGAGTGTGGGCAATCTGGGAGCAACGGAGGACCAGGGCAAAATCCGCGAGATTTTTGAAACGGCCTTTTTTATCGGGCAGTGGCTTTACGGCTTTGCGGCGATCTGCCTGTACGAATTGCTCAATCCGTTTGTGGAGCTGGCTTTTGGCAGACAGTATCTGTTTGAACGCTCGGTTGTCATGATCTTATGCATCAACTTTTTCATCAACGGAACCAGGAAAGCGGTGCTGACCTTTCGGGATTCCATGGGATTGTTCTGGTTCGACCGCTACAAGGCGCTGGCGGAGGCGGCGCTCAATCTGGTGCTGTCGATTCTTCTGGTAAGACAGTATCAGACGCTCGGCGTATTTATCGGAACGTTTTTGTCAACGATTCTCACATCGGTGTGGGTGGAGCCGTTTGTCCTGTACCGGAGAAGACTGCATCTGCCGGTGCACCGGTTTTATCTGCGCTTCTACCTTTGTATGCGGTCTGTGTGGAGTGGTATGGATTGTGACAGACCTGGTCTGCGGACTGGCAGAGGGAAGTCCGCTTACCGTTCTTCTCATCCGGCTGCCGCTCTGTGTGGTGCTGCCCAATCTGTTGTTTTTTATGGCATACGGCAGGACAGAAAGAATGGAAACGGGGTTGGAGCGCCTGCGGCACATCGAGTGGGCAGGCTGCATCGGGGAGGAATGTGATGAGACAGCAGATGAGAAGAACAGGGATTTTGTGCAGGCTGCTGGATGCGGCGCTGCACGGCAGACCGGCGGAAATGCTCCCGCCGGCTGAAAAATACGGAGCCATTCTTGAACTGGCAGACCGGCATCGCGTGCTGCCGCTGCTGTACGACGTGCTGGCACCCAAGCTGCCTGAAGAGGATGAGAACCGGAAGCCCCTTGAGAAGAGAAGCGCAGAGACGGTGCGGCAGAGCTACCGCCTGCTGTTCCTCGGGAAATATGTGACAGGACTTTTGCAGGAACATGGAATCGAGACGGTTCTTTAAGGGGAGCGGCACGGCGGGACTCTACCGGTGCCGGAACTTCGCAAGTCCGGGGATATTGATCTGCTCGTTGCGGATCAGAAAGCGGGAGAAAAGGCGTATGAGGTGCTGCATGAGCATGGATTCCGGAAAGCCTTAGAACAGCATGCACACCATCATATCGTCTGCGTTGGCACAGAGCAGATCGGAATAGAAATTCACGTTGCGCTGGCAGAGCCGTTCGACTCCAAAAGCGTCAACGAGTGGCTCGCCGCACATCAGGCGGAATTTCTGGCGCATTGTGAGAGGACGGCGGTGATGGGCGTAGAGTTTCCGGTGCTGCAGCCGGCATATCATGCGTTTTACCTGCTGCTTCATATGCTGCAGCATTTCCTGCGCCGGATTCGGGTTAAAGCTGCTCTGCGACTGGGTCGTATTCTGGGAAAAGGGATACGGCAGCGGGGTAGAGGAGCGTTTTTGCTCCATGGCAGAGGAATGCCGCGTGATGGATTTGCGCGGCTGGTGACGGCGGTCTGTGTAAAATATCTGGGACTTTCCGGGAAGTGCCCCTGCTGCTGTGCAGATTTGACTGGGAGGCGGAAGCTGCAAATCTGGAAGCATTCCTGACAGAGATTCTGGAAGCGGAGGAGTTCGGCGTCAAGTGCCGACCGTATGGTGGCGCTGCGGGGAACCCTGGTGGGATTATTGCAGGAATTTCATCATCAGATGCTGCTCACCTATCAAGGGCAGGGCGCTACCGCATTCTGCATCCGTGTTGTGGGTGATGATGTTCTGGTTTTGCATACCGCAACGTTAAGATGCGCCGGTATCGGGGTACGCGGTGTTAAAGAAGAGCGCGCGGAAAGCTTGTGGAGGAGATGAAGCTGTTCCGCTAGAAAAAGGATGTTCGACGGGAAAGGAGGAGAGCAAAATGGATACATGGTACTGGGCACTGGAATATGTCAGGATATTTTGCCTATGTGATGATTCTGTTTGTGTGGCCGTCTGTGGTATTCTGGGACTACTTAAGAGGCAGAAGCCGCACGGCGGTTTGCTTTCTGTGTGACGGTTCCGGTTGTGCTGCTCAATACGGTGGTACTAAGTCTGGGCGTGTTTCATATACTGTACGGATGGCTGATTGCCGTGCTGTTTTACGGCACATTGCTGCTTGGCTTGCTGAGATGGCACCCGTGCGGCGGAAGCAGATCAAAAAGATCTCCCGCCTGTTTCTGGGAACCTACGGCATCCGGCTTTTGCTGCTTCGCCTGCACAACAGGGTAAAAAACGGGATCGGGCATGCACATGCACAATTCAGGCGGAGCATACGGGGACGGCGCTGCGTCTATCTGATGCTGGGGTGGTTGTGTGCTTTGGCATGGTGTATTTTTCCTACGGGGCATTCCATGATTACTCCTACGGGTTTGGCGATATGTACCGCCACCACTCGTGGATCTACGGGCTGTTAAACGGTACGCCTTTTTATGAGGGAATCTACCCGGAAGCCATGCACTGCTTTATCTACGCCATGCGCGTGCTGTTCGGGGTAAAGATTTACAGCAGCCAGCTGTTTCTGGCGGGAATCCACGTCGCGGTTTTCTGGTCAGCGTATCTGCTGCTGAAGGAATTATTTTGCATGAACGGAACCGCGGTGCTTGCACTGGCGTTGTTCCTGACCGTGGATCTTTTGTGCATTGACGAGATCTTTTCCATGTCACGTCTGCAGTGGACGCTGCCGCAGGAGTTCGGACTGTATACACAATTCCTGTGCGCACTGTTTCTGCTTCGCTGCCTTAAGACGGACTTTAGCGACAGATCCGGCAGCCGGAGAGAGCGGATCAGAAAGTTTTGACGGATGAAAATCTGCTGTTGTTTCTGCTGTCACTGTCGGCTTCCCTTGCCATTCATTTTATGTCACGATGATGGCGTTTTTCCTCTGCGTGGTGATTGCCGCGTGCAGGCTTCCTCTTTTTCAAAAGAGAAGGTTTGTATCTCCGTAAAGGCGGTCTGCCTCGGTGTGCTGATAGCGGTGCTGCCGATGGGAATTGCGTATGCGAAGGGTGTACCGTTCCAGGGATCGATCGGATGGGCGGTCAATGTCATAAACGGTACGGATACCGCGGAGGGGCGTACCAGCCAGGCGGAACAGATCTTAGAACAGGCGCAGACATCGAGTGAGCAGACATCGAAGGAGCAGACATCGTCCGGTGAGAGAGGATGAGAGAGCGGGGAGACGACAGAAGCGGCGGTGCAGCCGACAGAACAATCCCACGGGGAACGGGCAGACACCGGATGGCGGGAGTGCGGATGCGGGACAAAATAGCGTCCGAAACAATCCGCCGGTAATCATATGCTTGCGATGGCAGAACGGATGGCAGCATCGTTCGCCGGCAAGGCACAACTGGTCTGGAAATACGGGTATGTGCAGCTGTACCGTGAAAACCGGGCGGAATGGATTGTGTTTTTTAGCGGTCTGGCACTGATCCTCTGGGCGGTGTACCGGATGGCGGCGGGATTATCACCGGCCTGCTAAAAGGAAAGTGACAGCAAAAGATCCGGCAGCTGTTTGACGGATATCCGGTGCTGGTCGGAATATCGGTATTGCTTATGATTGTCTATGCGGCGCCGTTCCTCGGCTGCCGGAGCTATTGCAGGCTCCAGGCTATGCTCTACGGAACAGCTTTTCATTCTGGCGGTCGTGGTCATTCCGGTGGATCTGGCTGCCGGGGCAATCGCCCTTACGCCCGGCAGACGTGTGCTGCCGCTTGCGCTTGCCGCGGGAGTGGCGGTGATCTATGTGGGGACGAGACAGCTTGGCATTTTCACGGATACCCTACTATGAACTGACCAGATACAATGCGGCGGTGATGGTGACACAGGACATCACGGATAAATTCCCGGAGAACAGCTATACGATTGTGTCTACCACGGACGAACTTTACCAGGTGATCGAACAGGGGCGGCATGAGGAACTTCTGACCTTCCTGAACCGGGTGAACGGAAGTGGCTATACCCTGCCGACGGAATACATTTTTGTGTATGTGGAGAAGCGGCCGATCCAATACGCGCAGAGCCATTTCTTTACCGGACCGGACTGGCTGGCAGAGGAAAAATACACTTCTTACTATACGACCTATTTCAGCGAGGGGAACAGCATCAATGCCTCGGAGATCTCGCGGGAGCAGGCAGAGAAGGAGATGATGACGTTCTCAAAACTCTCGCAGACCTATTCCAATCTGGACAGCCGCACGATACTGGAATCAAAGCGTACGAATGGTGCAGGAAGTTTAGCATCCTATCCGCAGGAGATGAAGGTATATTATGAAGATGAGAATTTCTGCTGCTATATGATACGGCAGAACACCTATCGGTTATATCAGCTGGAGGAATCATGAGTGGACGTGGAAAAAAGTTTTTGGCGCTTGGCGTGGCAGTTGTTTTGTGCCTTGCAGCAGCGGCTGCAATGGGCAGCCTGTTTCACTGGAAGGTGACATGTACGCCGGCGGCGTTTTGCAGAGTCATCCAGGAGGCTTTCCAATCCGGACCGCGGATTTTATTACATTTACGGCTACCGCATTACGGATGAACCGGTCGACTATGCCACAGATTTAGAGACAGGACGAAGGAAGATGACGGAACGCGGCTTGGAATGATGCAGATCAATCTGCGCGAATACCGGACGGGTGCCATATCGGAGGAGGGGCTGTCCAATGTCCGGCAGTTGTTTGCAGCCATGGCGGACAGCGACAAAAATGGATCGTCCGTTCCTCTATGACTGGAACGGGAGAACGAGTATGAACCGGAGAATCTTGACATTATATTGCAGCATATGGAGCAGGTGGGAGATGTGCTCCGGGAGTATCACAGCTGTATCTATACGCTTCAGGGACTCTTTATCGGCAACTGGGGGGAGATGAACGGAACAAAATACACGGACTCGGATTCCATGAGAGAACTGGCGGCACGCCTTGCAGATGTGAGCGATGCGTCCACGTTTTCTCCGTGCGGACGCCGGCGCAGTGGAGAAAAATCACGGGAGGCGGCACCGGACGGCTGGACAGAGAACCCGCTGGCCAAAAGGCTTGGACTTTTTAATGACGGCATGCTGGGAAGCGTGAGCGATTACGGAACTTACAGCGATAACAACCAGACAGGACGCCGGGGATTTTTCGGCGTGGACGCGGGAGGAAGAACTGGCATTTCAGGATGTATTGTGCAGCAGTGTGCCGTCCGGCGGGGAAGTGATTGTCGATAACCCGTACAATGATCTTGAAAATGCGATCGCGGATTTAAAAACCATGCATGTGAGTTACTTAAACGAGGACTATGACAGGAATGTCCTGGATAAGTGGGCAGGGACGGTCGTGAATACAGATGACTGCTACGACGGAATGGACGGCTGGTCTTATGTGGAACGGCATCTGGGTACCGCCTGTGGATTGCCGGTGCCGCTTTGAGCCATTCGTTGGGCGGATACGGTGGAGGTAAATGCTGCTTTAAAAAACAGCGGGTTTGCACCGTTTTACCGGCAGACAAAAGTCTGTGTGAGCGTTACAGATGAGGCGGGGGCAGTCTGCTATACGGATGAATGGGAAGAGGAGCTACTTAAGCTTTCCGGCGGAAATGAGGACGACAGGGAACTGGCGCTCACCGGAACCATTCCGATCCGCGGCTGGGAGAGCGGGACTTACCGGGTATATATCAATCTTAGCGATGCAGACAGTGGGGAACAGATTTTACTTGCAAACGAAGCGGATGCCACAGAAAACGGATACTGCCTCTGTGAGGTGGCAGTGCGATAGGTGCACAACGATGCAAGTACAAAGGCTTACAAGTGCAAAATCGTACAAGAAATCACAAGTTTGTACGAGGAATCACGCCGCAGAAACCACTATAATGAAAAGAAAAGAATCCTGTATGTGGTGGGATTGTGGAAGGTGGTTTCTTATGCAGAACTATGAAAAACCGGAAGTGATTTTGATGACGGAATGTTCGGAGGGCGTCTATCTGGCAAGCGGCGGACAGACCGGGGAAGATCCGACGGCAGGTGGATGTGACAGCCGGTACATGAAGGAGCCTGGAAAAAGCCTGATTACAGCAACAGCAATGTGCAGATGCGCCTATGACAGAAAAGGCTGCGAGGGCTGTGCGGCGGATGACGGTGACGGCTGCAAGCTGCAAAAGGGTGATGCAAAAGTCGCCGGAAATGTCTATCAGCCTGTCTAGGAACAGCAGGGACTGACCCCGGATACCATGGTGTGGTAGAGAAAATGCCGGCATGCCGTTCTGGCAGAAAATTCATGCTTGACAGCGCAAACACAGAATTTTATACTTAAAATATGAGTCAGCGGCAGAAGTGCCGCAAAAAAGTGTTAGAAGGTGGCTGGTTTTATGAAGAATTATGAGCGTCCGGTGATGATACGGACGGAGGAGCTTGCAGAGGGGGTTTATCTTGCGAGCGGAGGCATCAAGTGTGACAGTGTCTACATGAACGGTGTGTGGCAGGCGCCGGATTATTCCGACTGGAATGGCACCACACGCGGATACAAGCAGCAGTTCGGATGTCTTGGATGCCCGGCGAATACTGCTTCCGGCTGCGGGCTGTTGAGCCATTATGTGGATTCCGGGTATGCGGGAAGTTACGATGTGGATAATGGTAACCGTAAGCCGTCATGGGAGAAGAAGGGCTATGGTCCGGATGATGCGGTCACAGACTGGAACATGTAACAATCTTTAAAACGGGGGAAATGCTATGACGAATTATGAGAGTCCTGTGATTCTTAGAACAGAAGAGCTTGCGGAAGGGGTCTATCTTGCAAGCGGATGCTATACGGCGAGCGCGTACATTCATCAGACACCGCAGTCCGGAAGCGGGGAGTACCGTATCCAGGTGAACGGTCAACACAGTGCCGATCATACGAAAGAGGCGCAGACACTGACCATTTCGTTCAGTCTTCCGGTAACCTACACCAGTTCCGGCGGATAACTGGTATCCGGTAGCGGAACGAATACACTTGTGATCAATTATAACTATCATCAGAATCCGACCGACAATATCGGACTCGGGGATCTGGTCGTGCAGGCAGATGCGGGGCTTGCGGTGACAAGCGTGAACATTACAGATTAAGAAGCCGGCAGACGACCGGGCGGATGTGAGAAGTCAAAGCTTCGCGGGAGGAATCGGTTCCTCCTGTGAAGCTCTTTACTCTAGGAAAGAATGGGAAGATACAATGCTTGAGAAGTTCAGACATTACAGAGAGCGGATCAAAGAGGGAATGCTCCGTGATATGTGGAGACAGACGCTATGGATCTACGAATATGCGAGACTTTATTGGAAGCAGATGATATTTTATACGCTTCTGGGACTTGCGGGAACGCTGGTATCGCTCATTTCAAGTCTCATTTCCCGCGATATGGTGGATATTATCACAGGACAGCAGGCGGGCTTCTGGCGCGCACCTTCTGCCTCTATATCGGGTTCTCGGTTGGAAATGTCCTGATTTCCCAGATCTCCAATTACTTTGCGAACAAGATCAGCATCAGCGTGGACAATGCCATCAAGGCGGATATTTTAAAAAATGCTGTTCACGGATCTGGAGTCAATCCAGAACTACCACACGGGAGATCTTTAACGCGCTGGAGTTCGGATGCCTCCAATATTTCAAGCGGTGTTCTAAACTGGATTCCGAATCTCGTGATCTATACGGTGCGTTTGTCAGCACCTTTGCGGTCGTGTTCTACCATGATCCGATGTTCGCGTTATTAGCGCTGATCGGAATGCCGGTCAGCATGCTGATGTCGAAGACGCTGCTTCGCCGCATGAAGGGGAATAATGAGCGGAGTGCGGCGATGAGCGCAAAGATGTCGGGCTTTAATCAGGAGGCGTTTCCAATATCCAGACGATCAAGGCATTTGATCTGATCCGGCTGTACGCGGAGCGCCTGCGCGGTCTGCAGCGGGAGTATCTCACCATGAAGCTGGAGTTTCAGAAAATGTCCATGGCGACCTCAATTCTGCTGTCGATCGGGACTTGTGGTGTCCTACAGCTGCTACGGGTTTGGAATCTACCGTGTGTGGAGCGGTGCGATCTCCTACGGTACCATGACCATGTTTTTATCGCTGTCGGGCTCTCTCACGGGCACCTTAAACCAGCTGGTGTCTCTGGTGCCCACGGCAGTGTCTTTAACCACATCGGCGGGAAGACTGATGGACATTCTCGATATGCCAAAGGAAGATTTTTCGGATGCTGATCAGGTGGAGCAGTTCGCCGGACAGAATCAGTCGGATGGCATCGGAATCGTCTTTTCCGGGGTGAGTTACGCCTATCATAATGGAAAGCAGGTGTTTTGCGGTGCAGACTTTTTGGCGCGTCCCAAGGAGATTGTCGCTCTCGTGGGACCTTCCGGGGAGGGGAAGACGACAATGCTCCGCCTGATGCTGGGGCTTTTGCATCCGCAGGAGGGAGAGCGGATCCTGATCGGGGAGACGGACGGGGAGAAGATCGCCGTAGATCCCTCTGCAAGACGGCTGTTTTCCTATGTGCCGCAGGGGAATACCATGTTTTCGGGAACAATCGAGGAAAATATGAGAAATGTAAGACCGGAAGCCTCGGATGAGGAAATCTGTGAAGTGTTAAAGGCGGCATGTGCCTGGGAGTTTGTGGAAAAACTTCCCGATGGGATCTATTCCATGGTTGGAGAGCGTGGAGGCGGATTCTCGGAGGGACAGGCGCAGCGTCTGTCGATTGCCAGAGCACTGCTTCGCCGATCACCGATTCTTCTGCTGGATGAGGCGACCTCGGCGTTAGACGTCGCAACAGAGCGCAGAGTGCTGCGGAATATCATGAGTACCACGGAGCCACGCACCTGTATCGTCACAACACACCGCCCGACGGTATTGTCCATCTGTCAGAAGGTGTACCGCATCCGGGAGCAGAAGTGTGCAGATGCAGGAGGAAGAGATCCGTCAGATGATGCGGGAATTCTAAAGAGCATCGATGACGGCTTTTAAGGTCCTGGCAGCGGAAGGCTCTTTCGTGCAGTACAGCCGGCAGGAAAAGATGAGCGGAGCGAGGGCTTCGGAAAAATGCAGATTGCGAAGGAGAAGCCCTTTGTCCACGCGGGGAGATCATCCGCTGCAGGATGTGGAGCACTTTTCGTCCGGCTGCAGGGACTGCACCTGATCTATGGCAGCCTGCTTTAAGAAGATGATGCCGCCGAGCGGATAGTCTTTCGGGGTGCAGATGCCCGATGTGCCGCACCATGGAAGTCCATAGGCGTAGGGTATGCTGTTTCTGATTCCGAGCAGGTTTAAGTCGCCGTTTAAGAGGGGCGTCTGGTACAGATCATGCCACAGGGCAGAGTGTGGACTTCCCGGTTCCGGAACTGCCGGAAACGAGAAAGGCGCGCCCGCGGTACAAAAAGAGGCGGAGTGCAGCACATAAAGCTCCTTCTGCTGGGTCAGGATGAGAAAAGCGAAGCGAAGCGCGTGAAACAGGTCTTCGAGGTGCATATCATCCGGATCCGGCATGCGGTAAAGGACGGCGCGTGAGCCGTCTTTTTTTACATGCATTTCGCGGATGCCCCACGGCGCTGCAAAAAAGAAACAATACGAACTTCCGCTGTCGCAGATGGTAAGTTCCTCCGTGTGAATAAGCACGGCGCCGTAAGGAATGGAAGCCGGTTTCCCGGTCAGAATAAGAACCTCCTGGTCGAAGTCTTCCTCTTCGCAGGAAAAAGCGGAGAAGAAGCGGTCGTATAGGAGAGGACCGCGGTAGGAAAAGACCAGAGGACCGATGCGGTAGAAAAGAGGAGGCGTATCATCGCCCCGGCTTTCGGGTGTATCCGCAAGAAGAATTCCCATACGGCACAGGGAATGAAGATACTGGTCGACATCTTCCGCAAGTGCCGCGCGCTCGCGCTCTGTGGCATGGTAACGGTCTGCGAGAAGGGCGAGCAGTTCCTCGCGGCTATCGCCCTCTAAGATGCCGTCCCACAGAAGTGCCCCGGAATCGTTGAGCCGGGTGGCAGGAGCGGGATCTGCGATGAGCTGTCCGTAAGGAAGCAGATAGGGAATACCTGCGAGCGTTGCCTTGATGTATCGATCGTTGAGTTTCATACCTGTGTCACTCCTTTATTAGCGGTTCATAAGTATGCTTATTATAGCATTCAGAGGTAAAAATGCTACAAATGAATGAAGAGAAACGGGGGGAAGAATGGAGCAGATCTATGAGATTGAGCCGCTCCTTAAGGCGGGAGCATGCATACAGATTCATCCACAGGGGTACAGCATGTATCCGTTTATAGATCCGCGGAGGGACGAGGTGGTACTTGCCGGCATAGAGGATGGGGGCGCGCTGCGGCGCGGGACGTTGTGCTCTACCGTAGGAGAATGGAATGCTGGTACTGCACCGGATTTATAAGATCGGGCAGGACGGACTGTATCTGCTGGGGATCACCAGACAGCCATCGAGGGACCCGTGCGGCGGGAGCAGGTCAAGGGGAAAATGACCGGTATGGTAAGAGACGGACGCTATATGGATGTGGGGAATCCGGGATACCGGATGTTAAGTGTGGTGTGGCTATGGCTCAGACCGCGCGCAGAGCTATTATGGTGCCTGCCGCGCGGCTGCGGCGCATGGTAAGATTCGCACTTTTCAGAAGAAACAATAAGCGCTATAATAAATAGAGGGATCAAAAAGCCTGGGGGTGATTACATGATGAAGATTTTATTTGCAGCTTCGGAAGCAGTGCCGTTTATGAAAACGGGTGGTCTGGCGGATGTGACCGGATCGCTGCCGGGGTATTTCGATAAGAAGCATTTTGATGTGCGCATTATCATGCCAAAGTATTTATGCATGGATGAAAAGTGGAAGGCACAGCTGCGGTTTGTCTGCCATTTCTATGTGAATCTCAGCTGGCGGAGACAGTACGTCGGTATCTTTGAAACGGTACAGAACGGCATTACATACTATTTTGTGGACAATGAATTCTACTTTGCGGGAGATAAGCCGTATCACAATATCTATGAGGACGTGGAGAAGTTCGCATTCTTCTCGAAAGCGGTGTTAGAGGCGCTGCCGTATCTGGATTTCTGGCCGGATGTCATTCACTGCCATGACTGGCAGACGGGACTGGTACCGGTATTCTTGCGGACATTTTACGGGGATCAGAGATGTTATTCCAATATCCGCACGGTCTTTCCGTTCACAATCTGAAGTTTCAGGGAAGGTTCTCACTGCCGGCGGTTATAGATATTACCGGTCTGCCAGAGCAGATCTTTTCTTCGGATAAGCTGGAGTCCTACGGGGAGGCCAACTACCTGAAGGGCGGTGTGGTGTATGCCGATGCGGTCACGACGGTGAGCCCCACATATGCGAGAGAGATCATGACGCCGGAGGGCGGAGAGGGATTGGACGGTCTGATGCGCGCCCGGGAAGGCAGCCTGTATGGAATCTTAAACGGCATTGATATCAGGGAATATGATCCGCAGACAGATGCCTATCTGGCGAACCATTACAACGAGACCAATCACGGGAAGGGACTCAATAAGCTAAAGCTTCAGAAGCTTTTGGGACTCCCGGTGGATAAGGACGTATTTTTACTTGGAATGGTGTCCCGGATGACGGATCAGAAGGGATTTGACCTGATTGCCTATGTGATGGATGAACTGATGAGCACCGAGCGTCTGCAGCTTGTGGTGGCGGGTACCGGTGAGGCGCGCTACGAGGAGATGCTGCGCTATTTTGCGGAAAAATATCCGCAGAAGATTCACGTGACGATCGGCTACTCGGAGGAGCTTGCACACCGCATCTACGGCTCCTGCGATGCGTTTTTAATGCCGTCGCTGTTTGAGCCGTGTGGTCTGTCGCAGCTGATGAGTCTTCGCTATGGAACCGTGCCGATCGTGCGCGAGACGGGCGGGCTGAAAGATACGGTGATGCCGTACAATGAATACGAGCAGACCGGCACAGGATTCTCCTTGCCAATTATAATGCGCATGAAATGCTGGGCGTCCTCCGCTATGCGATGCGCGTGTATTACACGCAGAGAAAATGCTGGAACGGCATTGCGGAGCGTGCGATGCGGGAGGATTTCTCCTGGAAAAAGTCAGCGGAGACTTATGCGCGGCTGTATGAGGATATCGTGGGCAGACCATAGGATCACATAGTGATCTGGTCCGTCTCGAGGGAGTAGTAGTAGACGTGATCCGACAAAATCTCTTCTCTGGCCAGCTGGGACGAATTGACGTCCCGGACTATGGAGGAGAGCGTGGACATACTGATCTGGTTGTCTGCGGGAATCAGAAGAACTTCGTGGACGCTGCTCGGCAGAATATAAAAATCACTGCCGATGCGCCGGGCAAAATCGTGCAGCAGATGCTGATAGAGAATACAGGAGGAGCCGTTGAGCCTGTGCTGGTTGGACAGAACGTAGATCGGAAAAGGCTCAATGAGATCGCTTCCCGCTGGATCCGCAAATTCATCCGCAAACAGCTCGCGCAGAACTTCGGTCATGCTGCGCAGATCATAGCGGAGCAGCTGCGGTGTGTTTGCCATGGCGAGGGCGTAGAGGTCGTCTCTGGTAATCCCCCAGTAAGTGAGATGTTCATTGTGGATCAGGACCGTTGCTGTGCCGGAAGAATCAGATTCCACCAGGCATAAGAAGACGATGGCGAGATCCAAAAAGCGATAGTAGGGAACACGCTTTAACAGTTCGCGGTTGCGCTCATAGTTGATCAGCTTCATTGTGACGCGGGATTTTACCTTGTCATAGTCGGTGAAAAAAGAGATGTCAACAGGGGTTTGGGACGGTTCTCCCGATAGGCGGTCAGAATGTCGTCTGTGATGTCGGAAAACGATCTGCCGCGCTCATACTGTCCATAGTAGTAATCCAGATAAATGGTGGGCGCCAGGTTCTGACCGGGCGCGAGAATGGTGAGTCCGTCAAGATGGGTATCGTTGTTTTTGAGAATGTCTGAAACAGTGATGCGGACATCGGAGCCGAGGCGGTCCGAGAGAGTAGAGATGATCTGCTGCTTGAAATCGTGGTAATTCATAAAATCCTCCGAATGAATGGAGGGGAAGTAAAATCGTACAGATGGGGAAGAAAAATCCACATGAATGCGTAGCTGCATTTATGTGGATTTAATTTATCATATAGAAAGTCAAAAGCAATTGGACAATATTACTAAAATGTCGGATGCTATTCGGACTTTAATGTTTTCCAGAGATAGCTGTAAAGCTCTGTGGTATCGCTGCCGAGCTGTTTGTAGACCGTGCAGTTCGCAAAGACATCGTCAGGAGGAAAGATCGTGGTATCATTGCGGGTGTCCTCGTCAAGCGCATCGACGACGGCCTGATTTGGCGTGGCGTAGCAGACGTAGTCAAAATTGAGCATGGCGACGTCCTCGCGGCACAGAAAATCCAGAAACTTTTTGGCGTTTTCCTTGTGTGTGCTGTCAGCCGGAATGAACCAGGAATCGATCCAGAGGTTGGATCCCTCCTTCGGAACCGTGTAGGAGAGATCGGCGTTGGACTCCATGGCGGTGGCTGCCTCGCCGGAGTAGACGAGCGCTAACGCCGCATTCCCGCGATCATCTCATCTGCGGTCTCATCCACATAATAAGCGTAGACGAGGGTTTCTGATCCACCAGAAGCGAGAGCGCGTCACGCAGATCGGTCTCGTCCTCCGTGTTGATGTCGCGGCCCAGAAGACGGAGCGCCGGGACAAAGGAATCCCGGACGGAGTTCTGCATGATAATGGTATCGCGGTAGAGGTCGTCCCACAGGATGTTCCAGCTCTCGGTCTCCTCCTCGCTCACCATGGTCGTGTTGTACAGGATTCCCAGCGTGCCGTAAAAGTACGGCATGGAATACTGGTTCTGCGGGTCGAAGACCTCGGCGGCAGCAAGAATAGCGGGATCAAGATTCTTATAGTAGGAGAAGGAGGAAAAATCAATCGGCGCCACTTTTCCCTCGTGGATCAGCCGCTCCACCATATAATCCGAGGTGCGCACGACATCGTAACTGATGGAACCGGCAGAAAACTTCGTGTACATCTCCTCGGGACTCTCGTATTCCTCGAGCTTGATCTTGATGCCGGTTTCCTGCTCAAACATTTTGATGGCGGAGGCATCCAGATATTTGCCGTAGTTTAACACGACGAGGGAATTGTCGCCGGAGCTGCCGGCGGTATCGGTATCCGCGCTGCCGCACGCCGAGAGAAGCAGGGCGGCAAACGCGGCGGTAATCAGTGCATAATGGAATTGTTTCATAAGTAAGTGGCACCTCCTTTAATGGATACCGGCATGATTCCCGGCGATTCTGTCCGAACGGCAGTTCATGACAAGAAGCAGAAGAAATGCAAACAAAACAAAATGGTTGACAGGGCGTACAATTCCGGGCGCACTCCTTGCGCAGCTCCGTGTAGAGCATCGTCGACAGGGTGTTGACGCCGGCACCTTTGGTAAAAAAGGTGATGGAAAAATCGTCGAGCGACATGGTAACCGTCATCAGGAATCCGGAAAATACACCGGATTTGATCTCCGGCCAGGTCACCTTGTAGAACGCGTACATCGGAGTGGCACCGAGCATGATGGTGCGGTTCTTTTTTTCATGGCACTGATGCCGATCGCGGCAAGCGTTCCGATGACGGTCGAGACGATGGCTGCGGTGAGTGTGACCTGTAGAGTTGTCACAAACGCATTCATGATGGTCTCGTCCGTAAAACAGGAAGCGTACCATTTGAGTGTAAAACCGCCCCATACGACACGTGATTTTGAATTGTTAAAAGAGAGCACGATGAGTACGAGGAACGGCAGATACAAAAATAAAAAGATGACGGCAAGATAGATGCGCTGTCCCCATTTCTTTACCATACCGCGGTACCTCCTTCGTCTTTATCCAGCACATTCATAAGTGTCATACTTGCAATGACAAACAGCATCAGCACAACGGACAGTCCGGAACCCAGATGCCAGTTGGTGCCCTGCATAAATTCTTGCTCAATGACGTTTCCGATTAAGAGCACCTTGCCCCACCGAGCAGGTCGGAGATGACGAACGAGGTCAGTGCCGGCACAAAGACCATGACGATTCCGCTTAACACGCCGGAGAGGGTGAGCGGAAAAATGATTTTTACGAGAACGGTCAGATTGGTCGCGCCGAGATCCCTGGCGGCTTCGATGACGTCCTTGTTGATCCGCACCATGGAGTTGTAGATCGGCAGGATCATAAAAGGAAGAAAATCGTACACCATGCCGAACACAACGGCGGTCGGGGTGTTGAGCATCTTCACATGGCCGGTGCCGACGGCTTCTAAAATGGCATTGACAATACCGTTGTTGGAGAGCAGAAGTCTCCACGCGAGAATGCGCAGCATAAAATTCATCCACATCGGGAGGATGAACAAAAAGACGACAAAGCTCTGGTGACGGAAGCGGAATGTGCTTAAAATCATGCAGAGCGGATAGGACAAAACAAGGCAGAACAGCGTGCACAGAAAGCCGAGCTTTAAAGAGAGAAGAATCGACTTGACATGCACCGGATCGGCGATGGCGGCGATATTGGAAAAGGTAAAGCTGCCGTCCGCCGCAGTGATGGCATAATAGAGAATAAATACAAGCGGCAGAAGAATAAATCCGATCATCCAGATCAGATAAGGTCCTGCCAGAAGCTGTTTTTTGAAGTTAGACATCGATTTCTGCTGCCTCCTCGTCCTCGGATTCCGGTTTGTTCATAATCTGGATGTTGAATGGAATCACGCGGATCCCGACATGGGTTCCGACGGTGTAAAACTGCGTGGTGTCCACCAGCCACTCAAAGCCGCCCACCATGATCTCGATCTCGTAGTGGACGCCCTTGAAGATGACGGAAGTGATATCGCCGTCCATAAAGCCTTCCCCGGGTGCGACGATCTCCACATTCTCCGGACGGATGACGACGTCGACCGGCGTGTTGGTGCCGAATCCTTCATCCACACAGGGAATCCTGGTGCCGAGAATCTCAACGACCCGGTCTTTCATCATGATACCGTCGATGATATTGCTGTCCCCGATAAAATCGGCTACGAACGCGTTGACCGGCTCATTGTAGATCATTTCCGGTGTGCCGATCTGCTGGATGTAGCCCTGGTTCATGACGACGATGGTGTCGGACATGGTGAGGGCTTCCTCCTGGTCGTGCGTAACAAAGACAAAGGTGATGCCCAGCTCATTCTTTAAGCGGATCAGCTCATACTGCATGTCCTGGCGCAGCTTTAAGTCCAGTGCGCCGAGCGGCTCGTCGAGGAGAAGAACCCTCGGCTCATTGACGATGGCGCGGGCGATGGCAATTCTCTGCTGCTGGCCGCCGCTCAAAGAATCGATGGAGCGGTGCTCGAATCCGTCCAGGTTTACGAGCTTTAAGGCGTATTTGATTTTGTCGTCGATGTATGCCTTGCTTTTTTTTCTGATCTTAAGTCCGAAAGCGATATTTTCCGCGATGGTCATATGCGGAAAAAGGGCGTATTTCTGGAATACAGTATTGAGATCGCGCTCATTGGGCGGGAGGGCGGTAATATCCTTTCCGTCAAACAGAACCTGGCCTTTGTCAGGGGTCTCAAATCCGCCGATGATGCGCAGGGTCGTGGTCTTGCCGCAGCCGGACGGACCGAGCAGTGTGATGAATTCATTCTCACGGATGTAGAGGTTCAAATCGTCCAGAATGACATTGTCACCGTAGGATTTGGCAATGTGCATAAGATTGATCAGTTTTTTTCTCATTCGGGGAGTCCTTTCTTAATATATGCAGAATGCTCCCGCATGTCTGCGAGAGATCGATGATATGCTGATTTTGCAGTATTTTCATAGCATAAGAAAGATTTTATTTTAATAATTGAAAAAAAGTAGTTGCAATTTTTTGAAATTCCGTTATAATAACTCAATGTGATGTTAAACATGACCTGCCGATATGGCTAAGTTGGTAGAGCAACGCATTCGTAATGCGTAGGTCGTCGGTTCGAGTCCGACTATCGGCTTTAAATAAAACTCTCAGTAATTGTGCTGGGAGATTTTATTTATATGCTAGTTATAACACATGCTTATCAATGTTTATTAGAGCGGGTTATGACTGAGTGCAAAAGGAGGAAAATATTATGAAGAAAAAAGTGATTAGCTTACTGCTCACTGCGGCAATGGCAACCACCATGTTCGCAGGCTGTGGTTCTTCCAGCGAGGAGAATACAACTGCAGACAACAATCAGACAGCAGCACCGGCAGCGACAGAGGCTGCAGCAGAGGAGAGCACAGAGGCAGCTGCTCCTGCAGTATCCGCTGATGGAAAGATCGCAATGATCACAGACTCTGGAGACATCACAGATGAGTCCTTCAACCAGATCACATGGGAGACATGTGTAGCTTATGGTGATAAGAACGGTATTGAGTATCAGTACTATAAGCCAGCTGAGGACACAGACGAGGAGAGAATCAACGCAATCGACCTTGCAGTTGCAGACGGTGCAACCGTAATCGTTATGCCGGGTTATCTGTTCGGACCGGCAATCGCTGAAGAGCAGGATCTGTATCCTGATGTTACATTTATCGCAGTTGATGTGACAGAGGCTGACATCGTAGATCTTTCCGGCAACGCAGTCGGAATCAGCGACAACGTATATATCTGCTCCTTCGAGGAAGAGCAGGCTGGCTACTTAGCTGGTTATGCAGCAGTTAAAGATGGTTATACGAGCCTTGGTTTCTTAGGCGGTATTGCAGTTCCAGCAGTTATCCGTTACGGTTTCGGTTATATCCAGGGTATCAACGCAGCAGCTGAAGAGATGGGCGTTGATGTAGATGTTAAGTACTACTACGGCGGACAGTTCTACGGCGATGATGCAATCACAGCACGTATGGAAGGCTGGTATCAGGATGGCACACAGGTTGTATTCGCTTGCGGCGGCGGTATCTATACATCTGCTGTTGAGGCTGCAGAGCAGTACGATGGCAAGGTTATCGGTGTAGACGTTGACCAGCGTCCGAAGATCGGTGATCTGTGCATCACCTCTGCTATTAAGGGCTTAGGCTCTGCAGTGAACTCTGCACTGGATGCATACTTTGGCGGCAACTGGTCTTCTATCGGTGGCAAGTCTGAACAGCTTGGTCTGACACAGGGTGATTACCTTGGACTTCCGACGGATACAGATTCCTGGGGCTTTACAACATTTACGGTAGATGAGTATAATACAGTATTAGACGGACTCAAGGACGGCAGCATCACTGTTTCTAACGATACAGAGAATCAGCCGGAAGTAGGTTCTCACGTAACCGTTGACTATGTAGAGTAAGCGGACTCTTTAAAGGGGAAGAGAAATAGTTTCTCTTCCTCTTTTTTTTATATCCAGAAGATGTTATACTATAAGATATGCAGGAATGACTCATGCGGCGCATGAAAAAGAACGAAGAGGATACATGTATATGGAAAATGAGTACATTATTGAGATGTTGAACATCACAAAAGAATTTCCTGGAATCAAGGCTAATGATAATATTACCTTGCAGTTGAGAAAGGGAGAGATTCATGCACTGCTTGGAGAGAACGGTGCAGGAAAGTCTACCCTCATGAGTATTCTGTTTGGTCTGTACCAGCCGACGTCCGGTACGATCAAAAAGAACGGGCAGGTTGTACAGATCAACACGCCGAACGACGCCAACGATCTCAACATCGGTATGGTGCACCAGCACTTCAAACTGGTGGAGTGTTTTTCCGTGCTGGATAATATTATCCTTGGTGTTGAGCCATCGAAAGGATTGTTCCTTGAAAAGATGGTGACAGAAAAAGGTACTGGAGCTGAGTGAGAGGTACGGGCTTAAGGTGGAGCCGGATGCGCTGATTTCGGATATCACCGTAGGTATGCAGCAGCGTGTTGAGATTCTTAAGATGCTCTACCGTGATAACGAGGTGCTGATCTTTGATGAGCCGACTGCAGTTCTGACTCCGCAGGAGATTGAAGAACTGATGAAGATTATGAAGAACCTTGCAAAAGAAGGCAAATCCATTCTGTTCATTACACATAAGCTGAATGAAATTATGGAGGTGGCGGACCGCTGTACGATCTTAAGAAAAGGAAAGTACATCGGAACGGTCGACATCGCGGATACGACGAAGGAAGAACTTTCCAAGATGATGGTAGGTAGAAATGTAAGCTTTACCGTTGACAAGGACGAGAAAAAGCCGGGGATACGGTGCTTGAGGTATCGCATCTGACGGTGGCAAGCAGATCGCATGAGAACAATGCCGTGCGGGATGTCTCGTTTCAGGTGCGCCGTGGTGAGATCGTATGTATTGCGGGTATCGACGGCAACGGACAGACAGAGTTGGTGCAGGGGCTGACCGGACTGGAGAAGGTCGGAGGGGCAGCGTGAAATTCCTGGGACAGGATATCACAAACGCCACGATCCGGGATCGTTCCAAGCACGGTATGAGCCATATTCCGGAAGACCGGCATAAGCACGGACTGGTACTGGACTACACGCTGGAACAGAATCTCGTGCTGCAGCGCTACTGGCAGCCGCAGTTTGAGCGCGCAGGCTTTATCAAGTCGGGCGAGGTGCGCAGATATGCGCAGAAGCTGATCGAGCAGTATGATGTGCGAAGCGGTCAGGGGCCGGTGACCATCGTGCGCAGCATGTCCGGTGGTAACCAGCAGAAGGCGATCATTGCAAGAGAGATTGACAAGGATCCGGAGCTTCTTGTGGCAGTGCAGCCGACCAGAGGCCTTGATGTAGGCGCGATCGAGTATATCCATAAGCAGCTTGTGGCACAGCGCGACAAAGGAAAAGCCGTGTTGTTAGTTTCGCTGGAACTGGATGAGGTTATGGATGTTTCTGACCGTATCCTGGTAATGTATGAGGGTGAGCTGGTAGGACAGCTTGATCCGAAGAAGGTAACCGTGGAGGAACTTGGACTTTACATGGCAGGTGCAAAGCGGGATGAGGTTGCAAAGAAAGCATAAAGGCGAGGCCTTACAGATTAACAGAAAGGAAATATGACAATGAGTGAAAAGACAAAGGATGTCCTATTGTCCATCTTTGCATCGCTTCTTTGCATTGTGATCGGACTTCTCGTGGACTTATCATACTTTATTGTATCAATGCAGAGAATGCATTGGATGGTTTTTCAAGAATTATCAAGGGTGGCTTTTACCTCAAACCAAAGGGAATCGGAAGTGAGATCTCCCAGGCTGCGCCGCTGATCATGACTGGTCTTTCTGTTGCGTTTGCATTTAAGACAGGTCTGTTCAATATCGGAGCGGCAGGACAGTATACCTTGGGCGTGTTCGGTGCATTGTATTTTGCACTGATTCTGCAGATGCCGTGGTATGTATGTCTTCTGGCAGCTATGGTCTGCGGAGCCATCTGGGGAGCAGTTCCTGGTATCTTCAAAGCATACTTCAACGTAAATGAAGTTATTACTTCCATCATGTTTAACTGGATCGGTCTGTACCTGGTCAATGAACTGATGTACAGCACGGTATCCGGAATGTACGACCAGAAGACGACGCGTACTTACAAGCTGAGTTCCGCAGCACAGCAGTCATTGATTCCAGATTGCGGCATGAGCGCTGTTTTTAAGACAAGCTCGACCACGATTGCCATTTTATCGCGATGGCGATCGCAATTATCATGTATGTGGTACTCAACAAGACCACATTCGGTTATGAGTTAAAAGCCTGTGGCTTTAACAAAGACGCCGCAAAATATGCGGGCATCAATGAAAACGCAACATTGTGCTTTCCATGACAATATCCGGTGCACTTGCAGGTATCGGCGCGGGACTTTACTATCTGTCCGGTGCATCCGAGTGGAATCCGCAGGTGTCCACAGCACTTCCGGCGATCGGTTTTAACGGTATCCCGGTAGCACTTTCTTGCACTGAGTAATCCAATCGGCGTGGTATTTGCAGCAATCTTTGTAGCACATATCTCTGTGGGAGGCGCGTATCTTCCAACCAAGTATTATCAGCCGGAGATTGCGGATCTGATCGTGGCAGTCATCATTTACCTGTGTGCGTTTGTTATGCTCTTTAAGAGCGTGGTCGTATCGAAGCTAGGCAGGAAAAAAGCGAAGAAGGAGGATGTGAAATAATGTTCTTACTGATTAAGTTTACATTACTCTATGCGGTAGTATTGATGCTGGTGGCGCTTGGCGGTATGTTCTCGGAGCGAAGCGGTGTAATCAACATTGCACTTGAAGGTATCATGGCAATCGGAGGTCTGGCGGGCGTTTTCGTCCTGGCACTCTGCGGGGATTCCCTTCCGTCCGGCGTGCTGGTGGCGGTGTCCATCCTGGCAAGTGCGGTAGCGGGAATTCTCCATTCCCTTCTGCTCGGATTTTCCGCCATCACGTTAAAGGCGGATCAGACGATCGGCGGAACGGCGTTAAATATGCTTGCCACAGCGGTGGCGATCGTAGCGGTAAAAGCGTTCAACAACTCCTCGGCAGCGGGAAACGGTGCGGCCTCCGCAAAGCTTTCCTACAGCAACAAGGCATTTATCTATAAAATCGGACCGCTCACGATCAACATTTTCCTGATTATCGGAATTATCATTCTGATTGTAAGCTATGTATTTTGTTCAAGACCAAATGGGCTTACGTCTGCGCGCGTGCGGTGAGCATCCACAGGCAGCCGACTCTGTTGGTATCAACGTATACCAGTGGAGATACACCGGTGTTATCATCTCCGGTGCACTCGGCGGAATCGGAGGCTTCGCCTACATCGTTCCGTCCGTTACCACCTGGAATTTCGAAGTCGGCGTAGCGGGAGCCGGTTTCCTCGCCCTGGCAGTTATGATTTTCGGACAGTGGAAACCGTTCAACATTGCCGGAGCAGCCGTATTCTTTGCGGTATTCCGTTCCCTGGCGAACATTGCGGATTCCACCGTGCTTGCAAACCTCGGATTGTCCAAGAACATTTACAGCATGATGCCGTTTATCGCATCCATGATTATTCTCGCCTTCACATCCAAGAATTCCCAGGCTCCGAAAGCCGAAGGTATTCCGTACGATAAGGGTGCCAGATAGGAAGACGGCGTAAGAGACCGGAATTTCCGGAAGCGTCCGGGAGCATATGATAACAAACAGAAAGGATTCTAAGATCATGATTTCAAGCAAATATTTTGACCACACTATCTTAAAGGCAGAGGCGACGGAGGCACAGGTGGCAAAGATCTGTGACGAGGCGCTTGCCAATGATTTCGCATCCGTGTGTGTGAACCAGTATTACACCCGTTTTGTGGCAGAGAAGTTAAAAGGCTCTGACGTGAAGGTGTGCACAGTGGTAGGTTTCCCTCTGGGAATGTCCGACACCGGTGTGAAGGCATTCGAGACGAAGGCTGCCATCGAGGACGGCGCGCAGGAGATCGATATGGTAATCAATGTCGGCGCATTGAAAGACAAGAAGTATGACTATGTAAAATGATATTCATACCTTAAAGGAAGTCTGCGGCAGCGATATTGTCTTAAAGGTCATCATCGAGACCTGTCTTCTGACAGACGAGGAAAAGGTGAAGGCATGTGAGTTGGCAAAAGAAGCAGGAGCTGATTTCGTAAAGACTTCCACCGGATTTTCCACCGGAGGGGCAAAGGCGGAAGATGTCGCACTGATGAGAAAAACCGTGGGTGATGATATGGGTGTGAAGGCATCCGGCGGAATTCACACGGCAGAGGAAGCCCAGGCGATGATCGATGCCGGAGCAAGCCGCCTTGGAACGAGCGCAACACTTGCCATCATTGGGAAATAGTAATCAGGAGCGGTAGGATGAATACAATTTTGATTGAATTGCAGGAGGCACCGGAAGCGGCAAGACAACACTTGCCGACAAACTGATCGACAGCTTTGGCGATGATGAGGTGAGTATTCTGCGTCATGATAACTACTATAAACGCCATGACGACATGTGTTATGAGGAACGGTCGAAGTTAAACTATGATCATCCGGATGCGTTTGATACAGCACTGTTGTGTGAACATATCTGTAAGCTGAAAGCGGGAGAGCAGATCTATATGCCAGTCTATGACTACTCGATACATAATCGTTCCGAGGAGACCATTCTGGTAAAACCTGCACCGGTGATTGTGCTGGAGGGCATTCTCATTTTTGCTGAGCCGAGTCTCTGTGATCTTATGGATATCAAGGTATTTGTGGACACAGATGCGGATGTGCGGATTCTGCGGCGGATCATCCGTGATGTAAAGGAACGCGGGCGTTCGTTAGACAGCGTGATTAACCAGTATCTGACAACGGTAAAGCCGATGCATGAACAGTTTGTAGAACCGAGCAAGCGCCGGGCGGATATTATCATCCCGGAAGGGGGAGAAAATATCGTGGCGCTTGACATGCTGATTGAACGCGTACGCAAACATTTAAAGAATAAATAAGATTAGCGCAATAAAGTGGCAGGCACTGTGTCTGCCATTTTTGTATGCAGGATTGCTCGGATGCAGATGATCGCCGCTGTCATAACCTTTTGCGAAAGAGCGCGGATCATCGGCTGCACGAAGTGCCTGATCGAAATCGATACAGCCGTCGCTCTCGTGGTTGGAGCGGATCCAGTCATTGACGGCACCGCGCAGCTCCTCGCGGAACGGTGCGTAGGTGCGCCAGCCGTAAATCGGCAGAAGGGTTCCGAGATAGACGCTGTCGTGAAGCTTCTGGCCTCCCTCGATATACCATTTCAGACCGTCGATCAGTTCGGCGGCAGTCGGCAGATCACCATGGACGGAACGGATTGACGTCGGTTCCGACCGGATGGATGATATCGTTGATGCCCTGCTGGATGATGACGGTATCCGCACCGGCGGTTGGAATTTCGTGGGCAAAACGGTTGGTTCCCTTAAGACCGTAGGAGTCGTAGGTGATACAGTCGTACTGGCGCAGAATACGCGTACCGCTTGCCGCACGGCGGATCACCGAGGTATGGTTGTGCCCTTCTTCGATGAGGCGCAGCGTCAGATAGTCCGGCCATGCCTGTGCGGTGATGGAATCTCCGTAGCAGATAATGGCATGACAATCTTCCTTTGTCAGAATATCGATGTTGCTAAGAAAATAGAACCAGTTTGTCGCCTTGGAGGTGGCAAGGGGCAGCGCTTCGCTGTGCGTCTGGTCGCCGTAGGAAAAATAGCCGCGGGACAATGGACCTGTGATCAGCACGGCGGACTGCATGGCAGTGTAGCCGTCAAAATACAGGCTGACGCAGAGCGTCTGACCGGCAGATACCGGAAAGGAGAGGGCGTCGCTTGTGGCGGACGCGCCCGCTGCAAGCGTGACGGAGTGGCTGCCGTCAAAGGTAATATCCCGGATGGTGCCTGCCGTAAGCGGGCAGGAAAGCGGAACTTTCCCGGTGATATCGGAATCACACACCGCCACCGTTGCCCGGTGGATGGTGACAGGTTCCTTTCCGCAGTAGTTGTCGAGCGTGAAGCGGAGTGCGCTTCCGGAAAATGGTGCATAGACCGGATAGCGCAGCGTCAGATCTTTGCGTAGCCCTCCGGATGGTGTTCTGCGATGGACATGGCATTGCCCCACATGGAGACCCATTTTGTATCATTCATAAGTTTGTTCTCTTTTCTGATTATTTATTGGCAAGGAATATAAGAGTATATTCCTGCGTTATTATAGCGGAAGTGAAGGTATTTTTCCAGTGGACTTGTTCTTTTTTTCGATCCTTGCTATAATGAGCGCATGCGGGTGAAGGCTTGCAGACAGAATAGAAGGATAATAAAGGAGTTCATTTGTATGGGAGAGATTGCAAATCGTGATAATAAGAAGATGCTGATTTTATTTGCAGAGGTGGTTGCGGCGCTTGCGACGATTCTGATCGCCGTTTTAGCGATGAAGATTCCGGTGGTGCCGGTGTGCGTGATCGTTTTGATCGAGGTGGCGATTGCTGCCTGCCTGCAGGAGGTACCGGTGTGGGTGCATGCGGTAGTCGCTGCAGTACAGCTGGTCGGGGGCAATCTGCGGCAGAGTGGTATTCTGCCTGTTGTGTATTTTGATCTATGTGTTTGCGATACTGACACTGCGGGAAGCAAGAGCGTAATGATAAGACCTTTATGAAGCGGATGCTTGGTAAAGGTCTTCTTCTGTCAAAGGAGAAAAAGATGTTAGAAAAACTTTTTTTGGAAATGATCTCATATTACAGCGGAGACCCGAAACGGATCCAGCATTTTACAAAGGTACACAGCTATGCAAAGCTGATCGGAGAGCGCGAGCAGCTTTCGCCGGAGGAACTCTATATTCTGGAAGCGGCTGCATACACGCACGATATCGGCATCAGCCGGCGGAGGAGAAGTACGGAGCAGTGCGGGAAAGCTGCAGGAGCAGGAAGGTCCTGCGGTGGCACGCGGGATGCTGATGCGGCTGGGCTTTGCGGAGAATGTGATTGAGCGCGTCTGCTATCTGATCGGACATCACCACACTTACACCGGCATAGAGGGCAGAGACTATCAGATTCTGGTGGAGGCGGATTTTCTGGTGAATTTGTACGAGGACGGCAGACCGGACGGAGACGGCGGGTTTATGCCGGATAAAGCGGCTGTAGAGACAGCATATCAGAGGATTTTGCGACGGAGACCGGAAAATGGATCTGTCGGAGCATGTTTGCACTTGGAGGTGTGTCATGATGCAGGAAAGGAAGCAGAAGGGAAAAATTCTGGTATTCAGTTCCAGGGAAATCTGCTATCTGTCCAGCAACTTTTTCGCAAATCAGATCGGCGCGGCGTTTGAGGAACTGGGATATGAGGTGACGGTGTGCGAACTCTCAAAGGAGGATGATCTGGATGCGAAGCTTGCGCGCTATATCGGACAGCCGTACCGCCTGATTCTGGATTTTAATTCCCTTCTGCCGCGGATGGTGTTAGACGACGGTACTCCCTATGGACCGCCTTGCGGGACCGTTTTGACTATATTTTAGATCACCCGCTGTTTCACTATCAGGGACTTTCAAGCGGTGTGAAAAATCTGCATGCGATTGTCCTCGACGAGGCACAGCAGAAGTACGTAGAAAAATATTATGAAAAGGTGGCGAGCGTCCACGCTGCCGCTCGGGGCGACAAGAGCAGTCTACGAGGGCACAAAAGAGCCGGAGTGCCGGATTTTATTTCCGGGAACGTATGACAGACCGGACGCGGTTTATCAGATTGTAGAGAATGCCCCGAGCCGCTTGGGAGCATGATGAAAGATCTGATTGAGCGGAGGCTTGCCGATCCCACACTGCCGATGGAGGAAGCATTTTCACAGCATCTTAAGGAGGAGGAACTGGAACTTCCTGCCGGACAGTTTGCGCTGTTTATGAACAGCATGTATGCGGTGGACGCTTATGTGCGGGATTATTTCCGCAAGGCGGTGTTAAGAGCTGCTCGCGGAGAAACTGCCGGTTACCGTATTCTGGGAAGGCTGGGAAAATATTCCTGCGGGGACGAGCAACAGCCTGCGGCGCGAGCCGGCGGTGCCGTTTGCGCTCTCCTTTGAGCGGATTGCCAAAGCCCATGTGCTTTTAAATGTCTCACCGATTTTTAACCGGGGAATGCACGACGGGTTCCTGCCGGAATGGCGAATCATGCGGTGGTGTTAACCGATGAAAATCCGTATTTAAGAAGAACGTTTACAGACGGGAAGGAGCTGCTTTTTATTCGCTGGAAAAACCGGACACGCTGTGTGAGCAGGCGGAGAGAGCACTTACAGACGTAAGACTTCGTGAGAAGATTGCGGCTTCTGCCTATGAGACCTTTGAGCGGGAATATACATGGAAGCACCGTGCGGAGCAGATCCTTGCATTTGCAGAGGAGGTGGAAGCATGAGAGTGCAGAAGAATTATCAGAAAATGCTGGAGGCGACGATCGCTGGATTAAAGGAGCAGAACCGTGTGCCAACGCTGCTGCTGCACAGCTGCTGCGCGCCGTGCAGCTCGTACTGCCTCGAGTATCTGTCGCAGTATTTTCATATCACCGTGGATTATTACAACCCCAATATTTATCCGGAAGAAGAGTATCATATGCGGGTGCAGGAGCAGCAGCGGCTGATTCGGGAACTTCCGGCAAAATATCCGATCGCATTCCGGGAGGGCGCCTATGATAAGGAGCGTTTTTATGAGATGGCGCGCGGAATGGAGGAGGAAAAGGAGGGCGGCGAACGCTGTTTCCGGTGCTATGAGCTGCGCTTGAGAGAGGCGGCGGAGACAGCAAAAAGCCTTGGCATGGATTATTTCACCACGACGTTGTCCATCAGTCCGCTCAAGAATGCGGAAAAATTAAATGAGATCGGGGATGCGCTGGCGGAGGAATACGGCGTGGCATACTTGAATTCTGACTTCAAAAAGAAAAACGGCTACAAGCGCTCGGTAGAGCTTTCCGGACAGTACGGAATGTACCGGCAGTATTATTGCGGGTGTGTTTTTTCGAAGCGGGAGCGCGATGCTCAGATTGCTGCAAAAGCGGCGGCACAGGGAATTTGATGCGGTAAAGCATGAAAGGGCTTGCGGGAAGCGCGAACTTCATGTAGAATGATAGGAAATGCAGTGAAAGCGAGGTTTTTAAAATGGCTCAGTTATGGGGAGGACGTTTTACCAAACAGACCGACAAGCTGGTCTATAATTTTAATGCGTCTATTTCGTTTGACCAGAAATTCTATAAACAGGACATTGAGGGAAGTATTGCACATGTGCGGATGCTCGGGAAACAGGGAATCTTAACCGGGGAGGAGATGCAGGCGATTGTCGCATGCCTAAAGGAGATCCTTGCGGATGTGGAAGCCGGACGTCTTGTCATAACGGATGAATATGAGGATATTCACAGCTTTGTGGAGGCGAATCTGATCGACCGTCTGGGAGATACCGGAAAGAAGCTGCATACCGGACGCAGCCGCAACGACCAGGTGGCGCTCGATATGCGTCTCTACACCAGAGAGGAGCTGCTCCACGTGGATGCGCTCTTAAAGGAACTGCTCGGCACGATATTACATATCATGGAGCAGAATACGGAGACGATCATGCCGGGCTTCACACACCTGCAGAAGGCACAGCCGATCACGCTCGCACATCACATGGGTGCTTATTTTGAGATGTTTAAGAGACCGCCTGCGTCTGCATGACATCTACGAGCGGATGAATTACTGCCCGCTTGGTTCCGGAGCGCTCGCAGGCACCACGTATCCGCTTGACCGTGCATACACGGCGGAGCTGCTCGGCTTTACGGACCGACCCTAAACAGCATGGATGGCGTGTCCGACCGCGACTATCTGATCGAATTTTTGTCCGCCTGCGCCACGATCATGATGCATCTGTCGCGCTTCTCGGAGGAGGTCATTATCTGGAATTCCAATGAATACCAGTTCGTAGAGATTGACGACGCCTACAGCACAGGAAGCAGTATCATGCCGCAGAAGAAGAATCCGGATATCGCAGAACTAGTCAGAGGAACGACCGGACGCGTCTACGGCGCGCTGATGTCGCTTCTCACGACGATGAAGGGAATTCCGCTTGCGTACAATAAGGACATGCAGGAGGACAAGGAGCTTTCCTTTGACGCGATGGACACGGTCAAAGGCTGTATTGCGCTGTTTAACGGCATGCTCGCCACGATGAAGTTCAACAGGGAGCGCATGCGTGCTTCCGCGAACGGAGGCTTCACCAACGCGACGGATGCCGCTGACTATCTGAGTGAACCACGGGTGCCGTTCCGCGATGCACATGGAATTGTGGGACAGATCGTGCTTTACTGCATCGAAAAGGGAATTGCGATCGATGATATGAGCCTGGAGGAGTTGAAGGCAATCAGTCCGGTGTTTGAGGATGATGTCTATGAGGCGATCTCCATGGAAACCTGTGTGAACAAGCGTCTGACGGTCGGAGCGCCGGGAAAGAGGCGATGGAACAGGTGATCGCAGCGGAGAAGAAGTACCTGGAGGAAGAGTGGAAGCCGCTTGAAACTTCAATACAGTAACGTGATATTGTGGGAAATGTACAAGAACTGTCAAAAAGCCGGGAAGTTTACGAAAAAGCATTGCTTTTGACGGGAAATGGCATAATATATTCACTATGACGACACTTGTTCGCCGCTGACGGACACAAACAACGCAAAAGCAGATCCGTGTGATGAGCCGGAAGAGGCAATGAGAGGCGGAGTCGTATGCCACAGCGGGTGTCATAAGAAAAAGATGAGGAGATTAGAAGAGTCATGAGTGAAAAGTTGAGTTGGTATTCCTGGGTGGTACAGGTATGGTAGGTCAGAGAGATTTATTTCTCTGCTGGAGAACCATCCGTGGTTTGAAGTGACAACGATCGCAGCGAGTCCGAGAAGTGCCGGTAAGACTTATGAGGAGGCAGTCGGAGACCGCTGGAAGATGGACACACCGATGCCGGAAGCAGTGAAAAAGATTGTGGTTATGAATGTCAACGAGGTGGAGAAGGTTGCGGCAGAGGTCGATTTCGTATTTTCTGCAGTGGACATGACAAAGGAAGAGATTAAGAAGATCGAGGAGGAGTATGCGAAGACAGAAACTCCGGTCGTTTCCAATAACAGCGCGCACCGCTGGACACCGGATGTGCCGATGGTGGTTCCGGAGGTCAATCCGGAGCATATGGAGGTCATCAAATACCAGAAGGAGCGTCTTGGCACAAAGCGCGGTTTCGTGGCTGTAAAGCCGAACTGCTCCATTCAGTCTTACGCACCGGTGCTTACGGCGTGGAAGGAATTTGAGCCGTATGAGGTGGTAGCAACAACTTATCAGGCGATTTCCGGAGCCGGCAAGACCTTTAAGGACTGGCCGGAGATGGTTGGCAATATCATTCCGTATATCGGCGGTGAGGAGGAGAAATCCGAGAAGGAGCCGCTTCGTATCTGGGGACATGTGGACCCGGAGAAGAAGGCGATCGTTCCGGCCAAATCCCCGGTCATCACCTGTCAGTGCATCCGTGTGCCGGTGTTAAACGGTCACACTGCGGCGGTGTTCGTAAAGTTTAAGAAGAACCCGACAAAAGAGCAGCTGATCGAGGCACTTCGCAATTTCAGCGGTGTTCCGCAGGAGTTAAAGCTTCCGAGCGCACCGGAGCATTTTATCCAGTATCTCGAGGAAGATAACCGCCCGCAGATCGCTCTGGATGTCAACTATGAGAACGGTATGGGTATCTCGGTAGGACGTCTGAGAGAGGACACGGTCTATGACTGGAAGTTCGTGGGACTGTCCCACAATACCGTGCGCGGCGCCGCAGGCGGTGCAGTGCTATGCGCAGAGCTTTTGAAAGCACAGGGATACATCACAGCGAAATAAAGAATAAAAAAGAATCCTGCTTGCAGGATTCTTTTTTATTTCATAGGAAATAGCGTGATACGTTAATGTGTGAAAGTAGAACTTCCCTATGAAAATAAAACGCTCCGCGAGGATGCGCAGCTCGCGGTAAGGAAAATATCGCTTTGCGAACCGCTTGCGCGCGGAGAATTTCGCAAGCGAGATTCTTTATTGCCCGGAAAGTTAAAAATGATATAATTTCCGCAGAACATATGGACAGATAGAATGTGCCGGATATGGGATGCGGTGTGGCTTTCGTGCCCGGCAGGAAAGTGCAGAGGAGAAGAGATGGTCGTAAAATCGTCGGTGTTAAAGGAACTGGAAGAGTGCTACCGGAACCGGGCAATCAGCTGGTTGTGCTGTACGGGCGGACGGACTCGGAGAAGGAGAGGCTGCTTGGCGCATTTGTGCAGAACAAGAAGCATTTTATTACCGCGCGAGACAGGTGGCGGAGCGAGAGCAGCGCGCAGATGGGGCGTGAACTGACGGCGCGGTTTGAGGTGATGCTGCAGAAGTATACCTATGAGGAATATTTTAACCGGGTAAAGAGCGGTGATCCCACGAAGCTGGTAGTCGTGATCGATGAATTTCAGTATATTGCCAAAAAGGATCCTACTTTTATGGAGGCGGTGCTGAAACTGAAAGCGCACAGGCTTTATCCGGGACCTGTGATGATTCTGCTCTGCAGCTCGGCGGTGTCATGGGCAGAGCGGGAACTGGCGGAGTGTATCGGTGAGGCGGCATGCCGCAAAATAGACCGGAAAATCAAATTTACGAATCTGAATTTTCTGGAAGTGGTGCGGGCGCTGCCCGAGTATCCGGTGGCGGAATGTATCAAGACTTACGGCATCATCGGCGGTGTGCCGGATACATCAACCGCTGGAACGCAAAAGCGGATGTAAAGACCAATATCTGTAGACTGATTCTTTCGCCGGGCGGCTATCTGTACCATGCGGCGGAAGATCTGATCGGGGAGAGTCTGCGGGAACTGTCTGTCTATGAGACCATCCTGGCGCAGATCGCGGCCGGGCAGGACAAGCTGAATGATCTGTACCGGACGACCGGATTCTCGCGCGCCAAGATTAGCGTCTATATGAAGAATCTGGCGGCATTTGATATCATCCAGAAGGTGGTATCGTTTGAGACGGGCGGCTGGGAGAACACGAAGAAAGGTGTGTACCGGATCCGCGACAATTATGTGAATTTCTGGTTTCACTTTATCTATCCGCATCTGTCGGATCTGTATATGACCCGCCCGGAAGAATTCTACGACAGATATATCGCGCCCGGACTGGATGCGTACCTCTCCCGGTATTTTGTGGAGGTATGCATGGAATATCTGGGACTTCTCGGTATGGTGGGAAAGCTTCCGCTTAAGATTGCACGCATGGGAACCTGGGTCGGCAAAGAGGGGAATATCGACATCATTGCGCAGAATGAGATTCGACAGAATATGGTCGGATTCTGCAACTGGCAGGAACCCGCGCTTACGATGGAAATGTGCGAGGCGCTGTTCCTTAACATGAAGCGGGCAAAAATCGGCGCGGAATATTATTTCCTCTTTTCCGCACAGGGATTTGCACCGGAGGTTACTGCCATGGCGGAGCGGGATAAGCGGTTCGTGCTCGTGGATATGAATGAACTGTAAGTTGCCCGATGCCTGGAAAAATGCTATAATTTGCTTCATGCGAAAGTAATTGGAGGAACAGATTGTGGCAAAATCTTTGATCATCACGGAGAAACCGAGTGTTGCGCAGGAGTTTGCGCGGATTCTCGGCGTATCCGGAAGAAATGACGGTTATATAGAGAACGACGGGTATGTCATCACCTGGTGCGTGGGGCATCTGGTGGAGATGGTGTACCCGGAGGAGTATGATGAGCGGTATAAAAAATGGCGGCTGGAGGATCTGCCGTTTCTGCCGCGAGATTACAAATATAATGTAATCCCATCTGTGAGCAGGCAGTATGATGTGGTACATAAAATGCTGCACCGCGAGGATATTGACACGGTCTACTGGGCAGGAGATGCCGGAAAAGAAGGACAGACGATCGAGGAAAATATCCGGAAGTTCGGCGGCGTGCGCGAGGGCATGAAGGAGCTCCGCGTCTGGATCGATTCGCAGACCGAGGAGGAGATTCTGCGCGGCATCCGTGAGGCAAAAGACATGTCGGAGTATGACAATCTCGCAAAGTCGGGCGTGATGCGGACGATCGAGGATTATGCGATGGGAATCAATTTTCCAGAGCCATGTCGGTAAAGTACGGAAAGCTTCTGAATGATGCGGCGGGAACATCGAGCTATACGGCGATCGCGGTCGGCCGCGTCATGACCTGCGTTCTTGGCATGGTTGTGATCCGGGAGCGCGAGATCCGCAATTTACAGAGACGCCATTTTACCGTGTCGTGGGAACCTTCATCCTGCAGAGGAAGAATGCCGGATCACGGCGGGTGGAAGGCAATAAGGCTCTAAATATTTTGAGTCGCCGCTTTTATATAAGGAAAACGGTTTTAAAAGGAAGAGAGCGCGCAGACGCTGATTGCAGAGTTAAAGGGACAGGAAGCGCTCATTGATTCCGTGGAGACAGGGACGCAGAAAAAGCGTGCGCCGCTGCTTTTCAATCTTGCGGAGCTGCAGGCGGAGTGTTCCAAACGTTTTAAGATCAGTCCGGATGAGACGCTGCAGGTGGCGCAGGATCTGTATGAGAAGAAGCTTACCACCTATCCGAGAACGGATGCGCGCGTGCTCTCCTCGGCGGTGGCAAAAGAGATTACAAAAAATATCAGCAGACTGAAAAATTTTGCGCCGGTGGCTCCTTTTGTGGAGCGCATCATGAAGGAAGGGCGCTACCGGAACATTGCGAACACGCAGTATACGGATGATTCCAAGATTACCGACCACTATGCGATCATTCCGACCGGACAGCTCACAGAGCTGGAATCTTTAAACAGTCTTGAACGAAGCGTCTATGAGATGATTGTGCGCCGTTTCTTAAGCATTTTATCCGCCGGCGGAGTATCAGACGGTGAAGCTTGTCGTTGCGGCAGGCGGTGAGAAGCTTTACACTTCCGCGAAGCAGTTAAAGGTTCCGGGCTATTTGGAGATTGCAGGCATTCCGAAATCGGCGAAGGAGCGGAATGCAGCGAAGACGGACGGGAGGAGCAGACGCAGGGCGGTGATGCTGAGGCTGCACAGGAAGAAGAGGAGAACGCCGGGCTTTTGGCGTATGCCGACAAGCTTCAAAAGGGAGAGACGCTTTTTTCGGACGGCTATGCCATCCGTGAGGGGAAGACCTCTCCGCCGAAGCGCTACACGTCAGGATCGATGGTGCTTGCCATGGAGAATGCCGGACAGCTCATCGAGGAGGAAGAATTAAGAGAGCAGATCAAGGGTTCCGGAATCGGTACATCTGCCACGCGGGCAGAGATCATCAAAAAGTTGGTTCGGGTCGGCTATCTGAATCTGAACAAAAAGACGCAGGTTCTCACGCCGGAGCGGCTGGGGGAAATGATCTTTGAGGTGGTTTCGATGACGGTTCCGGCACTGCTCAATCCCAAGATGACAGCTTCCTGGGAAAAGGGACTGGACGGAATCACGCGGGGAACGGTCGTGATGGAGGATTACCGCTCAAAACTGGAGGATTTTATCCGCAGGAGACGGTCGCCATGATCGAGCAGGATCTGACCGGCCAGATTGCCACGCGGATCCACCCGCTCGTCGGAAAGGGCGGAAAGGGGCTTGCGGCGAAGCGTAGCCTCGGCATTCCCTGTCCGGTGTGCGGAGGAACGATCGAGACGACGCCGTTCGGTTACGGGTGCAGCAATTATCAGAAAGATGGCGGCGGATGCCGCTTCTCCATCGGTACAATCGCCGGAAGAGACTTAAACGATGAGGAAGTAAAGGAGCTTTTGACCGAAGGACATACCGGCGTGCTGTCCGGGTTTGTCTCGAAGTCGAAGAAAAGTTCTCGGCGAGCCTCATCCTGGAAAAGGATGATGAGGGAAAAGTTTCGGTTGGATTTGATTTTTCAAAGAACCAGCCGGAAATCCTGGAGGGTGTCGTATGTCCGGTGTGCGGTTCTGCCGTGGAGATCACGCCGTTTGGCTATAGCTGCGTCAAGCACCACGAGCATCCCGATGAATGTTATTTTTCCGTGGGAAAGATCGCGGGAAAGGCGCTGGGCGTCGATGATCTGACGGAGCTTCACGACCGGAAAGACCGGTCTGATCCGCGGCTTTACTGCCAGGAATAAAAGAAGTTCAACGCCTGCTTAAAGCTGGAGCAGACGGAGGACGGAAGAAAGAATATTGCATTTGATTTTTCACAGAACGATGCCGCCGTTGTTCCCGATGTCGTGTGTCCGATCTGCGGCGGGGCGATTGTGGAGACGTCGTTCGGGTTCGGCTGCGCGAATTACAGGCAGGATGACCCGGACAGCTGCCGGTTTGCGATCGGTACGATGGCGGGAAAGGACTTAAACGCAGCGCAGGTGAAGGATCTTTTAAACCAGGGGAGAACCAGGAACAATCCGTGGATTCAAGTCGAAGAGCGGGAAGAAGTTTGACGCCTGTCGCTCTGGAACACACGGAAGACGGAAAATTGAATTGAGATTTGATTTTGAACATGTCGAAGCCAAAAAGATCAAGGATGTGGTGCCCGATCTGCGGAGGTGATATCGTGGCGACGCCGTTCGGCTTTGGCTGTGCTAATTATGTGAAGGACGATCCGAACAGCTGCCGGTTCTCTGTCGGGAAGATGGCGGAGAAGGCACTGACGGAAGCGAATGTAAAGGAGCTTCTGACCAACGGAAGAACCGGAACGATCCGCGGCTTTAAGTCGAAGAGCGGGAAGAAATTTGATGCGCGCGTCGTCACTGGCAAAGGATGAGAAGGGAAAGGTCACGGGCTGAAGTTTGATTTTACGGATCTGGAAGCGCCGAAGGTAAAGGATGTAAAATGTCCGGTCTGCGGCGGAGATATCGTAAAGACGATGTTTGGATACGGCTGTGCCAACTATTCAAAGGAGAATCCGGACAGCTGCCGGTTCGCAATCGGCAAGATCGCGGGTGTCTCTTTAAAGGAAGCACAGGTAAAGGAACTTTTGCTCCGCGGGAAGACGGACGTGATCAAGGGATTTGTGGCGAAGACCGGCATGAAGTTCGACGCGCCGCTGAAGCTGACGCCGGAAGGGCAGATCGCATTTGATTTTCCGGAGAAGCCAAAGCCTGTCGAGACAACACTTGCCTGCCCGAAATGCGGAAAATGTTAAAGAAGAGCCAGTGGTATTACGAGTGTGAGTGCGGTTTTAAGGTCTCCCACACGGTGGCGAAGGTGGCGCTGACCGAGGAGGGCATGCGCGAACTGTTAGAGACAGGGAAAACCAAAGATAAAGTGACCGGGTTTGTGTCAAAAGCCGGCAACACGTTTGATACCTGCCTAAAGCTGGAGGATGACCGCATTGTGTTTGATTTTGACAATCCCGGCACAAAGCGTGAGGGTGTTTCCGGCGGCAAGGGCGGGGAGCGCATGTTCTACGAGGAATTAGAAGAAAATGTACAGCCGCAGCCGCTGGCGGCTGCGGACGGCGCACAGTACATCGAGGAGGACGTGCCTCCGTTTTATGATGCGATGGCGGAGGGTATGCGGCTTACGAGGAGGAAGAGGCAAAACAGCAGGCGGCTGCATCCAATTTCTGGATGAATTTCCTGGATGAGAAAAGAATGTGGAAAGGAAAAAAATCGGATGGCGTGCGGTGCATGCTTGCTATTGACAGCCGGATAAAATGTCATTAAAATTTGAGTAGTTATTGATAGAATCCGGCAGAAGACACAGGAGGAAACAGGGCATGGAGTACAATGAGCAGGCCTTTAAAGAGAAAGCCAATTTAAAGGCAATGAAAGTATGGCTGGCTTTGATTGCGATTATGACACTGTCATACGGAAGCGACCTTTCCAAGGGAATCTATACGGCGACGCAGTATGTTGTTTTTCTGGTTATGGCGTGGGTGCCGTTTGCAATCGGACTGCTGACGTTGAAGTTAAAGGGGAGAGCGACACCGTATTATAAGGATGTCCTGGCTCTCGGATATGGCTTTTCTATGCCTATGTGGTGTGTATCACGGACTCGGCGACCGCCTATGCATATATTCTGCCGTTGACGAGTATGTTGATTCTGTTCAAGGATCGCAGCTATATGATACGGTGCGCGGTCACAAACGAGATCGTCATTGTGCTCAGTGCACTGCTCCATGTATTCCTCGGCCTGAATCCGAACGTGAAAATGACAGACTATTACCTGCAGTTTTCAACGCTGCTTCTGTGCTATATCTGCTATGTTGTCTCTGTCGACCACTTAAATGAATCCGACGGAGCGCTGGTGGCATCGATCCGGGATAATCTGAGCCGGGTCGTGACGACGGTGGGACAGGTAAAGGGAGCGAGCAGTTCGATTGTGGACGGCGTTACGGTTGTGCGTGAGCTGGCGGATGAGAACCGGCAGGGAGCGGATTCCGTCGTAAGCAGTATGGAGGAACTCACCCGGAACAACGATGTTCTCCACAATAAGACGATGTCCTCCATGGACCGGAGTACCGACATCAGCACGCAGGTGCAGAATGTGGCGGGACTAATCGATGAGATGGTGACGCTGATCCAGGAGTCGGTCGAGCATGCGGATGTGAGTGCGGAAGAACTTGCGGATGTCATGAATACGACGGATACCATGGCGGCGCTCTCCGGCGAGGTCGAGCAGGTGCTCGAGAACTTTAAGCAGAAATTTGAAATGGTAAAGGAAGAGACGGGTACCATAGAGGGGATCACGTTCCAGACGAACCTTCTGGCACTGAACGCTTCGATTGAGGCGGCGAGAGCCGGGGAAGCCGGAAAGGGCTTTGCCGTGGTGGCAGGTCAGATACAGGATCTGAGCATGGGAACCAAGACTTCTTCCGGACGTATCAGGGACGCACTGGATCATCTGGAGGAGACTTCGAGAAGATGACGGAATCCATCACCAAGACGCTTGAGATGATCCGCATGACAAGAGAGAAGCTCACGCAGGTGCAGGAGAGTGTCACAAGCATTACCGATGATTCCAAAAAGCTGGGACAGAATATCGGGGTAATTGACGGCGCTATGAAGGAAGTGGAAGCTTCCAACAGCGACATGGTGGAGAACATGAAGCAGATCTGCGATACCATGGAGGTCATGACGGAGTGCATCAACCAGTCCGACGAAGCGTCCCGCACGATGCTCAGCAAATACGAGGAGTCTTCCGTCAATGTGGATAAGATTGAGAGTGTGGTAGGAAAGCTCATGGAAGAACTCGGTAGCGGCGGATTCATGGGAATTGGCGATGCGCAGCCGGGAATGCGCGTGGTGTTAGTCGCTAAGAACGGAGCACAGGCAGCCGGGACGGAGTTCCACGGGGAAGTGTTTGAGAGTCAGAGCGACGGAGTTCTGGTAAAGATCAAGCCGGAAGCCGGAAAACGATTGAGATAAAGAAAAAGACATTACATATGAACTGCAGATCTGTGTCAACAATGCACTGTATACATGGGAGTATGTCAGCGTATCCGCCGCTTCCAATGCGGGTGCCGACAGCTACCGGATTGCTGTGGCGACAAACCCGAAGGTCATCAACCGCAGAAAGTATCCGCGTATGCCGGTTGCCAATGCATGTACCGTGACGCTGAAAAATCCGGCAAAGCTTACAACGGCAGGATGATCAATATCAGCGCAGGCGGTTTCGCATTCAGCGCACATCAGGAGGATTTCGCGAATGCGATCGGGCAGGATATTTTGCTGGAAATCCCGGACTTCCCGCTGGAGGAGGCACGGACGCTGGACGGACATATCATCCGCAGTACGGATAATGATGGTGAGTTCATTGTCGGATGCCGTATGCCGGAGGACAGCGAAGAGATCAGGCTTATGTCAATAAAATTACAGGGAATAGAGAGGAATTTGTGTGATGGAAACAGCAAAAATCAGCCAGTTATATGACTTAGGGAGACGTTGCGGCGGAACTGTTTGCGGGACTGACCTATCCGTGGGAAGTCCTGCCGAAAATCAGCGGCTTTATAAAGAAGCTGGGACCGACGCTTGACCCGGAGGTCTATGAGCAGCGCGGCGAGAATATCTGGGTGGCGAAGAGTGCGACGGTTGCACCGACTGCTTTCTTAAATGGACCTTTAATTATTGATGAGGATGCGGAAATCAGACACTGCGCTTTCATCAGGGGGAATGCCATCGTAGGAAAAGGCTCCGTGGTGGGCAATTCAACAGAATTGAAAAACGTTGTGATTTTTAATTCCGTGCAGGTTCCGCATTACAATTACGTGGGAGATTCGATTCTCGGTTACAAATCCATATGGGTGCCGATCGACTTCAATGTCAAGTCGGATAAGACGCTGGTGGTGGTAAAGGATCATGATGAGAAAATTGAAACAGGGTTAAAGAAATTCGGAGCAATGCTCGGCGACTATGTGGAAGTCGGCTGCAATTCCGTGCTGAATCCGGGAACCGTCATCGGAAGCCATACCAATGTTTATCCGCTTTCGAGCGTGCGTGGCGTGGTTCCGGCAAATTCGATTTACAAGAACCGCAGCGAGGTAGTGGAAAAGCGGTAGGACAACAGAAGAGGGACAGAGACAATGAAGAGAAGATGGGTGCAGGGAATGCTTCTTGCAGGAATGCTGATTTTGACAGGATGCGGCGCAAAGAACAGTTCACCTGTGGAGAACGGTAAAGATTATACATGGAACGACATTACAGTGATGCTTCCGGAAGACTGGGCGGACCGCTGTACGATCAAAGAGGATGAGAATGGATTTACCATCTATCAGACGGCTTCCTATGAGAAGATGGAAGGACTTGGCTACCTGTGTTCCTTTGAAAAAAGCGACGCATGGATGAATTACGGTGCGGGAGAGAACCTGATCGCCTACACGGAGGACGGAACGCTGTATTACCTGATGCAGCCGACGGATGTTGCGTGCGATACGGAGGATCAGACAATCGTGGAAGAGTACGGATCCATGATGGAGGAGGTCACGGCCATCGCATCAAGTGTGAAGATCGATGCGGATGACGTTCATTACGATGCCGATCAGTATGTCGTTCCGGTTGGCGCAATACTGCCGGTGACGGAGGAGAATCTGTCGGATCTGTCAGAGCAGGAGCTCTATCTGGCGGTAAACGAGATTTATGCCAGACATGGAAAAACCTTTGATGACACCTACCTGCAGGCGCATTTTGATGCGTGCAGCTGGTATACGCCCGCCGGGGGAGCGACTGCAGGCGATGCGGGATTAAGTGAGATTGAGCAGGCGAATCTGAAACTGATCAAGGCAATGCAGACGGCATATGAAGCGGAACATATATATCCGAAATCCTATTCGGCGGCGAGACCGCAGAGATCGCTCTTTTGGACAATGGAGTTCTTAACGAAGTTAGCTACACGGTAACCGATAAGGGAGCAGGCGGTCTGCACTCTCACGATCGACGGGACAGCGTACGACCTTGCCGAGTACATTCAGATGCACGCGCCGGTTGCGGATGCGTTTTATGTGACAGACCTTGTGGAGAACATCGGAACACCGGAAGATGATGATGGTCTGGAGATTGCCGTACTTGATGAAGGGACAGACGGCATCGGAACGACTCATTTTTTCAAATATGATGGAGACCTTTACTATCTGGGCGAGGTCGGAGGATTCCCGTTTCGGGACCGGAATGCCGTATTTAGGTTTTAACGGTCAGGGCGGTGTGATGGATCTCATCCGTTACGACAAGCCGGCAGACTGCATCCTGCAGGGATATGCCTGGTACAACAGTTCGGAGAAGAAAATCGAGCATGCGGACGGCGGGCTTTATTCCTATTACGAGCCGTGCAAGCTGGAGCATAAGGGAGCGCTGACCGTGTATTTTTCGATGGATGAGACATCTGCAGAAAAAACGATTGCGGCAGGAGGACGTCTATTGTATCGGTCGGACGGAGACGGTTGGATGTATGTGCGCGCAAAGGACGGAACAGAAGGGTTTTTACCTGTGACGCAAATGTAAGAAAAGCAGCTGTTTTGACAAAAGTGCATAAAATTTGCAGTACCCACTTGTGAAAATCAAGAAAATGTGAGAGAATAAATGCAGTATGTTAAATGTGTAACAATGTTTAACAACTCAGTTCTATTTATGCGAAAGGAGTCTTAAAATGATTTACACTAAGGAAGTTGAAAACATGTGCCCAGTCGCAAAGGGCGCAAAACATGAACCAGCTCCGATTCCGGAAGAAGGCAAGTGGGTTCATTCCAAAAATTGAAGATATTTCAGGCTTTACACACGGTGTAGGCTGGTGTGCACCTCAGCAGGGTGCCTGCAAGCTTTCCCTGAATGTGAAGAATGGTGTGATCGAAGAGGCATTAGTTGAGACCATCGGATGCTCCGGTATGACACATTCTGCAGCTATGGCAGCAGAGGTATTACAGGGTAAGACCATCCTTGAGGCACTCAATACAGACCTTGTCTGCGATGCCATCAATACAGCAATGAGTGAATTATTCCTCCAGATCGTTTACGGTCGTACACAGAGTGCTTTCTCTGATGATGGACTTGCAATCGGTGCCGGTCTTGAGGATTTAGGAAAAGGACTTCGTTCCCAGGTTGGTACCATGTACGCAACCAAGGAGAAGGGCGTTCGTTATCTGGAGATGGCTGAGGGCTATGTAACAGGTATCGCTCTTGACGAGAACAACGAGGTTATCGGATACCAGTTCGTTTCTCTTGGAAAAATGACTGACTTCATCAAAGAAAGGCGATGATCCGAACACTGCTTGGGAGAAAGCAAAAGGGACAGTACGGCCGTGTAGCAGATGCTGTTAAAATCATCGACCCGAGAGAAGAGTAGGAAAGGAGACGGACGAAAATGGCATTATTTGAAGGATATGAAAGAAGAATTGACCAGATCAACGCTGTATTAAACAGCTATGGTATCAGCTCCATCGAAGAGGCAGAGAAGATCACCAAAGATGCTGGTTTGAATGTATATGCTCAGGTTAAGAGCATCCAGCCTATCTGCTTTGAGAATGCTTGCTGGGCTTACACCGTAGGCGCTGCGATTGCAATCAAGAAAGGATGCACAAGAGGCTGCTGATGCTGCTGCAGCAATCGGTGAGGGTCTTCAGGCATTCTGTATTCCCGGGTTCTGTTGCAGACACACGTAAAGTAGGTCTTGGACATGGTAACCTTGGTAAGATGTTATTAGAGGAAGAGACCGAGTGCTTCTGCTTCCTGGCAGGTCACGAGTCCTTCGCAGCTGCTGAAGGCGCAATCGGTATCGCTGAGAAAGCTAACAAGGTTCGTCAGAAACCGCTGCGCGTTATCTTAAACGGTCTGGGAAAAGACGCTGCTCAGATCATCGCAAGAATCAATGGTTTCACATTCGTTGAGACAGAGTATGACTACAAGGCAGCAAAATTAAACGTTGTATACGAGAAGGCATACTCAATGGACTTCGCGCTACTGTAAAGTGCTACGGTGCAGATGATGTTCAGGAAGGTGTTGCAATCATGCATCACGAGAACGTAGGTGTTTCCATCACCGGTAACTCTACGAACCCGACACGTTTCCAGCATCCGGTTGCAGGTACATACAAGAAAGAATGTATCGAGCAGGGTAAGAAATACTTCTCCGTAGCATCCGGTGGCGGTACAGGACGTACACTGCATCCAGACAACATGGCAGCTGGTCCTGCTTCTTATGGTATGACCGATACCATGGGACGTATGCACTCTGATGCACAGTTCGCTGGTTCCTCTTCCGTACCAGCTCACGTAGAGATGATGGGTCTGATCGGAATGGGTAACAACCAATGGTTGGTGCTACAGTTGCTGTTGCAGTAAGTGTTGAGGAAGCTCACAAAGCTGGTAAGTTCTAAGTAGTATCGTATTTAATTGAAAAGCAGGGAATATACTTTAAGCGGTATGTTCCTTGCTTTTTATTCTATAAATTTCTTGATTTTCCAGTGAAGATCTTTCTCAAAGCTTTGAAAAATCCCTTGCCAAACCGCGCACATTCGTGCTATGCTACTTTGCAACAGTGCAGTATTACATGGAGAGGAATGGAACGGTTATGCTAAAGATCATTGATGATTTTGTCTGGGGAGTTCCCCTGATCGTGCTGATCCTTGCGGTTGGCATATTTCTGACGATTCGTCTGCGGGGACTTCAGATCACGAAGCTGCCGCTTGCGGTCAGACACATTATTGCAAACGAAAAAGACGGCAAGGACGGAGAGGTGTCGAGTTTCGGCGCACTCTGCACGGCGCTGTCGGCAACGATCGGTACCGGTAATATCGTGGGAGTGGCGACGGCGGTCGTGGCAGGCGGGCCGGGCGCCTTGTTCTGGATGTGGATTGCGGCGCTGTTTGGCACGGCGACCAAGTATGCGGAATGTCTTTTGGCGATCAAGTACCGCGTGGTGGAAGCGGATGGACATGTGGTCGGCGGACCGTTTTACTATATTGAGAACGGTATGGGCAGAAAATTCCGCTGGCTGGGACAGATCTTCGCATTCTTCGGCGTGGGAGTCGGTCTGCTCGGCATCGGAACCTTTACGCAGATCAACGGAATTACCGGTGCGGTAAAGGGCTTTTTTGATCCGGAGACGGCATGTTCGGTGCATCTGTTTAGCAACACCTATTCGTGGAGCGTTGTGATATCCGGGCTGATACTGACCGTGTGCGTGGCACTCGTTATTATCGGAGGGATTAAGCGGATTTCCTCCGTGGCACAGGTGGTTGTGCCGTTTATGGCGCTTGTGTATGTGGTGACTGTGCTGATCATTCTGCTGACGCATTTGGGAGAGATTCCGGCAGCACTTGCCACCATCGTACAAAGCGCGTTTGGACTCCGTGCAGCGGCAGGAGGAACACTTGGCGCAATCCTTGTTGCGATGCAGAAGGGAATCGCGAGAGGTATTTTCTCCAACGAAGCGGGGCTTGGAAGTGCGCCGATCGCTGCAGCTACCGCGAAGACCGATGAGCCGGTGGCGCAGGGACTGGTATCCATGATGGGAACGGTGATCGATACGCTGATTATCTGTACGATGACCGGATTGTCCATCATCATCACGGATACGTGGAACATCGGTCTGGACGGGGTGGATGTCACGACAAGAGCGTTTCAGATCGGGCTTCCGTTCCCGGAACGCGTCTCCTCGTTTTACTGATGCTGTGTCTGGTGTTTTTTGCATTTACAACGATCCTTGGCTGGAATTATTACAGCGAGAAATGTCTGGAATATCTGGTGGGCAACCGTCCCGGGTGTTAAAATGCTATCGCTGGCTGTATATTCTGGCGGTATTGATCGGACCGTTTATGACCGTGTCGGCAGTCTGGACGATTGCGGATATTTTTAACGGACTGATGGCGCTGCCGAATCTGATTGCACTGGTGGCGCTAAGCGGTGTGGTGGCAGCCGAGACGAAGCAGTATTTTGCAAAACAGAAGAATTTTTGATGGTTTTGCCAAAGGACAGAGTAAGTTGTTGGATACTCTGTCCTTTTTTCTGCTATAATAGAGAAAAAAGGAGGGCGCAGATGGACGAAGCACACGTGTATATTGCAATTGATTTAAAGTCTTTCTATGCATCGGTAGAGTGCGTGGAACGTGGGCTGGATCCGCTTACGACCAACCTTGTGGTGGCAGACCCCGAGCGCACGGAAAAGACAATCTGTCTGGCAGTATCACCTTCCCTGAAAGCCTATGGCATTCCGGGAAGAGCGAGGCTCTTTGAGGTCGTACAGAAGTAAAAGAAGTGAATGCTGGGCATCCGAAAGAGCGGCTGACCTATCTGATCGCGCCGCCGCGCATGGCCCACTACATGGATTACAGCACCAGAATTTACAATCTCTATCTGCGTTATGTGGCGCCGGAGGATATTCATGTCTATTCTATCGACGAGGTGTTTATGGATGTCACGCATTATCTGGGGACATACCACATGACAGCGAGAGAACTTGCGGCGAAAATGATACAGGATGTCTTTGCTGAGACGGGCATCACGGCAACCGCCGGGATCGGAACCAATCTCTATCTGTGCAAAGTGGCGCTCGATATTGTGGCAAAACATGTAAAGCCGGATCGGAATGGTGTGCGCATTGCAAAACTGGACGAGATGAGTTACCGCAGACTGCTCTGGAATTACCGTCCGCTGACGGATTTCTGGCGGGTGGGACGGGGCTACCAGAAGAAGCTGGAGGAGAACGGTCTGTATACGATGGGAGACATTGCGCGCTGCTCGCTGGGAGGAGCCAGAGAGTTCCACAACGAGGAATTGTTATACCGGCTGTTTGGAATCAATGCCGAGCTGCTCATCGATCATGCATGGGGCTGGGAGCCGGTGACGATGGAACAGATTAAGGCGTACAGACCGCAGGTGAACAGCATAAGTTCGGGGCAGGTACTGCATTGCCCCTACGACGCAGAAGGAGCGCGCGGCTGGTGGTGCAGGAGATGGCGGATGCGCTGGCGCTGGATCTGGTGGAACGGCGTCTTGTGACGGATCAGCGTGCTTACCGTCGGCTATGACATTGAAAATATTACAAATCCGGCACTTTATGCAGACTATCGCGGAGAGATTGTGGCGGACCGCTACGGGAGAAAGATTCCCAAGCATGCGCACGGTACGGTCAACCTGAAAACCAGAACTTCCTCTTCCCGTAAGATCATGGAGGCGGTGATGGGGCTGTATGACGACATTGTGAATCAAAGCTTCTCGTGCGGAGAATCACGCTTGTGGGCAACCGGCTGGTGGAAGAAGCCCGCGCCGAGGCGGAAGAACAATACGAACAACTGGAGCTTTTTACAGATACAGGCGGACAGGAAGAAGAGAAAAAACAGGAAGAACTGCGGCTGAAAAAGGAGCGCAGCCTGCAGGAGGCAATGCTTTCCGTGAAGAAAAAGTACGGGAAAACGCGATGCTTAAGGGCATGAATCTGCAGGAGGGCGCGACCGCGATGGAGCGGAACAGCCAGATTGGAGGGCATAAAGCATAATGGGCTGGGATCATGCGGCAGAGGAACACAAATATGACGATATCCGGATGCTTGTGCATCACAGATCGCGCGTGCATCCGCCGATGTCCCTGTGGGATCGGGCGGCGCAGTTCTCTCCGTTTGCCGCGTTGAGCGGACACGAGGACGCGATCCGCGAGACGGCACGTCTTACGACGGAGCGCGCAGAGCTTTCGAGAGCCGCAAGGAGGAGTTAAACGAGCAGCTCGTCTGGCTGCGGGAGCACCTGGATGCGAGAGAGCGGGTGACGGTGACCTATTTTCGCCCGGACGCGAAAAAAGCGGGCGGTGCCTATGTGACAGTCACCGGAGCGGTAAAAAAGATAGACGAATACGAAAAGACGCTTTGGATGGAAGATGGAACCGTCATAGCGATTGAGGAACTGTCTGCGGTTGAGATACCGGGGAAGGACCGATATGAGGAAGAATAGAAGCAGCATGAAGATGGAAACACAAAGATACCTGTATGAGACACATATGCATACATCGGAGGCAAGCGCATGCGCCGGCAGCACGGGTGCCCAGATGGCGCGCGCCTACAAAGAGGCAGGGTACACCGGCATTATTGTAACGGATCACTTTTACGGAAATACTTCGGTGGACCGTTCCCTGCCGTGGGAGGGGTACGGCGCTTCTGTCTCGGATATGAGCATGCAAAGGCAGAGGGGGAACGCATCGGGCTCTCGGTGTTTTTTGGATGGGAAGCATGTTATGAGGGGACGGAGTTTTTGGTATACGGACTGGATCAGGCATGGCTGCTTGCACATCCGCAGATTAAGGATGCATCGATCAGGGTACAGTACGCACTGGTGCATGAGGGCGGCGGCATCATAAGCCATGCGCACCCGTTCCGGGAGGAGGACTATATTCCGAGATCCGGCTGTTTCCGGAATATGTGGATGCGGGGGAGGGCGTAAACGCCATGCATTCCAGCAGGGCGAGCGACTGCCACAAGAACCCGCTGTTTAACGAGCGGGCGCTGGCCTATGGAAAAGAGCACAATCTGCCGTTTACTGCGGGATCAGACCAGCACACCACGCATATGATCGGCGGCGGTATGGTCTTTCCAAGAAAACTGAAAGATATCCATGACTTTACACGTGCGGTGCTTGATAAAGAGGCGGTGGAACTGTTGGACGGCTGCCAAAGCGAGTGATTACGAGCGGTTCTTTTCCCGGTATTCTTTGGGCGACATGCCTTTCTGCCGGTGAAAGGTTTTGGAAAAATAGAGATTGTTGTCAAACCCCAGCGAGTTTGCGATTGCGGTGATTGACAGGCTGGAGTGCTCAGATAGCACCTGCTTCATGCGGAAATCTGTCAGATATTCCTTGGGGGAGAGTCCCAGAACAGCCTCAAACGAGCGGAACAGATGACTGCGGCTCACGCCGACATAGCCGGCGATATCCTCCACGGTGATGGCGTAGGAATAATTCGAGGAGATGTACTCAATGCCTTTTGTACATAGCTGTTCGCGGAATTATGGCTTCCGGCGTGCGTGGCGCCGTGCATGAACAGGGCGAGCATGGTATAGAGACGTCCGTCATCTCCACCGCGATGCTCGAATTCGTTGCCGCGCGCATCGTAGATGTGTAAAATCTGCCGGTGAATATCATTGCCGCGTGGGTGCCCCGGATAAAAGGATTCTCCGGGGAGAAATCCGTGGCCTTCAGGATCATGGAGGCGTCGCTTCCGGTAAAACCGACCCAGGCGTATTCCCAGGGATCCTGCTCATCCGCACAGTAGACAACCTCGGTGTTCGGGTAGACCAAAAGTATCTCCGCCGGACAGATGGTAAGTCTGACCGGCGACGGTAGGTCCTTTTCCGGAAATGATATAGTGGATCAGATAGTGATCGCGGATACCGGGGCCCCACTGGTAGAGGGCATCGCATTTCTGGAAGCCGACGTTGTAGACGGAGAGGGAAACCAGTTCTTTTTCGGTCACTTTATAGGATTTTTGTAATGATGTGGCATAGAGCACACTCCTTGTCTTTCGGATGGTAAAATCCGGTTCATATAAGTTTATTATAAAAACAGAAAAGCCGAAAGCAACATTATACATATATTTCACAATTTTTGACTATACATTTTACGGAGGATAGAGTAATATAATTTTCGTAAGGCAGATGGAACAATGAATCATAACGGGGAAAGGTGGAATCATTATGACGATTTTAGTAACAGGCGGAGCCGGATATATCGGCAGCCATACATGCGTAGAATTACAGAATGCCGGATATGACGTGGTAGTGCTGGATAATTTAAGCAATGCCTCCGAGAAGTCCTTACAGCGTGTGGAGGCGCTGACAGGAAAGCCGTAACCTTTATAAAGGGATATCTTAGACCGTGATATCTTAAATAAAATCTTTGCGGAGCACAAGATCGACTGCTGTATCCATTTTGCGGGATTAAAGGCAGTGGGCGAGTCCGTGGCAAAGCCTTGGGAGTATTACAACAATAACATTGCAGGTACGCTGACACTGGTGGATGTGATGCGTCAGAACGGCTGCAAGAATATCATTTTTTCCTCCTCAGCGACAGTATACGGCGATCCGGCGGAGATCCCGATCACGGAGAACTGCGAAGGGTCAGTGCACCAATCCGTACGGATGGACAAAGTCCATGTTAGAGCAGATCCTGACCGACATCCAGAGAGGCAGATCCGGGTGGAATGTGATTCTGCTTCGTTACTTTAACCCGATCGGCGCGCACAAGAGCGGCACGATGGGAGAGAATCCGAACGGTATCCCGAACAACCTTATGCCGTATGTAACACAGGTGGCTGTCGGAAAGTTAAAGAACTCGGTGTATTCGGCAACGATACAACCACCGGACGGTACCGGCTTGAGAGATTACATCCATGTGGTCGATCTTGCCATCGGACATGTGAAGGCACTCAAGAAGATTGAGGAGAAAGCGGGACTCTGCATCTACAATCTGGGTACCGGACACGGCTACAGCGTGCTTGACATCGTGAAGAATTTTGAGGCTGCAACAGGTGTGAAGATTCCTTATGTAATCAAGGCGAGAGACCGGGCGATATTGCAACCTGCTACTGTGATCCGTCAAGGCGAAGAACGAGCTTGGCTGGGAGGCACAGTACGGTATCCGGGAGATGTGCGAAGATTCCTGGAGATGGCAGAAGAACAATCCGAACGGATACGAAGATTAAGATGTGAAGCAGCGGACGGGGCTGCCACACGATATTGTATTTTAAATGGGATACGTTTTGCGATGAGAATACTCGAGAATATGTAGTTCCAGAATGCAACCGGGGCGGCAATTTTTTGGAGGAAAATCCGAATATTTCTTCCATGCCGCGTCGGACATCGATTCTGTGTCTTTCCATGTTTGGACAGTCACAAGGTGTGTCCGGAAAATCCGCAGACAATGAGCGGACTTTCTGGTGCCCCTAAGTGGCACCCTTCACAGAACAATATAAAACCGCGGCAGAAAAACTCGTTGCCATCTGCTATTGAAAATAAGGCGAGATGGCAACTCAGACATCACTTCGCGCGGTTATGTTTGTTCAGTGGTGCCACGAAGGGGCACACACAAAAGTCCTAAAATTGTCTGCGGATTACGAACACACCTTGTGGAATGTCCCAAACTTGGAAAAACACAGATCATCCGGGATGTCCGACGCGGAATGGTTAGAAATACCGAATTTTGCGATTAAAATTGCCGCCTCCGGTTGCATCTGGAACGCGATAGTCCCTTTTTCTTGTCATAAAACGTATCCCGGTAAGATCTGAAAGCATGACAACTCCGTTTTCTGGAAATAAAAAAAGAAAGCGTAAACGCTTTCTTCTTCGGGTTGGGCTGTTATTACTAACAGTAGCAGTTCCTAGGGGAATCGAACCCCTGTTTTCGCCGTGAGAGGGCGACGTCTTAACCGCTTGACCAAGGAACCATACGGTATACCAAATATATTATGAAATTGAGCAGTTCCTAGGGGAATCGAACCCCTGTTTTCGCCGTGAGAGGGCGACGTCTTAACCGCTTGACCAAGGAACCGAACAAATGCTATATAACAGGCTTTCAAAAGCATTTGAAATTTTTTAAAAGCTGAAAATTATGTACAATTCGTGAAAAGAGTATGATGGATTGCGATAGAGTAACGTGGTAAAGTGCAGGAAAGTAAAAGCAGAAACGATACTTCCTGACGCAGAAAGAGAGGTTTGTGTGATGTCGCTGGGAGAGCAAAGGCATATTTAAAAGAATATAAGATGGAAGATCAGATCCGGGAGTTCCCCGTCTCCTCGGCAACGGTGGAACTGGCGGCGGAAGCCTGCACACGGAAGCAGGGCGGATTGCAAAGACCCTGTCTTTTCTGGTGGACGGAGAGGCGGTGCTGATCGTGTGTGCGGGAGATGCCCGGATTGACAATGCAAAATACAAGGCATTTTCCATGCGAAGGCGAAGATGCTTGCGCCGGATGAGGTGGAGGAACGGATCGGACATGACGATCGGAGGCGTCTGCCCGTTTGGAATCAAGGAAGGCGTGCGGGTGTATCTGGACGAGACTTTGAAAAATATGAGACAGTTTTCCGGCGTGCAGGAGCAACAACAGCGCGATTGAACTGACGATACCGCAGTTGGGCAGCTTGCAAAACCGGTGTGCTGGGTAGATGTCTGCAAACTGCCGGCATAAAAGCCTGTATTTTCGAGAAAAAGCTTGCATTTCCCATAAAAAAGTGCTACTTTAATATATGATAACACGATGCTTGATTGAGAGAGGGAAAGCCCTCTCTCAATTCACGTTATGCCTAAAGTCTGTGTAAAGGCCGGGGGGCAGTTTGTTACAATTAAAATTGAATATGGAGAAAGAAGGTGTACACATGTCAAAGCGTGAAACATACGAAGCGCGCACCGAAGAACTGATTACTCCGATCTTAGAGCGCATGCATTTTGAACTCGTGGATGTGGTATGTAAAGAAGGCGGAACCCTGGTATCTGAGAGCCTACATCGACAAGGAGGGCGGGATCACCGTCAACGACTGCGAGGCAGTGGCGAGAGAGATGAATGAGATTCTTGACCGCGAGGACTTCGTGGAAGATTCCTACGTGTTCGAGGTAAGTTCCCGGGACTTGGCAGACCGCTCAAGAAAGAAAAAGATTATGTCCGGAGCATGGGAAAGGAGATTGAGATCCGCACTTACCGTGCAATCAACCGGGAAAAGGAATTTTATGGTATTTTATCTGCATATGATGAAAGTACTGTGACAATAGAGACAGAAAACGGAGAGAAAATGACGTTTGAGAAGCCGGATATCGCGCTGATCCGTCTGGCATTCGATTTTTGATAAAATATATGCTAATAACCACTAAGGAAACAGGAGGATAATAAAATGAGTAGTAATAATGAGTTATTAGAAGCATTGAATATACTGGAACGTGAGAAGAATATCAGCAAGGAGACACTGCTTGAGGCAATTGAGAATTCACTTCTCACAGCCTGCAAGAACCATTTCGGTACATCCGAAAATGTAAAGGTGACGATGAACCCAGACCTGTGAGTATCATGTGTTCCAGGAAGACCGTAGTAGAGCAGGTGGAGGATCCGGTAGAGCAGATCAGCCTTGTCAATGCCAAGATGGTAGATTCCAAATACGAGATCGGAGATATCGTGAATGTCGAGATCCAGTCCAAGGAGTTCGGACGCATCGCAACACAGAATGCAAAGAATGTAATCTTACAGAAGATCCGCGAGGAGGAGCGCAAGGCTCTATACAACCAGTATTACAGCATGGAAAAGGATGTTGTGACCGGTGTGGTACAGCGTTATATTGGAAGAAATGTCAGCGTAAATCTTGGTAAAGTAGATGCGATCCTGAACGAGAACGAGCAGGTGAGAGGCGAGGTATTCCAGCCGACGAGCGCATCAAGGTTTATATCCTGGAGGTGAAGGATACGTCCAAGGGACCGAAGATTCTCGTGTCAAGAACCCATCCGGAGCTGGTAAAGCGACTGTTCGAGTCTGAAGTGACCGAGGGAGAGAGGGAATCGTTGAGTTAAAGCGATCGCGCGGGAGGCAGGAAGCAGAACCAAGATTGCCGTCTGGTCCAATGATCCGGATGTGGATCCGGTGGGCGCATGTGTCGGTATGAACGGTGCGAGAGTCAATGCGATCGTCAACGAACTGCGCGGTGAGAAGATTGACATCATTACCTGGAATGAGAATCCGGCAATGATGATCGAGAACGCATTGAGCCGGCAAAGGTTATTTCTGTTATCGCGGATGCGGAGGAGAAGTCGGCGAAAGTCATCGTTCCGGATTATCAGCTTTCCCTGGCGATCGGCAAGGAAGGACAGAATGCGAGACTTGCGGCAAGACTTACCGGCTTTAAGATCGACATCAAGAGCGAGACACAGGCCAGAGAGTCCGGCGACTTCATGGATTATGAGAGCGAGTACGAGGGACGTATTACGAAGGATGACGAGTACGCAGAGGACGGCGAATATACCGAAGACGGCGAGTATGCCGGGGACGGATATGCTGAGGATGCGGATGCCGAGGGAGAATACGCTGAGGAATCCGAACTTGCGGATGAGACAGACACAGAGAATGAAGAAGAGTAGGCAGGGGTTGATCAGAGAATGGCAAACAAAAAGATTCCAATGCGCCAGTGCGTGGGGTGCAGAGAGCTTAAGCCGAAAAAAGATATGATCCGGGTAATCAAGACGGCGGCGGAAGATGAGGCCTCCTCACAGATTGTACTGATGCCACGGGCGGAAAAACGGCAGAGCGCTTATGTGTGTCCGAACAGTGAGTGCCTGCGCGCGGCAATAAAAACAAGGGTCTGGAACGATCATTAAAAATGCCAATTCCAAAGGAAGTCTATGATACACTGACAAAGGAGATGGAGAAGTTTGAAACCAGATAAAGTGTTGTCGATGCTTGGCATTGCAGCCAAGGCGGGCGGTGTGGCAAGCGGAGAGTTTTCCACAGAAAAAGCGGTGAAGGATGGCAGGGCATGGCTTGTCATTGTCGCGTCGGATGCGTCTGAGAATACACAGAAGCATTTCCGGATATGACGACTTTATGAAGTTCCGATGTATGTGTACGGAGAAAAGAGACATTGGGACATTTCATTGAAAGGAATTCCGCGCATCGCTTGCAGTGACAAACGAAGGGCTGGCCCATTCGATCGAAGATAAATTGAAACTGACGTTAACAACTGAATAATGGAGGAAACAGGATATATGGCAAAATGAGAGTTCATGAACTTGCAAAAGAGTTAGGAATAGAAAACAAACAGATTATTGAATTTTTAAGTACGACGGAGCATGCGGTAAAGTCGCACAGCAGCATTGAGGATGATGTGCAGAAAATGGTGCGCGACAAGTTCCAGAAAAGGCAGCACCAAAGACGGAGACAGTGCCGAAGGCGGAGGCAGCGCCGAAGAAGGAAGCAGCACCGAAGGCGGAAGCGGCACCGAAGGCTGCTGAGAACGCGGAGGGCAGACCGGAGCGTCCAAAGAAGAAGTCCAGCATTACCGCGGTATTTAATCCGCAGTACAGCAAGCAGGGAGGCGGACGCCGCCCGCAGGGAGACCGTGACCGCCGTCCGATGAACGGAGACCGTCGTCCGATGAATGGAGACCGCCGTCCACAGGAGGCAGACCAGAGCAGCGTCAGGCAAGACCGGCAAACAGCTTTGATGTCAAGAGAGAGCATTTGAGCGCAATCAACCCGGAGGCTGCAAAGGCAGCCGAGGAGGCAGAGCGTCAGGCAGCGGAGCGCGCAAAGGCGGCCAGAACGGCAGCGCCGGAGAAAAAGCCGCAGGAGACAGCAGCAAAGCAGCCGGAACGCCGTGAAAATGTATACGAGAATGTGTATGAGAACGTATATGCACAGAATCCGCAGGCACGCCCGCAGGGAGACCGTGACCGCCGTCCGATGAACGGGGACCGTCGTCCGCAGGAGACCGCGACAGAAGACCGGGAGCAACGGAGACCGCCGTCCGATGAACGGGGATCGTCGCCCGCAGGGAGACCGCGACAGAAGACCGGGGACAGAATGGATACGGCAACCGTGGCGGCAATAATGGCGGAGGAAGACCGTACGGCGGAGGAAGACCTGGCGCAAACGGTGGTCAGGGAGACAGAAACGGAGGCCGTGGCGGCAATGGTTACCGCGGTGGCAACCCGTCCGGCAGACTGGATCGTGAGATCGACCGTATGAACAAGGAGACCGCAGCATCCACAGAGGAACTGCGCGGCAAGGAGTCCAGAGAGCGCGAGAAAGACCGCAACAAGAACGACAGACAGAGAAACGATTATGATGCACTTGGCGGCAAGAAGCAGGAGCGCTTCGTAAATCTGGAGAAGAACGGCGGCAAAAAGAAGCCGAACCAGCAGCCGCAGCCGAAGCAGGAAGAGGATGTGATTAAGACACTCGTTCTGCCGGAGAAGCTGACGATCAAAGAGCTTGCCGATAAGATGAAAGTGCAGCCGTCCGTGATCGTGAAGAAGCTTTTCATGAAAGGCACGATGGTAACGGTGAACCAGGAAGTGGACTATGAGACGGCGGAGGAGATCGCGCTTGAGTTCAACTGCATCTGTGAGCCGGAAGAGAAGATCGATGTGATCGCAGAACTCTTAAAAGAAGAAGACGATCCGGAAGAGACACTTGGCACGTCCGCCGGTTGTCTGCGTCATGGGTCATGTCGATCATGGTAAGACATCCCTGCTGGATGCGATCCGCTCCACCCGTGTGACAGACAAAGAGGCAGGCGGTATCACACAGCATATCGGTGCATCTGTTGTTTCGATCAACGGTCAGAACATCACATTCCTGGATACACCGGGACATGAGGCATTCACGGCAATGCGTATGCGTGGAGCAAATTCCACCGATATTGCGATTCTGGTAGTCGCTGCAGATGACGGTGTCATGCCGCAGACGATCGAAGCAATCAACCACGCGAAGGCAGCCGGAGTTGAGATCATCGTTGCCATCAATAAGATTGATAAGCCGAGTGCCAATATTGAGCGCGTAAAACAGGAGCTGTCCGAGTACGAACTGATTCCGGAGGACTGGGGCGGAAGCACGGTATTTTGTCCGGTATCTGCACATACTAAGGAAGGTATCGAGAACCTTTTGGAGATGATCCTTCTGACCGCAGAGGTACTTGAGTTAAAGGCAAATCCGAAGCGTAATGCGAGAGGCCTTGTCATTGAGGCTCGTCTGGATAAGGGACGCGGTGCAGTTGCCACCGTTCTGGTACAGAAGGGTACCTTAAAGGTTGGTCAGCCGATTGCATGCGGAAGCTGCTACGGCAAAGTGCGTGCAATGATTGACGACCAGGGAAGAAGAGTCAAGGAAGCGGGACCGTCCACACCGGTGGAGATTCTCGGACTTTCATCGGTACCGGAGGCAGGCGAGACATTCGTTGCCATGGATACGGAGAAGGAGGCAAGAGCATTTGCCGAGACCTATATTTCCGAAGGCAAGAACCGTCTGATCGAAGATACCAAGGCGAAGATGTCGCTGGATGATCTGTTCTCGCAGATTCAGTCCGGTAACGTCAAGGAACTGGATATTATTGTTAAGGCAGACGTACAGGGTTCTGTGGAGGCTGTAAAGCAGAGTCTGGAGAAGCTGTCCAACGAAGAGGTAGTAGTAAAAGTAATTCACGGCGGTGTCGGTGCCATCAACGAGTCCGATGTCAGCCTTGCATCCGCATCCAATGCAATCATCATCGGATTCAACGTTCGTCCGGATCCGATGGCGAAGACAACAGCGGACAAGGAGAACGTCGATATGCGTCTCTACAAGGTCATCTACAATGCCATCGAGGATGTAGAGGCGGCAATGAAGGGAATGCTCGACCCGATCTTCGAGGAGAAGGTGCTCGGTCATGCGGAGGTGCGTCAGATCTTCAAGGCATCCGGAATCGGCAATATCGCTGGTTCCTATGTGCTTGACGGTGTGTTCCAGAGAGGCTGCAAGGTTCGTATTTCCCTCGCCGGAGAGCAGATCTTTGAGGGCAATCTGGCTTCCTTAAAGCGTTTCAAGGACGATGTGAAGGAAGTAAAAGCCGGATACGAGTGCGGTCTTGTCTTTGAAGGCTTTAATGACATTGCAGAGCTTGATATCGTTGAGGCATACACGATGGTGGAGGTACCGCGTTAACAGACGTTTTGCGTGTATGGAAGGAGCTAGAAATTGAGAAAAACAGTATTAAAGAATACCCGGATCAACGGGAAGTGCTGCGCGAGTTGTCGAATATCATCCGCGGGGAGATCAAGGACCGCGGATCAATCCGATGACCAGCGTAGTCACCGTGGAGGTTGCACCGGATCTGAAAACGTGCAAGGCTTATATCAGCGTGCTCGGGGATGAGGAATCCCAGAAGGCAACGCTCGCAGGTCTTAGAAGTGCGGAGGTACATTCGCAGGCAGCTTGCCCACAGCATCAACCTTAGGAATACGCCGGAGATCACATTTGTGCTGGATCAGTCCATCGAGTACGGTGTGCGCATGTCCAAGATGATTGACGATGTGACAAAGGATATTCCTGATCGGGCGGATGAGGCGGAAGAGGAAACAGAAGAATGACGAATTTTGATGATTTTCTGGCAGAGGTTCATACGGTTGCCATCGGCGGACACATCCGTCCCGATGGTGACTGTGTGGGCTCCTGCCTTGCTACTTATAATTACATTAAAACATGGTATCCCGACATTGATGTGACGGTTTATCTGGAGCCGATTCCCAATATTTTCAAATTTATGTCGCGCTCAATGAGATCGTCTCCGATTTTTCCGGGGATACGGTATACGATCTGTTTATCGCGCAGGACTGCGGGGATACGGGACGTCTGGGCGGTGCGGCGCATTTCTTTGAGCAGGCGAAGCATACCGTCTGTGTGGATCACCACATCAGCAACCAGAGCTTTGCACAGGACAACTACATTTTCCCGCAGGCAAGTTCCGCGTCGGAGCTTGTCTATGAACTGCTTCAAAGGAGCGCATCACAAAGGAGATTGCCGAGTGCATTTATACCGGAATGGTGCATGACACCGGCGTCTTCCAGTATTCGTGTACGTCGAGAAAGACGATGGAGATCGCCGGAGCGCTGATGGAGTGCGGGATCAATTATCCGAAGATTGTGGATGATACCTTCTACACAAAGACATACAACCAGAACCGCATTATGGGGCTTGCATTGTTAAAGAGCAGGCTGCACCTGAACGGAAAATGTATTTCCAGCGTGATCACGGAGGAGGAGATGACGCAGTATGACGTGCTGCCAAAGCATCTGGACGGCATTGTGAATCAGCTCCGCGTGACCAAGGATGTGGAAGTGGCAGTCTTTTTGATGAGATGGGAGACGGCACGTTTAAGGTGAGCACCAGATCCAGGGAAGTGGTGGATGTCTCGAAGGTGGCGGTAAAGTACGGTGGCGGCGGACACATCCGGCAGCCGGATTTTCCATGACTGGCGATGCAGATGCCATCATCGAACAGATTATTTCGGATCTGGCAGAACAGATAAAATGAAAAAAAGCAGTATGATGAATGGAATTATCAATATCTATAAGGAAAAGGGATTTACCTCGTTTGACGTCGTGGCTAAGCTTGGGGATCTTAAAGACCAGAAAGATCGGACACACGGGAACGCTGGATCCGGATGCGGAGGGGGTGCTCCCGGTGTGTGTCGGCAAGGCGACGAAGATCTGCGAACTGCTGACGGACAAGACGAAGGAATACGAGGCTGTCATGCTGCTTGGAAGAACGACGGACACGCAGGATGTGACGGGCGAGACCCTGACGCAGCAGGAGGTGCGCTGGTGCAAAGGAAGTGGAAAAAGCGGTTCTCTCGTTTGCAGGCGATTATATGCAGGTGCCGCCGATGTATTCTGCCTTAAAGGTTGACGGCAGGAAGCTGTGTGATCTGGCACGGGCCGGCGTGACCGTGGAACGTGCGGCGCGTCCGGTTCATATTTTTTCCATCGAGATCCTTTCGATCGAACTGCCGCGTGTCAGGATGCGTGTCTGTTGTTCCAAGGGAACGTATATCCGCACGCTCTGCCAGGATGTGGGGGAGGTGCTCGGCTGCGGTGCGTGCATGGAATCGCTGCTCCGCACGAGAGTCGGAGAGTTCGCGCTTGCGGACGCCATAAAGCTGTCCGAGGTGGAGGCGTACGTGATTGCACACAGGTCGGATGCGACGGAGACAGAAGAGATGCAGCTTCCGTTCCTTCAGGCGGTGGATACCGTCTTTCTAAAATATGAGAGCGCGACGGTGGACGGACAGTTCCGCAAATATTTATATAACGGAAACCGGCTGCGCCCGGAGATGTTTTGGAGGAACATGAGAGCATGAGAATGGCGCCGGTCCGCGTCTACGACGATGAAGGCGCATTTTTCGGCATTTATGAATATCAGGCGGAAAAGGAAGACTATAAACCATTAAAGGTGTTTAAGTAGATCATGAAATATATCAGGAACACAACGGATTTTTATATAGAAGAGAATACGGTGCTTTCTCTCGGCAAGTTTGACGGGATTCACAGGGGCATGAGCAGCTGCTGCAGTATTTTGCAAAGAAAAGGATGAAGGTCTCGCGGGAGCGATTTTACCTTCGACATTCCACCTCGCAGAAATGTGCAGAATGTGGAGGCGAAGGTGCTGACCACGAATGAGGAAAAAGGCACATGTTTGAGCGTCTGGGGATTGATTATGTGGTGGAGTGCCCGTTTACGCAGGAGATCATGTGCATGGAGCCGGAGGATTTCATCGCAAAGATTGTGCGGCAGCTTCATGTAAAGTGCATGGTTGTGGGGGAAGACTTTCATTTCGGACATAATCGCAGGGCGATTACCATATGCTGCGGCAGTATGCCGGAAAATACGGATACGAAGTGATCGTTGTGGAGAAAATAAAAGAAGACAGCCGGGACATCAGCAGCACGTTCGTGAGGGAAGAGATCGCAGCCGGGAATATCGAGAAGGCAAATCATCTTCTGGGATACCGTTACTTTGTGACCAGCAGAGTCCTGCACGGCAACCAGATCGGAAGAACGATCGATTCCGACCATCAACCAGCTGCCGCCGAAGGAGAGCTGCTGCCGCCGAACGGTGTCTACGTGACGGAGGCATACATCGGAGACCGGTGGTACCGCGGCATCAGCAACGTGGGGTGCAAGCCTACGATTGAGGGAGAGTATCCTGTCGGGGTGGAGACACATCTGCTGGATTTCGCGGAAGATGTCTACGATAAGATGGTGACGGTGGAGTTCTTAAGCAGAGTCCGCAGCGAGCGGAAATTTGCATCGATTGAGGCGCTCAAAGAGCAGATGCAGAACGATGTTGCCTATGGCCGTGCCTATTTTGAAAAACACACCTCGTAATAATTATTACATAAATGTTACAAAAATATGTTGACATCGTAAAAAATCGTTGCTATACTGGACGTTAGATTTAAAATGAGCACAAACTAGAATTGCGCAGAAGACGGCGCAAGAATGGAGAGTCATATGAAGCACGATTAGCGAGAATCGCAGGTTTGGTCCTGGCAGGAACTCTGGTGGTTTCCACAGCGGCAATAGATCAGAAGTCAAAGAATACAGATGCGGATATCAGTGCAACCGTGGCGTCCGGTGTTACCAGCGCACTGTCCGGAAGCCTCAGTGATGCGACGATGGGTGTGGCCGGTGTTTCCGGAATGGACGTTGCAAGAACGGCACAGGGACAGGAAGCGGTTGAAGAGGGCACCGAATCAGCAGAGGCGGGTGTGGATGCATCGACGTCTTCTGCCGCTGCCGGAGTATCGGCAGAGCTTGCAGACGCAGCAACTGTGGCTTCACAGGCGCAGGACGAACTTACAGAGACGGAGCACAGAGGAGCAGACAGAGAGTACAGAGCAGGATGCCGCACAGCAGGCGGCGAGCGCTTACGGATATACCAATCTCGGTGTGGCGAATGTTGAGGGCAATCTCAACGTCCGTGCAGCGGCAGGCACTGATGCAGATGTCGTGGGCAAGATGCCGAACAACGCAGGATGTGAGATTCTCGGCGTGGAAGGCGAATGGACACAGATTAAGTCCGGTTCCGTGGAAGGTTATGTAAAGTCGGAGTATCTTCTGACCGGAGATGCGGCGCTTGCCAGAGCGGATGAGGTAAAGCAGACGCTTGCCACCGTGAAGACGACAACCCTTTACGTCAGAGAGCAGCCGAACACCGACTGCGCGATTGTCACAATGATGCCGCAGGGCGAGGAACTCGAGGTGCTCGAGGTGCTTGACGGATGGGTGAAGATCAACGTCGACAGTGATGAGGGATATGTCTCTTCCGATTATGTAGAGATCTCGACAGAGCTTTTAAAGGCGATGACCATGACTGAGATCCGGTATGGACAGGGTGTTTCGGATGTGCGTGTATCGCTGGTGCAGTATGCGACACAGTTTGTCGGCAATCCGTATGTATGGGGCGGCACAAGTCTGACCAGAGGTGCGGACTGCTCCGGTTTTGTCATGAGCGTATTTGCCAACTACGGCATTTCCCTTCCGCATTCTTCCGGCGCGCAGTCGAATTGCGGAACGAAGATTTCGGCCTCTGAGGCACAGCCGGGAGATCTGTTCTTCTACGGAAACGGAAGCCGCATCAACCACGTGGCAATCTACATCGGCAACGGACAGGTGGTACATGCAAGTTCACCGAAGTCCGGCATCAAGATTTCCGGTGCCTATTACCGTACGCCGGTCAAAGTTGTGCGTGTGATCAATAATTAAAAAGTTGTTTACAAGCGTATGCAGCTATGCTATAATGCGAGAGTATGAGTTCAGCCCATATTCGGTAAATGGACACTCCAACCTTTTACTGAGTATCATACACAGTCGGGCGATGGGCCAAAAGGGCCCGGTATGGCAGAAGCCATCCAAACAGAATATTATAAGGAGGATCAGAACATGATCGCAAAGGACAAGAAGCAGAACATTATCGCAGAGTATGGAAGAACACCGAATGACACAGGTTCACCGGAGGTACAGGTTGCTCTTTTGACAGCACGTATCGAGGAGCTTACCGCTCACTTAAAGGAGAACCCGAACGATCATCACTCCAGAAGAGGTCTTTTAAAGATGGTTGGTCAGAGACGTGGTTTACTTGCTTACTTAAAGAAAGTAGATATCGAGAGATATCGTGCTTTAATCGAGCGTTTAGGTCTCAGAAAATAAGATGTCAAAGCGGGCAGACATGCCCGCTTATCAATAGAGCGGATTCCCCGCTCTATTTTTACTGTATGGAGGCACTTCCGTGCAGCATGGCAATCTGACAGAAGCGTATCCCCGGACCACTGGAAATATAGATACGTGCAGTGTATGTATTTCAGTAGTTTCGGTGCTTCTGCAGAGTGGTTTTGCGGGATCCTTCCGGCAGAACCGAAGAAGAGAATGAAAGAGAATCAGAAAAGGAGAATTCGCATGTACAAAAGTTTTTCGATGGAACTTGCAGGCAGAACACTTACCGTTGATATCGGAAGAGTCTGCGCACAGGCAAATGGAGCAGCTTTATTAAAATATGGAGAGACGACCGTGCTTTCTACCGTGACGTCATCGGACAAGCCGCGTGACGGCATTGATTTCTTCCCGCTTTCCGTAGAATACGAGGAGAAGATGTATTCGGTTGGCAAGATCCCGGGAGGATTCAACAAGAGAGAGGGTAAGGCATCCGAGAATGCAATCTTAACCTCCCGCGTGATCGACCGCCCGATGCGTCCGTTATTCCCGAAGGATTACCGCAACGACGTGACGATCAACAACATGGTAATGTCTGTAGATCCGGCATGCCGTCCGGAGATCGTTGCCATGATTGGTTCCGCACTGGTTACCACAATTTCCGATATCCCGTTTGCAGGTCCGTGTGCAACGACGCAGATGGGTATGGTGGACGGAGAGTTCATCGTGAATCCTTCCCAGAAGGAGTGGGACAAGGGTGATCTGCAGCTGACCGTGGCATCCACAGCAGAGAAGGTGATCATGATCGAGGCTGGCGCGAATGAGATCCCAGAGGCGAAGATGATCGAGGCGATCTACAAGTGCCATGATGTAAACCAGACGATCATCGCGTTTGTCAATAAGATCGTGGAAGAGGTTGGCAAGCCGAAGCATGAGTATACAAGCTGCGCGATTCCGGAAGAGCTGTTCGCAGCCATCAAGGAGCTGGTTCCTCCGGCAGAGATGGAGGAGGCTGTATTCACAGACGAGAAGCAGCAGCGTGAAGAGAATATCCGCCAGATCACCGAGAAGCTGGAAGAGGCATTTGCAGACAACGAGGAGTGGCTGGCTGTCCTTGGTGAGGCTGTTTACCAGTATCAGAAGAAGACCGTCCGCAAGATGATCTTAAAAGATCACAAACGTCCAGATGGACGTGCCATCAACCAGATCCGTCCGCTGGCAGCAGGGTGGATCTGATCCCGAAGTACACGGCTCTGCGATGTTTACACGTGGACAGACACAGATCTGCGATGTGGTGACGCACCGCTCTCGAGGTTCAGAAGATCGACGGACTGGATGAGAATATTACGACGAAGAGATACATCCATCAAGTATAATTTCCCGGCATATTCGGTAGGCGAGACCAAGGTATCCCGCGGACCGGACGCCGTGAGATCGGTCACGAAGTGCGCTCGCTGAGAAGCACTTATGGCAGTGCTTCCTTCTGAGGAGGAATTCCCGTATGCCATCCGTGCAGTGTCCGAGACCTTCGAGTCCAACGGTTCTACCTCTATGGCATCTACCTGTGCATCCTGCATGTCCTTAATGGCTGCGGAGTACCGCTCAAGGCTATGGTGGCAGGTATTTCCTGCGGTCTTGTGACCGGAGATACCGATGACGATTACATTGTTCTGACAGATATCCAGGGTCTCGAGGACTTCTTCGGAGATATGGACTTCAAGGTAACCGGTACGCACAAGGGTATCACCGCCATCCAGATGGATATCAAGATTCATGGTCTGACCAGACCGATCGTAGAGGAAGCCATCGCAAGAACAAGAGAGGCGAGAATCTACATTATGGATGAGGTAATGTCCAAGGCAATCGCAGAGCCGCGCGCAAGCAGGTGAGAGCGAGTATGCACCGAAGATTGTCAGATCAGATTGATCCGGAGAAGATCGGCGATGTGGTTGGACAGAGGCAAGACGATCAATGAGATCATTGCCCGCACCGGCGTGAAGATCGACATCACAGATGACGGTTCCGTATCCGTATGCGGTACGGAAGCGGAGATGATGGATAAGGCCATCGAGATGATCGGATGATCACGACCGATTTCAAGGAGGGACAGATCCTTACCGGAACGGTAGTGAGCATCAAGGAGTTCGGCGCATTCTTAGAGTTTGCACCGGGTAAAGAAGGCATGGTTCACATCAGCAAGATCGCAAAGGAGCGCATCAACCATGTGGAGGATGTACTGACCTTGGCGATAAGGTGAAGGTGGTATGCGGCAAAGGATAAGATGGGAAGAATCAGCTTCTCCATCAAAGATGTTCCGGCGGAAGCATAAAGCAGTCATGCACCGGTAATTGCATAACAGAAATGAAGTGCCTTTTCTATGGCTTTGCATAAGCTATAAGAAAAGGCATTTTTATGAATCGGGTCAGAAAAATCATCCATACGGATTACGCATATAAAACAGGTTTGAGCGGGAAAAATGTAACCGTGGCGATTATGGATACCGGAATTGTTCCGCATGTGGATTTCGGGAACAGGATCCGCTATTTTGGGGATTTCTGTGAAGGAAAGACGGGACTGTACGACGACAACGGTCACGGCACACATGTGTCCGGAATCGTGGCGGGCAGTGGCGAGGCATCGAGAAAAGAATACGGGATGCCGGTTTGCCACGGCATTGCACCGCAGGCGGATATCGTGATGTTAAAGGTGTTAGACGCCAAGGGGAACGGAAACACCAGGGATGTGCTGGCGGGAATGGAGTGGATTGCAAAGAACCAGCGGAATATCAGATCCGCCTGTTGAATATTTCCGTTGGAATGCTTCCAAGCGCGGGAGAGCGGGAACAGCAGGAACTTCTTAGCGCGGTGGACGATCTCTGGGACAGGGGGATCATGGTTGTCGCGGCAGCCGGAAATAACGGCCCTAAGGATGAATTCGGTGACCATTCCCGGAATCTCAAGAAAGATTGTAACGATCGGAAGCAGTGACGACGGAAAGAGCGAGCCGGGGAAGCGGGGGCTTAAGACGGGTACAGCAGCAACGGTCCGACGGCATGCTGTATTGTAAAGCCGGAAATCCTGGCTCCGGGCACGGCGATTAAAAGCTGCGGCAGGGAAAAAAACGGATACCAGGTAAAGAGCGGGACTTCCATGGCGGCGCCGGTTACAATGGGTGCGCTTGCTTCAGAGGTATCGTATATAGCGGCGGAGATGAGCTGCACTTTCTTTGAGAGCGTATCCCGCGGGGAGAGCAGCTTGGCAGAAAATGCTGGGAATGGCGTTCGTATTCGACCATCGGTGGGGCAGAAGGGCGAGCTGAAGAAAATAGAATGCTGCAAGACGGAAAGGAAAAGAAGGGGAGGTGACGTGACCGGCGGTTGACATTTTATATGAAAAAACGTAAGATAAAGGATACGGTTTTGAAAGGGAGGAGACTTATGAAGAAGATTGCACACCTTCTGATGGGAAGACTGACCATTGTCGGGGTTTCGATATTGCTGCAGATCTGCTGGCTGTTTCTGGTGCTGTGGAAATTCAGCTATCAGTTCACCTATGCGAACCTGATAATCCGCGCTGCGGCGATTGTTCTGGTGCTTGTGATTGCGAACAAGTGGGAGAATCCGGCGAATAAACTTTCCTGGACGTTTCTGATTCTGTTGTCGCCGATCCTTGGAATCATGCTGTATTTCCTGTTTGGACGCTACGGTCTGACGAAGCACACCAGAGAACAGATGGATGCCGTGAACCGGGAAGTGGATGCCTGCATGCCGGTAGACGAGGAGGCGGTCAGGCTGCTGCAGGAGGCGGATCCATCGGTCTTACGACAGTCAAAATATATTGCGGACTGGGGACATTTTCCGGTCTACCGGAATACCGCCAAAAGTATTATGAGAGCGGGAGGCGATGTTCCCGGATATGCTTGCAGCGTTGGAGAGCGCGGAACACTTTATTTTCTGGAGTATTTCATCATCGAGGGAGGGACATATGTTCCACCAGATCGAGGATATCCTGGAGAAAAAGGTCAAAGAGGGGCGTGGAGGTACGCCTGATCTACGATGATGTCGGCTGCATCGGCACACTGCCGCCGCGATATTATAAGCAGCTTCAGAAAAAGGGCATCAAGTGCGCTGCCTTTAATCCGTTCCGGCCGTTGCTCTCGGTAATCATGAACAACCGGGATCACCGGAAGATTTTTGTGGTGGACGGCGCGGTCGGTTTTACGGGCGGGATCAATCTGGCAGATGAATATATCAATGAGGTAAAACGGTTCGGCTACTGGAAGGACACCGGCGTGCGCATCGAGGGCGAGGCGGTCTGGAGTCTGACCAGCATGTTTTTGTCCATGTGGAATTACATCGTCCATTCCACGGAAGATTACAGCCGGTTTATGCCGGCACAGCATCAGAAAGCACCCTTTGAGAATGACGGGTTCGTGCAGCCGTACGGTGACAGCCCTCTGGATCATGAGAATGTGGGCGAAAATATTTACCTGAATATCATAAACAGGGCAAAGAATTACGTCTATATCTTCACACCGTATCTGATCATTGACCATGAGATGCTGACGGCGCTCTGCAACGCGGCGAAGGACGGTGTGGACGTGCGGATTGTGACACCGGGGATTCCGGACAAGAAGATGATTTTCCTGCTCACGCAGTCCTACTATGCACCGCTCATACAAAGCGGGGTAAAAATTTATCAGTACACGCCGGGATTTATTCACGCAAAATGTTTTGTCTGTGACGATGAGATCGCAACGGTGGGCAGCGTGAATCTTGACTTCCGCAGCCTGTATCTGCATTTCGAGTGCGGCGTTTTCTTCTACCGCTCCGCGGTTGTGGCACAGGTAAAGGAAGACTGCCTGAATACGTTTGCGTGCTCAGAGCAGATTACGGCAGAGTTCTGCAGAAACCGGCCGGTACCGGTACGGCTTCTGCAGAGTGTGCTGCGCCTGCTGGCACCGCTATTATAATAGAAAAAAGTCAGGTCAGAAGATAGAAAAGCGCCATCTTGAAATAATCGCGGTATGAGGCGGCGTGAACATCCGCAGTGTAACGGATATTCACGGAGCCGAGTTCCTGCCCTGCGGAAGACAACCCTGCCGGCCACGTCACCCTTTCTGACAGGTGCTGTGACCGTCTCGGGGAGAATCTGCTCTTTTTTTACATCAGAGAGGTGCTCGCCTTTTACAGACAGGTAGGAGAAGGGAGTAGTCGCGAGACCGACGGCGGTTTCGGTGCCCTTTGTCACAGGAAGATCGGGCAGAGCGTCCGTGTTTTCATCCGTGTACAGGCGGCATTTTCCGAATCCGTAATTTAAAAGCGTGGTGGCATCTGCAAAGCGCACTTTGTAATCGGGCGCTGCCATGACGACGGCGATCAGTTCCAGACCGTCTTTTTCTGCGGTGGCAGACACGCAGTATTTGGCGAGACTGGTGGAACCGGTCTTTAATCCGGTGGCATACTCATACTGCCGGATGAGTTTGTTGGTGTTGGTCAGACCGAATTCCGAACTTCCCTTTGCCGTGACATGGGTGATGTTTTCCATCCAGATGGTGCAGTAGTTATGGATTTCGGGATGGTTTACGGTGAGTTCGCGGGACATAAGGGCGACGTCGTAGGCGCTTGTCATGTGCCCTTCCGTATCGAGACCACAGCAGTTGACAAAGGTGGTGTCTTTCATGCCGAGCCCTCTGGCACGCTCGTTCATCTGACGGACGAATTCGGATTCGGAACCGCAGAGATATTCCGCCATGGCGACGCAGGCATCGTTGGCGCTCGCAACGCTGATACATTTGATCATGGTCTCTACGGTCTGGGTCTCCCCAGGCTCTAAGAACACCTGTGAGCCGCCCATGCTTGCAGCGTATTCCGACACGGTCACCGTGTCGGTCAGGGAGATCTGTCCGCGCTCTATGGCATCGAAATGAGAATCAGGGTCATGATTTTTGTGATACTTGCGGGATGCCGGATTTCATGTGCGTTTTTCGTAGACCACAGTTCCGGTGGACGCCTCCATCAGAAGAACGCTCGGCGCCGAGACGGAAAGGTCGGCTTCGCTGTTTTCCGCCGCAAGAACGGGAGAAGAGAGTGAGGGTGCAGCAAAAAGAAAGAAACTGCTTCAAAGGTATTCTCCAGGATTCTTTTGTTACTATTGTAGAGGGAAGAACCTGTACATTATGCAGCGTGCACAAAAAGAAATTGGCATCCCGCGGGAAACTCTCATTTGAAACACTAATTATAGTAGAAAGATTGTGCGAAAATACTAAATATAGGAAAAACCTTGAATTTTTTCGGAAGCAATGTAAAATTGATACGTTGAAGATGTGGCAGAGAGGTTCTGCCGCCGGAGAGGATAAGAGAATCAGATGGAAATGACCGTAAAACTGCAGGTATTTGAGGGACCTTTAGATCTGCTTTTGCACTTGCTCAGAAGAATAAAGTAAATATCTATGATATTCCGATTGTGGAGATCACGAATCAGTATATGGAATACATCGCAGAGATGAAGCGTCAGGATCTGAATGTGGTAAGCGAATTTCTTGTCATGGCGGCGACACTCATTGACATCAAATCCCGCATGCTGCTTCCGGCTCCGGAGACGGAGGACGAGGAAGAAGAGGATCCGCGTGCGGAACTGGTACAGCAGCTTTTGGAGTACAAGATGTACAAATGTATGGCATGAGCTGCGTGACCGCCAGATGGATGCGGGCGTGTCCTTTTAAGGAGCCGACCATTCCGCCGGAGGTGGCAGAGTATGAGGAGCCGGTCAACATGGAGGAGCGCGTCTCGGATGTAACGCTTGCCAGATTGAATAGAGATTTTTAAGTCCATCATGAAAAGCAGGTGGACAAGATTGATCCGATCCGTTCCAAGTTCGGCAAGATTGAGAAGGAAGATGTATCGCTTTCGGACAAGATGGCATATCTTGAGAATTACTGCCTGACGCACAGCCGGTTCAGTTTCCGCAGTCTCCTTGAGGCACAGGCGGGCAAGATGGAGATCATTGTCACGTTTCTCGCCATTCTGGAACTGATGAAGACAGGCAAGATATTTATATCACAGGAACACACCTTTGATGATATTCTGATTCAGTCAAAGATTGTGGCATAGAGTTGGAGTTTTCGGGATGAATGAAAAGAATTACGAGGCGATCATCGAGGCGATCCTCTTTACGATGGGAGAATCGGTAGAGCTGGACAAGATCGCCGCAGCCATAGAACTGGATAAAAAGAGACAAAAGCGATCATTGAGAAGATGATGAAGCACTACGAGAATCCGTCCATCGGTGTGAAGATCATTGAGCTGGACGATGCGTATCAGATGTGCACCAAAAGCGAGATGTACGAATATCTGATCAAGATTGCGAGACAGCCAAAGCGCCATGTCCTGACGGATGTTCTTCTGGAGACGCTGTCCATCATCGCCTATAAGCAGCCGATCACCAAGGTGGAGATCGAGAAGATCCGCGGTGTTTCCTGCGATCACGCGGTGAACAAGCTGGTGGAGTACAATCTGGTATGCGAGCTTGGCAGACTGGATGCACCGGGGCGCCCGCTGCTCTTCGGAACGACGGAAGAGTTCCTGCGAAGCTTTGGGGTACAGTCAATCGACGAACTCCCGGTATTAAATCCGGTGCAGGTGGAGGAATTTAAGCAGGAGGCGGAAGCCGAGATGCATATGAAGCTTGATATATAGAACATAAAAGAAATCCTGGTGCGAATCTGTGAGAGACGGATAATAAGGAATTGCCGCAACAAGCATAGACCGCTTTGGGTGATAAGTAATATTATCAGAAGACCACACCGTGGGATTTCAGATGGAAATGCAGGTGGAAATTCGGTTCCAAAAATGTGGCATTTCTAACCAGCCGGATGTTTGCATCTTCGATGATCCGTGTCTTTCAAGTTTGGAGCACTCCGCGGGTCATGTCCGCATCCCGGAAGACAATTTGTAGGAATTTTGTGTGTGTCCCTTATGGCACCTCTAAGCAAAACATAACCGCGCGAAGCCGATGTCTGAGTCGGCATCTGCCTTATTTTCAATAGCAGATGCCGGCGAGTTCGGTTCGCGCGGTTTTATATTGTCTGCGAAGAGGTGCCCTTAGGGACACCAGAAATCCGCCCATTATCTCCGGTGTGCCGGACATGTACCCGTCATTGTCAAACGTGGAAGAGACACGGAATCCGATGCAAACATTCGGCCGGAAGAATGCTCACATTTTTCTCCAACGAATATTCCATCTGCATTTCCACATGAAATCCCCAAGTGTGTTTCTAATAATATTACTTATCAAAGCACGATATGCTTATTGCGGCAGTTCCTACATACCGTTTCTGTTCTGCAAAATGAGGGACGCATATACATCAGTGAAGTCATTTTGGGAGAATGGCATGTATCGACGCTTTCTTTCTCTATTGTTAAGTATGAGCTTACTTATTTTTTCGCCTGTGCGTGTCCGGGCGCAGGATGTGCCGGCAGAGTCGGAACTGTACGCAAAATCTGCCGTTTTGATGGATGCGGATTCCGGAAGAATTCTCTATGAGAAAAACGGGCATGAAGCGATGGCGAATGCGAGCACGACAAAGATTCTAACCTGTATCGTGGCACTGGAAAACTGTGATCCGGCGAGCGTGGTTACGGTGTCAAAATGCGGCATCCCAGCCGAAGGTACATCTGGGGATGCACGAGGGACAACAGTTTTATCTGAGGGATCTTTTATATGGCCTGATGCTGGAATCCTACAATGACTGTGCGGTGGCCATCGCGGAATTGCGGCGGGGAGGTGCAGGGATTTGCCGCGCTGATGAATGCGAAGGCAGAGGAACTCGGCTGTGAGGACAGCTACTTTATTACACCGAACGGACTGGATGCGAAGGATGATGCCGGGGTTCATCACACGACGGCGGCAGACCTTGCTAAGATTATGAAATATTGTATTAAGGAATCGTTAAAAAGCGACGAATTTCTCGAGATTACACGGACGGCGCAGTATTCTTTTTCTGATGCAGAGGGGAAATGCACGTACCAGTGCACGAACCACAATGCATTTTGCAGATGATGGAAGGGGCGCTTTCCGGAAAACGGGATTTACCGGAACCGCCGGATACTGCTATGTCGGAGCGTTGCAGCGGGAGGACAAAACGCTGATCGTGGCGCTGCTCGCCTGCGGATGGCCGAACAACAAGACCTATAAGTGGTCCGACACCAGAAAACTCATGAATTACGGATTGGAGCAGTTCAAAAGATCGACCTGTTGCAGATTGAGCCGGACGAAGCGGAGCTTGCGCCCATAGAGGTGCGGGACGGACAGGGCGGACAAATCGGCGAAACGGTGTATTTAAAACCGGTTGTCAGGAACTATGCAGGGGAGGAGAGTATCCTGGCGCCGCTAAGCAGTGAGGTTACGCTTAAGTATGAGATTGCAGACCAGCTGTATGCACCGGTGAAGAGCGGCGATTACATCGGGAAGATTCGTTATATGCTGGGGGAGGAGACGCGGAGCGATGTGGTAGCCGGGGAGACAATCGGAAAGATCGATTATCCGTGGTGTCTGGGGCAGGTGCTTCGGCTTCTCTGGATCGAATAAAAAACACAAACAAAAAGCGTCAAAAAATTAACAATTTACTTGAAATATTGCAGAAAAGCAATTATAATTTAACATAGCGTAATTTGTTGAATTTTTATACAAAGACGCATGGATTTACATCATTCACTATGAAGCCGCATCCCAAATGGATGTGGACAACAATTATAGATGGAGGGCAAAAGAATGAATAGTAGAATGATAGCCTGGCTATGCAGCGCATCACCAGGTTAGTCGACGAGAACAGTTTCATTGAGATCGGTTCTCTCGTAACCGCAAGAAGCACAGATTTTAATCTTGCAGCAACGGATACTCCTTCCGACGGAGTCATCACAGGACACGCCCTGATTGACGGCAATCTGGTGTTCATTTACAGCCAGGACGCTTCTGTTTTAAACGGAACAATCGGCGAGATGCATGCGAAGAAGATCGCTGCAAGTGTATGACATGGCGATGAAGATGGGAGCACCGGTGATCGGCTTTATCGATTGCGCGGGAGTCCGTTTACAGGAGTCTGTAGATGCGCTTGACGGCTTCGGAATGATCTATGCAAAAGAAGTTGCAGCATCCGGCGTGGTTCCGCAGATTTCAGCCGTATTCGGCAGCTGCGGCGGTGGACTGGCAGTGGTACCGGCACTTTCTGATTTTGCTTTTATCGAAGAATCCAAAGGAAAGATGTTTGTGAATTCTCCGAACGCAATTGACGGAAACCGCATCGAGTGCGACACATCATCTGCGGCATTCCAGGCAGATGAGAACGGCTGCATTGACGCGACGGGAACAGAGGATGAGATCCTTGCAGACATCCGTGAGCTGGTCGGCATGCTTCCGCTCAACAACGAGGGAGATGTCTACACAGACGAGTGTGCGGATGACCTGAACCGTGCATGCGAGAGCATGGATGCCATGAAGGGTGATCCGAGATATCTTCTCAGTGAGATTTCGGACAGCCATACATTCTTCGAGACAAAGGCAGGCTATGCCAGAGATATGGTGACCGGATTTATCAAGTTAAACGGTATGACGGTCGGCGCAGTTGCAAACTGCACAACGGTATACGACGAAGAGGGCAAAGAGAGCGAGAAGTTTGACAATGTTCTTTCCGCAAAGGGATGTGAGAAGGCAGCAGAGTTCGTATCTTTCTGCGACGCATTCGAGATCCCGGTACTGACTCTGACGAATGTCAAGGGCTACAAGGCATGCAAGTGCTCTGAAAAGCGTCTTGCAAAGGCACTTGCTCATCTGACCTCCGCATTTGCGGGAGCTACATGTCCGAAGGTGAACCTGGTCACGGGAGAGGCATACGGTACCGCTTATGTTGCTATGAATTCCAAGTCTATCGGTGCGGATTTCGTATATGCATGGCCGGACGCAAAGGTCGGCATGATGGATGCGGATCTTGCAGTAAAGATCATGTACGCGGATGCATCTGCGGATGAAGCTTGCAGAGAAGGCAAAGGGAATATGATGCACTGCAGGGCAGCGTTATGACAGCAGCCAGAAGAGGCTATGTGGATCTGATCGTTGATCCGGCAGATACGAGAAAGTATCTGGTAGATGCGTTTGAACTGTTATACAAAGTGTGCATATACACCGGACAAGAAACATGGAACAAAATAGAAAGGTGAAGTTTATGAAGAAAAAATTATCTCTTATACTTTGTCTTTGCTTTTATGGCTCTGGGACTTGCAGCATGCGGAACAGATCCGACAACGGTTGACTATTTCGGAATGACTTACGATGAACTGCAGAGCAGCATGGAACAGGAAGTTTCCGCGCTGGTTGGTCTTACGGACGACAACAGAACCTATATCCAGTCCTACGGCAGCGATACGGCAATGAAACTTGTCGAGAGTTGGGATGAGGCGACAAGTGATGTCGGCGCATATCAGGGACTTGGAGAATTCAATATCACAAAGGCACAGAAAACCTTAACAGTAGATCAGTATGTAGAGTATCAGAATCGTGAAGTCATCGTTTCTTACATCTATACATACAATTACGAGACCGAGCAGCCGGAGCTTACTGATGCATCTGCGGACAAGGTATATACGCTGGGTGAGAAGATGGAGAAGGCTGCGTTAAATACCCTGATGGGAATGGGAACCGTATTCGTGGTTCTGATCCTGATCAGCCTTATTATTTACTGTTTCCGCTTTATCTCTGTAATACAGAACAAGGCGGCCGGCAAGGGCAAGAAGAACGAGGCAGAGGCAGGCGCTGTGGTAGAGCAGATCGGACAGCGTGAAGAGCAGCTTACCGATGATCTTGAACTTGTGGCAGTTATTTCCGCAGCGGTTGCGGCAAGCACCGGTGCATCCGCGGATTCTTTCGTTGTGAGATCGATCCGCAGACGCTAATTCGTATAAATGAAAAGAAATCATATTAGGAGGATATTTCAATGAAAAGCTATACAATTACAGTAAACGGCAATGTATATGATGTAACCGTAGAAGAGAACGGCGCAGTGAGCGCACCGGCAGCAACACCAGGACGTGCATTGCACCGCAGCAGCACCTGCAGCATAAAGCCGGCTGCTGCAGCAGGCGCAGGCAGCGTTAAGATCGAGAGGGCGCAGCGAAAGGTATTCAAACTTGAGAAGTCTGTCGGTGATGCCGTTAAGAAGGGAGACAGCATCATGGTTCTTGAGATCATGAAGATGGAACTCCGGTCGTTGCAACGCAGGACGGTACGGTATGCAAGTATCAACGTGAAGTGTTGGAGATATGGTAGAAGCGGGCGCATTACTTGCAACATTAAACTAATTTAGGAGGAGAGACAATGAGCTATTTTAGGTGAGGACAATGGGAACCTCCCATCAGACCGCTTTTAACCTTACCTGGGAAATTTTGTGATGATTTGTCGCATGCTTTTTCCTGTATCTGGCTATCGCGAAGGGTTTGAGCCATTGCTTCTTGTTCCGATAGCATTTGGTATGCTGCTGGTTAATATTTATCCGGATATTTTTGCAGACCCGGAGCAGATGAGCAATGGTGTAGGTGGTTTATTCCACTACTTTTATGTGTTAGACGAGTGGTCAATCTTACCGTCTCTGATTTTCCTTGGAGTCGGTGCTATGACAGATTTCGGACCGCTGATTGCAAATCCGATCAGTTTCCTGCTTGGAGCTGCAGCTCAGTTCGGTATTTTCGGAGCGTACTTCCTTGCAATCATGATGGGCTTTAATGATAAGGCAGCAGCTGCTGTTTCCATCATCGGTGGAGCCGATGGACCGACCTCCATTTTCCTTGCCGGAAAGTTAGGACAGTCGGGACTGATGGGACCGATCGCTGTGGCGGCATATTCCTATATGGCGCTTGTGCCGATCATTCCAGCCGCCAATTATGAAGCTGTTTACAACCAAAAAAGAGCGCGCCATCAAGATGGAGAACTTAAGACCGGTTTCCAAGCTGGAGAAGATTCTCTTCCCGATCGTGGTTACGGTGGTTGTATGTACGATTCTTCCGACGACAGCTCCGCTGGTTGGTATGCTGATGCTCGGTAACCTGTTCCGCGAGAGCGGTGTTGTAAGACAGCTGACAGAAACTGCTTCAAACGCAATGATGTACATCGTAGTTATCCTGCTTGGTACTTCCGTAGGCGCATCTACCAGTGCAGAGGCTTTCTTAAAGGTAACCACATTAAAGATCTTTGCACTTGGACTGATTGCATTTATGTTCGGTACAGCAGCCGGTGTCCTGTTTGGTAAGCTGTTATGCTTCCTCACAAAGGGCAAGGTAAATCCTCTGATCGGTTCTGCGGGTGTGTCTGCGGTTCCTATGGCAGCTCGTGTTTCTCAGAAAGTCGGCGCGGAGGAAGATCCGACCAACTTCCTGCTGATGCATGCAATGGGCCCGAACGTAGCAGGTGTTATCGGTACTGCAGTAGCAGCCGGTACATTCATGGCAATTTTCGGAATTTAGTGAAAGAGCAAATGCCGTCATAGACGGATAGCGGTATCAAAGTATCCGCTGATAAGGAGGAAAAAATGTCAGAAGTTGTTAAAAAACCTTTAAAAATAACAGAGACGGTGCTGCGTGATGCGCATCAGTCTCTGATTGCGACAAGAATGACAACAGAGCAGATGCTTCCGATCATCGACAAGATGGATAAGATTGGTTATTATGCAGTTGAGTGCTGGGGCGGTGCTACCTTCGATGCATGCCTTCGTTTCCTGAAAGAAGATCCGTGGGATCGTCTCCGCAAGTTAAGAGACGGATTTAAGAACACCAAGCTTCAGATGCTGTTTCGTGGACAGAACATCTTAGGATATCGTCCGTATGCGTATGATGTGGTAGAGTACTTCGTACAGAAATCCGTTGCAAACGGTATCGATATCATCCGTATTTTCGACTGCTTAAACGACCTGCGCAACCTGCAGACAGCCGTTACCGCATGTAACAAAGAGAAAGGACATGCACAGGTCGCATTATCCTATACACTTGGCGATGCCTACACTCTGGATTACTGGATGGAGATGGCGAAGAAGGTAGAGGATATGGGTACTGATTCCCTCTGCATCAAGGATATGGCAGGTCTTTTGGTTCCGACGAAGGCAACCGAGCTGATTCAGGCATTAAAGTCTGCAACCAACCTTCCAATCGAGCTCCATACACACTATACTTCTGGTGTCGCTTCCATGACATACATAAGGGCGGTTGAGGCAGGCTGTGACATTATCGATACAGCAATGTCTCCGTTCTCCATGGGAACCAGCCAGCCGGCAACCGAGGTTATGGTAGAGACCTTCAAGGGCACAGAGTTCGATACCGGCCTGGATCAGAACCTGTTAGCTGAGATCGCTGACTACTTCGTCCGATGCGTGAGGGAAGCGTTAGAGAGCGGTCTGATGAACCCGAAGGTTCTGGGTGTAAACATCAAGACTCTGTTATATCAGGTACCGGGTGGTATGTTATCCAACCTTCTGTCTCAGTTAAAAGAGCAGGGCAAGGAAGACAAGTGCGAGGAGGTTCTTGCAGAGGTTCCGCGTGTACGTAAAGACTTTGGTGAGCCGCCACTTGTTACACCGTCCTCACAGATCGTTGGTACACAGGCTGTGTTCAACGTACTGATGGGAGAGCGCTACAAAGTGGCAACCAAGGAGACCAAAGACGTACTGCTTGGAAAGTACGGTCAGACTGTAAAACCGTTCAACCCGGAGATCGTAGACAAGGTACTTGGCGAGGAGAAGAAGAACGCCATTACCTGCCGTCCGGCAGATCTGCTTGAGCCGGAGCTGGATAAGATAGAGGCTGAGATGAAGCAGTGGAAGCAGCAGGATGAGGATGTCCTTTCCTATGCTCTGTTCCCGCAGGTTGCAACCGAATTCTTCAAGTACCGTGAGGCACAGCAGAAGAAGGTCGATGCAAGCGTCGCAGACACTAAGAACGGAGCATATCCGGTATAATCAAAAACAGTTATAACAAAAGCGGGTGAGCAGTCACCTGCTTTTGCTGCCTTTTTTGCTATTTTATCACACCGCAGGCAATCCGTTCGCCGGAGTCGCCCGCGGGCTGCGTTGTAAAGTTATCCGGCATCCGGTGAATGATGAGTGATTTTCCGATAATTTCCGGAATCGTAAAACGCTTGTCATAAAATGCCATCCAGGCATAACCCTGGTTGCCCAGAAGCGGAGGCATGTCGCCGCTGTGATTCGGGTGTTCGGCCGGCGTACGGCTGTAATGGGCACCGGCACTGGTAAACGGGGAGACGCACACGCCGTTTTCGTGGATGTGCATGCCGTAAAAATTACTGGAGCCGGGAGTCGCGACGTTTGGAAGACCGAAGACTTCAACCTCCACGAGAGTTCCTTCGTATTCTGTGGCATAGAACCGGGCAAGCCCGGAGATGGAAGGAAAATTGTTGCCGCCGGCAATCCAGGCGGATGCATCCGGCGGAGACTGCATCAGTGTATGAATAAAATTGGTTGCTGGTGTGATATCGCGCATAGCTGCCTCAATGGAAGAGTGTCATTGGTTTATTATATGCAGCGGCGGAAAAATGCGCTGCATGTGAGGAAAGTTCCATGCATAATTTCTTGCAAAACACCATGTATTTGATATAATAAAAACATTGAGCGGATCACAATTCCGCAGAAGTGAGGAGAAGCATGAGCAATACAAATGACCTGAGTAACCGCATCAATGATGCTTACAGTAAGCTGAGCAAGGGACAGAAACGGCTGGCAACCTACATTACGGACAATTATGACAAGGCGGTATTTCTGACCGCTGCAAAGCTGGGCGAGGTTGTAGGTGTGAGCGAGTCTACGGTGGTGCGCTTTGCAACGCATCTGGGATATAAGGGCTATCCGGAATTCCAGAGTGCGCTGGAGGAACTGGTGCGCAATAAGCTGAACTCCATTCAGCGCATGGAGGTTACTTACGGCAGGATCAGCCAGTCGAAGATTCTGGAGACGGTGCTGAAATCCGACGCGGACAAGATTCATTCCACACTGGAAAAGATTGATCAGAACGCATTTGAACTCGCGGTTGACACGATCCTGCACGCCAAACATATCTATATCATCGGAATCCGGAGCTGTGCGCCGCTTGCCAGCTTCATGGCTTTTTATTTTACCCTGATGTTTCCGAACGTTCATCTGATTCAGACAAGCAGTTCGAGCGAGATTTTGAACAGATGGTGCGCATCGGCAAGGAGGATGTGATCATCGGAATCAGTTTTCCACGTTATTCCATGCGTACTTTAAAGGCGATGGAATTTGCGAATAACCGGAGTGCGAAGGTAATCACACTCACCGACAGCGTACATTCCCCGATGAACCTCTATTCTTCCTGCAATCTGATTGCGGACAGCGATATGGCTTCCATTGTGGATTCCCTGGTTGCCCCGCTGTCGGTGATCAATGCGCTGATTGTGGCGCTCTGCATGAAAAGCAGAACGAGGTGGCGAAAACGCTTGAGATGTTAGAGGATATCTGGGACGAATACCAGGTTTACGAGAACGATGAGATCAATTATATCGATGATTCCATCAAGATGCGGTATGGAAAAGTAGGAGATGCGGAACTGTATGAGTAAGGTGATCGTAGTCGGCGGCGGGCCGGCGGGAATGTTTGCTGCCATTGCGGCGGCGGAGCGGGGACATGAGGTCGTTTTGCTCGAGAAAATGAAAAGCTTGGGAAAAGCTCTACATCACCGGCAAAGGGCGGTGCAACATCACGAATGCGGGGGATATGGACACCCTGTTTGCCAATGTGATGACGAACCCGAAGTTTTTGTACAGCGCTTTACGATTATGACAATCAGAGAGTGATTGATTTTTGAGGAGAATGGTCTGGCGACGAAGGTGGAGCGCGGCAACCGTGTATTCCCGGTATCGGATAATTCTTCGGATGTGATCGCCACGCTGCAGCGGGTACTAAAGCGCACGGGTGTTATGGTGCAGCTTCATGCGGAAGTGCGGCAGATCCTCACCGGGGAAGGCGCGGTGCGCGGTGTGAAGCTTGCCGACGGAAGCGTTCTTGAAGCAGAGCGCGTGATTCTTGCAACCGGAGGATTTTCTTATCAGACGACCGGTTCGACCGGAGACGGCTATCGTTTTGCAGGGAACTCGGACATACGGTGACACAGATTACGCCGTCACTGGTTCCGTTCTACGTGAAGGAGACCTGCGCGGCGAGGATGCAGGGGCTGGCGCTGAAAATGTGCAGGTGCGCATCCGGGACGGAAAAAGCTGTTGTATGACGAATTCGGCGAGATGCTCTTTACCCATTTCGGGGTAAGCGGGCCGCTGATTTTAAGTGCCAGTGCGGCAATCAAGCCGGGCCGCGTGGAGAAGGAACTGGCGATGGAGATCGACTTAAAGCCGGCACTCACGGAGGAACAGCTGGATGCGAGACTTCTGCGTGAATTCGAGGAGGCAAAGAATAAGCAGTTTAAAACGCCGTCGTGCATCTGTTCCCGGCGAAGATGATTCCGGTGATGTTAGAAGCCGGAGGGATCGATCCGGAGAAGAAGGTCAACGAGATCACGAGAGAAGAGCGGATGGGATTCTGCATCTGATTAAGGCATTCCCGCTGACGCTCTGCGGACTCAGGGATTTTAATGAAGCGATCATCACACGCGGGGGTGTCAGCGTAAAGGAAGTGAATCCTTCCACGATGGAGTCAAAGCTTGTGCCGGTCTTGTATTTTTGCGGGGAACTGTTGGATCTGGATGCGATGACCGGCGGATTCAATCTGCAGATTGCCTGGTCGACCGGGCATCTGGCGGGTGAGAGTATTGAATAGAAGAGGAGAGAAGAAGAGATGAGTATGAATATTGCGATTGACGGACCGGCAGGCGCGGGTAAAGCACGATTGCAAAAACTGGCGAAAAAGCTGGCGTTTGTCTATGTGGATACGGGAGCAATGTACCGTGCCATGGCATACTATTTTACAGAACGGCATTGCGCCGGATGATGAGCAGGCGATTGCGGCAGCCTGCCCGAAGGTTGACGTGACGATTGTGTATGAGAACGGGGAACAGCAGGTGCTTTTAAACGGAGAGAATGTAAACGGCGTCATCCGGACGGAGGAAGTCGGCAATATGGCATCGGCGACCAGTGTCTATCCGGTTGTGCGCACAAAGCTTGTGGAACTGCAGCGGCAGCTTGCGACAAAGACGGACGTCATCATGGACGGAAGGGATATCGGCACCTGTGTGCTTCCAGATGCGCAGGTAAAAATATATCTCACGGCAAGTGTTGCGACGCGCGCAAAGCGCAGATATGATGAACTGACCGCCAAGGGAACCCAGTGCAATCTGGAAGAGATCGAGAAAGATATTGAAGACCGCGATTACCGCGATATGCACCGGGAGACGTCGCCGTTAAAGCAGGCCAAGGATGCGGTGTTAGTGGACAGCTCCGAGATGAACATCGACGAAGTGGTGGACGCAATCTATCAGATTTATGCGAGGGTATAGAGAATATGAATGTAATCTTGGCAAAGAGTGCGGGCTTCTGCTTCGGGGTAAAACGTGCCGTGGATACGGTATATGAACGGATTCTGGAAAAAGAACCGCTCTACACGTTCGGACCGATCATCCACAATGAAGAAGTGGTGCGCGATCTGGAGGAAAAGGGCGTCGTCGTGGTAAACGATGTGGACGAACTTGCGGGGAAGCCGCAGGGGACGGTAATCATCCGGGCACACGGCGTGGAGAGAGGTGTCTGCGAGAAAATACAGACGCTCGGTTTTTCCATCGTGGACGCGACCTGCCCGTTTGTGTTAAAGATTCACCGGCTGGTGGAGCGCTACAGTGGGGAGGACTGTCACATTGTGATCGTCGGGAATGCCAGCCACCCGGAGGTGAAAGGCATCAAAAGCTGGTCGAATGCAGAGGATACGCGCGTGATCGGAACCCGAGAGGCCGAAAATACGATGCTTCCCATGGAAAAAAGGTATGTATTGTATCACAAACGACATTTAATTACAATAAATTTCAATTAGTTGAAATTATAAAAGAAAAGGTTATGATATAATTGTTTTAAATACAATCTGCAATGCTACGGAGGAACGTCAGACGGAAGCCCGGGCAATCGCGGAGCAGGTGGATGCCATGATTGTGATCGGTGGCAGGAACAGCTCCAACACGCAGAAGCTATTTGAAATATGTAAAAACGAATGCAAAAATACTTACTATATACAAACTGTAAAGGATCTTGACCTTGCCGAAGTCAGGTCTGTCGATAACGTAGGTATTACCGCAGGGGCTTCTACCCCAAACAATATTATTGAGGAGGTTCAAAGAATGTCAGAAATGAGCTTTGAACAAATGCTGGAAGAATCATTTAAAACAATAAGAAATGGAGAGGTAGTTGAGGGTACCGTTATCGATGTGAAACCTGATGAGATCGTTCTGAATATCGGCTACAAGGCAGACGGAATCATTACTCGTAATGAATACACAAACGAAGCAAACGTAGACCTTACCACATTGGTATCCGTCGGCGACACCATGGAAGCAAAGGTTTTAAAGGTAAATGACGGTGAGGGTCAGGTATTACTGACATACAAGCGTCTGGCTGCCGAGAAAGGAAGCAAGAGATTAGAGGAAGCATTTGAGAACAAGGAAGTGCTGACCGCTAAGGTTGCACAGGTACTGGATGGAGGATTATGCGTAAACGTAGATGAGACAAGAGTATTTATTCCGGCAAGTCTTGTATCAGATACCTACGAGAAAGATCTTTCCAAATATGCAGATCAGGAGATCGAGTTCGTTATCAGCGAGTTCAATCCGAAGAGAAGAAGAATCATCGGCGACAGAAAGCAGCTTCTGGTTGCTAAGAAGTTAGAGCAGCAGAAAGAACTGTTCGCAAGAATCAAGATCGGTGATGTATTAGAGGGAACAGTTAAGAATGTAACAGATTTCGGTTCGTTTATTGATCTTGGCGGAGCAGACGGTCTGCTTCATATTTCCGAGATGTCCTGGGGCAGAGTAGAGAGCCCGAAGAAGGTATTCAAGGTAGGCGATCAGGTTCGCGTATTCATCAAGGATATCAATGAGAATAAGATTGCACTCAGCATGAAGTTCCCGGCAGAGAATCCGTGGAACGGCGCAGCAGAAGTTCGCAATCGGCAACGTTGTAAAGGGCAAAGTTGCACGTATGACAGACTTCGGCGCATTTGTTGAGCTTGCACCGGGTGTGGATGCACTCCTTCATGTATCCCAGATTTCCAAGGAGCATGTAGAGCCGTCCGACGTATTAAAAGTTGGACAGGAGATCGAGGCAAAGATCGTTGATTTCAACGAGGAAGAGAAGAAGATCAGTTTATCTATGAAGGCACTGCTCGCACCGGAAGAAGATGCGGATGCAGATGTTGCAGATGTAGATATTGATGCGGTTGCAAAGGAAGAGGAGTAATCTCTGATTTCGATGATTGTAGAGTTACAGATAGGCTTGCACGTTGGTGGAAGCCTATTTCTGTATTTGCATCATGTAGATAACAAAGAGAGCCGAGGGATAAAATATGCTGGAAACGGACAATTATGAAAAGTTTAAAAGGATATTTTAGCGCTTGCAAAGATTGATCTGAATTCTTATAAGGAAAAGCAGATGCGGCGCAGAATCAACACGCTGATTACGAAGAATCATATTGCGACATATGATGAGTATGTGGCGCTGATCAAGAAGGACAAAGAGAAGTTTGAACAGTTTATCAATTTCCTGACCATCAATGTGTCGGAGTTTTACCGCAATCCGGATCAGTGGAAGATTCTGGAGAATGAGGTATTCCCGAAGCTGATTCAGAAGTTTGGCAAGAATCTGAAAATCTGGAGTGCTGCCTGCTCGACCGGAGATGAGCCGTATTCGCTGGTAATGGCATTGTCCAGACACCTGCCGCTTGCAAACATTAAGGTGATTGCGACCGACATTGACAAGCAGGTGATCGATACGGCGCGGATGGGACTCTACAATGAGAAAGAGTATCGCGAGTGTGCCGGATGACTTGAAGAAGAAGTATTTTACCAAGGTCGGCAATTCGTATCAGATCTCGGATGAGATCAAGAAACGTGTGGAATTCAAGGAGCATGATCTTTTAAAAGATCCGTATCCAGGCGGATGCAATCTGATTGTGTGCCGGAACGTTGTGATCTATTTTACCGAGGAGGCAAAGGACGAGATTTATGCGAAGTTCTATAAGGCGCTTCAACAGGCGGGTGCTTTTTCGGAAGCACGGAGCAGATCATGAATTACCGGGAGATCGGATTTGAGAGACAAGTCCTTTTTCTTTGAGAAGGCGTAAGGTTACTTCAGAGGACGCATTTTCTATAAAGAAAAGCGGCAGGAAAGAAGCTGTGCAGTATATGCCAGATCTTTCCTGCCGTTTTTGGTGGTAATTATATCAGGGCTTTCTGCCATGTGTTTATTTGCGGTGGAGACGCATGGTTTCTAATAGATGCAGAACATAGTCCATCTGCATAGCGGGATCGGCGGCAAAGTCCGCGGATAATTCAAAATAGCATTTCCTGCCGCGCGGCTGTTCACGGAACACCGGGGAAAACATGGCGTCATACTGCGGAAGAAAGATGGCATATTTTTTGCCGTAGCAGTTGGAAGCGTTCGCCTGCACGCGGTGTTCTTTGTCGACGGCGGATGCAATACTCTTGTGCACTGCGATATCCTCCGCAGGAGATAGTAGTAATCTTTGGGACTGCCGTCATAAAAGAAGCGCAGTTCTCCCTCGAAGAGACGCACACGCAGCCGGGCGGTACTTCCGCTCATGGAGAGATAACAGTCATCGTAGGAGAAGGAGACCGGTTTGGGAACGGGGTACTGCAGCGCCAGTGTAAAAAACAGCTCCTTGTTGCCGGAGGCACCGTCCATCGACCGGTACTCGGACGCCTGGAGTGACTGCAGAGAAAATGCCTGTTCCCAGAGTTTTGGGTAGGAGAGGACGGGCAGAAGCTTCGGCATATAGAGAACGTCCTCATAGTTGTGCTGTTTCAGCAGTGCCAGGGAATCCTTTGCGGGATGCCGCACGTACTCTTTGTAGACTTCGATCAGCTCGCCGCCGGAGTAGGCATCGATGCGGTCGATCCCGAGAAACAGTTCGATGGATTTCTGTTTGTAGCTGGTCAGGGCAAACAGAAATTTGAAACGTGAGACTTCCTTATAAAGATCGATATAACTGTGCGCATCAAACGGATCGGAAAGGTGCAGCGTCTTGCATTTCGTCTTCAGATATGGAATGTCAGAAGCCGATACCGTTGAACGTCAGAATGGTATCATAGCCGGACAAAAGATCCAGAAAGGCGGAAAGGACATTTTTTTGATCGGCGGCGTTCTCGGAAAGAACTGGTCGATGCACAAAGAGACTGCCGCGCCTTGTGGCGCAGCCGATCAGGTAGAGATCCGTGCGCGCCGGCGAGAAGCCGGTTGTCTCAATAACAAAAAAAATGCAGTTTTCTGTAAATACCTCGTTGGAAACGGGGTCTGAAAATCAAAGTCAGTTCTTCATGCCAGGTTATCATCTGAAAACTCTATATGTAATATTAGGGTAAGAGTTCCAATTTTGCCGCTGCGCAGGTCTGGAAAGGCATAGATTTCCCGGACTCGCGGGCGTTCGCGGCAAATAGCAATGTACGCTTCGGCAAAAGTCCGGAAAGCCTGCGGCTTCCCGGACTCGCGGGCGCGTTCACATGGGGCAGAACCATCCGCTGCATGCAAGCATGAGCGTATGTTTTGCTCCATGCTCACTTTTGCCTTCACGTACATTATAACATAAATGGGGAAAAATATTGTGAATTCTTTGTCAATAGGTTCGTGAAAAAATACAATAAATTGCTACAATTTCCGAGTGATTGTGCTATAATCTACAAGAGGGTATTCTATGACTTTTGGCATAGAATATAATATAGATAAGAGAAAGTGGGGCACGAGAAATGGGTTCTAAGACATTTAAAGGCGGCGTCCATCCTATGAAGGAAAGGAACTGGCAAAGGATCAGCCGATCGTAGAAGTTCTACCTAAGGGTGATCTGGTATACCCGTTGTCACAGCATATCGGTGCACCGGCGACTCCGGTGGTAGCGGTTGGTGACAAGGTGCTGAAAGGACAGAAGATCGCAGAGGCAGGTGGCTTTGTGTCATCCCCGATCTATGCGTCGGCATCCGGTACAGTAAAGGCAATCGAACCGCACCGTGTGGCAGTCGGTGACATGGTGAATTCCATCGTCATTGAGAACGACGGGGCGTTTGAAGAGGTGGAGTACACGCCGTGTGAAGACGTGACGGCTCTCTCTCGGAGGAGATTGTCAATAAGGTAAAAGAGGCAGGCGTTGTCGGCATGGGCGGTGCAGGTTTCCCGACACATGTGAAGCTGTCTCCGAAAGAGCCAGAAAAGATTGAATATGTAATTGCAAACTGCGCAGAGTGTGAGCCGTATCTGACGGCGGACTACCGCAGAATGCTCGAAAATCCAGAAGAGCTGATCGGTGGAATGAAGATCATTCTCCAGCTGTTCGATCATGCGAAGGGTGTTCTCGGCATCGAGGACAACAAGCCGGATTGTATTGAAAAGCTGACAGAGCTTGTCAAGGATGAACCGAGAATTGAGGTCTGTCCTTTACAGACCAAGTACCCGCAGGGTGGTGAGCGTCAGCTCATTTATGCAGTGACAGGCCGCGCCATCAATTCCAAGATGCTTCCTGCAGATGCAGGCTGTATCGTGGATAATGTGGAGACCATCATTGCTGTTTACCGTGCGGTAAAGCTTGGCAGACCGGTAACCAATCGTATTTCTACGATTACAGGCGATGCCATTGCCAACCCGGGCAACTTCTTATACAGCATCGGTACCAGCTATGCAGAACTGGTGGAGGCTGCCGGCGGATTTAAGACACAGCCGGAGAAGATTATTTCCGGTGGTCCGATGATGGGATTTGCAATGTTTAGCCTGGATATTCCCGACAAAGACATCTTCCTCACTGCTTTGCTTAAGCAAGGACGAAGTGTCAAGGTGGAGCCGTCCGCATGTATCAACTGCGGCCGCTGTGTGGAAGCATGCCCGGAGCAGCTGATTCCGTCAAGACTTGCCAAGTTTTCCAATAACGGTCTGGCTGAGGCGTTTGAATCCTGGCACGGACTCGAGTGCGTGGAGTGCGGAAGCTGCAGTTTTGTATGCCCTGCACGCAGACAGCTCGCACAGTCCATTAAGACGATGAAAAAGCAGGTACTTGCTGCAAAACGCAAAAAATAATTCAAAAAACAAGAAGAGAGAGGTGGATTATCGTGAGTGATTTATATCATGTTTCATCATCACCACACGTTCGTGCCAAAGATACCACAAGCCGTATTATGCTGTATGTGATTATTGCATTGCTTCCGACAAGCCTGTTCGGAATTTACAATTTCGGATATAAGGCATTGGTTCTGATTCTGGTAACGATTGCAAGCTGTGTGGCATCAGAGTGGGTATTTAATAAGATTGTACATAAAAAGCAGACGATCGATGACCTGAGCGCCGTTGTAACGGGACTGCTTCTGGCATTGAACCTTCCGGCAACCCTTCCGTGGTGGGAGGCGGTAATCGGCGGTGTGTTTGCAATCGTGGTTGTAAAATGTCTGTTTGGCGGACTGGGACAGAATTTCATGAACCCGGCGCTGGGCGCAAGATGCTTCCTTTTGATTGCATTTGCTGCTGATATGACAAAGTTTGGCATCACAAAGGAACGGGATTGAAGTGTATTCCAGCGTAACACCGCTTGCTGCCATGCGTAACGGTGAGGCGGTCAATACGATGGATATGCTGATCGGACGCACCGCAGGTACCATTGGTGAGACATCTGCGATCGCTATTCTGATCGGAGCTATTTTCCTGATCCTGATGGGTGTGATCAACCTTCGCATCCCGGCATCTTACATTATTACATTTGCTGTATTCATGCTTTTATTCGGCGGTCATGGATTTGACGGCAGCTATCTTACCGCACAGCTTTGCGGCGGCGGTCTGATGCTCGGCGCATTCTTCATGGCAACGGATTATGTGACATCCCGATTACCGATGGGGCAGATCATCTTTGGTATCTGCTGCGGTATCCTGACCGGATTGTTCCGCTGCTTCGGCGCGAATGCAGAGGGTGTTTCCTTCGCCATCATCTTAAGCAATATCCTTGTGCCGCTTATTGAGAAGCACACGGTGCCGATGGCATTCGGTCAGGTGAAGGAAGCGAAGAAGCAGGAAGGAAATAGAAATGAACAAGAAGATTGTACATGACGCATTGGTTTTATTTGCTTTTACTGTTGTATTAGGTCTGATCCTCGGCGTGGTCTACGGCATTACCAAAGGCCCGATCGACCAGGTAAATTATGAGAAGACACAGTCCGCTTACAAGCAGGTATTTGAGGATGCGGATTCCTTTGAGGAGTACGCTGATTTCGACACCGCTGCAGCGGAAGATCTTATGGCGCAGAATGGATATTCTGACGATATCGAGGCTGTCAACACAGCACTTGACGCTTCCGGCAATCCGCTCGGCTATGTGCTTACCGTAACGGCGAAGGACGGAAGCCAGGGCAGCATTACATTCTCTGTCGGCATCAGAATGACGGGTACGGTCAACGGTTATTCCATCACAAGTATTTCCGAGACACCGGGACTTGGTATGAAAGCACAGGAAGAGCCGTTCTACAGCCAGTTTGAGGGCAAGAACGTAGACTCCTTTACGGTTGTGAAGTCGACACCGTCTGCGGACAATGAGATCGAGGCAATTTCCGGTTCCACCATTACTTCCAAGGCGATGGCGAACGGTGTGAATGCCTGCCTTACATACTTCAGCGTATTAGAAGGAGGTAACTAATCAATGAACAAGAATGTAGAACGTTTATATAATGGACTCATTAAGGAAAATCCTACTTTCGTTCTGATGCTTGGTATGTGTCCGACACTTGCTGTCACATCCTCCGCAATCAACGGACTCGGCATGGGACTTTCCACAACAGTGGTACTGGTACTTTCCAATATGCTGATTTCCGCATTCCGTAAGGTGATTCCGGACGGCGTGCGTATGCCGGCATACATTGTTATCGTTGCATCGCTGGTAACAGTGGTGCAGTTTATCATGCAGGCGTATACCCCGAGCCTCTCCGAGTCGCTGGGTGTGTATATCCGTTAATCGTTGTAAACTGTATTATCCTCGGCCGTGCTGAGAGCTATGCTTCAAGAATCCGGTAGTTCCGTCTCTTTCGATGGACTTGGTATGGGACTTGGATTTACGATGGAGTCTTACCCTGATCGGACTGTTCCGTGAGCTTCTGGGCGCAGGTCAGATCTTTGGTTTCAGATTCTGTCCTTAAGCTGGTTCCACCGATCACCATCTTTGTTATGGCACCGGGAGCATTCCTAGTACTGGCATGTCTGGTAGCTGTGATGAAGATCGTCCGTGAGAAGATGGCAGCCAAGGGCAAGCCGCTTGCCGAGCCGTCCGGATGTATCACCGGAGACTGTGCAGGATGCAGTATGTCTGCTGCATGCACCGGTAAGAAACCGGCAGCGGAAGCTCCGGCAGAAACAGAATAGGAGGATAGATACGGATGAAAACATTACTTTTAATTGCAATCGGCTCTGCCATTGTCAATAACGTTGTATTAAGTCAGTTCCTTGGTATCTGTCCGTTTTTAGGCGTTTCCAAGAAAACAGAGACCGCTGCCGGAATGGGTGGCGCAGTTGTATTCGTTATCACGATCTCTTCGTTCGTGACAGCGCTGATCTACAAATATATCCTTGCCAACAGCTATCTGATGAGCAGGGCATTGATACCACCTACCTGCAGACGATTGTATTTATTCTTGTAATTGCGGCACTGGTACAGTTCGTTGAGATGTTCTTAAAGAAGTCCATGCCGGCATTATACCAGAGCCTTGGTGTATACCTTCCGCTGATTACGACAAACTGTGCCGTTCTCGGTGTTGCACTGACGAATGTTACCAAGGAATACGGTATTTTGGAGAGCGTGGTAAACGGTTTTGCAACCGCATTTGGTTTCCTGATTGCGATCGTTTTAATGGCAGGTGTGCGTGAGAAGATCGAGCACAATGATATCCGAAGCCGTTTCAGGGTACTGCAATCGTATTGATTTCCGCATGTCTGATGTCAATCGCATTCATGGGATTCTCAGGAATGATTTAGGAGGAAAAGAAGATGAACGTTACAGCAATTTTATTTGCAGCCTTAATCGTGGGCGGCGTAGGTATCTTGATTGGATTTTTCCTTGGTATTTCCGGAGAAAAGTTCAAGGTAGAGGTAGATGAAAAGAGGAAGCAATCTTAGGTGTGCTTCCGGGAAATAACTGTGGTGGCTGTGGTTATGCCGGTTGTTCCGGTCTGGCAGCAGCAATCGCAAAGGGCGAGGCTCCGGTCAATCAGTGTCCGGTCGGCGGCGCGCCGGTTGCACCAAGATCGGTGAGATCATGGGTGTGGCAGCCGAGGAAGGCGAGCGCAAGGTAGCATTTGTAAAGTGTGCGGGAACCTGTGAAGGCAGGACGCGATTACGAGTATACCGGCAACGGGACTGTGCAGCCATGGCATTCGTGCCGAACGGCGGACCGAAGTCCTGTAATTACGGATGCCTTGGATACGGTAGCTGTGTAAAGGCTTGTCCGTTTGATGCGATTCATATCGTGGACGGCATTGCGCAGGTTGACAAGGAAGTATGTAAGGCATGTGGAAAATGTGTTGCTGCATGTCCGAAGCATCTGATCGAGCTTGTTCCTTACAAGGCAAAGCACATTGTACAGTGCAGCTCCAAGGATAAGGGTAAGGATGTCATGAAGGCATGTTCCGTAGGATGTATCGGATGTCATCTGTGTGAGAAGAACTGCCCGAAGGATGCAGTTCATGTCATTGACAACGTGGCATACATTGATCAGGAGAAGTGTGTCGGATGCGGTATCTGTGCACAGAAGTGTCCAAAGAAATTATTCTAAGAATCATTTTCTCCGAAAATCATCCTGTAAGAATCGTTTCTTGGAATGAAAGTGTGAAAAAAAACAGGCGTGAAGAATTCACGGTAATAAAGTACGAATTCTTCACGCCTGTTTGTTGTTTAATCTTCCAGAATCTCATAGGGAATGACGGTTCCCATGCCGGAGCTGGTGTGTACTTCATAGTCGTCTGTGATGAAAATAGCTTCCGTAGCATCAAGGCTTTCAACGAGCGCCATACCGTCTTCCAGCCCGAGGAGAAACAGGTGGTGGAGAGACCGTCGCCGTCCACCGATGCACCGTGATGATCGTGACCTCAAAGGGCCCGTTATCGTAAAGGGTAACCGGTCGCGGTGTCCAGGATATGGTGATAACGCGTCCCATCTACTTCAAAATAGCGTTCGTAGACGCCGGAGGATACGACGGTCTGATCGGTGGTGATGGAGACGGAGGCAATCGCTTCGTTTTCCCTCACCAAACGGACGCTGTATGCCGATGGTGTATGCCGAACCGTCCGTCTTCGCGCCGAGCGCAAGCACATTTCCGCCGAGATTGATGTAACCGGAAGTAATTCCCTTCTGGTTCAGGTAGGCTTTCATCTGATCCGCGATATAGCCTTTGGCGATGCCGCCCAGATCAATCCTGGCATCGGGATTTTACAGAGTCACTGTGTTGCCGTCAATCTGAATCTCCCGGTAATCCACTGTGGCAAGAGCCGCCTGAATGTCCGTGTCGGAGGGGATCATGGAGACATCGGTCTGATCAAGCAGCGCTTTGGTTGAGATGTCCACAGATCGGAAACCGACCGATGGTGATGTAGAATTTGCCGCCGCTTAAGTCGCCATATGAGATGCCGGTTTTAAGAACTTCGATCGTCTCGTCGTGTACTGTCACGGGAGCGCCGCCCGCATCGTTGATTTTGGAAATATCGCTGTCTGGAATCGTATTGGAAAAATATCCCTCGTACTTTGCGCAAGGGCAAAACAGTCATCGAGCAGTTCCTCGCTCCCTTTTCATAGATCGAGACCGAGATGACGGTGTTAAAATAAAATCCTGACTTGGTAGCCGGTTCGTCCGCCGTGCGTGCAGCCGGAGAGCAGCAGATTTGCAGAGAGCAGGGGAACCAGAAGACAGGAGAGTACCTTCTTTTTTCTCATCATAAAAATCTCCATTTCTGATGTTTCCCATCCAATGTACCATAAACTTTCTGTTCATACAATGTGAAAACATCAATTTGCCATTTTGATGAAGATATGATAGAGTAATACAGTATGAGACTCTATGCCCATTTGGGATGAATGATTGGAAAATGTTACATATAAAGGGACGTTAGACAGATGGAACAAAAGCATTTTCATTTTAATGAGAAAAAGAGTTGTAGTCAAGATCGGATCTTCCTCATTGAATTACGGGGAGACAGGCAATCTGAATTTTACCAAGCTGGAGCATCTGGTAAAGAGAACTCTGCAATCTGCGGAACCGCGGGATGGATGTGTGTCTGGTAAGCTCCGGCGCGATTGCCGTGGGCAGACAGACGCTCGGCATGGATGAGCGGCCGAAGGACATTTCGACAAAGCAGGCATGCGCGGCGGTCGGCCAGGCGCGGCTGATGATGATCTATCAGCGGCTTTTGCGGAATACAATCAGGTGGCAGGGCAGGTGCTGATGACGAAGAACACGATGGTGAACCCTGTCTCGAGAGAGATGCGAAGAATACGTTCGACGAATTGTTCCGTCTTGGCGCAATCCCGATTGTGAATGAAAATGATACGGTTTCTACTTATGAGATGCAGTTTGGCGACAACGACACGCTCTCGGCAATCGTGGCTTCTCTGATCAGGGGCGGATCTTTTGATCCTGCTCTCGGATATCGATGGGCTTTTACCGACGATCCGCACAAGAATCCGGATGCAAAGCTCATTGAAGTGGTGGAGGAGATGGATGCGTCAATCTACGGCATGGCGAAAAGTTCGACCGGCAGTGATGTTGGAACCGGCGGCATGGCGACCAAATTGACAGCCGCAAAGATTGCAACGCTCTCGGAACAGACATGATTATTGCGAACGGCAGGGATGTCTGCATTCTGCATCATATATTTGATGATTCCTTTAAGGGAACCATTTTTCAGGCAAAGAAGAAAGAATCTTTCCGGATTGAAGATTTTATTTTGGAGACGATCGGTTAAGAATACAGGAAAAGGAGTACTATGAACCAGGAACAGATTGACAGAATCAATGCGTTATATCGCAAGTCGAAGGCGGAAGGGTTGACGGAGGAAGAAAAAAAGGAGCAGGCGCTGCTGCGCAAGCAGTATGTTGCGGATGTGAAGAAAAATCTGGCGGCGCAGCAACAATATCGATATGGTGAATCCGGACGGTTCCGTGGAGAACCTTGGAATAGAAGTATGGAAAAAAGACAGGACTTTCCTGACGCAGCGCTTACACAGGAGAAGGCGCGTCAGCAGATAAGGGCGCGGCACAAAGCATGGCGGATGGAACTGCCGCAGGAGGAAGTGCAGGAAAAGAGCAGAAAGATCTGTGAGAGGCTGGCGGCGTCTGACTGGTATCATAACAGCGCTGTCATCTACGGCTATTATCCGCTCGGCGCGGAGGCTGACTGTCTGCCGTTTCTGGCACAGGCACTTTCGGACGGCAAGACGGTGGCGCTTCCGGTTACATCAAAAGAGCGGTTGCAGCGGGACTGCGGCCAGGTGAAGAGAATGCAGGACACACACCGGATGGAGTTTTACCGGATCAGAGAGCTTTCCAGGGTGCGGAGGGCGCCTTTCATGTGATGGAGCCGGATGAGAGCTGCAAACGGATCGGGGAGAGATGCGGTGGTGCTGGTGCCCGGACTGGTCTTTGACCGTAAGGGGAACCGGTACGGGTATGGCGGCGGTTATTATGACCGCTATTTTGCAAGGTTTCGAAGCTGTCCCGCATGGCGGTAGCGTTTGAAGGGCAGATCGAGGAACAGCTTGCGGTGCTACCGACGTGCGGATGCATCGGATTTATACGGAGGAGCGGGAATATCGGATCTGACAGAAAGGATGGAAAGGATATGGAACTGACAGAACTTTGTAAGAGCGCAAAGAAGTGAGCAGACAGATCGGCAATCTGGACACGAATACGAAGAACGAGGTGTTGCGATGCAGCGGCAGGGCAATTGTGGCACATACTGAAGAGATTATCCGCGAGAATGAGAAGGATCTCGCCCGCGGCAGAGAATCATATGCCCGAAGGACTGCTGGACCGTCTGATGCTCAACCCATCCCGGCTGGAGCAGATGGCGGAGGGACTGCGGCAGGTTGCAGAACTTTCTGATCCGATCGGCGAAGTCCTTTCCATGAAGAAGCGCCCGAACGGTCTTATGATCGGTAAAAAGCGCGTCCCGCTCGGTGTGGTCGGGATGATCTATGAGGCGAGACCGAATGTGACGGTGGATGCGTTTGCGCTGTGTTTTAAGACGGGCAACGCAGTGATCTTAAAGGCAGCAGTGACGCCATTTCGTCAATATCGTCATTGTTTCGGTTCTGCAAAGTTTTGGAGGCACATGGCATTCCGCGTGCGGCAGTATCGCTGATTGAAGATACAAGCCGGGAGACGGCGGCTGCGTTCATGAAGATGAACGAATATGTGGATGTGCTGATTCCGCGCGGAGGAGCAGGGCTGATCCGCGCCGTCGTCAATCAGGCGACGATTCCTGTGATTGAGACGGGAACCGGCAACTGCCATATCTATGTGGATGAGAGTGCGGATTTCGATATGGCAATCCGTATTATTTTAAACGCAAAGACCCAGCGGATCGGTGTGTGCAATGCCTGTGAATCACTCGTGATCCATGAGAAAATCGTGGATGCATTTATGCCAAAGCTTGCGGCGGCACTGCAGCAGAAGGATGTTGTTATTTATGCGGATGAGAAAAGTCTTGCAGCGGCAGAGCGCCGGGAGGCGGCAAATGACGGAGACCTGAAAAAGGAACTGTTGTCGGCGGCGACGGAGAGACTGGGGCAGGGAGTATCTCGATTATATGATCTCCGTGAAGACGGTGTCGTCCCTCGACGAGGCGATCGCACACATCAACCGCTACAATACCGGGCATTCGGAGGCAATCATCACAGAAAACTACACGAACGCGCAGCGGTTCCTGGATGAGATCGATGCCTGCGTCTATGTCAACGCATCGACGCGTTTTTCAGACGGATTTGAATTTGGTTTTGGGGCGGAGATCGGCATCAGTACTCAGAAGCTCCACGCAAGGGGACCGATGGGACTGGATGCGCTGACCAGCACAAAATATATTATATATGGAAACGGGCAGACACGTCCGTAGATGGTAAGGATGAAGATGAAAAGAAAATAGACATTGAAATAATCGATAAAAGCAGATCCCGCAGAGAGCCGGAGCGTCAGTATTACTTTATGGACATTGCTAAAATTATGTGGAACAGCTCGCTGCAAAAAGGCAGTCCGCTGACCTTTCATGTCACGACCTTTGGCTGCCAGATGAACGCGCGCGATTCTGAAGCTTGTCGGTATCTTAAGAGCGCATCGGTTATGTGGAGACGGATACGGAGGAAGCGGATTTTGTTATTTACAATACCTGCACGGTGCGTGAAAATGCAAATAACAAAGTCTACGGAAGACTCGGGGTACTCAGAATTTAAAAAGAAAATCCACATATGCTGATCGGACTCTGCGGCTGCATGATGCAGGAGACGGTAGTTGTTGAAAATTAAAAGAAAGCTACCGCTTTGTGGATCTGATCTTCGAGAACACATATATCTACAAATTTGCAGAGCTGATCGTGACGGCGATGGAATCCGGATTCCATGACGATTGATATCTGGAAGGACAGGACCAGATTGTGGAATCTCGGTAGAGCGGAAGTATTCGTTTAAATCTGGCGTCAATATCATAGTTCGGATGCAATAATTTCTGCTAGCTACTGTATCGTGCCGTATGTGCGCGGAAGGAGCGCAGAGGGAGCCGAAAGAGATCATCCGTGAGATCGAACAGCTCGTGGCGGACGGCGTTTGTCGAGGTCATGCTGCTCGGACAGAATGTCAATTCCTACGGCAAGAATCTGGGAGCCGGTGACGTTTGCGCAGCTTTAGAGGAAGTGGAAGATTGAGGGTTAGAGCGTATCCGTTTTATGACCACCAGAAGGATCTCGGACGAGCTGATCAAGGTGATGGGACGATCCAAAAGATCTGCAAACATCTGCACCTGCCATTACAGTCCGGGAGCAGCCGGATCTTAAAGATCATGAACCGCAGATATGATAAGGAACATTATCTGGAACTGGTGGACAAGATCCGCGCGGCAGTGCCGGACATTTGACGACGGATATATCGTGGATTCCAGGGGAGACGGAGGACTTCGAGGAGACGATGGACGTGGTGCGAAAAGTGCGTTATGACAGCGCGTTCGTTTATCTATTCAAACGTACCGGGACACCGGCGGCATCCATGGAAGAGCAGGTGCCGGAGGATGTGATCAAGGCGCTTTGACCGCCTGCTTAAGGAAGTGCAGAAGATCTCCGCAGAAAAAGCGGAGGCGCTGACCGGACAGACGCTGCCGGTGCTGATTGAGGAGCAAAACGAGGCAGGATGCTTCGCTTGTGACGGGAAGACTCAGCAATAACTCGGTGGTACATCTGCCGGGGACAGCGGACATGATCGGAAAGATTCTGGATGTAAAGCTGACCGAGTGCCGGGGGCTTTTATTACCTTGGCGAGCGGGCGAGACGGAAATGGTCAGACGGTATGAAAAAGGCGAATCAGCAGAAACGATGTGATTTTTCTTGCAATACTGCTTGCCGTGGTTACGGTATTTCTTGTGATCTATGAGCGGACGGAATGCGCGCGGATGCAGGGTGCCTGTGTGCGCGTCACCGTGGACGGCAGCGTGTACGGGACCTATGCGCTCGGGGAGGAGCAGGAGATACCGATTGTGCAGGACGGCGTGACAACGAATGTCCTGACAATCCGCGATGGCAGGGCGGACATGACGGAGGCGGACTGCCCGGACAAGCTGTGTAGTCCATCAGAGGCAACTCTAAGAATCAGATGATTGTCTGTCTGCCGAACAAAGTGGTTGTGGAGGTGACGGGAAGTGAAGAAAACGGATTCGACTCCATTGCGAGATAAGGTGGCGTATCTCGGGGTTTTTCTTGCGCTTGCCTTAATCTGCAGCTATGTGGAATCCCTGATCCCGTTTTATTTCGGAATACCGGGGGTAAAGCTGGGGCTCACCAATATTGTGGTGGTACTGATGCTGTACTGTGTCGGCACTAAGGAGGCGTTTGCCATCTCGATGCTCCGGATTGTACTGGCGGGTTTTCTGTTTGGCAATCTGTTCAGTATCTTACACAGCCTTGCCGGCGGAATGTTCAGCTTTCTGGTGATGTATCTTTTGAAACGGACCGGAAAGCTCGGTGTGCTGCCGGTCAGCGTCGCGGGCGGAATGTCACACAACATCGGTCAGATTGCCGTGGCGGCGTTTGTGGTGGAGAATATCAACATTTTTACTATCTGCCGGTGCTTTTCGTGGCAGGCATCGTTACGGGACTGCTGATCGGTGTGGCAGCCCAGGAGATCATACTAAGGATTGGCGGACGGCTGAAACGATAAGGAGGAAATACTGTGTACGCATATATAAAAGGCGTCCTTGCGGATGTGGAAGAAGAGAGCGTGGTTGTGGAGGCGAGGCGAATCGGATACCGGATCTATACGACCGGGCAGACGTTTGACTATCTTCCGGCTGTGGAGAGGAAGTCAAGCTCTATACGTATCTGAATGTGCGCGAAGATGCGATGATTCTGTACGGGTTCCTGACGAAGGATGACCTGCGTCTTCAAGCTGTTAATCGGCGTCAACGGTATCGGCCCGAAGGCGCTGGCGGTGCTGTCTGTGATGACAACCGATGATCTGCGATTTGCGGTGCTTGGCGATGACGCGAAGGCGATCGCCAAAGCGCCCGGAATCGGTGCAAAGACGGCACAGCGTGTGATTTTAGAACTGAAGGACAAGCTGTCGTTGAGGAGGCGTTTGAACTCAAATCCGAGCATGTGAGCAGACAGAACGAGAACGGAAGTAGCGGGTGAAGAATGAGGCGGTGCAGGCGCTTGTGGCGCTCGGCTATGCCTCTTCGGAAGCGTTAAAGGCGTTAAACGGCATTGAGATCACGGATGATATGGATGTGGAAACACTTCGTTAAAAGCCGCGCTTAAGAATATGGCATTCCTGTAGTAAGGGGAAGCGGCAAGGCGGAAGAAAGGAAAGCTGACATGGAGAAGCGGGTCATATCCACGCAGGTGCAGGAGGAAGATCTTAAGATCGAGAAAAGTCTCCGCCGCAGACGCTGGACGATTATATCGGACAGCAGAAGGCAAAGGAAAATTTAAAAATATATATCGAGGCGGCAAAGGCGAGGAATCTTCGACCATGTGCTGTTCTACGGACCGCCCGGACTTGGAAACCACGCCTCGCCGGAATCATTGCCAATGAGATGGGAACCAACATATGAAGGTCACTTCGGGACCTGCCATCGGAAAACCGGGGAAATGGCAGCGATCCTAAGCAATCTGCAGGAGGGAGATGTCCTCTTTGTCGACGAGATCCACCGGCTGAACCGCCAGGTGGAGGAGGTGCTGTACCCGGCAATGGAGGATTATGCCATTGATATCATGCTTCAAGGAGCCACAGCGCGCTCCATCCGTCTGATCTGCCGAAGTTTACCCTGGTGGGAGCGACCGCGCGCGGGACTTTTGTCGGAACCGTTAAGAGACCGTTTTGGCGTGGTGCATCATCTGGAGTTCTACACGGTGGAGGAGTTAAAAACGATCATCCTGCATTCGGCATTGACACTTGGGGTGGAGGATCGATGAGGAGGGTGCTTACGAGATGGCGAGACGCTCGCGCGGAACCCGCGTCTGGCGAACCGGCTGTTAGTGCGCGATTTCGCGCAGGTAAAATACGACGGCCGGATTTCAGGAGGTAGCGTCCTTTGCACTGGATCTGCTGGAGGTTGACAAGATGGGGCTGATCAGAAATGACAGGAACATTTTGATGACGATGATCGGAAAATTTGCGGGCGGACCGGTCGGCTGGACACGCTGGCGGCAGCAATCGGTGAGGATGCCGGAACCATCGAGGACGTATATGAACCGTATCTGGTAAAGAACGGCTGATCAACCGCACGCCGAAGGGACGTGGTGACAGAGCTGGCATACCAGCATCTGGGAATCGAACATTCCGTATAGAAATAGTTGCTTTTCCTTAAATATGTCAGTATAATATACTATATATTGTAGCGGATACCCGAGTTTGGAGGAAATGGTATGGCAGAGAAGACGCGCCGAAGTGATCATCGGTGGAAAGTATACACACTGAGCGGTTATGAGGGCGAGAGTACCTACAGAAGGTTGCCACCTATATCAACAATAAGCTGGGCGAGTTTCAGGGCATGGAAGAGTTAAGACATCTATCCGGCGACATGAAGGCGACGCTGTTGGGCAGTAAATATCGCGGATGATTACTTTGGCGAAGACACAGGTGGAGAAGCTTGAGCGTGAGATCGAGCAGAAGGAAAGGAAATCTACGATCTCAAACATGATCTTATTTCCAATCAGATCAAGGCAGAGAGCGACGAGAAAGCCAGAAAAGAGCTCGAGGAGCAGAACAAGGAGCTTTAATCAACAAGGCTAAAGCTGGAGGCGAGTCTCGAGGACTGCGCTGCTCGGCAAAAGTAACGGAAAAGATAAAACAGAAGAATAGACAATACGGGGACGTAAGAGATGCTTTCGTCCCTTTTTCATATAACAGGTAAGAAAAAATGGATGCAGAAGAGAACTGGCTTCGCCATCCGGCGGGATCATACGAGACGTTTGAGGCGGTCATACGGGCGGGGGCGGACGCGGTATAATCGCGGCAGCCATTTTGGAGCCCGCGCATATGCGAATAATTTTAATGAGGAAGAATTGCTGCGTGCCATCGACTATGCACATATCCATGCGCAGACAGGTGTATCTGACGGTGAACACCCTGTTCAAGGAGGAGGAACTGGAACAGGGACTCTATGAGTATCTGCTGCCGTATTACGAGCAGGGCCTGATGCGGTGATCGTGCAGGATATGGGGCGTTTGCAAGGATACGAAGCATGTTCCCTAGGATGGATATTCACACCAGCACGCAGATGACTGTGACCGGCGCGGCGGGTGCGGTACATGAAGCAGCTCGGTGCGAGCCGGGTGGTCATGGCGCGGGAGATGTCGTTTGCCGAGATAAGAGAAATCCATGACAAGGTGGGAATCGAGATCGAGAGTTTGTGCACGGTGCACTGTGTTACTGTTATTCCGGGCAATGTCTGCTCAGCAGTATGCTGGGCGGCAGAAGCGGCAACCGTGGGCGCTGTGCACAGCCGTGCCGGCTTCCCTATGAGGTCTACAAAAAGGATCAGAAATCCCGTATCGCGTGCGGCAATTACGTGTTAAGCCCGAAGGATCTGTGTACGATTGATGCCATTCCCGCACTTGCAGAGAGCGGCATATTCTCCTTTAAGATTGAGGGACGGATGAAGCAGGCGGAGTATGCGGCAGGCGTTTTATCCGTTTACCGGCAGTATATGGACCGTTATCTGGACCGGCTGAATGAGGAGAGAGCGGGCGGCTGCAGCGAGGATGAGGCGCGCCGGCGGGCGAAGAAGGCTTACGCGGTAATGGCGGAAGATCACAGAAAGCTGCTGGCACTCGGCAACCGCAGCGGTTTTACCGACGGGTACTATTTCCGGAGAAACGGCAGGAGATGATTACCTTTGATTCCCGGGACATGCGAAGACAGACGAGGCACTGCAGAAGACGGTGCGGGAACACTATATCAAAGTGCGGCCGGAGCAGGAAATCAAAGAAAATCAATGGATTCTTAAGATTAAAAAGATTTATCTGCTACACTGAAACTGCAATGTGAAGAATGTGAGATTACGTGGGGGGAGCAGGTATTGGTCAGGCGCAGAAACAGCCGCCTCGCGTGACAGGGTGGACGTCTGTATGAGAAAAACAGGAAATACACCGTTTGCATTTGAAACAGCTGGCCATTGAGATGGACGAGGATGTTTTCTGCCGGTGCAGGCACTAAACGCGCTGCGTAGGAGGCACTCTTGCACTGGAGGAGAAGCTGCAGGGATACCGCAGGATGGGGCAGCGTCCCCGGAGGGGAGAAGTTAGGCTGTGGCGCGGACAAAAGGACGCGGCAGGAGGAGCGAAGAGAAGCAGAGGATGCCGGTAAAGCGGTCATCGTTTCGTTGGAGAACCGGTGTCTGCTGCCGGTGGTGCTTCGTTCTTCCTTTGTACATGGATTTATGCGACAGCAGCTGCTATACCAGGGATGAATTATGGACGGCACTTTAAAAGATGCAGGGAGAGGCACCTGGCGGAAAGAAATTCTATTATATTCTGCCGGCGGTATTTCGCAGCAGAACGGCAGCATTTTACAGGGAGAATATAGAGCACCAAAGGCATTGCCGCTGGACGGATTTGTGGCAAAGTTACGATGCCGCCGCATTTGTGCGGCAGGAGCTGGGTGCGGAGACGCCGTTAATTTTAGATCACAGTCTCTATAGCTGGAACAGTGCAGCGCAGGATGTGTTTTGCAGCTTGCACCATAGCGCGATACCGTACCGCTTGAACTCAACCGGAGCGAACTGTTTGCGAGACAATCATCACAGCGAGGCGATGGTGTACGGTTGTCTTCCACTGATGACATCCGCGCAGTGCGTGCATGCGAACACGGAGAAGTGTGATAGGAAGCGCGGAATCTTATATCTGAAGGATCGGTATGGAAAATATTTCCCGGTCAAAAATAACTGCACGGAGTGTTATAATACGATCTATAATACCACGCCGCTCATGCTTTGACGAACGCGCGGATTTTACGCATGGAATTGCCGCATACCGGATATCGTTTACGATTGAGGAGGAAGAGCAGGCGGCTTTCATACTGGATCTTTTGAGCGGACGTTCCTTTCCGGAAAACACAGCGTAAAGGAACTGTTTCCGACGGCTACACGAGGGACATTATAAACGAGGGGTCGAATAACCAATGACAGATTAGATTGTAGAATTATCAAAATATCTCATGACACTTTTGTTCGCGTTCTATACGTACGAGTGTTTTTCCTCATTCCGCGGGAAGCTTACCCCGGAGAAAAGGGCGAAGATATTTAAGCGTCAGATGTGCCTGATGTATCTCATTCATCTGGATGCGTTTCTGGCAATCTACGCGGTGACGGACGATATCCGCATGATTTTGTTCTATGTGGTGCAGGCGGCGTTTATTGCCGTCACAATTTCCAGTTACCGCCTGGTGTACGGAAGGGCTTCCGGGCTTTGATCAACAATATGTGCATGCTGTTAATGATCGGGTTTGTTATGATTACAAGGCTTTCCTTTGACAAGGCGATCCGGCAGTTTGCCATTGCGGTGGGGCGATGGTGTGTTCGCTCATTATACCGGTGCTGATTCAGAAAGTGCGCTTTTTGCGGAAAATGCCGTGGCTTTACGCAGCTGCCGGGATCATCGGTCTTCTGGCGGTTCTGGCGTTCGGAATCACGAGCAGCGGTGCGAAAATATCAATCTCGATTGCCGGAATATCGGTTCAGCCGAGTGAATTTGTCAAGATCATATTTGTATTTTGTGGCATGTATGCTTTACGAGAATACGGATTTGAAGCACGTGTGCATCGCGACGGTGCTGGCAGCGGTGCATGTCCTGATTCTGGTGTTATCGAGAGATCTGGGAGGAGCACTGATCTCTTTGTGACCTACCTGGTGATGCTCTATGTGGCGACCAGAAAGCTGTTCTATTTTGCGGGAGGACTTCTGACCGGATGTATTGCCGCAGTGGTGGCATATCAGCTGTTTTCCCACGTGCGTGCGTGTCCTGGCATGGCAGGATCCGCTCTCAAGAATTGAGAATGAGGGCTACCAGATCTGCCAGTCCCTGTTCGCCATCGGTACCGGCGGCTGGTTTGGAATGGACTATACCAGGGATGCCGGAAAAGATTCCGGTGGTCGAGCAGGACTTTATCTTTCCGCCATTGCGGAGGAGATGGGCGGCATTTTGCAATCTGTCTTTGATGGTGCATCAGCTGCTTTTGATGTTTTTAACGTGGCGATGCAGATGAAGGAGCAGTTTTACAAGCTGATTGCGCTGGGACTGGGAACCGTATACGGATTTCAGGTGTTCCTCACCGTCGGGGAGTCACAAAATTTATTCCGTCGACAGGAGTCACGCTTCCGCTTGTCAGCTACGGAGGAAGCTCGCTATTTTCAACGATGATCATGTTTGCCGTTGTGCAGGGCTTATACATCAGACGGCAGGATGAGGGCAGCAAATGAAAGAAAAATGCAGCACCGCCAAGACGAAGAAAACAGGATTTGACGAAGATGTGGAAACTTTTCATAAAAACGGAAAGAAAAAAAAGAATACAAAAAACCGGGAATTTGCGGTAGTAACCTACTCTTTTCTGGGGTTGTTTCTGTGCCTGATGGGCTATTTTGTGTATTTTGAGCAGGTGGAGAGCGAACAGTTTATCAATAATCCGTACAACAAACGGCAGGAGCTCTTTACGCGCAGCGTCGTGCGCGGCAGTATCTATTCCGCCGACGGAGTCACACTGGCGGAGACGGTTACGGATGCAGAGGGAAATGAGACGAGAAAGTATCCGGCGGGCAGGATCTTTGCGCATGTTGTCGGATATTCCACACACGGTACTTCCGGCATTGAGGCGATGGCGAATTTCAATCTGCTGCGCTCCAACATTCTGTATATGGAGAAGGCGGTCAGTGAGATCAAGGGAGAGAAAATCCGGGGACAGTGTCACAACGACGTTGAATTATGATCTGCAGCTTCCAGGCGTACGATGCATTGGGAAGCTATGACGGGCGGTCGTTGTGATGGAGCCGGAGACAGGCAGGATCCTTGCCATGGTGTCAAAGCCGGATTTCGATCCGAACACGATCGCGGATGACTGGGATACCTTTGTGTCGGACGACAGTGACAGCTCGGTTCTTCTAAACCGTGCCACCGGGGCAGTATCCGCCGGGATCGACGTTTAAGATCTTTACCACGCCTGAGTACATTCATGAGAATGCGGACTATGCGGACTATCATTTTGACTGCAGCGGCGAGTATACCGTGGGCACAAAGACCATCCACTGCCATAACAATAAGCGGCACGGATCGGAGGATTTAAAGACCTCCTTCGCAAATTCGTAATTCCTCCTATGCGTCCTTAGGACTAACACTGGATCTGGAACAGTTTGATGATCTCTGTGACCAGATGCTGTTTAATACCGCGCTTCCGACGGATTTCGAGTCGTCGAAGAGCAGCTTTGTGCTGGAGCCGGAGACAGCGATTCAGCGGTGATGGAGACGTCCATCGGACAGGGTAAGACGCTTGTGACACCGTTTCACATGGCGTTAATCGCTTCTGCGATCGCCAACGACGGTGTGCTGATGAAGCCGTATTGATTGACCGCATCACGGATGCGGAGGGCGAGGTTGTGGAGCAGTATGAGCCTGCGGAGTACAAAACACTGCTCTCGGAGAGCGATGCTTCCGTTTTGCAGGAATATATGCGCTATGTTGTGGAGGAAGGAACAGCGACCAAGTTAAAGAGCGACAGCTATGAGGCAGCCGGAAAGACGGGTTCGGCGGAGTTCTCATCCAGCCGGACGCCACATTCCTGGTTTGTGGGATATGCGCATAGCGGGAGGAACCGGACATCGCGGTGGCGGTGATCGTGGAGAATTCCGGCGTGGGAAGCGAGTATGCGGTCCCGATTGCAAAACAGATCTTTGATGCGTATTATACATGGAAAACTAAGCGCATACGAGGTTGCGTGAAGTCTGAAAAAGTATTATACTGGATATAATTATGAAAAGACCACATCGGGAGGTATTGCAATGATAGAGGCAACAAGCTGTGGCGGTGTGGTAATATTCCGTGGTAAGATATTGCTTTTATACAAGAATTATAAGAACAAGTATGAAGGCTGGGTTCTGCCCAAGGGGACGGTGGAAGCCGGGGAGGAGTATCCGGATACGGCAACGCGTGAGGTGTTGGAGGAGACCGGGGTGAAGGCGGCAATTATCAAATATGTCGGCAAGAGCCAGTATTCCTTTACGGTACCGGAGGACACGGTGGAGAAGGACGTCCACTGGTATCTTATGATGGCAGACAGTTATTACAGCAAGCCGCAGCGGGAAGAATATTTTGTTGATTCCGGATATTATAAGTATCACGAAGCGTATCATCTCTTGAAGTTTCCGAACGAAAAACAGATTCTGGAGAAAGCTTACAATGAATATCTGGAGCTTAAGAAGAGTAATTTGTGGGGAAATCACAAATACTTTTAGAGCAGTGTGATATGGAGAGCATGCATGACATGGTATGACGAGTATATGTAGGGGAAAGTATTGTACATAAGACAAAGCGCGTGAAGTGGAAAATCAACCACAATGCGGGACAGATCGGCATTTATGGATCGCGCCTGCGTCGAATGACAAAAATCTTCTGGATATTATCCCGGCTGCCGAACTTTTGCAGAAAGGGTATCCGAAGAAAGACCTTAAGATTGCCGGACTTGCCGGGAGTTATGATGAGGCGCTGGAAGTGGCGGTGTCGATTGTGGATGAAGTATACCGGAACACAGGAGCGTTTTTTGTGCGCAGTTATCTGGATGAGCACCGGAGCGGCAGGGAGGGATAATGGCAGTTCTATTGCTGATATTAAAATAATTGAATCATCCTGCTGATCCTGCTTGGACTGATCCTGCCATTTTGGCAGTGGTGCTTTGTTCCGGTGCGGTATCAGGTGAGCGGCAGCATCGGGGAGAAGACGACCGCCCGGATTGCGGTGACATGGCTTTGCATGCGGTAAGCTGGAGGGCAGCGTACGAAGAGGAAGGGTTTCTTCACAGCTGCGGATCTTTGGGATCACCCGGAAAGGAAAAAGCCGGACGATGGAGAACCCGGGGAGGATGACCGAGGACGACATAGAAGAACCCAAAGAGCGCAGCGCGGCAGAGGATACCCTGACAGACGGGGAACAGAAAACAGCTGGCACCCGGCTGACGGGGAAGGAAACAGCCGGCATTTCGGTTGACGGGGAGCAGAAAACAGACGGCGCTCTGGCTGGCGGGCAGCAGAAAACAGCCGGCATCCTGGATGATGGTCCGGCTGTGCTGGGGAAGCAGCGCGGCGGGCTGTTTCGGCGGATATGGGAGCGTATCCGTGCATTCTTTGCAGGACTCGTCAGAAAACTGCGGCAGTTTCGTGCCGGCATAAAAGAGGCTCTTAAGAAAATAAAAGATGTCCGTACGTTTTTGACGGACGAGCGGCACAGAGAGGCGCTGCCGCTCATTTTACAGAGTTAAAATACCTGCTGACCCATTTTAAATTCCGGAGGATCCGGACGGATCTGACATTTTCCATGGGGATCCGGCGCTGACCGGGCAGGTGCTCGGGGCTTATGTGTGCCCGTTTCTGTATCGGTATCAGTGCAGGTATATCCGAACTTTGAAGCGGAGAATACCTATGTAACAGGCACATTTGATATAAAAGGGCGTGCAAGAGGACTGCATATTGCAGTATCGGCGGTACGGCTGCTTGGCAAAAAGGAGTTCCGCATCTGGCTGAAATGGCTGATGCACAGATAAAGGATAAGAAAGGGGTAGCATTATGGCAGATAACAGTTTTCACACAACAGTAGAATCCCTGTTTAAGGGAATGGACAGTTTTATTACGACGAAGACGGTGGTGGGCGATGCGATTCATATCGGGGATACCATCATTCTTCCGCTCGTGGATGTATCATTGGCGCTGCCGCAGGAGCATTTTCACAGGATAAGAAGAACAATGGAGCAGGCGGTATGGGCGGCAAGATTATGCCGAGCGCTGTGCTGGTGATCCAGAACGGTACTACGAAGCTCGTGAACATCAAGAACCAGGACGGCGTCACAAAGATTCTGGATATGGTGCCGGATTTTGTGAACAAATTTACCTCAGGAATCAGGTCACATCCGATACAGCGTCCGCTGCAGACGAGGATGAGACGAAGGCGAGAAGCGGCTGGCAAAGAGATGGAGGACATCTTAAAGGATTCCGTGAACAAAGAAGAAAACTAAAAATAGAGAAACTTCCGGCAGATGCATATGATGAAGAGACAGATTGTTTGGGGATCTTATGAAGCGGATGATGGGATTTGTCACTGTTTTGCTTTTCCAGGGATGCTGGTGATGCTTGTGCTCCACAGCCGTTTCTTTGGGTTCCTTCTTCTGGTATTATGCATGATCGCCGGTTACTATCTGTTCTGCTGTGATGACTGAGAGCACACGGCAGAGGAGAGGGAGATGGACAGGAACACAAAGGAGAGGGAAGGCAATGGCTGGTAAGAGAGAAGATGCACAATATAGAGCTTTATCTGCTGTCAGATGAGGAACTGGTGTGGGAGCAGACGGCGTGTCTGGAGCGTCTGTATGATTTTAATTAGACAAGACCGGAGAGATGGAAAAGCGCACTGCCATGCTAAAGGAGATGTTTGCATCGAATTCCGTGTCTCTTCCACGTTTGGACACTCACGGAGTGTGTCCGACAAGCCGCAGACAATGAGCGGACTTTCTGGTGTCCCTAATGGCACCTCTTCATAGACAATATAAAACCGCGCGAACCGAAACTCGCCGGCATCTGCTATTGAAAATATGGCAGATGCCGACTCAAACATCGGCTTCGCGCGGTTATGTTTTATTCGACAACAGATGGCATTTATGCCATCTGTTGTCTGTGCCGCAAGGGACACACACAAAAGTCCTAAAATTGTCTGCTGGCTTGCGGACACAGTCCGTGGAGTGCTCCAAACTTGGAAAGACACGGATCATCGAAGATGCAAACATTCGGTTGGTTAGAAATTCCACATTTTTTGAACCGAATTTCCATCTCCATTTCCACATGAAATCTCCAAGTGTGTTTCATATAATATTACTTATCACTCCAAAGAGATCCATGCTTATTGCGGCAATTACTTAGTTGGAACGGCTTATGCGAGCAATTCCCTTTACGCATGCAGCAATGGCGTCGTCCTTGCAGTTGGCATAGAAATATTCGGCAAAATGTTCGCCGCTCAATGCACCGACGACGAGATCACGGTCAAGCTCTTTTAAGATGGAGACGAGATCGCGGTGTGTGACTTTTTTTACCTCATCGAGGATTTTCTTGTTGCGCTGCTCAGGTACGACACGCTCCTTCGATAACCGCCACCGCCCGGTGCACAGAATAATTTCTCGAAGATGTATGTGAGGTTTAACTCACCGCCCCAGCCGAAGTTCTCAGCGAACGGGAGAGCGATACAGTTGCCGTCGTTGACCTGCGAGAAGAGATAAGCGTCCAGAGGAGACTCTACATGTCCGCAGAGTACCTGCGGAAGGAATTGCAGGCAAGCATAGCACCCTCGCCCGTACCGCATCCTGTGATGACGAAATCGGCTGCACCGGAATTCAATAATACAGCGGCAAGAATACCGTTCTGGACATAGGTGAGCGGATGCTCATCCTCGGCAGAGTACATACCGTAATTGAATACGGTGTGACCCATCGGCTCTACAACGGACTTTAAAGTGTCGCAGATCATCTCATTCTTGGCTGCCTGGCTGTTTTCGTTGATTAAAGCGATTTTCATAATGGTTTAGACCTCCGTTTTATAACAAATCTGTCATGGATACATCGTCCATGTCGTCAAAATCCTGATTCTCACCGACCATGCCCCAGATAAAGTAAGCCTGGGTGCCGCATCCGGAGTGGATCGACCAGCTCGGGGAGATGACGGCCTGCTCGTTGCGCATTACAATGTGGCGTGTCTCTGTTGGTTCACCCATATAGTGCATGACAAGGGCATCTTTTGGCATATCGAAATACAGATAGACCTCCATGCGTCTGTCGTGTATGGCAAGGCATTGTGTTCCATACGCTTCCCGGCTCGAGCTTCGTCATACCCATCTCCAGCTGACAGCTCTACCTGACCCGGAAGGATATATTTGCAGATCGTTCTGTGGTTTGCTGTCTCCAGGGAACCGAGTTCTACTTTGTTGCAGTCCTTGACGATGACAACACCATCTTCCGGTGTGCCTTCCGGCTTGATGAGAACGGTTGGATGTGCGGTGTGCAGGTGCACTGTTTAAATAGAATTTTGCCGTGCAGCGGCGTCATCGCTTGCAAAAGTAATGTCGCGGGAGCCCATGCCGATATACATGCCTTCCTTTTGTGCAACGTGGTAAGCCTTTCCATCGATGGTGATGGTGCCTGCGCCGCCGATATTGATGACGCCAAGCTCACGGCGCTCACAGAAATACTGTGCGCGGAGTTCGTCGCCGGCGGTCAGCTTTAAGGTCTCTTTACCGGAACGGCAGAACCTGTAATGATACGGTCAATATGGCTGTATACAAGCTTGATGACATCCGGCAAAACAGGTCGTCAATCAGAAATTCCTCTCTTAAACGTTCGGTGGTGTAGTGTTTGACATCTCTTGGAGATGCAGCTGTTCTAAGTTCCATGATAAAATATCCTTTCTATGTATTGTTGCATGAAATGCCCGGAAAACCGGGCATTTCAATGGGAAACCAATTAGCAGGTCTTTAAATCAAATCCGAAATATTTAACGGCATTGTTGTAGCAGATTCCCTTCACGATCTCCTCAAGTGTCTCGTAGTCTGCCGGAACTCGCCGTTCTCTACCCAGTTGCCGATCAGATTGCAGAGAATTCTGCGGAAGTAATCGTGACGGGTATAGGATAGGAAGCTTCTGGAGTCTGTCAACATACCAACGAAACCGGATAAGTTACCAAGGTTAGCAAGAGAGATCATCTGATCCTGCATGCCAGTCTTGTGATCGTTGAACCACCATGCGGAACCCTGCTGAATCTTTGCAACTGCGGTGGAATCCTGGAAGCAGCCGAGGATCGTGCCGATGGCCTGGTTGTCGTTCGGGTGCTTTCGTAGATGATCGTTTTCGGAAGTTCGTCACCTGATTTAAGGCATTTAAGAAATCTGCCATCTCAGAAGAAGGAGCGTAGTTGTTGATACAGTCATATCCAGTATCCGGTCCGAGCTTGTTGAACATCGGTGTGTTGTTGTCGCGCTTGCAGCCGTAGTGCAGCTGCATTACCCAGTTGCGCTTTGCATACTCTTTGCCGACATTGACCATGAATGCCGTCTTGAACTTTAATTCTTCTTCCTTGGTGACATCATTTCCTGCAAGACGTTTTGCGAAGATGCTCTCGATCTCCTCTGCGGAAGCAGGAACGTACATAACATACTCTAATGCGTGGTCGGATACACAGCATCCCATGGAAGCGAAGAAATCCATGCGGTTGGAAAGTGCCTTGCACAGATCTGCGAAGGAGGCAACCTTGATGCCGGATACAGTGGATAACTGATCCAGGTATTCCGGATAGGTCGGCTTCTCAATGTTCATGGCCTTGTCCGCGCCATGCAGGAAGAACCTTTACGTCAAAGGAAGCATCCTCGGCGATCTTCTTGTGCCACTCGAGTGAATCAACAGGATCATCAGTGGTGCAGATCAGAGTAACATTGGACTGCTTGATGATGTTGCGGACAGTCATATCCGGCTGGCGAGGCGCTTGTTGCAAAGCTCCCATACTTCCTCGGCGGTGTTTTGTTGAGCACGCCGTGATAGCCGAAATATTTCTGCAACTCCAGGTGGCTCCAGTGGAAGAGCGGATTGCCGATGGCTTTGCCGAGCACCTCAGCCCACTTTAAGAATTTCTCTTTGTCGGAAGCGTCTCCTGTAATGAAACGCTCATCTACGCCGCAGGAACGCATGAAACGCCATTTATAATGGTCGCCGCCGAGCCATACCTGTGTGATATTCTCGAACTGACGGTCCTCATAAATCTCCTGCGGGTTGATGTGGCAGTGGTAATCCAGAATCGGTGTGGTTGCTGCATAATCGTTGTACAGCTTTTCGCTGTCTCTGTCCAGTAAAAGTCTTTGTCCATAAATGTTTTCACTTTTTTTCCTCCATAAGTTGTTCTTGGTATATTTGAAAACCTTAAAATAATGTAGTGCCTCGTTTGATAAGTTTGCCGGAAAAATGGATTTCTTCGGCATTTCCTCACCCTGGAGAACTCGAGCAGAGTCTGCACCAGCTGATGCGTCTGTGTCTCAAGACGGTTGTCAACGGAGGTAAGCTCCGGCGTACAGCAGGTGGTGAGCATGGAATTATTATATCCAATTACCGACAAATCTTCCGGTACGGAAAGTCCCTGACGTCTGGCGTATTTCATGGCGCCTATGGCAAGCGGATCTTCCGATGCGATCACGCCGTGAAAACTCAGCTTCTTTTTGGAAAGACGTTCCAGATAATTGGCGACATCGTCCATCTGCTGCGGGTCTCCCTCGTAGAAGAGAATCCGTTTCTCATAATCCGGGACAGAGTGTGCCTCCATGGCGGCGCGAAAACCGCCCAGCTTTTTGACGCCGCTGTAGGAATTGGAATTGTACAGATAGAGAATGTCCTCAATCCCCGCGTCAAGCATGGAAACGGTTGCCTCGAACATAGATGTGTAATCGTCGCAGAGTGTGCTGTACACATTCGGATAGTCAAAGGAGCGTTGAGCAGCATAATGGGAACCTGTGCGGAAACGTCCTTGATGTACTGGTTCTCCTCCTCATTGGTACCGATGAAGTTGGAACCAACGAGAATAATGCCATCCACTTTCTTGGAAAGAATGAGGTTTAAGTAATTCTTCTTGATGTCCAGATTGTAACCGGTACAGCATAAAGGGATTCATAGCCGTTGGACTGAAGCTCCTGCTCGAGATAATACACTGCCTTGGCGAGAAAAGATCCGAGGAATCGGCACAGAGAATACCGATCGTCTGTACGGAATGAAGTCCCATGCCGCGCGCAAATGCATTCGGAGTATAGTCGTATTTTTCTATAATATCCATTACCTTTTCGGGTAGCTGGCCGGACTTTATCGCTTCCGTTTAGAACACGGAGACGGTGGCAATGGAAACACCGGCTTTCTTCGAAATGTCGTAAATTGTCATGGTGTGATTCCTTTTGAAACTCCTTAATATGGAAGAAATGAGATGCTTCCCAGGACGTTACATGTAAAGTTACATAATATAAGGTACAAAACAAGTATAGCTGTGAAAGCAGTTTCATTGCAACCACATTTATTATACAATATTGAAATTGAGAAAGCAACAACAGAAACAGGAAAAAATAACAAAATGCCAAAAGAATGAAAAAAGTAATGGAATATAGATAACATCACTAAATTGTGCAAAATTACATATTGACTAATCCTATAAAAGGTGTAAGAATACATGGTGTAAACGCTTACAAAGTAACAAAATGCAGCATATACCAGAATACCAGGAGGATATCATGGACTTATTAAGCAGAGAAAAACAGGAAAGGTTGAAAGACCTGTCAGAGTATTACAGTTTGAGAGGGAAATTTCCTTCGTGCTTTTGTGGATTATATGATTGATATAGCGAACGAGCAGGGCAGATTCAATGGCGATATCGTTGGTAAAACCGATCGAGTTTGGAACACTGGATCGTTTCCATGATCAGGAGTGTCAGTACACAGTACAGCTGCGCGGAATTGTAGATGGAGAACCGAAGCGCATTAACCGTATTGTGACCAGTGTGGCAGATGCGGTAGATGCATATGGCGAATATGAAAAGTATGCGGCATTTGCAAACTGGATACACTCCGTTATATCGTATCTAATACAACAGAGGCAGGAATCGTGTATGACGATACCGACCGCCTAGAGATAAACCCGCCGAAGAGTTATCCGGGAAAATTAACCAAGTTCTTATATGAGAGATACAAGCACTTTGACGGTGCGGCTGACAAGGTCTTGTGATGCTGCCGGTAGAGCTCATCGATGACAATGGTATTCATTTAAAGAGTGCGTATTAAAGCTTGCAAAACTCTGGAACCTGGAGGAAGAATTTTCTGCATGGCTGAATGATGCATGTGTATTTACCTCCACACTGGTTGACCGTATCGTTACCGGATATCCGAGAGACGAGGCGGAGGAGCTGTGCAAAGAGTTCGGCTATCAGGACAACTTAATCGTAACGGGCGAGCCGTTTGCACTCTGGGTAATCGAGAGTGCAAAGGACATCAGCAAAGAGTTCCCTTCCGGATGGGACTTGCGCGATCTTACAGATAACCAGAAGCCATATAAGCAGAGAAAGGTCAGAATTTTAAACGGAGCGCACACATCCTTTGTACTTGCGTCCTATCTGTGCGGCAAAGACATCGTATTAGAGTCCATGCAGGATGAACTGATTTTTAACTTCATGAAAGCAACCATTTTCGATGAAGTAATTCCGACGCTGACACTTCCGAAGCAGGATCTGATCGATTTCGCAGAGGCGGTAATCACAAGATTCAACAACCCGTATGTAAAGCACGCACTGTTATCCATCTCTCTGAATTCAGTATCCAAGTGGAGAGCAAGATGTATGCCGAGCTCTTGGGGTACATCGAGAAGGAAGAAGCTTCCGGTACACCTGACATTCTCGCTGGCAGCCCTGATGGCATTCTATACAGGAACAGAGATCCGCGACAAGGCGCTGATCGGACACCGCGACGGACAGGAGTACAATATTTTAGACGACGCTGCGGTATTGGAGTTCTTCGCAGCCAACAGTTCTAAGGGCGCGAGAGTATGCACATACAGTTCTCCAACGAGGCATTCTGGGGACAGGATCTGAGTGCTCTTGCAGGAGTGGAGGATGCAGTTGCTTCCTATACAGAAGAGATCCGCACGCTTGGAATGCGTAAGGCGATGGAAAAGATTTTTGCATAATACACTGTGAAAACAGGCAGGAGACGATTCATGAAGGATTTTATCAAGATCAATGAAATGATAATGTTATCGTGGCATTGAAGGAACTGACAGCCGGGGAGACCATTCTGGCGGGAACGAAGGAGGTTACCGCCAGGGAAACGATCCCGGCGGGACACAAGATGGCAATCCGCGATATTGCGGCCGGAGCCGAGGTGATTAAATACGGTTTTAGGATCGGCAATGCGAAGGAGAACATTGCAGCAGGACAGTGGGTGCATGTACATAATTTAAAGACGGCACTCGGCGATCTGCTGGAATACACTTATGAGCCGGTGGAGACGAATGTGAAAAAGACAGAGGATGTCAAATTCATGGGCTTCGCCCGCGCCAACGGAAAAGTTGGCGTCCGCAACGAAGTCTGGATCATCCCGACCGTCGGCTGTGTCAACAATATTGCAACCGCAATGGCGAAGGCAGCCAACGCCAGAGTGAAGGGAAGCGTTGAGGAAGTCATCGCATTCCCGCATCCGTATGGCTGTTCCCAGATGGGAGACGATCAGGAGCACACCAGAACGATTCTGGCGGATCTGGTAAATCATCCGAATGCGGGCGGCGTTCTCGTGCTCGGACTGGGATGTGAGAACAGCAATATCGGCGAATTGAAAAATACATCGGCGATTACATGATGAGAATCGCGTAAAATTCCTGGTTTGTCAGGAATGTGAGGACGAGATGGAGGAGGGAGCAAAACTCCTGAATGAACTCATCGATTATGCGTCCGCGTTTGAGCGCGAGCCGATCAGCGCGCCTCAAAGCTGATTGTCGGAATGAAGTGCGGCGGCAGTGATGGATTCTCCGGAATTACGGCCAATCCGCTGGTGGGCAGATTCTCAGATCTTCTGATCGGAAAGGGCGGCACCACGATCCTTACCGAAGTGCCGGAAATGTTTGGCGCGGAGACTCTTCTGATGAACCGCTGCGCCAACAGGGAACTGTTCGATGAGACAGTCTCACTGATCAACGACTTCAAGCAGTATTTCAAGGACAATCATCAGACGATTTATGAGAATCCGTCTCCTGGAAATAAGAAGGGTGGTATCTCGACACTGGAAGATAAATCACTGGGCTGTACACAGAAGTCCGGAAGCGCACCGGTGTGCGGCGTGCTTCCTATGGAGAGTGTAAAACCTCAGGATTAAACCTCCTGTCTGCACCGGGCAATGATCTGGTGGCGGCGACGGCACTTGCGGCGAGCGGCGCACATATCGTACTGTTTACGACAGGGCGCGGAACACCGTTTGCGTCCCGGTTCCGACCGTGAAGATTTCAGCAACAGTACGCTGGCCGGAAAGAAGAAAACTGGATCGACTTCAATGCGGGCGTGCTGGTGGAAGACGCGGAGTTAGACACAGTGGGGCAGCAGCTGTTCGACTATGTGATCGACGTGGCGTCCGGCAGAAAAGTCTGCAGCGAGGAAGCGGGCTTCCACGATATGGCAATCTTCAAACAGGGCGTGACACTGTAGCTGAAAAGCAGTAGTTAAGCAATCGATGCGGCTTTCAGCCACTGCGGCTGATGCCACATGAATAATAGAAAGGAGAACATAAAATGGGAATTTTAGACAAATTTTCACTGGAAGGTAAAATTGCACTGGTAACAGGTGCATCTTACGGAATCGGATTTGGAATCGCAACTGCATCTACGCAGAGGCAGGCGCAACAATCGTATTCAACGACATCAGGCAGGAACTTGTGGACAAGGGACTTGCTTCTTATGAAGAGAAGGGCATCAATGCACACGGTTATGTCTGCGATGTAACAGATGAGGAGCAGGTGGAAGCCATGGTGGCGCAGATCGAGAAGGAAGTCGGAACGATCGACATTCTTGTGAACAATGCCGGAATCATCAAACGTATCCCGATGCTTGAGATGAAGGCGTCCGAGTTCAGACAGGTCATCGATGTTGACCTGAACGCACCGTTTATTGTATCCAAGGCAGTCATTCCAGGAATGATTAAGAAGGGGCATGAAAGATCATCAACATCTGCTCTATGATGAGTGAGCTCGGCCGTGAGACCGTATCTGCATACGCAGCTACAAAGGGCGGATTGAAAATGCTTACAAGAAATATCGCGTCTGGAGTACGGCGAGCACAACATTCAGTGCAATGGTATCGGACCGGGTTATATTGCAACACCGCAGACCGCTCCGCTCCGTGAGATCCAGCCGGACGGCTCCAGACATCCGTTTGACCAGTTCATCATTGCAAAGACTCCTGCAGCAAGATGGGGCACAGCTGAGGATCTGCAGGGAACCGCTGTATTCCTGGCTTCCGATGCATCCAACTTCGTCAACGGACATGTTGTATATGTAGACGGCGGTATTCTGGCATACATCGGAAAACAGCCACAATAGACTGCTTTTGCGCATTTTGCCCATGGAAACAATTCTAACAAAAATGCTAAAATATGAAAAAAGTAGTGCATTTTTATGAGTGGTGTGCTATAATACAACATGTAAGCACTTACATTATTGCAATGTGACTAAAACCTTTCGGAATGAAAAACGATGAAAGGGCACATTGCCAAGTAATAAAGAAAAGGAGAAGAAAACTATGAAAAGGATTTCTTGAAACGCACAATGGCTACCGGTTTAGTAGCAGCCATGGCACTTTCTACCGCAGCCTGTGGAAGTTCCACATCTGAGGAGACAAACACAGACGCAGCAGCCACAACACCGGAGACTCCGGCGACAGAAGCAGCGACAGCTACAGAGGCAGCAGCTACCGATGATGGTTCTTATGAGAATTGTACATTAACAATGTCATGGTGGGGTGGTGACACCAGACACGAGGCAACATTAAAAGGCAATCGAGGCATTTTGAGGCAGCTTACCCGGAATTACCGTAGAGCCTACATATGCTGCATGGGATGGATGGGAAGAGAAAATGGCAACTGCATTCGCAGCAGGAACCGCACAGGATGTAAACCAGATCAACTGGAACTGGATTACACAGTATGACAACGATGGAACCGCTTTCCTTAACCTGAATGATTACTCTAACGTAATTGATTTCAGCCAGATCGATTCCTCATATCTTGATATGTGTACAGCATCTGACGGATCCCAGGCAGGTATCCCGATTTCCATGACAGGTAGAATTTTCTACTGGGACAAAACAACATTTGATGAGATCGGATGCGAGATCCCGACCACATTAGAGGAGTTAAAGGCTTGCGGTGAAGTTCGCAGCATACGGAGATGATTACTATCCATTAGCTTTAGGCGAATACGACAGAATGATCCTTATGGTTTACTATCTTGAATCCGTATATGGAACAGACTGGGTAACAGACGGACAGATCAACTACACAACAGACCAGATCGCAGAGGGACTTCAGTTCATCCAGGATCTTGAGGACGCTCATGTAATTCCTTCTATCGCAACAATCGCCGGTGACGGAGCAGCTTCTCTTGACCAGAACCAGAACTGGATCGACGGACACTATGCAGGTATCTTTGAGTGGGATTCTTTTGCGAGCAAATTTGCAAGCGCAGCTGAGGGACGTGAGATCGTTGTTGGTGATTACTTAACAGATCTTGGCGAGTATCAGGGTGGATACGCAAAGGTTTCCATGTGCTGGGCAATCAGCGCAACATGCGAGCATCCGAAGGAGGCTGCATTACTTGTTAACTTCTTGATGAACAACGAAGAAGCAGCAAAGATCCTTGGCTCTGAGAGAGGTGTTCCGGTATCTCAGATCGCATTAAAGACAGCTAACGATGCAGGCTTATTAAACGGCCAGGTAGTAGAGGCTAACGGTAAGGTTCTTGCATGGGTATCCAACAGCCTTGATCCGAAGTTCGAGGATTCTCAGTTAAAGAGCAGCGATGGTGTATACTACGATGTAATGGCTGGTTTAAGCTATGGCGATTACACAGTAGAGGAAGCAGCACAGACATTATATGATGGTGTAACAGCCGTTATTTCCCAGTAATCTGACTGCATGAATTCGGAGCTGCTGTTTTATGACAGCAGCTCCATTTTAAAAAGGTGTATGATGAATTTTGATCAGTTTGTATCAGAATATATAGCAGAAGATCATGATATTGAGCAGCTTTCGGTCATGGTTCTGGAGGATGCAGAGCATGGTATCCCCTGGCCGCGGAAGCGGAAAAGCAAAAGCTGCAAGAGGTGATGGAGAAAGCGGCCCGTGCGGCGGCAGATGCCCACCGGTTTTGGCAGGTATGGATTTTTCCTGTATGATCAGACGGGAGAAGAACAGTATCGCACCTGGATAGAAAGAAATGCAGAGTGGCTTAAGAACAGTCCGCAGTCCGAAAACGGCGTATTCGGATGCGTGGAAGATTCTTCGAAACATATCCGGCAGTGTGATGTTTGCGGTGTATCCATTCTATATGGAATATGAGACCAGATATCACAACAAGGCGGGTATGCCAAGATCGTCAGACAGCTTCTGACACTGGCACCGTCGGAACAGACGGATATGGAGCGAGACGGGGTGGTATCTTATGACGGTGATCGACGTGATAGATAGCATGAGTCGTGAGATTTTCGAACATTACAAATCTCTCGAAGAGATTTTTAAGAAGACCATCAGAAATATTCTCGCCGCCGGCTGTAATAATGATTTCAGTAAAAGAAAGTGCAATGATGGGATATTCTATTGTAAAGGCTTGCAATCTGGGCGTTTTAAATGAGTGAAAATATGAAATTGGACTTTCCATGATCGATGGTCTGATAAAAGAACCGTTTGATTCAAAAGATTCCGAACGGATGGGCATAGCCATGATGGCTTATGCGCAGAGACTGATTTTAAGTCGTGAGTGAATGAAATTTTAAGATAAGCAGGAGGTACAAAAGGTTGGCTAAGAAAAGTAATACCGCAAATGTTGCGAGTGCCAAAGAAAAACGTTTGTTGACATTTGCAAAGAAATATCGGCTTCTTCTTTTGCCATGGTTGTTTTGGTTTCCTTGTATTCAATCTGTGGCCGATGGGTTCCTCATTATTCTACAGTTTTACAGACTACAATCTGTTTAAGGGCATGAATGTGATCGAACACTTCAGAACTATGTGAATGTCTTCACAACCAAGAAGATTACGACAGCGTTGACGGTTACATTCAAGTATGCATTTATCACAGTTCCGTTAAAACTGATATTTGCATTGTTTATCGCTTACATACTGAACTTCAAGATCAAGGGCGTGAATTTCTTCCGTACCGCTTACTAACCTTCCATCTTAGGTGGATCGGTTGCCATTGCGGTACTCTGGAAAGCAGTATTCCGCGATTGACGGACTTTAAACGGATTCCTGGTCTTTTGGGTATTACAGGCCCGAGCTGGCTGTCCGATACAAAGTATTCCCTGTTCGTAATGTCTGCTTCGTGTATGGCAGTTCAGTTCAGCAATGGTGATTTTCCTTGCAGCGTTAAAGGGTGTTCCACAGGATCTCTACGAGGCGGCTTCGATCGACGGAGCAGGCAAAGTGGCGTCAGTTCTTCTCTGTGACAGTGCCGATCATTACACCGGTTATTTTCTACAACCTGGTAACACAGCTCTGTCAGGCGTTCCAGGAGTTCAACGGACCGTACATCATCACACAGGGCGGACCGAGAAACTCTACAACACTGATTTCGCTCTTGATTTACAAACAGTGCGTTCAAACAGTATGACATGGGTATGGCAAGTGCGATGGCATGGGTATTATTCGTCATCCTGATGATCTTTACCACGATTGCATTCCTGGAGCCAGAAATACTGGGTATTCTATTCTGATGAGGAGGGCTAAGAAGAATGGCAGCAGAAAGTAAAACAAAACATTATGTCAATGTATTCTTAAGATATTTTGTCCTGATCCTTGTCGGATTGATTATGATCTATCCGCTGGTCTGGATGGTTGAGTAACTTTTAAATCCAATGCGGATTTTCTCCAGCATCGGTTTCCATCCCGAAGAACCCGACACTTGAGGGTTACAAAAGGCAATGGAGAGCTACGGCGGAGCAATCAACGATGGAAGGCAATGTTAAATACCTTCTCCTACGTAATTCCGAAGGTAGTATTTACGATGATCTCTGCGACGGTTACCGCTTATGGATTCGGCCGTTTTGAGTTCAAGGGCAGAGGAATTCTCTTCTCTGTATTGATGGCGACATTATTCCTGCCGCAGGTAGTATTGAACGTACCGCAGTTCATCATGTTTTCCAAGATGGGCTGGGTAGATTCCAAGTTATATCTCCCGATCATTGTGCCGACCCTGTTCGCGACGGATACGCTGTTCGTATTCCAGCTGATTCAGTTCCTGCGCAACGTGCCGAAGGAATTGGATGAGGCGGCTAAGATTGACGGATGTAACGCAGTACAGACTCTGGTGAAGGTTATCGTTCCGATGCTTTCCCCGGCGATCACATCCATCGCACTGTTCCAGTTCATGTGGTCATCTAATGACTTTATGGGACCGTTGCTTTACGTGAATACTCCGGCAAAATATCCGCTGGCTATTTTCGTAAAAATGTCCATGGATGCAGATTCCGGATTCCAGTGGAACAGAATTCTGGCACTGTCCCTGATCTCCATCATTCCTTCTCTTGTGGTATTCTTTATGGCACAGGATAAGTTCGTAGATGGTATTTCAGCCGGTGGTGTAAAAGGCTAAAATCAAAAACAAAGCTTAGAAAGGGTGGCGGCTTGTCACCTTTTGTTGCACTTAAGAAGTAACGAATGACCGTAAGGTATAAATGGAGGATGAGACAATGGAAATTCGTCTTGTGATGAAAACGGCGAGGAGCGTCTCGCTGGAACTGGATGACGGCGGTATCTATAAGACAAAAGAAGTGTACCGTATTCTTGTAAACGGAGATGAGGTAAAGACAACCGATACCGTCATCACATCGCTGTACGGCTTAAAGCCGGATACCGACTATGAGATCGGCGTGGAGGATGCCCATGGAACCAGACAGGAGAGATTGCATTCCGCACGGATTACGAGTTTGTCACGCTGGATGTGCGCAAGTTCGGTGCAAGGGAGACGGTGTCGGATGACACCACGTTTATCCAGGCAGCGATCATGGCATGCCCGCCGGAGAGCCGTGTGCTGATCCCGGCAGGAACCTATAAGATTACCAGCCTGTTCTTAAAGAGTGGGATCAGCGTTGAACTGGCGAAAGGCGCGGAACTTTGGCGGACACCGACCGGTCGCACTATGCAATTCTGCCGGGACTGATCGAGAGCTATGACGAGACAGGCGATTACAACCTCGGAACCTGGGAGGGGAATCCGCTGCCGATGTTTGCGGGAATTATCTCCGGAATCGATGTCTCGGATGTGAACCTTATACGGGGAGGGCAGCATCAACGGAGCTGCCAACCACGAAAACTGGTGGAAAAATGAGAAGGTGATGGTGGGGGCGTTCCGTCCGAGAATGCTTTCCTTAAACCGCTGCAGGAACATCCGTGTGCAGGGACTTTACTTCCATGACAGCCCGGCGTGGGTCATTCATCCGTACTTCAGCGACGAGCTGCTGTTCTGCAACCTGATCGTGGAGAATCCGGCAAAGTCACCGAATACGGACGGTCTTGATCCGGAATCCTGCCGCGATGTGACGATCTGCGGTGTGCGCTTCTCCCTCGGGATGACTGTATCGCAGTGAAATCCGGAAAGATCTACATGGGAAGAAGATACAAGACGCCATCCTCCAATATTCACGTCTATCAGTGCCTGATGGAGCATGGACACGGCGCGGTCACCGTCGGCATGAGATGGCGGGCGGCGTCAATAATCTGATCGTGGAGAAATGCCGGTTTTATCATACCGACCGCGGTCTGCGTATCAAGACGCGCAGGGGACGCGGCAAGGATGCGATTCTGGACAATATTATCTTCCGGGATCTTATGATGGAGCAGGTCATGACGCCGTTTACTGCGAATGCCTTCTATTTCTGCGACCCGGACGGAAGAACCGAGTTTGTGCAGTCGAGAGAACCGTATCCGGTGGATGACGGCACACCGTCCATGAAGCGCTTCTGCTTTGAAAATATCACGGCGAAAGACTGCCATGTGGCAGCATCCTACTTTGACGGTCTGCCGGAGCAGAAGATCGAACAGATTACCATGCGCAACGTATCCGTTTCTTTCGCCGGGCAGGCAAAATGCGACGCCGATCATGTCAAACGGTGTGGAAGCATGCTGCAAAAAGGGATTGTATGCGCGGAACGTGAAGAAGCTTGTGCTGGACAACGTCTCCATTGAGGGATGCGAGGGAGAGGAGATCGAACTTCACAACGTGGATGAGGTTGAGCGGTAGAAGACGGCGGAACATTGGGCGGGCAGGAGGAAGAAAGCCCGGAAAGGATAGAAAATGCAGCTTGGAATACGTTTACATGATATCAAAAGGCGCCGCTTGAGGAGCGGCGCCATTGCACATGAGCAGGATTTGCCTGCGGACATCTGGCGCTGGCAAAGGTGATTTCGAGTATCCGGTGGATGACGGTGCCCTGACGCCGGGCTATGCCATGTATTTAAAGAAGATTTTTGCAGAGAATCAGCTGGATGTGGCAGTGCTTGGATGCTACTTGAATCTCGCCAATCCGAATCCGGCAAGCCTTGCAAAGAATACGCACCGCTATCTGGCGCATATCCGGTTTGCATCGCTGCTCGGTGCGGGTGGTCGGCACGGAAACCGGAGCAGTGAATGAGGAATACCGTTTTGAGGAGCGCAATCATTCCGAGGAGGCGCTAAAGATCTTTATCAACAACCTGTGGCCGGTGGTTTCCTATGCGGAAAAATGGGCGTGATCGTTGCGATCGAGCCGGTGTACAAGCATATTGTCTGCAATCCGAAGCGGGCGAGAAAGGTGCTTGACGCGATCGGTTCACCGAACCTTCAGATCATTTTCGATCCGGTCAATCTGCTTGATATTTGCAATTACAAGGACAGGGATGCTATAATAGCAGAAGCGATCGATGTGCTTGGCGAGGATATTGCGATGGTACATATCAAGGATTTTAAGGTGGAGAATAACAGCCTGGTATCGGTGGCAGCCGGAACCGGCGAGATGAACTACGACAGGATCATCCGCTTTATGAAAGAGCGCAAGCCGTATATCCATGCAACCTTAGAGAACACTGTGCCGGAAATGCCGTGGCATCGCGCAAATACATTCAGAGATTGTGGGAGGAGTGCCATGTGGGATAGATTTTGATCTCGACAACGTGGTTTGGCGTACCATTGATAAAATCGGAAAGATATTTATTGAATCTGCTCTGGCTGATCTGTTCCCTGCCGGTGTTTACGATCGGGCATCGACGACCGCTCTGATTTACACCAGCATGAAGCTTCGGACAAATGAAGGGTACTGGCATCAGAATTTTTCTCGTCGTTTGGAGAACTTTAAACAGGCGACGGCGCTGTTTTATTTATCTGGCAGCGGGTGCATTCTGGCGGGCGACTTCTGTTGGGCGGTCGTGCCGGCAATTCCTTCGGGCAGCTGATGCAGGGGTGGCGGCAATTCTGTTTGTACCGTATTTTCTTTCGCCCTCTATGTGTTCGGCGTGCAGGCAAAGTTTGTGAATCCGGTCAGGCGACGATCCGGTATTCCTTTTGTCGCAATGCGCAACATGAAGACGACGATCCAGCTTGCAATCTTGATGATTCTGTTTGTCTGGGTGAACACAACCACGCTGCTTGCCAATTTCCTGACGCTGATCTATGGAATCGGTCTGATGGGGTATTTCTTTGGAATGTACTATAAGTATACGTTCGCCAAGTATATCGAGGCGGTGGAAGAAGGCTCCGCAGACGAAGAGCAGGAGCGTTAGCGGACGGACACGAAGCTGTTCCGACGAAAACAAGCATAATGAAAAGGAATTGTCGCAATAAGCATATTGTGCTTTGTTTTGATAAGTAATATTACAGGAAATAGATACAAAGTTCCAGATAAACATGCGGCGACAAATTCTGACCGCAAAATCCGGTATTTCTAACCATGCCGCAGCTGACATCCGTGATGATCCGTGTCTTTCCAAGTTTGGAGCACTCCACGGACTGTGTCCGCAAACCGGCAGACAATTTTAGGACTTTTGTGTGTGTCCCTTATGGACACCTCTCTGAGCAAAACATAACCGCGCGAAGCCGGTACTGAGTCGGCATCCGCCTTATTTTCAATAGCAGATGCCGGCGAGTTTCGGTTCGCGCGGTTTTATATTGTCTGTGAAGAGGTGCCATTAGGGACACCAGAAAGTCCGCCCATTGTCTGCGGCTTGTCGGACACACTCCGTGAGTCCAAACGTGGCCAAGACACAGAATGGGATGCCAGCCACGGCATGAATACGATGAATTTTGCTTCAAAGAATTTGCCGCCGTCTGTTTATTCTGGAACTTTTGTTCTCTGGTATTCCTGTAATATTACTTATCGCGCGAAAGAGGTCTATGCTTATTGCGGCAATTTATGCTGCATCAGTCTTCGACGACGCCCGGCTCAAAGGCGACCGGAGAGGCGGAGGAGCCGAGCGGAACGCAGTAGCCTGGTCTGTGGAAAATCACGAAAGTATACATATTCGGAAGTGATTGTAATGTCCTTGAAATTTCCCTCGAACAGTGTGGGTAAAACCGCTGCCGTCCGTGCGCATGAACCGAGACACGGATGTTCGGAATCGTTTTTCTAAGTAGATATAATCCCCGTAGAGGTTGTACCAGTCCACGCGGTCCTCGGACAGAAGCGTCTTCTCGCCGGTGACAAGATCTGTGCGGGCGATCGCGTAGTTCTGTCGCAGTCCATGAAATAGGCGGTGGTATCGTCTATGACAGTCGGCATATAACAGTTCCCGCCGTAGAGCATGCCCTTTGAGTCGTCCAGTGGTATTGAGCCGCCAGATATAGTGATCGCTGTCGGTTCCGTTGTATATATTCGCCGTTGGCCGAGCAGGTAAAGTCGGGAGCGGTGTCGACCTGCTTGCAGCCGGAACCGTCAATTTTACCTTATAAAGCGTGGAACCCTCGGATTCATCGTAGCGGATATAGTAAATATAATTCCCGTAGAGGGAAGCGTAAAGGCATGGCGCCGAATCCAGGATCAGAACGGAGTCATCGCCGCCTTCCCTGTCAATGCGGCGAGACTGTCGTGTGACCGAGAGAAAGGAGAGTGGCGCCCGTTGCTCCCGGATTGTTGCGCACATAGTAGAGATAATGTTCGTCCGCATTGATGTAGGATACCGTGTCATCACAGAGCTTTGCCAGATTGCTTCCGTCCGAGACATCGAATACAGCTTCCCGCCGTCGGATGGGTTGGAAAATATACCGTGCCGTCGTATTCGCAGAAGAGACCGCCGTTGTAGAGGTTGCCAGCGGTGTTGCCATTCACGTAACCCTCATTAAAATGAGTCCGGTTGGAGAGATAGTGGAAAATGACAGCCGCTGCGATAAGTGCGATAACGACGATGACAGCAATGATAATGGAAATCTTTTTTTTCATGGAATGATTCCTTCTTTCGTCTGAAATGCCGATAAAATATAATCATAGAAATTATAACATTTTCGTCTAATAACTTGCAAGGGCTCTCTTGTCATCAGCACGTTAATGTACTATATTATAAACTAAGGCGAAGTCCCGCAAAGAGCGGATCTGCCTGATATGAATAAGGAAATCAGACGGTGAGGAGCACTATGAAGAATCTATTAGAGTTGAGAGATGAGATTGATGTCATTGACAAGCAGATTGTTGCGCTGTATCAGCAGCGGATGCAGATTGCGGGCGAGGTGGCGGAATATAAGATAGAGACGGGCAAAAAGTTTTTGACAAAGACCGTGAAATGGAAAGCTTGCAACGCTTCGGCGCTCGGCGACAGCGCGTTCAACCGGCACGGAATCCGGGAGCTGTTTGAGCAGATCATGTCGATCAGCAGAAAGCGCCAGTATCAGCTGATGACGGAGCACGGCATATATGAAAAGCCGGATTTTGAAGAGCTGGATGCGCTGGATTATAAAATGCGCGTATTGTCTCTTCAGGGACGGAGGGCGCCTACACGCAGCTCGCGTTAAAGCAGTATTTCGGTGAGGATGCGGGGAACAGCTATCATGTGGAGACCTGGAGGGACGCCATGGAGGCGATCGCCAGCGGGGACGCGGATTACGCGGTGATGCCGATTGAGAATTCATCTGCAGGGATTGTTCCGAGAATTATGATCTCATGGTGGAGTATGGACACTGCATCGTGGGCGAGCAGATTATCAAGATCGAACATGCCTTGGCGTGCCGGAGCGAAGCTTTCCGATATCACGGATGTATACTCGCATCCGCAGGCACTGATGCAGTGTGCGAGATACTTAGAAGGGCATCGGGAGTGGGAGAAGCACAGCTTAAAAAATACCGCGATGGCGGCACAGAAAGTCAGGGAGGACGGTATGCGGCACAAAGCTGCCATTGCAAGCCGTCTTAACGGCGGAGATCTACGGTCTTGATGTACTGGAGGAAGGCATTCAGGACAACAAGCAGAATGCAACCAGATTCATCATCGACGGAAACATGTGTTGTACCAGAAGGCGAATAAGACAGTATCTGCTTTGAGGGGCGCATGAGACCGGTATTCTACCACATGCTGTCCCATCTGATCTACAACGGGATCAACATGGATCACATCGAGTCCAGACCGCTGCCGGAGCGCAACTGGGAATACCGGTTCTTTGTAGATTTTGAGGGAATCTGAACGATCCGGCGGTGCAGAATGCACTGCGGGGATTGTCGGAAGAGACGACCAGACTCAGATTCTGGGGAATTACGAAGCGTAAAAGTGAGGAATGTGGGAAGATGAAGATAACGAAGAATCTGATCCTCTACAGGGATTTTGAAAACGAGCAGTTATTCTATGACTTTACCTGGGTCATGGAGAACTATCAGAATGAATACTATAATAAAGAAGATGTTGAGGGATTATTCTATGAATGCCTCAAAAACTGATGGAGCTTGCGGTCAGCCATGGATTTTCCGGCAATCCTGGCACAATTTCCCTGGCTTTTTGCTTGTGAATAACGAGAATGCATACAGCAGGGCGTGCGAGATCCGCGGGAGGTAAAAGGCTCCATCAACGAGGTGGCGCGGCACGATTTTGCCATCATGAAAGAGTTGTTTGATTTGACCTTCGGTGCTCGGCAACTATTTTTCCGTGGACTGCATGGACGCATTGCTGCACTATGAGGAGACCGCGGACGCGGAAAATTGTTCAACAAGCGGATCAGAGACCGGATCGCAGAGCTCTGCCGTCATCTGGAGGCAGCGGCGAATGCAGAAGAATTTAAACAGGCGGTCACGGCATTTTACGGGAATTCAGTCGGAAAACTGGGTCTGCACAAGGCATTCCGCGTCAGACACACAGATGACGGGGCACAGATTATTCCGATCACCAATATCGCGCATGTAAAGCTGGATGATCTGGTCGGCTACGAGCTTGCAAAGCAGAAGCTGGCCGACAATACGGAGGCGTTTGTGAGCGGGAAGGAAGCCAACAACTGTCTGCTGTACGGTGATGCGGGAACCGGAAAGTCCACAAGCATCAAGGCGATCGCCAACCAGTATTACGACAGAGGCCTCCGCCTGATTGAGGTTTACAACATCAGTTCTATGACCTGAATGATGTGATTGAACAGATCAAGAACCGTAATTACAAGTTCATCATATACATGGATGATCTGTCATTCGAGGAATTTGAGATTGAATATAAATATCTGAAAGCGGTCATCGAGGGCGGTCTGGAGAAAAAGCCGGACAATGTGTTAATTTATGCGACCTCTAACCGCAGACATCTGATCCGTGAGAAGTTCTCGGACAAGGAAGAGGTGCGGGAGGATATGCACACTTCGACACGGTGCAGGAAAGCTTTCACTTTATGCGCGGTTCGGCGTGACGATCTATTACGGCGCGCCGGATAAGAAGAGTTCCAGAAGATTGTCACGACGCTCGCGGAGAAATATGGCGTGCGGATGGAGCAGGAGGCGCTGCTTCTTGAGGCAAACAAGTGGGAGCTTGCCCACGGAGGAATGTCGGGAAGAACGGCACAGCAGTTTATCAATTATCTGCTTGGAAAACAATAAAGAGGAGGGCGGATTTATGGCAATCCATACGTTTGCGGCAATTTATATCGGTTCGTATGAAGTGAGCCTCAAGATATTTGAATTGTCTGCCAAGAAAAATACGCGATATCGACTATGTGCGCAGCAGAATCGAGCTGGGGGCGGATGCGTACTCCAAGGGCAGCATCGGATACGAGCTGGTGGAGGCACTCTGTGATACCCTGCGGGAATTTGCGCAGATCATGAAAGAGTACCGGGTGGATGCGTACGAGGCGTATGCGTCGGCGGTGCTCCCGCGACGTGGACAATGAACTTTTATCCTGGATCAGATCAGGCTGCGCACCGGTCTGACCGTACGTGTGTTGAGTAACTAGGAGCACCGTTTTATCAGCTACAAGTCGGTGGCGATGCGTGAGGAGTTTGAGCATTTCATCGGCAGAAGCGCAGCGGTGGTGGACGTCAGTGGATCGGGACTTCAGATTACCGTGTTCTCAAAGGGAAAGGTGCTGACCACCCAGCATCTGGGACTCGGCACCATGCGCATGCGGGAACAGCTTGCCAAAAAGCGGAACCTGGCGCAGTATGAACTGCAGATCGAGGAGATGGTGGTAAAGGAGATGGAAGTCTTCAAGGCGATGTATCTGGAAAATCAGGAGATTGAATACCTGATTGTGATCGGCGATTATATCGCGGAACTGGTATGCCGCCTCGAGAAGAACCGCGACAAGAATACCGTGTCGATTGAGAAGTTCGTCCAGTACATGGAGCAGCTCGGCAGGAAGAGCCTGGAGGAGATCGCGGAGGAACTGGGACTCTCCAACGAGAACGACCCGCTGATCGTGCCCTATATCATCATCTGCAAAGTGCATGGCGAGGGGCTGGGCGCAAGGAACTGTGGGCGCCGGGCGTGATTGTCAGCGATGGAATCGCCTGCGACTACGCGCAGAAGAACCGTATCTATAAGCCTGCGCATGATTTTGACCAGGATATTATTTCGGCTGCGGAAAGTCTCTCGAGACGTTATATGAGTTATTCGCCGCACATCGAAGCGTTAAGCCAGATGGCGATGCTTCTGTTCGACACGATGAAAAAACAACACGGTCTCGGAAAGAGGAACGGCTGTTGCTGCAGGTCGCGGCGATTTTGCACGACTGCGGAAAATATATCAGCTTTGCCAATGCCCGCAGTGCGCATACGACATCATCATGTCCTCGGAAATTATGGGACTGTCGCATCTGGAGCGTGAGATCGTTGCGGGGACAGTGCTCTACAACAGCTATCCGCTTGCCGATTATGAGGATGTGGCGGACCGGCTCGACCAGCAGAGTTTTCTTACGGTGGCAAAGTTATCCGCCATTCTGCGCGTTTCCAATGCGATGGATCGCAGCCACAAACAGAAGTTTAAAAACGTAAAAGCACAGCTTCGCGACAAAGAACTGATCATTACGATCGAGACGGATGAGGACATTGCGCTGGAGAAGGCGCTGTTCGCTTCCAAGACGGCTTATTTTGAGCGCATTTTCAGCATCAAGCCGGTCGTGAAGGAAAAACGTGTCTATTCGTAAGGACGTGGAGGGATGATACATGGAAAAAAAAAAAAAACGAATTCCATTTGCCGGAATATTACGAGAACAGAGAGCTAAGCTGGCTGAAGTTTGACGCCCGCGTGCTCAACGAGGCAAAGGATAAGAGCATTCCGCTGTTAGAACGGCTCAAATTCGTGAGCATCACGTCGTCGAACCTGGACGAATTCTTCATGGTCCGGGTCGCGTCGTTAAAGGATATGGTACATGCGGACTACCGCAAGCGGGATATTGCGGGCATGACGGCATCGGAGCAGCTCGACCGGATCAACACGGCGACCAGAAAACTCGTCGAGAGCCAGTACAACACGTATAACCGCTCCCTCGTTCCGCTGATGGCAGCCAACGGAATACACATTATTAAAAATACGAGGAACTGACGGCTGAGCAGGCGGCGTACGTGGATCGCTACTTTGAGGAGGACGTCTATCCGGTATTGACGCCGATGGCGGTGGACGCATCGCGCCCGTTCCCGCTGATCCGCAATAAGACGCTCAACATCGCGGCGCTGCTTTCCAGCAAGAAGGATGAAAGCATAAGGACGCGGTGGAATTTGCAACGGTGCAGGTGCCTGGGGTACTGCCTCGCCTGGTGCCGATCCCGGCAGATACGTCGGAGAATTCCGGGGAGGTGGAGGGACGCACCTTTATTCTCCTGGAGCAGATTATCGAGAAAATATTGATAAGCTGTTTTAAACTACCATGTGCTCTGCGCACATCCGTACCGCGTCATGCGTAACGCGGATCTGCCGATCGATGAGGACGAGGCGGCAGACCTTTAAAGAGATCCAGAAACAGTTAAAAAGAGACAGTGGGGAGAAGTCATCCGTCTGAAGTGGAAGCTTCCGTGGACAAGAAGCTGCTGCGCTTTTTAAAGGATGAACTGAAAGTGGCGGAGGAGGATATTTTTCAGATATCCGGACCGATTGACCTGACATTTCTGATGAAGATGTATGGGCTCTCCGGGTGCGATTCCCTGCGCTACGAACCGTATAAGCCGCAGCGCGTGCCGGAGATTGAGCCGGGGGAGGATATCTTTGGGCAATCCGCGGCGACATTCTCTGCTGCATCATCCGTATGAGACGTTTGATCCTGTGGTCGATTTTATCCGGCAGGCGGCGTCGGATCCGGACGTTCTTGCCATCAAGCAGACCCTCTACCGTGTCAGCGGAAATTCCCCGATCATCGCATCTCTGGCGGCAGCGGCGGAGAACGGAAAACAGGTATCGGTACTTGTGGAGCTGAAAGCACGGTTTGACGAGGAAAATAACATGTGGGCGAAGAAGTTAGAGAAGGCCGGATGCCATGTTATCTACGGCCTGGTCGGTCTAAAGACCCACTGCAAGATTACGCTGGTAGTGCGCCGCGAGGAAGACGGCATCCGTCGCTATGTACATCTGGGAACCGGTAACTACAACGATTCCACCGCAAAGCTCTATACGGACTGCGGAATCTTTACCTGCAATGAGGCGATCGGTGAGGATGCTACCGCGGTATTTAATATGCTGTCCGGCTATTCTGAGCCGCTTTCCTGAACGAACTGGTGCTGGCGCCGATCTGGCTGCGCACCGTTTTATGCGCCTGATTGCACGTGAGACAAAGCATGCGCGCGAGGGAAGCCGGCGAAAATCGTTGCCAAGATGAATTCCCCTGTGTGACGAGGGCATTATTGCCGCGCTCTACGAGGCGTCGGCGGCCGGCGTAAAGATCGAACTGATCGTCCGCGGAATCTGCTGCTTAAAGGTCGGAATCCGGGAATCAGCGAGAATATCCATGTGCGTTCCATCGTCGGAAATTTCCTGGAGCACAGCCGTTCTTCTTCTTAAATGATGGGAGGAGGAACTCTATATGGGAAGCGCGGACTGGATGCCGCGCAATCTGGACCGTCGTGTGGAGATTTTATTCCCGGTGCTGGACGATACGTTAAAAGAAAAGGTAAAGCATATTCTGGACGTGGAACTTGCGGACAATACCAAAGCCCATGTGTTAAAGCCGGACGGGGAATATGAGAAAATAGACAGAAGAGGGAAAGTGCTTGTCAATTCCCAGAAGCAGTTCTATGCGAGGAGGCGGTTGCGGCGGTGCCAAAGACGGATCATGTCTACCGCGAGCGTGTATTTGTCCCAGCAGAACCGGCAGAGTAGGAACATCGCAGGACATATGACGGGCTAAGGCAGGATGGGAGGAATGAGTATGAATCACAAGATTTTGTTTGTTGATCTGGATGCGACGCTGCTCTCTGACGACAAAACAGTATCCGAAGAAAACCGGGCCGCCATCCAGAAAATGCTTCTCGCCGGGCACGATATTGTGCTCTCCACAGGACGTCCGGTGGAGAGCGGCAGGCGGTTGCAAGAGAACTGGAACTGACACGGCCGGGCTGCTATATGATCGCTTTTAACGGGGCGGTGCTCTACGATTGTGCCGCGGATCGTGTGCTGCTAAAGCGCTCGCTCCCGATTGAAGTGACGCAGGAGCTTTTTGAGAGAGCCGCTAAGGCGGGAATTTATGCGCAGACCTACAATAACACCGAGATTATTACCACAAGACATACGGCAGAGCTTGAGTATTACCGGAAAAATCCGGACTTTCCTACAAGCTTTCGGTGAATGTGCTGGATCTGCTGGAGGAGGAGCCGCAGAAGGTTCTCATGATTGATTTAAAATACGGGCGTCTCGCGCGGTTCCGCGAGAAGAATCTGGAATGGGAAAAGGGAAAATGTACCAGCTTTTCTCCTGCAGAGAGTATCTGGAATACTGTCCGCTTGATACCAGCAAGGGAACCGGTGTGTCCTGTCTTACGAAGATGCTGAATCTTCCGCTAGACTGTACGGTAGCGGTGGAGATGAGGAGAATGATATTGTAAATGCTTAATGCGGCGCATATCGGGGTAGCGGTAAAGAATGCCACGCCGGAGGTGAAAGCCGCAGCGGATTACGTGACGGAGCACGACAACAATCACAATGCGATCGCCGAGGTGATCGAGCGATTTATCCTGTAAAAGGAGGGACTGCTGCATCGGGCGGGCAGCTGCCTTGAGCCGATAAGGAATATTATAAGAAGCACACCACGCAGATTTCAGCTGGAAATGCAGATGGAACATTCGTTTGAGAAAAATGTGAGCATTTCTTCCTGCTGGATGTTTGCATCGGATTCCGTGTCTCTTCCACGTTTGGACACAGTCCGTAGAGTGTTCCAAACTTGGGAAGACACGGATTATCGCGGATGCAAGCATCCGGCGGGTTAGAAATGCCACTTTTGAACAGAATTTCCATTTGCATTTTCAACTGAAATCCCCAAGTGTGCCTCTTGTAATATTCCTTATCGCTTCAAGGCAAACTGGCTATTCCCGATGCGACAGTCCTTTCTTCTGCCTTTATGCGCGGAGGTGTTCTTTGATGGTTTCAAGAACGGAATAGGGAATGTAGAGATGCCCGCGTCCGGTCCCGATCTGGATTGTGGGTTTGTTGGTGCCGTGGAAGTCAGAGCCGCCGCTGATGAGAAGCCCGTTCTCTTTTGCAAGCCGCTTGACGTACTGTTCCTCGCCGGTGGTGTAGGTCGAGTAGATCGCCCGATGCCGTCAAGGTGGACTTCTTTAACTCGTCGATCAGATGCTGTAAGGTCGTCTGGTTCATGTGGTAGAGCAGCGGATGGGCTAATACAGCGATGCCCCCTGCGGCGTGGATCAGTTCGACTGCCTCCATCGGGGAGACTTTAAAGCGGCCGACATAGCATTTGCAGCCGTCGCCGATATATTTTTCAAACGCCTCCGAGACGCTCCTAATCTGATGGCTGTCGTAGAGAAAACGTGCGATATTTGCGCGCGTGATGACACTGTCGGGATTGGCAGCAAGGAGTGCTTCCGTGGTAATGGAAAAGCCTCGCGCTGCAGGGCAGCCACTATTTTTCATTGCGCGCATCACGGCAGCGGCGGAACTCGTTTGTTTTCTCGATAAGGAGCGGGTGCCCGGATCAATGTAGAGACCGACGATATGGACTTCTTTCCACCGCCGGCTCTGGTGGGCAGCTCATATTCCGTGGAAAGCCTCGATGCCGGGGATTAATTCAATACCACAGGCGGCAGCGGCGGGAGCAGCTTTAGAGAGACCTGCCGCGGTGTCGTGATCTGTGAGCGCAAAGGCGGACAGACCGGCAGCCTTTGCGGCAGATACGATCTCGGTGGGAGTCAGGGTGCCGTCCGACTCGGTGGAGTGGACATGAAGATCTATGATGCGGTGTTCCATGGTAAAATCCTCTCTTCAGATAATCTAATTCAGACTAATCATAGAGAAAAAAATCACATTTGTCAAAAAAATATGGAAACCAGTTGAACACGTAGTAAAATAGAACTATAATATAAAGGTACTAAAAATATACACGGATGTAGAGAATACAGCACACAGGAGGAGCGAAATTGTTTGAAAATGTACGAATCAAAGAGAGACTGACAAAAGCATTTGTTATGGTGGCGGCAATCACTGCCATAGGAGCGGTAGTCGGGCTGGCAGCGATGCTTGTGATGTCGAACCGTTATTCCAGCGCACTTGTGAATTACGGTTTCACAGGAGATATCGGCAAGCGATGATCACATTTGCCAACACGAGATCAGCGACCAGAGGAATCATCGGATTTGATGAGCAGGGACTGTTGGATGATGCCATGACAGAACATGACGAACAGAAAGCAAAGTTCGAGAATTACTTCGCAACCGTTGGGGATGTAGTAACGACGAGCGAGGAAAAGGCACTCTACCAGCAGATTTCAGATAAACTGCAGCAATACTGGGCAGCGGAGGAACCGATCATCGAGCAGGGTGCAACCACCGATGCTACACAGTCCACAGCGGCACAGCAGCAGATGAAGGAAAGTCTGGATCCGATCTACGAAGATATCTATGCAGATATGATAGAACTGATGAATACGAAAGTGACGGAGGGAGACCGCTTGTCCTCCACCTGACGGCAGTCAGCGTGATTCTTGCGATTGTGATTGTGGCAGTGTCAGATCTGGCAATGGTTATGGCCAACAAGCTTGGCAATCAGGTGGCAAAGGGAATCTCCGGACCGCTTGAGGCACTTGGCGAGCGGTTTTAAAATGTTTGCACAGGAGATCTTTCTACCCGTTCCCGGAGGTTTCCACGCAGGATGAGGTCGCAGACATGGCGCGTGAGGCGGCAGACATGGCAGATAAGCTGAATCTTATCATCAATGATGCGGGAAGAATTCTCGGATTGATGTCACAGGGCAATTACGCAGTGCAGTCGGAGCACAAGGACGGTTATACGCTTGATTTTGAAAATTGATTGTGGCGATGCGCGTTCTGCGCGATCAGATGATAGAGACGCTGACATCAATCGAAGATGCGGCAAACCAGGTTTCTGCCGGTTCCGGCAACCTTGCAGAGGCATCTCAGAGTCTGGCGGAGGGCGCAACGGATCAGGCAGGAGCTGTGGAAGAACTGCAGGCGACCATCACAAGCATTACAGAGAATATCCAGAAGACCGCGGAGCAGGCAGAGGAATCTTACCAGCAGGCAAGGCAGTATGCAGGTGAAGCGGATCAGAGAAGAATCAGATGCAGTCCATGATTGATACCATGAGCCGCATCAACGAATCTTCCAACAAGATTGGAAACATTATTACAGATATAGAGAATATTGCGTCACAGACGAACCTGCTGTCCTTAAACGCTTCCATTGAGGCGGCGCGTGCCGGCGAGGCAGGAAGAGGATTCGCTGTCGTTGCAGAGCAGATCCGGCAGCTAGCAGAGCAGAGTACACAGTCTGCGGTGGACACCAGAGAGTTGATTGAGGCTTCCCTCAAAGAAATTGAAGAGGGCAATCAGGCAGTAGAGCGTGTGTCCACGTCTCTTGAAGAGGTAATTGACGGAATCAAGCAGATTGCGGAGACTTCAAGCGCTTGAGCGATAATTCCAAGGATCAGGCAGAAGCCATGAAACAGGCGGAGGAGGGAGTCAACCAGATTTCCGAGGTTGTACAGTCAATTCTGCAACGGCGCAGGAGTCCTCTGCAACGAGTGAGGAGTTGTCTGCGCAGGCGATTGCACTGGATGAGCTGATTGGAAAGTTTGTATTAAAAATAAAAATTGACAGATTCTGAACGAAGTTGCAGCTGCTGACATTTACATTAACGGGAATGGATTATGGAATATCACTTGAGAACGTGGAATCCATTGAGAGGTGTGGTTTACCGACTTCTCCTGCCAATATCAGAGGCATCATCCGCCTTCACGGAGAGATCCTGCCGGTGTTTTCCCTTGCATCCAGATTTGGACTGGGGAACATTGCGGTGGACAACCTTGTGGTTGTCAATGTGGGCGGCATGAAGCTGGCACTTGAGGTGGAAAAGGTAAAGGAAATTGTGGACGTGGAAGATTCCAGAGTGCTTCCGATGCCGACACTGATGAGCGGACAGCAGTGCTGTTTTAATGATGTGGCTTCCTGTCAGAAGGAGCTGATTGTGATGCTTGATGTCAAGAGTCTGGTATCACAGGAGGAGCAGGCGGCGATCCGCAAGATGATCAGCGACAACACCAGCGACAAATAATAAAAAACACTTGACACGGATACGTGTGTGTGATAGATTTAAATAGTTGTTAGAAAAGAAAGTAGAGTATCCACTCTCACCGGAGCACAAATACGTGACTCATGGTTCATATTTCAAAGTATTGCGAACATATCATGTTCCGGGTTTGAATGTTTAGTGGATAGTCTGCCTATCCACTTTTTTATTTGGAGGTACGATACCATTAGCGAGTTAATGATTAACGAACAGATCAGAGACAAGGAGATTCGTCTGATCGGAGAGAACGGAGAACAGCTTGGCATTATGTCAGCACGCGAAGCAATGAAGCTGGCGGAAGAGGCAGAGCTTGATCTGGTCAAGATTGCTCCAAAGGCTCAGCCACCTGTATGCAAGATTATCGACTATGGTAAATACAGATATGAACTGGCCCGCAAGGAAAAGGAAGCCAGAAAGAAGCAGAAAGTGGTTGAGATCAAAGAGATTCGCTTGTCGCCAAATATCGATTCAAACGATTTGAACACCAAAATGAACGCTGCGAAGAAGTTCCTTAGCAAGGGAGACAAGGTGAAGATCACATTGCGCTTCCGTGGACGTGAGATGGCTCATATGAATGCAAGCAAGCACATTTTGGATGATTTTGCCGCAAGCCTCGGCGAAATAGCAGTAGTGGAAAAAGCACCAAAAGTTGAAGGTAGAAGCATCAGCATGGTGTTGGCAGAGAAAAATCATAATTAAGGAGGAACATATCATGCCAAAATGAAAACAAGCAGAGCAGCTGCAAAGCGTTTTAAAACAACAGGAACAGGAAAGTTAAAAGAAATAAAGCTTACAAGAGACATATCTTAACCAAGAAGACAACCAAGAACAAGAGAAATCTTCGTAAGCCGGCAATGACCGATGCAACAAACGTTAAGAACATGAAGAAGATTTTACCATATTTATAGGAATAAGTTAAGGAGGAATGCAAAATGGCAAGAGTAAAAGGCGGATTAGGCGCTAAGAAAAGCATAATAGAACATTAAAATTAGCAAAGGGTTACAGAGGCGCACGTTCCAAGCAGTATCGTGTAGCAAAACAGTCCGTTATGAGAGCATTAACAAGCTCTTACGCAGGAAGAAAAGAGAAGAAGAGACAGTTCCGTCAGTTATGGATCGCACGTATCAACGCAGCTGCAAGAATGAATGGTATTTCTTACAGCCAGATGATGCACGGATTAAAGGTAGCTGGTGTGGACATCAACCGCAAGATGTTAGCAGAGATGGCTGTAAACGACGCAGGGATTTGCAGCACTGGCAGAGCTGGCTAAGAGCAAGGTAGCTTAAGGAACAGAGACAGAACCTATCTCGTATGTGGGACAACCCATATGAGATAGGTTTTGTATCGGTATATATACAGCATCTGAATTTTGTATGTTCCAATTTGCGGTAAAATACGGTATAATATTAGCGATTTTTGAACGCAAAGGGAACTACGAAAGGGAAACGGGAATATTTATATGAAGAATATATGGCGTATTTTGCAAAAGACATTAAGGGACTGGTGAAGAATCCATTCGCAATGATTATTGCGCTGGGACTCTGTGTCATTCCATCGCTGTATGCATGGTTTAACATCTATTCAAACTGGGATCCTTATGCGAATACTTCCAATATCAAGATTGCGGTCGTGTCGGAGGATGAAGGATACACCCTTTCGGATGGAACGACAGAGAACATGGGCAATGAAGTTGTGGAGGAACTGAAGGAGAATACCAAGATCGGATGGGTGTTCCTTGAGGATTCGGATGCCGCACTTGAAGGTGTCAGGAACGGAGATTATTATGCGGCTGTCATCATCAGCGATAGCTTTACATACAGTATGTATAATGTGTTCAAGGAGAACTTTAAGAATCCGACGATCACATATTATGAGAATGAAAACGGAATGCGGTTGCAACCAAGATTACGGATACCGCTGTATCGACGGTAAAGCAGAGCATCAACGAGAAGTTTATCGAGGTGGTTGCAAGTACCATTTTACACAGACGAACGAACTGTCCTCTGAGATGGAGAATCAGGATGTGTTCAGCGAATTTGAGGGCAAACTGACCAACCTGAACAACAATCTGATCGATTACAGTGATATGATTGATGAGTTTATCTCGGCGAATGCAGTGCTGGAGGCAGAGATCAAAACCGCAGACGGAGAACTGCCGAAGCTCAGCAGCCAGATTCAGAATGGCGAGAAGAGTTTCCAGAATTCGCAGAGCAATCTGAATTCCACGAAAACTTCACTGGAGAATTTCAGCAGCAATGTGCAGACGACACTGGATGGCATCAATCATTCGATCAATTCCATCACAACGGATATCAACAACGCGAACCTGGCGCAGAATGCGCAGTCTACGGCAGACAATCTGAACAAGACGGCAACCGATACGGCGGAACTGATCCGACAGTTAAACCAGTTGAAGAAGAGTCTGGCAGATCAGGCGGCAAATTCATCGGGAACCACAGGCTCCACGGAGGGCACAGGCTCCACGGAAGGAACAGGCTCCACGGAGGGTACAGGTTCCACAGAAGGAACAGGCTCCACAGAAGGAACAGGCCCACGGAGGAGCGGTTCCATAGATTCGATCGTGTCCGATGAGGTGAATCAGCAGATTCAGGAGATCTTAAATACCTTAAACAGCATGAACAATGGTGCTGAGGATATTCAGAATGCATTAAATGCTTTGCTCCAGCAGGGCGGTGGTACAGACGGCTCCGGTCAGATTGTTGCGGATATGGTGAACAGATCTGTGGCAAGCGTGACACAGGTGTTAAACAACTGCAGCGAGTCGATTACCAATCTGAAGAATATGTATACCAACAGTCTTGTTCCGCAGATGGACGGAGTGTTAAACAGTATCGCAGATGCTCGGCAATGTGACAAAGCTTCTGGATAACTTAAATACCGCAGTAAATGATATGGGCGTGGTGTTTGACGGAATTCAGACAACGGTCAGTGACACGACGGAGAGCCTTGAGCAGATCCAGACCGTGATTGACAACGTGAGCACAAAGCTGACGGAACTGATCAACCGGTTGGGGAGTGCGGAAGATGATGAAAAAGTAGATGCACTGCTGAAGTTTTTGCAGGGTGATCCGGAGGATTACGGCGCCTTCTTTGCAGAACCGGTACAGGTGACGACACAGGAGATCTACGCGATTGCAAATTACGGATCGGCGATGACGCCGTTCTATTCCGTGCTTGCCCTCTGGGTAGGAGGAACGATTCTGGTGGCACTGATCAAAGTGAAGCCGGATACCGCAGGGCTTTCCAACCCGAAGTCCTATCAGTTGTTCTTCGGAAGATATCTGCTGTTCTTTGTGTGTGGGCAGATCCAGGCGGCGATTATTGTTCTGGGAGATATTTATCTGCTCCACTGCCAGATCCTCTATCCGGGCTTATTCTGTCTGACGGCAGCACTGGCAAGCTTTACCTTTACGCTGTTTATCTATGCGATGGCGCTGGCTTTCGGCGACGTCGGCAAGGCGGCGGCGGTCGTAGTCATGGTTATCCAGATTGCAGGTTCCGGCGGAACGTACCCGATTGCGACGCTTCCGGAGATTTATCAGAAGATTTATATCTTCTTCCCGTTCCCGTATGCCATCAACGCAATGCGTGAGACGATTGGCGGTATGTACGGAAGCGATTATATGAAGTATCTGGGAGAACTGCTGCTTTTGCGGTGGCGGCGCTTCTGATTGGTCTTGTGATCCGGCTTCCGTTTGTGAAGATCAATCATTTTGTAGAAAAGCGTATGGAAGATACGGAAATGATGTAGGAAATGGGAGATTTTATGGAAAAGAAAGAAAAATACGAACAGATGTATGAGATGCTCGTGACGTATGAGCGCAAGATTCACGAGAAGAATCAAAGAGAATCAGTATCGGTTTAAAGTGTATTATTATTATTCCGTTGATCTTCCTGTTCCTTCTGTTCTGGACAGAGAGCAATAAGGTTGTGTTTCTGATTCTGTGGATTGTATCGCTGTTTTTGCTGGCAGCCTATCTGATTCTGGTGGAGTATATGGACTATAACCTTCAGGAAAAGTTAAGCGAGATCAACGACGAGGGGACACGCGTGGATTCCCTCATCGGACTGGAGATTGATAATGTTCCGGAAATCTCAGAAATGTGATTCAGAGGATTGACGACGGATTAAACTCAGAGGCGGAGACCCGGCTGATTGAGACTAAGGCATCCGGGGAAGAAACGCAGACTGTGGAAAAGGCACAGACTGCGGAAGAGACAGAGAAACAAAAGGATGCGGATGCACAGGCTGTAGAAGATGCAGATGCACAGAAAGATGCGGATGCGCAGGCTGTGGAAGATGCAGATGCACAGAAAGATGCGGACACGGAGGTGAAGGAGAATGCGTAATATATTTAAGATTTTTCGCCGATGTCAAGCGCATCAGCACCAACGTGGTGGCTGTCGTTGTGATCCTGGGACTCTGTATTCTGCCGTCTTTGTATGCATGGTTTAATATTTTGTCAAACTGGGATCCGTACGGACCGTCCGCAACCAGAAATCTTAAGATCGCGGTGGCGTCGGACGACGAGGGAGTCACAATTTTAGGGAACAGTGTAAATGTCGGAAGCAGTGTCATCTCTGCGCTTGAGTCGAACACGACGATGGGCTGGGTGTTTACGGATACGACCGATGAGGCGATCGACGGCGTCTATGATGGAAGTTATTATGCGGCGCTCATCATCCCGGAGAATTTTACGGAAGATATGATCAGTTTCCTCGGCGGAGAGGTGGATCATCCGGATATTATCTATTATGAGAATGCCAAGAAGAACGCCATTGCCTCCAAGATCACACAGAAGGCCAAGACGGCTGTGCAGGAGCAGGTGAACAGCACGGTGGTGAGCACGCTTGCAGAGACCACGATGAAGGTGACGAACGCCCTCTCGGATGTGGATGCGGAAGATTCCGATCCGGCGGAGAGTGTTCTGGTAAGACTCAATAATTTAAGCAGCGACCTGCAGAGTTACATCAATATATTGAACTCGTTTGTCAGCATTATGAATTCCGCCCAGAGTATTGTGGAGGCGAGTCAGACCATGCTTCCGAATGTGAACAACATGGTTTCCAACGGTCAGGCATCCATCAACAGCATGGAGAGTCTGCTGGTTGCGGGCAACAGCACGGTGAGTTCGACGGCGGATATGGTGTCGTACAGCTTTGACATGATGAACGATCGTTAAATAATGTGTCGTCCGTCATCACCAATGCGTTAAACCGTCTCTCGAGTATTCCCAGGGCACTTCCGTCACGGTACAGGGCTTATCGGCGATGATGCCATACGTGAGGCAGCTGTTTGATACTTCGGTATCCGGGTGGGAGGATACGGCGCCGGAGGATATGCAGGCGCAGATTAATGCAATCCGCACGCAGTTGGATACCATCACTGCGGACCTGACAGCGCTGGAGAACAATGCCGATACATCGATGGAGACGGTAAGGAATCTCAGTAATAAAATTGTGACGGAGATTGCAAATTGCCAGAAAGCGGTCGATGGACTGCGCAATGATTTTGCTTACAATGTCGCCGAAGTTAGAGAACACAATGAGCTCCATGCAGCAATCCATGATTGCCGCAGCGGGTATTTTAGACGGCGTAGATGCCGATTTTAACGGTGTGGAGAATGCACTTTCCGATTATCAAAGCACGCTTGAGCGTGGAAGCAACAGCCTTGGCGGATCACTGTCCATGGCGCAGGAACTCTCGCCAAGCTAAACAGCGTCACGGCGGATCTGGTAAGCTTACAGCAGAATGATCAGTATCAGGAGCTGCTTGAAATCGTAAAGAGTAATCCGGAGGAGCTGGGAGCCTTTATTTCTTCCCGGTAAATCTGGAGACGGTCGGTATCTATGAGATTGAAAACTACGGCTCGGCGATGTCTCCGTTTTACACGATCCTCGCCTCTGGGTAGGAGCGCTGATTCTGGTTGCGATCATTCACGTGAAGGTACATCCGGTGGAGGGCGTCGAAAATGTGAAGCCGTACCAGGAGTATTTCGGAAGATACATGATCTTTTTCCTGGTGGGGCAGACACAGACGCTTTAACGGTTCTGGGCAACCTGTTTTATATTAAAATCCAGTGCCATCACCCGGTATTATTCTGGCTGGCAGGCGCTGTGGCTAGTTTGGTATTTACCCTGTTTATTTACTCACTGACCGTGGCATTCGGCAATGTCGGTGAGGCGCTCGCGATTGTGGTCATGGTAATCCAGGTGGCCGGTGCCGGCGGTACGTTCCCGATTGAGACGCTGCCGAAGGTATACCAGATGCTCTATAAGTATCTGCCGTTCCCGTACGGCATGAGATGCCATGCGAGAGACGATCGGCGGTCTATATAAGATGGATTACTGGAAGGATCTCGGAGCGCTCGGTATCTATGTATTGATTTCACTGTTTATCGGACTTGTAGTGGCAATTCCGTTCCGCAAGCTCAATCATATTATCGAGAAGAACAAAGAGGGATCCGGAGTTATGATATAGCAACAGGGAGCAGATTATGATGCGTTTGATACAAATGGTTCTTTTACTCACGGGGCTGCTCATGGTGGCAGCTCCCGGGGCATGTACAAGAAAAGATGACCGGGGTAAGCCGGAGGCCGAGAAGCGCACCCGCACGATTGGGGGATGGCTGACTGCGGCAGCGGTTATCTGGATGATTACGGAAGTATTGAGAATTTTTAAGTTATTTTGGGTATTCCTAATAGGTATACCCATTTTTGTTCGGATATTGACAAAAAAATGTACATTGTTATTATCAATGGTAAGTGTGATGTGTAATTTCAGATAGTAAGGAAGGTTTTCTTAAATGAGAAGACAGGTATTATCGCTTCTGGTCGAGAATAATCCGGGTGTGACGAGTCATATTTCGGGGCTGTTCAGCCGCAGAGGCTACAACATTGACAGTTTTTCTTCGGGAGTGACAGCGGATCCGCGCTATACGCGGATTACGATTGTGGCGAGCGGGGATGAACAGATTTTAGAGCATATTGAAAAGCAGCTTGCCAAGCTTGAGGATGTGGTTGACATTAAGAAGCTGGAGCCGGCTCGTCTGTGACGCGCGAGCTGATTATGGTCAAGATACGCGCCAGAGATACGGAACGCCAGCCGATTTTAAATGTGACGGAGATTTTCCACGGCAAGATTGTTGATGTGACACACGATTCCATGGTGATTGAGCTTACCGGGCATCAGGATAAGCTGGATGCATTTCTGGATCTGCTGCAGGGTATGAGATCCTGGAGCTGGCAAGAACGGGAATTACCGGTCTGTCCAGAGGAACTTCCGATGTGAAGATGATCGACGAAAACGGACATCTGCAGAGTTTGTAATACATACTAATTGTGAACGAGCGGCAGACATCACAGATGCTGTTGCTATGTATAAAAATGGAGGAAAAGATATGTCAGCAAAATATTTTATCAGGAAGACTGTAACCTGTCCTTACTGGATGGAAAGACCATCGCTATCATTGGCTACGGCAGCCAGGGACATGCACATGCATTAAACTTAAAGGATTCCGGATGCAAGGTCATTATCGGTCTCTACGAGGGCAGCAAGTCTTGGAAGAAGGCAGAGGCAGAGGATTTGAAGTATATACCGCAGCAGAGGCTGCAAAGAAAGCAGACATCATCATGATCCTGATCAACGATGAGAAGCAGGCGGATCTTTACAAAAACGACATCGAGCCGAACCTTGAGGAAGGCAATATGTTAATGTTCGCACATGGATTCAACATTCATTTTGGCTGCATCGTACCGCCGAAGAATGTCGATGTTACCATGATCGCTCCGAAGGCACCGGGCCACACGGTTCGTTCCGAGTACCAGGAGGGCAAGGGTACTCCGTGTCTGGTAGCTGTAGAACAGGATGCGACCGGCAAGGCACAGGATCTGGCGCTTGCCTATGCACTTGGCATCGGCGGAGCAAGAGCTGGCGTGCTTGAGACAACCTTCCGCACCGAGACCGAGACCGATCTTTTCGGTGAGCAGGCAGTTCTCTGTGGCGGTGTGTGCGCACTGATGCAGGCGGGCTTTGAGACCCTCTGTGAGGCAGGCTATGATCCGAGAAATGCATATTTTGAATGTATCCATGAGATGAAGCTGATCGTTGACCTCATTTACCAGTCTGGTTTCGCAGGCATGAGATACTCCATCTCCAACACTGCTGAGTACGGCGATTACATCACCGGACCGAAGATCATCACCGAGGATACCAAGAAGGCTATGAAGAAGATCCTTTCCGATATCCAGGACGGAACCTTTGCAAAAGAGTTCTTACTGGATATGTCTCCGGCAGGAAGACAGGTTCACTTTAAGGCGATGAGAAAGCTTGCTTCCGAGCATCCGTCAGAGCAGGTCGGCAAGGAGATCCGTAAGCTTTACAGCTGGAACAACGAGGCTGACAAGCTGATCAACAACTAAGAGCTAAGAGCGGAGAATGAATCCGCAAAAGAATAGAGAATCTGCCGCATGGAGTGCGAAGTGCTTCCGGCGGCAGATTTTTTATTCATAGGAAATACCGTGATACATTCATGTGTGAAAGTGGAACTTTCCTATGAAATAAAAAACGCTCCGCGAGGATGCGCAGCTCGCGGTAAGGAAAATATCGCTTTGCGAAACGCGAGCGCGCGGAGAATCTCGCAAGCGAGATTCTTTTTTATGTGGATGCCAAAATCCGGTTGACAAATACATCCAGTATGTTAAAATAAATCATGTTCATGCATAAAATGAATCAAAGTATGTGACCGTGAGAAGGAGCATTAAGAACGGAAGAATGACAGAGAGCCGCCGGGTGGTGTGAGACGGTATTTGGAAGTTCCCAACTCGCCTTTGAGTCCTTTGCCGGAAGCCAGTGGCAGCGCCAGCGGTGTGTAAGGCAGAGCGTGTGATTCGCGTTAAGAATGATAAGTGCGTACCTGCGCATAGCGCGGTGCGAAGCAGAGTGGTACCACGGAGTAGCGTTACTTCGTCTCTTACGGCAGATGTCGGGAGACGGAGTTTTGTTATTTCAAGCGTTAATGAAAGATGAGGAGAGAAGATGTCAGAACTTTACAATCACAAAGTTATCGAGAAAAAATGGCAGAAAGTCTGGGATGACAACAAGGCTTTGCGGCGACAGACGATTACAGCAAGCCGAAATATTATGCACTGGTGGAGTTCCCGTATCCGTCCGGACAGGGACTGCGTAGGACATCCGAGACCGTACACGGCACTCGATATTGTGGCAAGAAAGCGCCGTATGCAGGGATACAATGTGCTTTATCCGATGGGATGGGATGCATTTGGTCGCCGACCGAGAACTATGCGATCAAGAATAAGATTCATCCGAAGATCGTTACCGAGAATAACGTGAAGCGTTTTAAGGAGCAGTTACATTCACTCGGATATTCCTTTGACTGGGACAGAGAGATCAATACGACAGATCCGTCCCTATTACAAGTGGACGCAGTGGATTTTCTTAAAGCTGTTTAAGGCAGGCCTCGCTTACAAAAAGAGATGCCGATCAACTGGTGTACTTCCTGCAAGGTCGGTCTTGCAAACGAGGAGGTTGTCAACGGTGTCTGCGAGCGCTGTGGAGCTCCGGTTGTCCGCAAGGTAAAGAGCGAGTGGATGTTAAAGATTACCGATTATGCCGAGAAGCTGATCGAGGGACTGGATCACGTGGATTACATTGAGCGCGTCAAGGTTTCCCAGAAGAACTGGATCGGCAAATCCCAGGGCGCCGAGGTGGATTTCCCTATCAAGGGCAAGGAGGATAAGCTTCGTGTATACACGACCCGCTGCGATACATTGTTTGGTGTTACTTACATGGTTGTATCCCCGGAGCATCCGATCATCGACAAATACAAGGATGAACTGAAAAACTGGGATGCGATTGCGGCATACCGCGACGAGGCAGCGAAGAAGTCTGATTTTGAGAGAACAGAGCTTGCCAAGGATAAGACAGGCGTGCAGATCGAAGGTCTGACCGCGATCAATCCGGTCAACGGCAAGGAGATTCCGATCTGGATTTCCGATTATGTTCTGATGTCCTACGGAACCGGAGCGATCATGGCAGTGCCGGCGCACGATGAGCGTGACTGGGAATTTGCCAAGAAATTCAACCTGCCGTTAATTCAGGTCGTTGCAAAGAACGGCGAGGAAGTAGACATCAATGCGGCTGCATTTACAGATGTGGCAACCGGTGTTCTGATCAATTCGGATTTCTTAAATGGACTTGAGGTCAAGGACGCCAAGGCAAAGATGATCGCGTTCTTAGAGGAGAGAAGATCGGTACCGCGAAGACCAACTACAAGCTGAGAGACTGGGTATTCTCCCGCCAGCGTTACTGGGGCGAGCCGATTCCGATCGTACACTGCGATAAGTGCGGTTACGTTCCGATCGATGAGAGCGAACTTCCGCTGATGCTTCCGGAGGTGGAGAGTTATATGCCGACCGACAACGGAGAATCGCCGTTAGCTGCAATGACGGACTGGGTGAACACCACCTGCCCGTGCTGCGGCGGTCCGGCAAAGCGTGAGACAGATACCATGCCACAGTGGGCGGGATATTCCTGGTATTTCTTAAGATATACCGATCCGCACAACGACGAGGCACTCGCAAGCAAAGAGGCGTTAAAATACTGGATGCCGGTTGACTGGTACAACGGCGGTATGGAGCACACGACACTTCATCTGCTCTACTCCAGATTCTGGCATAAGTTCCTCTACGATCAGGGGTTGTTCCGTGTCCGGAGCCTTACCAGAAGCGTACTTCCCACGGCATGATTCTGGGTGAGAACGGCGAGAAGATGAGTAAGTCCAGAGGAAACGTCGTAAACCCGGACGATATCGTAAGAGAGTACGGTGCCGATACGTTAAGAACCTATGAGATGTTCATCGGTGCGTTTGATTTGAGCGCTTCCTGGTCGGAAGATGGCGTCAAGGGATGCCGCCGCTTCCTGGAGCGTATCTGGAAACTGCAGGATATCATGACGGGCGAGGAGGGATACTCTTCGGATCTTGAGACAAAGATGCATCAGACGATCAAGAAGGTAAGCAGTGATTATGAGAATCTGAAGTACAACACGGCGATCGCAGCAATGATGGCGCTGCTCAATGATTTTACAAAGAAGGGCTCCATCACAAAGGGCGAGTACAAGACCCTGCTCATTCTCTTAAATCCGGTAGCACCGCATATCACAGAGGAACTCTGGCAGATTATCGGCGGCAGCGGCTATGTATATGAGCAGACCTGGCCGGAGTACGAGGAAGCGAAGACCGTAGAAAATACCGTTGAGATTGCAGTGCAGATCAACGGAAAGACGAAAGGAACGCTGGCAATCGGAAGAGATGACGCGAAGGAGGATGTCATTGCCAAGGCAAAGGAATCCATCGCAGATAAGCTCACCGGCAACATCGTAAAGAAATCTATGTTCCGGGAAGAATTGTCAACATTGTAATGAAATAAGATATGGAAAAAGGAACGAAGCTTTTAGAAGGTTCCATCTGGAAAGGGTTGTAGCATTTGCAATCCCTCTCTTCTTGGGAAATTTATTTCAGCAGTTATATAATACCGTCGATTCCCTGATCGTCGGCAATTTCCTGGCAGCGATGCGCTTGCCGCTGTCAGTTCATCCGGAAGTCTTATTTTTCTTCTGGTAGGATTTTTAACGTAATTGCCGTTGGCGCAGGCGTTGTGATCTCCAAATACTTCGGGAGAGACTATGAGAATCTGAAAAAGCGGTGCATACGGATGTGGCATCGGACTTGTCTCAGGACTTTTGCTCACCGTGATCGGCATGTTTTTGGCACCGCAGATTCTGGTGCTCATGGGGACGCCGGAGTCGGTACTGCCGAATTCAATCCTGTATTTCCGCATTTATTTTGCGGGATCGCTTGCATTTGTCATGTATAACATTGTGATGGGCATTCTGCAGGCGGTGGGAGACAGCAGGCATCCGCTGTATTATCTGATTTTTCTTCGATCGTGAACATTGTGCTGGATCTGCTGTTTGTCGGTGTCCTTAGAATGGGCGTCGGATCGGCGGCGCTTGCCACGGCAATCTCACAGGCGGCGATTGCGCTGCTCTGTTTTATCCGGCTGGTGCGCACGAACGATATTTATCAGGTAAAAATACGGGAGATCCGGTTTCATCCGGCGCAGCTTCGGCAGATTATCAGCTTTGGTCGCCCTCCGGTCTGCAGAACTCGATTATTTCGATTGCCAACATCGTGGTGCAGTCCAATATTAACAAGTTTGGCGTGATGGCAGTCGCAGGCTGCGGTGTGTATTCCAAGATCGAAGGTTTTGCCTTCCTGCCAATTACCTGTTTTGCGATGGCTCACAACGTTTATCGGGCAGAATCTGGGGGCAAGACAGTATGACCGGGCAAAAAGGCGCGGCGTTCGGGATTGTCTGTTCCATGACACTTGCGGAACTGGTCGGCGTGATCGTGTATATGCTGATCCCGTACCTGGCGGCAGCCTTTGACAGCAGTGCCGAGGTTGTGGGATTTGCAACGCGGCAGGCACACGTGGAGGCGCTGTTTTACTGTTTCCTGGCGTTCTCACACTGTATTGCCGGAATCATGCGCGGTGCGGAAAATCCGCGGTGCCGATGTTCGTGATGCTGGTTTCATGGTGTATCATCCGATCACATACATTACGATAACCGTGCATTTTATTCCGAAGATCCAGGTGATCTTCTGGGCGTATCCGCTGACGTGGTCGATCAGCTGATTATTTTCCTTTGTATTTCCTGAAAGCGGACTGGATTCACAATTTTGAACGGGCAGAACAGCGATAAGAAAATGTAGAACATGGGGAAAAGCGATGAAAAATGGGCAGAATGGCTACTGTGGCAGGGCTTTATGTATGGGTATGGCAGGCTGCGAGTGGAAGAAAAACACGTCGAACGCAGATGCAGAACAGAAAAGTGAGACTGCATCAGAGACAAGAGAGAAGGACAGGCACCGGAGCAGACGGATACAGAAGGAAGTGAAGGCAGAATTACAGACGGGAATTGAATCATACAGGAGACAGGACTTACTTTCGCAGATCTTGCAGCGCTAGCAGTTTGAATTTTGCAGTGGGTGCAGGTGGATGGTCAACGGATTTTACCATTGGAAGGATGGCTCTTTTTCCGGCGTATATCACGATTCAGATATGGGGATACCGGGGATGGCTATCCGAATGGAACCATGTATTACTGCAATTTTTCAGGACATTTCACGAACTTAACGAAGGTGACGACGATACTTATGAGATGTCACTTGCGGATATTTCCTATCAGAATACGGTCGGAGATACAGAATTCTGGATTATGCTTTATGTTTACACGGATGTCTATGGTCTGGAGGGAACGGATACCTTCGGATCTATCTGCCGGGTACGCCGAGAGAAAAGCTGACGGAAGACGAATGGTTCTGGATTGCAGCGGGAAATGAGGCAGAAACAGAACTGACGATGACGGTGATCGTCAATGAGCCGAATGAATATGGAATTTATTCCTATGAGGAGGTCAACCGCGTCAGAGGAAGCCAGGGAATATATAATAGTCTGTTGAGCTACAACGACGAACTGGAACAGCAATTACAGAGTGCCCTCAACGCAGCAGGAAATGAATGAGATTACGGCGCAGATGTGAGTTATTCTTTGTCTATTGCGGCTCAACCTTTGAGTTGCTGTCTGCGTAGAAACAACTTGCACAACTGCCTGCTCAGAGTTACAATGCAGACGGTCCAAAACGCTTCCCGCCCGACCCGGTGACAGTTCACCGGAAACCGGGCGGGAAGCGTTTTCCACATAGATTACCACATACGGCACTGGAGCACCCGGAAACAGTGGAGATAAGAGCGCCAAAGAGTAAGTGAAACAAATTAAAAAGTGCAGAAAACCGCTATAAACGAGCGGAAAAAGTGTTCCCGATAAGTTTGGGAGCAGGATGCCGCAGGTTCGCTCTTACGTTAATTCTCCATTCTCAATTTTCCGCAACTCTACGGAGCGTTCATTGTATTCTCCTCCGTTTTCCGTATAATAGAACGCAAGGGAGGTGATCCGAATGGATCAGGTAAAAACCGGCAGACTAATCCGTACAATGCGGACAAAACTGGGACTGACACAGCTTGCGCTGGCTGAACAGCTTAGCGTCAGCGACAAGGCGGTATCCAAATGGGAGCGCGGAGTTTCCCATAGTTAAAGATACCACACCAAATATGATGAACCCACGCTTATACACTACCAGCTATAATAAACCGCAAGGACAGCAATTTGATGATACTGCTGTCCTTTCTTTTATAAAATTGCAGTACACATAAAAAAGCTGTAAAATGATAAATATATTTGTCCTTGTAACAATTCTCGGACATTTGCCTGTTATACTATCTGCAAAAGCAAAGGAAGTGAGAATATGGAGCAGATTTTAATTGTCGAGGACGACAGTTTTTTGAATAAGATGTTAGACTATAACCTGACCGCAGACGGCTACGGCGTGACTTCTGCCCTAAATGCCAGAACCGCAGCCGAAGCCATCCGCCAGCGGGAATTTAATTTAGTGCTGCTGGACATCAACCTGCCGGACGGGAACGGTTTTGAACTGTGCAAGCTGATAAAGCCCCAGCACCCGGACACCATCATGATTTTCCTAACCGCCAACGATCAGGAGATCGACCAGATACGGGGCTATGAGGTGGGCGCGGTGGACTACATCACAAAGCCCTTTGTGATCGGGGCCTTGCGGAAAATCAAAGCCATGTTCGCCATGCTGGAACACCACAAACCGGCCAAGGACATTTACGACGACGGGCGGCTGTTTCTGGACTTCTCGGAACAGACGGCTTCCTTAAATGGCAAGCCACCTGACCCTATCCCCGATGGAGTACAAAATGCTGAACCTGTTCCGCAAAAATCCCCGGCAAGTGCTGACCCGTGGACAGCTTTTGGAAAAGCTGTGGGATATAGACGAGAGGTTTGTGGACGAACACACCCTGACAACCTCCATCAGCCGGATTCGCAGCAAGATTGAATCCGACGGAGGTGCGGCCATACATCAAGACCGTTTACGGCATGGGCTATCAATGGACGGGAGGCGAGGCAAAATGAAGTTTCAAAACCTCTCGGTAAAGCGGCTGTTTGGCCGGGTGGCAATAGGGTTTGCCCTCTCCATGTCCGGGATCACCATAGCCCTTCTTGTGACAAAACAGACGGCGGTGCTGCTGACGGGCGGGACGCTGCTGTTGTGCGCCCTTGTAGGGATTTTTGTACTGACGCAGGCGTTTGGAAAACGGTTATCACAGTTTACCGCTGATCTGTGCCAGACCTTAGACCACATGATTGCCGGAAATGAAGCGCCCCAGCGCCCGGAGGACAGCGAAACCCAGCTTGCCAGAATCGGGCACCGGCTGGCAAGGCTTTACCAGATCATGCAGGAGAACCGCCGCCGGGTGGACGAGGAACGGCAGGAGTTACAGACCCTTGTATCGGATATTTCCCATCAAGTGAAAACGCCGGTAAGCAATCTGAAAATGGCGACGGACACCCTGCTGGAAAAGCCCATGACCGAGGCGGAGCGCACCGACTTTATCCGGGGAATCCGCAGCCAGACGGATAAGCTGGACTTTCTCTTTCAGGCCCTTGTGAAAACCTCCCGGCTGGAAACGGGCGTGATCCAGTTGAACAAGAAACCGGGCCGCCTCTTTGATACTGTGGCACAGGCCATGAGTGGGATCGTGTATGCAGCGGAGAAAAAGGAAATTGCCGTGTCCGTGGACTGCCCGGAGGATTTGACCGTTTCCCATGACAGCAAGTGGACATCCGAAGCCCTCTTTAACCTGCTGGACAATGCGGTGAAGTACACCCCGGCAGGCGGGAAAATCGCTGTGTTGGTGGTGCTGTGGGAAATGTATGTGGAGATCAAAGTGACCGACACCGGCAAGGGCATTTCTGAAAGCAATCAGGCCGCCATCTTCCGGCGCTTCTATCGTGAGGAAGAAGTACACGAACAGCAGGGCGTGGGCATTGGCCTATATCTGGCCCGCGAGATCGTAACGCGGCAGGGCGGCTATATCAAAGTGGTTTCGGAGCCGGGCAAGGGTTCAGAATTTTCCATTATGCTGCCTACAAAATAGAATGCGGCGGACGGTCATTCTCGGCTGCCCGCCGTAAGTCTTTTCGCAACAGTGTGCCGATAAAGCTGCCAGTGGCAGTTTTTCGGCGGAAATGTCCGAGCGTTGTAACATTTCACCCCCGATTTTCAATGAAATTTTTTGGCCGCTGTAACATTTCGCGGACATTTGGGTTTTACAATACCCTTATCAGCAGGCAGAAAGCCTTGAAAGGAGTTTTGAGTATGAGCATTTTACAGACTATCGACCTGAAAAAGTATTACGGCACAAAGCCGAATATCACCCGCGCCCTTGACGGCGTGAACTTCTCTGTAAATGACGGTGAGTTTGTGGCCGTTGTGGGAACCTCCGGCAGCGGCAAGTCCACCCTGCTTCACATGATGGGCGGGCTGGACACTCCAACCAGCGGAACCGTGATTGTCCGGGCGAAGAACTGCAAAAAGAACGACGAGCAGCTTACCATCTTTCGCCGCCGCAACATCGGTTTTATCTTCCAGAACTATAACCTTGTTCCTATCCTGAATGTGTATGAGAACATTGTCCTGCCGGTGGAGTTGGACGGGGACACGGTGGATCAGAAGTTTTTGGACGAAATCGTTCACCTGCTGGGGCTGGAAGATAAACTGAAAAATATGCCGAACAATCTTTCCGGCGGACAGCAGCAGCGTGTGGCGATTGCCCGCGCCCTGATTACCAAACCGGCAATCGTGCTGGCCGACGAACCAACCGGCAACCTTGACAGCAAGACCAGCGCCGAGGTGCTGGGACTTATCAAGCGTACCAGTGCAGAGTTCCGGCAAACTGTTGTGATGATTACCCACAACAACGACATTGCCCGCCTTGCAGATCGGATTGTCCGCATTGAGGACGGCAAGATTGTGGAATAAGGAGGTGGCAGGCTATGACATGGCCTTTTGAGAATGATACCAGCGCCATTACAAAGAAGCTGGCAAAGAAAAGTTTGCAAAGCGAGAAGCGCCGGAATCTGATGGTGGTGATTGCCGTTGCGCTGGCGGCATTTCTGATCTGCTTTACGGGAATTGTGTCTACCTCCCTGACACAAATGCAGCGCAATCAGGTTGTCGATACTTATGAGGCGGTCTGGCTGGGCGTAGAGGAAAACGACATTGAAACCCTGAAAGGACTGCCGGAGTTTGAGCGCGTAGGCGGCTACTATATGCTGGGTGAGGAGCTTTCGGAACAGGGCTATCATGCGTCCTATGTGTATTGCGACGCGCAAATGATGGAGATTGCCAAGGCGCAGATGGAGTTGTTAGAGGGCCGGGTTCCTGAAAAAGCAAATGAAGTTGTTGTAAGCGAATACTTTCTTTCCACCTATGGAAATAACGCCAAAATCGGGGACACTGTGACCTTAGATACAGAGAGTTTTCATGGTGATTATGTCGTTACCGGCATTACGGACAGCGTAAATGAAAAAGAAGCGAATACCTGCGCTATCATTCTTTCCAACGCTGCCCTGACAGAATGGAACGGGTTTGACCCGGCTGGCTATCGCGCCTATGTCCATTTCAAAAACAGCGACCAGTTGGGCGAAGAACTGATGACCTCTTATTGCAGGGAGATTGCGGAGGAATATCAGCTTCCTATGCCCAAAATGAACAGTAAGTATTTTGCCTATGCTTCTAAATCCTTTGATTTTGCACTGATGGCTGGTGTGATTGCCCTTGTTCTGATTGGCGGCTATATTGTGATCCAGAGTATCTTCCGTATCTCCATCAATGACAAAATCCAAAGCTACGGGCAGCTTCGGACGATTGGTGCGACACCAAAGCAAATCAAGCGGATTGTAAAGAACGAGGGACGCAAACTCGGCAGTATCGGGATTCTGATTGGCACAGTGCTGGGCGTATGCGGCGGTTTCCTCCTGTTTTCCAAGGGTTTTAATGCTGTTTCCTATGTGGCAACGATTATTTTAACGCTTATAAGCAGTTGGATCATGATATCTGTTTCCATCCGTAAGCCGGTGAAAATTGCGGCAGGGATTTCCCCCATTGAAGCCGTCCGTTTTACCCCGGCGCAAAAGGACATCCGCAGCCGGAAAAAGAATATCAAGCTCAATCCTGTTTCAATGGGAATTGCAAATTTTAGGCGTGACCGAAAAAAGACCGTTGCTATTGTAGCCTCATTGAGTTTGGGCGGAATTATTCTGCTTGTGGTATCCTCCATTGTTTTGCTGCGTTCTCCAGAGGCGCTTGCAAGACGGTTTTTCCCGGACGGCGACTATAAAATTTATTTGGATTCTGAAATGACAGAAGAAAAGGTTATGGCAGCGGGAAATCCGTTGAATGAAGAATTAAAACAGAAAATCTTATCTATTGATGGCGTTACAGATATAATTCCAAGCAGGCAATCTCTCCATGCAACTTATAAAACAGAGATTCATCAAGCTGGTGGTATGTGCGATATGCTGACCGACCAGAATTATGCGGCAGTTGAAGCGGCTCTGACAGAGGGAACCATGCCAACAGATTCCCGTAGTATTGTAATTGACTCGATTGTAGATCATTATGAGGATATGGGTGTTGGTTCAACGGTTGAGATTTCTTTGGGAGAAGAACAGCCATCCGTTTCTGTTACCATATCGGGGTTATACGCTCCTGCAAAGGTATATTCAGGACATGGCAGGATGCACTTAGATGGGGCAACTCTTTTTGCACCAGAAGCGTTGTTCCACGAACTGCACCCGGAAATCGCCTCTTTCGACTATTCATGGAGCATTGTAAACGATCCGAAAAAAACGGACTATGTGGGAGCTGAATTGAAAAATATTGTTGCCAGCCATAGTAATATTGCCTTAGATGAAATCAATACAGTGATTGAATATGAAGAAATGAAGATCAGGTGGCGTTTGGCAGTATGGAGATACTTTCATGGTTGGTATTTCTCTTTGGCGTTATCAACCTTATCAATACGACACTCTCTAACCAGATAGCCCGAAAGCAGGAAAACAGTATTCTGCGTTCTATCGGCCTAACACAAAAACAGCTATGTAAAATGAACATCTGTGAGGGGCTGTTCTATGCGCTCTTTGCAACATTGGCGACGCTGATCGTTGGGCTTCCGGCTTCCATCTTTGCTTGCAGAAAAATGAGTATAGGAGCTTTTGCCGGAAATGTAGTGCCTTACAAATTCCCGGTTTTGGAAATGGGACTGTTCATTCTGGTATTGTTCGGAATGGAACTGATCTTGTCTGTATGGACAATCCGCAGACAGAAAAAAGCAATCCCTGATTGAACAAATGCGGGCGATGGAATAACCGTATGGGATCGGCGGGGCGGCGTGTGCTGCCCCGCTTTTTTCGCCATTTCTCTCAAAGAAATTTTTGAAATGTCCGAGCTTTGTAACAATTCAGCCTGTTTTTTTGTCGAAATCAAAGGCACCTCGGACATTTATAGTTCTTCCAAAAGTTTGATGATAATATTACCATTCATGGAAGAAGCAATCTGTTATTGCAATAATGCGAAATTGACGATAGAAAGTTTTTCATATCTCGGTCAGCTCAACAATTACATTACTCTGCTGATACAGCCAGTCCGTAAATTCTTTCGGGCTGGCCGTTCCTGTTTTTACAGCCTTTTTTCTCTGTAAGGCTTCTTTCTTAAAGTCGGAAAAGGAAGCCTGTATTTTTTCCAGACGGTCAGCCGGAAAGCCTGCGGTATTTTTTACCCGGTTTATTTTGTTGCGCCAGTTCTGGCATTCATTTTTATAAAGCAGGTCATAGTTATTTTCTCTTGACCTCTCGTCAAATTCCCGCTTGTTTTGAAGCGCCTGTGCTTTTCGGCACTTGTCGCTGCACAGCTCATACCGCTGGCTCTTTGCCAGAAAATATTTTCCACAGACCTTGCACCGCCGGAAGCAAAGCCCCCAGTCATTCAGCCTGTTCAGATAATAGGTAATCAACGGGTAGAGGGACGCATAGGCAGACACACATTCTTCTGTGCGCCGGTTGTCCGGGAACCAGAGGTCAAGCCGGGTATCTTCTGACGGTGCGCCTTTGAAATAAAGGCTGCCAGCTTGAAATTGTTTCGGTTTTCCTGTCTCCCTGTCAAAGCTCATGGTTTCGTTTTGGAATACCCCGGTCAGTCTGCTCATTTTATCCATGAAGCGGTCACAGGCAGCGTTACGGTCACGGGTTCTCTGGCAAGCAGATAGCTGTTCCAGATACGGAACGCCACATACATTTTCAGAGGGTCGTTGCTAAGATATTTCTCCCAAAGAAATTCGCTTGCCGCCTGCTCCAGCTCCGGCTGTTTCCATCGGTTGGAGTGGAGAGCTTGCCGCAGCGGAGAAAGCCCGTATAAGTTCCAGTCTCTGTCCGTGTCACGCTCAAAGTTTATCAAAAAAGTTCCCAGTGGGCGTGTCATATCACAAAGCACCTCTGCGTTTTGGCTCCCGTTCAGACGGAAGCGGATCTGCTGTTCTTCCCCAATCAAAATCCGCTCTTTCATTTTCTTCCTGTCCAGCGTCAGGACAAACAAAATCCTCTCAAAACATGGCTCATGCCGTATAAACTGATTCTCCATCCCTATCCCCTGCCTTTGTTTATGGTAATTATATAATTCAGTTATATCCGTTACACTCATGGTATCGCAGAATCATTGTTTTGTCAAGGATAGTACGCTATGATGATTGCGGTTGGTAATTTCGTACCGCACAGTACCTTGACAAGTGAATGACCGTCCAAAGGGATATGACCGGCAGGAGAAGTGACGCATCGGCGCACCAATGCAGGGAAACACCGCAGGAATGGGGCAGGAAAACGGCTTTTGGGGAGAACGGCAACAGGAAGCATTTTAACCTATTTGATTGATGGGAGGAACAGAATGAACGATAAAAAGGAGATTGAACAGCTACGAGGATTTACCGCTGGTTCTGGATGTGGCGGACATTCAGCGGATTATGGGAATTTCAAGAGCGAGCGCCTATGAGCTGGTACACACCCCCGGCTTTCCGGCGTTCCGCAGGGGCAGGCTTATCAAGGTCAGCAAAATCGCTTTCTTTGAATGGATGGCAAAAGGCTCCAGAAACCGTACCGGGAAGCGACAAATAAGCGTGAGGTATCATTCCCTGACTTGCAATACTGCCGCACTTTCCAAAGGGGCATACAGAGGGAAAAAAAACCTTAAAAATGATACCGAGACGCTACATCAAAACAGCCTATCTGCGTACATCAGATAGAAACGGAGAAAGGAGCCGGTTATGGCAAGAATGAGTAACAAGCGGCGGTTGGAATGGTCTTTCTTCTTAAATGACCGCAGCCGTATCACTTACAACGAACTGTGCCGGAAATGCCAGCACGAATGTAAACAGAGCTTCCGGGCGGTTGTGGTTGACTGCCCGAAGTATCTTTCCAAGCGTTCCAAGAAAAAGGACAAGACTGCCGGAAACGGCAAAATCCCTTAGGAACTAAGGGCGCACTTCTATACATAGTCTAAAGACCATGTATCGTGCGTCCTGCGGAGCTTACCTCTGCCGCTGATAAAATCAGCAATCCGAGGTCTGCGTTCGCTTCGCTCCGACAAGGTGGCTACACCCCCTTGCGCCGCTAAAGCGGCTATCCCCTGTGTACCCGCCGCAAAGAGAAATCCGCTCTGCGGTTTTCCCTTTTCATCGGGTTTTATAGAAGCACTGACACACGGACTGTCTGCGGATGGTCTTTCTTTATCTTATCAGCAAAGGATAAGAAAAAACATGGAAAAATCTTTGGAACAGTTGAAGCAGGAATATGAAAAAACCACTGTCCTGCTGGAACAGGAAAAACGGAAAATGCAGCGTTTGAAAAACCGGCAGGCGTATCTGGAAAGCGGTTCCCGGAAACAGAGGACGCACCGGCTGATTACCCGTGGGGCAGCTATTGAGAGCATTGCACCACAGACAAAGGAGCTATCCGAAACGGAATTTTATTCCCTCATGGAAAGCATTTTGAATCTGCCGCAGGCGGAGCATTTCATCCGGTCTGCCACAGAGAACCACGCCCGTATTTCCGGGCAGGAGAAAGGCGGTGACTAAGGATAGCACTTTATCATTTTTCAATCGCACAGATCAAGCGCAGCGCCGGTCAGAGCGCCATTGCCAGCGCAGCCTATCGAGCCGGGGCGTCTTTACAGCAGCTACTATGGAGAAGCCAAGACTACACCAAAAGGGCGGCGGATTTTGAAATCATGCTGCCGCCCCATGCCGGAAATATATCTTGACCGGGCGACCCTCTGGAATGCTGTGGAGAAGATAAATCAAAAGTTTTGCTTTGCAACGGTGTACAAAGGGAACATAATAAAAAACTTAATAATGGACTGCCAATCTTACACAAAGTACCGCCCAAACGAGACTACGGGCGGTATTTATTGTATCATGGCGGAGAAAGGAGAAACTTCCCACGGGGGCTTGACTGAAAAGTTGAGCCTCTTTTTTCATGCCAAAAAACAGGAGGTAAATGCTTATGGCAGATGATAAAACCACAAAAACGCCGGAACAGCTGGTAACGGATAGCGAGCCGGGCAAGGAAATGCCTCCCGCTCCCCCAAAAGAGCCGGAGAAGGTTTCCGTTTCTCCGGAGCCGGAAAAAAAGACGGAACCAGAGGTAAAGAACCCACAGGTTTCCGTCTATAACTTCGCTGAAATTATGAAGGAAAAGAAGGTCGAGGAACGGGCGGCAGCTCCCAGCGGGGAAAAGCCTGCCCCGGCAAAAACGGAAAAACCGGAAAAGCAGCCGGAGGCTCCGAAAAAAGCGGAGGAAAAACCCAAAGAGCCGGAACAGCCGAAGCGCCGGGGCCGTCCCCCGAAAGCAGATAAGGACAAGGCCGCAACCCCGAAGCCCGAAACTCCCGCACAGAAACCGGAAAATGCGGTCAAAAAGGAACCGGAGAAAAAAACGGCTCCAACGGTACAGACCGCTCCCGCTCCGAAGGAACCCGAAAAACCGAAGGATGCTCCACGCCGGGGCAAGGAACAGATCGTCTATATCAAGCTGAACGAGCTCCACGCCTTCAAGAACCATCCCTTTGAAGTTCCGGGACGATGAAGAAATGCGGGCTATGGTGTCCAGCGTCAAGGACAAGGGCGTGACCCAGCCCGCTATCGTCCGTCCCCGTGAGGATGGCGGCTATGAGATCGTGTCCGGCCACCGCCGCCAGAAGGCCAGCGAGCTTGCCGGATATGCGGATATGCCCTGTATTGTTCGCAATCTGACGGACGATGAAGCCATCACGCAGATGGTCGAGGACAATCTCAACCAGCGTGAAGAAATCCTCCCCAGTGAGCGGGCCAAAGCCTTGAAAATGCAGCTTGAGGCCATCAAGCACCAGGGCTCCCGCACTTCGGGCCAGATTGACCCGAAGGACGCAGGAAAACGCTCCAACGAAATTGTAGCCGAGCGCAATAAGATGGCGGTCAAGCAGGTGCAGCGGTATATCCGGCTCAATGAGCTGGTTCCCGACCTGATGAAGCTGATGGATGAAAAAAAGCTGGGCTTTACTACGGCGGTGGAGCTTTCCTATATCGGCAAGAAGAACCAGAACTATATCGCCGTCGCCATTGACAGCCAGCAGTCCTCGCCTTCACAGGCGCAGGCAAAGCGTATGCGTGAGCTGGACGAAAAGAAGCTGCTCAACGGGGATGTGATCGACGGCATTATGATGGAGGACAAAAAGGAGGTAGACAAAGTGATTTTGACAGGTGCGGAACTGAGCAAGTATTTCGGCAAGGAAACTACGCCGAGGGAAATGAAGGACCAGATCATCAAGCTGCTGGACGACTGGAAGGGTCAGCAGAAGGAACACGAAAAGCCGGAGAAGAAAACCGAACAGGAAAAGTAAGCCCAAACTTCGGGTCAGCATGGCCCGAGGATTGCGGGGCTCTGCCCCGCGCCCCGAAGCTCTGGAGATATAAATGATTCCCCGTCGCCAGTTATTCCGTAGCATAGCCGGGAAAATCAGTCAAGGGCAGCGCCGCCGCAGGCGGTGCCGGAGGCACCCTTGACGGATTTCTTCCCGGTTATGCTTTTTCCCGGTCAAGCGACGGGGATATAAATTCTCCAGAGCCGTTCCCCTTCCCGGGGGAAGGGGCGGAGGGGTTGGGCAAACTCTTGCTTTTCCCTAAATCAAAACAGAAATGGAGGCTCAACCAATGAAACGACCTTTAGCGTACCTGACCGCCGCATGGAGCGGCGAGCCGGATGTTGATATGGAGCTGGCGGCCCACTACTGCCGCCTTGCTTATGAGGCGGGCTTTTCCCCAATCTGCCCGCTTTTGTACCTGCCGCTGTTTTTGAATGACAGCGTTCCCGAGGAACACAAGGCCGGGATTGATATGCGCCGGGATATGCTGCGGCGCTCCCACACCCTGATTGTCTGCGGCAGCGCTGTGGACGAGGATGTAAAAAATGATATTGCGGTTGCCGGGCGGCTGGGCATTGCGGCGACCACACTGGAAGGGGTGCTTGCCGTGAAGGGACACGGCACCCCGGGCCATGCCGGACATTAAGCTGGGAAGCCTTTTCGACGGGATCGGCGTGTTCCCTCTGGCTGCTTCCCGGTGCGGTATCCGTCCGGTATGGGCCAGTGAGATTGAAAAAGCGCCCATCTCCATAACCAAAAGGCACTTTCCCGACATGGTGCATTTGGGGGATATTACGAAGGTGGACGGCGGGAAAATCCCGCCGGTTCATGTAATTACCTTCGGTTCCCCCTGTCAGAACCTTTCTCTGATCGGCAACCGCTCCGGCCTTGCCGGGGCAAAATCAAGCCTGTTCTATCAGGCGTTTCGTATCATACAGGAAATGAGGGATGCTACTGATAACCTATATCCAGCTATCGCTGTTTGGGAAAACGTCATGGGAGCGTTTTCTACAAATGACCGGATGGACTTTAGAGCCGTCCTATCCGCCTTCTCGGACACCGAAGTTCCAATGCCTCCTTCGGGAAGATGGGGAAACGCCGGAATGGTGCGAGGGGGAACGCCTGATGTGCTGGCGGCTCATGGACGCCCAGTATTGGGCAGGCTCCCGAAGGCTGGCACGAAGGCAGCGGATTTTCGTCGTGGCGGATTTTGGAGGCAGACGTGCCGCAGACATACTATTTAAGCCCCGTCCAATGCTCCCACTTCCTCCGCCTTGCGGAGAGGGCGGGCGGGCCGCCGCCGAAGGAGATCGAACAGCTTCTTTTGAAACAGGGCGGCAGATACCAGTCATCCACCCCTTTCAGTGCTTCCGTATGCGGGGAGCGGCAAAAAGGCAGGAAGAAACGGCCTTCCGAAACAGCTTCGGATTACCAACTGACCCTTTTCCCACTCTTTTAGCCAGTGATGTAACGCCCTTTGCCTTCTGGTATGAGGGCGACCCGAAGGGCGGCTGTATCCGTTTTCTGACGGAAACGGAAAGCGAACGGCTGATGGGGCTGCCGGAGGGCTGGACAAAGTACGGGGCGGACGGCGTGGAGATCCGGCCTCTGCAACGCTACAAGGCACTGGGAAACGCGATTGCCCTCCCTTGCGCCGATTACATTATGGCCGGGATTTATGAGGTGCTGGCTGACCGGGCCGGAAAGGAGGAATGAGCCCATGTTTGAAGCCTATATAACCAATACAGCCCTATACCCCTTAATGGGGATTGAGGTAGGGACAACGGTACATTTCCCCATGACGACACAGGAGTTGCAGGCCGCCCTTGCCAAAATCGGGATAGACGGGAAACGGTACAGCGAAGTGTTCTTTACCAGCTTTGACAGTGATGTGCTGGGGCTCTACGATCATCTCTACGAATGTGAGAACATCGACGAGCTGAACGAGCTGGGCCACGCCCTGCTGGAAGTACGGGATAAGGGCGGACTGGAAACCTTTGAAGCCGCTCTTGTCTTGGGAAACCACACACGGAGCGTGAAGGATTTGATAAACTTGACGCAGAACCTTGACCTTTACCGCTTTTACCCGGATATTTCCGATGATGAAGGGCTGGGCCGTCTTTACGCCGACGAGCTTGGGACTATCGACATACCGGAGCACATTCAGAACTACTTCGATTATGAGGCATACGGGCGGGATGTGCGTATCAACGAGGGCGGCGTATTCGCTCCCGGTGGGTATGTGTCGGCAGTCCCGGAGGGCTTCAAGGAGTATTACCACGGGCCGCAGGACATTCCGCCGGAACACCGGATATTTGCCTATCCTGAAAAGGCCGAGCCTGTCCACTCCATTCTCGCTACACTCAAACGGTTTCAAGAAGCCCCACCCGCTCCGAAAAAGGACAAGGCGGGGCCTTCTCATGAAGAACGGTAAGACTTCTGGCCAGCATGGCCCGAAGCATGAAGGAGGTGCATACCATCAACTATTACTCTATCAATGAAGGGGCCGCCCGCCGGGCAAAGGAAATGAACAGCTTTTCCGACTACAAGGGAGCGCAACGGCGGAATACCGGGCAATGGTGGACAAAGCCGCCGCCATAGCGGAAAAGCAGAAATCCCGGGTGGACCCCATGTACCATGAGAAGATCGACCATCTGTTAGACACTTACACCCGCAAGCTGGCCGAAAACATGAACCAGGGCTTTGCCATTGACGCAAGGGTTCCCTCTGTGATGATCGCCGGGCCTTCCAATTTCCCGGTGGGAAAAAAGGAAAAGCAAAACCGGGCTCGGGACAGCAACATGGAGGAATGGCGGTATATTCAAGGGCTTCTGGATAAGATACGCAGTACCGGCATGGGCGGGATCAGCGCCGATGACCCGGCGGCCATTGAAAAGCTCCAGAAGAAGCTGAACGGGCTGGAACGCTCCCAGCTCATTATGAAGGAGGTCAACGCCTATTACCGCAAGCATGGCAAGCTGGATGGCTGTGCGCTGCTGTCGCCAGACCAGATTGAAAAGCTGAAAGCAAGCATGGCGTCAAGCTGGCGGAGCGACCCGAGGCCCTTTGAAAGCTACCAGCTTACTAACAACAATGCGGAGATCCGCCGGGTAAAGGCCCGTATCGAACAGCTTTCCAAACAGGCACAGCAGGAATTTTCCCGGCTGGGAGTTCGATGGGGGCCGTGTGGAAATGAACCGGGAGGACAACCGCTTGCAGGTGTTTCTTTGACGGAAAGCCTGACGCGGACACCCGGGCCGAGCTGAAAAGCAACGGTTTCCGCTGGGCTCCCAGCGTGGGCGCATGGCAGAGGCAGCTCACGGACAACGCCATCCGGGTGGCTGACCGCTTGGAATGTATCAAGCCGCTGTTCGGCGAAAAGCCTTCCCAGCTTCAAAAGAAGCCCTCTATCTTGCAGACCATGCGGGAACAGGGCGAAAAAGTCCAGACGGAGCCGGAAAAGAAAGCTCCGTCCGGCAGGGATGCCGAGCGGTAAACCTCGGGCCACATTGGCCCGAGGTTTTCTGTTCCCCGAGATTGTACGGGGGCCTCCCGGATAGCGGGAACCCCGACGGAAAGGAGGTTTTATGCAGGAAGAAGTAAACCAAAAAACGGTTGCCCTTTCGATCAGGACAACGAAGCTCACAGGAAAAGTGCTGGCTGCCGCTCTTGGCAAGGTGGTTCGGGCGCTGCAAAAGCACCACCGGAAGGCGCTGACCCCGCAGGGACGCCAGAGCGTGAAAAAGCTGATGAACCACTATGGCGGCAAAAGTGCCATGCCCTATGTGGGAGCTCCAAAGGATTTTGACCGGATCGCGAAGGAGTTCCATGTGGACTACGCTTTCCATAAAGTGAGCCCCGGTCACTACCTGCTGTTTTTCAAAGCCAATCAGGCGGACGCTATCACGGCGGCCTTCCAGAAGTACAGCGCAAAGGTGCTGAACAAAGAGCAGGACAAGGCTTCCATCCTCGGCCAGCTTCGGAAATTCACGGAGCAGATCAGGACGCAGGCAAAGGAAAAGCAGCGGACCAGAGAGGCGGTGAAGGACGGACGTTGAGTGACAAGATTAGAAAATATGTGCTCCCAAACCTGCCGTACCTCTTTGTGTTCTGGTTCTTCTCCAAAATCGGGACGGCCTACCGGATCGCCCCCGGCACAGACTTCGGGACAAAGCTCATGGGGATGCTTGATACCTTCCCCAAAGCCTTTGAAACCTACTGGCCGGGGCTGGGAGGTATTGACCTGCTGGTGGGCCTTGCCGGTGCGGCTGGGGTGTATCTGCTGATACAGTCAAAGATCAGGCAGGCGAAAAAATTCCGGCGGGATGCAGAGTACGGCACCGCCCGCTTTGGAACAAAGGAGGATATAAAGCCGTTTGTAGACCCTAAATTTCAGAACAATGTCATTCTGACCGGGACGGAGTTCCTTACCATGAACACCCGTCCGAAGATACCCGCCAATGCCCGGAACCTGAACGCCTGCGTTATCGGCTCGTCCGGTTCGGGCAAGACAAGGTTCTGGCTGACCCCGCAGCTCCTTCAAGCCCATTCCTCGTATGTGGTGGTAGACCCGAAGGGCGGCACCCTCGACCAGTGCGGGCGGTTTCTGCAACGGGAGAAATACAGGGTGCGGGTGTTCAACAGTATCGACTTTTCAAAATCCATGCACTATAATCCGCTGGCCTATATCAAGACGGAGAGCGATGTTTTGAAATTCGTTACCGCCCTGATCGCCAACACCAAAGGCGACGGCAAGGAGGGCGACGAGTTCTGGACCAAAGCCGAAACCCTCTTGTACTGTGCCCTTGTGGCCTACATCGTCTTTGAGGGGCCGGAGGAAGAACGCAACATGAATACGCTGGTGGAAATGATAAACAGCATGGAAGTCCGGGAGGATGACGAAACCTTCAAAAACGCGGTGGACTATATGTTTGACGGGTTGGAACGTCGCAGCCCCCAGCACTTCGCCGTGAGGCAGTATAAGAAATACAAGCTCGCCAGCGGAGATGTATGCTCTAAGTGACTTCTTAATCATGGTTTATGTCATGGTTAGTGAAGCAGTCACTTAGAGCATTTTCATTTCAGGAGGTACAGCCATGAGAAACGAGAAAATCACCCCACTGTACGAACGATTGAGCCGCGATGACGAGTTACAGGGTGAGAGCAATTCCATAAGTCATCAAAAGCAGATGTTAGAGGAGTTTGCACGTCGGAATAACCTGCCCAATCCCCGGCATTTTACCGATGACGGTGTATCGGGAACCCGTTTTGATCGCCCCGGATTCCTGGCGATGATGGAGGAAGTTGAGGCGGGGCGTGTAGAGGCCATTGTCATCAAGGACATGAGCCGCCTGGGGCGTGACTATCTGAAGGTCGGTCAGGTCATGGAGATTTTACGGCAGCGCGGCGTCCGGCTGATCGCCATTAACGACGGTGTGGACAGCCTGAAAGGCGACGATGATTTTACCCCCTTCCGCAACATTATGAACGAGTTTTACGCCCGCGACACCAGCCGGAAAATCCGCTCCGTGTTCAAGTCCAAAGGTATGAGCGGCAAGCATCTGACCGGCACCGTCATTTATGGCTACCTGTGGGACGAAAAGCGGGAACACTGGCTTGTGGACGAAGAAGCCGCCGAGGTGGTACGCCGTATCTTTTCTCTGACGATGGAGGGCTACGGTCCCTATCAAATCTCCAAGCTGCTGTCCGAAGCAAAGGTTGAAATTCCCGCTGTCCATCTGGCACGCTTTGACGAAGGAGTAAACAGGACGAAGCCAGTCAAAGACCCCTACGGCTGGGGTTCGTCCACCATTGTGAGCATTTTGAAAAAGCGTGAGTATTTAGGTCATACGGTTAATTTCAAGACCCGCAAGCACTTCAAGGACAAGAAAAGCCACTATGTTGACGAAAGCGAATGGACAATTTTCGAGAATACCCATGAGGCCATCATCGACCAGGAAACCTTTGACAATGCGCAGCGCGGGGAATACCTACACAGCACCGCATCAAGGCCGAAGCTGTTCTGACCCTGATTGCCGATATGCTCCGGACCATCGCGGAGTATTCCAGGAATGACCGGGCCGAGTTTATCCGCACTGTCCAGGAAACGCAGGCCGCCCAGCAGACCGCCGACATCTCTAAAAAGCGGAAACGGCTGGCTGCCGCCCAAAAGCGGGCCGGAGAACTGGAACGGCTGATTTGCAAAATCTATGAGGACAACGCCCTGGGCAAGCTGCCGGACGCCCGGTATGAGGCCCTGGACGCACAGTACGCCAAAGAGCAAGACGCCCTCAATGCGGAAATCACAGAGTTGGAAAAAGCCGTTACCGGCTATGAGCAGAGCCGGAAATCTGCGGAGAAGTTTATTGCCCTGATTGACAAGTATGAGAACTTCGACACGCTTACGAATATCATGCTCAACGAGTTTGTCGAGAAAATCCTTGTCCATGAGCGCGCCCGGAAAGGCAGTCAGGACACCACGCAGGAGGTTGAAATCTACTTCAACTTTGTGGGCCGGTATATCCCGCCCGCCTTGCAGCCTGTTCCCTTGACCCCGGAGGAACAGGAAGAACTGCGGAAGAAAGAGGAACGCAAGGACAGGCTTCACCAGAACTACTTACGCCGCAAAGCAAACGGCAAGCAGAAGGAATGGGAAGAACGCTACAACGCAAAGCGCAAAGCGCAACGGGAGGCGGCAAAGGCCGCAATCCGTGCTGAGGACATGGAAAAAGGCATTTTTATCCCCGTCAGTCAGTTACCTAGGCAGGAGCCCCGCAAGGCCACCGTATCGGCCAGCACCGCCGTTTAACAATTACAATGCAAAGGAGGACGAACATGAACGAGTTGACTTACACCCGCTGCGGGGATTACTACATCCCCGACCTGAAACTTTCCGAGCAGCCGGAGGCCCCCATCGGCAAGTATGGCCGTATGCGGCAACGCTACCTGAAGGAACACCGGCCAGGACTTTACAGCAGCCTGATCTTGAGCGAAATGCTATACCCGCACCTGTTGGAGATTGACCGGGCGGCGCGGGAGCGCATAGACGCCATGCTGCCCCGCATGATGGAGGCGGCGGGCGTTACCGAGGAACTGAAAGCCCGCGACCCCATGCGCTGGGTGGGGTTGATGAACACGCTGAAGGCGCAGGCGGAGGAAATTATATTGGATGAATTAATTTTATAAACAAGAAGCAGCAGAAATTATTCTGCTGCTTCTTGTTTATAGATTGGCATAAAAACGGTGAGCCTAAACTAACACTTTTCTCTTGCATTTTTATTTCCTATGTGGTATAGTGAATAGCGTAAGCTAACCTAATTAACTTACAGGAAGGTTTTTATATGCCGAGAGATAAGACAGATACACATAATAAATTGCTCCCATGTATTAAGCAGGAATTTTTAGAGCATGGATATGAGAAAGCGTCTATGCAAAATATCGCAAGACGAGCAGGAATTACTGCTGCGGGGATATATCGCCATTTTCCAAGCAAAGAGGCTATGTTTACTGCAATGGTAGAACCAGTAACGAGTGATTTTTTGAAGATGTGCGATGTTTCTATGGAAGAAACATATTCTCGACTTAGTGACGATGATTTCCTCAAAAATTTTAACGAGTTCAGAACGGGAAAAAACAGGGAATCTATTAACTTTATGTATGACAATTATGATGTTTTTCGATTATTACTTGTTTGTTCAAAAGGTACACCTTATGAATCTTTTCAGGAGCGTCTTGTGGAAATCGAAATGCAAGGAATTATTGATTTGTTTGGCGTACTTGAAAAGCGAGGGCTTCCTCATAAAACAGTAACAGATAATGAACTTCATATATTGTGTACCACATTTGTCACCGCTCTTTGTGAAACAATTAAACATGAATATACAAGAGAACAGGCATTGAAGCATTTGGACTTCATCGGTAAAATGCTTTACCCTGGTATGCAAGAAGTCCTTGGCTTCTGAAAATTACATAATAAATGACTGCACTGAATTTTAGGGCGTTATCGTCCTAAAATTTTTCTGTTTTATGGGTTAGTTAATGCTAACCAAAATCATTAGCTTATATAGGAGGGATGGACTATGAAAGTAAAGGGTAGCTTGTATTGGATTTATTCTTTTATAAGCGGATGTAAAGGCAAAATGTTGGTAGCTATTCTATTGGCTGTGATTGGGGTATTGTGTGGAATGGCACCCTATTTTGCGCTCGCAGGAATTTTGTCGGGATTGATCCAAAACACTTTAACGGCAGAACGCATCTTTTGCTATGTGGGAATTGCTGTGTTAGGCGAGACTCTTAAAATGTTGTTTAATACAGTTTCCTCTTTGAAAGCTCACAGGGTAGCTTATCATATCTTAGGGAATATTCGATGCAAACTGGCTGAGAAAATGATGCGTGTTCCTATGGGAGTTATGGTTGATACCCCATCAGGTAAGTTGAAAGCGATGGTTGTAGATACTGTTGACAAATTGGAACAGCCCTTAGCTCACATGTTGCCAGAGATCACAGCAAATGTTTTCACACCGCTTTGCATTATTATTTTACTTTTCATTTTGGACTGGCGTATGGCACTGGCCTGTATGATTGTGATTCCTATTGGCGTTTTACTCTTAATGGGGCAAATGAAAGACTATAAGAATAGATCTGATAGATATATTGAAGCCAGTAGCAACATGGACAGCTCTTTGGTTGAGTATGTCAATGGGATTGAAGTAATCAAGACTTTCAGCCAAACAGGGAAATCATTCCAAAAATTCTCTGATTCTGTTAAGAATTACCATGATACGACATTGGATTGGTGGAAAAATACCTGGCTATATTCAGCACTTGGTTTAACAGTAATTCCTGCTACCCTTGTGGGAGGTATTCCCGTTGGAGCGTATCTTCTTATGCAAGGAAGTATCAGTTTTTCTATTTATATTACATGCCTTATTTTATCCCTTGGAATTGCCGGTCCGCTGATTCAAGCAACGTATTATGCTGATAATTTTGCTGTTGTTGATGCCAGTATCCGGCAAGTAGGAAATTTTCTTGATGAACAAGAACTGGTGCGGCCATCAAAAGAAGTTTTGCTAACAGATGATGGCTTTCATTTTGAGCATGTTTCATTCGGATATGATAAAAAAGAAGTGCTGCATGATATAACCTTTTCCCCTGTGCCGGGTGGAAAAACGGCCATAGTAGGGCCATCTGGTTCAGGTAAGTCAACCATAACAAAATTGATGGCGGGCTTTTGGGATGTAACAAGCGGTCATATCATTTATGGATGCCAAGATATTCGCAATATTCCAACAAGCCAGTTAATGAAACATATTAGTTTTGTGTCACAGGATAACTTCCTTTTCAATATTAGTATCAAGGAAAACATCCGAATGGGAAACCCTTGTGCTACCGATGAGGAAGTCCTTGCCGCAGCAAAAGCGGCCAGATGTGATGAGTTTATCCGCAAAATGGAATATGGATACGATACTTTGGTCGGAGATGCAGGAGGAAAGCTCTCTGGCGGAGAAAGACAACGCATCACGATAGCCCGCGCAATATTAAAGCCAGCAGATGTTGTAATTCTGGATGAGGCAAGTGCCTATGCCGACCCAGAAAATGAGGTGTATATTGAAGAAGCTATAAATGAGTTGGTAAAAGACAAAACTCTTATTGTAGTTGCCCATCGTCTGGAAACGATTGAAAATTCAGATAAGATTGTTGTTGTAGATCAAGGAAAGATTGTAGCTGAAGGAACACAAAGCGAATTATTAAAAAATTGTGCTCTTTATAAGCGGCTGTGGAACGAGACAATATTAACTTCAGAGCGGAAAAGAGGTGAGTGCAATGCTTGAAACCATGAAACGAATTTTGACTATGGCGGGCAAATATCGCCACAAAGTTACAATAGGAATTATCATCAGCCTATTGCACTCCTTCTTTTCCGCAATGGACTTATTTGCCATACTTTATATTTCTTTTTCTATCAATACCCTTACCCAACAGAAAATTGGAGTTGCTGCTGCGATTTTACTTGTGGGCCTTACAGGTAAGATTATTTGTAAGTATCAGATAACTGAACATATATCTGGTTCCAGCTACGATGTCTTTTACGAAAAGCGTTTGGAGGCTGGTGAAAAATTAAAGAGAGTGCCGATGGGTTATTTCAGCGAAAAGAACCTCGGTGAAATCCAGATGGCAATGACTACAGATATGAATGCTTTGGAATCCTCGGCAATGTCTGTTGTAGAAAACATTTTGGGCAGCCTGATTTATGCTGCAGTTTGTACTTTAGTATTGCTTCTTTTTAACTGGAGAATAGGGCTTATTACATTAGCGGGCCTTGGAATCGGAATTCTTTTGCTCCGTGTCGTTCAAGAAAACGCAAAAAAAGTAATGCCAGTACGTTTTCAGGCTCAGGAAGAAATGACAGAGAAAACGTTGGAATTTATACAGGGCAATATGGTTATGCGCCTTTTTGGAACAGGGCGGGATGGTTTGAACAGAGTAAAAGAAGCATTCCATAAAAAACAGGAAGCAGACATTCGTCTGGAAAATACAGCGGTCTGGCCAATCAGCTTTTACAGATACATATTTCGACTGGCGAGCTGTGGAGTAGTATTGATTGCCGCATTGCTCTATGTAAGACAAGAAATGACATTTCCTATTTGTGTTATGTTCCTTTTTGCGGCTTTTCTTGTTTACTCACAGATGGATGGACTTGCCTCTAATATTGCTCTGCTACGAATTGTAGATACTGCTCTTAGTCAAGTTGAGTCCGTATTGGAAATTCCGGAGATGTCAGGTAATGACACCATAGATAAAATACAGAATTATAATATTGAACTTCATAATATATCCTTTGGCTATGAAAATCGTCCCATCATTCAGAATGTCACATTAAAAATCCCAGAACATCGAGTAACGGCTATTGTAGGACCGTCTGGCTCTGGAAAAACGACTCTATGTAATTTGATTACAAGATTTTGGGATGTGCAGCAAGGCGAAATTATGATTGGTGGCAAAAATATCAAAGAAATAGAGTTTGAGGAATTGATGAAACTGATGAGCATCGTGTTTCAGAAGGTGTACCTGTTTCACGATACTATAGAAAACAATATAAAATTTGGGAAACCTACTGTCACGCATGAAGAAGTTGTTGAAGCGGCACGTCGAGCATGCTGCCATGAATTTATCGAAAAATTACCAAATGGATATCAGACAATTATTGGCGAAGGTGGTTCAACACTATCTGGTGGTGAAAAGCAACGTATTTCTATTGCTAGAGCAATCTTAAAGGATGCTCCTATTATCATTTTGGATGAGGCCACATCCAGTGTTGATCCTGAAAACCAGCACGCATTATTGACAGCTATCAACGAACTAACATGTGGAAAAACGCTGATTATCATTGCCCACCGGCTTTCCACAATCAAGGATGCCGACCAAATTATCGTTCTGGATAACGGGCATGTTGTCCAACAGGGGACACATGAAACATTGCTTCAACAGGATGGCATTTACCGTAGGTTTGTAAAAATACGGCAAACGGCATCCTCTTGGAAAATATAAACAAAATAAGAAAGGGTTTAGGTAAGCATTATGGAAAACAACAAACTGAAAGTCAAAGACTTGGTGAACATCGGTATTTTTTCGGCACTGTATATGGTGATCTCAATGATTGTTATGATTCCCGTTGGAATTGCACCAATTCTATGGTTGATCTGGCCCGGTATTGCGGGGCTTTTCGGCGGAGCATTTTTTACACTTTTGATGACCAAGGTTCCGAAGCAAGGCGCAGCATTGATTCTTGCAATTATTACTGGGCTTTTGTATTTTGCAACAGGTGAATGCACTTGGGTTATCATCGTCACTTTTGCAGTTGCCGGAATTCTGGGCGAAGCTGCAAGAAAGGTATTGGGTTACAAATCATTCAAAGGCATTGCCCTGGCTGGCGGATTTACCGCCTTTGGTTTTATTGGTTCTCCCCTGCCTATGTGGTTATTTCAAGATGCCTACATGAAGTCTATCGAAGAAATGGGTATGGGCGTTGAATATGTAGAGGGGTTACAGTCTATGATCTCTGCCGGTTCTTTCATTGGTATGTTAGCAGTTGCATTTGTCGGCGGTTTGATTGGTACTTTGGTTGGACGCTTGATGTTGAAAAAGCACTTTGAAAAGGCAGGCATCGTTTAATGGGTACAATAAGAAAGGGTATCTTAGTCCTCGACCCAAGGACTAAGATACTCCTGCTACTCGGCATCAATATATTTGTCTTTACAAATAGCCATGTATATGCAGAAATGCTGGTTGTTGCGGCATTGGTAATCCTTTTATTGCTTTGTGGAGTTTATAAAACGGCGCTGAAAAGTACCATTACATATATTGTACTGCTTGCAATAAAATGTTGGATTTTACCGTTTTGCCCGGAAATAATTATGACTTCACTAAATATCGTAGTTATTACGTTTCGGAAGCTGCTCCCCTGTGTAACATTAGGGGCTTTATTGGTTCAAACAACCCCGATACGCTTGCTTATGCACGCCATGCAAAAATGGCACTTGCCACAGGCAGTTATTATCCCGCTTGCAATTACGGTACGATATTTTCCTACTTTACACGAAGAACAACAAGCTATCAGCGATGCGATGAAATTGAGAAATGTACATGGTGTTTTTCAAAAATTGGAGTATATCTATGTACCGCTCATGTTATCAGCCTCGACAACAGCAGATGAATTAAGTCAGGCTATTACTGCGCGTGGTATAGATAATCCACGCCCTAAAACCTGTGCAGTATCTATGCGGTTCCATATACAGGATTATGTACTCTGCTTTGTCGCTATTGTACTTGTTATTATTGCTTTTGTGTTGCTTTAAGAAGGGGGGATTTTATGATAACATTTGAAAACCTGTCATTTTCCTATGGAAATACAGGTGAAGAACAGTTAAATTCCCTTGATCTGCAAATAAAAAAGGGGGAATTTGTCCTTCTCTGTGGAAGAAGTGCCTGCGGTAAGACAACTGCAACCAAGTGCATCAACGGATTGATTCCGCATTTCACAGAAGGAAAATATTCTGGCTCTGTTGTTGTTAAAGAAAAAGAAATTGCCAAAACACCAGTTTATGAAATATCAGAAGATGTAGGCTCAGTTTTTCAAAATCCTAAAACTCAATTTTTTAATCTTGACTCTGATAGTGAACTGGTTTTTGGCATGGAAAATTTAGGAATAGAGCCAAACAAAATAAATGCCCGTGTTCAAGAAGTAGCTCACGGTCTTAAGATTGAAAATCTGTTGGGTCGAAGTGTTTTTGGCCTTTCTGGTGGCGAAAAACAGATACTTGCTCTCGCTTCTATTTATGCCGTAAATCCGGATATTTATGTCCTTGATGAACCAACGGCAAATATTGATAAAGATGGAATTGACCGGCTGCATGAAATTCTTCTCAAATTGAAGCAAATGGGTAAAACGATTGTGATCTCAGAACATCGCTTATATTTTCTCATGGATTTAGTGGATAAGGCTGTTTATATTGAACACGGCGTTATTCAGAAAGTATATACAGGCGATGAATTTCGTGCGTTAGCGGATTCAGAACGTATTAGGCTTGGATTGCGCTGCTTTACCTTGGACAACGAAAAAGATGAGGTGCCTACAAAGTGTAATTCAGGCATATTGGAGATTGATAATTTATCCGTGAGCTATAAAAATAGAACCATTTTCAGCAACGCATCTTTTGCAGCGGCTCGCGGGGATATCATTGCAGTTACTGGACGCAATGGAAGTGGAAAGTCCGCTTTTCTGCGTGTGCTTTGTGGGCTTATGAAAGAAAAAGCAGGAAGAATTGTGTTTGATGGAAAGCCATATCCATATAAGAAGCGCCGAGAACTGTGTTACATGACAATGCAGGATGTTGTCCATCAGTTATTTTCGGATAGTGTATGGGAAGAATTTTCTCTTCTCAATAAAACTGTCGATGAACAGGAAATCACGAAAATTCTAAGACGACTGGACTTATTGGATTACAAGGATAAACATCCTATGACACTCTCTGGAGGTCAAAAGCAGCGGCTTGCTCTGGCAGTAGCAACTCTTGCAAATAAAGATATTATGATTTTTGATGAGCCGACTAGCGGCTTGGATTATGGGAACATGATCAAAGTCTGTGAACTTATCAAAGAGTTATCTTCCAATAGAATAGTATTTGTGGCGACACATGATCGTGAGTTAATGGGATTGTTGTGTACTCGGCGAATGGAAATATCAAATGAATCAATCTCTGTTTACGATCTCACGACTAAATAAGGAGGTTCTGATGAAACTCTATGCGTCCGGGGAGGACTATCTGGAAACCATCCTTGTTCTCCAAAAGAAACTCGGTATGGTACGCTCCGTAGATGTGGTCCGGCACATGGAGGTGTCAAAGCCCAGCGTGTGCCATGCGGTGGCTACCTTGCGGGACGGCGGCTTTCTTACAATGGATGAAGATCACTTTCTCCATCTGACCGATGTGGGCCGCGAGGTTGCCGAAAAAATCTATGAGCGCCATTGCTTTTTTACCGAGCAGCTTATCGCCGCAGGCGTTGACCCAAAAACTGCGGAGGCCGACGCCTGCCGGATTGAACACATCATCAGCGATGAGAGCTTTTCGCGGCTGAAAGAGGCAGCCGCACAAGAGCAAGAATAAACCGAATAAGACAAGCTATCCTGCCCCGCCAGACGGGGAAAGAAAAAAACCGTTGCAGGGCAGGCAGCTTCGTGCGCCCATAATGGATTTTCCGGGTACTGCGGCGGTTTTGAGTACATCAAGGCCGCCGTTTCTTATGCCCTCAACAAAGGAGTGACGCCCATACGTTGACACGGCGGCTTTAGGAGGGAGCCGCATGAAGCACACTGACCGCCGACAAATTCAGACGATATTTCACTACCGTCAAAAAAAGCCCGGCCACCGGACAGGCCCCGTCTGGCAGCCAGTGCGAAAATTGTCACAATATAACTGAATACCGTGTTTTTTACGCTCGAATAGCTTCATGCTGTCCGGGCGTTTTTTCATACCTATGGGGCCGGAACATCGGGCCAACATGGCCCGAACCTTGCCCCCGGTGCCGTTCCCCGCCACCTCGTTCAGATTTTCCCGAAAAAATCTGAACGGAGGAAAGACCGATGGAAGTCACCATCAATTACAACGGACAAGCTGTGGCCGTGGAAGTCACGCTGGAAGTCTATGAATTTCTTGACCGGGCCGACCACAAAGCCGAGAACCTGTCCCATGAGCAGCGGCGGCATTGGGATGGCCGGGAGTTTGACGAATACATAGTTGCCACCGAGGGCGTTGGTATCTACGGCGAAACGCCGGAGGAATACCTTTGCCGCATGGAAACGCTGGGCGAGCTGATGGCCGTCCTGGACACCTGCACCGAGGCCCAGCGCCGCCGGTTCCTGCTCTATGCCCTGGAAGGTTTGAGTTACGCGGAGATTGGAACGATTTGCGGCTGCTCAAAGTATTCTGTCCGGGACTCCATTATCGCGGTCAGAAAAATTTTCAAAGATTTTTTTGAAAACAGACCCCACGAATGACCTGTTTTCGGGCTACCAAGTGAAAGGGATTGTTTCCCTTATCCCAGCGGGAGGCGGACAGCGGACAAGCTGCCCGCCTCTCCCATTTTCAGGAGGTAAGCCTATGAAAACAATCAATCTGCGGTGGATTTATCCCCACTACCGACATGACGAGTTTGTGGAGGTCAGCGATGAGGTTTGGGAGGTCATGCGGCAGGCCCAGCGCGAGATGAACAACTATGAGCGCCGGAAGGTCTACCAGCGCGCCTACTACTCCCTGGACGCATATAGCTGGACGGAGAACTATGCGCTGGAACACGGCAGATCGCCGGAGGAAATCCTTTTGGAGCGCGAGGAACGGGCCGCCCATCTGCGGCTGCTGGCCGCCTTGCCGGAGGCCCTGGCCCATGCCACCCCAACACAGGCCCGCCGTGTTCATGCCTACTACATTGCTGGTATCAAGCAGCCGGAAATCTCTCGGATAGAGGGCGTCCACAGCAGCAAGGTTAGCGTTGCTATCCGCCGGGGTCTGCGGAATATGCGCCGCTGCTATGATGGCCTTTTCCAAACAGAGTGAGGGCATGCCTATGCAGACCATCAATCTCAAACAATATTATCCATTTTGCAAAGAGGACATTTTTGTGGAGGTGTCCGATGAGATCGTCGAAGCGTTTCTTTTGGACAAGAGAGCCGAGGCCGCCAGAGATCGCAAGATGTTCCGGTATAAGGCGTTTTATTCCCTCGATTGTAACGATGGAATCGAAAATGCCGCCATCAGCTGGGCGCAGCCATCGCCGGAGGACTACCTGATAGAAAAAGAAGAATTAGCCGAATACAAAGAACTGATACGGCGATTGTATGAAGCCATTTCCTCCCTGCCGCCTATGCAGGCTCGCCGTGTCCACGCCCGCTATATGCTGGGTATGAAAGTGAAAGATATTGCCGCAATGGAGGGTATCACGCCATCACAGGCGGGAAAATCCATCCATGCCGCACTGCGGAGGCTGCGCCGGTACTTTGCTCGACAGAAATGGACGGTCAATCTATGAGTATTTCCAAAGAAAAGAGGTGCCTGACATGAACGAAAAATTACAGCCCACCCTCAAAGAAGAACGGGAGAAAGTCCTGAGATCGGCAGCTTGAAACCGAAGAAGATTTTGGAGAACAAGCAGCGCAACGAGGAACGCAAGGCCCGCACCCGCCGCCTGATTGAGCGTGGGGCCGTTTTGGAAGGCATTTTCCCTCTGGCCCCCGACCTTCCCGGCGTAGAGGTCAAAGCATTTTTGATTGCCCTGTCCCATCTTCCGGGGGCTGCGGAATTGACTGCAAACCTGCCAAAATCCGGGGACACGCCATAAGTCCCTTGTTTACAAGGGCGCACTTATACACCGTTGCCGGTGTGCGTACCTGCCGGGGCGTTGCGTACTTCGTCCGCGATGGGAAGCTACGCTCCCCAAACCTTGTGCGCTCTGCGCAGCCAAACACCCGCTTTGCGCTTGTCCGGCTCCACAGAGCCTGTTATCCACTCACTGAAAGGAGGTGTTCCCCATAGATTTCTGTCATATCCCCGTCAGTATTATCAAGCGCAGCGCAGGCCGTTCTGCTGTTGCCGCAGCTGCTTACCGCAGCGGAACCAAGCTGACAAATGAATGGGATGGAATGACCCACGACTACACCCGGAAAGGCGGCATTGTCCATGCGGAGATCATGCTGCCTGCCCACGCGCCGCCGGAATTTGCAGACCGATCTATCCTCTGGAACAGCGTGGAGCAAATCGAGAAAGCAAGGGACAGCGCCTTGCTCGAGATTGAAGCAGCCCTGCCCGTGAACTGTCCGGCGAACAACAGCTCGCCCTTGTGCGTGCCTATGTGAAGGACAACTTTGTAGACAAAGGAATGTGTGCCGACTTTGCTATCCATGACAAGGGAACCGGCAACCCCCATGTTCATATCATGCTGACCGTCCGGCCCCTGAAAGAAAATGGCGCATGGGGCGCAAAGTGCCGCAAGGCATACGACCTGGACGAAAACGGCCAGCGTATCCCGGACGGGAAAGGCGGCTGGAAGAACCACCGGGAGGACACCACCGACTGGAACGATAAAGGGAATGTGGAGATTTGGAGGGCAGCGTGGGCGGCCTACACCAATCGGGCGTTGGAATCTGCCGGCAGACCGGAGCGCATTGACCATCGCAGCTACAAGCGGCAGGGCATTGATAAAATTCCCTCTGTCCATCTGGGACCAGCGGCCAGCCAGATGGAGAAGCGCGGCATCCGCACCGACAAGGGGGAAGTCAACCGGCAGATCGCCGCCGACAACAAGCTGCTGAAAGAAATCAAGGCCCGCATTACCCGCCTCTACAACTGGTCGAAGGCCGAGGCCGAGAAGCCGGAGGGCCAGCAGCCCAGCATGATTGACTTGTGGGAGGCCCAGCAGCAGCTCAAGCGGCCCGACACCCGCACCGGCAAAATCCGGGCTTTACAGGAGAGCGCCGCCCTGTTCAGCTTTTTGCAGGCAAACGGCATCCAATCCATGCAGCAGCTCCATGAAAAAATCGCAGATATGAACACCCGTTACTATGACCTGCGGCGAGAGATCGTCAAGGCTGAGCGCCGGATCGCTGTCCTCACCGAGCGCGGGGAGATGTGGGCGCAGTACAACGAGTATAAGACTGTCCACAAGCAGCTTGCCAGGGTAAAGCCGGAGAAGCGGGAACTGTTCGAGCAGCGCCACAGCCGGGAACTGATCCTCTATGACGCGGCGGCCCGGTATCTGAAGGAACTAAAGGACAGCGGCGAGGAAATCACCCCCAAGGCATGGCAGCGCGAGATCGACCTGCTGACCGCCCAGAAGCAGGTGGACACCATCGACATGAAAGCCATGCGGGAGGAACTGAAAGCTGTGGAACGGCTCCGCAAGGCCGCCGACCAACTGGCCCGGCAGGAACGGGACAAGCCCCGCGACCGGGGGCCGGAGCGGTAAAGGGTACGGCGCTTTGCCGACCCCTTTCAGGTGCGTCGCGTTTCACGACACCCTTTTGCACACAGAAAAACCGCCGTACAGGTTTCCCCATACGGCGGCAGATGGTTTATTTGCCGAACAAGTCGCTGTGCGACCCGGTGCGGGCAAGCGTCAGCACCAGCACATCATCCTCGATACGGTAAATGAGCAGCCAGTCCGGGAGAATGTGACATTCCCGATGGCCCACCCAATCGCCGGACAAATCGTGATCGCGGTTTTTATCCGGCAGCGGTTCGCCCATCGACAGCAGCGCCACGACCTGTTCCAGCAATTCGATTTTCAGGCCGCGCTTGATTGCCCGCTTGTAGTCCTTTTTGAAAGCGGTCGTGTACTTGACGGTGTACTTTGTTTTCCTCATTTTTTCAGGTCGGCAAATAACTCGTCAAGGTCATTGTATCCCTTTACAGACGGGTCTTTTGCAATCCTTTCCGCTTCCAGCATGGCAGCAATCGTTTCCTTGTTGGGCTGTTCCAGCTTCACCTCAAAGGGAATGCCGCCCTCACGAAGCGACTGGCGCACGAAGATGTTGAACGCCGTGGATAAATTCATGCCGAGTTCCGCAAACAGGGCGTCGGCCTGTGCCTTCAAATCCGCGTCCATGCGGATGCTGATGTTTGTGGTATTTCCAGCCATATCATCAACCCCTTTCTGCTGGTACTTTTAGTATATGCCATTTGCACGAAGAAAACAATACTTTGCACGAATATTTAACAGTAAATTCATTGAAGGAGGTCACTGTATGAAGCAAATTATTTTGCCCGTCACTATCCACCTGAATATCCGCCTGCCCCTTGCCCTCTTGCAGCCGGAATCGGCAGACGCGCCCACCGGCCCGGAGCCGGAGGCCCATGCCTGCCAGGGCTGCGGCAACTGCGGCGGGTGTGGGAAGTGCCAGCATGAAAAAAAGCAAGCCTGAACCCGTCCCCGTCATGGACTACCGCCAGTACCGCAGAGCGCGGCGGCTGGTACATGAGTGCTGCAACTATGACGGCGGCCACTGTATCGCGCTGGATGATGGGGAGGAATGTGTCTGCGTCCAGTCCATTTCCTACTCCCTGTTGTGCCGGTGGTTCCGGGCGGCGGTGCTGCCGCTGGACAGAGAACTGGAAACGGCCCTGTTCCACCGCCTGACGCCAAACGGTGCGCCGTCTGTGGGCGCTGTTCACCCCGGCTCCAACCGGGCCAAATACTGCCCGGAATGTGCCGGACGCATGAAGCGTATCAAGGCCGCCCAGCGCAAGCGGAAACAAAGGGCGAAATGTCACGCTTTAGGGGCTGAAAACCCCTTGTAAATCAAGGCTTTTTTCGAGGGTGTCGCTGGGGGCCTGATAGATTTATCCTCTGGCCCCCAAAACGGCCCTCTAAAGGCATACAGACCCCTGAAATAAACCCCAAGGAGGAAGCCTATGTCAGACAATCGAAAATATTACTACCTCAAACTGAAAGAAAACTTCTACAACAGCGAAACGATGGTTATTTTGGAGAGTATGCAGGATGGCCTGCTGTACTCCAATCTGCTGCTGAAAATGTACCTCATGTCACTCAAAAGCGGCGGTATCCTCATGCTCAATGACCATCTGCCCCACACGCCCCAGACCATCGCCACCTTTACCCGCCATCAGGTGGGGACGGTGGAACGGGCCTTGAAGGTGTTCCTTGAATTTGGCCTTGTGGAGATTTTGACCGATGGGGCCTACTACATGACCGACATCCAACTGCTGATCGGCCAATCCTCTACCGAGGGGGAACGGAAAAAGAAAGAGCGTATGCGATTGAAGCGTCAAAAACTGCTCCCATCCGGCGGGGCGGACATTTGTCCACCATATAGCCAGGGGGACATTTGTCCACCAGAGATTAGAGATAAGAGATTAGATATTAGAGATAAGAGTATAGAGAATAGAGAGAGTGAGAGCGCCCACGCCTATGGCCGTTACCAGAATGTTTTCCTGACGGACGGGGAACTGGCAGACTTACAGGCCAGCTTTCCCACTGTATGGGGCCAGTACATCGAAAAGCTGTCCGAGTACATGGCTTCTACCGGCAAGCGGTATCAGAGCCATGCCGCCACCATCCGGCGCTGGGCCGGTGAGGATGCTAAAAAAACGATCACACCCTCACGCAACCGGGATTACAGCGTAAAGGAGGATGAAACTGTATGATTGAGATTACCGCAGAAATCCGGGCGTTCATCGACAAGGCAGCTGCCGGTGTGGAACTGGCTGAGGACGAGTATATAGATCCGTCAGACGGTCTCATCCACTGTAAGAAATGCGGCGGACAGAGGCAGACCGTTGTGCCATGCTTTGGGAAATCCGGCTACTTTATGCCGCGTTGCATCTGCCAGTGCCAGCAGGAGGCTGAGGAGCAGCGCAAGGCTGCTGAAGAACGGAAGCGCCGCATGGAGCGTATCAAACGCCGAAAGGCACAGGGCTTGCAAGACCGCTATCTCTATGACTACACCTTTGCCAACGACAACGGCCAAAACCCATTGATGGACAAGGCCCGCGCCTATGTGGAGAACTGGAAGGAGGCATACAGGAACAACACCGGCCTGCTTCTGTTTGGGGATGTGGGAACCGGCAAGTCCTTTTTCGCCGGTTGTATCGCCAACGCCCTGCTTGACCGGGATGTGCCGGTGCTGATGACGAACTTTCCCACCATCCTGAACCGTCTGACGGGAATGTTTTCCGAGGACAGGTCGGAGTTTATTGCCAGCTTTGATGAGTATGACCTGCTTATCATTGACGATTTGGGTGTAGAGCGCAGTACCGAATATGCTATGGAGCAGATGTTTTTCGTCATTGACAGCCGCTATCGCAGCCGCAGACCCATGATTATCACAACAAACTTGAAACTGTCCGAGCTGAAAAATCCGCCTAATCTGGCCCACGCCCGTATCTATGACCGTATTCTGGAACGGTGTGCGCCGATTCTCTTTGACGGGAAGAATTTCCGGGAAGAAAATGCCGGTGCTACCCGACAGACAGCAAAAGACATTGTAAACAGTAAGCACGACTGATTTTTTACCGGGCGGCACAGACCCGTTCGGAGAAAGGAGCGCCATGAACAAAGAACCCCGTACTATGCAGGTGGCAGACGCCGCTACTGCGTCCAGAGCGCCGGAAAACACGCCAGCGATGGTAAAGAAAATCGGCAAGACAACCTACAAGGTTCATGTCCATTTCAGCAATACCAGCACAGAAACCATGAGCGATAAAATCAAGCGTATGCTCAAAAATGAAATTCAGCAGATGTGACAGACTGATAAACGAAGCCGCCTTGTGTTAAACTGATGATGGTACACGCCAAAACTTTTAGCCAAGGAGGACATGAAAATGCTGTACACAGAAAAAGAGAAAAATGAGATTGAGCGCGTCCGTAAAGTGTTCGAGAAACACATCCAACAAATGACTGCTTATGATTTGGTTTGGTCGGACAAGGTCGGCTATGTGTGGCTGGCAATATCTATCGACCCAGTCTATATTGATACCGGCAACTGGATAGAGTCCGCTGCTGGCCTTTGTTATGAGTGCTTGAATGATATAGCACTGGATGTTTTTGGAATGACCGGAAACGACCATGACTTCGAGGACGCCGATCCGCTGGAACTGGCCGAGATTAAGCGGCGCTGGAAACCCTATATCGGCCAACTGCCGGAATATGCGTACCTTTGCGACGAACTGTTAAGCAGGAGCAAATAACCCATCCGCAAAAGTGTCAGGAGCTAAAATCTGCTTCTGGCACTTTTTTGTGGCTTTTTTGTGAATTTGATTAAAAAGTCCTTGACAATTTGTCTCTGGCAAGACAGCCAAAAGCATCTTGATTTCCTGCGGTGCGAGGCTGGCTCCCTTTGATATTCCCCAGCTTCGGGAGATCATGTCTTATGACGAACTGGAGCTGGATAAGCTGGGGGATGAAAAATCAGCGCTGTTCTTTCTTATCAGCGACACGGACACCACCTACAACTTTTTGGTTGCCCTCGCTTTTTCGCAGATGTTCAACCTTCTGTGTGAACGGGCTGATAACACCTATGGCGGGCGTCTGCCCTATCATGTGCGGGTGCTGTGGGACGAGGCTGCCAACACCGGGCAGGTGCCGGGGCTGGAAAAAGATTGTGGCCGTCATCCGCTCCCGTGAGATCAGCCTGACGCTTTTTTATCAGGCAATGAGCCAGTGCAAGGCATTGTACAAAGACCATTCCGAAACCATCATGGGCAACATGGACAGTATCGTATTCCTCGGAGGCCGGGAGGCTTCCACCCTAAAGGATATTTCGGAAAACTGGCTGGGCAAGGCCACCATCTCCATGCAGACCGAGGGCCGAAGCCGGGGACAGTCTGAAAGTTACAGCCAGAATATGCAGCGGCTTGGCCGGGAACTGATGACCACCAGCGAGATCACCACCATGCCCGGGGATAAATGTATCTTGCAGCTTCGGGGGCTCCCGCCCTTCCTGTCCCCGAAGTATGACTTGAAAAAGCACCCGAATTACAAGTACACAGCCGAATTTGATAAAAAGAAAAACGCCTTCCGCTTGGAAAGCCTGTTCCACCACCGGCCATTGAGACTAAAGCCGGAGGACGAATACACGGTGTACGAAGTGGACGGCTCCGACACGGACGAAGAAGCTGACCTGTTGAATTTCGATGATCTGGACAGCGACGAGTTTGTGTAACTTCGGGCCATGATGACCCGAAGCGCCGCCGATGTGGGCGGCTTTTTTTGTACCCAAAACCATCAAACAAACAAAATGGAGGAACGTATATGGAATTTTTCAATCAGGCAATCGACATTCTTAAAATTCTGGTCATGGCTCTTGGCGCTGGTCTGGCGGTATGGGGCGTCATCAACCTTCTGGAAGGTTACGGGTCGGACAACCCTGCGGCAAAAAGCCAGGGCATTAAGCAGCTCATGGCGGGCGGCGGTGTCGTTCTGATCGGCCTTCAGCTTATCCCTCTGCTGTCCGGCCTGTTCAGCTAAGTGTCACCCGTTGTCCCTTTTTCCAGAAAAGGAGCTGATGTATGGACTTTATCATCGACGCAATCGTTGAATGGCTGAAAGGTCTGCTCGTCGATGGTATCATGGGAAATCTGGACGGCCTTTTCGATAACGTCAATCAGAGCGTTGGCGAAATCGCCACACAGGTAGGCACGACCCCGGCGGACTGGAACGCCGGGGTCTTTTCCATGATACGACAGATCTCCGAAACTGCCATTCTGCCAATCGCCGGGGTCATCCTCACTTTTGTAATGACCTATGAACTGATACAGATGCTCATAGAACGCAACAACCTCCATGAAGTTGACACATGGATGTTTTTTAAGTGGGTGTTCAAAACCTTTGTGGCTGTGATGATCCTGACGAACACCTTCAATATCGTGCTGGCGGTCTTTGATGTGAGCCAGCATGTGATCCAGCAGTCAGCGGGCATTATCCAGAACGGGACAGAAATCACGCCGGATGTGCTGGACAGTCTGCGGACAGAGCTTGAAGCGATGGAGTTAGGTCCTCTGTTCGGACTCTGGCTACAATCCTTCCTAATCCAGCTTACCATGATTGCCTTAAACATCGTGATCTTCGTCATCGTATATGGCCGTATGATTGAAATTTATTTACTCACAAGTTTAGCGCCTATCCCGTTTGCCACAGTCCCCAACAGGGAAACCGGACACATGGGGCAGAACTATTTCCGCTCCCTCTTTGCGGTGGGCTTTCAAGGTCTATTGATCTTAGTCTGTGTCGCCATCTATGCGGTGCTGATCCAGAGTATCGCCACCGACGGCGACCCCATCGGGGCGATCTGGGGCTGTGTGGGATATACGGTGCTGCTGTGTTTTACCTTATTCAAAACAGGCAGTCTTGCAAAATCCATCTTCGGCTGCCATTAAGAGACTTCGGGCCATGATGACCCGAAGCGGAAAGGAGAAATCCATGCAGGAAAAAACTGCGGGCGGAACACCAGCCGCCTATAAAGCTGGATGTAAGCGTGCGGGTCATCGAACCTGTGAAAACTCATGGGCTTTGCCAGCGTGAAATTCAATGACTGCTTTGTGGTGGAAAATCTGAAAATCGTCCAGGGCAGCAAGGGCCTTTTCGTGGGGATGCCCAGCCAGCCGGACGGCAAAGGCGGCTATCGGGATATGGCCTACCCTGTTACAAAGGAGTTCCGTGAACAGCTCAATACCGCTGTGCTGCAAGCCTATGAGGCAAAGCTGGAACAGATGGCGGAGCGCGGCTCTGTGGGGCGTGCGTCCATCAGCGACCAACTCAAAGCCGGAAAAGCGGCTGCCGAACAGGCAAAGGCAGAGCGGCTCCGGAAGGAAAAGCCCAGCCGCAGTAGAGCGTTGACCCTGGCCATGCTGGCACGAAGCAGAAAAGGAGGCGGGAACCATGCCACTCAAACGACGGGCTATGACGCGGCCTGCTATTACGACGGAAAACTGCTGGGCCGCTGTACCAAAGCGGACAGCGACGCCTATACCCTGTTGATGAACGCCTGCGGCGGGGAGGCCGCCCGTGTCCTTCGGGAATATGCCTATTTTTTCCCCCGGAACTGAAAGCCATCTTAGAAAAGGCAGCACTCATGCAGGCAGACCGGAGCCGGACGGGCGGAATGTTCCATGCGCCGAAAAGCTCCCCGTGGGGCGAGGTGCAGAATTGTGAAACCCTCTGTCCGGGGGTGTTTCTGGTATCTACCGCCAGCCACGGCGGAACGATGGTGGCAAACGAGGTAGCCGCCGTTCTCTCCCCAGCGGCCAAAAAATGTGGCTTCAAGGACAAGGGCTATATCTGCTATGAGGAGGACGCACAGGAAAGCGTAGTGCTCCGGGAGCTGCTGGACAAAAAGCTGTGGAAAATCCCTGACCGCATTAAGGACAAAGGACAGTTTGAAGAAAAACTCAATCAGTCCATCCGGCAGTATCACCCCGAATACTGGCGGGCAAGGCAGAGCGGACGAGAGGCCGCCGAAGCTGCCCAGCACAGCCCCGGCCAAAGAGGCCGCAAGATAACCTCGGGTCATGTTGGCCCGAAGCAATTAAGGAGGTGTACTTAAATGGCCTATGTGCCAGTACCAAAAGACCTTTCCAAAATCAAGACAAAGCTGGCCTTCAACCTAACGAAGCGCCAGCTTGTTTGTTTTTCCAGCGCGGCGGCGGTGGCCTCCGGCTTACCTATTTTCCCGTGGCAGTAGTGGGAACAGTGCCGCCATGTTCCTGATGATCGGCCCTCATGCTCCCGTTCTCTTCTTCTGGCTATGTATGAACGAGACGGTCTGCCGCTGGAAAAAGTGCTGAAAAACATCATCCGCACCCGGTTCCTCTATCCCCGTGTGCGGCCTTACAAAACCGAAAACTTCTATGCGCTGCTTAGCGCCAGAAAGGAGGCGCAGCCGATTGCGAAACAGCAGAAGGGCCGGAAAGCCCGCAGGCAGAAAGCCTGAAAAACAGGGCCTTACCGGCCTGTTCACGAAAGGAAAGAATATTCCCACCACCGCCCAGCAGACCCTCCCTTACCGGGAAATGTACCGGGACGGGTGTGCTGGTAGCGGACCGCTATTACACCAAAACCATTGAATACGAGGACATCAACTACCAGCTCGCACAGTCCGAAGATCAGGCGGCCATCTTTGACGGGTGGAGCGCCTGCCTCAACTACTTTGACAGCAGCCTTCCGTTCCAGCTTCCTCAACCACCGGAGCCGCCCGGGCAGCCGGTACAGCGTGAACATCCCCATGCAGGACGATGATTACAACAGCGTCCGGTGTGAGTATGTGGAAATGCTGGAAAACCAGATCGCCAAAAGCAACAACGGCATTGTCCGCAATAAAGCCCTGACCTTCGGCGTGAACGTGGACGACCTTCCCACCGCCAGGGCAAGGCTGGAACGTGTAGAGGCGGACATTTGCGGGAACTTCAAAAAGCTGGGCGTCAAGTGCCGCTCCCTTTCGGGGCTGGAACGGCTGGAGCTCCTTCACGGGCAGCTCCATCCCGGCAGCGGCTCCCCCTTCCGGTTTTCATGGGATATGATCCCCAAAACCGGGCTTTCCACCAAAGACTTTATCGCCCCGACAGCTTCGACTTCCGTTTCAGCCGTCTGTTCCGGTGGGGACGACCTGGGCGCCGCCTCCTACTTGCAGATTTTGGCCTCGAGCCTCGGACAAGCTGCTGGCGGAGCTTTGGAAATGGATGCGGAAATGACCATCACTCCATATCCAAACCGTCGATCAGGCCGCCGCCGTAAAATCTATCAAGGCCAAAGTCTCCGACATTGACAAGATGAAGGTGGAGGAACAAAAGAAGGCAGCCCGGTCAGGGTACGACATGGACATACTTCCGCCCGACCTTCGTAACATACAGCAACGACGCAAAGACCCTCTGAAGATTTACAGAGCCGGAATGAAAGAATGTTCCTGCTGACCTTCCTTGTGGTAAACATGGCTCCGACCCGTCGGGAGCTGGACAATGACCTGTTCACGGTGTCCGGTATCGTCCAGAAATACAACTGCACCTTGAAGCGGCTGGACTTCCAGCAGGAGGACGGTTTTCTTCCAGCCTTCCGCTGGGCCATAACGGCATTGAGATCAAGCGCGGCATGACCACCAGCTCCACGGCCATTTTCGTTCCCTTTATGACGCAGGAGCTTCGCATGGATGGCGAAGCCGTCTATTACGGGCTCAACGCACTTTCCCATAACGTCATCATGGCAAACCGGAAAAAGCTCAAAAACCCCAACGGCCTGTTCCTCGGCGTGCTGGCCCGCAAATCCTTTGCCGCAAAGCGGGAGCTTGTGAACGTGTTCCTTGCCACCCGTGACCGGATCATTGTGGTTGACCCGATGGGCGAATACTCGCCCTTTATCGCGGCTGGGCGGACAGGTCATCGAGATTGCCCGGACAGCCCCCACCACATCAATCCGATGGACATTGACCTGAGCTTTGACGAGGAAAACCCGATGGCGCTGAAAGCCGACTTTATCCTGTCGCTGATGGAGCTGATCGTTCGGCAAGGACGGCTTGCAGCCGGTGGAACGTACCGTCATTGACCGCTGTGTGCGCCAGATGTACCGGGAACATTTGCAGGACCCGGAAACAAGCAAAATGCCGACCCTCAAACCCTGTATGACCTGCTCTGTTCCCAGCCGGAGGGCGAGGCGGTACGGCTGGCAACTGCCCTGAAATCTATGTGTCGGGTTCCCTTAACGTGTTCAACCATGAAACCAATGTGGACTTGAACCGCCGTCTGGTATGCCTTGACTTAAAAAAGCTGGGGGCCGGGCTTCGGACGATTGCCATGCTCGTTATGCAGGACTTGGTAAATTCGCAGGTGTCCATGAATTTCCTCCGCGGTATCGCTACATGGTGCTACTTCGACGAATTTCATGTGCTGCTCCGTGACCGTCTGACGGCAAGCTATTGTGTGGCGATCTGGAAAATGCTACGAAAAAAAGGGTGCGTTCCGAGTGCTTTAACGCAGAACGTAAAGGATTTTCTGGCAAGCCCGGAGATTGAGAACATCTTTGAAAACTCGGACTTCCTTGTGCTGCTCTCGCAGGCACAGGGCGACCGGCAGATTTTAGCCAAACAGCTTGGGATCAGCCCCCACCAGCTTTCCTATGTGACCCATACCAATTCCGGCGAAGGACTGCTGTTCTTCGGGAATACCACCATCCCGTTTGTTGACCGCTTCCCGCAGAACACAGAGCTGTACGCCATTATGACCACCCGCCCGGAGGACAAAAAACAGGAAATGAACCGGGCATAACGCACTTCGGGCCATGATGGCCCGAGGTTTGGAAAGGAGGGATACATCATCGGAAAGAAACCGGATAAACGGAATTTTCAAAGGCCGGGGCCAACGGAGGATACCGGGAGCAATCGCCCCGGACCGGCTGAACGGGAAGGACCTTCCCCCGCACCGTCCCGATGCCTGCGGTTTAAGGACGAGGATACGGGCAGGACAGTCCTTCGGGCCACGATGTCCCAGAAGTCCAAAAGCGGCAAGTTTCTAAGAGGACAGCGGAAAAGCCGTCCCTCTGACCGCATGAGGCAGGAAGATGAAGTGGCGGGCCGCAGGATACCGGCAAGGCACAGAGCCGGAGGGCTCCGACGAGAAGGCCGGGAGCAAAAGGACAAGTACCAGAAAGCACAGGCAAAAGCGGAACACGCCGGGGAAAGCTGAAAGGCCCGGGAGAAACTGGACAAGACCGAGGCAAAACGGGCAGCGAAGAAGCCGCCGGGGCTTGCAAAAGGCAGTCCGGGGAGTCCGCAGAAGCATGGGTTCTATGTCCACAACAAGATACATACGAGGTCGAGCATGAAATGGGTGTGGAAGGAGCCCATAAATCCGAGCTGGCGCAGAGGCCGGAACCCGGAA